>Ga0154293_127_pt1 | contig 237326 bp, 224 predicted proteins | sample RifGroA1_FD_105587 | JGI IMG/M metagenome (GOLD analysis project Ga0154293, IMG submission 105587) | Bdellovibrionales bacterium GWA1_52_35
GAAGTTGATCTAGACACTCAAAGTCTGACCTGATTGGTCCTGCTATGCCTGTGACTTTATTGCCTACTTTTCCCCACCATCAAGGGACAAGAACCGTTCTTCCCCATTACGTGGGGCAAGTGTGTGCTGCGTAGAATCAAATTCGATTAAATAAACCATCCCACCCACAAAGAGCAATAACTCTAAGTCGATAATTTTCAAAATTCCGGAATCCAAAAGCCCGCCGGGAGATCATTTCCATTTTGTTGTGCAAGCCCTCTGTAATCCCATTATTTTTTGTAAAACGCCACATTCGCGCAATTGGTTCGAGCCAGCGTTTTAGGGTTCGCGCTAGCTGCTGGAATTGTATCAGGGGACTTTTCCTGCATTCTTCGATGTGCCAAAGCAATTGAGGAACAAGCCGCATAGCTTGCTGACGATTTCGATGCTTGATCAGGAGTAATTCGACTAAGCCTGTCTTAAAATCGTAAATAGATTTTAATGCTGGGAACTGCTCGAAGTATTCCTTGAGTCGTTCCTGTTGTTTTTCAGACAAATTCCATTCATGCATACGCATCGATGAGAGTAGACCCCGAGTTTTGCGGGCTACAGGATCTAGGTCGGCCCAAGTTTTTAGAAACTGGTGGTTAATCCAACGGATCACGTGAAATCGGTCAGCTACAATCTTTGCATTCGGGAAATATTTGCGAACCATTCTTCGATAGGTTTCCGATAGATCCATCACGACTACCTGAACCCTCTCTCCCGGGAAGCCGCGCCAGATAAGCTCCTAAAGACGCTTCATCGCGGCCGAGAACGACATCAAAGACCTTGTGGTTCCTTAAATCCACAAGGGTTGTCGCGTAACCTCGCTTGCGCGTGAAGAAATGCTCATCGATGCCCAGGACAAGCGGGCAGCTACGGCCCTCTAGCTCCTTGACTCGATAGACAACAAAGTCGTGATACCACCGTTCCACTGTGGCCGTACCGATACCGTGAGTTCGTGATAGGTGCTTTTGTGTGAGCCCGCCATGGTGAAGATGAAACACCTCCTGGCGAAACTGCTCCGTGGCTCGCCTCTTCGGAAGGACCCCTGCAATCGGAAGCACAAAATGTCGTCCGCATCGACCGCACAAGAGCTTCGGGACTTTCAGATGCAAATAAACGAACTTTCCACCCCATAAGCCATGCTTCAATCGTCGGGTTTGAGTCGATTTAATTCTGAGCACTTGGCTTTCACAGCGCGGACAAGTTGCAGAAGGAGGCCGGGGTAGCCTGCCTTTGATTGTGATCGATGGACCATCAAATATATCGTAGATCTGGACCCCAGGAATCCGGGTGATAAACTCCAGTTCGGGCATGAGTTGTTCCTTTCGTTAAAATCATGTTTCGCAACACAATTCTAACGCAGACGCTCATGCCCCACGTTTTGATGAAGACCCAATATTTCACCAGCCGTAAGCCAGTCCAAGGCTATAGGTGAGATTGGTGGCTTTAGTTTTATTCACGACCAATTGAAAGTCAGCAATCGCCAACTCGAGCGAGAGCGGGTGACCATTTGCTAGAGAGCGGTTCCAAGACAGGCCCCAAGCCAATTCCTTGCTGGTCAGTGCAAGCATGCCGATGCCATTAGTAATGAGCGACAATTTTGCAAATGTTGAGAGAGAGTCTGTCGCGGAAAGCTTTCGCTGGAGCACAGGGTAAAACATTGGCCCTGCAACGTGACGATAGCCGATGGGTTCGCCGGAAGTGAACATGGTCGTGTAGTAACATCCTCCAAGCAGAGAAAGCCTCCATGGCTCACTCAACCAGGGAACTGCGTAACCCGCTCGGGCGCTGATTCCAAAAAACCTTACAGAAGTATCTGAGCGGTTATTTGTGATCGGCAATAAGCTCACAAAGAGGGAACTGCCCCAATTCCAGCGCGAATTCTGGATAGGGGCCTGGTAGGAGGCTTTCAGAGTCAGAATAAGTGAGGAAAGATTTTTTGTTCCGGTACGCGTATAGGATGATGAGGTAATCCCCAGTCCTGCCAGAACACCTTTTAAGGGAGTGCTTGGGTTTTTAACGAACTGCTCCCAGTGATCAAAAATAACAAAGAGCTTTTGATATCTGATTTCGCCTTTTGAATTCACGGCTGTCAGTGTGAATGGAGTATTCCTGCTTTCGAGTGAAAGCAGGAGACTGAATTCTCCGTTGCTGGGATCTAATTTGATTTTTTGACCCTTGAAGATCAGTTCCCAGTCTTCGGATATAAACTGACCAACGAGCGAGACAATAAGGCGTGAACCTGTTTCTTCCTGGTTTGTGACCTGAACGATTTTACTTTTCCACTTCAGCTCAGGAAGGCGGTCATCGGATTGATCGGACTCGACGATGAGCGCCTCGTTCGAAGCAAGGACTGGCGTAGCAGGCGTGGATGCGGCGAGTTTTTGGGCTGCGAGAGTGGCAGGTGTGGCACTGATGACCCAGACCAGAGTGAGAAGAGCTATGATTGTGGGTCTGGCAGATTGGTTAAAATGCATTGTAGAGGCCCAGAGTTCCTTCTTGTAAACTAATATGGTTTCAAAATAAGCCTTAATTTATTTTGTTTAGGAATAGTTTGAGTAATTTACTCAATCAACCGAAAACTAACAAACAGCAGTAGAGATTGTAAGGGTTCATTACGTATATGGACAAAGGTTTTCGTTTAAATAGACGACTTCATCTGCACAGGTATGGTCTAGGCCATACATTGTGGGGATTGGTATTAATTCTTTCAGGTATTCTCTCAGCTTGTAGTCCCAGCTTCGAAACTGTCCCACAAGAAGTTCAAACGGAGAGCGCAAACCAGGATCTCCCCCCTTTAATTGCGGAACCTGCCACAAATCTGAATTGGGTGGAAACATCTCCGGCAACTCGCAGAGGAGTCTCCGCGAGTTGGACTCCCTCTGTAACGGTTCTGGTGCAGAGCCAGTCGGTTTCGTTTTATTCAGATGACCACTGCGGAACCTCTTTTGGTTCCTCCGTGGATCTGCCTTCAGCTCTGACGAGTTCCTATGCTTTAACTCTGGATGACGGGCAGACTTACACCTATCGGATCAGCACCAGAAGCTTGACTGGGCAGGTGACGACTTCTCCTTGTTCTTCGCCGCTGATGATTTCGATTCTTGCACCGAATACTCCGGCAGCTCTCAGCTGCGTCCTGGCGCCCGTGCCGGCGAGCGTGGGGAATGTCTGCACGCTAACGCCTGCGGATCCGGCAGACCCAAATGGTGAAGCCGTGACCTATGCCGATGCTGGCAGCACTTGTATGAGTGTTATCGTTGCGAGCGCGAGTGGAAACGCCACGTTCACAGCTCCGCTTAAGGGCGCCACTTGCGTTGTCAAAGTAAAAGCGAATAACGGTTTTCATGATTCAGCTGCGGTATCCTCTGCGACGATTACCGGAGCGAATCGCGCTCCGAGTACGCCCACAGCGCTTTCTTGCGCGACAAGCCCGGTTGCGGGGAGCACGGGTAATACATGTACCCTGACGGCGGCTGCAATTCCCGATGCGGACGGTGACAGCGTGACGTATTTCCAGGACGCCTCCACTACGTGCCCTTCGACTTCCGTGAGTACGGATGGTGCGACGATCACGTTTACGGCTCCTGCGAAGGGCGCAACTTGCATTGTTACAGTCAAGGCTTATGACAGCACGGCTTACTCAGTCCCGGTGACTTCCGCCACAATCACCGCTGCCAATACTCCACCTGCAGTTCCTCAAAATATTTCGTGCACGGCAAGTCCGCTGGGAGGAAGCACGGGCAATACGTGTACGCTCACTCCGGCGGGGACACCTGATGCGGACGGTGACAGCGTGACGTATTTAAAAGAAGATTCGACAACCTGTCCCTCAACTTCGGTGAGCGCCAACGGCGCGACAATCACGTTCACGGCTCCGGCGCAGGGCGCGACTTGCGTCGTTGCTGTCAAGGCATATGACGGCACGGCTTATTCAAGTCCGGTGACTTCCGCTACGATCACAGGTCAGAACAATGCTCCCAATCAGCCTGCAATTTCATGCGATACAACCCCGCTAGGTGGAAGTACTGGCAATACCTGTGCGCTCACCGCTGCGACTCCGACCGATCCTGATGCGGAATCAGTGAGCTACCTTGATAACGACAGCACGTGCGCAGATACTGTAGTCAGCATCATAACAGGTGCTGTGACGTTTACGGCTCCGGCCAAAGCGGCGACTTGCGTGATCAAAGTCAGAGCCTATGACGGCACGGCGTATTCGACGACGGTAACTTCCTCCACGATCACGGGCCAGAATAATCCACCCAATGCACCGGCTGCGGTTTTGTGCGAAACCAGTCCAGCCGCCGGGAGCGCGGGGAATACGTGCACGCTGACTGCAGCAACGCCGACGGATGCGGATAGTGATTCGGTGACTTATGTGGACGACGGAAGCGATTGTCCCAGTACAGTAGTGAATGAAACGACAGGAGCTGCGACGTTCACGGCTCCTGCAGGCGGCGCAAGCTGCATAGTGAAGGTTAAAGCTTACGACGGAGCCGCCTATTCCAGCATAGTCTCGAGCTCGACGATCACTGCGATTGTTCCGGTGACTTTGGGGGTTTCACCCCTGACGGCAGATTTCGGGAATGTGCCTCGAGGAGGCACCAGCGCCGCTACGGCATTCACGATAAGCAACACAGGTGGAACTGGTGCCTCAACCTGCTCTCCAGCCCTGGCCGGCGCAAATAGTTCTGATTTCCTTATTTCGAGTACCGATTGTACTGCTTCACTCGCCGCTGGTGCGAGTTGTACGGTGAACGTGAAAGCCAAACCTCAGATTGCAGAGGCTTTGACAGCAACTCTGTCTTTCGGTTGTGCAGAGACAACAGGTGTTACTACTGCAAACGCGCTGACCGTGACGGGTACTGAAACGACTTTTGCATCAGACACCACTATCACTGGCGCAAATCTCGCGACTTATGAAAACAAAGCCTGGGTCATTCCTAATGGCGTTACTGTAACGATTGCCTTGAATCAGACGATCACGATTTCCTGGCTTGAAATCCAGGGCACAGGCAAGCTCACACATCAGGTCTGCGACACAACCGATTGTTATAAAGTTGATCTCACGATTGAGGGAAGTGCATCGATCGCCAGCGGAGCTTCGATTGCTGCTAATGGGGTTGGATATCTCGGAGGATTCCAAGGCGCAAATGCGGTGGCAACAGGTAGAACGAATGGGAACACGAATATCGGAGGATCTCCATATCAGGCAGGAGCAAGCCATGGAGGATACGGTGGACGATTCAATTCTTCCTATTTTCCAAATGCGCTTTATGGAGATCCGTTGGCTCCTCAGGCCCACGGATCTGGCGGAGGGGGGCTAAGTGCGCTTAATAATGGAGGGAACGGAGGCGGAGTTATCCGTATAAATGTAGGTGGAGCGCTAATCTTAAATGGAACGATTTCTTCCAATGGTGCTCCCGGTACCAGCTCTAGTTCCTCAGGCGGAGCCGGAGGCTCGGTATACGTGCAAGCGGGAATATTATCTTCGACTGGCGGCTCTCCTAGGCTTCAAGCTATTGGCGGTAATGCGACAAATTACGGCGGCGCTGGCGGTGGACGGGTAGCTCTCTATTACACTGCCTTAGGCGCAGGCTTCACGCCGAGTGCGGCAACGATGCAAGCTTACGGAGGCTCCAACTCGACAACTTTTCACGGTGGCGCGGGTTCAGTGTATTGGAAGCCCGCAGGGTCCAGCGGCACTTTGCTTTTTGACAATAACAATATTGCTTCAAACTATGGTGAGACGGAGCTGCTTCTTCCAAACGCACTGACGGTACAGGATCTCACTGTCGATCGTAGAGCCATCATCAAGCAAGAGACGGTCGCTTATCGCTTGGATGTTGCAGGCGCGCTCACAATTCAGAACAATGGTAAAATGTATATTCCGGATGATGGGAATTCGACTGCAGGCACCTTTGGTGAAGCGATGACTTGGACGGGTCAAAAAACCTGGTTTACCTATATTCCAGGCTCCAGTGTCGGTATAATCGAAGCGTCTACCTTGGTCGAATATGCAGCACCGGTTTCATATTCGTTCACGATCACAGATGCAAATTTCGGAACGTACCAGAACACAGATTGGTTTGTTGGTCCGGGAGACCAGATTATCATGCAGGTCAGTTCGGCAAACTTGCCTCTAGCGATTAATTCACTAACAGTCAACGGAGTCCTTACTCATGTTGGGTGCGACACCGTTACCTGCTACAGCATAGATCTCGCGGTAACCGGTAACGCCATGATCAGTGCTCAGGCTAGAATTTCTGCTGATGGGCTTGGATACCTGGGAGGAAATCAAGGAGCGAATGCCTCTGATTACGGTCGAACTTATGGCAATACAACGACGAATGGATCAGATTATTGGGCAGGCGCCAGTCACGGAGGATACGGCGGACGATTTAGTTCTTCGTATACTCCAAATGCACTGTATGGAAATCCATTAGCTCCGCAAACTCATGGTTCCGGAGCAGGGGGATTGGACGCTAACAACAGAGGTGGCAATGGAGGTGGGGTTATTCATTTAAATGCAGGGGGAACACTGACATTGAACGGAACAGTTTCAGCCAATGGTGGTAATAATATTGGTTCAAATAGCTCGGGAGGTGCTGGTGGCTCGGTCTACATCCAGGCAGGAACGATTGCTTCTACAGCCGGCTCGCCAAAACTACAAGCCAATGGGGGTGCTGCTTCGGTCGTGAGTGGCGGCGGCGGCGGAAGGGTGGCGCTCTATTATGCGACTCTTGGCGAAGGCTTCACGCCAGGTACGACCACGATGCAAGCTTATGGCGGATCCGGAGCTTCGAGCTATCATGGTGGCGCGGGTTCAGTGTACTGGAAGCCTGCTGCGACGAACGGCACGCTTCTTTACGATAACAACAACCTTGTCGGGAATTATGGCCAGACGGATATGCTCCTGCCAAATTCAATCGATCTATTGGATTTCATAATTGATCATAAGGCAAATGTCAGACTTGAAACTGTCAACACGGCAGTCCACATTACTGGGACGCTTTCTATTCTCAATAACGGAACACTGTCGATTCCGGATGATGGCGGGATCGGCAGCGTCGGCATAGCAAGCAGTACATTTTTCCCGATGTCGAATTTCTTCACCTATGCAGCCGGTAACGGCGTAGCACCCGGTACAAACCTCACCGAATATTATTCTCAGCTCAACTTCCTCACCATTGATGATGGAAATTTCGCAAATTATCAGGACACGAACTGGGTCGTAGGGCCAGGTGATGTCATTACTTTCAAAGTGAGTCCCGATAATCTGCCGCTGCGTGCTTCATCATTAACTGTCAATGGAGGGACGCTGACTCACGAAGGATGCGATACGGCGACCTGTTACAAACTGGATCTCTCGGTAACGAATGACGCCACTATCAGCGCGCTTGGCAAGATCTCTGCCGATGGGCGCGGTTTTCTGGGAGCTTATCAGGGAGCAAATGCCGCTGTAGCTCGGACCTTGGGGAATACTACAGTGGGAGGATCATCAAGTTCATCGGGCGGAAGTCACGGTGGGTACGGTGGGCGGAGTACAACCGGTACCCCCAATGCGCTGTATGGAAACCTCTTGCTTCCTGTTTCACATGGTTCTGGGGGAGGTTGTTTCAATAATTCAAAAAAAGGAGGAAATGGGGGCGGAATCATTCATTTGAGCGTGGGAGGAACACTCACCCTAAACGGTACAGTCTCCTCAAATGGCGCTGCTGGCAGCACTGGCGGCCTTAGTGCTGGAGGAGCCGGCGGGTCCGTTTACGTTCAGGCGGGAACGATGGCCTCCGCGGCAGGTACCCCGATGCTTCAGGCGAATGGAGGTGCTTCCACAGGTTACGGAAGCGGCGGCGGTGGCAGAGTAGCACTTTACTACACAAACCTGTGCGCAGGTTTCGCGCCGAGTGTCACGACAATACAAGCTTACGGCGGAGCAAATTCTGCTGCTTTCTACGGTGGCGCGGGCTCAGTCTACTGGATGCAAAGTGGCGTGAGCGACACGCTGCTTTACGATAACAATGCTCTGCTGGGATCTTATCTCATGACCAACATCATCCCAGTCGAAGATCTGACTGTTGAGAACCTGATCATTGATCACAATGCGCGAGTGAAGCAGGACTCAAGTGCTTACACGCTGTCCATACCAGGGACGCTCACAATTCAGAACTCTGGAACACTTTCAGTACCGACCAATACTGACGTGGGCTTTGGTGCATGGTTTAATTACAGTTCAGAAGTAGGCGTAGGCATCGGCACAAATCTTCTCGAATATTGAACGCAACTCAGCTGTCCTTTTTAATTTGCCAAGACTTCAGCGGCTTTCCCCAAAGCGGCGCTTCTGGAATCTCAAACTGCACGTCAATTCCGTCGGCCGAAAGTTTTTCGATTTCGGTTCTGGATTTTACTCTCCGAAGACGGAGTGACAACTTGTGCTGACCGATCGGAATTTCATTGAGTTCCAAATAGGGTAACCACTCGGGAAGCTCTGGCGAGAGAAAGCAGCGTTTCTTTGGCATGTCCGGGACCAATCCCAAAAACAGCTGCACGGCAAGTACCGGCACAGCCGCTGCCCAAGCCTGGGGGCTGTTTGCTTTCTCGTACGGAACCGGAGGGCCGGCCTGACGCTGTAATCCCGCAAAAAGCTCAGGGAGACGGCCACTCTCAAAAGAGCATGCCGCCTCTAAAATTCCTTTTAAGACTAAAGAAGCTTCTTCTTTAAACCCGTACCGCCACATACCGGCCGCAGCAAGTGCGCTGTCGTGTGGCCAAACAGAGCCCCTTTGATAAAGCAAGGGATTGTAGGCGCGGTTGCGATCCGAAAGGGTTCGGATTCCCCAACCCGTGAATAGTTCCGGCGTGAGCAGTCGACGAGTGACTGCGGCGGCGCGCTCCTGAGACGGCACCCCCATCCAGAGCAGATGGGCGGGATTGGAAGAGATGCTGGCAGCAAGCTTCTTGTTGCCATCAATTGCGAGCCCGTAAAACCCCTCTTCTTCGATCCAGAAGCTGGATTCGACTCGCAGGGCGAGGTCTTTCGCTTTCTCTCGAAGCAGCTGGGCTTCGTCCGGAGTTCCGAATTCCTCGAGTAGCTCGGCCATCGCGAGGTAGGCGCCATACCAGTATCCCTGCAGTTCAACAGTCCCGATCGGAAGTGGGGGCTGGCTCCCGTCAGCATGAACAATCGCGTCCTCGGCATCTTTCCACCCTTGGTTCCGATACCCGCGCGTACTTCTCGTCCCATATTCCTGAAATCCATCGCCGTCGCGATCGCCCATCTTCTCGCACCATTCGAGACCTAAAAGAGCGGTCGGTAAATATTTTTGAATCAGATTTCGATTCGCGCTCCAACGCCACAAATTCCACAGGCCCAAACAGTAAAGTGCAGGAATGTCGTGGGCCCCGTAATAACACGAATGCGGAATCTGACCCGTTGAGGCGAGTTCACCCTCACGTGTTTCGTGCGGGAACTTCCCTGTTTCAGCATCATGCCAGTCGTCACGCGCGTGAGCCTGAAGCCGCTGAAGGATTTCAAGGGTTCCTTCCAGCGTATTGCCTGGTATAATTCCGCTCATCAGAGACGTGACCAGACTGTCTCTACCGAAAAGCGTCAAAAACCAGGGTACTCCTGCAGCGAAATAGGTTTCGTGGAAATCGCTCAACACAGTCAAGGCTTTAAGATCCCTTCGTCCTTGATCGAATGGCAGCTTCAGAATTTCCGGCGCCTCAAGTGCTGTTAAACCAATCTGGGAATCCTTCTGAGCATCTTTCGGGGAGGACCCGATTACACTGACCTTCGTTACAGAGGGAATGAATTCGACGGTCCCGCTCCACTCGTCTCCCGGACTTAAATCCAGATCAAAAATCACGAAATTTCCAACGAATTGTGGACTGATTCCCGGAAATCCAAGCCGGATTTCCAGGGAGCGCTCAAAATTCCGATTCCTGAATAGAAGCTTGATAGAGCCTTCCCCGTGAGGCCTGGACTCCAGTCGGAGAATTGAGAATCGAAGATGGTGAGTGCCGTCTTTCACTTCAAAAATATCCGAAAAATCGGAATCCAACTGAAGCGAGAAACGCGCGCGAATTCTTCGCTGCGCGAAAGAGACTATCCGGAATTCATCTACCATTGAGTCCGCGATTGTTCGGACCAGACTGAGCCAAAGAGAGGCTTCCGGAACATGTTCCATCGGCGAATGAATTTCCGTGTTTTGAAATTCCCACTGCAGCTTATTTGAGTGCCAGCGATTTCTTCCGAGGAGCTTCCAGGTGTGGTTTCCGATCAAAATTCGATAGGTCGAGAGCAAGCGGGTGTCTTCTGAAAACAGCCCATTCAACTCTTCGGTGACAATTTGACCATCGAGGCCGCAAGCCAGCGCGAGCCGCCCTGAATGAAGAATTTCGATCGGATATAGAATCTGGGTTTGCGCGTGATTCATGTTGGTGACCGATAGAAGGCACCAATGATGAGCCCCCAAATGACATGTAAAAGAATATTGGTCAGCGCGAACTTGTAATTGCCAGTCCTACGCCCTAGAAAACCAAGTCCTGACATCGGCGAAATCAAGGCACCTGCGAGAACAACCGCAAGGGTGACGCCCCAACCAAGCCCTACCCAAAGCGGTCTGGCCGGAGCGCCTTGAAAGTTCGATTGAAAATTGGGGAGAATTGCCATAGCCCAAAAAACCGTGAAAATAACGCTGTTCACATGGTGAGTAAAAAAACCGAATAACCAGGCGCTCGGTCGATCTGAGGCCATGTACCTGCGCCCAAAGTCAGAGATATCAAAAGCGACTAATCCGGGGACCGCACCAGCCCAAAGACCCGCAAGCGTCATCACATAGCCGGCAATCAGGCCGGCATAGACTGCTCCTTGGAAATCAATTTCGCGCCAGGAGAGGAGTTCTAGCACCATTCGGCTGATACGAGTTGCACCGAGGATGCCATGTATGTTGTACCGAGCAGCTACTAGTAATTTTTAGTCTGCCTTTTTGCGGGTGGGACCTTGATATAGAGCCAGGCGATCAAAAGCCCAAAGCCAATATAGATCATCGTGAAAAGCCAAGGCTCAAATTCATAAAAAAGGAGTCGGCTCACCCAATACTGGATGAAGGATCCCTCATAAGATTCGCGACCTGAGGCAGCTCTGAGTTGCTGCTCCCATTCCGTCAAAGGACAAAACATTCCAACGAGCGTTTCAAAAACAACAATGGAGATCATGGCCAGATGAACTCGGCGGAAAAACCGATTTCTCACCCACCGCCAACCCCGCCAGCCCCCCAGGGCAATCAGAGGAACAGGAAGGACCACGCCCAGGACAAAGAGAAAGTGAAAAACCAAAATGACGTCAGCAAGTAGGACCATTTCAACTCCTGCGATAAGGGAGGGTGACGATCATGCGGGTATTTTTACAGGTGCCGTCAACACGGATCGATCCCTTGTGAAGCTCGATGATTCCTTTGGACACGCTCAAGCCCAGGCCGGTTCCCTCGCCCGTTGGTTTTGTCGTAAAGAAGGGCTGAAAAATCTTATCCTGGACCTCTTTGGAAATTCCCAATCCCGAATCAGTAAAGGAGACGGTCGCCAGCCCACCCTCGGCGGCGACTTCAATTGTGATCCATTTATCGTCCAAGTTGCGAATCGCATCGCGCGCGTTGTTCAGAATGTTCAGAAATACCTGGGAAAGCTGAACAGGCCTGGCAGAAATGAGGATTGAGGTTTGCGGTGGCAAAAAGAGAACACGTATTCCTTCAATTTTGAAACGATCCAGGCAAAAAGGCAGCGTATCGTGAAGAATGGTTGCCAGTTCTATTTCGATAAATGGATCCTGACCAGCGTCGCGCGAAAAATGCCGAAGGCCATGAATGATCGCAGCAATGCGCACCGTAGTATTTTCAATTTGTGCATTGAGACGCTTTGCAAAATCCACCTCTGCTGGATCTGCTTCCAGCGCTTCCCGCAGCTCGGATGAAAGGAGCTGAATGGTTCCCAGCGGAGTATTGATCTCATGCGCGATGCCGCCGGCCATTTCCCCGAGTGCGGCAAATTTACTGCTTTCAAGAAGCATCACTTGCGCCGCTTTGAGTTCCGCGAGGCTCGCCTCCAATTTTCGGTTCGCATCAAAAATTTTGGCATTTTTCTCTTCGTTCTCGACGTCCCGCTCCGCGAGCTTGACTTCAAGCAAGTCTGTCTGCGAGGCCAGAATTGCTTCTCGCTCCGAAAAATAGTCGAGCTTCCTTCGCATCTCCGCGGGAGAAATGTGCATCTCCGACAATAAAGTTCCATAAATATCGGAAACTGCTTTCTGCTCCTCTTGAGTGATAAAGCCCGCGCTGATCAAGACCTGATGAGCCGAAGCTACGCCGATGATACCGGACAGGTACGTTTCGATATCCCGGATGATTTCGATGAGAGCCGCGACCGGAAGAATCACATCCGTTTCCCTGATCCCCCGTTTTTCGAAAATTGAGACAGCCACATCATGCGCCTCCTGTGCTCCGTAGTAGTTCTGCAACAACCGCTCCAAAGCCGCAAGCTTATCGGAGATCAGAATGACCATCCCGGAATCAAATTCCTCGGTGAGCTTCCTGAAGCGCGGAAGATCGGATAAGGCGCCTTCACTTTCGTTTCCTAATCTCTTATCGGGAAAAAGCAACGAACCGAAGATCAGCCCCGAACAGTTGAGTAACAGCGCCACAAAAGTGGTGCGACAAACGGGATCAAGTGTTTCGATTCCCAAAAATTCTGCGGGACGCAAGGCACCGATCCCCCAGGGGCCTATCTCCAGAAAGAGGCTGCCGGCTTCTGTCATCTGCAAAAACGTCGGAAGAAAAAGCAAATATACCCAAGCACCAAAACCGGCCAAAAGCCCGATAAGAGCTCCCTTGCTTGAGGCACGCTCCCAGTAGAGACCCGCTACCACAGGAGGAACGAACAGAAAGAAAGCCGCAAAAGAATTCATCCCCATTTGGGCCAGTGGATAATTATCCCCAACCAGGTGGGTGTATTCATAAGCGGAAAAAATAAAAATGGCGGCAACTGCCCAGCGAACTTTCAGAATATTGCGCGTGAGGTATCTGAGCCAAAGAAACCGGCTTGCTGCGGGGATAATGAGATGATTGCTGGTCATGGTCGAAAGCGCGATAGTCTCAATCATGATCATTCCAGAGGATGCAGAAAAGCCTGCGATAAAGACAAGAAGTGCAAGCGGTGCATTCCCTGCGAGAAGTGGCAGCCGAATCAGGAAAGTATCAGCCTGATCCGTCGAAAGTTGCGCCGAAAGACCGACGATCGTCAGAGGCACGATAGAAAAAGCGATCAAGAACAGATAGACTGGAAAAAGCCAGGCAGCGGTACGGATATGAAGCGGGTTCGTGTTTTCCACCACGGCCACGTGAAATTGCCGGGGCAAAAATATCGCCGCGGATGCCGATAGCGAAATATAGATCATCCAGCTGAAGAAGCCGAACTGATTGTTCTCCGCAAAACTGAAAGGCTTCCATTCGGTTGCAGCGAATATTTCACCGAGACTCGAAAATTTGTCGCTGAAAATATATACGAGAAACAGACTCGCCAGGAAGGCGATCGCGAGTTTAACGATTGATTCAAAGGCAATCGTCAGCATCAAAGCGGGATGACGCTCGGTTGCGTCGAGTTTCCGGATTCCCAAAAAGATCGTCACAAGAATAATGATCACTACGATCGCGAACTCGAAATATTGGGTTGAGGAGTCGCTTAGAATGCGAAATGTAGCTGAAATGGATTTGAATTGAAGTGCGGCGTAAGGAATAGTTCCAACCAGAGCGATCAAAGTCGTGATCACCCCCAGCGCCGTGCAATTTTTATAGCGATGAACCATCAGGTCAGCCAGGTTAGTAATATGATGCAAATCCTTCATAGCAACGAGTTTTGCTACAATCGGAGCTCCAAGCATGGCGGCAAGGGTGGGGCCCAGGTAAACCGGCAGGAAAAGCAAGCCCGAGCGGGTGGCCATACCTATCACACCAAATAGTGACCAGCTTGTGCAATACACGGCAAGAGTCAGCACATAAATCATGGGAGAACTGAGCCACTTGGTCTGAAGGTCTGGCGATCGTTTGATCGCATAGGCGATTGCAATAATCGCAGCCAGGTAAAACGCGATACTTGCAAAAATTACTGAGGGGCTGATTGGGTCACTCCTTACTTTCTTTTGCGATACATAAAAAATATCATTAAAATGCAAACGGCCCAGCTCACCATCGTAAAAACATAGACTTGAACTGCGGAAAAAGCGTGGGAATGACCAAGAAGAGGCCAAGTAACAAGAAAGAACATCAGGACCGAAACCATCCAAAGACTCTCGATGGTCGCAAGTCGGCTCGGTTTGGTTTTCGGCATTGATTCTTTTCCTCAGCTCATTTTTGGCCGCAGATGCTGCCCCGGCTGCAACACCCCGGTGAGCCGCAACAACGCTGACAGGAACTCATGGTCGAATTTTTCAGCATACAATGAGCCCATGCGATTGGCTGCTTCAGCGGGCGCTGTCCGTGTTTCCCCCATCCGTCCCCAGACCAGCGTGCAATACTGATCCGCTACTGCCACGAGTCTCGCCATCGGATCGATGCGGGCTCGCGAAAGTCTCTGAGGATAGCCCATGCCAGTACAATCCTCATGATGCTGATAGGCGACACGTGCAATGTCCTCCGGAATAGATCGAATTTTTGCAAGCAGTTCCAGTCCTCTTGCGGGGTGCGACTCGTAAAGCCTCAGCTCCTCAGGCGTCATGTCTTCCCGGTCTTTGTCTAGAATTTCCTTGTTGATTTCCCTGAGACCGATGTCATGAAAAAGTCCGGCCATCCCGACTTTGGTTAAAGTCAACGGGGACGTCCACCCGCACTCTTTTGCAATGAGCACGCTATAAAGGTTCACGGCGAGCGCGTGGGTAAAGAGCGGATCCCCCTTGCCTCCCATGCTGGAAATCATTTTGAAAATATCATCATCGTCAGTGGCAAGCGAAAGCGTGTTCCCAACAATGATCGTCGCGTCCTGATAGGCTTCGTCAGGAATTTCTTTCAATGAAAACTCAGTCAGAAGGATCTCATTGGCTTGCTTGAAAAATCCAATCTTCTTATCTTTAGGAAGACTGGAGGCGGTCCGGACCAGCGGTGCCAGCCCCACGTTAAAGGTGATGTATTTTTTGAAATCCTCTTTCTTCAGATAAAGAAAGCGTACATTTCTTCGTTTGTAAGTGGCGATGCGGTCCGGCGTAAGGTCCTCGCCCATATGAGCGATTTTGATGTAATTGGCTTCGGAGAGACGGACAAAAATATTGTATTGAATACGACGACCGGAAATGAATTCGTCGAGTGAAATTCTGCAATAATCGAGATCAAAAGATTCCGTGGCCCTGGGAGGCGGCGTGGTATTCAGACATTTTCTGAGGGCTTCAAGCAGATCTTCCCTCTTGAACGGCTTGGGGATAAAAGCATTGGCCCCGAGCTGATAAGCTTCCTCGGTTTCACTGATTTCGGAGAACCCAGTTACCAGAATGACGGGCGTTGTCTTGTTCTGTGCTTTAATGAAATGAGTCAGCTGGATGCCGTTCATCTCAGGCATGCGAATATCAGAAATAACGATATCGAACTCCCCCAAACCAAAAATCTGGGCGGCGAGCTTACCATTATCCGCGGTAGTTACGTTAAACCCATTCTTCTCGAGGACCATTTGAACGACGTTACGAAAATCCAAATCGTCATCGACCAGCAGAAGCCGAAGATCAGAGAATTCTTTCTTTTCTGAGACCATTAACAATTGCCTCCGAGGGCTGACGGGTGGAACTCAACTATTTCAGTCTATGATACAGTTATAATGATTATTCGAAACCGAATTTTTGAATATCAGGGAAAATGACAAAGGCGTTTGCTTTTGGCTATTTCATTTACCGCAACCAGCGCCAAAGCGAAGGGTACGACCAAGAGCCACGTCTGCCAAGGTAGTGCTGTGGTGCCAAAGAGCAGATTTCCAAGGCCGGTATAGGTAATGATCAACAAAAGAATGAGCTCAAAAGCTATGCCCGGCAACAAAAGTGGATTTGAGTTCAGCTTCAAGGGCTTGAGCGGAAGACGCCCTGCGCGACAAACGAAGAGATTCGCTATTTGCATCAATACGATCGCCGTCAGACAAGCCGTCGTGGACTCAAGGTACAACGAATCATTCACCAGACTCTGACCGAAACGCCAGCCGCCCCGATAAAGTGTGTAATACCAGATACTCATCGCCGCAAAAGCTTCAAACATGCCCAAAAACAAATATGCCCGGAGGAACAAAGCAGGACTGGCAAGCCGCTCATTCCGAGGTCGAGGTCCCTCTTTCATCACGTCTTCAGCGGGAGGATCCGCTCCCAATGCAAGTGCCGGCAAAAGATCGGTTCCCAAGTCGACGGCAAGGATTTGAATCACCGTAAGTGGAAGTGGAATTTTAAAAATAATGAATAGAAGATACGGAACGAGCTCCGGAATGTTGGAGGTCAGGATATAAGTCAAAAATTTCCGGATGTTTTTGAATACCGCCCTCCCTTCCTCAACCGCGGTCACGATTGTGGCAAAATTATTGTCCATCAGCACAATATCTGCGGCTTCCCGTGCGACATCAGTTCCGGATGCACCCATGGCGATTCCGATATCCGCATCCTTGAGAGCCGGAGCATCGTTCACCCCATCTCCGGTGACAGCCACGACCTGGCGCTTACGCTTGAATGCCCGGACAATATCAACTTTCTGAGTGCTGTCAACTCGGGCAAAAATCAGATCCGGCAAATCAAGAGTCAGCTGGAGCTGACTTTCAGATAAATGCCTAAGCTGTATACCGGTAATTACATTGGGCATCGCTTGCGTCGGTATCAGGCCAATCTGCCTGGCGACCGCCACTGCGGTGTCGGGATGATCACCTGTGACCATGACAACCCGAATTCCTGCTTCCGCGCACTTTCGGATCGCATCCGGCACTTCCTTTCTCGGCGGGTCCTGAAAGCCGATCAGGCCGACGAACGTCAACTCCCGATCCTCGCTCTTCAGATCTGCTTTCTGTGACATTCCACTCGCGAAAGCCAGAACCCGAAGTCCTTTGCCTGCCATTTCGCGAGCACTCGATTCCACGTGATTTTTATCATCGCCGGTCCAGAACCGTTCAACGTCTTTATCCTGAATACAGGTGCAGACCGGAAGAACTGCCTCCAATGCTCCTTTCGTGAATACCCATCCTGGATGCAAAGTCGTGACCCGCCTCCGGTCCGAATCAAAAGGAATCTCATCCAACTTTGAAAGCTCTTCGGGAGCACCAGAAACCTGAGAGGACCAGGTGACTAGAGAAATATCCAGAGGATCACCTCTCCATTGCTGGGCGCTTGATCCGGGACCATTTATTTTCTCAACTTCGTGGCAATTTCGGGCGATCATCAGCAATTTTTGGCCAGCAACACTCTGGATCGAAGCTTCTCCTGGTATTTCAATCTGGGCGATGCTCATTCTATTCTCAGTCAGTGTGCCGGTTTTATCCGTACAGATCACATTCACCGCTCCCAACGTTTCAACTGAAGGAAGGTGACGAACAATGGCTTTACGCCTGGCCATCCTCTGGGCTGCCATAGCCAAAGAGAGCGTCACGGTCGGAAGGAGTCCCTCCGGAACATTTGCAACCAGCACCCCAATCGCGAAGAGCGCAGTTTCGGTTGCGGGCAAGCCCGCCATTCTCCCGAGCAGGTAAAACACAAGCCCGATAATCACAGAAAGGAGACCGATTCGTTGACTCAGCTGGGCAATTTCGCGCTGCAACGGGGAAGCTTCTCGCTTCACCTCGGCCGTCAATCGCACAACTCTTCCGAATTCAGTCCGGATTCCGGTGGCAAAAACCAGCGCGTCAGCATGACCACTGATGACCAGAGCTCCGGCCAGAATAATATTTGAGCTGCGCCATCCCTCATTTTCAATATGGGTATCGTGATCGGGCTCGGATGATTTTGTTCTGGGCTGGGACTCTCCAGTCAGAATGGATTCATCGGTACGGAGTTCCAGACTCTCAATCACCCTGCAATCGGCGGGAACTTTGTCGCCTGCTGAAATCCGGACCATGTCACCCGGTACCAGATCTTCCGCATTTACCTCCAGAACCTGGGAATCCCGAAGCACTTTGACCGATCTGGGCAGCAGCTGAAGCAGGAGTCCGATTGCGTGTTCCGCCTTGTACTCCTGGATAAACGCAAAAACGCCATTAACCAGAAGGACCAGGAGAATGGCCCCCCCGAGCACGCCCATGCCGCTCCCGGGATTGTAATATTCATGGAGAAAGGCAAATGCAGCAGTCGCCCAGAGTAAAAGTGCAAAAAAATGCGTGAACTGATGCAAAAGGGCAAGAAACGGGGATTCCTTTTGCCGGACCTCAACGCGATTCGGGCCAAACTCAAGCCGTCTTTTATGACTCATCGCTTCAGGCAAACCCGACCGGAAACTGTTCAGGCTCTGCAGAGCCTGATCTGTCGAAAGCTGGTGAATTTTCATTGCGGCTACTTCAGTGTATTCAGCTGGGGCCGATGCAAAGGCGCTGCCGCTCAATAGCTTCCCAGCTAGCCATCCCGCGTTATTCGTGTTAGCTACGAACTCAAATGGGTTTACGTATTTTGCTACTGATTTCTTTCATTTTTCTCATCTTCAGAGACTCTCACGCGGCGCCCCCATTTACCCCCTCGGTCATCTACGGGAATGATGATCGCATCGACTACTTCGAGATCACCGATCCCGCGTTCAAAAAACTCGCTGCCTCGGCCGTGGCTTTGTTCAACTCCGAAGACCTCGTCACCTATGGGAGTAAAGTCCTTTTCCCGGGTGAAACCTACCAGCAATACGCAAACCTCTGCTCCGACCAGCCATTTCTCACTCAACCCACGGCAGCCATGTGCAGTGGCGCTCTCGTCGGCCCGAACCGGGTTCTGACAGCCGGACACTGTGTCAGGACTGATGAGCAATGTTTATCACTGAGCGTCGCTTTTGATTACCAGCTGGACGGCCCCAACCAGAGGCTGGAATACCTTTCTCGTGATAGTGTTTATTCCTGCAAACGCATTATTGCCCGGAAATTTTATCGCGACGGCATTGATTACGCTCTGATTGAGCTCGACCGTATGGTTCCCGATCGGACCCCGATTCCTGTGAATTATAACGACGGACTCGCAATTGGAACCGAACTGACGATTTTGGGATTTCCTGCCGGCCTTCCGCTCAAACTGACCGGGCATGCTGTCGTCCGCAACCTAAAATCGGGATTTTTTGTCACCAACGCCGATACCTTCGTGGGTAATTCCGGGAGCCCGGTGATCAACCCCAAGACATTCGCCGTTGAAGGGGTGCTGGTGCGCGGGGAACTTGATTTCGAGCACGATGCTTCAAGATTGTGCAATATTGAGCGCCACTGTACCGACACCGGCTGTAGGGGCGAAAGCGCCACGCTGGCCAGCGCACTGAAAAAACCCATGCAGTGGAATCGTACGCAGCCGATGCTGGAGGAAGCCACTGGTTTTGCTCACGTCGCCAATGGCGCAGGTCAGTTTCGGGCGTTGGTGCGGATTCCCTTCGAAACCTCCACGCATCAATTTACTCTGCGTCTGGAAGTCTATTCCATGGAGACGCGCTCCTATGAAATAGTTCGGACCGTGAATGTGGCACCCTCCCCCTTCGAAGAGCAAATCAAAATCGAAGGCGAAACTTTTTCGCTTCCGCCTTCCGATCTGGTTTTCGGAGCAATCAAGAGCCGACTCGTCCTTCTGATGGATGGTTCTGAAAAAGACACAGATCCGATGTCGATTGTGGCCATGAATCCATGAAAGCAATTCTCGTGAGCTAGGCAGCTTTTGCCCAAGCTGCTTTGAGATCCATTTTTGCCAAACCTGGTTCCAGATAATTTCCCAATCGCGCGCGACGGTGTATCCTTAGAAGCATGAAAAAATCTCAATTGCTCCCCAGCCTTTCCCTTTTCGCCCTCCTTTGCTCGAGCCCCACCTGGGCAGGCTCACCTCCAGCGCCCTTCCGCTGCGATATCATGAAGCCGGCGCTCACCGCCGGAAAGCTTTCGTCCTGCAACGACAAGGTTTCATGGCAATACGGACTGGACGATATTCGCAAGACCAACCCCGCGCTTTTTGAACGGACGGTCCAGGCACAGATCGCCGCAAACTCCAACGTGGGCAGTGCGATCTTCACCTTGCCCGACGGAAAGAAGAAGACGATCTACCGCTCTTCATTCCTTAATAAAGCTCCGGGTTGCATCAACGAACTGGTCGAAAAAGGCGGCGTGCGCTCGGTCGTGAATCTTTACAACAAAGGCGATCTCGACTCCCATACCCAGCTCTCAATCGAAGAAAAAGAGCATTTCCAGAAAGCCGGCGCTCAGATCTATACCGATGTCCTGAATTACCAGTACAAGTTCAAGGAAGTGAAAAAAGAAAAGATCATCGAGAAGGTGGCAGAAATCATTTCGGTCGTGAAATCTGTTCCCGGAAATGTGCTCATGCATTGTTACGGAGGCATGCACCGGACCGGCCTAGTATTTGCGGTCATGCAGAAATGTTTCAACAAGGTCCCGCTCGAACAGGTTCTCAATGAGTATCACTGCCATGTGGCATATGAGAGTGAAGAAAAAGCGGGTGGCCGTCACAAGGACAATGAAGAACTCATCCGCGATTATCCTTGTGAAAAACTAAGTAAATAGCTGGCCGGCGTCGGCTTGGGTCAGGTCAAAATTTAAAAGTTCTGCAATAAACTTTTCTGGGACTCATCCACCCAGTTGAAAATGCGCTTGCGCTCTTCCTCTGTAACCGCGCTGCCTTGATGCATGACCCGATAAAAGAACGGCGGCATTTCCCCTTCTTCAATTTCAAGACGGATCTTGGGCAGGTCGGTTGAAAAGAGCCCATGGCCGCCGAACGGAAATTCAGAAGAAAGGTCCAGAGCCGCCCGGGCCTCGGTGATATCTGCGTCAATCATGCTACGGACAAAAGGCAGCTTATAATAGAAGGGATAATGCGTACGCCCCGAATGGCAGTCGAAACATTTCTTCTCAAAAATCGGCATGACATCCCGACGGTAGGTCAAATTAATGTTTTGCAATTTTGCATGAATTTTTGCCATTCTGTTGAGAGTACCTTCTGTATTGGGAGGTAATGACGAACGATCTTTGGCAAATACGGCCGAAGTCAGCATGATCCAGAAAAAGCAAAAAAAGATCATAATGAAAGGACGATCCATGCCGAAAACCTCCCTCGCAACCCTCTCTTTCTTCTTAGCGGTTGCCTGTGGTGCTGCGCAACCTGCTTTTGGTGCCGCGGGTCAAGTTCAACAGGAATACTTGAAGACCCAGGAATCACTTGCTGCGGATCAACTCAAGCCCGCGGTTACCTCCGCCAGGAAAGTCGCTTCGCACGCTCAAGCCGAAGTGAAAAATTCGGCCGGCGATGAACGCGCCCTATACGGGAAAATCGCATCCTCAGCAGAACGCCTCTCAAAGACGACCGGAATCGAAACTGCCAGGACCGAGTTCAAAGCTCTTTCGGATCTCATGATTGAGTTGTCGAAAAAGCATCCCAGCGAAGGCGTTAAAATAATGCAATGCACCATGTATCCAGGAAGTTGGATTCAGAAAAAGGGTGAGACCCGCAATCCGTACTACGGAAAGCAGATGCTGACCTGTGGGGAACCCGTAAAATAAGCCAGGGTCTCGTACAGCCTCTTGCCTTGCCGCGGCCCAGACCCCGTGCTAAATGCTCAGGTTCTAAGGAGCTGCCGTATGAGATCCGCCATGCCTGTTTCCAAAATTATTTTTGCCATCGGGTTCGCATCATTGATCATCGGACTCGCGCATGCGATTCGCCCCCTCCTTGCCTTGGAGCAAGCCTCTTGTCCAGACCAGTCGGCAGGCGAAAAACCGGAAGACTGCCCTTGGGCGGGAGCTGCTCGGACCCTCATCGCTGAAGCGGAAGCAGGCCGTACTGTTTCACCCGCGCTTCAGACTTTGCTCCCGAGGCTTTACGCCCAGATCAAAACCGACGGTGAAAAGCCGGAACTCAAAGACCTCTGGGGTCAGAGCATCAATTTTGATGAGAACGCGAAAGGCATCATCGTTCATCCCGGGATCATCCAGAGTCTGGCCGAACTCTTTGGCGTTCCCGCGCCCCAGGGCGAGAGCCGGGTTGTGCATGCCGGAATGGAACACACCTACGGTTACCTGTTCAGCATCCTGAAGACCCCCTATGGCTTCAAACGAGCGCGCTGGGTTCAAGGAGAAATCGAAGAGGGCTTTAACCTCCCTCTCGGAACGCTTGGACCGACACCGGCCGAAGGTTCACTCTTCATGAACGTGACTACCTTTATCGGAACCATTGCTTTCCGTACTGAAGCAAACGAGTTTCAGGTTATCCGAAAAGCTACCCGGAATGCCGCCCGTGAAATCCGCCGGATGAAATTTTCAGAATTAAAGCCGATCCGTCTTGAGGAAAGAGTCGAAGCCGCCAACGCAAACGGCAAAGTCCGCACCGTCAAACTTTTCACGGACTTCGTGCCTTTCCTGAACCAGGCGAACCCGAAGGGCAACACCCACCTCCTGATCTACACAGTCAAAGACCCGTTCCATCATTCGGCCCAACTCATCTCCGCCTTCCCGGTGCAAACCGGTTTTGTCCAGAGGGCAATTCAACCCAGCAACCTGGGCAAAGGGCGTCCGATTATCACCCGATACAATGCGTTTGTAGAAGGCCTTTCAGGTTCCACCAAAACCGGTGAACGCAAAGTGACCTCCGGCATGGAAATTCCCCAGCTCTGATTCCTGTGATCGAAGTTCGCAATGTATCGCGCTCCTTTCGGTCCACCAAAAAAGCTCCTGGCTTTGCCGGGGCTATGCAGCTTCTTTTCAAACCCGAAATTCAAACGCACTTCGCGCTGAAGGACGTGAGCTTTAATGTTGAGCCCGGTTCCTTTGTCGGATTGATCGGAGCCAATGGTGCCGGAAAGACAACACTGCTCAAGATCCTTTCTGGGCTGATCCCTCCAACCGAGGGCAGTACTCGGGTATTAGGTTACAACCCCTTTGAACGACCTCTGGACTTCCGACGCAAGATCGCCCTCGTGATGGGGCAGAAAGCCCAGCTCTGGTGGGACCTCCCCGCGAACGACGCTTTCGACCTGCTTCATGCGATCTACGACATTCCCGACAAACTCTACCGGGAACGCGTTCAGATTCTTTCTGAACTTCTCGATGTGAAGCAGCACCTGCAGACGCAAATCCGCCGCCTCTCCCTGGGCGAACGCATGAAGATGGAATTAATCGGAGCCATCCTGCATTGGCCAAGTGTGATTTTCCTGGACGAACCTACCATCGGCCTGGATGTCATGGCCGCGGCCAAGCTCCGCGAGTTTCTGAAAGTTTTCAACCAGCGTGAAAAATCCACGATCATCCTTACCAGTCATAATATGGACGATATCGAACGCCTCTGCTCGCGGGTGCTTATTTTGCGGGCGGGGGAACTCATTTATGATGGCAAACCTGCTGGCCTCTTGCGCGAAGGAGAGCGCCGGCTGAAAGTTCGGTTTTCCCTCGTACCCGACCTGGAAGAACTGAGTCGGATTACCCGGCTTCCTCTAAATCAAATCTCGGTAGCCATGAGTGAACGGGCGGAAGATCCAGATCTTGCCCCGGAGACCGGTGGCGTGTATTTCACGCTCAAACAGGACCAGATCGTCCCCGTGCTCCAGATCTTGATGCAGCACGGGACTATTATCGACATGGGGATTGAAGAGCAAAGTCTTGAGTCAGTGATTCAACGCGTTTTTGAAGGTGGGATCAAGCCTTGAACTGGCGTCTGGCTGCTCTAAAGAACGGCTTTAAAGATTATACTGCCTACCGAGTCGAATTCTTGATGGAAATTCTGGGGAACGCAATTGTACCCGCCGCAATCCAATGGGTGCTGTGGTACGCAATCTTCAAGACCGACGGCGCAACCGAACTTGCGGGAATGACCTACGTTCAGATGCTTCATTATACTCTGGTGAGCGTACTCTTTAACCAAGTCCGCGGCGGAGACCAGGACTTTGAACTCGCCGAGATGATCCGGACCGGACAATTAAGCAATTATCTCATCCGCCCCGTGGGCCTGATCCAGTTTATTTATATAAGAGGAGTGGCTTCGAAACTTTTGATTTCTGCATTATCCCTTGCGATCGGTATTGTCCTGAGTGTCTCCGTACTCTCCTCCGAGGCATCCCCTTTGCGCATGATCGGCGCCATGCTCCTTGCGCTTCTCGGGAATGTCATACACTTCCAGATTGGAGCCGTCCTTTCTGCCATGGCATTCCGCTGGGAAGACGCTTACGGTTTACTGATGGTCAAGAACATGGCCGTCAGCATTCTTTCCGGAGAGCTTCTGCCGCTGAATTTATTTCCAGAATCCATGAGCTGGATCTGGAAGAGCACCCCATTTTATCTCTATGTCTTCGGACCCGCGCAGTACGCCCTCGGAGAATGGACTCATTTGGAGTTTGTTCGCCAGCTTGGCGTGGCGTTTCTATGGATTTTTGTTCTTTGGGTGCTGATCCGTTTCACCTGGGGCTTGGGAATCAAAAAATACGTGAGTCTGGGCGGCTAGATCATGATTGAACGGCTCAAACTCTATGCAAGAATTTATGCCATCCAGCTCAAGAATAATTGGGTCAGGGAAACCGTCTATCGAGCGAATTTCGTGACTGCAGTCGGAGTCGATATCGTCTGGATCCTGGTTGAGGTCAGCCTTTTTGCGGTCATCTATTCCAACGTGCCCTCGATTGCGGGCTGGACCAAGTATCAGGTGTATTTCTTCCTGGGGATTTTCTTCACTTCGGACGCTCTTTTCACGGTTTTCTTCCAGCGGAACTTTTTCAACTTCTCGGATCTGGTCAATAAGGGTGAATTGGACATTCTTTTAACCAAACCCGTGCATCCGCTCTTCCTGGCACTCTCCCGCTGGATCAACCTGACTGCCATTTTCACGATTTCGATGGGTTTGATGATCGCTGTCCATTACGCCCCGCAAGCGGGGTTCGCAGGCGGCATGCGTTGGGCTCTGGTTTTGTTCTGGATGTTCATCGGCGTTATTTCGGCGATCCTTCTACGCTTTGCTTTTGCAGTCTGGATCTTCTGGACGGATCGGAACTGGGCTTTGGTGCGCCTCTATTATCAGTTCTTCGCCTTTGCATCCAAACCGGACGCAATTTATCCGAAGGTGATCCGCTATCTCATTCTGACCTTCATTCCTTTTGCCTTCATAGGAAGTGTTCCCGCGCGGGCCTTGCTCCACGGACTCGAACTCTGGGAATATCTGGCACTGGTCCTGGTACTCCTTGGGTTCTTCATTTTGAACACGATCCTTTGGAGACGTGGCTTGCGCCGTTATCAAAGCGCAAGCTCATAATCCCGGATCGGTCGCCACGGCGACCGCGCAAATTCCGCTGATCTTCAATCGGTCGCCGCGGCGACCGAAACAAATCCGGAGAAATCTTTCTGGAACGGACCTTTTTCCTTGCGTGGAAATTTTGACAGCTTAGAATTTTGACATTGCCAACGGAGGGCAATCCAAAATGGCGTCTTTCAAGGATCTCTGCTTTACCCCAGCTGAATTCGCAACCACGGCCAAAATCGATCGCAATCGGATTTCGGCTCTCGAACTCGAGGGTGTTCTCAAAACCATGAAGAAGAAGGTCGGGAACGTCGAACGCAAGATGATCGCGCTCGAAAGCATGCAGGAGTACTTCCGGTCGATGCGTACCACACCGGTCGCCGCGGCGACCGATACAGTGGTGAGCTCTTTCAATCCCGGACTGCCGAAGCATAAAGTTCAGATGTTCTATAACGTGAAAGGTGGAACCGGCAAGTCCACGCTGACCGCCCAATTCGTCATGCGCGCTTCCATGTACGGACTCAAAGTACTCGCGATTGACCTCGATGGTCAGGGGCACCTGACCCTGAATCTTGATGTACTGGATGCGCATGAGCGCCCCTCGATTTACGATATCCTGATCAATGATCTTCCAATTGACCAGGCCATCATGAATGTTGCTCCGGGCCTGGACCTGATCTCGGCCAATCTCGGACTCTGCAACATCGAAATCCCGCTCAACAATAAACCACGCCGCGAGTATCGCCTGGCCGAAGCCATTGCGAAAGTCGCCGATCAGTACGATCTGATCGTAGCCGATACCAACCCCGCCGCCTCGATTCTGAACTGCTCGATGCTAGTCGCCACTCAGCTCGTCAACGTAGTCTGTGCCACGAACCCCCTTTCGTTCCATGGAATGTCCCTGGTCATGGCAACGATTGAAGACATGGAACGCGAGTTCCGCCACGAACTGGACGTCCGGATTATTCCGAACATGTACGACAACCGCGAAGTCATCAGCCAGGAGGTCTTGGGCGAACTCCGGAGCCGTTTCCCGGAACATTGCACCAAGACCGTCGTCAACCGCAGCGCGGATATGAACGAAGCGACCAAGCGGCGCACCTCGGTCTGGGGCGTGAATGCCAAAGGCATGGCCGCGCAAGATATTCATACGCTCACTGAAGAGCTCATCATCAATAATTAATTGAATTTGTATTTGGCCAATACCCGGGAGGGTTCCACGATGGAAAATTCAGGCGAAGAACAGAAAAAAGAAGATACCACCAGCCGGATCAAGACACGCGAAGGCAGCGGTTATCTCAAGCAACTTTACTCAACTGCCCGCAGCTCCGCGGGCACGACTCATACCCATCTGAAGACGCTCACGACATTCATGATCAATTTTGTGCCTGTGGACAAAGTCGATGCTTCAGAACTTCAGGTCCGCGTCCACTTCGATGAAGCGGAGCTGCAGGCCCTGGCTCATTCGATCAAGGAGCATGGCGTGCTTCAGCCGATTCTGGTCGTCCAGGACGGCGATCGCTACAAAGTCATCGCTGGCGAACGCCGCCTGCGCGCTGCGAAGCTGGCGGGACTGGACCGCATTCCTGCTCGCGTGCTTTCGACCAATGACAAAGCCACCCACGAGATCGCCCTTCGCGAAAACCTGGATCGCGCCGACCTCCACCCTCTTGAAGAAGGCGAGGGTTACCTCTCCCTTCTTGAGGCACAGGCCTACACCAGTTACGAAGGTCTGGCCAAAGGGTTTGGGAAGCCCAAATCCCGGATTACCGAATGCATTGGATTTACCCGGCTTCCAGACACGACCAAGGCAGACCTTATGGGCCGCGGTCTCAAGAACCGCGCCCTCCTTCGCAAGCTTCTCATCACCGCCCCTGAAGAACACGCCGCCTTGATTGCCCAAGCCGCCACCCTCGATGATCAGATCCCGGCCGAGCTTGCTGCAGCACCCGTCAAAGACCTACCCGTGAAGACCAAAAAAGAAGCCGAACCGTTCACGTATTTACTGAACGAGAAGCGAATCAATGTGCCCGGGTTCAAGTGGAAAGCTGGAGAGGGTCGTGACCGCCTTCTCTCGTATGCCGAAGGCCTCAAGAAGCTCTTGAATGAAATCGAAGAGCAGCTGACACGATGAAATCATCCCCTTCTTGGATTCCGGCTGAGCGGATACAGGAACTTGTCACTCTCGAGCCCGTCCTGGCGGTCCTAGGTTTGGCAGCCGGGGCTTGGGTGATTTACAGCGTATTCCTCAAAGAACTTTCTGCGATGCGTCATAAAAATCTGCGTGGCCTTTTCAGCAACTTGCTCCTGCACATGGGCGGGGGCTTGGGCGTATTTCTGGTCTATTATGGAGTCAACCACCTGATTCTGGCGCAAACACCGACACTCGAGAGAATCAATTCGTATGTAGGGTTTGCCGCCCTGCTTTGGGGAGTCATTGTTTTTGTAAAGACCTCCCGAATCCTGCTTTTCGAATACCTCTTCATGAGCCACATGAGAGTAGCCGTACCCGTTTTACTGGTGAACCTGTTCACGCTTCTTATTTCGATCATGCTCTGCGGCTGGGTGGCTACCGATATATTCAACGTACGCCTGACGCCGCTTCTAGCCACCTCGGCGATTCTTTCGCTGGTTCTGGGTCTCGCCCTTCAGGATACCCTCGGCAACCTCTTTGCGGGGATTGCCCTGCAGTTCGACAAACCGTACGAGATCGGAGACTGGATTGAAGTCCAAACCGGGGGTCAGAAATGGGTTGGCCAAGTCCAAGAGATCTCGTGGCGAGCCACCGTCCTGCTGGGCTTTGGCGATGAGATTGTCACGATTTCCAACCGCGCCATTGCCCAATCAGAAGTGGCGAATTTCGCAGCCCGCAATAAGCCTTTTTACCGCACTCTCTTATTCAAATTGCCCCATGGCGTACCGATCCCCCGGGCGAAAGAGATCATTCAGACCTCGGCGCTTGCCACCCCAGGCGTTCACAAGGAGGTCGTGCCATTCGTGAACATCAGCGAACTCCATGAGTCCTGGATTCTCTTTAAACTGATCTACACGATCGACAACTACGCCCAGCAGTACATCATTGCCGACCAGATTTTCACGGCAGCACTCGCAAAACTCGATCAGGAGGGATTTAAAGTTGCAAACTCCCGACTGGTTATACTGAACGGATAATTGCGAGCTGCAATTGCATTTCCAAAAAAACACCGCGGAGCTCCACCCTAGAGGTAAAGAACGCTGGCACGCATCGTGCTTATGTCGGAACTCTCTCCGAGGAGGAAAGAACAGATGTCTCATAGAAAGCACGAAAGATTCGAACTGATCCAAAGAGCGACTTGGTCGTACTTTGCAGCGGGTTTCGGTACCCAGTCAGGCTACATTTCGAATATTTCGCTTTCGGGCTGCCTTCTCAAAACCTTTGAAGTGATCGAGCACCGTCGCTGGGTCCGCATCATCATTGATCACGCCCACTCGAATTTAGCCTTCACGATAGTCGGCCTGATCACCCGGCGCGAGAACGTGATTGAAGTCTTCGGGAATTACGAAACGACCCTGTACCGTTACGGGATCAAGTTCACGAGACCCGAACAGCTCAACTATCAGGACTTAGACATGATCCTGGCACTCTCGACCAAAAAAGCCGAACTGCTCCCCTGGAGATCAAAAGTACCCCAGATCGCCTGCATCCCAGGGTCGTCCGCCTAAGGATTACTTGTTCTTGATCTTTGCCTTTTCGATCAGGAACGAAACAGTCTTTTCCTGGCGCATGCGGAAGATAAAGTCCTCTTTGCGGCCCGGATCTTTGGCATAAAACTCTTTCAGTTTTTCCGGTCCGACCTTCATGGATCCCGCTACCTTCTGCAATTCAGCCTCAAAATCCTCGGGCTTGATCTCGACTTTTTCCTGCTTTGCGATGGACTCGAGGATCAGGCTTGCGCGGACCTGGCTTTCAGCCCGTTTCTTTAAATTCTCAAGCTCAGTGGTGACGGCTTGCTTGATCATCTCGTCATTGAACCCCTGACGCTTTAACTCCTGGCTCCAGTCCTGCGCCAGAGCGCGGGTCTGCGCCTCAATCAGGGATCCCGGAACATCAAACTTGTTCTTGTCGATCAGCATCTGCATGAGATCGCTTCTGACTTTACGCTCGGATTCTTCGGTCTTGTCCTTCTGGACGTGCTCGCGGATGTTCTTTTTCAGCTCATCCATGGTGTCATAGCCCATGTTTTTGCTGAATTCCTCGTTCAGCTCCGGTAATTTCTTTTCCTTCACTTCGTTGACGGTCACGGTGAACTCAGCCTGCTTTGAGGCAAAATCCTTTTCCTGATAGTCTTTCGGGAACTTAATTTTGAAAGTTTTCGTCTCGGTTTTTTTCATCCCTTCCAGATTGTCTTCAAAACCCGGGATCATGGAATTGGACCCGAGTTCGATCATGCGGGTACCCTTCATTCCGGGCTTTTCCTCAAGACCGTTATCGGTAATCAGACCACCTGAAAATGTCACATCGGCAAAATCACCCTTTTTGGCTGGGCCATCAATCGGGTTCAGCTCGGCATGGGAGCTGCGGATATTTTCGATCACTTTTTCGATATCGCCATCGTTCACTTCAGATGGCTCTTTGGTGAGCGCCAAGCCGGTGTAACCTTTGGCCTCGATCTCCGGGAGAACTTCAACAGTTGCGGTGTAAGTGAACTCCTTGTCTTCACCCAGGGTCTGGTCCTTCAAGCCTTCGATTTTTGGGCTGCCTACGGTCGCGATTTTATGTTCGCGGACGGCTTCCTGATAAGACTCGTCGATCAGAGAATTGAAAACACGACCTCTGACGTCATCTGCATAATACTGCTTCACAACAGAGATCGGCACATGGCCAGGGCGGAAGCCTTTGATCTTGGCTGTGCGCTGAACTTCAGCCAAGCCCTTTTCAAAGCGATTGGCGATGACCTGAGCCGGTACGCTGATCGTAAATTTGCGGACAATATTGGACGTCTTTTCCATCTCGATCTTAAATTGCATAGGCGCTGGTTTTAAGCGACGATTCCCCGCGATGTCAATGGTTTAGGGAATTTAAAGGCCGAAATGCTCTGGATACCAGACCTGCTCGAGCCAAAGCCCGCGAGCAGGCGCCGTGGGACCAACTTCAGCTCGGACTCCGGAGGCCAGGATTTCGCGGGTACAGGCAGGATGCCTTCTATTTTCGCCTACTTGCAAGAGAGTCCCGGCAATCCCGCGGACCATCTGTTTTAAAAACCCGGTCCCGACGACCCGGACGCGCACCAACCCGATTTCGTGGCGCATACCCAAGGCTCCCCCCGGGAAGGGCAAAGACTCACGCGTCACCTCTGCTTCGAGGATCTGCCTGACAGTGGACCCGGGCCGGGCCCCGGATGCCTGAAAGGGTTTAAAGTCGTGCTCTCCAATCAGAGCGGATACAGCCTCATGCATCAGAGCGATGTTCAGAGGCCTTTTGACCCAGAAGCTATAATGCTTCAGGTGAGGAACGGCTGCAGGTCCCTCCTGGAAATAATAGCTGTACTGCTTCTTAACGGCGCTCCGTTGTGCGTGGAATTCGATCCCAACGGGCCGAACCTCCAGGACCTGTATTCTGGAAGCCAGCAAGGAGTTCAGTGCGCGAAGCAGAATTCCTGTATCCCATTCTTTGGCTCTCAAAACGAAATGAACGACTTGCCCGAGTGCATGTACTCCCGCATCCGTGCGTCCACTTCCGACAACAGTGGGAGCTTCACTTGTAATCCGTGCGAGAGCTTCTTCCATCGTGGCCTGCAGGCTTGCGCCTCCATTGGCTGCGGACCCGCGCTGCTTCTGCCAGCCGCAAAAACCGGTGCCCGCATACGAGACGATTGCGGCGTACTTCCACATCGTCAGTACTCGAAAGTCAACCCGGCATAGATACCGGAATTGGCAAAATCAATCGCGCCGGACAATCTGCTCATCCGGGAATATTCCACAGTAAGGTAATAATGTTTCACGTTGTGCTCAGCATACAGATTCCAGGTTGAACCCGCACTCAGCCAGTCCAGCAGGAGCGCCACGCCTCCCGAGACCCAAAGGCCCGTGGAGTAGCCCCGATGACCCGATTTGGTGTCACTGCGGGTTTCCATATAGCCGATGAGCGAGGGACCGGCAGCGATGAACGGGCGCAGGATTCGAAGCAGGTTAAAACGATAATTCACGGCAAGAGTCACCGGAAGAGTGAAGAAATTCAAAGTGGTTCGCGATTCTGTTGCAAAAGGCCGGTCGGCATCCTGCCTGTTCAGGAGTGTGAATTCGAATTTACCTTTTCCTTTATGGAAACTCCCCCCACCCGTCATCATCAGCCCGAAATTACCGAACCATTCACTGTGGAAGGGTTGATATTCGTAAAAGAAGGTCAGGTCCGGAGCCCAGGCCGTACCGTAAACGTCGGTAAAAGCTCTGAGTGATGAACCCGCCTGCGCAAGGGTATTCCTGGTAACTGAAGTTCCCATCTTCAAACCGAAGGCGTTATGAATTTCCCCTTCACGGCGAGGTTTCAGTTCAGACTCCCCTTTATTGAACTTGGCAATTGCGCCTTCCTCTTCAGCAGGCGTACCCAGCTCTTCTTTCTTCCGTTCCGTATAGGACTTTTCTTCACCAGCATTTTCGGGAAGGTTTCTTCTCAATTTTTTTATGTAATTTTCCGGATCCGAAGAACTCTCGGACTCAGGAGTGACTGGCAAGCCCTTGCGAATACTTTCGGTATAGGATTCCGGAGACTCTGCGGGCTCCGCCGGAGCTTCCATCCCGCTCTTGAGGCGGTCAATATAGGGCTCTACGGATTTCTCCTCCGCAAAGGCGGCAGTTATGAGAAATGCGGCACAAGTCAAGACATGTGAAATTTTCACGTTTGTCTCTCCTGCCGCCGAGCTTGCAGGACCAAAGAGACTGGAATCAATGAAAGGAATGCAGCAACAACCAGAATCACGGAATGCAAACTTATAAACGCGATGATTTGCAGCGGAATCAGGCTCACCAGGACCGGAGCGCGAAAGACGGGGTTGCGTACCAGCCATTCGGCCGATTGGGGCGACCAGGAGTAATACCACTCAACAAAAGAACGCCCCGGGGCAAATTCAAAAAGTACATGATCTCTGAACTCCCGCAATAGCTCCACGGGTCCCGCTTCCACCGAACGAAACGCCGCGGTTGCGATGAAACACTTGCTGCTCGACAGAAATCCCTGAATATTGGAAGTTTGAACGCCCTGGAGCCGGCAAACGCCTGGATAACCGAGCGTACTCGGGCTTGCCAGCATGCCAGCCGCATCCCGGATCAGGAACGATACGGCATACTGATGATCATCACCAGTGGTGGTATTCACGAAACCGGTGACTTGCGCGTTGGCGTCTCCGATCGTGATCAACCGAACATTCTGATTGCTTCGAAAACCAGCAAAGGAGTCATCGATCGTTGCCGGTGTTTTGTTCTCGTCTGCAACTACATAAACAAACTGCGCCGGAGCGGGTGCGGGCGTGCCTCCGGTCGCGTTATAAAAACCCGCAGAATTCAGAATAATTTCCTCGTCACCTGGAAAATAGACCGTCGTTTTATCGGGACAACCGATCGTTGGCTTATCTACCTGCATGCGAATGGCAAAGGTCGAAAGCGAATCCAGCGCGGCACCCGTCGGGGCACCGGTAACTGCGGCGGCTTTAAATTCAATTAGCAGTGGCATGTGCGCTGGAGAGCCCGCAAGCGCCTTGACCTTACCGTCTGCAGTACAACCATTTCCATCACTGAGAACAGTCGCACAGACATCTTTGGGATATATTCCAATCCTTATGATGCTCCCTGGATTGTATTTGGCCGCAAGATAAAATGCCGACCCCAAAGGTCCACCCGTATCCTGGCAATTTAATTCCGAGCAAACACTCTCACCGACGGCGGCAATCGGTACTGCCTTGCCACCTACCGATACCGTTACGACCAGCCCACCGCTTGAGGCGGTAGCACTCGAAGAGCTGACATCAAAATAAAAAGCCCCTGATCGCGTACTTTCGACGGGCTGTCCCGTTCGCACATCCATCAAAGCGTAACCTGAATCTGAATCAAAGACACTGCCGCCATCAGCGGCGCTGACGGTTTCGGTCTGAACTCCATAGTAGGCGATCGTGCCAGAAGTGGAAGTAACCACGTTATTGAGATTATTCCCTCTATAGGCGACCGGCGTGATCGTCACGGTCGCTCCTGCGGGCGAGGGAACAGCAAAAAAGACTGCAAGTAGTACAAAAAGGGCAGACTGACCACGTTTTAGAAGCAAAATTCCCCCTCAGTGTGACTGCTGTGAACCGCCCGGTTTTTCAGAAATTACGAATTTCTCTCCGCGAGCCAGACGCACGACCCACCAAAACAGGCTCAGGATAACATAAGACGAAAGAAGAACGAAGATCACAACCTCGGGCTTGATCGCAACCAAGATCATCACGAGAACGGCGGCAATCAGGTAGGCAAAGCTGGTGCGGGATCGCCAGTTCAACTCTTTGAAGGACGGAAACGGAACTGTACTGATCATGAGTCCTGCCAAAGCAAACGTCAGAACGAGCACGACATATTCCTCAGAAACGGCCTCCCAGCCCATCGCCTGCGAGAAAATATAGAAAGTGGCCGCAATCCCCGCGCCCATCGGAATCGGCAATCCCTGAAAGTAACCTTTGGGAAGAACGGCAGCTGTCACATTGAACCGCGCCAGCCTCAAAGCACCACAGGCCACAAAAAGGAAAGCAGCGGCCCACCCGAGACGTCCAAAGGGCTCCAACGACCAGCGATAAAACAAAATAGAGGGAGCGAGCCCAAAAGAGATCAGGTCAGAAAGGCTGTCATACTCCACGCCAAACTGACTGGTAGCCCGCGCGAGCCGGGCGATACGTCCATCCAGCATGTCAAAGATCGCAGCCGCCAGAATGGCCCAGGCGGCGGGAATGAAATCGCCGTGAATGGAAGCCACCATGGAGTAAAACCCACAGAACATATTGGCGGTCGTCACGAAATTGGGAACCAAGTAAATTTTGCGCATGTCTGACCAAACTATACTAGACGGATCGTCCGGCAGCAAGAAGCAGACACACTCCGATGACGGCAATCAGGATGGCGACGGTGCGTAGAAGAGAGAATTTCTCGATCCCGAGTAACCAGGCGATCGGCACCGACAGCACAGGTGCGAGAGAAGAAAGCGTTGCTGCCGCGGCCAAGGGTGAGTGCGTCAGACCATACATGTAAAAATACGAACCACCGAAAGCCTCCAGGACAAAAATCCAGGCGGAGGCACGAAGGACGGTGCCGGGAAGCAACAACGGCGCTTTACTTTTGACGAGTTTGGCCAAGAGCACGCTGAAAAAAATGGCAAATACCATTCGTATCGAATTTGCCACGGCCGCCGAGATATCCGCTCCGCCCTGTGCACAGGAATAACTGTTCAAAGCCCACATGAACGAAGTGAGAAATGCGAGAATCAGGCCTGTATTCCTGGCCCTTTTGGAATTTTCGGATTTCTCACCCGGCTCTGACTGGTGATCCCTGCTGTGGACAATCACAAGGACAATACCCAGGACTGCCAGGAACAGACCCAACCATTGGAAACCCGCCAGACTTTCGGAACGGAAGAGCCAGGCAGCTGCTGCCGTCCAGATCGGATAACAGGATGCAATCGCAAGTGCAGTCGGAACGCCTAGGGTCCGGGTGCTGGCCAGGAAAAGCACATCACCGAGTCCGTAACTCGCGATCATCGAGACGGCAAACCACCCAATATGCGAAAAATTCAGACTCGTGAACTGCTCCAACCCCTGGTGCCAGCCACCGTTACTGCTGACAAATACCGTGACTAAAAAAAGCGGGAGGGCAAACAGGGCACGCGCCAAGTTGACTGAAAAAGCAGAATGAGCGCGCGATAGCACGGAATAACGGGAAGAGCCAATGGCCCAGGTCACTGAAGAAAGGAGCGCGCAAACCGGCCCAAGCAGGGTCATGCTGGCGTTCATGCCTTGCCACGAGTGGGACCGGGCGGCAGCAGACCTGCCTTGAGCTTAAGCTCTGCATCCGAAGCCCGCAAATACCGGGGATGAACCGCAAGACCTTCTACCGATAAACCTGCCTGCACGGCTTCCCAGGCCAAAAGCCCGAGATAACGACCTTGAACCTGATTTGCGAAAACGGCGGGCACCTTCAATTCACTTTTTGAGGGGAGATCGTCCCAGGCTTCTGCATAACGGTGGCGCCCCTCCCCGATCGCAAGCCAATGCTGTGAATCCCCGGCTTCCGCACCGGCGAGCTTTTTTTTGATCTTCTTCATCAATTCTTCGGGAGCAAGAACCTCTTCATCCACTCCCCTTTTCCAAATACCGCCAGAATCACCTTCGGCCATCATTACACAATCCAGTACTGAACGGGCCGCACCCGAAAGGACGAATAATTCACCCTTGCACGCGTCGGTCGTGGCAATGACCAGAGTTTTCCGCAGTTCAACGTCTTTGGAATTCGCAAGCCAGAGAGCAGGGGGTCTTGCGAGCGCCGCGAGACTTGAAACACGCACCAGCGGCTTTTTTAAGGTATGGGCCAGCGTCCGGGCGGTCGTGACCCCGATCCGCAAGCCGGTGAAACTACCCGGCCCCACGCCGACACCGAAAACATCGATATCGCCGACTTTCCAGTTGGCTGATTCGAGGAGTTCATGAATGCCCCAGAGCAGACGTTCTGAGTGGGTCATGTCCACATTGAGCGTCCACTCACCAATCAGCTTGACGCCCTCCCAGCCCGTTTTAAGCGAAGGATCCCATTCGAGCGCAACAAGTGCTCCAGCTTTTGAAGAGGTATCCCAGGCGAGTAGTTTCATGGCTCAGCTCAGAAGTAGGTCAGTCTTGCCAGATCATTCCGGATCACCACTGCCATGAGCAGCAGAATCAGTGATAGTCCGACGAGCTGGATGATTTCCATCATTCGCATCGTGAGCGGTTTGCCACGAACAATCTCAATCGCGAGCAGAAGCAGGTGTCCGCCGTCCAGTACCGGGACCGGAAGAATGTTCAGAACTCCAAGACCGATGGAAAGAATAGCCATCGTTCCAAGGAATGCACTCAGCCCACGAGTCAGAGACTCTCCGGCAATTTTGCCGATCATGATCGGACCGCCCAAGGTCCCGACCGATACGTCTCCGGTGAGCATTTTCTGGATCGCAACGACATTGCGCCAGGTAAAGGTCACGACGCGCTCGCTCGCCCGGTAAACCAGAACAAAAGGATTCAGAACTCGCTCGAGGTAGGTTTCCGGTTCCGCCATCACCAGCATCGGCAATACGCCGACTGTGTACTGAACCGTCTTTTTCAAAGCGGGATCGCGTCCCTGCGTTGCAGTCGGGATCAATGCGGAGGAGGTCACTTCGCCTTTTCGTTCCCAGCTCAAAGTGATTTTGCCCTCTTTTTCACCAGCAGCCTGGATCGCTTCTCTCAATTGAAAGAAGCTTTGAACGTTGCGGGAGCCGACCGCAACCAGCCGATCACCCGAGGTCAATCCGGAGGCTTCGGCCGGGGATTCTGGGACTGTTTTCTCAACAAAAAGCTCGGAAGATCTCAGGCCCCACGCATCAGCCATGTCATGGTTCCCACCCTGCTTCGCAGTCGGCTTGACCAAGGTGACTTGCACGAGTTTGCCATCCGCTTTTTTCACATCAAATTTAACATGAGAGCCCGGACTTATGAGAGCGTACTGCTCTTCCAATTCTTCCCAGCTCTTCAGAGAGATATCATTCATTTTTACAATAACATCTCCCGTGGTAAAGCCCGCCTGCCCGGCGGGCGACGAGGGATCGGAAATACCGACGTTCAGCGCCCGGGCGACCATTTCCATTCCGTCAACCTGTCCGAGATGGGTCGACTCACCGTACATGCTGTAACCGGATTCCGTACTGGTCGTGACCGTGATCTGAACTGGATCCTGTGATGCCGCTTTTTTCGGAACGACTGAAAAAGTGATCGACTTTTTGGGGCTTTCCGCAACGGTCATCATGATCTCGTCATAGCTTTTGACGGGCTTGCCATCGATCGCCACAATGCGGTCACCGCTGTGAAAACCGGCTTTTTCGGCTGCCGAGTCCTGCACCACCCGACCAATCACGCTTGTGATTTTCGGTTCGCCGACGACCATCATGATCATGAAGACAAGAATCGCAAAAAGGAAATTGAAAAACGGACCACCAAAGAAAATGAGAAAGCGTTTCCAGGGAGCCTGCTTATGCAATGCACGAGCTGCTTCCTCCGGACTGAGTTCGGCTTCCCGGTCTTCCCCCAGTAGCTTGACGTAGCCGCCCAGCGGGAAGGCTGAAATTCTGACTTCAGTCTCCCCTTTCTTGCGGGCCCAGATCTTTGGCCCAAAACCGATGGAGAAAATTTCGGCTTTGACATTGAAAATACGCGCGAAAATGTAATGTCCGAATTCGTGCACGATGACAAGCGGACCCAGAATGATTAGAAAACCGATTACTGAAAGCATTGTATTCTCCGTCAGCCGAACATTCTTAGGCAGGCATACATCACCGGAAGCCCAAAGATGACACTGTCAAAACGATCCAGAAAACCCCCGTGGCCTGGCAGCAAAGTTCCGGAATCCTTCACGCCGAAAGCGCGCTTGATGAAACTTTCAACCAGATCCCCGGTTTGTGCAACTGCACCCACCAATAAAGGAATTATGAGTATAGCCCCCCAATTCGCACCACGGAAGAGCAGAAGTTTGTAAATTACAGCGACCCCCAAGCCCGAGAGCAAGCCGGCCACTGAACCTTCGACCGTCTTTTTGGGGCTGATCTCCGGATAAAGCTTGCGCTTGCCGTATCTCCTGCCTCCAAAGTAGGCGCCCGTATCCCCCGCCCAGATAATCAGAAAAAACAAAATACTCCAGTGAACGCCATTGGCGGATTGATGAACCTTCGGCAGATGGCTAAAAAGAAATACGATGTAAAACAATCCGAAAAGTGAAGCCATCAGCTCTCGCAGGTGCGCGCCAAAATCTTCAGCCGGATGCCGCTTGGCCATGTACAGAAACGCCCCGGTCAGGAGGAAAAAGCAAACCAGCAGAACCTCGAATTCAGAGCGCGGACTGAAACCGTTGATGAGGCAGGCGAACCAGGCGAGCGTCAGCAGGCCGTAACGTTTCTCAGTTTTATCCGGCAGTTGCAGAGTCAAAGTCGCGAATTCGTTCACCATTGCCGTGGCCAAAATGGCAGTGAGAAACGTGATTCCGATCAGTCCGCCGAAAATTACGATCAACATGAAGAGGGCAGCACCGATTGTACCGGTAATGACTCTTTTCTGAAGTTCTGAAGAAGCATTCGTCCAAATACGAGAGGTCATGAACTGACTCCTTTTATAATCAATCCGCCGAAGCGCCGCTCGCGCGCCCCGTACTCCTGAAGTGCCCCCCGCAGGACCTCCGGTGTGAAATCAGGCCAGCAGAGATCCAGAAAGACGAACTCCGCATAAGCGGCCTGCCAGAGCAGAAAATTGCTGATTCGCTTCTCGCCGCTCGTCCGGATCACCAGATCTACATCAGACAATTCCCCCAGCACGGAGGTCCAGAGATATTCTCCGAGCACCTGCTCGTTCATCTCTTCCGGTTTTCGGAGCCCCTTTTCACAATCAAGGGCGAAAAGACGGGCGGCACGTGCAAGTTCGCGTCTTGAGCCGTACGAAATGGCAAATGAGAGCTGAAGTCCGGTGTTTTTAGAGAGACGCTCGATAGAAGGATCCAGGACAGCGCGAACAGCAGGAGCGAGTCTTTCAACTTCACCGATCACCCGGAGCCGGACATTATTCCGATGCAGTTCATCGATATCCCGTTTCAGAAACTTGATGAAAAGTTTCCAGATGACTGAAAGCTCCCCATCCGGGCGCGTCCAGTTTTCCGTCGAGAACGCGTAAAGAGTCAGCGCCTTGATACCGAGATGGTCCGCCTCACGAATGACTGATTTAACTTTCGAAGTACCCCGGATATGCCCGAATACACGCGTGTGTCCCCGTCGTTCGGCCCAACGACCGTTCCCGTCCATAATGATCGCCACATGCTTTGGAATACGTTCGGACACGCCTCGCTCCCCTGAAAATGAGGAGGGCCTAAACAGTCATGATTTCTTTTTCTTTGCCGGCGACCACCTTGTCAACTTCAGCGGTCTTCTCGTCCGTTTTCTTTTGGATCTGATCCATCAGCTTCTTGGCTTCATCTTCAGAAACGGTTTTGCCCTTTTCGGCTTTCTTGATTTCCTCGTTCGCATCCCGGCGATGATTACGGATGGCAACCTTCGTCTCTTCGCCCATCTTCTTCACAAGTTTGGTCATGTCTTTGCGGCGTTCTTCAGTCAAAGGTGGGAGCGGGATCCGTACGACCTTGCCGTCGTTCTGGGGGGTGAGGCCGAGATTGGCAGCCATGATCGCTTTTTCAATGGCGCCGACCATTCCGGCTTCCCAAGGGGCAATCTGGATGGTGCGCGCGTCCGGAGTGGTGACGTTGGCGATCTGATTCAGGGGCACCGGAGAGCCGTAATAATCAACATGTACGGGCTCCACCAGCGTTGCGGACGCCCGGCCAGTACGAAGTTTCCCCAGATCGCCTTTGAGCGACTGAATACTTTTGTCCATGTGTTGAGCCATTGCATCGATCACTGCTTTAGACATGTGTTTCTCCTTAAATTAGTGAACCAAGGTTCCAATAGGGCCGCCGGCCACCACCTGTTTCAAAGAACCTCTCTGATTCAGATTAAAAACGATGATCGGAAGATTGTTATCCATGCACAGCGAGATGGCGGTGGAATCCATGACCTTGAGGCCACGCTGTAAAACGTCTAGGTAGGTCAGCTCCTCAAAGCGTTTCGCTTCGGGATGCTTTTTGGGGTCGGCATCGTAAACGCCGTCGACTTTTGTGGCTTTCAAGACCACTTCGCTGCCGATTTCCATCGCGCGCAGGGCAGCGGTCGTGTCGGTGGTGAAATAGGGATTCCCCGTGCCGGCACCGAAGATGACGACGCGGTGTTTTTCAAGATGCCGGATGGCTTTGCGTCGGATGTAAGGCTCAGCCAGAGCCTGCATGGCAATCGCCGATTGAACCCGGGTATTGACCCCGATCTGCTCCAGCGCGTCCTGCAGAGCCAGACAATTCATAACGGTTGCGAGCATTCCGACGTAATCCGCCGAAGCGCGATCCATGCCTGAAGTGGCACCCTTCACTCCGCGGAAGATATTGCCTCCGCCGATCACCACACCGATTTGAACACCCTGCTTGTGGATTTCTTTGATCTCGCCCGCGATGATTTTCAACACTTCCGTGTCGATTCCATATCCGGCGTCTCCCGCCAATGCCTCACCCGAAAGTTTCAAGAGAATGCGTTGATACGCTTCTTTTCGTCTTGATCCTGATGCCATGAGGACCTCCTGGGAATCACAAGCAGGATGCTCCTGCTATCGGTTGGTACTGCTATTATGCTTCTTTGCTCTCGAGGCCCTGACCCAGGGCGAACCGCGCAAAGCGACGGATCGACATGTTCTCACCCAACGTAGCAATGGTTTCCTTAAGAAGCTGTTCAATCGTCTTGCTGGGATCCTTCACAAAAGCCTGGTTCAAGAGGCAGTTTTCCTCGTAGAACTTTTTCAGCTTTCCTTCAGCGATCTTTTCCAGCATTGCGGCCGGCTTGCCGGAATTCTGCATCTGTGCGATTGCGATTTCTTTTTCCTTCGCAAGCACTTCTGCGGGAACTTCGTCCGAGCGGACCCAGGTCGGGCTCGCTGCGGCGATGTGCATCGATACATCTTTCACGAACTGCTTGAACTGCTCGGTGCGGGCCACAAAGTCGGTCTCACAATTGACCTCAACCATGACCCCCACTTTGCCCTCGCCGTGGATATAGGAATAAACGGCGCCTTCTTTGGTCGCGCGTCCGCTCTTCTTTGCCGCGTTGGCAATGCCCTTTTTGCGCAGATAATCGATGGCTTTTTCGAAGTCACCGCTCGTCTCAGCCAGCGCCCTTTTACAATCCATCATACCGGCGCCAGTCTTCTCGCGAAGATCCTTGACCAGTGCTGCTGAAATTTCCATTACTTCTTCTCGCTTTCGGTCGCAGGAGTTGCTTCGGCTTCTCCTTCAACAGCGGCTTCCTGGGCTTCGAGATCAGCGGCGTCCACACCCTGAAGGTCGATATCGCCTTCGAAACGGGAGACCTTCTTTTCTTCAGAGGCTTCTTCCTTGCCGGTCGCTTCGCCTTCCTGTGCGCGAAGTTTTTCCTGGAAGGTCTTGGTGCCTTCGAGGCAGCTGTCGGCGATCAGTCGGGCAAAAAGACGAATGCTGCGGATCGCATCATCATTGCCGGGAATCACGTAGTTGATGTTCGAAGGATCACAATTCGTATCCACAACGGCAATGGTCGGAATGCCGAGCTTCTTGGCTTCCTTGATCGCAATATGTTCTTTTTCCGTGTCGATGACGAAGATCGCGCCGGGAAGTTTCTTCATGTCCTGGATTCCGCCGAGCGACTTCTTGAGCTTGTCGAGTTCGCGATCAAAGCGGGACTGTTCCTTCTTGGGAGTTTCATCCCATTCCGGAGAAAGCTTCAGGGCTTCGATTTTCTTTAAACGATCTATCGAGGCCTTAACGGTCTGATAATTGGTGAGCATGCCGCCGAGCCAGCGGTTGTTGACGAAGTACATGCCGGAACGGGCTGCTTCTTCCTGAATGACATCTTTGGCTTGCTTCTTCGTGCCGACAAAAAGGATCTTCTTGCCTTCAGAGGCGATTTTCGCCGCAAAATCACAGGCAGCGCGGGTCTGCGTGACTGTTTTCTGCAGATCGATGATGTAGATTCCGTTGCGATCGCCGAAAACATAAGGCTTCATTTTCGGGTTCCAGCGACGTGTCTGGTGACCAAAATGGACTCCGGACTCCAAAAGCTCGCGCATAGTAATTGCGGGCATGTGTATGTACTCCTAGTAATAATGCGGGAAACTCGGACGGCGCACGATTTGAAAAAGGCGCAGGCAGGGTTACCGCGGTTTGAGACTTTGAGCTTCTGGAAACCTTTTCCAGTTGCCGCCGTCTCCCTCCACCTCACGACCGACCATTTCAAGGGCCGGCACCACGATTCTGAGGTGTGCGTGTTGCTTGGATTCATACCCAGAGGACCAAAGACAATCAACTCCGAAATGAGTTGCGCAGCGCATTAAACCACTGTTTTCGTACCTTTTAGGACAATTGACAGGCCCACCCGCCTCTCGGTACATTCTGGGAATCATAATCCAATAAGGAACCTTCATGAAAAATCGCCCCTGGGTCATCGTCGCTGGAATTTTGCTGCTCATCCTCATTTTCGGAGGTTGGATGGTTTCAATCAATAACACGCTCGTCAGCCTCGACGAAGGAGTCAAAGGCAAGTGGGCGCAGGTCGAGAATGTCTACCAACGCCGGGCAGACCTGGTTCCCAATCTCGTCAATACCGTCAAAGGCTACGCCAAGCATGAAGCGTCCGTCCTTGAACAAGTTACCCGAGCCCGTGCTTCCGTCGGGCAGCTCAAAATTGAAAAGCCCGAAGATCTTGCCAAGTTTGACCAGAGCCAGTCCCAGCTGACCAGCGCCCTCTCCAGATTGATGGTTGTGGCTGAAAGATACCCTGATCTGAAAGCCGACAGAAACTTTCTTGAGCTCCAGTCGCAGCTCGAAGGAACAGAAAACCGCATTGCCATTGAAAGGCAACGCTTCAACGACAGCGCGGTTCAGTACAATACGTATCTCAGGACCTTTCCGCAGAGCCTGATTGCCGGGTTCAGAGGCTTCCAGGCCAGACCTTATTTCTCCGCTGACAGTGGAGCGCAAACTGCTCCGAAGGTCGACTTTGGTGGGTGAGCGGCGTCACTGCGGTCTGACCGCCAGATTCACCCGAATGAGCATGGGCGCAGTTCTGCTCGGTTCGCTTTTACTTCCGTTCGCGTTTTCAGGCGCTCATGCGGCCAAGGCCGTTCCCGATGCTCCGTACTATTATGTTCTGGATGAAGCAAAAGTCCTTTCACAGACCGAGCTCTATGCAATCCAGACTTTACTGATCAAGCACGATCACGCGACGGGCGAACAATTCCTGATCGCCATTTTTGATTCACTGGAAGGCGAAGACCTTGTCCAGTACACGAACGAAGTCTTCCAGAAATGGAAGATCGGCCAGCGCGGCAAGGACAATGGCATTTTGCTGGCCTTGTATTGGAAAGAGCATCAAGCCCGGATTGAAGTGGGGTACGGGCTGGAACCCACCCTGACTGATGCCAAATCCAAAATGGTCCTGGAAGAAGCACTTATTCCAGAACTGAAGAACGATCAACCTGGAAAAGCGCTTGCGCGTGCCGCTTTCGAAATTTTGAACGTGATTGAAAGCCCCTTGATCGCCAGCGGAGATGCCGAAAAGATCATCGCTTCCGGAGCCTTCCGGCAATCTTTTGGCAGCAGACCCATTGGCAGTCAGAATGCCTGGCTGCTCTGGGTGGTACTGGGAATTTTCCTTGTCATGGTTGCACTCTCGATTCTGACTTCGTCGGACGCTCACTTCACAGGCGAAGGGTGGTTCCGGCCCCGCCCCTGGAATAACGTCCGAAGATCCCGTCACGGCGGTGGATTCGGCGGAGCCTGGGGTGGAGGAGGCGGTGGCTTTGGAGGCGGAGGATTTGGCGGGTTCGGGGGCGGCGGAGGCCGCTCCGGAGGAGGAGGCGCAAGTGGCAGCTGGTAAAACGACTCATTCCGGGAATTCACCTATTATCGACGCGATCGCTTTGGCCGAAGAGGGAACAACGGGAGAGGTTCGGGTTCATTTATCACGAAAATTCTTTGAAAGAGATCCGTACGCCCGGGCGGCAAAACTTTTCGCCCGCTTCGGAATGTGGAGAACGGCGAACAAAAATGCCGTTCTGCTTTATGTGAATCTGCGCCGGCACAAATTCGCCGTATACGCGGACGAAGGGATTTACAAAGTCCTCGGCCAGGAATATTGGAACAGTCTTTCTGAGGCGCTTTCGGACGACCTCCGCAAAATGCCCGCCGAAAAAGCCATCGCTATCGCGGTCGTCACGATCGGCGAGACGTTGAAGAAGTACTTCCCGGCTGAAACGGGTGCGGTGAACGAAAACGAACTCAAAGACGAAGTCAGCCACGATTAGGCTTAAAAGCTGAAGCCCAATCCCGCCTTGAACTCCTCAACCCGCGGACGGGTCAGGAGCAATGAGCGCCCGATGAAAATCCGATCGATTTCAAGACCTTTGGGGTTGCTCCGCAAAGCCAGACCTGCGTTCACCGTGAAAAGACCTTCACTGAACGGGCTATGCAACCAGGTTTGTTTTCCCAAACCCATTTCCGCAAAAAATTTCTTAAATAAGGTGGCATTGACGAAGCCTTGCATTTCCCTGACGAGGAGCCGGTTGAGGAGTGAACCATCCCTCGCAAATAGCCAACCCAAATGCCCACGCAATGAAAGAAACCCCGTCAAAGGGAGCGGAACCGTGGGATTCCAGCTAAACGATGCCGCCCGGATCCGGTCGGCAAAGCCCGAGTGCCAGTAAGGATTCTCCAGCGGCTTCGGATTCGGCCTCCGGAGTACCCTGAACTCAGGATCCGAAAAGCCCGTGGTGTAAAACACTGCAGCCTGAAAAGACCAAAGATGAGCTCTCCTTCCCTCCTCTTTTGATTTTGCTTCTTCTGGCTTTGGCTGATTCTGTTCAGGGGGTTTCTGCTGGGCGAGCTCCTCTTTCTTGAATGCAGGAGGTTCTGGATTGACCCGAGGATCGCTCAACTTGATGAGGTCTGATTTGCTGATCGTGTGTCCACCGACATCCGTGAAAACCGGTGCAGCGGGTCCGCCGGGAACACTCGGCTTCAAGCTATTGATGAACTCTTCGCGTTCGAAAATCTGGGGAGCATTCACACCCTGCTCGGTGGCCTGGACAAATTTTCCGGTCTCAACCTGTACACCCTGGCCGGAAAGCAATTTATTTTCATCAGCTGCAACGTCGACGATACCTTCCAGCGTATGGACCTGGGTTGTATAACCCGTCTGATCGACCGCCATGACGAACTCAGTCCCGCGCACTCCAAGAACCGCAGCCCGGGTCCGAACCAGGAATCTTGGTTTTGAAGGAAGAATCTGACCGGTTTTCAATTTCAGAACCGAGGCCCTGATTTGACCGACATGCAACCGGCTCGCCTGGGTTCCGCCGGTGCGCTCCTGAATTTCGACTTCGCTGTCAGCATCAATGGAGACGATGGTTTGATCCGGGTACTGAATGGTTACGGTGTTTTCCGGCCCGGTTTTGATTTTGGAGCCGTATTCGATCTTTTGCCCGACCGAAATGACCCGTTCAGTTTCATCAACGAGAATCCTGGCTACCCCTGTTCCACCGAAAGAAATGACTGAAGGGAGAAGTTCGGCGCCGTGTGCCGATGCCAGCGCCCAACAAAGAACGAAGGCAAAGAGCGTTGACCTCAGTAGCAGCGAGCCCAGCTGGTGGCCCAAATACCCAAATCGTTGTATCCCGTGCATTCCACATAGTTTCCGGCAAATACCGTCCAGGTGCAAGCGGCATACGTCGCGGAATTTCCATAGGCGTAGCAACCGATGAGCATTCCGTTGGGACAGGTGGTCTGTCCCTGACAATAAGCATAGGAGGACCCCTGAAACGGGATCGGGTCATAAGGGTAATAATCAGGGCGTTCAGAATCAATGGCAGCGTAACCAGCCGACGATAAAAACCCGAAAACGACCAAAAAAGATGTGATGATTTTCATATTTTCTCCAGCAATTATTCAATACCAAGCTCATCGCAACCGCTGCCAGCTGCAACCGGCTCCTGCTGCGCACAATTGGTGCTTGAGGCGGGACAAAGCAAGCGGACATGAATATGATCTCCGTGTTTCGGCCAGGGGCGAAGATGCCTGAGCGTTTCCACGCTGAAATCGTCAATAGAGCGGGAATACGTGCAGAGCGAAGCCTTGATGACCTGATCCACGAAAATCCGGTTTATCTTAGTCGTTGAAACAAGCGCTTTGAATAACTCCCAGTTCCGCTGAAGATCAAAATTACTGGAAAGTTTGCCGCCAATCACAAATTCCTCATCAAAACCCAGGGCTGTGAAATCAGGAAAGAGCGTGCTCCAGTTGAACTCCTGTTCCTGGTGATTCATCCGGAAATAGCCGAAATCGACATCCAACCCGTTCTGATGACTCGCATGACCGCTGATAAAGCCCCCTTGGCGCGCCGAGGTATCACCGACCTGCAAACGCTCACCTTCGGGAAAACGCGCGGCGAGATCTTCCGCCACTGTTTCCACCGTCTCAATCAAGTCGTCTGTTCCGTAAGCCCGGTCGCGGTGAGGAAAGAGCAGTACATAACCTGGTCCACTTTGCTTGAGCTGGCTTGCGTTCTTCAGCTTGCCTTTGGTGTAGGAACCGACTGCCTGGTCACGGGCACCGGCTTGGACCGGAGCAGATAACCCAAGAACGCTGACGATCATGAATAAGACAAAACAATAAAACTTCATTGATTTCCCCCGGGAATTATACAGCGAGCGCAAGGCGTTCGTTTCGTAGCACGAAAGAATATGTCGCACCACACAATTTGCTAGAGAGCCATCTCTCGATCACGGACTTTCAAATTATTGAAGGATGAAGAAATGGCCCGGACCAGAGTGCAAATTGTCGTAATTACAGCATTATTCATAACATCAGGTCTATTTCTGCCAGAGACGCTCCGTGCAGCAAGTCCAACACCCCGGCCAATGGAGGCTTCAATGAAGATCACCAGTCCTGCATTTCTAAATGAATATGAGATTCCCAGGCAGTTTACCGGAGAAGGCAAAGAGCTTTCCCCGCCCCTGACCTGGACTGGTTTGCCAGAGGGCACCGAGGAGCTGGCACTGGTTGTCGATGACCCGGACGCACCGACCTCCAAGCCTTGGGTGCATTGGGTGATTTACGGCATCGCACCGAATACTGCGGGGCTGCCGCAAGGGGTCCCACCAGAAGATCGCATCAATACTCCCTTGCAAGCCATGCAGGGCAAGAACTCCGCAAACAGAACCGGCTATCAAGGACCGATGCCTCCGCCCGGACATGGATGGCATCGGTATTTCTTCAGGCTTTATGCCCTGAACACAAAACTAAAGTTGAAGCCCGGCATTACCAAGGATGAACTTCTCAAAGTAATGGCCGGGCATATCATTGACGAGGCGGTGCTCATGGGAAGGTATCAGAGGTTTGGTTCATGACAGAAAGAACCTGTCACTCGCAAATAGTATTGCAGCTTTCGTCGCAAACTTTTTCCGAGTTGACGATCCGGCAAACATCATTGCAAACCTCATAACAAACACAGTCTTTGACGGTTGCACAATTGGAGTCCATGGGCATCAAACCAAGCCCGGGACTCACGCTCATGTTGACGGCGGGCTGGTCTGTATTGCTTTCGGCCAAGGCCAGACCCGTCGAAATAATGAACAATGAAACGATCGTAAGTGTCTTGTGAATCATAAATGTATTCCCTTTCATAAGACCGGAATACGCCTGCCCCGTTCAGCCATCAAGGGGATCACAAAAACGAACAGTGATCCTGATTACAGAATGTTACTAATGAAAATCATACGACGTCGTTCGGAGAATTTCCTGACCTGTCGGTTGTCCAAATAACGGCGATACCGTGTCCACGAGGATATTCACCGCACCGCGATCACGCTGAACCTTGCCCCGGATGACCAGGAAAGGTTCGCTGACAAAAACATCCGAGAACTTTTTGTACACTTCCTCACGCAGCATTAGATCCGTGAAACCGAACTCGTCTTCGATCGTCGCAAATACAGTTCCTTTCGCCGTTTGCGGGCGTTGACGTGCAATCACCAACCCAGCCAAGCGGACAACCCGACCTGAAGTTGTCTGCTTGACTGCGGCTGTGGTGGTGGGAGGAACAGCTTTAAGAATTTTGCGCAAAGCACCCATTGGATGTCCGTGAACCGAGAGCCCGAACGCTTCGAATTCGGCTTGAATTTTTTTGAATGAGGAAAGAGGACGAAACTGTGGTTGTGACGCTGAAGTCGCTTCCGCCAGCACTTGGAAGAAATCCATCTGACTCCCGGTCTGCTGTGAATTCACGGAAGGCGTGGAATGCACGGCCAGGATTTCCCAAAGGGCATCTCTCCGTTCAATTCCGAAGCTGTCGAAGGCCCCGGCCAACGCCAGCCGATTGAGAACCCGCGGGGGCAAATGCGTGCGATAAAGAAAATCCAGAAAGCTGTCGAAGGACTTCTGCTCACGAATGTCTCTGAACTTTTCGAAATCCGTCTCTCCCAGACCATTCACGATACGGAAACCCAAACGAAGAGCGGGCGCTGCCGCGTTGATTTTTTCCATAACACATTCCCACCCCGAAATATTGGGATGGACCGGCAGGACGTGCACACCGTGGCGCTTGGCATCTTCAATGATCGTATGGGAAGAGTAAAAGCCCATGGGTTGCGAATTCAGAAGTGCGCAGGCAAATTCTCCCGGGTAATGGCATTTCAGATACGAAGAAGCGTAGGCAATCAACGCAAAGGATGCCGCATGTGATTCCGGGAAGCCATACTCCGCAAAACCCTTGATCTGTTTGAAAACCCTTTCAACAAACTCAAGAGGCAACCCATTGGCAAGGAATCCCTCCTTGAGCTTCTTGCCCATTTTCTCGATCGTTCCATTCGAGCGCCAGGCGCCGATGGCGCGTCGGAGTTGATCGGCTTCACCCGGCGTGAAATTCGCCATGACAATAGCCATCTTCATGACCTGTTCCTGAAAAAGCGGCACCCCGAGCGTTCGCCCCAGAATCGGGTCCAGCCGCGGATCGGGAGAGGCACTGGATTCAAGTCCGCGCCTTCGCCGTAAATACGGATGAACCATCTGCCCGACAATCGGCCCGGGCCGCACGAGCGCCACTTCGACCACCAGATCATAGAAGCATTTGGGTTCCAGCCGATGCAGCATATTCATCTGCGCACGCGACTCGATCTGGAATACTCCGACCGTGTCGGCGACCTGCAGCATGGCGTAGGTCTTCGGATCTTCCGGTGGGATATTGGCGATGGTCAGCTTTTCCCGTCCGGGTTCACGGATCTGGATCAAATCGAATGTCCGCCGGATCGCGCTCAGCATTCCCAGGGCCAGAATATCCACTTTCAGAAGCCCGATCACGGCCAGGTCTTCTTTATCCCATTGAACAATCGTCCGGCCTTCCATGCGTGCCGGCTCAATCGGAACAGTCTCGATAATCGGATCGGCAGAAAGGGTGAACCCGCCTGAGTGAATCGAAAGATGTCTTGGAAAACCATGGATCTCCTCGACCATGGCACTGACCTGCTCGGATGGCTCTGCTTCGGGGTCGGCACCAAAGGCTTTATTCACCTCCCGGACCGCAGATCGTGAACGATACGTAATGATGGCCGAGACCATGCCGGCGCGATCACGACCATATTTTTGATAAATATGCTGAATCACCTCTTCGCGACGTTCGTGTTCGAAATCGACATCGATATCAGGCGGCTCTCCTCTTTCGGCCGAAATGAATCTTTCAAAGAGCAGATTCATCCGCACCGGATCGATTGCCGTGATCTCCAGACAGAAACAGACGGCAGAATTCGCAGCCGAGCCACGGCCCTGGCAGAGAATTTTACGGGACCTGGCAAATTCCACTATTTCCCAGATGGTCAGGAAGTAATCCGCAAAACCCAGTTCCTGAATCAGCTTCAGTTCATGACGGAGCTGGCGGTCCACATCCTGCGGAATACCACCGGCATAACGTCGCCGGGCGCCTTCCCAGGTCAGGCGCTCCAGATAATTCTGCGCGGTTTCGCCCAAAGGAATCCATTCTGAAGGGTAGCGATAACGAAGCTCCGAAGGAGAAAACGTACATTGCCCGGCAATTCGAACGGTATTCGCCAGCGCTTCGGGCAAGTCCCTGAAAAGTCTGGCCATCTGTTCGGGGGACTTCAAGTATCGTTCGGCATTTGAAAATAGATGGTGCCCCGCTGATTTGAGCGGCTGTCCTTCGCGGATCGAGACGAGCACATCCTGCAAGGCCCTTCGTTCCGGCAAATGGTAGTGAACGCTGTTCACGGCAACAATCGGCAGCGCTAATTTTTCAGAAAGGTCCAAAGTCTTTTTGATTCGGCTGCGCTCACCTTTCTCCAGTTGTCGCCAGACCGGAAGATAGAAACGCTCTGGAAAATATCGCGCAACCTCCGCGATTCGTTCGGACGCGAACTCAAAAGGAATCGCGACGAGTCCTGGAAACTTGTTAGTTCCAAATTCCGAGAGCTCCGCCCAGGAAAGAAAGCCTTCACCTTTGAGCTTTCCAGCATGAACTGCCGTCAATATCCGGCACATCAATCCGTAGCCTGGACGATTTTGCGCAAGTAATGTGAGCCGCGCACCATCTTCAAGGACGAGTTCAGAACCGACGATCAATTTGAGGGTAGGGTTTTCTTTCGTTGCCTCATAAGCCTTGGGTATTCCATACACTCCATTGAGATCCGTGATCGCCAGGGCTTTGTAACCCAGTTCCGCCGCACGCGTAACCAATTCCGCGGGATGAGAAGCCCCCCTCAAAAACGAATAGTGCGTCCTGCAGTGAAGTTCGGCGTATTCCAAATAATGTCTGGCTAATCGAAAAATCCGTGAAGATAGACCGCCGCACTCGGGTCGACAAAGATCCAGAGTTGTTCACCCTCAGCTGAAACCACGCGATAATAATCACGTGCAAAAGAGGACTCCGCAAACCATTCACCCGAAATCCGCTCTGGACCGATCCAACGCAAAGTGTTCCAGCGACGGCCATCGGGGTGGATCAGGGTTTTGTGTATTTTCGTCAAAAGCTCAGGTTGGGACGAAAGCCGCGTGGGGCGACTGGCGATTTCAGGTGCTCCTTTTTCACTTGAATCTCGAGAATTTGCCTTGAGCGCAGTTTGAGCACCGGTTAATTTCACGAAAGACTTTTCGGGCAGGTATCGTTCCTGCTTTTCCGCGACGAATACCCGCTCAGAACCCAGGCGTTCGGCAAGTCGTGCAATGAGGGAATCCCGAGCCTCGGCTTCTTCCTCCTTCTGACTAAAGAAGTTTTTCTGGGCTCCGCGACCGGGAGCGGTATCGCATACATTGAAGAATACCTTGCGCACGGGAGCCGGGAGCGCATTCTTGCCGAAAAAGTGATCGAGCCGCTCTTTTAAAATCGGTAACAAGCCCGCGGCGGAACCTTGGGGCACCGGAAGTTCAATGCGCCAATTGCGCTTGAGCTCCTTGAGCGTCGACCAGTTTTCGAACTCAAGTTCCAGCTCCACAACAGAAGCTCGTTCATTGCGCCCTCTCAAGCGCGCCATCGCACGATCAATCAAACCGCGGAGCACAAAGGCAAGAGCTTCAAGATTTTCGCATTCGCAATCGAGCTGTTCAGAGATTTTCTCGACCGGATGGAAGCCGGGCCAGGCCGTGAGGTCCACCAGCTGAGCTGCACGAGCTCTGGAAATCAGGGCCGCGCCTTGTTTGCCAAAGCGTGAAGGGAAATCACAGATCGGGAGCTGGCAGAATTCACCCATATTCCGTATTCCGAGCTGTTGAACCGAGACCAGCAGCTGCCGCAAAGAACGCGATGCTTCGGGGGTCAGCGCTTGAAACGGATTCATGAAAGATTCAAGCGCTTCGAGCGGAAGAGAATCAAAACCGGGCCGGGGCCCTCCTTCTGAAGTATGCCTCGCCATGGCCAAGGCGTGCGCGGCACTGTTCTCGATTGCAACCTGAGCCTGCAAACCAAAGCGGGAGCCCAGCGCCATCAGGCGGGCTGTCATCGATCGTTCCGTGAATAGATTCCGGCTCCGCCCGATTTCCAAAAATACAGCTTCGCCTTTGCGAATGGCAACCTGCGGACTCCATTGCAGACAAGCCTCGGCAACAGACTGCTCGAGAGCACCTCTACGGTCTTCTGGCGTCTTTTCCGTTTGAAATCTGAAACACGCTATCCGGTAGGAAGTAAGCCCAGCTTCTGCCATGCTTTTTGACCCCATGTAGGAATGGCCGCGGATCCACCGACGCCTGCCCCATCGATGGAACGCGGCCTTTGTTTAATGACTTGAAAACCGGGCTTGCCTCTTTCGACCTCAAAATCCAAAAGATCGGGCGTGACCGCAGGCCTTGCGACTTCGAGCTGTGTGGCAATCGGCCAGGCACCTTTCTGAGTTGGTTTCTCATTCAAGAGAATGACCGAGAGCTGTGATTTTTCAGCAAGCAGTTGAAGACGTCTGAAATCCATTTCATCGAGTAATGACTGGTTGCCGATGTCCCCCCTTAAAACGATCACTTCATAAGTTTGGCTTTTTAAAATCTGATGAGCTGCCCAAAGAAGCTGCCGGCCGCAATCGACAAAGAGCACTCTCTCGAGAGAAACCCCGTATTCAGGAAATGCGGTTGGAAAGCTCGAATACCCGCTACCTGAACCCGGCTCTAGCCAGGCCACTCGAAGCTTCGGTTTGCCGGCGAGATAGCGGAGGAGCCACTCGGTCTTCCCGCTTCCAAGCGGCCCCGCAAGTTCCGTAACTGCCCCGACCGGGAGGACAAATTTAGCAGATGACTTAGAATCAAGATTCGGATATACCATACGTATGTATGGTAGCACGGGCCTCACCCCGAAACAGGACAAAATTCTCTCTTTCATCGAAAAAGAATGCACCCGCTTTGGCCGTCCGCCTTCGTTTCGCGATATCGCGGAGCACTGCGGAACGGCCATTGGAACCGTGCAAGATCATGTGAAAGCTTTGATCCGCAAAGGCTTTCTCGAAAAAGACCCCTCCGCAGCACGCAGCCTCCGCCCCACACACCGGGCGGAGGCTTTAAATGTTCCCATCTTAGGATCCGTCCCCGCAGGCAATCCCATTGAAGCCATCGAAGATCGTCAGGGGGCGCTCGCCGTGCCTAATCACTGGCGCGGTGAACTCTTCGCGCTCAAGGTCAAAGGCGAAAGCATGATCGAGGCTGGAATTCTCAGCGGCGATTATGTGATCGTGAAAAAGCAAACGACTGCCGACCATGGTCAGATCGTGGTCGCGATGATTGATGGTGAAGCGACAGTCAAGACCTTGGAAAAAAAGTCGGGCCGTTTAAGATTACTGCCGGCCAATCCTGAATTTACACCGATTGAAATTCCACGACATGCCGAAAACCTGATTCAAGGCGTGGTGGTTTCGGTGCAGCGTTTTCTGAGTTAGCCCGCTCACGCCACCTTTTTCGAAGCCACATACTCGCGCGCAAAATCCGCAAGCTTGTCGAAAGACTCATTCCACCCAGCTGCACAGTTTTCATGTTCACTCGCTGGGATACCGATATGCTCCAGGACGAGCTTCGTTTTACCCTGCTCTTCAAAAAGCGTCACCTGGATCAGCATTTCCATCGGGAACTCAGCGCTCATTCCGTAATATGAAGCCGGAACTACTTTTCCCTTCTCATCGGCAAAGGAATCAGTGGAGACGATCCGCTCGGGCCTGAGGATTTCGCGATAGACTCCGGTACTCCAGAAATCCTTGCCCTCTGGCGACCGCATGCAGCTCAGAACGGTGCCGCCGACACGAAGATCAATATTACAGAATGGCGTCGTGAAACCCTTCGGCCCCCACCAGCGTCCGACCAGCCCGGGGTCAGTAAAGGCATCAAAAATAAATGCGCGTGGCGCATCAAAGGTCCGCGTAACAATCACGTTTGGCATATCAACTCCGTTTTGGTTTGAGATCCATGGCAGCTTTGCCCGTTTCCATGTCCACAGGCACCGAGACATGATCGTGGATGACGAGCTCGGCTTCAGCGTCGGGCTCTGCTTTTGTCGGGGCCTGCACGTTGGCCATGGTGGATTCCTCTTCCGAATCCAATGCAGGGGCTAGACCAACTTGCGATAAGTTTAAGCCAAGGGCTGGGTAATTTCCAGGACACGCGCCCGCTTCTCTGTCCGTAATGCAATCCAAACCCCAGCAATCGCAATCGCGATTCCAGTCACCTGCCAAAGCCTCAGCGAACCACCCGGCAGGACTGCACTGATCAAAAGCGTAATCACCGGGATGAAATTCGCGCCGAACGCGACATGCCTTGCCGGTATATGCGAGAAGCTAAAATTCAGACAAAAATAAGCCAGTGCAGAAGACAAAATCCCGAGACCCGCAACACAACCCCAGGTCAGCACACTCCAGCCTCCCGGATCCGGTATTGAATCCGGCTGCCAGAGCCCGCGCAAACCGATCCAGAGCAGAAATACAAAAGACGTGAACCCCATCTGAAAGCGCGTGATGCTGTAGCTCGAATATTTAATCGTCAACTTCCGCACAACCAGCACGTAACCCGAAACCAGAAGGCAGGCCAAAGTCGCCAGCAACTCTCCCCGGCCGAAGCTGAGCTGAAGGCGATCGGCACCCTGACTGAGCGCCAGAAGCACACCGCCAAGAGAAACCAGCAGCGCCGGATAAAACCACACACCCGGTTTCTCCTTCAAAAATGCATGTGCAATCGAAGTAGTGAATAGCGGAGACAGCGCAATAATCAAGGAGACATTGACCGGAACAGTCAGCTGAACCGCCCAGGTCTCCAGCAGGAAGTAAATGACCGGCTCAATCAGAGTCAAAAGCAAAAGCAGCGGAAGATCTTCACGCTTAAAGGAAGACCGCGGGAGCTTTAGAAACAACCCGGCGATTACCAAAGCCAAATATCCCATGGTGAAACGAGCTGCGATGAGAGCGGAGGGCACCAGCTGTCCCAGTGCTTGCTTAGTCGCTATGAACGAAGCCCCCCAGATCAAAATGCTCAGCGATAAATAGACGTAGGCGCGCCTGGTATTACTCATGACCCCACTTCCCTCTGGGAATTCAAAAATTCTGGGCTTACACTTTCTATATATCTATCAATCGAAAGGATCTTTTATGAAAGCATTCGTTTATTTAATCGCAATCATCTTCGCTGCCGGTTCGGTCGTTTCTGTTTATTCCGAAGACACCATTCCCGCTCTGAATCAGCAGATTGAACAGAAGCGCGAAGAAATGCATCAAGACACAAACCAGATTCATGAAAAAACCAAAGAGATGGTCAAAGCCCGCCATCAGCTCAATCAGGACCGCAAGGAATTCGGCAAAGACTCAGACCAGGTGCAAGCCGGCAGAGAAAACCTGAAGAAACTGAAAGAAGAAAGAAAGCAGATGAAAATGGAGCGCAAGGGAGACCACCGGGAAATTCGAAAAATGCGCCAGGAACGTCGCGGTATGCGCAAATAGACTTCGCTGATTCAGTCCGATTTACGCATTCGAAGACCGCTTGAAAGGTCCAAGCCAAACCTGTTGATTGTAAGATCGCCAGGTTTGGCTTTTTTATTGCCAAGAGAATCGGAATGAAAACCCTTGCGATCGCAAAAATTCCTGTATCAGAACGTCCTCGTGAACGCTGCCTGGAGAGTGGACCAGGGCACCTGTCTTTCAGAGAATGCCTGGCTGTGATTCTCGGAACCGGACCTCAGAAACATGGCTGCCTCGGGCTTTCCGAAATAATCCTGTCCCAACCGGGCAAAGGATTCTCCACTGCTGAACAGGAACGGGCGTTTTTTACCGCAATGGAAGCTGGCGGCGGGAACCTCAGTTCAATCGAAGGACTCGGTCCCGCAGGGCGCGCCCGGCTGCTGGCTTCCTTCGAAATGGCCCGGCGCTATGCTGCCTTCCGGATCAAAAAAACACCCAAGCTCACCCTGATCGGCACCGAATACTCCTACCCGCCCCCTCTCTCAACATTGGCCCTCGACAAAATCGGTGATTTTTTAAGAAGCTCAGCCTTTGAATGGTTGGGCTTCGTCCCACTTCACCGGACAGGCGAACTCGGAGACTTCTGTCTGGTCGAAAAAGGCGCCCGGACGCACGTCAATACCGACCCGGTTGAACTTTTCGCCCGTGTCCTTGCCGTGCGACCCAAAGGATTTTTTCTGTTTCACAATCACCCCTCTGGAGATACAACTCCATCTACCCATGATCGATCATTGACCCAGGAGACCAGCCGTCTTGGCCGGGAGTTCGGCATCAGGCTTCTAGGACATTGGATTGTGGCGTATGATTCACAGGCGTTTCTTCAGTAGCCTCGAAATTTAAAGAGAGCAGGATCATGTCTTCAGTCGAAAATTGTCCGAACTGCCAGAAGCCCTCGGGGCTTTGCGTCTGCGCCGCAATCACGCCGCTCAAGACACGGATTCATGTCCTGATTCTACAGCACCCGCAAGAGCCCGATAAAGAACTCGGTACTGCGCAATTGGCTCACCTTTGCCTTCCGAATTCGACCCTCAAAGTGGGCCTGTCCTGGCCCAATCTCGCCAAAGCACTTGGAACTCCTGCCGTCCCTTCCCGCTGGGCTGTGCTCTATCTGGGCAGCGGGGTGAAAACAGCTTCTGCCGGGGCAAAAGCCAACGCACTCAGCCTCGTCACAAAAAGCGGCGTTCCGAATCCAGAACTCAAACTCGAGGATATTGACGGACTGGTTTGTCTTGATGGAACCTGGAGCCAGGCCAAGGCGCTCTGGTGGCGCAACGCCTGGTTACTCAAGCTCCGCCGGGCTATTTTAAATCCAACGCAAGCCTCGCTCTACGGAAATTTGCGCCGCGAGCCTCGCCGCGAATGCCTCTCGACTATTGAATCCATCTCTGAAGCGCTTGTCGCGTTGGGCGAACCGGCAGAGACCGGTGTTAAATTGAAAGAAACTTTTGGCGCTCTCTTGCAGAAGCACCGAATTTACAGAAAAGAACAGCAGCGTCGTTGAAAAGCGCTCAGCGTTTGCCGCCCTTTTTTGATTTCTGGAGCATGTCCATGGCGGCCTTCAGCTGAGCGTCCATATTTTTGCCGCCGCCACCGGCACCCGGAAATCCTCCCCGGCGCTGGCCCATCATCGACTGCATGCTATTGACTGCTTCGTTCATGTTCTTCGCACCGGGAAAAGCCATCTTCATCATCTGCTCGCTGGCTTTTTTCAGCTGCAGGAAAATGACGATATTCACTGCGGTTAGAATTCCGACAAAAACCCAACTCAATATGATCCAAATAGACATGCAGACGACACTACCATGTCATCGATTAAGGCCAAAGCACGATCGGGGATTTACTGGCATTGGACATGTTCTTCTCCCCGATGCACCGCGTACAAAGCACGTCTGGTACAACCCTCGACGGAATGAACCGCTGCGAATCATAAAAGGGGGTAAGCATCCAGGAAAGAAACAGAAGACGGACTTCCTCATCCGTCCTGGCTTTCGCAAAAGCAGTTGGGAGCGTCAGGTTTAATACGGTTCTGGCTTTCGGAACCTTCACCCAAAGCAGTTCATCGGCTTCGAGATCCAGCCGAGATGAATAACATCCCATGAAGCCTTCTTCGTTGGATTCGAAGACCACTTCTCGAGGGAGCGGGATTTTGGGGAGCTCCTGCAGTAAGCACGGTGGGACATTCTCCCCTTTTTGCAGTTCATAAAAAGGAGCGGGAGGGCGCTTCATTTGGTAAGTGACCACGGCTTCTGATTTCATGGTGGAAAGGCAGGCGCGAAGTCCATCAATCGAAATTTCTTTCAGAAGATCCGAATAGGGCTCGCAATCAAACCGTTCATTCGGAAGCGGTTGGGTCTGATAATCCGGCCCGCCGGGACCCACATTCGGATCGGCTCCGGGTACCGCAGGTCGCCGTACGTGCAAACTGTAAGGGACCAATTGATGGATCATCTTCACGGCAGTGTTTTGATTGCTCTTGTTCGTCGAAGAGCAGGCTCCCAAGCCAATTGCTGAAAGAAGCATCAGGATTAAAAAAACATGGGCGGATTTTGGGGACTTCCTTCGGCAGTTCATTGTCTCCCAGTCTAACGCGCTCTTGCGCACGACACAATGGGATCGGCAGCCCTGCCAGTCATACGGGCACATGGATTGCACCTGCACGCAGCTCGTTGCTGCTTTGCAGCTTGGAATTTTCAATATAGGGGGTCTCTCATATGCGCTACTTTTTAATCATGCTCGCGTGCAGCGCGAGTTTCATTCTGGCGGGCTGCTTCAATAAGGACAACAAGCAGCCTCATAGGCAGGTTTCGGCACAGGATGGTCCTGCATGGCTGGTTTCTTACAATTCAACCTGCGCCGGAGAAGATGCCACGGAATGCCCGGGATTCTATGGGTTCACACTTGATGCCGCAGGGAACTACCAGGTGGGTCCCGGACCCGCAGGTCAACACAAGAAGGGACGCATCAGCGACGAAGATCTGCAGATGCTCACAGATTCGATTTCCACGATTTTGCAATCCACCATGCAAAGCAGCGAGCTGACCTGCAATACGCTTGAGGCTTATGTGGGGCAGAACCAAACGATTACGATTCAGACGAAGTACGATCAGGCCCGGCCTGTCGTTCAGACTGGCGATAAAGGATTTTGCAGCGCCACTGAATTCGAGCCGTCGAACAGCTTCTATAAAACCATCAAAACCCTTGCGGAGCAGTATTACCCAAGCCCGTTCCCGGACGCCTGTGAAGATGCGATTGTTGCAGCGGAAGGGCTGCACCCACAATTTCAATTCTGCGCGACAGATACGGATTGTGGCTATCTGACACCGGGTTTTGAAGTTGTTCCTCCAAGCACGATGCAATACATCATCACGGATGATTGCAGTCGTCTCAAACCTCTGATCGTGGCGAATATTGGCGCGATCGTGAGTGGTCAGGAAATCTTGATCAATGCGTTACAAAATGCCCAGGGCGTTTGTCGGGAAAAACTCGTTAAATACGACTGTACGGGGGTTTCGGGTTTTCAGGCCACCGATGGCGCTCCCCTTTGCATTCAGAACACTTGCCGGGTGAATCCAACGACAGCCCCGTAGCTTCACGGAGCAGCGATTTCAATCCACACTGAAGGCCGGGTTTGCTTTTTTTCAAAAGGCAGCCCGGCTTTTTTTTTGCATTTCAATGCACCTGTGCGAACCCACACATCCAGAGACAAGAGACTCTTATGCACAGAACCAAGCACTTTCGCGTCTGCGGTTTCGGAATAATTCTTCTTATGGCTTGCAGCCCCGGCTGCGGCACCCAAAAGCGATTCAACTCCCAGAACCAGACGGATGAAAGAGTTCCGGCAACCCTCATTTATGCTGAGGGCTGGACGGATATTGCACTGGTTGCAAACTGGGCCAAGACCAGCCTGGACCACTTAGGTCATTTTTTTACCACCCGTAACGCCTGCGGCAAGGATGAAGCCGGAGCCATTTCGATTGAGCACTGGAACAAACTCGCTACTGCGATTAATCAAGTGGTGGCTGACGAAGCTGCAGCAGAGGAATATTGTATCCCCTTGCCGGAAGGTAGAAGTCGCTACATGGACGGCACAGCTGAAGTTGTCCTTTCAAACGGTAAAAAACTGGCCCTGATGGATTCAACCCGCGGCACAGGGGGGTGTTCCAAAATAAAGAACCGGGCAACAGCTGAAGTCGTTTTCGAGACTCTGAATGAATTGGTCGTCGTTGCGGACAAGGAAGGGTGCTCGGTCCTTCCCTATTGATTCACCGCCTGATCTTCCCCGTCTGCAGAATTTGATCAATAATTGCCGGCTGTAATTTGATATTGAGACTTTCCCGGCTGCCACTCTCGGGTTCGGGCAGGATTGTCACAAAATCCGGATGAAAGTCGGCAGAACTCCCCGTCCAGCTTCCATAATGAACCTGCAGTGAGCCATCCGGAAGAGCTTCACCCATCAAATCATAGGTGTACTCGAAAACTACCGAGAGCGTCCCCACGTAATCATAGGAGTCGACAAACGGACTTGCACCGAAAAGCCATGTTTTCACATGGGCGATACCCGCGTCAGCCGGGTCTCTTTGAACAGTGTACTGAACTTTCCAGACCGGCGTGTTCCAGACCGGAACGCCGGGATCCTTGTCAATGATGAAGGGACGGCCTTTGGTGAGGAGCTCGCCTACGAGCACCCCATGGAACTGATCGGGATACAGGTCGTCAAAATGACTCATCCTGTCTCCGTTATAACGTTGACCGAAAGCCCGGGTGCCTTCGACTTTTTCGAAACTTTTGATGAGAAGCGCTTTGAGATCACCGACTCCGAATTGAATTCCCTCTATCGTAAGCGGTCTTGTGGGTTGAGGCACCATGATGGAGGCAATTGCCCAGGCATTACAGAGCCCCTCCCAGGCATTCGCGCCGCTATCATAGAGGTTATCACGCTCATAGGCAGCAGCACCCGGCAGGGTCCCGGTCTGGCGTTGGACCAAACGATCATACTTCTCAAGAGGCGAGAGCCGGTTCCCATCACTCTGAAAAAGATAGTTCTCCCGGACGGGATACCACCAGGATGACCAGGGTTTTGTCGCCGATTCTGCCTCGAACTCGCCGTCCTGAACCAGAAGTTTTCCATAATATTCGTCAACGGGAGTGAACTTTGAGCTGCGTACGGGCCAGCGATCCGTACCCGGAGCTGCAGTTTGAATTTCCGGACCGCAACCGCTGCTCGAAACTGCAAAGAGCGGAACAAAAAGAAGGATCATGAGTATTTTCATAAAGACCTCTCGCGAAAAAGCAGGGGGAAGAATGGATCACTCCCTCCTTCCCCCTGCTTATCTGCCCCCATTCAGGTCGGTTACTTAGTGCTTTCCGCCGCCGCCCGTGCCGCCGCAGGTGTCAATCAGGCGCCCTTCCATTTCGCGAACTTCCACCAGTTTTGGATTTGCCGCTTTGGCGGTATCCAGCACTGAAATGCAAAATTCCCCGATGCTGGATTTCATTCCCACGATTTCCGCACAGCTCAGCGGACGCTCCAAGGTGAGAACCTTTTCGATCTCCTTGAAGCGCTGACAGGTTCCTGATTTCGAGTAAACAGGCACGTCCTGCGCGGATGCTCCGACGTGGAATTTATCCGAAAACATCGAGAGAACCACCCGGCGCATACCGGGCAACGGCACTTCACCTGGCACCGCTGGAACCCACTCGCGCCGGATGTCCGTGCATTGAATTTTGATGTTCTGAGGCGCCTTCTGAACATCAAACTGTTCGGGTCTTTCACAACGGGCCCTCAGTTCCTCGAATGCAATCTGCCTTGAAGTGTTCAAACCGGGTTCCTGTCCCTGGATTTGAAACTCCGAAGCCACTGCTAATGCGCTCGCGAGACACATGGCCGTAAATACAAACACCGTTTTTCTGATCAACATGAATCCTCCTTCGTCCTAAGTTCCAGCTGCATTGCTTCAACTCGGGCGAGCCATTGTGCAACGCTGGTGCCACCGGCTAGGGAGTTTTAAACGGCTTTGGGTATATTTCTCTGGCGATCTCGAGTTCTTTTGCACGCTGTTCTGGCGCAGTACCGTGCTTTTCCCAACACTCGGAGCTATTCAAGGCCGTAACGCCGACGCTTGCGCCAGAGCGTGCTCAAGTTGATACCGAGTATGCTTGCGGCTTCTTCGAGCGTTGTCGCGGTGGCAAGCACATGCTGAATATGCTTCTTTTCGAGATCCTCCAGGCTCAGATCCGATTGCGTTACAGCGGCAGACATGGTCGCATCCGGTTTCTGCAGGACCGTGGAGTTTTCCAGAACGCGGTCTGGCAAATCTTCTACTGCCACATGATCGCCGGAACAGAGAATCGCAGCGCGCTCGAGGGCATTCTTGAGTTCCCGGATATTGCCCGGCCAGCCATAGCTCAGAATAGCCTGCCTTGCCGCTTCACTCATGGGTCGGGGATTCCGGCCCGCGGCCACAAAGGCGCGCGTCAGCAACTGCTCACTGAGCAACAGGATATCCTCCGGGCGCTGCCTCAAAGAAGGCATGTGCAGATCGATCACATTTAATCGGAAATACAGATCTTCCCTGAAATGCGCATTTTTGACTTCATTTTCCAGATTTTTGTTAGTTGCGGCAATGATCCGGACATCCACTTTGATGGTTTTGGTGTCGCCGACGCGTTCAAACTCCCGTTCCTGCAGAAAGCGTAACAACTTCGTCTGCAGTCCAGGCGAAATTTCGCCGATTTCATCCAGAAATACCGTTCCGGTGTCCGCCAGTTGCAAACGACCCATCTTGTCCTTGACAGCACCGGTGAAAGATCCACGAACATGGCCGAAAAGTTCGCTTTCCAGCAGATTCTCAGAAAGAGTCGCACAATTCACCACGGCAAACGGACCTTTGTTCCGGATACTCGCATCATGTATCAACTTGGCAATAAGAGTTTTGCCGGTGCCACTCTCGCCGGTAATCAGAATTGTGGAGTCCGTGACAGCAACCTTGCGCGCCATATCGAGGACCTTCTGCATACGGGCGTTGTTCGTGACGATTTCGGAAGGATCCGAGAGCGCATCCACAGTTTCCTGTAGTTTTGAATTTTCCGCCCTTAAACGTCGATATTCATCGATTCTCTGAATCAGGTGTTCGAGCTGATCCGGGGTGAAGGGCTTGACGATGTAATCATAAGCGCCATTTCTCATTGCCGAAACAGCCGTATCCACAGTTCCGTACGCCGTCATCAGGACTACCGTAACAGAGGGGAAATATTCGCGTGCTTTCGCGAGGAGATCGAGTCCGCTCATTCCGTCCATCCGCAGATCAGTCAGGAGCACATCAGGTGAATTACGTCGCATGACCGAGAGAGCCATTTCTCCGCTGTCCGCGGTCTCCACCTGGTGACCTACCGATTTCATCGCGGCTTCGATGGTAGAACAGATACTCTTCTCATCATCCACTACAAGCAGTTTTGCCACTGGTTCGTCCTTTCGCTTCCGCTACATCCGATGCACTGGAGAGGCGGTGATCAGACTCACCCGATTGCTCTCCAGAAAGTTTCTGGTCCTTGTGAATCAAGGGCAAAGTAAAACAGAACTCCGCTCCTTGCCCCACTTCGCTGTTCGCCCATATTCGACCGTGATGTGCCACCACAATTTCGCGAGTGATGGCAAGTCCGATTCCCGCACCACCGGAACGCGCTACACGAATATCATAATGTGAGCTGAATTTCTCGAAGACTTGGCCTAATCTTCGTTTCTCGATTCCCGGCCCGGTATCACGCACGTGCACCTCGGCCCAGGTTTCGTTTTCCGCGACGGAGATTGTCACCGCACCGCCCTTGGGCGTATGTCTCAGCGCATTCGTCAGAAGGTTGGAAATGGCCCAGGCGATTTTTGTCGGATCGACATTCACAAGAATTGGACGCCTTGCTGAAAGTCTGACGTCACAAAGCAGCTCAATGCCGCGCTCGAGCGCTTCAGTTTTGAAGGAGTGTGCCGAGTGTTTGATCAGTCTTCCGAGATCCACATTCTGAACTGCCAATTGCTGAGTAAGTGTGTCAAAGCCGGAAATACTCAATAAATCCGTCAACAAAGCCCGCAAGCGATCAACATCATCGGCACAGGTCGCAATCAGGCTCTGCAAAGTGGGGTTTTCAATTTGATGACTCGATCTTTTCAGAAGGCGTGTCGCCATGGTCAGACTGGTAACGGGTGTCTTGATTTCGTGCGACAAAGTGGCCAAAAAATGCCCTTTCGCCTCCTGACTTTCCCGGACAAGGGTAACATCCTGCGCTACCACCAGCATTGGTGGCTCAACTGCTTCAGTTGAAAATTGCGCAGCAAGAATTTCATCTGAACGCACTGGCTGTGCGTGAATGAGGTAATGGTAGTGCCGGTCGTTGCCACTGAACGTATATTCGACAGGAATGGAGCGGGAGATGGCGCTTAAGATCGACTGGGCTCCGCGCGCCGAAGGTGAATCCGGGATATCCTCCTGTTCAGAACTTCTGCGAAGCAATGATGTAATCTTCAAACCCGGAACCAGGCTTCCTGCAGCAAAGCCTAACAGTCTTTCACCGACAGGATTGGCGTAAGCGATTGTATCGCCATTCAGCAGAATAATTCCATCCGAGATGCTGGATGCAATCAGATCCGCCCGTTTCTTTTCCAAGAAGAAATTATGGACATTCAAAGAATGCTGACCGGACATTTTTTTCAGGAATTCATCCAGACTTTTTTTCAAACCCGTCAGCTCGGGAACTCCGGCTTCGGCCAGTTCTGGACCTGCATGAATCGGAATATTCCGGTCAATATCGATTTCCCGGATGAAGCGCTCAATGGATGCGAGCGGGCGTCCGATGAATGAGATCGCCTTGGAAACCAGCAGAATAGAAACCAAAAAAAACAGGATCAGCACCACAAACCCCAGTTTGAGAGATGCCCGCTGCTGATCGCGATTTTCCAAAGCGCTGCTGGAGATCTGCTCCTGATGCCATTCAATCATGCTATCAAGATTTATCATCAAGTCCCGGTAATACTCGTCCAGGACTTTCGTATTCGGGACGGGACTTGCGAGAATGATCTGCTTGAATCTTTTAACGTCGGAAGCAATCTCGCCCGGAGACAGGCCTACGACGATTTCCAGCAAAGGATCGATCCGGCTGGTCAACACCTCGATCATCTGGAAGTCTTTCGAATCTGAGTAATCCACAGCGGCAATTTTTCGAACCGATCTCAAAAGTTCGCGGGCTTTGATCATCTCGATCGTGTCCGTACTTACCTTTTCCGTGAACGCACTAAATTGCTCGGTTTTACCGGCTTGGTTCAGAAGTTCCCAGGATCCGGTAAAAAACCAGCCTGAAAGAAAAAGCACGAAGACGAGCGTGAGCCGGCCCCGAAGCGAAGCGGGATTGAGTTTTTCGCTGATCCTGTGACTTACAGAAACAAATGTTTTTCGAACTTTCGCGGCCAGAATCGTTCTATTCCGCGAAAGCGCTGAAAACAGTCCGGACATTTCGGCATCTCCTTAGATACTCTCTCAGACGCCTTTCATGCGCCCTGCTCGGTTACGACGCAAGTGCTATGCCGAAATGCAAGCGTGCAAAAACGAGTACTTAGCCGTTCGAAATGCCTGACAGTCCACTAGTATTGCTGAATAGTCGTGCATCCTGCACGAGTTTAACGCCCCCCCGATGCCACCCGGGTCCGGGAGGTCTGCCTTTCGTAAAACGCCTGACAGGAGGCACAGAGCCGTGCCTCTGGAAGAACAAAGAGCCTTTTTGCGGGAATATCTTCTCCGCAGTCCTCACAGATTCCGAAATTGGCAGTCGCCATTTTGGACAGTGCCCGCTCGATAGCGATCAATTCCCTCCGCTCCTGTTCGGCCAGGGACATTTCGCGGTCTGCTTCCTCGAGGGCCTGGGCGATATCGATCACTTCGGCTTGAGGCGGATTCACTTCTAAAGGAGAAATCTGCTGCGAATGTTTCACCGGATCTTTGGAGAGTTGCTTCCAGCGCGACATCAACCTTGTGCGAACTTCTTCCATGGTCTTTCCGTCCATAGTACCTCCCATGGGGTGAGCGAGGTATTTGCGAATTCTATTCCATTGACTCGGAAAGGAACGACTGAAGGTAGCGGCTTGAAATCGGGCGAACCATCCGCTGCATCATCCTGAGGCTGGCGTGACACAACTCGTCCAGGCGAATTCCTGTCTGAAAACCCATACCGTGCAGCATATAAACGAGATCTTCGGTAGCGACGTTCCCGGTTGCGCCCGGCGCGAAAGGGCAGCCACCAAGCCCGCCGGCGGAGCTATCGAATACGCGAACACCGGTTTCGAGGGCCCTGAGGCAATTGGCAAGTCCCTGCCCCCGGGTATCATGGAAATGTCCGGCAACCAGTTGCGGCGCCTCTGGACCAAAAAGTTTCATGATCGGTCCGAGCACCGCCTCCACCTGAACAGGAGTTCCCACACCGATCGTGTCACCCACGGAAATTTCATCCACGCCCAGCTTTCTGAGTTTTTCTGCAACGCGGATCGGCTTTCTTGAATCCACTCGCCCTTCAAACGGGCAACCGAAAGCCGAGGAAATATATCCTCTCACCCTGATCTTTTTGCCACGGGCTCCACGGGCCAGGGCGATGACCTCTTGAAACTCCTTCAGGGATTCTTCAATCGACATCCCGATATTCTTCTGGGCGAAAGAATCGGTTGCCGCCGTAAAAAGCGCAATATTCTGGGCGCCTGCCGCCAAAGCCCGCTCCATGCCCTTGCGATTGGGAACCAGAGCCCAGGCACGGGCTTTTCCGAATTTCAGAGAATGGTTGTTGATCTGCTTGTATATCAAATCCGTGTCCGCCATCTGCGGAACCCGGTCAGGACGTACAAAGGCCCCCAGTTCCAGATTCCTCACTCCAGCCCGGACCAGCCCTTCAATAAATTCGATCTTATGCGCAAGCGGAACCAGCGTTCGTTCGTTCTGTAATCCATCTCTCGGACCGACCTCGAAGATGGTCGCCTTCTCACGTGCCACTGGGAGCTCCCGCAACGGCATCAGTCATTTCGACAAAACGGTCTCCGGGTGCAAGCTGTTGGCCTTCGGAAACACAGATCTTGCTGATTTGCCCCGGAAAAGGGGCCTTGATCGTGAATTCCATTTTCATAGCTTCCACGAGGATCAGAGGCTCGCCCTGCGCGACTACCTGATCCTGAAGTACGAGAATTTTTCTGACTTTTCCGGGAAACTGGGCCGTGAGATCGGCATCAGCTCCTGTCAGGGCCTCTACGGTTTTTACCCCCTCCTGCTGGATTTCTCCGGAAATCAGCAGTCCGCCGACACTTGCAAAGACCTTGCTTCTGCTGCTGGTCTTCATCAAGCGGATACGGTCGCCCGCAGCCGTGGTAAAAATCAGCCAATCTCCGGGGCGTTTTGAAACAGTCCACCCGGGCTCGAGTTGCGATTCTGAAAAACTGAAGAGCTGGCCTGCGATCCGGATGCTCCGCTTTTTCACAAAGGCACCCCGGTTCCCGCCGAAGTAGGTCCGAACGAATTCCACGGCGAGGCCGCGCTTGAGGTTTCCTGCTCCTGAATCCGCTCCCCCGCCAATCCTGCCTGATGAGTCAGCGTGAGCAGCGCAAGAGCTTTCTCCGGCACCTGCGGCAGGAAATCCCCGAACTCCGCTGCAAGGAACCCGGTGTGATAGCGTCCTTCTCTGACTGCAGAATGATCAGCGATCGCGCGTAAATAGGCTTGATTTGTTCCCAAGCCCAAGATGACGGTTTCCTCGAGCGCGTATTTCATACGTGCAAGCGCCTGCTCGCGGGTAGCGGCATGGACTATCAGCTTGCCCAGCATGGAATCGAACTGGGTTCCAAGCAGTTGACCCTCCTCAATCCCACTGTCGATCCGAATACCGGCTCCGAGCGGCCAAAGCAGCTTTTCAACACGGCCGGGAGTCGGCATGAAACCTTGAGCCGGATCTTCGGCATACAGCCGAACTTCTATCGCATGTCCCCTGACCTGAGGGACCTCCTGCAGAATCGTCAATTCAGGATGAAGTGCCTGCTCAATCTGAGCGCGCACCAGATCCACCCCCGTAACAAACTCCGTCACCGGATGCTCAACCTGCAAACGGGTGTTCATCTCGAGAAAGTAAAAACCGCCCTGTTCATCCACCAAAAATTCAATTGTGCCCGCGCTCCGGTATTTCACACCTTTCACCAGGCGCACGGCTGCTTCGAACAAGCCTTGCCGGGTGATGTCCGGAAGATTCGGGGCCGTGGCCTCTTCCCAGACCTTCTGATGGCGTCGTTGCAGCGAGCATTCACGTTCATGAAGATGAATCCCGTGTCCCCGCCCATCACCGAAGACCTGGATTTCTATGTGTCGGGGCCTTTCAACCAAACGCTCCAGAAAAAGTGTGTCGTCGCCAAAGGCCGCAATCGCTTCGGCGCTTGCGCTCTCCGCGGCCGCTTCCAGCTCTTCAAGGCAATTCACCCGCCGCATTCCTTTTCCACCGCCACCTGCCGAGGCCTTGATCAACAGAGGGAAGCCGACTCGCTGGGCATTGGTATGAAGTTCGGTCAAACGCGAAACCTTTGCCCAAGGCAAGGTGGGTACCTTCTCCCGCTCTGCTATGGCTTTGGCGCCGATTTTATCACCGAGTGCTTCCATCGTTTCGGCTCGTGGGCCGACGAACCGGATACCAGCTTCTTCCACCGCTCGGGCAAAAGCGGGCCTTTCGGATAAAAAACCATATCCTGGATGAATCAAGCTTGCGCTCGCGCGCCTTGCCGCGCCAACAATCGCGCTGATATCCAGATAACTGCCGACGTTCTGGACTTCGTCGGCATAGGTCAAGTGGCGTGCGTCCTCGTCGCCCGGAGCGGAGAGCGCAACTGAGCGTATCCCCATCTCTCGACAAGTCTGAAATATCCGACACGCAATTTCAGACCGGTTTGCGACCAGGAGCTTGGCCATGCACAATCCTCAGGTTACGTTTGGAAGCCAGGTGGGTTTGCGTCTTTCGAGAAATGCCCGGACCCCCTCCTGCCCTTCAGGAGAAATCCGGAGTTCTGCAAGCGTCTTTGAGGCATATTCCAGCGCGTCCGAAAGGCGATCCCGGCGTTCCGGCCAGGACAAGTCCAGAACCAAGCGTTTCGCGATAGCAATGGCATGAGGACCACAAGTCAGGATATTGCCCAAAATTCGCGCAAGTGCCTGATCCAAGCCCGCTGCATTTGGAACTATTTCGTGAATCAGCCCGATTTCATAAGCAAGCTCTGTTGAAAATCGATCGGCACTGATAAAGAGTCTGCGCGCCTGCGAAGCACCGATTTTGGCCACCACAAAAGGACCGATGCAGGCTGGCACAATTCCCAGTCGTACTTCACTCAAACTGAACTGAGCTTCCGCCGAGGCCAGTACGATATCGCAAACCGAGACCAGCCCGACGCCGCCTCCGATGGCCGCGCCCTGAACCAGACCAATCACCGGCCGGGAGCACTCATTCATCAGGGCGAACATTTGCGTGAGATTGCGTGTATCTTTGAGGTTCTCTTCAAAAGAGAGATCGACCGAGCGGCCCATCCAGTTCAAGTCCCCTCCGGCACAGAAAACTGATCCTTCCCCTCGCAGCACAATAGCCCGCACCTCCGGTGCGACAGCATCAATCCGGAAAACCCGTGAAAGCTCTTCAATCATCACTTCATTGAAGGCGTTCCTGATTTCGGGCCGATTCAGGGCCACGGTCATTACACCACGAGCATCCAAAGTCAGATTCAGCGTTTGGTAAGTCATTCTACTCATTGAGGTACAACATCCTGAAACGGAAAACAAACTTGAATTATTGCCCCCATCTGAGTAGCAATAACGGATCAGCAAGGGAGTCCACGAATGCCTGTTTTCAAATCCCATATCCAGACGAATTCAGCGGAATTCAAAGCCAATGCAGAGCACCATCGCGGCCTGGCCCAGCAATTGGAAAATCGAATTCAGTCCGTCCATCAGGGGGGCGGGATTCAGGCCAGGGCGCGCCACGAAAAACGGGGTAAACTTTTCGTCCGTGACCGCGTCAAAGCGCTTCTGGACCCGGGAACGGCTTTCCTGGAACTGGCGCCGCTCGCCGCCTGGGACATGTATGAAGGTGCTGCTCCCGGTGCTGGAATCGTGACCGGCGTGGGCATCATTCATGGACGCGAAGTCATGATCATCGCCAATGATGCAACAGTCAAAGGCGGCACCTACTTTCCGATGACGGTGAAAAAACATTTGCGCGCCCAGGAAATCGCGCGCGAAAACCGCCTGCCCTGCATTTCGCTCGTCGATTCTGGCGGAGCTTATCTGCCGATGCAGGCTGAAGTATTTCCGGATCGCGACCATTTTGGCCGGATCTTCTATAATCAGGCGCAGATGTCCGCCGCCGGAATTGCTCAGATTGCCGTCGTTATGGGCTCGTGCACTGCGGGCGGAGCTTACGTTCCCGCGATGTCTGACGAAACGATCATCGTGCGAAACCAAGGGACGATATTTCTGGGCGGCCCACCGCTCGTGAAAGCGGCCACGGGAGAAATCGTATCAGCCGAAGACCTGGGTGGCGGCGATGTCCATTCCCGGACCTCGGGCGTTACTGATCACCTGGCCTTGAGTGATGAGCACGCGCTGGAAATCACCCGTGAGATCGTCTCGCATTTGAATCGCGAGCCCCGGCACCGGATCGAACGGCTCAGCCCCGAAGAACCTCTCTATGATCCCGAAGAAATTGCAGGAATCCTGCCGACCGATCTTCGCCGGCCATTTGATGTCCGGGAAATCATTGCTCGTACGGTGGATGGCTCGCGCTTTCATGAGTTCAAGGAACTCTACGGCTCCACCCTGGTCTGTGCCTTCGCTCATATCTGGGGCTACCCGGTGGGAATTCTCGCCAACAACGGAATTCTTTTCAGTGAAAGCGCCATGAAGGGCGCCCATTTCATCGAGCTCTGCGCCCAGCGCAAGATTCCGCTTATTTTTCTGCAGAATATCACTGGCTTCATGGTCGGACGGAAGTATGAGGCAGGTGGAATCGCCAAAGACGGTGCGAAGCTCGTCACTGCGGTTTCCAACGCCCAAGTCCCCAAGTTCACGGTCATCATCGGCGGGAGCTTCGGGGCCGGCAATTACGGAATGTGCGGCCGCGCCTATCAACCCCGATTTTTGTGGATGTGGCCCAACTCGCGAATTTCCGTGATGGGCGGAGAACAGGCCGCAGGCGTCCTTTCGCAAGTCAAACTGGAGCAGTTCAAAGCGCAGGGGAAAACCCTTTCGGCCCAGGAAATCGAAAGCATCCAGGCACCGATCCGTGAAGCTTACGAACGCGACGGAAATCCCTATTGCAGCACCGGCCGCCTCTGGGATGACGGAATTCTTGTACCGTGGAAAACACGGGAAGCGCTGGCTTTGGGGTTATCCGCCTCTCTGAACGCCGGAATTCCGGATACCCGCTTCGGTGTCTTCCGAATGTGAGATTCAGAAGTCATAACTGAGATACAGATAACCCGTATTCTGCACCGTCGGAAAATCCCTGCGCCAGGCAACGGACGCACTCCAAACCTCGCTGAGATCGTGTCCGAGAATAAATTTGACGCTATTTGAAAACGAGCTATCCGCAGCACTTTTGAATCTATAAATATTGAAACCAAGATCCCAATCCTCTGCCGGATAGAATCGGGCAAACAGTTCAGTCCGTCTTGCTGAGAAACCGGAAACGGCCGAACTCAGCGCCTCGGTCCCGCTGAGTGTCGCTGCAGTGGAATCAAGGAACGTCAGAAATTCCGCTACACTCTTGTCATAGCTGTATGCGATTGCGCCCACACCCGCTGACAACCAGTCTGCCAGAACGAATTTGGCGCGCAGCTCGAGAGAGCGCTGGGAAATTCCGGCCAGAGTGCCGTCTGCGGCCGGGGATGTCGCCATACGGCGCGTTCCAGTTCGGCTGGAATCCATGCTGCTTACCTCGGAAACAGTGTAACCCACAAATTCCAGGTTGGACGAAAGCTGCAGAAACGGTGCAAAACGGTAATGGCCTCCGAAGTTCAGCCCCCGGGAGACCAGCCCTTCCGCTGGCGTCGTCGAATACGAAAAATTCATATCCAGCGCAAACGGCTCGCTTAAAACCCAAGCCAAGCCCGCATCGAGAGCAGAAGTCTGATCCGAAAGACCAGCGGCATCCGTTGAACGCGAGTAGGTGTAATCGGCGCTCCAGCTGGTTGACTCCGAAAATTCGCCAGAAATCCCAAGTCCCTGGCTGAAATAATAATCAGAAACTGAGGTAGCAGAGTCGATCGTCAGCTGATGGGGCTGGGCTCGAGCGTGTGAAATCGAAAAGCATGAAACCAGAACAAATATAAATAAAAAGGGCGCGCTTCTGGAACTATTTTGCATCACAGAGATACATAACATTGAAATACAGAACATCTTCCGAAAACACGCCCTGAATAACAGAATCAAACCCTGTTAAGGGGTAGGTAGAGGGGTGGGGGCCTGCTTAGGTGAAGCCTCGTCTTTAGCACTGCTTGCCTTGGACGCACCTTCTCCTGCATTTCCGGTCGCTTCTACCGGAAGCGCTCTGCGCAGCGGGACTTTCCCGACCTGAGTTCCCTGGCAGGCAGCTTTATCACTGGATTGTCCGACCTTCTCAGCGGCGTACGCTCCTGCGATATTCGCCAGAGCCGCAATGGATCCGCTGATCAGTAATGCCTTCATGAAATTTTTCATTTCTACTCTCCCGAAAATGTTAACAACTTTCTGCTCTTAGTTTACCTGACTAAATTAGTCAGGTCAACCCAAGTCGTCGCGCCCCTATTTCAACCACAAAATAATAAAACATAATAACATCAATAACTTAGAACGAAAGATTCACCCCGGCCGGACGAATAATATCCAGAAGATTCTGGAATGCGGCAGTCACCTGAAGCGCCACCTTTCGCCCTGCCGTACTTTCAACTTTTTTGATCTCTCCGCTGTTAGTGTAGCTCACAGTAATCGTACCCATGGCAGGATCCGTGATTTCCACAGGCTTGGAGTTCTCGTTGTATTTGAAATCGATCCGGCGTTTGCTCTGATCCATCAGGCTTTTGATGCGGCCGTTAGAATCGTAGAATAGCTGCACACCCTTGCCTTCGGAGTTTTTGGCAAAAGTCAGATTGCCTTTACTATCGTATTTGAAAGTGGACCAGTTCGTGTCCTTCTTATCCTGCTTCGAATAGCGAACGACCTTGTTGATCTTGTTCACCTTGGGATCATAAGAAAGCTCCGTCACCTCTGAAGGCGTGGTTTTCTTTGTAACGTGTCCTTTGGGGTCGTATTCAAAAGCGGTTTCATCGCCTGCACGCTTGATTAAAACAGGGAGACCGCAGCACTCATTGTATATCGTCTCGGTGCGATCACCGTCCACGGTCGTGATCATCCGGTAAGTCCAGTCTTCACCGGTCGCCTTGGTCTTCATAAAGTACTCGTATTCGCTCAATGAAACCTGCTTGCCGTCGCTTCCCTTCACTTTCACCTGAATGGAATAATGACTGAGGTCTCCCGGTTCAAAAGTGTAACCGTATTCCGTGATCGAACCGTCCCGATCTTTAACCGACTTGATGTTTTCCCCTTTATCCTGCGGATGGTAGGCCATCTGCATCGAGGTCTTGTCTGAATACACGATCTCCGTCATGTTATGTCGGCGGGCACTGTCATATTTATAGGTATAAATATTCCCGTCCACATCCTTGCTGTAGACCAGCTCACCGAGTGCGTTGTACTTGTACTGGCTCTTTTTGCCACCCTCTCCCTCGACCTGTTCCACAGTCCCTTGCGCATTGAAGGCGAAGAAGATCTTTCGATTGAAATTATCCACAAGCTTCTGGAGGTGTCCGTCTTTTCCGTAGGAAAGTGCGACGAAATTGCCGTTTTTATCGAGAATCCGGACAAGCTTGCCTTGATCATTGAACTTCTCAACCTTGCCGTTGTCAAAGCTCCGGACATAGCCACCCTGAACTTTGGTGATGTACTGATAACTGAACCGATTTGAATGAAGCTGCATACCATCCGGGACTTTCCGGGGTGGCAGCTTTTTGCTGTACTTGGCCCATTCAGAATCGCGAAATGCAGCCTCGCTCTTGAGCTTGGATTTATAGGCCTCCAACTGCTGGGTACTGCCGACAGCGCCCGTCTGCTTTGCGGCATTGGCAATCACCTCGACGGCCTTGTCGAGTTCCTGGGTTTTAAAATTCACCGGAATAAACCGGTTCTCCGCCCCACCACCGAATTCGTGTACGACCACACTCCCGTCGGGACCTACGGTGAGATAAACTTCGTACTCGGTACCCCAACCCCAACCGAAGATTCCCTTGAAGGTGGTTTTGGAATTGTAGACACGTTCGACTTTGGGATCAAAGCCACCGGGATACACGATATCCGTATAGGCCATGAAGAAATTTCCGTTTTTCAAACTCACGTTTGCGAACGCAAAATTTGAAAGCAGAGTCAGGGCAACAAAAAATAACAATGAAACACGAGACACTGATGCGCGCATGAACATGCGTTTACCCCCAAGTGAATTGATGACTTTTTAAATCATACCTCAATCTGAACGACTTTGCGCATTACAAAAACACCGATTAATTCAAGGGCGATAACAACAAAGACAATCACCCACCCGAGCGGTGTTGTAACCAGTGGCCGCATAAAATCCGGATCGGTTTGGTAGAATATAATGCCGAGCATGGGCGGCACGGCCAGGACGAAGTAGCCCTGGGTCAAACCCTGTGCAGTCATAGCGGCAATTTTGTTTTCCACCTTAATGCGATCGCGAATGGTTGTGACGATCGTGTCGAAGGTTTCGGCAAGATTACCGCCCGTTTCCTTCAATATATTCACGGAAGTGACGAACATTTCGACATCATCGCACTGAACACGTTTGGAGAGATTTAAAAAGGCCTCTTCCAGTGAAACACCCAATTTATTTTCACTGAGTACGAGATTGAACTCCTGATGAATCGGGTTGGGCATCTCCTGAGTCACGAGTCCGAGCGACTGCACGACTGACAAACCCGATTTCAGCCCGTTGGACATCAAGCTCAGGGCATCGACCATCTGGAGCGTAAATTTTTTGACGCGTCTCTGGTAAAGAAAATTGACGATCGGCTTAGGAGACTTCCAGCCAGCGACGGTCACAATGAGCGCGAACGGAATCCCGGGAAAGAGATGTGGCAAGCTCACCAGGAACACGATCGTGCCCAGACCGAAACTCAGGATGAAAAGACCGAGAAGAATCCGCTGGGGCGGGATTTCGATGAACATGAGCCCGAGCCGCTCGACAATGAAATCGCGGGTGCCCAATGACTGGAACCGCAACCAATCAAGGAAGCGCTTGTTGTACTGGTAGGAAAGTCCGAATACGGACGCTCCCAGAGCCAGCAAACCAAGCAGCTTGAGTATACTCATATAATCTCCCGATCAGGGTTTCGCGCCAAAAAGACTCCGCGAAATTCGCATACCTTTAGCTTCCATCTCTTCCACGAATTTCGGAATGAATCCGGTAGGAACAAACCGGCCGATGATCTTCCGTTTTTTGTCCAGACTTTCCTGTTTGTACAGAAATATGTCCTGCAGACTGATCACATCCCCCTGCATCCCGACCACCTCGGTAATGTGCGTGACTTTCCGGGTGCCATCACTCAAACGGCTTTGCTGAATGATCAGGCCGACGGCGGAAGCGATATTTTCGCGAATGGCTTTGGCGGGAATTCCCAGCCCGGCCATCATGACCAGCGTTTCCAGGCGGGCAATGCACTCACGCGGATTATTCGCATGAAGAGTGGTCAGCGATCCGGAATGTCCCGTATTCATCGCCTGCAGCATATCCAGGGCTTCACCCCCGCGGCACTCGCCGACCACGATACGCTCAGGCCGCATCCGGAGACAGTTCTTGATCAGGTCGCGGATACTGACCTCGCCCTCGCCTTCAATATTCTTCGTGCGCGACTCCAGACGAACGACATGGTCCTGTCCGAGCTGTAACTCTGCAGAATCTTCCACTGTAATGATGCGTTCCGTGGCGGGAATGAAATTGGAAAGCACATTGAGCAGCGTCGTCTTGCCGGAACCGGTACCGCCGGAGACGACAATATTCAACTTGGCCTCAACACAGGCCCGAAGGAAGTCTGCAATTTCGTCGGTCATCGAGCCAAAGCCCACCAGATCCTTGACTTCAATCCGCTTCTTGGGAAATTTACGGATGGTAATGGTCGGTCCACGGAGCGCTAGTGGCGGAATAATCACATGGACGCGCGAACCATCGCGCAGACGCGCGTCGACATAAGGAACTTTTTCGTCCACCCGGCGCCCCAAGGGGGTGACAATACGCTCAATCACGTTCATCATCTGATGCTCACTGCTGAAAGTCACCTTCGACATCTGCGGCTTCCCGTTGCGTTCCAGATAGATCTGGTCGCGCGCGTTGACCATGATTTCCGTCACCGAATCATCCGCCAGAAAGTCCTCCAGCGGACCAAGACCGAGTGCCTCATCCAGGACTTCCTTCACCAGCTGGGCTTTGCTTTCACGCGTCGGACACAGAGAAGATGTGTCTTCGCCATTCAGAATATCGAGAACACCTTTCTGGGTTTTTTCCCTCAGAATAGCCCGCTGCTTGGAGTCATTGGTATCCGTGGTCATCTTTTTGAGATCCATCTGCTCCACGAGCGCTTTATGAATGCGGAGTTTCATTGAAGTCCACGGATCAATGGCACCGTTAATACTGCGGGCATTCTGGCCATTTTCCGTAGTAGTCAGGTTATTCGCCGCTGTCGCTTTTGCCGCCACCCCCGTGGGTTTCTTCAGCTTCACGAGGCTCTCAAAAAGATTGACCTGCTGAACCCTTCGGACGATTTCGTGATAGCCTTTGGCGGCCGGGGAATTGGGTGCCCCAATACACAAGGGAATACTCTTGGCCAGGGAGCTGTCACAGGAGGCCGCATCCTCCAGAATAGCCGCAAAAACCTGCCGATTCAGATTCTTCTGGATCATGGGAAGCGTGACCACACTGGCGGGCTGATAGCGATTGACGACGAGCTGAACCATTTCCGGGGGGAACAGAAGTTCCTGGATCCTGGCCAGGACCCGCTTTGTCTGGTTGAGGACAATCACGTCGGCCATGGTGACGACGAAAATCGCGGTCGCATATTCCAGTGTCTTCAAAGCCCAGGGTTCCGTTCCCGAACCACAATCCACGACGATCAGGTTGAACACGTTGGTAATCGCTTTCAGAAATCGCCCATACCCGTCCATGTCAAAATCCTGCACCATCACCGAGTCACGAGGCGCACCAATGAAGCTGAAGCCCGCCGGAGCGTTCACCATGAAGGGACCCAATGTTTTGGGATCGATGGAAGGTACCTGCAGCTTCGAAAGATCCACGATCGTTCGCTGCGGATTCAGGCCCAGAATGATATTCTGATCACCCAGGGAATTGAAATCGAGATCAACAATGAGCGGCCGCTGATGAAATTCCTGCTGATAGGCGATCGCGAGATTGGCCGCAAAAATGCTTTTGCCGACCCCGCCCTTTCCGCCTACCACTGCTACAATGTGTCCGGCCATTCCCGATAATCCCCTTTATTTCACTTTCACACGGAAATTTTTGCGAAGATCCTCTGTGCCATCGGAGGCGTTGTCCACGATTTGCGGGGTGACAAAGATGACAAACTGGGACTTCGATCGATTATAACCCTTTGAACGGGTCAGGTTGAACAATTCTTCGGTATTCTGGGCAAACTGCCCGGTATCCGGAGTTTTATTGAATACCGTCTTCACGCGGGAAGAATTGATGGCCGCTACGGCGGCGCTTTCGTTGGATTTGACATAAAGCTTCGTGGTGACCTTGTGGGTCGCCACGATCGGCGCGCCCGAGGCGCCCTGGGATACGAGTTCATTTTCGAACATGTCCAGGTCCAGCTGAATGTCCTCGCTCGACCCCAGGATCATCGGTGTCGCAGAAACTTCAAGACCCACTTTTGCCGAGGCGGCAGCTGTTTGCGTACCGCTTTGGACCAGATATGGAATTTCTGTGGTTTGATTGAGTTTTGCCTGCTGCCCGCTACGGACAATGATCGTTCCGGTGTTGAGGACCCGGGCATATCCGGCATCCTGCGCGCTCTTCAATTTCGGGAAGAGACTGGAAATGGTCGCACTGAAAGAAGCACCGGTGCCGCCGACACCACCAGTGCCGGTACCAATGGTAAATTGATCCGAACCGCTGGTGAAACCAGGGCGCCAAACAAAGCCGAAGGCTTTGCTGTAATCCTTTGAAAGCTCCACAAAATGAATGGTGACACGAACGAGCCGCTCTGCTTTCTTCGGAGGTGGAGGGCTGACCAGAATGAAATTCTGAATCATGGCTCCGGCTTTTCCCTCAAGCTTTTTTGCATCTCTTTCCACGGTCGTAAGAGGATCGGCGGGCTTGGGGTCGGGCAGATAAAGTTCCGCGACTCTTGTCGCACGCTGGGCCTTGTCCAGACTGTCTACCGTTCCTTCCAGAAATATTTTCCCGTTCACGACCCGGGTTTTCACATTCTCCGCGAAGACATTGATGTCTTCCTGGATTTTTCTCGCCAAAACCTGCATTGCCAGAGGTGAAAGCACCATGAGATTGATCACCCAGGAACCGTAGGCGGAATCACTGATGACCCGAAGCACCCTTGTATAGTCACCTGGCACGAGCACTTCACCTTCAACGATTACCTTCATGCCGACCACTCGGATTTCGACACCTTCGACATCCCGAACCAAATTGCGGATTTCTGCGGCAATCCGGTACACATTGGCTGCCGTCACCCGAACGGTGAAGATCACCTTGATCGTACCCTCCGGATCACGGACGGTCACGGTTGTGGTGCCTTCTTTCGCCGGTCGGAATACGATCTGGTATTTGCCGCCAATATTACCCACAATCGGCACCACGACGTCCGGTTTGGCAACCGAGACCTGCAGTTTGGGATCAGGAATTTCGAAATCCAGATCAACCACTTTGTCTTCGACAATACTGAGCACCAGCAGTCGCCGATCGGCGGTTTTTTCTGATTCATCAGAGGTATGCCTGGAACGGCGAAATTTTTTCTTTTTGCGGGCGGACGCCGGTTTTTCATCGGCGGTTCCCGCTGCTGCACCGGGGCCCGTTGCCGAGGGGGGTGCGTCTTCAGCATAGGATGGCAGCGCTGCCATTACCAGCAGTGAAACCATGCCTGAAATCAGAAACCGCTTCATTTGGATAAACATACGCTCCGTTTCATCACCTTTTGGCCGGCACTCGTTGAACACGCCCGGCATCCGCACCCAGAACATCCATCAGCATCACTCCTGGCAGATTAACCCGCTCGGTATCGTCATTATTCCGCAAAGAGAGCGTGAGCAGGTTTTCACCGCTGGCCGAGAGTAAGGCCAGCATCTGCACCTGCGCGGGCTCAACCTCAAGAGTGACGGAATTGAAAGTGAAGTCCTCCGCCAAAGGTCGGACCCGGTCCCTGCCTCCAGTGGGATCCGCTTCAATCACGCGCGGAACGTTATTCGTGACACTCCGACCGACAGCGAGCACCACAATATCCTGCAAAACTGTTTTGACGATCTTGGTATCCTTGCCGCCACTGTCAATCACGGCAATCAGGTCGACCCGATCGCCCGGTTTGACGAGTTTGCCGATACTTGTGGTCTCACTGATACCGATCGAAACCGCGCGTCTCCCCGGCGCGACCTGGGGCGCCAGTCCGGTACGAATTCCTGGATGAGTCATTTTGTTCAATGTGATCTGCTCGCCCTTTTTGATCGGAACCATGGCGACACTTCCGGCCAGACTCTTGATGACCCGGGTCCCCTCGAGCTCAGATTCCTCCTGCTTTTCGCGTTTTGCGAACGAAACAGCGGAGGGCTCCAAGAACGCCCTGGGGATGACCGAAAGCTCGATCATGGTCTCATCAATCGTCTCCGTATCCTTGATGTCGACCTTGGCTTTCAGGACATTGACTTCCGTTCCGAATTTCTTCTTCTGACCCTCTTCCAGACTGCCGATGTAACTCTGCACAAAGAGCACTGCGAGAACACCCATAATGAGAGAGAGAGTCACTGCTCTGTTATTCATTGTATCTGCTCCTGCAAAGTTCAAATTTTGAAGCTTCTCCCAACCCGTAAGGACCGCTGGCCGTATAGACTTTTCTGTCCGGTGATTGAACCGGCAGGATGGGCCTGCCATCCGCAAGAACGTTTTGCTGTGTACACATGGATACGGTACTGCGGACGCGGATCTTGGACCGTTCCGGCGGAGTCATCCGATCCTCACTGCCCTGAACGCCGGGGCGAGTAATCGAATAGTTCATGGACATAGGGGGGCTTCCATCGAGAATTTCAATCGCCGAAACTCCGATGATCATCTGGTTGTATCCGATGTTGGTGAGATCGTTTGTCCGCAGAGCCATGCCCGGGAAATAGGGACTGTTCATGGCCAAAGCAAGCGCGTGAGAGCGTGAATATTTTTGATTGACGAGCGAAATTTGAATCACCGTGTTGATCTTGATCATCAGCATGGTGAGGATCACCATCATGGGGAGCATCAGGATCAACTCCAGGACACTCTGTCCACGGGTACTCTGCTGTTTATGGCTATGCGACTTAACAGCCATTATCGATGATCCCCTTTTTTGCTCCCATTTCCTCACTGCATTCCTGATAAGATGGTTCTCTCCCCAACCAGCTCTCTGAAGTTAAAGTCAGCTGATTCGCTGCATCACCTTTGGGCGTCAGGCCCGCAAACGGCAGCAGAAAAAGCTGGCTCTTGAATCTGTATCGGACTCCTTGCATCCAAACTGTATCGAAATTCGCCGGATCATAACGCGGATGGTTAATCTGGAAGCCTTTGATATCACTTCCCTCAAAGCCCTTTGCCACCCAGGGATACCGGTCTGTGCCATTCCCTTTGTTCTTCACTGTCGCCAGGATGATTTCCTGGGCATTGGCGATCTGCTCGTCGGGTGTACTTCCTGCAGAGAGATAGGCCCGGGCCGACATGAAAGTGGCGTATTGCACATAATTACTGAACCCGAAGATCAGTCCGAGCCGCAGAAAAAACATCGAGAAACTCATGAGTAAAATCAAGACGAGCGCGAACTCCACCGTGGATTGTCCTGCCTGTCTTTCTTTTTTCAGACTCATTTCACACCTTCTCACCGGGGATTGATAAACAGCCGAAAGCTATTCATTCCGCCATCTTCCGCTCGCGGATGATTTTCGGAAGTACCCTCATCATTACTGCGACCTTTGGGATGCCCGACCTGATAGGCATTTTTGTAATCCTCCTGGATCGGTTTCAGCATTTTTTCGCCGAGCTGAAACGTCGTCAAGGAACGGACGAACGCGATGTAGGCAGAAAGCAGGATGATCAGCAGAAGGATGTATTCGAAAGTAGCCTGACCGGCCTGTCTTCGTTTTTTCAAAACCACGGAAACACCCCCCACTTCTGCAGAGGATGGTCAAACAGGACCCAGACTGCCGCAATCGCGATCGGAATGCCGAAAGGCATCGTCAATTTGCGATCGACCACGGGAGCCTGGATTTCCAGTTCACGGATGAAAACCGAGAGAAGAAAACGGTATAGGCGGCGTGAAAAATCAGGCAATCGGCCCTTTGCGAGCAGAAGAAGCGCTGCCAGAACGCCTCCCAGCAGAATGGAAAGAATCGCTGTTTCAAAAACATATTTCGGATCCGTCCAGGCTCCGAGCGCCATCAGAAGTTTCACGTCACCGCCACCCATCACCCGAAGCGCAAAGAGCCAGCCGAAAAGCACGAGCCCGGCAACTGCCCCCAGTAACCCCGTTCCCAGGCCACTGAAGCCAGAGACATAAAAGGAAGCGACCAATCCGAGGCAAAATACCGGCAGCGTGAACCAGTTGAAAATTCGGCCCCAGACCAGATCAGTAAACAGCGCCACCAGCGAAATCAGAGGAATCGCATAATAAATGACAAGCTCAGTTGTCCCGCCAGACATTGACTGGAATCCTCCCGGTCTTGAGATCCTTCTCGAGTTGTGAACCCAGCTTCAGCATTCCACGGTCTGTCAATCGCATGATGATCCGAACCACGGCCATCACCGCGACAATCGTTACGGTCAGAATGAGGATATACTCGACCGTCGTCTGACCTCTTTCGTCGTCAAACAAGGACCGAGAAAATTTTGGAATGGATGCTGTACCCATCGTTCTACCCGCAGTGGGCCCCAATCCCATTCTAGCAAATCATGAAAAAGTGTATGGAGAGCGGATCAATTGATATCCTGCATGGCTTCGCCCATCTTGCCATCCAGAACATTCAACATACCCGAAAGCTTACCGCCAAATTCCTTCTTGAATCGCAGCGCGACGAGAACCACCACGGAGAGAATGAGAATATACTCCGTCGTCGACTGTCCGCGATCGTCCCCCCACAAAGCTTTTAAAAAATTCATACCCTAGCTCCCTCTCTCTCTACTTTCTGATCGGCTAAGAGCCCAAGAAGATGAGAGAAATTAAAGAATCCTCAAACCCCACAGGAATTCTACCTTAATTTTCTAACACTAAACAAAAACAGTCAAGAATAGAGTTTCTCATAAATATTTCTTTAATTCTAAGCACTTAAAAAAACATTACCATGCCGGTTGCGTTCTCCTCGAACTGGCACTCGCTCAGAACGGCAGTAATCTCGCGAGCAGGTTCCTGAACACCGGAAATCTGCCTGGAAATCTGTATGGAACCGATCGTCTGTACTGCTTTTGATCCCAAACCATCGGTTTGCAGCAGTATCCAATCCCCTTTTTTAATACGATACTCCATGATCTCCGGCTCAAGGTCCTCCGCCATTCCCAGCGCAGCCAACGGGATATTTAAGGCTGGACTCGCTTGCAGTGAAAGCGGATCGATCATTCGGGCATAAGTCCGAGGGAGGACGAGTTCAACTGGCTGTCCGTTCCGAAAGAGCCAGGCAGAACAGGATCCGACATTCGCCAGCGCCAGAAGATCGCCATCGAGAAAAGCAGCGAGCACTGATGCGCCGCCGCGTTCATGAGTTCCTTTGTCGTGATTCATTTCCAGAATTTTGAGATTGGCGTGAATGAGTGCATTGAACAGAACGTTTCCTGCCAATGAGAAATAGGACCGCAGAACGAAAGGCAGGGTGGCTTCCCGATCTCCGCCTTCTTTTTTCAGAAATCCCCGGACCGTCTCGCAGGCAAGCTTGGAGGCGCCCACCCCGGCGACCGGTCCCCCAAAACCATCCGCAATAACAAAAATTCCATTATCCTTCACCTCAAGCGCGTGGTCCTCCTGCAACTCGCGCCGGCCCCGATCCGAAAACATTGCGATTGCGTGCACAGGAAGTCTTCTCATTCCAGGTCACCTTTTTTCAGATAACGCGACAGCTTGCGCTTGGAGCGCTCATAGTAAATATCATCGACCGGTGCGACACTCAGGCATTCTTTGAATTTGTTCTTGGCAGTATCAAAATCGCTATAGCTTTCAGCAAGAACGGCTTCGGTATAGATCACCTTCGCGCGATCGTGGAGCACGGCCCGCAGACGCTTCATTCCCAGATAGCCGGCCGGATGTTCCGGATCGACAAGCGTCGCTTTCCGGTAAAGCTGATATGCCCGCGCCAGATCACCCGATTCCTCCAGTTGTTTCGCTTCCTGCAGGAAGGGCTCCCGTACCGCCGCAATCGCGGCTTGCGCCCGCCTCATCAGAGCTGCGCGCGCTGGGTGCAGCTTCGGATCAGAGGCCCCCATTTCAGCCAGCTCTTTGAGAATATTGATGGCCTGCCGGTACTTGCCGGCCTTGAAACGGGCTTTCGCTTCCGCATAGACGCCCCAGGCATGCTTGTTGATTTGTGTGCGGGTCTGTTTTTGTATTTCCTTGATACGCTCGGACTCTTCCCATTCGCCGATCTCTTTGCGCCAGGCTCCCACCTCTGCGTTGTCAGGATCAATTTCCAAAATTCCCGGGAAGAGTTCGCTGGCTTTCCGATACTGCTTCTTCTCCATCAAGTCGCGGACCTCATCGGCCAGCTCGGCAACCCGGGCCTTGATCCGCGCTTCCTCTTCCTTCCTCTTCTTCTCTTCTTCCATGGCTTCACTGCGCCGCTTTCCCTGCTCTGCATAGTGCTTCAGCTCGATAGAATTATCGTAGTCCGAAACCAGTGAAAACAGCTGACTCAATTCGTAGAGAGCTTTATCGAAATCCCCATTGGTGTAGTATTGGAAAGCCAAGGCGTGTTTTGCTTTTACAAATTTCTGTTCCTCGGGTTTCAACCGTTCAAAAGTTCTCAAGCTGCTTTTATCGAGAACCCCTGGACTCGGCTTGGACTGCGGTTTTCGCTGCAATTTGGGCGCATCCCCTTCTTCCATTCCCCACCAGAGCGCCAGCAGGCCGAGGGCTCCGACCAGGAATTTTTGTCGGGCAGGAAGTTTTGCGAAGAGACTCTTGCCCTTGTTTCCACCCATTCCGGCAATCCCGGTGACGCCGGTCATTCCCGGAATATGAGGACTCGGAGCGGAGGCGGAATTCCCGCCCGCTCCCACGCCCGGCAGAATATTGATCCGCGATTCCTTGGCATCCCAGGCATTGGACTCCCCACCGGAAGGAACAGGACTTGACTGGATCAGACTTGAAATTTCCGGAACAGGGAAAGAATAGCTTTTGTTCTCACTTTCAACGGGGAGCGCTGATTGGACCTGCCGTGTATAATCAGCACTTTTGATAAGAAAATTGAAAATCACATCACCAATCTGGATCTGATCTTCGCCCGTGAGTTCCTGCTCACTAATTTTCACACCATTGACGAAAGTACCATTGGCTGAAGCAAGATCCTTGATCACATAACTCAAGCCAGCTTTGCGTATGATCGCGTTCTTGCGGGAAGCTCGTTTATCATTCAATACGATGTCACAGGTTTTCGCACGGCCGATCGAAATTTCATCGCCACTGAAAACGTATTCTTCGACGTTCGCACTGCCCGGCTTGAAAATCAGGCGGACTGCAATTTTGCCGATCGGCGCGACTTTGGTCGCGGCATCACTTTCGGCAATTTCCATGAATTTAGTGGCCAGCGGCATAGGATCATCCAGCGCGGCTGGCAGCGCGGCGGGTTTTTCAGGATCGGACATGATAGGATGAACCGGTGCAGGAGTAGGGGCCGGCTCTGACTCTTCCCCCTGCGGCATTTCAATCGGACTTTCGTTAATCGGTAAAACAGTTGCCGGCGCGGCATCACTCAAATCAGACAGGGGTTCTTCATATTGATCCGGCCCAGCCTTGGGTACGGACGGTACCAGAGCCGGCTTGATCGGAATGACAGGCACTTCCTGAGCGATCGGTGCAGCAGGAGCTGCGCGCAAGGGATTTGCCTCTGCTGGTGGAATCGAAACCTTCACCAGGTAAGGACCCAGGGCTATGACATCGCCCTCGACCAGCATGCCGCTCGCGCAAAGCTTTCCGTTGATGCTCAAAGGAGCATATTCACTTTTCTTTTCGACCTGTATGCCTTCAGGAGTCTGGGTAAATACGACATGACGTCGCGAAATAGCCCGATCTTCAAGCCGAATCACGCAGTCTTCGCCTCGGCCTACGACAAGCGGCCTGCTGTTGGGCGGGAGCTGGCAGGATTTGATCACCTCGCCATTTTTCAGAAAGGTGAGAAGTGGAGCAGCACCCATCAACGCACCCCTCCCTTCATTTCTTTTCTGACGGAATCAAGCTGTTCTTTAGCAACGATATAGGACTCATCACTCTGTGCCCGGTGCAAGAGGCGCAGCACCGACTCAAAATGCCCGCGGGCATCTTTCAGCTTGCCGGCACTTTGTGACTTCTTGCCCACTTCCAGGTGAAACTTCACCTCTTGCGTGATTTCGCGATTACAGTTTTCAAGATAGAGTGTCGCAAGCCGGTGCCCCGGTGCGATCTGAAGAACGGTTTCGAATTGAACCCGCGCCCGCAAGTAATTTTTTTCCCGGAACTCCCGGAACCCGCTCCGGTAGAACATTTCAGCCGTTCTATTGACCGCGGCTTCAGCTCCTTTTGGAAGATACGAAGCAAGGTCTCTTTGGGCCTCAAGCTTCTCCGGCTTTTTCTGACGAGGAGCCTGTTCATCCTTGCCCAGGAAAAGCACCAGCATCAAAACCGCTCCCGCTCCAAGATAAAGCTTGGTGCGGTTTCCGCCACTTCCGGCCGCACCCCTGACCCCAGCACCGCCCCCCAGAAGGGATCCGCTCGAATCAATGCCGCGCGCGCGTTTTCGCTGGGCCTCGAAAGCTGCTTGTTCTGCTTCGATCTGCTTTATATCCCGAGGAGGTGCGATCAGCATCATTGTGCCCGCTTCAGCGGCCACGAACTCGAAAGTCGTTTCTCCGATTTTGAAAGTATCCTTCAGCTTCAGGCGCCCGCCTCTGGTGGGCGCGCCGTTCAACAGCATTCCATTTGCACTGGCAAGATCCCGGATATTCCAAGTATCACCCGTGCCAACAATTTCGGCATGAATCCGCGATGCTTTCAGATCGGAAATTATGATGTCGTTTTCATCACCGCGACCAATCGTGGCACGACTTCGCAGAAGAACATAGACGCACCCATAATCAGGACCCTGGATCACCTTGAGCCGGGCCAGCTCACCTTGCTGTTTCGGAAGGGTGCTTTGTTTGAAACGGATTGCTGTGCCCATCAGCTCTCCGATCTCACGAATGTGATCACGAAACCCTTGATCTGGCCTCCCGGCATGGCGAATGCCGCAGCGTTGACTCTGTACGCGATGCCTTCAAATTCATAATCCTCGGAAATCGTTTCTCCAGAGCTTGCCGTCACCCGGTCAATCAGATCCCCGGCAAAGGAATCAAAGGCTTGATCCCGCGCCACGGCCGAAATGGTCTGTCCCACGGCCGTGTCGCCCCGAATTCCGCTGATTTCCTGAAAGATCGTGTTCAGATAGACAATCCGGCGTTCATGATCGCAGAGAACCAGGCCGAATTTCGACAACTCTCCCATCATTCGAACGGGGCCGGCAAAAATCTCCGTTGAAATGGCACCTTCCACAGACTGACTGTCCATCGTGGAGGCGCGAGGAATACGCTGCAGAGCTGAATCGATCAGCTGCCAGAGTTGATTCGTGTCTTCCACTTTGTACTCATGCGTGACTTGGGCGATGTCGCCCTTCAAACCTTTTTCGAGATCTTCAGTCAGTATCCGATAAGGTCGCAAGGTGAGCCGCCGGACAATTGCGAAGATGAGGATCGCGAATAGGCCTGTGAATATGAAAGTCTTTGAATAGATGACGCTGATTTCTCCGGTATCGAGTGTCACGAGTCCGGTATCGATGGACACGATCGACATTGCCGCCACCACATTCCGTCCTGCTCGCGAGCTGAAGACTTTGACCGGTTCGATCGCGGTGATCGTTGATTCATCGAGTTCGGCCGCATATCCGGTCTCCCGACCCCTGTCGAACTGTTCTTTCATTTTCCGGGCAAAACGCGACTCGACACCGGAAGTCAAAATATTTCCCGCTTTCGAAGGCGGCGCCAGTACGCGGTTATCGAGATCCACCAGCAGCGCCAGCTTCACTCCCTCAGCATCTTCCGCAAGTCCGATTTCAGTTTTAGAACTCGCACCAGCAGCCACGAATTGGACGTTCTGTTCCGCGATCTGCCGGGCCATGAAACGAGCTCGGCTGCTTGCTTCCTTTACGACCGTCATCCGGCCGGACTCAATCAGCGGATAGACCGAAATAACCAGATTTCCCAGAGTCAGCACCGCGAGCAGTCCAAAGATCATCAGATGCCACTCGTGCTTCAGGTTCAGGGAATAGAATATCGGCATGATCTGCCGTTCAAAATACCAGAGCAATTTTTCCTTGAGGTCCTTGGGGGGCGTATTTGCATTCATGGCATCAATCGCCATTTGCGATGAGCCACCTTGGGATCCGATACCGAATTCCGAAACTCCGGCAGGCAGTGATTTCGAAGATCCGACCGAAGCCAGAGCGATCACGTTTCCTAAGCCTGCGACGTCTGGCGCTCTTCTCGGTGTTTTCGCTTTGGGATCGCTGATTTCGAAGACGTATTCTCCGACGCTGATCCGGTCGCCGAGATTCACTGTTTTTGTTTTCGCTAGGATTCCATTGATGAACGTACCGTTTGAACTGCCCTGGTCCTGGACAATGATTTCGTCCTTGCTGACCGAAAGCACACAGTGGTGCTTCGAAACCCGCGCAGATGGCAATACGACGACATTGTCGCCATGGCGACCTATCGAGGTACTTCCGTTTTCCTGCAGCACGTAACTGCTACCCGAATTGGGGCCAGCCACGATGGTCAGCTTATACATAATTCGTCCCCTGCGCGTAGGGTGCAGCGTTCAATCGTTCCGTCCGGAAGCTCCAAGGTATCGTCGGCTTGCCGATCAAAGAGCGGAAGAATCCGCCATGGCCTGACTCCGGGATGTACCGAGCTGATCTTCCAGGACGTTTTTCCCTGCGCAGTGACCTCCTTTCGAATAAATACGACATCAATCCGCATCGTCATGAACCAGGTGTGAATGTTGTTGCACTCCGGGAACAACATTCCTGCACCGTTTTCGAGGGAGGATTTTCCGATCAGTCCACGAAGACGATCGAAAAAATGCTCCGCCTCATAACACTTATCGGCAATAAGGGCTTGATTTGTTAGGGACTGCACCTTTTTCAATTGAGCATGGATTTTCATTCGGGTTTTCCACCCTGGGGGATAAAGGCCAGCGGCTGATTTTCTTGAATTTTCCTGATCAACTCCGAACGACCCGGCTCTTCGAGTGTCAATATTTCAACGCCCATTCCTTTCGGCAAAATATCCGCTCTGGGGCGAACCCATCGTACAACGCCGGTTCCAGAGAGCCGAATTGACGGATCACTCAAATGGAGTTCAAGCCGGACTACTTCGTCCACGGTTGCTTCAACTATTCCAGGAACGAATATGCCGCCTCGCCCGACACATCGCCAGTCGATAGCCGTTTTTTGAAAAGCAAGCGTCTGCGGCTCCATCTGCTCAACTGCAGACCATCGCTCCGCCTGTGGCAACAGCAGGTTCGCGATCGTACTGATCACTTTTCGCATACTGAAGGGTTTCGGGAAAATGGCATCCGCACCCATATCGTAAAGTGACTCGGTGGTTACATCGGCAAAGCCGGAGATCAGCGAGAAAACCGATTCAGAGGTGCGCTCCCGTACTTTCCGGAGCAGTTCCGTACCATCCCCTCCCGACATGCGGACGTCTGAAATAATGACCTCTGGCGAAGACTTTAAGAATAGTTCAAAACCTTCGGTGCCATTCGCAGCTGCGAGGCTCTTGCTGCCACGTGCAGACAGGGCTTCGCAGATCAGTTCACGAATCAATGGCTCATCATCGACCACAAGAATGGTCTTGCCCTCAAGAGGATTCATCAGGCCGCCTCCCTGACGTGAGTGTAAGCCAAAGGCATCCGGAGCAGAAAACAGGTCAATTCATCGCTCTTCAGCAGTAATTCTCCTTGATGGGCTTCCATGATTTGTTTTGAAATCGAAAGGCCCAGTCCTGTGCCCTGGGCCTTTGTGGTAAAGTGCGGCTCCATGACCCTGCTGCGAATCGCCTCGGGAATTGCCGGACCACTGTTTGCAATCTGGAGCTCCAGACTGTTCTCATTTCGCGCTATTTCAATCGATATCCATTTTTTTCCGGAACGGCTGGTTTCATTTCCGATGGCTTCGATCGCCTCGACTGCGTTGAGCAGAAGATTGAGAAGCACTTGCGTGATCTGCGCGGGCCTGCAATCAATCTTGAATTCCTGTTCCAGCGGTTCAATTCTGAGTTCGATCTGAAGTTGCAGCAATTTCGAACGCACCAGGCTGATTGTCATGCCTAGAATTTCGTCCAGACTGGCGCGCACAAAGGACTCTTCCTGAGTGTTGCGACTGAGCGCCTTAACACCCAGGACCACTTTTTCGATGTGGCGGGCAGTCAACTCGATCTGCTCGAGCGACTGCTCCAGCTGTTGCGGGTCCAGCTCACCCGTCTTCAAAAGTCCACGGAGATGAGTCGTTCTGGCTAAGATCACCGTCAGCGGACTGCAGACCTCATGCACAAGTCCGGCAGAGAGTTCTCCCAAAGCGCGCATTTTTTCGAAATGCTCCTGGTTGTTTTCCGCTTCGGAATACTGACTGGCCCAATTCCGGATGTTTTTCCAGATACTCATTCAATTACGTATCGGTACTCAACCTAAAAATTTATAGGAAAAACAAAAGCTAAGCTGAATCAGGATCGTGTGAATGCCACGAAGGCCCCACCGATCAGGCCGGCATTATTGTGAAGACTGGAAACTTTCAGATCAGGCATCAGGTCCACCCCAACTCTGCGCCTGACAAGGAGTTTCTCAAGATGCGTTTTGGTTTTTTTCATAAAGAGATCAGCGGTTTGGGCGAAGCTGCCCGTTAAAATTACGAGTTCCGGAGCGTAAACCACGGCATAATTGTGAATAGCCACGGCCATCAGGAATGAATACTCATCGAACATCGCTCTGGCATTCAAATCGCCCGATCTGGCCATGTCCGCAATTTCCTTGGCATCCAACTTTTCGTTGCCCAATTTCACGCGGGCTCGGCGGGTGAAATTTCGTCCCGAAAGATAAGCTTCGGCGCAACCATGATTCCCGCAGCCACAAGGCGCGGATTCGTCATTGTACTGCAGAATCAGATGCCCCGCCTCGGGATGGAGATCCCGCCCGGCGCGAACCAATTCACCGTTGACGATAATTCCGGTTCCCAAGCCAGTGCCAAGAGTCAAAATCATGGCGTTTTGGGATTTGCGGGCAGCCCCGACCCAATGTTCGGCCAGGATCGCTGCGGCCGCATCATTTTCCATCACGACTGGAAGTTTCAGTTTTCGGGAAAGCAATTGTGCGAGAGGCGTCTTGCCCCAGGCGCCTTCAGGTCCCGAAAAATTCGTCGGGTCCAGCAAAACTCCTGTTTTCGGTTCCAAAGGACCTGCCGAAGCGATCCCGATGCGTTTGATCTTCGGATACTCGGCAATCATTTCCTGGCCCAAGTCAGCCAGTTGACGGATGACTGCCTGCTTTCCCTGCCTGAAGACAACCGGAACACGCTTGCACTTGAGCACTTTCCCGCTCGAATCCACCACTCCGACCTCGACCTTGGTTCCTCCAAGATCGTAAGCCAAAACATAAGGAATTTTCGTCAACAGACCTTTCTGACTCATCAATCAACATGTACCATAAGAGTTATGGAAAACAGACATGGAAGTTCTCGTTATTCCTCCCGGGGCCCTGTTGCTCCGCGAGAAAGCTCGACCAAAAACCCGCTGGTGGAAGTTTCAAGCATTCTGATTTTTGCGCTGAGCATCTTCACTCTTTGCGCACTTCTGACGTATGCGCCCAATGATCCCTCAATGTTCAGCAACTCCAAGGCAATCGCACAGAATTCGTGTGGTCCGGCAGGGGGATTTTTATCGGCGCTGCTGCTCCAGTGGTTTGGAATGGGTTCATTCGTGGTACCTGCCGCATTCCTGTTCATCGCGGCAACCATTTACCGGCGCGAAGGTTTGCACCGCGTGATCGGGACGCTGGCCGGAATGACTGTCGCCGTGGTTTCACTTACCGTATTCCTGACTCTTCAATGGAAGTACTGGCCGTTTTCCGGCACCTTGCTTCTGACCGGCGGAGCCTTTGGTGCCTGGATCAGTGAACTGCTGATCCGGCAGTTCAACCCACTCGGATCCTCGATCGTTTCCCTGGTCTTCTTTTTTACGGCGCTCGCGATTTCAACTCCCGTGAGTGTCGCGAAGATGGGGGCCTACCTGATCACAGCCACGACCCGGGCGCTTTGGAAGCTTACGATCGTCGTTGGCACCTATCTTATCTATCTTCTGGGACTGCTTGCCATGAGAACGGCTCATACCTTGGGTGATCTGGTGCAAACCCTCATCGAAGGCGCAATCCGCCGGGCCAAAGAACGAGCGAAGATGGCCAAAGTGGTGGCGATCGCGACGGCAACCAGTGGCTCTGAACCCAAAATAGCGGCGCTTTCAACCGAACCCGCCCCGCAGCTTCCCATTACAGCGACACAAGTATACATGTCCGACAGCTCACAACTTCCCTCGGAAGCACCTAACGCCCTGCCGGAGCTGGAACCCGGAGAACAACTTCCGCTGAAGCTCACAAGTGAACCGAGGATCCTTTCCCGCGAGCCGGTAACCGGATCGTTGAATGAAGAGAGTGATGAAACGGAACATGGGGACTCGCGCAAGGCCAGTGCGATGGCCAAAGCCGCCGCACGGCTTGCTCGCGCGGCAAGGGCCAAACGCGGGCACTGGAAGTTACCGACGGTCGACTTTCTTTGCAAGCCCCCCCGGATCGAGTCCTCTGTTGATCGCGAAAAACTCATCACCAATTCACTGGTTTTGAAGCAGAAATTTGCTGATTTCGGGATTGAAGGCGAAGTCATGGCTGTACGACCGGGCCCGGTGATCACGCTTTACGAATTCAAGCCTGGACCAGGAATAAAGGTGTCACGAATTGCCGCCCTTGCTGATGACCTGTCCATGGCGCTTTCGGCCCAAAGTGTACGTATTCTCGCGCCCCTGCCTGGCAAATCCGTGGTAGGTATTGAAATTCCGAGTGATCAGCGCGAAACGGTTTACTTGCGCGAATTCATGCAAAACACGGACTTCTTCGGTCCGCGCCACACAATCCCCGTTGCGATGGGGAAGGATATTGGTGGTCAGACCTATATTTCGGATCTCGCGCGAATGCCGCACCTTCTTTGCGCCGGTCAGACGGGCTCTGGAAAATCCGTGTTCATGAACGGGCTGATCTGCTCACTTCTCTATCGTTTTACGCCGGATGAACTGCGCATGATCATGGTCGATCCCAAAGGCAACGAGTTCACACCTTACCAGGATATTCCGCACCTTCTTCTGCCCGTCGTGTCTGACCCCAAACATGCCAATACCGCTCTGAAGTGGACCGTCCGGGAAATGGAAAGGCGCTATCGTATTCTGGGCAAGCTCAGCGCGAGAAATCTGGCCGCATTTAACCAAAAGGTCGATGACATGGGTGCTGATGTGATCCATGATCTTCTCTTTTCTGAAGAGAACCAGAATGATGCCGGAGGCTTGTTGTCCTCGGGTGGGAACGACTGGATCGAAGCGTTTGATCCGGATGAATCCGGCTCGCCCAAAGTCGGCAAGCTCCCTTACATGGTCGTGATCATTGACGAGCTTGCGGATTTGATGATGACCGCCAAAAAAGAAGTCGAAATTTCGATCGCCCGTCTCGCCCAGAAAGCACGCGCGGCCGGAATTCATCTGGTTGCCGCCACCCAGCGGCCCTCGACTGATGTCATCACCGGCTTGATCAAAGCCAATCTCCCGTCGCGGGTCTCTTTTCAGCTCGCGAGCTTTGTTGATTCCAAAACCATCATTGACCGCGCGGGTGCAGAACGCCTGCTGGGTTCAGGCGATATGCTTTTCATACCTCCCGGCATCAACCAGACGGTTCGTCTGCACGCTGCCTATGTGAATGATGACGAGATTTCCAAGATTACCTCTTTCCTTAAATCCCAGGGCAAGCCGGCCTATCGCGAGGAGATCCTGGTCGAGCAGGATGATGAAATGGCGGAGGATGGCGAAGGAAGCGATGACCGCGACGAGATGTTTGACGATGCGGTGGATCTGGTCAAGAGAGCCGGACACGCTTCGGCAAGCTTTCTGCAGCGTCATTTGAAAATCGGTTACAACCGGGCGGCTCGGATGATCGAAACCATGGAAGAACGAGGAATCGTGGGCCCCGCTGATGGCGCCCGCCCTCGGGACGTACTGGTCCGTTGACCTGGAGATAAATTTGGGGTTAGCCTTTGATAGTGGCACGCATCAACAAATATTCCCTGATTTTTTCCGCTGTTTGCGTTCTGAACCTCGTGCAGAGTCATGCGACAGAGCCGCAAAGTACCCCGAGCCCGGCAGCTCCCGCGGTTGTCCAGACAGCTCCGTTGGAAACAAAAGCGAAAAGCCCGAAAGGCGGCAAGAAGTCCCGTGAAAAAGAAGCCACAGAAGGTACGGAAGCCCTCGACCGCTTCGAAGCGAACACCATCATCAAAAGCCGGTACAATCTCGACGGCCAGCAGCTCGAAGTGGACCCGGATTGACCGGCCATTCCCACTACCGGGCTATGTCAAAGAGGCAATGGAACGCCTCGACCGTGCGGGTCACGCCGCTTTCATCGTAGGTGGAAGTGTTCGAGACTTCTTCCTGGGGCGTATAAACAAGGATCATGACATCGCAACGAGCGCCAGCCCCGAGGAACTCTGCCGGATTTTCCCGGAAGCAATCACCGTAGGCAAGGCCTTCGGGGTGCTTAAAATTCCGCTGGCCGAAGGAAACGGCGCCTTGTTTCTGGAAGTTGCCACTTTTCGAGAAGATCTCGAGTACGAGGACCACCGTCATCCCAAGCGGGTCCGTTTTGCCGGACCGGATGAAGACGCAAGCCGGCGCGACTTCACGATTAACGCCATGTACTTTGATCCCAAGACTTCGCGCCTTCTGGACCCGACAGGGGGAATGGCCGACCTGAAGGCCAGGACTGTTCGGGCGATCGGGACACCTTCGCTGCGCTTCAAAGAAGATGCGCTCCGGCTCCTGCGCGCGATCCGCTTCACCGCTGGTCTGGATTTCATGCTGGAAGAGAATACTTCCGCGGCTATTCGCGAAAAAGCCCGGTTGATCAAACATGTCAGTGCCGAGCGGATCAGGGACGAACTAACCCTGATTCTGACCGGACCACATCCGGAGTTTGCGCTGGAGTTGATGATGAAACTGGATCTACTCCGGTTTGTTCTTCCGGAACTGGAGGCTTTGAAGGGTGTCCGCCAGTCGCCACTTTATCATCCTGAAGGAGACGCCTGGGTACATACGCTCAAAGCCATGCAATTTTTGAAAGTGCAGAACACAAGCCGTTCCAGCACCCTGGCGTGGGGAACACTGCTTCACGATATCGGGAAAGCAACTGCTGCTGAACGCAACAATGGTGAGAACTTCAACGGGCACGAACTGGACGGGGCCAAGCTCGCTCTTGGAATCACGTTGCGGCTGAAGATGTCCGGCGAGGATTCCGAGCGCATACGGATGCTGGTTCTCGAGCACCTGAAGTTCAAAGACGTTTTTGCGATGCGCGAGTCCACCTTGCAGCGGTTCATAAGACAACCTCATTTTCCGGAACTGCTTGCACTCCACAAGGCCGATTCAGCCGCCTCCGATGGTAATCTCGCGTTCTATGAATTCTGCCGAAGCCGTCTGGAAGCCAATCTGAAAAACCAGGGGCATAACTTTCTTCCAAAGCTCGTGGACGGCAACGATCTGATTCAGCTTGGATTGAAGCCCGGACCGGAATTTACGGCAATTCTGCGGACTATTGAGGATCTTGCCCTTGAACACAAGATTCACACCAAAGAAGAGGCGCTCGAATACGTCATCAGACAATTCGTCACTTGACGACGGTGAGCAGCGATCGGGCGGCCTCCTCCGAAAGCTCGACACAGAACACATCTTTGATTTTGGAACCCTCACCCCGGAGGATCTGGATTCGAGAAAGAGGAATTGAAAGCATCTTCTTCAAAAACCGGCAGAGTTCTTCGTTCGCGGCGCCCTCCACGGGTGGGGCGGCGATTCTGATTTTCAGCCGCGGCGGATCGCCGTGCGTTCCCACCACTTCGGTCCGGGAAGCTTTGGGCTGAATCTGCAGTTTCAGGATCACGCCGTTTCCGACCACCTCATACCAACTGGACAAATCAGCCATCTTCACTCTCCAACAGGCGTTTGATCCGGTTACGATCAGGCTCGATCATCAAAGTTTTGTTATGGGTGTAAGAGGCTTCCGTCGAATCTTTAATCCTTTTGACGTATTTTTTGAAGGTGTAATCGACTTCCGTTTTGCCCCAGTCTTCTCCGCCGCTGTAATGAACCACCAAATTGGCGGCATCCAACAAGGTTTCAAGGGGGGCCGATTTTCCGGGCTGCAATTGGATCAGAACATGTGCACCGGGCCGACCCCGCAGATGAAGCCAAAGATCATTTCCCCGGGCGACCTTGAAGGTGAGTTCCAGATTCTCCGCCCGGCTCCGTCCCACGAGAATCTGAACCCCGTCTTTGGAAACAAAATTGCGCCCGGCCCAGAACTCCTTTTTTTTACCGGTAGAACTCTGCTTTTCCGCAACCGGTATCGTCCCTTGCGTGGCAATTCTCTCAAGTTGTTCCAGCCCTTCCCAGTTTTCTGTATCCGGAGGAGAAGCCAGGGCGCGCAAATAACCTTCCTTCATCTGCGTGAATCTTTGAATCCGGCTCTGCGCCTCTTCAATCCTGCGCGTTTTCCTTTTGGCGTTCTGATAGAATTTTGCAACCTGCTGCTGTGGATTCAGCTTCGGATCACACGGAATTTCCCGGGGTGTCTCTGTGGCGTAATCGATAAGAACCCGGACATTGCTGGAATTGAGGGCCGGCGGCTCGGGAAGATGGACTTTCAGAAGATCTCCGTACGCCTGCCAGTCCGGTTCTGCATTGGCCTGACTGACAGCGGCCTCGGATTGGCGGATCCGGTCGCTGAGCTGCGCAGTATTTTCACTTAAGGTCTTGTGGGCCAGGCGCAATCGATCAAGAAATGCTTCTGCTTTCAAACCAGCTTCAATCACTCCCGTCCAACTCTCGAGCGGGTGGGTTGCTTCGCTCAGCTCCGGGCGAACTGGGGGATGGACCGGTGCCCCGACGCCATCCGGGACAAAATACAGACCCAGTGCTTCCGGTTTAAGCTGGCGGGAACGCGCGAGAATCTGCCAGCCAGGCTTCCGCCTCCCATCGGGAAGCACTTCGGCCTGGACCAGAAGAGCTTCCGGCGCTGCCGGAATCAAGATCAAGACAAGACCCAACTGAGATCCTTCACTGGAGGCCTCCACTTTGCCAAACCAGAACGAACAGACCCGCTCCCGTTCGATCACTTCCACGGATTGGATTTTAACTCCGCGCAGATACTTGGACAGGCTCAGATCAAAAACCGAATGCGTTGCACGCGCCGAAGCTTTCGGTCCCTTGCCCGGGACCCAAGCCACGTAAGGATGCCGGGCCCGCACACTGAAGAGGACGCCACCTTCCGTGCGTTTTCCAGAAAGCCGCAAAAACCATTCTCCCTTGATGAATTCCGCGGGGAAATACTTCCGCTCGGGAACAATCAGCTTTTCTACAAACAGGCCCGTAGCCAGGGGTGCCATTTTACTGATCAAAAGCGCAAGCTCCCGCCAATTCAGAACAGGTGGTTTGAGGGTGGGAAGGTCAGGCGGTACCATTAGTGGGATTCTATGCGGTCCCATGCTAAGCTGAAAGGCCAAATGCCAACACCCATGACACAGAAGAAAAAAGTCTGGCGATTGAAATCTGGTGCAGACCGACGCTTTCGCGCAGGTCACCCCTGGATTTATTCCAATGAACTACTGGAAAGTCCCAAGGGGATTGCCCCCGGGGAGGAAATTGAGCTGCAAGATGCTGGAGGAAAATTCCTGGCCCATGGCTATGGAAATCCAAGTTCTTTGATTGCCTTCCGCACCGTGACGCGCGATTCAACGAATTCCGAACCTCTTTCGGCGGCGGCGCTTGCACAAACTTTCACAAACGCCAAAGCCTTGCGCATCCTGGCCGGACTCAAAGACGCAAGCCATCGTCTGTGCTTCGGCGAGGCCGATCGTCTTCCGGGCCTCATTATTGACCGGTACTTGCTGAGCGGTGGCGAACAGCTTTTCGCTGTTCAGGCGCATACCGCCGGAATGGATCGCAGCCTACCCAATATCTATAAAGCCCTGGAGGCTCTCGCGATCGCGGGAGACGCCTGGGACCGGACCGGAATCGTCCTGCGCAACGATATCAACATCCGAAAGCTTGAAGGACTTGAACCCGAGCCAGCCCGCACGGTTCGGCCTCTTGCGGGTATCGACCTGACCAAAGCCCGGATTTTGATTCTCGGCGCGTTAAGTGGAACCATCGAATTTGAAACAGATCTGCTTGAGGGCCAGAAAACCGGCTTTTTTCTGGATCAGGGATCAAACATCCAACTCGCCACACGAAAACTTTCGAACCTCTTGCCCGAAAAACCCAAGGAACCGCTAAAAATCCTCGATCTCTGCTGTTACGTCGGACAATGGAGCACCCAGTTGACCCACGCTTTCCGTCAAAGAGGACTCCAGGTGGATGTCACCCTGGTGGATGCGTCTGCCGCAGCCCTGGAACGTGCAACAAAGAATGTCGAATCCCAAGGTGCTCAGTCCAAAGTGATGAAAGCCAACGTACTGGATGGCCTCACCGGGCTCCCCGATCGGAGTTTTGACCTGATTATTTGTGACCCCCCCGCCCTGATCAAAGGTCGCAAAGACCTGCACGCGGGCGCGCATGCTTATTTGCAATTGAACACACAGGTGTTTCGACTAATTCGCGCAGGAGGCGCTGTTGTCTCGTGCTCCTGTTCGGCGCTTTTTGAAGAAGCGCATTTTCAGCAGGTTCTTGCGAAGGCGGCCAATCGCAATCATAGACGCGCTCAGTGGATTGCACGCGGCAGCCAGGGGCCAGATCATCCGATGCTGACGGAATTCCCGGAAGGCCAGTACCTGAAATGCTGGATCAGCGGCGTGGATTGCTGAAGCGCTGTACGTCCGCAATACGAGCCTTTCAAAAAGCAAAGTTTCCCGGAAAAGTCCGGCCCCGTCGTTGTTCTAACTCCTCATATTACACGCATATTTTGCTGTGCAGCGATGGCATGCCGATTGCTCTTCACTCAACCGGCTTTCCAATCATTTGCTTCTCGGGGGAGATATATTCATGTTGAAGTCAGCTTTTGTTTTCTGCATCGCCGTCTTGGGAATTACCGCTCTGGCCTCAGAGGCCTATCAGAACGAAGGGGCCGATATCCAGCTCACTCAAATCATTAGCGGTAAAACTGTATTCGAAAAAAGAACAACCGTCGTGCCAATGGCCCTTTGCACCAGGGAACCCTGCCGCAAGCCCGAGATTTACTGGAGTCTGGTCGTTTACAATCAGGAAACCCACTACGAAGTGAATCAGATATTCGGAATCGGCAGTCGCACTCCTCCAGCGAAAGTCGCCTTGGCTGGTGCAGAAATTCACGAGGGAACTCTTGTGGAAATCGAAGGCCGGGTGAACCCGATCAGCCGTGAATACGCCATCGTCTCTGAAATCAGTCGTGCCGAGGTCATTGATGGTTCAGAACCGATGGATCCTGCCGCCTCGAACATCCTGTCCGATGCCTACAGCTGGATGTGCCAGAGCCCCTCCGGAGAAAGCCCCCGGATCTATGCGAATGTCCGTTATCTCCGTGATCAGAAGCAGACTCGCCCCGACGAGAAGAATTACTACATGGCCATTTCGATGTGCAAAAATCCGGATGGACTCTCCTTTCTGCCCATTGCGGAACTTGAAAACGTGAAATCTTCTCATGATGATCTCCAGATCACCTATACCGGTGGTGACCAGGGCGATGGCCAAGGCCATGGGATGATGGTCGAACTGACGATCGAAAAAAATCCAGATCGGATGTTTGATTTGCCTGCCAAGCTGACCCTCACCCACACCCGGAGAGCCGCCGTGGAAGATGCGCTTCAGATATATCCACTGACCTGCACCCGTACCCGACTTTAACTGAGTTCACTGGACGGGCCTGTAAAAAACTGGTAGCCCCTCTGTCATGTCAGAGCAGTACGAGTTTTTTGCAACTACCGCTAAAGGAATTGAACCCCTGCTTTCAGCCGAACTTGCGCAAATGGGGGCAACCCAGGTTGAGCCGGCTCGCGCCGGAGCCAAATTTCGAGGCAGCCTGGCAACCGCTTACCGCGCCTGTCTCTGGTCTCGGACCGCCAATCGGGTACTTCTGCCTGTGAAATCCTTTCCTGCTCCCAATCCCGAGAAGCTTTACGGCGGCGTGAAGTCCATCCGTTGGTCCGATCACATTTCATCCAAGGGGACCCTCGCCGTCGATTTTGCCTCAAACGAGTCACAGATCACCCACACGCATTTTGGCGCCTTGAAAGTCAAAGATGCCATTGTCGATCAACTCCGGAGCACAGAGGGCGAAAGACCTTCTATCGATACCACTATACCTGACGTGCGGGTCAACGTTTACCTGCATAAAGATATCGCCACCGTCAATATCGATCTCTCCGGAGAAAGTCTGCACCGCCGCGGTTATCGGCAACAGGGCGTCTTTGCACCGCTGAAGGAAAATCTGGCGGCGGCGATTCTCGCCATTACCGGCTGGAAAGATCCTTCGGAAGAAACGTGCTTTCTGGACCCCATGTGCGGTTCGGGCACGCTTCCCATAGAAGCCGCTCTCATCGCCTGCAAAATTGCTCCTGGACTTCGCCGTGACTATTACGGGTTCAACAAATGGAAAGGCCATGTTCCAAAAATCTGGAGCGAGCTGATGGAGGAAGCCAGGGATCTTGTGATCCGGGACCCCAAGAAGCTGCCTAAAATTCTGGGCTATGATCTGGATGCCCGCGCAATCAAAATTTCGATCGGAAACGCGGAACGCGCGGGACTTCGGGATTTAATTCGCTTCGAAAGAATGGATCTGCTTGAGGTTCAATCACAGGGCCCCAAAGGCGTGATTGTCGTCAACCCACCCTACGGTGAACGCCTCGGAGAAGAGGAAGCCCTCAAGCCACTTTACCGTTCCATTGGTGATCTTTTCAAACAAAAGTTCAAAGGCTGGAATGGTTTCGTTTTTACCGGGAATCCTCAACTTGCCAAAAATGTCGGCTTGAAGGCGTCCAGAAGGCATGTCCTGTACAACGGCGCGCTGGAATGCAGATTGCTCCAGTACGATCTTTACTGAACGACCCGCTCGACGACTTTGCGAATACCTTCAAAAATTTGAAAAAGCGGCGCCCCCTCGCACATGTAGGCCGGTGTCGAGGCGATTTTATTTCGGGCATCATAATGACACTCGTCGGCTTTGCAGACAAAATGCTCATGCCCCAGCTTCTCGATTTCCACTGAAGCGTCCCCCTGCTCTCCCAACGTTAATTCCAGCGGATGGCACTTGAACGCGAGAGCAAGAATTGCGGGCGCAATGCAAATCGCGCCAATCGGTTTTCCCGCTTTATGAAAATCAATCAAAATGGCTTTCAGATCGGGGCGAACCTCTCCCTGGGCCCCTTGAAACGCAAACGAACATAAGTTTTTAGCAGCACCATACCCGCCAGGCAAAACAATGCCCGCGTAATGCGACGCATCCGTGACGAGTTGTTTCAACGGCAAAACGTCACCTCGCGCAATTCTCGAGGATTCGATCAACATATTGCGTCGCTCGCCAGTAACCGCTTGTCCAGTCATGCAGTTGACCACATCCACCTGGTCACCGTCCGGGGCAAAACATTGAACGGAAACGGGGAATTGACTAAGGGCCCAGAGAACCGCCACAGATTCCCGAATTTCGCTCCCGTCCCGATAGCCACTCCCGCACAAGACAACGGCAATTTTTTTCATAACCAAAGGATACTTCATTTGCTGACGGAACAAAATGACTCTTGCGCGCAACCTCTTGTCCAGAGGATAAAGGTAGTTTGGGTATGTGGCGGTATGAAGGAGAACTCGTGGGAATTGACGCAGAATCTAAAGAATGTCTCGAGAACATAATGAAGCTGACTTGGGCCAAGCAGCACAAAATTGCGGGGGTCCGTACCGTACTGATTGTCCTTTCCGAGTCTTTTTTGCCCTTTGATACCGACTCGCTTCGACAAAAAGTCCTCAACTCGTATCCGGATGCCACCGTTTTCTTTTACAGCACCCGGGGCAAACCCCTGGGCGTGCATCCTCCCGAAAAGATCGACCTGTTGATCGACTTTACTGGACCCCACCAATACCAACCATTTCTCCTGCCTAGAATGTTTCGGAAGATGGCACGCGTAGCCGTTGGACGGAAGACCGGCTGGCTCCGCAATAAATTTTACGACACGGTTCTGGATGAAAACGCGGAACCCAATCTTTCTCCCGATCCGCAGATTCGGGAGCTGGAAACCCAGAAGAAGTTACTCGGGCTTGCCGGCGTTCTGAACAATCACTCCGGCATCGCCTTACCGGACCGGGGGACGATCACGCCTCGCGAACTGCCGCCGCTGCAGCGCTCACCTTCGCTGCTTTAGGAGCTGATCGATTTCAGAAGCATCCACAGAAGGCCGGGCTCCGCCCATTGCTTTCAATGTCGCTTCCAACCGGTGCACCAGAATATCCTGCTCTTCAGTCGTTTTTTCCGTGTAGTGCTCCAGAAGATATTTGATCGTGGTCAGGGCATCCCAAAGGGAGCCGACGCATTTGCGGATCTGGGGACGGGTCTCGGCAGTCCTCGCCTTGACCGAAATTTCTTCACCGAGTTTCGCAATCTGGGCCACGGCTGGAAGATTCAACTGCTGTGCGGTCCCGCGAATTGCAACCATGCGTTCAAAAAATACGGAAAATTTTTCTTTATTGCCCAAAAGATCTTTTTCAATCTCGGCCAGCGTGCGCTCAGCGGTTTCCGCAAAGCCCCCCAGCTCCTCGATGAATTCTTTGATCTTGAGATCGAACTCGCTCATTCTAACACCCTTTTTTTCAATAAAACGCCGTAAACCTTGCTCTCGATCTGCTCCAACGTGAGAGGTTTGATAAGGTAGTCATCCACACCTGATTTGATCGCCTCAATCACGCTCTCGCGGGTACTCTCGGCAGTAACCATGATAAACCCGACATCTTTGAAAGTGGGATGCTCACGAACGAACCTCAGGAAGTCGAGCCCGGAAACATCTGTCCCCAGGTGCCAATCACAGAGGACCAGATTGAACTGTTCCGCATCCATGAGACGAACGGCGTCGGTCGCACTTTCACAGAGCGTTATTCTTTTAAACCCAAAGCTTTTGAGAATCATTCTGATCTGAGTCCGCATGGAGCTGACGTCCTCAATGACCAGGATATTCACTTCGTCTCGAAGCATTCATCCATTCTACTTGCCAATCGGAAGGCAGCAAACGGCAATTTTTAACGGACTACTTTTTTGACCGATTCAACTCTTTTACTCGCTGAATCCCCCCGGATCCTGGCATCTGCAAGGATATCCCCCCGTCCGAGCCCACCCTCGAGGTCTCCGGCAAGCTTTTCTTTAAAGCGAGCCCGGCTTTTTCCTTCTTTGCCACAAAGGTAGAATTCAAGATCCTGACCCACACCGTGGCAGGGACTGACCAATCGATGCAAAGAACAAGGTGTCGCCCCCTGCTTAAGAGCGCTCAAGATTTCTTCCTGAGGCCTGGAATCCCGGGTAATTACGAGATAACTGAATGGCAGATTGCGTCGATCAAGGCCCGCCATTTTATCGATAATCCTGAAGTAAGGAGGACGCCACCAGCTCACGTCCTCGTGACACCAGTCCTCGTCCGCCTTCAAAGCCCCGCATTCCTGATGCCCGAGGCAAGGAAGCAGGATTTTCAACCAGTCACAGCCCCGGCGCCCTGCCAGCAGCAAAAGCTCCTGCCGGAGCTGCAGCAGCTTTCTTGATTGATATTTCAAAGCAGGTTCCACGAGAATCACGACACCTCTCTCCGTAAGATGGCGCTCCCAGGCATCCAGCAAGACCTTTGCAGCAGCCGCAGGATCGCTCCAGATCTCATTCAGAAAATAGCTCATGACCCACAGATTGAAAGACGGTGCATTCCTCGGAAGTAGTCCTTTCGTCAGATCTACTTTCCGGTGAAAAGGACGTATGCCCCAATCCCGGTCGCCCGAGGGAAAATATTTTTCCGCCCAAGCGCACCCGAGCTGCAGCACTGCCTTATCCTGCTCGATTAGAGCCCAGGAGCCGCTCTTCGGCAGTCCCAGCGGTGAAAACCGTTCAGCTGCCGCAATTCCACAGGCACCCGTAGCGGGACCTGCGCCGAACTCAATGGCACGAAGTTCGTTCTGATTTTCGGGCCAGCGGAATCCCAACCGCGCCAATTCAGCCCAAACGGAAGCCACACGAAAGAGATTGCTCGGCATGAAATAGAGGAAATATGCCAAACGTAAATGAGCCGGATTGGAACTCTCCTTCCAGTAGGGATCCAGCCCCTTGGCCTGCGTTTCCGAGCGGTCCAATGCTTCCCTCTCCTTTTTGACAGCCTTGGCCGGTCTGGCTGTTTCAGCTTCCTTCTGATCAAGCACTTCTTCCCGGTTGAAAAGCGCCGAAAGTTTTTTGACATGAGGAACAACCGAACGGGCCATGAATCTCTCAGAACGGGTGGAACCCGCATCAGGGATCAAGCCCCGCTCGGCAGCAAGGGCACCGATCAGCTCCTGAAATTCATCACCGAAGGCTTTTTGTAAATTTTCGGGAACATGCATAGTCCCCCACCTGAGCAAACACCGTGGCCTTTGTCCAGAGGCTGCGTTACCCTTTATTAAAGAATGTGTACGATTCCTGAGGAAACAGGTCAGGCTGCTCGGCTGAATGCCTATATTTTGGGACCACCCAGTTGTGCCCGTGCGCTCGGGACGGAAATGGAAAAGCACGGTTTCACCCCGATCATCGTTGAGGAGATCGTCGAACTGCCCTCGCCTTCGGAACCAGATGCAATCACCCGCATGAAACAGGCCTTGACGGAAGCTCTCCAAATCTCCCAGCCCTCCCGCTCCAATGCCGCCGATCAACCAGACTATCTGCACCCGGGAATCAGCCGCTGGGGAGAACGCTCTGAGCTTCCCATCATCGCGCAGGAGCTTGGACTCTTGACAGTCTGCCCACCGGCCGTTGCTCTTGCACTTTTCGCCAACAAACTGAACCTGCTCAGTGAGGCCGAACGCCTCGGAATACCAAATCTGGTCCTGAGTTTCGATCCGCTGCATGGGGTACGGGAAGTGGAGCGGTTTCTGATTCATAGCCGGCTCAGCTTCCCGATCGTTTTCCGCTCCGTGCACTCCGCGGGATATTTCGGGAAATATATTGTCCGGGATTACGATGACTTCGAGAAGAAACTCGGGCTTTGGATCGAGCAGCTCAACCGGAACACCGGGGAAGATCTGGTCTTTGCCGAAAGCCATCTGGATGGTGCCCGCCAGCTCTCCTTGCCGTTCGCCCGCTCCCGAGCCGGTGAGCTGATTTTTTTTCCTCCGATTGACTGTTCACTCCAGGCCCGCTCACGGAAAATCGTCGAAATCTGCCCCGCTCACCACGTGGCCGGCGGCCTTGATCCTGAGGTTGAGTTCAAAATCAAAAAATGGGCACAGCTCCTCTTGGAACATTCCCGCTTTACCGGACTGGGTTCTCTGGAGTTCCTGATTGACGGCAGCAGAGCCTATCTCACCGATGGTAAAGCCCGGCTCGCCAGCAGTTACCACCTTTGGGAACGAGTCAGCGGCAACAGCGCGGTCCATTGGCAACTCGCAATGTTGAAAAACGCTTCCATTGAATCGGTTGTCTCTGAAAAAAAAGCTGACCCCTGGCCCACCGGCGTAGCAGTCCATCTTCTGGCAGAGGACTCTTTGCTGCAGTTGCCGCAGTCCGGCTTTGTTGCTGAAATTTCCGACAGGCGAAATTGGTCGTTTCCCGGCTCAGAGGCCGAACTCTGGCTCAATATCGCAAAAAATACGGAATTATCCAGCCCCCAGCACGGCAAACTGGGTTCGCTCTATGTCGTTGGTCAGGACCTTCTGCAAACCCTCTCGATTGCGCGCGGAATCATGAATACAGATATCTGGATCGCCGGCGCGCTGCAAACAAACGAACGTTTCGTTTCCGAGCTGCTCGAACATCCGTGGGTGCGTGCGGGGATTTTTCATACCGGTTTTGTCGATCAGGAATTCACTCCCCGGTTAAGACCGGAATGGGTCAATCTTTTTGCCTCCCTCTGCGCTTCGCATCCCGATGTCGCGCGCGCGGTCCTGCCCGGCACCCGCTGGATTGTTGGGGATCAGTGGGCCAAGCCTGACCCTGCAGCCATTCAATGGATCGGAGAGCCCCGTCAGTTCCGTAAAAGTCTGGGCTTTCCCGGGGTCTCCGGGCAAATTCTTCTCCCGGATGGTCAACAGGTCTCCGTCTGCGCGTACCCGATCGCTCCGATCGCGCTGAGACGCTGGCAGGTACGGATTGGCCCGTGGGTGCTGAATACAAAACTCATCCCGCCGTCCACACCCGGCGTCAGTCGCGTCCCAAAACTCCTGGCCCTCGTCCCCGGACGAATTCACTCCCTGCTCTATCGACCAGGCTCCGTAGTAGGAGCTCATGACACTTCTTTGATCATTGAATCCCTGGGCTACCTGGTCCCCCACGCCTCGCCGAAGGACTTCCGGGTTTTGCACTGGAAAGTCGAGACAGATCAAATTGTATGCAGCGGCCAGGAATTGGCAGAAATAGAATTTACGGAACTTTAGCGTGAAAGAGGAAATGAAGATGCCCGCCTATAGAAGGAAAGTGGAAATTCCAGGTAAAAACGCTCAGGAGCTTTACGACAAAATTGCCGGAGATATTGACGATTTTCTCGCAAAAACAACTCTTGGGAATTTCGATTTGAAGCGTTCTCCTGAAAAAAAACAGATTCAATTGAAGTCCTCTATGTTTTCGGCCACCCTCACCTGCTCCAAGGGTTCGATTTCCCTGGAAGGCCAGCTCAGCTTTTTAGCCGCGCCCTTTAAATCCAGATTGGACGATGGAATTGATCAATGGCTCAAACGATCTTTCGAATCCCAGGCCTGACATGATGAAAGAGGTTTCAGACACTCGGGGCCATTCTATTTTGAGAGCGGCAAGCTTTATGGGCGTGGCCACCTTGATGAGCCGGGTCCTGGGCCTGATTCGGGAACAGGTTTTCGCAATCATGTTCGGCGCCGGAAATTTCATGGACGCCTTCAACGTCGCATTCAGGATTCCGAACCTTCTGCGCGATCTTTTTGCAGAAGGGGCAATGAGCGCGTCTCTCGTTCCTACTTTTACGCGGGCCTGTGCCGAAGAAGGCGAACGCCGGGGCTGGAGGGTTGCCGGACTGGTCTTTCGCGTTCTTTTTCTTTCAGTAAGCCTGCTGGCGGTCATTGGGATATTTTTCGCACCGGAACTCGTTTCGCTCTATGCCTCCGCTTTCAAGCAGATTCCCGGAAAATTCGAACTGACCGTGCGGATGACGCGAATAATTTTTCCGTTTTTCCCGCTTGTAGCCCTAGCCGCGGCCTTTATGGGTATTTTGAACGCGCGCGGCAAATTTTTCATGCCGGCCTTTTCCTCCGCCCTCTTTAACATGGCTTCGATCATCGTTGGGGTGGGATGCGCAAAACTTTTCTACACTTACGGACAAAGCTGGGGCATTCAGCCCATCGAGGGCATGGCTTATGGGGTACTGGCGGGAGGTCTCGTGCAAGCACTCTCTCAACTCCCCCTGCTCTATCGCACAGGTTACCACTGGGAACCCGCCCGACCGGAAGACCCGGTATGGCATCGGGATCCCCACCTCCGGAAAATGCTGCTCATGATGGTGCCGGGAACGATCGGACTGGCCGCGACTCAGATTAATATTCTAGTGAACACGGTTTTGGCCACGTCCCAGGGAACCGGTGCGGTTTCCTGGCTGAACTATTCCTTTCGACTCATGCAGTTCCCAATCGGGATCTTCGGAGTATCTCTGGCCGCGGCGACCCTGCCGAAGGTTTCCCAACTCTGGGTTCACAAAGACGTGAATGGGATTCGAGATACACTCACCCAAAGCCTGAAACATGTCTTCGCCATCAATTTGCCCGCATCTGCGGGACTGGCCTTTCTGGGTTACCCGATTATTGAATTGATTTTTCAGTATGGACGGTTCTACCCGGAAGATACCCGCGCCACGGCAATGGCCCTGGCCATGTATTCCGTGGGACTAGCCGCCTATTCCAGCGTCAAGGTTCTGGTGCCCGCGTGTTATGCGGTGGGGAACACCAGGGTTCCCGTGGTCTCAAGCGCATTATCAGTCGGTCTGACCATCTGTCTGAATCTTGTCATGATCGGGCCTTTCGGTTTCTGGGGATTGGCCCTGGGCACCTCAATTGCGGCACTTTTCAACGCGACGTATCTGCTTTTCGCACTTCGAAAAATTCTGCACGCAGCCGAAGGAAACCTGCCTTTTCAGCCCATTATTAAGGCTTTTGGTCAACAGCTCCTGCTAGCAATGGCCATGGGCATTGGCTGCTGGTTCAGTTATAACGCCTTAAACACTCTGCTGCCCGACAGGATCCTTGTGGATGCCTTCGGACGTCACGCAATTCCTTTCAGCCGGGGCCTGAAGGTCACGCTTCTGGTCATTGAGGGCATAATCATAGTTGCCTTGCTGGCCAGAATCTTTCGCGTTCGTGACACAACAGACGCTATTGAACTATTTTCAAGAAAATTCAAAAAAAAGCTGAGCCGGGGACAGACTTGAGCTAATCTGTCAATAGGGCTGAACCCGCTTGGCTCTACTCAAGGACCCTCAAGGAGATGAGACGCGATGTCGACTACCCGCGAAACTGTTCGTCTGTTATGCAAGAGCATTATCAATCGGCTCGAGAATCAAAAGGCAATTAGTTTCCCGCCGCGACTCCGCCAAGTAATCCAGGACGAAATATTTGGGCTCGTCGGGCCTTCGATCCTGAGTGAACAAGATCTTCGGGAGCGTACGCTGGCTCGCATGGGAGCAAAAGCCGACCTGCTGCAAGACACCCAATTTACTGAAAGCGAACAATACAAAGCAGCGCGCGCCGTGATCCGCGGTACGTTTGGCGACGATATTCTGAACGGGCTCTTCTTTCAGAAGCCGCTCAAAATCATCGCCCATACGCTGGCTGAATACTTCATGCGCTCATCGCACATCGATGATGTCTACGAAACAGATGAAGACATTGAACAGCACATCGTCGAAGTGATCCAGAAATTCGACGAAAGCCAGGCCCACTGAAAAGCAAAAGGGATCTGATGGACATTTCCACCAGACCCCTCCTGCAAGCTCCCCTGCTTACGTAATTACAACCCTACTTGCCGAAGTGATTTTTGAACCTGAGTACAGGTCACTGCATCATAAAGCTGCCGGCAGGCCTTCACCGTTGACGTGCTGAAGGTCTTGAAATTCGAACTTTCAGACATGAAATGTGTCAGGACGAGAAAGAACAGTCTTTCAGCCTTGGCTTTAGTGATTGCCTCGGACACTAAATACATCGCGTGCCCCGGAACTGTGGAATTGATGTGCACCCAGCAATTGTCGTTAGCTGAGCCGCAGGATTTCTGCTTCGGGAACATCTGATTGACGTGTGCCGGATAAGGAAGGTGCTTCATGCAGGTCCCCATGTAATCCCGCTCCGCACAGGCAGAGTGCACCCCGGGATGAGCAAGATCACGGATGCCGTTTGATCCGGATTTCAGGAAAAGTTTCTTTCCGATAATCCAATCTGAGTCGTTTGCGATCATCTTTCCGAAAAAATCCGAGAAAGCCTCATTGAGCGCGCCGGATTGATCCATATAGATCAGCTTGGCCGTTTCACTCGTCAGACCATGAGTCATTTCATGACCTGCGACATCCAAGGCGCGGGTGAAGTCACCAAAATTAACACCGTCTCCATCTCCGTAGGCCATGATTTTGAGTTCAGAACTCCAGAACGCGTTATCAAACTGTTTGCCGATATGAACTACGCTGGTGGAAGCCCCTCCGCGCCCATCATAACTATCGCGACCATGCTTGCGCATGTAGTAGTTCAAGACGGCTTTGGAATTCCCAGCAGCCTGACGGGCAGACTGATCAGCCTTGGCTGAAATCACGCCGTTCGCGACCACTCTTGGACAGGCTTTCAGGCTCAAGCTTTGCGGGCGGCCTACCTCATCAAGCACCTGGCAACCGTGAGAATCAATACCGTTCAGCCGGGTGGTCAAGACATTGACTGGGGCAATTTCGATATGCCGGGACATCACTGAAAGCACATCTCCCGTATTCGCATCAATCAAGATGTCCTGGCCGACGCTGGTCTCTCCGCCGTCAAAGCCCACCCAATAGATCAAACGTGCCGTGTGGTCCTCAAAGGACGGGAAAATTTTGAGGATCGGCACCGCGCCAAGAATAGTATCACCGCTTTGTGCGCCCATCGCGGAGCGAGCAATCGCAACGGCTTCGCCGGCACTGAGCGCGGGCTGGGTATCCAGGTCGAAGGAAGCGATTTCGGCGGTGATCTCAGTTTTATCACTCGCCCGGTGATGAAAAACTCTGGCTCCGACAACTTCGATGCCTTTGAAGAATTGCTGAAATTTCGTGGTTTCGAGTTCCGGGTCCGTTACGCGATCGGTGATGCTCAGAGCATTCGCCACACTCTGGTGAAGCATCGCCCGTACAGCTGTGTCCGCGAGGACTGAGCGATGGGCGTCCTGGAGCCTTGCAAATGAATCCAAAGCCGCCGGATTGAATTTCGTGAAGGAAAAGACCGCGTCGTCTGCTGTTTCCTTGGCCCAAGCCTGTGGTACCAATGAAGAAAGTGCCGAAGTGCCTAAGATCGCGACCCAGATGAATAAGCTTCTCTTGAGATTCTTCACATTTCCCCCATATTTCCTAAGACTTAACGCAGCCAGTCTTCACAGGGAGCGACATCAGCAAGAAATAGTCCAATACAGCTTTAGCTGAAATTACAATAGTTTGAAATTTTAAAGGCGGACTTAAACGGCCTTGGTTCATCCTTTTTTCCTAATGTAACGCACCACACCATGAAAATATTACGCACCCAGTCTAGTTTTAGAATAGGAAGACCTTATCCTTGAGTAAAAAAAGACCGATTAATCAAAGGATGAGCGAAACAAAATTCCTCCGAATGAAAGCTCCATGATTTCAACAAAACTTTTTCAACATTACAAAACCCTCCTCACTGCAATTCTGTTTGCGATTGCTCCGGCTGTCTTTGCGGAAACTTCTCTTGAGCGCGGAATGGAAATGCGCGCCCTGCTGAGTGATCTGATCCGTGGCAGCGGTCAGGCGGGCTCAACTCAAGCAGCCTCTATTCGCAGTGTTTTCGCAACTCATCCGAAGGTGCTCCAATGGGTTGCCCAGGGAGAGGATTTTGAGGCACTCCTGAAAGACGCCAATCTCGGAGGTGTTCGCCCCTCAGTCGCAACTGACAAGGAAATCGCAAAGCAGGTTCAGGTACTCGCCCAATCACATGCGGACAAGTTACTGAAGCAAGCGGGGTTTCGTGATGAGGTGAGGAATGCCCTCAAGGATCGCCTGGCCAGACTTTCGCCGGCAGACATTCCACAGGAGCTGCGGAATGATCCTGAACTGCGCAGTCTGGCCCAGGATCAGAGCAAGGCTGCCGCCAAATATTTCGGTCACCTTACGCCAGAAGAACGACTCAAAACGCTTCAGCTGATTCCTGACGATGCTTTCAAAGTAATGGCTAAAGAGGTGAACCAATCCATTGAGACCACAAAGATCTCGGAATCTGAAGCCATTCGCGAACTCACAAGCAAAAACGCTTTTTCGCTCAATGAAGACCTCCTCAATGCGCAGGAAATGAGCGATTATCTCAATAAGTATTTTGACAAACTCCCCCTGGAAAATCGGCGGGAAATGTTCATAGCCTTCCTGAAGCTCTCGCCTGATGCCTCCAAGGAAAAACAGCTCGCCGCCGTCCTGAATGAAACCGGCCCAGCCATGCAGAAGCTGCTGCAGCTGATTGGGGAGAGCGCAAAAAGCCCGACACTCGAAGCCGTTCTCAACGAACTCAAGGAGAACGTCAAACAGGTCCCGTTCGAGCAGATCAGGTCCGCCATCGAGAAATCTCTGGGCGGTACGATCGAGTCTAAATTCAAAAGCTTCAATCCCAATCCTCTTGCGGCGGGAACAATCGGCCAGACTTATCTCGCAACCCTGCCTGACGGCCGGGAAGTCGTCGTGAAAGTCCGACGCCCCGGAATCCAAAAAGAATTGATCGAAGAGATGAATCATCTTCGCACCATCGCGCAGGGCACTCCTCTGGAAAAATTGGTTGATCAGCTTGAAGAAAATCTGATGCGTGAAACAGATTTTAGAATCGAAGCGAAGAACCTGCTCTTTGCTAAACAGGCTTACACTGACGCGAAGAAGGGTCTTTTTGTCGCGGGCCTAGTGGATGATTTCCCGATCATGGAGGACCTCCTGATTCAAGAGCGAGCCGATGGAAGAAGCATCGTTTCGCTCAAAAAAGGCCTCGCCAACAAAAATTCAAAATCCGCGTTCACCAAACGACGACTCGCCTGGATGCGCGACATTACTGAATCCGTGTATGAAAAATGGATTGATAATGCGGTTTTTGGCAGTGGACATTTTGCGGTTCCGGAGGGTTTCTTTCATGGAGACCTGCACGGCGGGAATTATTTCGTGAAACGAGTCCGGGGCGCGAGCCCGGACGCAAGCGTCCTCGCCAATTTTTTCAGCTCCGTAAAAGGCCCGAACTACAAGACCACGTTGATCGACCTGGGGAACGCGGGGACGCTGACCATCGAACAGCGCCGCGCATTCCTGCACCTGGGTATGGCCGCTGCGACAGGCTCACAGGAAGAAATGGTGGAAGCCCTGGGAAGAGTTGCCATTCTCACCTCTGAACAGAAGGCAAAGATTCTGGAAGCGCTGCAGATTACCGAGTGGAAAGAGCTCTCCGCCTCGGAACGCATCACCCTTGCCTTGAAGGACGGCGCACTGAAAGCAGATGCAAAGTTCCCGAGGGACTTTCTGGGTTTCAAACGGGGCCAGAAATTCCTCGAAGTGGCGGCAAAAGAAGTGAATGAACTCCTCGACCAATTTGATCCGGGCAATAGCATTCGCCGCGCAGATTTGAATAATATCATGATCAAAGTAAGCGGCAAGCGCCTTGGAATGGAAATACCAGCCCAGCTGGTAAGCTCAAAAATTCGTGAACACACCGTGCTGCCGGCAACTGACGCCGTTCGCCTCAGCTATCGACTGGCCAGAGAAAAAATCGATGCCTATTTCTCCGGCATCCGTGGTTGTGGGGCCAAAAAACTGAAAAGTACGATTAAGCCTTGAGACGTCTGCCATAAAACCCACTTGCAAGTGCCCCCAAGCAGACATAGAACCGGGGGTATGAAACTCATTACCTGGAACGTGAATGGAATCCGGGCCGCTCAAAGACACGGCTTTATAAAATGGTTTGAAGAACAGGCCGCCGATGTGGTCTGTCTCCAGGAAATCAAAGCCACGCCCGAGCAACTGGATGACGAGCTCAAGAACCCGGTGAATTACCACTCCTACTGGAACCCCGCCCAGAAACCCGGCTACAGTGGAACCGCGATTTTTTCCAAGCGCGAACCCCTGTCGGTGACAACCGAAGGCCTCGGGATTCCCAAATTCGATTCAGAAGGCCGGGTGATGATTGCGGAATATCCCACGGTCAATCTGGTCAATGCCTATTTCCCCAACAGCCAGCGCGACCATGCCCGGCTGGATTACAAAATAGATTTTTGCGCAGCCATGCTGAAGCTTTTGGAGAAATTGAGAAAATCCGGCAAACCGGTCGTTTTATGCGGTGACTTCAACATTGCCCACAAGCCCATTGATTTGCGTAATCCCAAGGCCAATGAAGAATGCGCCGGCTATCTTCCGGAAGAGCGGGCCTGGATGGATGAGCTGACAGGAAAAGGGTACGTAGATACTTTCAGGCACTTCACCCCCGACCCCCATCACTACACCTGGTGGAGTTATCGCCCGGGAGTTCGCACCAAGAACATCGGATGGCGCCTCGACTATTTTGTCATCAACCAGGAGAGCCAGGACCGGCTCAAGAATACTTTGCACCAGCCCGAGGTAAAAGGCTCCGACCACTGTCCCGTACTACTTCAGTTGAAATAGTCGCGCCGCCTCTTTGGCGAGTTCCGGAGAGGCAAGAACCTGGGGTGGGGCTTTCAGCAGTTTCTCGCGCCATATCGCGTGCAATTCGCTGCCGGATGCGGTCGCTTTGTAACTCCTGAGCAGGAAAGTCCCCAGCCTGGAAAATTCCGCAGGACCAAAGGAGTTCAGCAGGGGTCCCGCAGCTTCCGGTCCCGCCAGGGTTTCCAAAGTCCAATCGACAAGCCCAGGATCTTTTTCTTCCCTCAAAAATGCCATCGCAAAATCAAAATACTGAGCCGCGGACAATTGCTTGTCGATGAAGGAGTCCCAGAGTGTAGTCAGCAGCAGTTGGCGCATCAGCGGCTCTGCGAATCTGGAAACATTCTGCTGTGCAAAATTGAGCGCCCTCGGCTCCAACTCAACGCGCACGTAATCGTGATCATTGTAGTTCGGGAAAATAAAATCCGGACATTTTTTGCCCACAAGGGCACGTACCTGAGTCTCGGCGCCTGAATAACTGATGGCTAAAGTCTCTCTGGGTCTCAACTTTCGTGCTCCCGAATCCAGATCAAACAAGGCGATCTCGGTCCGATGCGGTCGCAAAACAACTCCTCCGGACTGTAGCAGACGGAATTCTGAAATTTTTGAGATGATCTTTGTCTTCCGCTTCCAGGTCACCTCCTGCTGTTCACATTTCCAATCCGCCCGAAGAGTATTCACTCCTGTCGTTTGCAGCCAGGCTCTCTGCCATCCCGCCAGACCCTCGCCTGAAGCCTCTCCCATTGCTTTCAGAAATTCCGCAATCCCGGCATTCCGGATCGCAGATTTAATGAAAAACCGCTGCAAGCCATCTCGAAACTCATCCTCTCCCATGTAAAACCGCAATTGTTTTAAAATAGCAGTGATTTTTCCGGTATCGCCCGATCCCAGGCCAGCCCGCGGACCGTCGGCTTCGGCTACCGGGATCTCAAGCGGCTTCTGGCCCTCGATCCGGTCGTGATCGTAAGCCTTGCGCTTCTTTTCGCGCAGAAAACGGGCCCAGATCTGCTCAGCATTGCCGCTCATCACGGCACCTTCCCCTGATTGCGCCCACGTGGCCATGAAGTCCGCGATACCTTCGTACAACCAGAGGGAATTCCACCACCGCGGGGTCACGAGATTTCCGAACCACATGTGTGAAAGCTGGTGAAAAATCAGGTCCGCCCGCTCCTGATCAAGAGCCCGCGCCTTGGGCAGCGCTGCGGGCTGACCGCCAAAAAGATATTTTTCACTGAAGGCAACAGCGCCTGCACCCGCGATCGTGCCCGTTTCCAGTTCCGGCAGAAACACCTGATCGTACTTTGAGTATGGATAGGGATAGGCAAAATTAAGGTCGAAAAACTCCAGCCCTCTTCTCGTGAGTTCAAACCACTCTTTAGCATTGGTGAGCAGACTCAAGCGCGCCTGTTCCGATTTTCGGATGAAAATCCGGAGAGGGATGCCATCAGCGTCGCTTTTTTTGAAACTATAAGGGCCAGCGTGGAGAGCGAAAACAGAGGTGCTCAATTTCGAAGAGGGAGGAAAAGCCCAGCTCATCCTTCCGTCAACCCGCACATTTTCCCGCTCTTTGGTATTTGTAATAACGGTCCAGTTGTCCGGTGTTTCAACCGTCAGTTCAAAGGACGCCCGCAGATCTGGTTGATCAAAACACGGGAAAACAAATTGGGCCCCCTGCGCGTCGATATTGGAAAAAATATAGACATTTTGGTCCTGGGGATCGACAAAGCGGTTCAACCCGAGCTCGGTCGTGCCGTACGAATGCCCAAAGGAGATCTCAGCCCGGTTCATGCCTGGCTGAATTTCGCTGCCTTTAAAAAAAACGCGCCTGCCATTGTACCGTTCCGGCCCGATCTCCAGCGCATTCCCATTCAGCTTGAGCGAGTGGATCCGGCCGCCATCGAAATCAATGAAGAGTCCATGGGCCAGATCTTTCGGCCGGTTCCGTAATTCAAAAATCGCTACCAGCCTGCCTTCAAAATCAGGATTATCGCGATCTAGGCCAAACCAGAGCGTGTAAGACACCCCTGCGATCTGCTTGGCTCTCAGGATTGCCTCTTCGCGGGTGAGCACTGGGGGCTTCACCTTCGCACTGCCCGCCGTCTCGGGTCGCGGCACCGCACCAGGGGGAACTTTGCTCTTCAAACCCGCGCAGCCGACGAAAATCAAGACTGAGAGTGCTGCGACAATGACGTGGGCCCAGATTTTTTTCATATGGAAAGCTGCTCGACCTGAATACCGACGGAGTTGAGCAAGGCAATCGAATCCTGAATCCGGTAGCTCTGCCCGAAATAAACCCGCTTCACATTTCCAAGATTGATGAGCCGCTTGGCGCAGCCCACGCAGGGCAGGTGGGTGACGAAGACGTACTTTTCAATATGCCTGGGCGCATCGCAGTTAATCACTGCATTCTCTTCGGAGTGGAGGCATCCGCAATTTCCGGGTTCCGCCCGATCACAGCCGTTCGGCAGGCCCGTGGCGTTGCCATTATAGCCGACCGCAAGCACCTTCCGGAAATCCGTGCTCGTAATGACCGTTCCGACCTTGAGTCGATGACAGGTGGATCGCGCAGCCAACGTGGTGGCCAGCTGCAGATAAATGGCTTCAAAGGACGGTCGAGGATTTTCCTGCTTTTCCGTGCTCATTTCTTTGCTCCCGGTCCGGCGTCCGGCTTTGGCGGAATCACAACATGCGAAAGGAAGAAGACGAGTTCATTAATTGATTCGTAGATGTCACCGAGGGCGCGATGCTTGTCGCTTTTCCGGAATTCCAGCCCGTATTTCTCACGAAATATTTCTTTGAAAGAGCTGACATCCACCAAGCGGTAATGCAGATGCGCCGCCACTTTGGGGAGATATTGATCGATGAATCGGCGATCGTTGCCGACGGAGTTGCCGGCCAGGACAACCCGGTCTTTCGGGCCGTAATGGCGGCCGATCAGGGCCAGCAACTCGTCCTCCACTACATTCAATGGAGTGCCCTGGGGCACCGCAGCAGTTAGACCGCTCTCACCATGGGTTTTCTTGCACCAGTCATTCATATCGGCCAAAACCGTTTCGGGTTGAAATACAATGCGGTGGTACTCCTCCAAGGGCTTGAAATCCATGTCAGTAATGACCACAGCGACTTCCAGTATGGAGTCGGTTTTCTCATCCAGACCGGTCATTTCGAGATCAATCCAGAAAATCGGTTTTTTTTTCATAAAAAAGGTGCCCCTCAGAGTGGCTCAACAAGTCCTGATTGCGTATGTAAGGCTTAATGGATTCCGTAACTCGCGTCAATTCAGGTTCGCTATCCTGGCAGAAATCCAAAACGACCCGCTGGTCGAGGCTTGCCAGTTGCAGTTGCCGAGAACTTTTTGACAATTCACTTGATTAAAACTGTCATTTTTGGTTAAAAACATCGGTCTATTTATTTCATTGCAGGTACCCCTGCGCCTTTGGCGCACTTGGGGCTTTTTTTACTCAGGAGATCGAGAAACATGGCTACGCGCGTAACAATGGATATGATTCGTAATATCGGTATTTCGGCCCACATCGATTCGGGCAAGACTACCCTTTCTGAACGAGTCCTCTTCTACACCAAGAAAATTCACGCCATTCACGAAGTGAAGGGCAAAGACCAAGTTGGCGCGACCATGGACTTCATGGACCTCGAACGTGAAAAAGGCATTACGATTCAGTCTGCAGCCACCTATTGCATCTGGAAGGGCTACAACATCAATCTGATCGACACCCCGGGACACGTGGATTTCACCATCGAAGTGGAACGCGCTCTCCGCGTGCTTGACGGCGCCGTTCTGGTTCTGTGCTCTGTTGCGGGCGTTCAGTCCCAATCGATCACGGTCGATCGCCAGATGAAACGCTACAAAGTTCCCCGCATCACCTTCATCAACAAAATGGATCGCGCTGGCGCAAACCCGTTCCGCGGCCTTAAAATGCTCCGCGAGAAACTGGGCCATAACGCCCACCTCATCACCTATCCCATCGGTGCTGAAGACCAGTTCAAAGGCATCGTGGACCTGGTCCAGATGAAAGCCTTCTACTACGACGGCGATAACGGTGAATTCATCCGCGAAGAAGAAATTCCGGCTGATATCCTTGCCGATTGCAAAAAATACCGTGAAGACCTGATCGCAGCAGTCGGAGAGTACGACGAGCACATTGGTGAGATGTATCTCAACGGCAAGGATCCGAATGTGGAAGAATTCCGCGCCGGAATCCGCAAAGCAACCATGTCCCTCAATTTCATTCCGGTCATGATGGGCTCGGCTTACAAAAACAAAGGCGTTCAGCATCTTCTTGATGCAGTCACCTATTATCTCCCAAGCCCGAACCAGAAAGAAAACATTGCTCTCGACCAGCGGAACAATGAAGCCAAACTGGCCTTGGACTCCGATCCTGCGAAGCCGTTTGTCGGTCTGGCATTCAAATTGGATGACGGCCGTTACGGTCAGCTCACGTATATGCGCATTTACCAGGGCACTGTGAAGAAGGGCGATGTCATCTTCAATTCGTCCAATGACCGGAAGGTCAAAGTACCGAGACTGGTCCAGATGCATGCGGACGAAATGCATGATTGCGAAGAAGCCTGCGCAGGCGACATTGTCGCCCTCTTCGGCGTGGACTGCGCCTCCGGTGATACCTTCACCGACGGCCAGATCAAATATACGATGACCTCTATGTTTGTACCCAACGCCGTGATCTCGCTTGCGATCGCACCCAAGGACAAATCAAGCCTGGCGAACTTCTCAAAAGCCCTCAATAAATTCACCAAGGAAGACCCGACCCTTCGCGTGCATCGTGATGAAGAATCTGCTCAGACGATCATCAGCGGCATGGGCGAACTTCACCTGGAAATTTACTGCGAACGAATCAAACGCGAATACAATTGCGAAGTGATCGTAGGTAAACCGCAGGTCGCTTTCCGTGAAACGATCACCAAACGCGGCGAGTTCAACTATCTCCATAAGAAGCAAACCGGTGGTTCCGGCCAATACGCCAAAGTTCTTGGTTATATTGAGCCCCTTCCTTCTGATGCAACTGCTGCATATGAATTTGTGGACGATATCGTCGGGGGATCGATTCCTCGTGAATTCATTCCTGCCTGCGACAAGGGTTTCCGCGATGCTATTAAAGAAGGTCGCCTGATCGGCTTCCCGATTGTGGGTGTTCGTGCTGTCATCAATGACGGCGATAGCCATGATGTTGACTCTTCCGAAATGGCATTCAAGACCGCCTCTCTCATGGGCTTCCGTGAAGCTTACGAGAAAGCCGGGCCCGTGGTCCTTGAGCCGATCATGAAGCTCGAGACCTCTGCACCTGAAGAATTTCAGGGCTCCGTCATGGGTCAGATCAATCAACGCCGTGGCATGATTGCCAACAGCACGACCAACGAAGGTTATGCTGTTATTGAAGCCGAAGTTCCGTTGAACGAAATGTTCGGATATTCAACAGATCTTCGCTCTGCGACGCAGGGCAAGGGAGAATTCACGATGGAATTCTTGAAATATTCCGCAGTTCCTCGTAACGTTCAGGAAGACATGGTAAAGAAGTATCAGGAAAAACGGGCTAAAGAAAACAAGTAGCCTGAGTTTGCGCCTCATTTGAACGAAGGGATTTCATAATGTCGAATTTGGTCAGTGTTGTTCACATTATCGCGTGTGTTCTTCTGGTTTTGGTCGTTCTGATCCAATCAGGGAAAGGCGCCGAAATCAGCGCTTCGTTCGCAGGTTCGAGTCAAACGGTATTTGGCAGCAGCGGCGGTGCAAACTTCTTCACGAGGTTCACTGCCGCAACTGCAACTATCTTTATGATTACCTCAATTGTTCTGACCATCCTCAGCGGGCAGGCCAAGAAGAGCATTTTTGAGACCGGTGCCCAAAGTGCTCCAATCACTGCTCCGGCACAGCCCACCACGCCAGCGCAACCAGCCGCCCCTGGTCAGCCACAGAACGCAGCGCCAGCGCAAGCACCCCAGCAATAAGTTTCGTTTTTCCTTGCTCGCCTTCCACAGATTACGCGGCGTGCGGCATGTAAATCGCTAGTAAGAATCCATGAGGGTGGCTCTGATCTCGCCTTTGTTCGAGAGTGTTCCTCCCCGTCTGTATGGGGGCACGGAGCGCGTCGTGTACAATCTTTGCTGCGGCCTTAAAAAGGCTGGCATTGACGTCACCCTTTTTGCCTCAGCTGACTCCAATGCGCCTTGCCGGGTCATCCCGGTCGTATCAGAGTCCCTCAGGCTCTCAGATCCTCCGCCTTTCGATCCACATGTTTACAACTTCAAAATGCTAGCGACAGTTCGCAAGCACTTATCAGAATTCGACATCATCCATAATAATCATGATTACTGGATGCTACCTTTGACTCATGGCAGCCACATTCCGGTTTTGACAACATTACACGGCCGTCTGGACCTTCCAGTGCTGCCTGAATTGCTTCCGGGCTTCCCAAACGCTCATTACATCTCCATTTCGAACTCACAACGGAAGCCCATTCCGGATTTGCGCTGGACGCGAACGATTTACCACGGAATCGATTTGGCTAATTTCAAATTCAAGGAAGAACCCGGGAAGTATCTGGCATTCCTCGGCAGGATCCATGCTGAAAAGCGGCCGGAATGGGCTATTGAAATCGCAAAAAAAGCCGGAATTCCGCTTAAAATAGCTGCGAAGATCGAAGGACAGGCAGGACGCGAGTATTTTGATTCCTTTGTGAAACCGGAACTCCAGAACCCATTGATTGAATACGTGGGCGAAATCGGAGAACACGAAAAGTCTGATTTTCTGGGAAATGCCCTGGCACTCCTGTTTCCAATAGATTGGCCGGAGCCGTTTGGCCTTGTCATGGTCGAGGCTCTTGCCTGCGGAACCCCGGTGCTGGCACGACCTTATGGCTCAGTTCCCGAAATTTTACGTGACGGCGTGACTGGCTTCATACGGCAGGACATCAGCGAGCTGGCAGCACTCGTTCCACAGATCGGAAAGCTCAGCAGGAAGACCTGTCATGAGTGGGCTGTTCGTCACTTCTCAGTGAAAAGAATGACGGAGGACTATATTCATGTCTATCGATCCCTCAGTGGGTCCCCCGCCGGAGTCCAGCACCGCTCCGATCACGATTGACGGAATTTCTTACATCCCGTCGAACGTTGTTCTGACCGGAATTCCAAAAATTTCGTTCAAAGATGATCGCGCTTTTGGGGTTCTTGATGCAAAGGGGGAATCTCCCCGACTTTATGCCGGGGCTTCAGAACTTGGATTCTATTTCAACGATACGCGATTTCTCGAAATCTGGGAGATGACATTCAACGGTGAAGCGCCCCTCCCTCTGGCAAAGGAGGTGAGGTTTTCAGGAAACACCGTGGTGTTTTCGATGACCAACCGGGACCTGCCGCAATCCGGGGGTACGGGAAGGATAAGAAGGGACTCCCTCCTGATCCGAAGAATCATCAGTCTGGTGGGCGATCGGATTTACGAGACCGTTGATATCAAGAATTTTGATCAGCTATCGCATACTTTGCAGGTGGAGCAATGGACGGGAGGTCGCTTTGAAGATGTATTCGAGGTTCGCGGGTTCGTGCGTCTGAAACGCGGCAAGGTTCTTCCTACTCTTGAAGAAGAATACAACGGGAATAGATGCTCGACTCTTCAGTACGAAGGTCTCGACGGGCAGCTTCGGCGGACCCATATATTCCGGCTATTTCGCGCTGAAAAAATCAGGCTTTCACCTGGTATTGCAGGCTATTTTTCGAGAATCACCATAGCCCCCGGGGAGACGATCGCGCTCAAAACTGTCGTTTCCTTTAATGACCCCTTCGATTGTTCTTTCCTCGGGAAGCCCTATGCGGAGTTAAGTGCCTCGGAGCAAATGGCGCTGCTGGGAGAAAGACACCTGACAAACCCCTTTGCACCACTTGAAATCGAATCGGATAACGCCTTGATCAATCGAGCGATCACCAGCGCCCGAAAGGACATTTTCACCCTGCTGACCCGTGAGGAGAATGGCTTGCTTTATCCTTACGCTGGCATTCCCTGGTTTTCAGCCCCCTTCGGGCGAGACGGCCTGATCACCGCCTATCAAATGCTTCCCTGGAATACGCAGCTGGCCTGCGGAGTACTGGACTATGCCTTTCAACTCCTGGGAACGAAGGACGATCCGTTTACCGATGAGCAGATCGGAAAGGTTTTTCATGAAATGCGCCGAGGTGAGATGAGCATCACCCGGGAGGTGCCCTTTATCCCCTATTATGGCTCTGTTGATTCCACCCCTCTCGCATTGATTCTTCTCCACGAGTACATCCGATGGACGTTGGACCTTCGAAGACTGAAAACCTGGTGGCCCTCAGCACTCAAAGCCCTCCACTGGATTGACCGGGCGATCAATTCGGATCGGGATGGCTTTGTGGGATACGAAAAACTTTCGCCAACCGGTTTAGTGAACCAGGGATGGAAGGACTCCCATGACTCGGTCATGCATAATAACGGGAAGCTTGCCACTTCTCCCATCCGACTATGCGAAGTTCAAGGTTACACATTCCGTGCAAAAATGGGCATGTCTGCTCTCGCCCAGCTCCTGGGGGATTCGTCGCTCGCGGAAAGGCTGCGTATTGAGGCACTAAACCTTCGCTCCAGATTCATGGAGCGGTTTTGGGATAGTGAGTCCTCCTACTTGTATCTGGCACTCGACGGAGCAGACCAACCCTGCAAGGTGCGAAGCTCCAACATGGGCCATTGTCTTTGGACTCAGATTTTACCGCGAGAACATGCGCGAAAAGTTTCGAAACTCCTGATGTCAGACGCGATGTTCAGTGGCTATGGAATTCGAACTCTGAGCGACACCGAGAAAATGTACAACCCGCTCAGCTATCACAATGGATCGGTCTGGCCGCATGATAATTCCATGATCATGGAGGGGTTCAGGCTCTACAATCATCGCCCAGAACTCGAAAATCTGGCCCTCGCTTTGATCGGTGTCTTGGATTCCAGTGACGACTTCCGCCTGCCAGAACTTTACTGTGGTTTCAGGAAAAGAGGCAGCGAACCACCAGTCCCTTATGAGGTTGCCTGTAAGCCGCAAGCCTGGGCTGCGGGATCAGTATTTCTCATGTTAAAATCACTGATCGGCATCAGCATGGATGCCGATCAGAGCTACCTTGTATTCTCGTCACCGACGCTGACCCATAAAATGGACCACCTCTCAATCCGCGGTTTACGCGGTAGAGACTGGGAGCTGGACCTGTCGCTCCACAGAACGGCCCACAATGAGACTGTCGTGGAAGTGACCAAAAAAACAGGCTCAGTAAAGGTGCTTACCGTCCGGCAGCAGCGTGAACCCCTGCAACCAGAAGGGCCAAATAACTTTCCGGCTTGAGGCTCGCTCCGCCCACGAGTGCCCCATCCACGTTTGGACAGGCCAAAAGGGAGTTGACGTTCTCTGGTGTCACACTCCCCCCATAGAGGACCTGAGCCTTCTCTGCCGCGCTGGTATCAACCTGCTCAGACAGGAACCGGCGCACGATCCTGTGAGCTTCTTCCGCCTGCTCAGGAGTCGCCGTCAATCCCGTACCGATCGCCCAGACAGGTTCGTATGCCAGCACAAGCCGTCCATCCAGATAAACCGAGGCGCCCGATTCGGCTGAGGGAAACAGCCCCCTCAATTGCCTCGTCAGCACCTGCTCTGTCTGTCCCGCTTCTCTTTCTGCCCGGGTCTCCCCAATACATGCGATGACTTTGAAATTCTGGGTCAAAAGACTTTCCGTACGCTTGCGCACGGTTTCGTCCGTATCCCCAAAAAACTGGCGACGCTCAGAATGGCCCGTCAGCACCCAGCTCAAGCCAAGCTCCGCGAGCAATTGTCCCGAGACTTCTCCCGTAAAAGCGCCGCTTTTCTCCCAATGGGCATTTTGCGCCGCGATTTCAACGGGAAAAGAGAGCATTTTTGCCGCCTCTAGGGCCCGACTCAGACTGAGATACGGAGGAATGATACAGGCCTTGAGCTTTCCGTTCCGGAACAGTTCAAGAGATTCTCCAGGCATCGCCTGTGCTGCTCGTTCCTTCAGCTCCGAAAAAAACTTTCCAGTGGCTGCGGGTCCGTTATTCATCTTCCAGTTGCCAGCAATCAATATTCCACGACTATTCATGGCCATGCTCAAAGGTGCTTCTGTTCGGTTGCGAGCTGCCGGGTGGTTTGCTTCAGAATCTCAATGCCGGGAAGGCCATGCCCTTCGAGGTATTCGAGCACGGCGCCGCCACCGGTGGACAGGTGATCAAACTTGTCCGCGACTCCCGAATTCTTGATTGCCGAGACAGTGTCTCCACCTCCCACGACTTTCAGTGCCGAAAAATTCGCAACGGCCTTGGCAATATCAAAAGTTCCTGCAGAATATTCGGGTTTCTCGAACCAGCCCATGGGACCGTTCCAGAAAATCGTCTTCGCGGAACCCAGGAAATCGATATACTTCTTTATGGTCTCCTCGCCGATATCGAAGCCGAGATTGGTATCATCCGGAATCAGGATTTTCATTTCCTTCTTTTCCGCCTCGCGCATGATATTGCGGGCAGCTTCAACATCATCGGGTTTCGGTTGCTTCGCACCCTGGGGAACCGTGATTCCTTTGGCCGCCCAGAAGGCATGGGCCATCGCTCCTCCGATCAGGAAGGCATCCACGCTGCGCATCAGAGATTCGATGGTCTTGATTTTGTCCGTTACCTTCGCCCCACCCAGAACCGCATAAAACGGCTTTTTCGGATTATGTAAAAGCGGGTCGAGGAACTTCAGTTCCTTTTCGATCAAAAAGCCCATGCCTTTGACCGGAACAAGCACCGGAACTCCATACGTCGAGGCATGTTTGCGATGAGCGGTACCGAAAGCATCGTTGATATAAACCTGGGCGAGCCGTGCAAGGCGTCCGGCGAAAGCCGTTTCATTTTCTTCTTCTTCGGCGTGAAAACGAAGATTTTCGAGCAGGAGCACCTGGCCATTTTTAAGACTCTTGGCCATGAGTTCGATTCCATCGCCCACGCAATCATCAGCCAGAGTCACGTCCTGACCCAGCAACACCTGAAGACGGCGGGCAACGGGTGCCAGGGAAAATTCCGGCTTGCGCTTTCCGTCAGGTCTTCCGAGATGCGAAGCCAATATGAGCTTTGCGCCCTTTTCAATCGCATACTTGATGGTGGGCAGGGCTTCGACAATTCGGTTGTCGTCTTCAACATGGCACTCGCCATTTGCATCCGGCTTGCTCGTGGGAACATTGAAATCCACGCGTATAAAAACAGTTTTGCCAGTGATCTCGAGGTCGCGGATGCTCTTGATTGATCCAGTGTTTTGAGTCGATGTCGTTGCCATTAGAGTCCCTTTCTTGCCATAAAGGCTGTGAGATCGAGCATTCTTGCTGAAAAACCCGTCTCGTTGTCATACCATGCGAGAACTTTCACAAAGTTCCCATGAATTACACTCGTTTGCTCAGCATCTAGAGTCGCACTGAAGAGTGATCCGTTGAAATCGACCGAAACCAGAGGTTCCGTCGAATATCCTAAAATTCCCTGAAACGCTCCCGTGGCTGCGCTTTCGAAAACCCTGTTCAGAGCCTCTTTATCCGTCGATCGGGCAAGCTCGCAGGTGAAATCAAGAATCGAAACATTGGGTGTTGGAACCCGGACGGAGGTCCCGGTGATCTTGCCTTGCAGTTGCGGCAAAACCAGACCGACGGCCTTCGTTGCGCCTGTGGTGGTCGGAATCATCGAGAGGGCTGCGGCCCGGGAGCGGCGTAAATCTTTGTGCGGGAAATCGAGAACATTCTGATCATTCGTGTAACTGTGAATTGTCAGCATGGCTCCGCGGATAATTCCAAAATGCTCGTCCAGAACTTTACATACGGGGGCGAGACAATTGGTCGTGCAGGAGGAATTGGAAATAATGCTGTGTCGGACAGGATCGTAAGTCTGCTCATTCACACCCATGCAAACAGTGAGATCGGCATCCTTGGAAGGGGCTGAAATAATGACTCGCTTCGCCCCCGATTGAAGGTGCAAGGCGCATTTTTCTTTTTCGGTAAATACGCCGGTGCACTCATGCACAAGTTCCGCGCCGAGAGAAGACCAGGGCAAGCGGGAAGGATCTCTTTCTGCTGTGAGCCTGATTTTCCTGGAGCCCAGCAGAATCGTATCCCCCTCAAGCTGGACACCCTCTCTTAGTGTGCCGTGAACCGAGTCATATTTAAGAAGATGAATGATCTGCTCGGGCCGGCAAAGGTCGTTGATCCCCACGATTTCAATATCATCTCGTTGGAGAGCCAGTCGCGTGATCACCCGACCAATACGACCGAAGCCATTTATAGCGACCCTTGTTCTAGGGGACATGGATGATGGTTATACCTGCCGAGTATTTTGATTTCAATCAAGCAACCATGACTAAGGGTGCCATTTTGTTGGAAAGTTCAGCGCCCGACCAATCGCAAGGCATTCCGGGATTTGAGAGAAGAGCCAATCTCTTCCCGGAGGTGGGCTATCGATTCTTCGAGTTTGGTCTCGGCGACCACTTCCTTCATAAACTGCAAAGCGCGTTGTGCCTCAGCCTGGGAAATCGGTCCGGGTGGGATTTGATTTTCTGCCGCGATGTATCGATCCCGGGTTTTCTGAAGCAAGCCTTCCATGGAATCAATCAGGCCCGAGTAACGGGTCAACAGAGTTTCTGTCAGGCGGAGGAGTTCCGAATGAGCAACGGCTTTTTTGATCGTATGCCGGAATTCCGTGGGGTGAAAAGGTTTGTCCAATAGCGCAAAAACTCCCAAATCCAGCGCTTTTACTGCATGACTTTTGTCGGCATAACCAGAAACCACGATCACAGGTGATTCAATTTTCAAGTTTCTCACATGCTCGGTGAGCTGCAGGCCGTCCATTCCCGGCATTTTGATGTCCGTTACAAAAACAGCGGGAGGACTCCCCGTCTGTAAAGCCGCGATCACCTCCGTCGCAGATGAAAAGGTCCGTACATCAAAATACTGATTGAGCAACTCCGTACAGGTCTCCAATAAGTCCGCTTCGTCGTCGATGAGCCAGACTGTCGTTTTGGTACTCTCGTTCATGGGATCCCCTCTTGATAACTTGTCTTAGTGTGTCGACTTTTTCACTTTAAGAAATGAACTATTTTTTTCAAACTTTTTGTCAAGAACATGACACAGCACAATACTCAAGGTTACAGAGCGTCATGACGAAACATAGATGATGAGTACCGATCACCCGGCACGCAAATGCCAACTGGCAAATTACGACGACCTGTTCCTCCGGCTGAGGGACGCAGCATTGCTGGTCGGTACGGAAGAATTCGAGATCCTCGACTGCAACGATGTTTGTGAGACCCTTCTCGGACAATCCTCCAGCGAACTCCTGGGCCAGAGCATTCAACGCTGGTCTCCGGAACCGCGGAGAGAGGAACTGTTGAAAACACTGCGCGTGACCCGAAGGCGCTATCACCCGCGGGAATGGGCGACAGAGCTGCTGAGGCGGGACGGAACTCCGATGCCCGTCCGCATCAATGCCTGCATGCTCAAACTGAACAATGGACAAGAAGCAATTCAACTCATGTTTCGAGACATCACCGATGAGATCGAGGCTCAGACTAAAATTCAACTTTATATCGGACAACTTGAGGTTTTGAACAAAAAGCTGGAAGCACTCTCCACAACTGACGAGATGACCCAACTGCCAAACTTCCGCGAATTCCAGAACCAGCTCCGGGCCGAACATAGCCGTTCGAGCCGCTATGAAAGCGTGTATTCGATCCTGTTTTTTGACGTCGATCATTTCAAAAACTACAACGACAGGAACGGACACCCGGCAGGCGATGAGGTTTTACGTCAAATCGCGAAAATTCTGAGAAATAGCTGTCGAGATACGGATTTTCCTGCCCGTTACGGCGGCGAGGAATTTGTGATCCTGTGTCCCGAAGTCCCCTGGCAGAAAGCTCAGGTCGTAGCGCAAAGAGTGGCTAAAAAGATCGCGGAGTTTGCATTTCCCTTCGGCGAATTCCAACCGCTAGGACAGGTATCCGTCAGTATCGGAATAGCTAGCTACCCGCAGGACGGCAGCACCGCAGAACAAGTGCTGGAAGCCTCCGATAAAGCCGTCTATCAGTCCAAAAAGGACGGGCGAAACCGGATCACTGCTTTCAGCGAGCATAAAAGCCCCCCCCCCAGCTGAGTCTTTCACCATCGTTTTGTGTATGTTAGGATCCCAGACGAACCATGAACCGGATCTATTTGCTCATTATTATTGTTTTTACGTGCTGCATGCCCTTGGGTTGCGGCAGCCCCAAAGCTTTGCAACCGGAAACCAGCACCTGCGTTCAGGGGCAGGCCATCATAGCCGTTTTCGACGGTCTCCTTCAGAACCTCTGCGGGTGCCAGGAAACTCCGGGGACTTATGGTACCCTGGATACACCTCTGACCTGTACAGTTTCAGCCGGTTCACGGGTGGCCTTTTTCTACTCCAATACCCAGCTCATTCATCAACTGATCCCAGCCGAAAATTCGACGTTCGTAGCAAGTCCCGTTTCCGACCCGAATGGGGTATTGAAAGTTCCTGCGCATGAAATGATTTTTGATACCCAGGGGATTTATCGTTTCCGGGATGCCTTCAATACCGGCATTCGGGGCCAAATCATTGTTCAGTAAGCCCACTTCGGTCAGTAATTCCTTAATGTTGGGCAAATTTTTCCCTGTTAAGTACGCCGTCCCTCTCTCCGATAGAGCTATTGAAGAATCACATTATCCAGGAGGGATACCATGCAGAAGAATTCAAACCAGAATACCCGAAATGAAGAGACCACCACCGAAGTCCTTTATCAGCGTCTGGGATCTCGTTGGTATGCATTCTCTCTGATTGACGATGAAGTATTTGTTGGTTCGATTTCAGAAGATGAAGTGGAAGGTCTTTGGCTGGACGCCATTCCAAACAACTCCCTGCAAGCTCCTCATCTGAACCGGTGATTGCATGCCTGCAAATATAAAGGCTCCGGAAGATGCGCGGCTGGTTCGCATACTCCAGGAGAAAATTTCTGAACTCGTTTCAACCCATCCGCAAAAAGCTGCCATTATTTTGACAGCGTGGCTCAATCAGGCCTCCTCCCGCACGTACAAAAAGAAAGTCGGCTAGCTCCCTGACGTGATATTCTTGATTCAGAACGAATCGGGGGAAGCCATGCTGAAGTACTGCATTCCACTCGCAGCACTACTCATCTCAACAAGCCTGTCGCCGCTCGGCACGCTGTCCAGAGCAAACAGAAGCCCGGCGATCATTGCGCCGGCCATGGTGGATTATTCGATGCCCGGCAGAGCCGGGAATCAGAGATAGAAAACCGTCACATCGCCCAGATCCTTGTGGGCATGCTCGGAATAGGTTTCCAAAAATCTTACAAACTGCTGATAAGCCGTATAAGAGCCCAACTTTTGATCCACCGAGCAACCAAAGCGCATGTAGGAAGCATTGCGATCGATGGCGGGTCTTGAGTTCTGAATTTTTACGTGGATCTCAAGGTACGTGTCTTGGCTGAAATAGAGCCGTAAGGGAATTTCGTCGGCATCTTTGGGCCAGGACTGGGAGGCTTCGTAGGGAACCTGGAAAGAGATTCCGTCTTCGCTGACGTCCACGATTTCAATCGGCTTCATCTGGGATTGACCCATGACTGAATATACGCTGAGCAGCTGTTTGAAGAAGATACGTTCTGTTTTACGCCGCTTCTCGTCCAGGCGTTTGGCCCGTACCTCGCTGAAATCGATGACGCGCTTTGTTTCCGTTCCCTGGCCTGAATTACCTGTTCCTTGGGGCATTGCGAAATCCTCCAAGGGACCTATCGGAAGCAAATTGAAGGCCCTAAATGAGAAACTTTTGCTCGCTAATTATTGCCCAGCAAGATCAGACGGGCGGCTGTGCCTCAATCTCAGCAATATCAACGATACTGTCGAGCATCTGTATGAAAGTATTGAATGCCCGGTAGCTTTTGGACATTTTGTCAGGAAATTCAGCGCCGATTTTACGGGTGGTGCGGTTCTCATCGACGCGCATCACCTGAACAGTGAGCGGCAGGAAAAGCGATTGATTCAAGTACAGGCGAATATCCAGCGTGTCACCGGGAACTGCCGGAAAAGTCTCTTGTGACTCACCCTCTGTATCCAGCTCGAAGCCGATCCCTGATTCGCTGACGTCGAGAACCTGCAGGCGATGCACACCCTTTCTGGGTACAACCACAAAAAACGAGAATGTACTTAAAATGGGGCGTCTTTTTGAACGACGTCGGTCGATATTACTCGTCATAACCCTTCTCTCCGCGGCATGCCATTCGCTGTGGAAGCCAAAGCCTCCGCCTGTTTAATCTTGGCTGTAAGTGCAGCCAGGGCGTTTCTTGCGCTGGATACAGATTCTTCCACCTGGGTGGCATGCCCCTGCAACGGGACAGTGGTGGTGAAATAAGCGTGATGAAATTTATGCGCCCTCTGGGTGGCCTGTCCGGCATCCACTGTGGATTTGTAAAGAGCTCCGTAAAAATATTCTTTATCCAGAATGCTGGGAGACCAGCGAAGGAAAGACTGATTCAGGTTTCCGTCAAAAGCACTCCACTGTTTCGAAAAGGCGGCCCAAAGTTTTTTTTGGGCGGGATTCAGTTTCCCTTTTTTCAGTGCATTGTATTTGGATATCGAAAGATTCAGATGGTCTTCGATTGTCTTCGCGAAAAGTCTGACTTCAGTCAGCTCAGTCTGGGCTTTTTCGCGCAAACGATCATGATACTCCTTCAGCCTGGCCGAGTAGCTTGCATCTTTTGCCCCCCCCAGAAAGTACTGCTTCACCGCAATGACCTTGCGTCCTTGTGGCAGAGAGGTCTGGGTTTCTGTCAGGCGATTCACTGTATCTGCCGTGGCTTTGCCGATCACGTCCCGGATTGCATCCATTTGCTGTTCGGCTTCCATTGCATAAACGATGTACTGCCCTCGCGGGATCATTTGTCCCTCCGAAAGCCGGAGGGGCTCTGTTTTCCCCAAACGCTTCAGCACGGTTCCCGTAGTCATCGCGAAAAACGATGTCTGGTTCAGCAGCGTGTCGGCTAAACCCACCACGAAAATATCAAATCTGGCCCCGTCCGGGAGATTGGAACTCAGATAAAAGGTTGGGGAAGAGGTATTTGTTTTGGAGAGTGCCAGAGCCACTTTCAAGGAATCCGGCTCCAACTTGGCAAGCGCGGCATTTTTCAGCTGCTCATAATCATCGGGACTGACATCGTTCAAAGAGGGTATGGGAGAAATCCATTGTCCCAACGCGGGAACTGTTTCAATGGCCTTCAGTAAATAGGGCTGTGCCGTCTCGGTCACCGTATTCATTCCGGCTCGCACTCCCGGGGAATTCAGAAAAGGATCAAGATAACCGAGGGTATAACCCAAAAATGTTCCCGTAATCCCAAGAAGAACCAGCAAAACCATGACAAGCCCGACAAAAGATCCCTTTTTTCTTGCATGCTTTGGCTCTTCATCCTGCTTGTATTTTGCTGACTCCGGGGACTCCGGGCGCTCCGGGGCTGCGGCAAGGACAATCTGAGGTTCCGGTTGTTGAGCCACAACGTTCTGAACGGGTTCCAAGACGATCGATCTGGAAATGGAAGGCTCGGCCAACTCTGCAGAACTTTGCGAATTAGCCTCGGTGAATGACTCTGGACCTGCCGTGGTGGCGAGCTTCACCAGCATTGAGAATGCAGGAATTTCAGCCATTGCCTTCCAATCCGGCATCCCGTCACACCAGACAAAATTCGTCGAGGTAATCTGGTGACCTTTTATCTTCGCTTCAATCTCAGCAAGCGCAAAAGGACCCTCGTGATGGTCACCGATGTAGACAAACCATTTCTTTTCATTATAGCCGTCCATTTTAAGCCACTTCTCCTGCCCATAGAGTGTAAGTGAAAAATTTCCGTGAATCAAATGTTAGCGCACGAAATATCAGGCTTTTTTCGACTTGCTGATCATCTCAAGAATGCGCGCATCAATAAACGAGCCCCCTTCGCTCAAAGTCGCTTCGGCCTTCCTCAAAAGGACCTCAACCCGGCTCTGCATCTCCGAAACGTAAGCGGGGTCCCGAATATCTTTCAGATTGATGGAAACATTCCAGAGTGCGCCCCGAATACCGGCAAAAGCCATTTGCATCCCGACCGCTGCATCCGTAATGGAATTGGGATTGCCCAAAGCAGAAACCTCTTTGGCCAGCAGCATGGCTTCAAAGCTCGCCTGAGCCGTACGCCAGGGAACATCGATGGCGATCTTCATGCCCTGCTGCATCTGCAGAAGACGTCGCGCCTTTTCCTCGGGAGTACCCTGGGGCAGGCGTCGCGCTTCCATAAAGGCATTAAAAGCATTCGTATCGTCATCCACACCGGACAGAAGCTGATCCTTGAGGACCTGAGCCCGCTCAGCGATTCGGTTCAAGGCTGGATCCTTCTCTTCGGTTCCTTCCTTCCCATGGGTCAGATTTGCGACCATTGAGGCGAGCGAGGCACCCAGTGCTCCCGCCAAAGCGGCAATAGAACCTCCGCCCGGTGCTGGAGTATCCCTGGAAACCTCGTCGGCCAAAGCGCGAACGGGCATTTGGACGAGTGCGTTTTGCGCATCAACCGGGAGACCAATGAGTTTTTTCTGCATGTCGAAAGGAGCGATATCCGCCAGACCCATGGAAAACACGGCGGTGCGGAGGATGTCCTCAACAGGAATGCCCAATGCCCGCCCTTGCTTCTGGAGATAGAATTTTCCCGACTCCAGCAAAGCCGGATACGGAACCAAGCCGACGATTTCACTTCCGGTGACCACCAGCCCACGTTCAGCCGCAAGCTTCCGGGCTTCTTCCAGAACGGCATGAGCAGGGGTGATTTTGTAGTTCGTCAGATTGATTGAAATTTGTGCTCTTTTGAATTCGTCGACATACCAGCCAATGGCTTTACATTCCTTGAATTTGCCTGGGCGAAATACGTTTTTGCCGGAGAGCTGAGCAGGATCGATTTCGTTCGCCTGCAGAAGCGCCCCAAGGTCATAGGAATGGCTCTGGGTGCAATGATCTGAAATTTCCGGATAGGTTTTGCCAACGAAGGAACACGAACCACAGGGAAAGGCCCCGGGTGCATAGGCCAATTTCGTGCCTTTGAAGTAGTAAGGATGAATGCGGCCGGCTCGAGCCACTCTGCCTTTTTCGCGGAGTTCAAAGGCAATATCGGTTGCATGTTGCTTGTCACTGGAATTCAGGGTGATGTTGTAGGCAATCAGGAACTCCCGTGCGCCGATTACGGTTGCACCGGAGCGGGAATTCAGCTTTGCAGGTCCGAAATCGGGATGCCAATGCGGATCGCTTAATTTTTTATCCAAGCCTTCGTATTCACCGCGACGGATATCCGCCAGATTTTTTCGTTCAGGATTCGAAGCCGCAGCCTCATACAGATAAACAGGAATTCCAAGCTCCTCACCGACTCTCGCACCCACCTGCCGCGCGATTTCCGCGCATTCAGCCATGGTAATGCCTTGAACCGGGACAAAAGGGCATACATCGGTGGCGCCCATTCGGGGATGCGCACCTTTATGCTGGGACATATCGATCACCTGAGCGGCGCGCGCGATGCCTCGAAAGGCCGCTTCCGCGACTGCGTCGGGATTTCCGACAAAGGTCACCACTGTACGATGAGTATCCGCACCCGGTTCAACACTCAAAAGACGGATACCCGGAACCGAGGTGATCGCATCGGTAATTTGTTGGATTTTAAAGGAGTCGCGACCTTCTGAAAAGTTGGGGACGCATTCGACTATACGCTGGGACATAGATTCATTCTCCGAGAAATGATCCTATTCCCCGCCAGAACCTGCGTCAAAGCCGTTCTTTTTGCCAGCCCGGGTCAAGCCGTTTTTTTTTCGCTTTGCCCTGAGTCATTTTGATTTTCGAGCTGCTCTTTCAGCTTCTGCATCAGACCGAGATGAGCGATGACACTCGTCTTCAGCACTGTCACATCCGCATTGAACTTGCGCGCCAGGTCTGGAAATATCCGAGTACCCTCGCCGCCTTTTCCGTCTGAGCACAAGGGGTCCAGCATGACTTCAATATCAGAGAGCTGCTCCTCAAAAAGCCGAAACCCATTCAGCTTCAACCCGGCTCCTTCACCCGCGGAGGCTTGCTCCATCTGTTCTGCCTGGGAGCAAACGGCAAGTCTGAGCGATTTCACGGTGGCCCGAACATCATAGAGGTGCTCACGGAGATAGATCAGTTCTTCCCGTGTTTGCACCGTGTGAGTTGCCAGCCCGTGAGCATCTTTCACCAAGTCCCGGAGTGCGCCTCCAAGCTGGGTAATGGCCACCTTGGATTCAGTAAGCCATTCCCCGTATTCGGGGCCGACAGCCGTCCTTTCCTTGGGTTTCGGAAGGACAGAAGGGGCGAACAAATACAGGCAAATGAAAAAAATCGAAAACAGGATAAAGACGCTCAGATCATTTCCAAACTCAGAATTCGAGCCCAGAAAACCGCGGTATCCCAAGTTGATGCGCACCCGAAAACCCTCTCCGTTTTCAGGCTGGGCAACTTTTCCGTAATCCAAAATCCGGTTCTCTGCCCGAAAAGTCTCTATCGGCCCACCGGGTGCCCGCTGATATTTTGAGATTTTCATGGTGCGGGGTTCAACCGCCTGACTGAGAAATCCGATGGCCCAGCCCGCAGGGTCCGGTTTCCCTTGAGAGCGCCCATCAATCGCGAGTCCTTCAGCCTGCACGGCGATTTGGCGAGCCCACTGGAGCGCCTCATTATTCTGGTGCTCCAGGCTTCTGGAAAGATCCCAGGAATAAACCCCGGCCGTCATGACGGTCGCAAGTATCAGGCTGGCAATGATCTTAAAGCGGGTAATCACACTCATCCAGTGGACCTATCGGTTAAACCCTTGATTTACTTAAGGACCCTTAAATGCGGCGCATCAGGTAATTGACTCTGGCTTTTATGCGTAGCGGCATGTAGGTTGACCCCAATTATGGCCGATTTATTTCACAAAAGCCCGTCAGTCGGGAGCGTAATTAAGAAGCTTCTCGCCATCAACCCGGACTTAGACACTTCTCAGCTGATCGATATGGTCAGGCGGTCGACCTATAAATTGGGCGGAGATAATAATGAATTCGCAAATTCCGAATTGATCAATGAAGAACAGGTGCTGAGCCTGGCTCGCGCAACGCTACGGCGAGAGAACAACGCTAATCTTTAATCCGGTCCGTATTCGGTGGCGGGTTGAACGTAAAATATTCATCCCCCAGGGGTTTACCCAATTCGATATTGCTCAGCGTGATCTCAGACCGGTTACCGCCTTCATTCTCAAGGGTCACTTTCGTGATCAACTTCTGGTCGGCATCCACCTGGATCTGAGCTTTGCGGACGGTTCCGGCGGTGCCCTTCTTGGGTACGAGCGTGAACCGCGTTTCGGATTCCTGCTTGATCGACATCCCTTTGGCTTTGGAAAAAGAACCCGAAAGCAAAGCCTGTGCGAGCTGGGATTGGACCTGCGCTGATTTGCGCTCAATCACCTGACCATGCTCACCTTCATCAAAAGGCGGCGTATAGAACCAGAATTTGCGCCCATCGCTGATCATCAGATTCATATCCGAACTGGGCTTCAAAGTTTCCCAGCGCACTTTGTTTGGACGCCGGATGCGAATGAAACCGGAGGTGGTCGTCTTCTTGCCGAAAGTTGCTGACGTGTTTTCCTGAACGAACTCCACTTCAAGAGTAGCCTTCTGGGTGTACTTTCGCTCAATTTCCTGCAGAAGCTTCGGTAATTCCGCCGCAAACACGTTTTGCAAAAAGCAGGCAATGAAGAAAAAGATTATCGTTCTCAATCTACCTCAGCGCATCTCGATGGAGATCATTTTTGAAACTCCCGGTTCTTCCATTGTAACACCGTAAAGGGTGTCATTGAGTTCCATTGTCTTTTTGTTGTGAGTGATCAGAATAAACTGACTCTTAGCCGCCATCTCGCGTAGAAGCGCGTTGAATTTGCCGATATTCGCGTCATCCAAAGGCGCATCGACCTCGTCCAACACGCAAAATGGTGAGGGCTTGACCATGAAGATCGCAAAAATCAGGGAAACCGCGGTCAACGCTTTTTCGCCGCCCGAGAGCAAACCGATGTTCACGATTTTTTTGCCCGGAGGTTGGGCCAGAATGTCCACGCCTGCTTCGAGAATATCATGGCTTCCTTCGGGGTAGACGAGTGAAAGCTCAGCATAGCCGCCGCCAAAGATGATCGGGAAGAGACGCTTGAAGCGATCCGCAATGGCTTCGAAGGCTTTGCGAAAGCGCTCTTCGGATGTTTTGTTGATGTGCTCGATCGCGGCTTGGAGATTTTCCAGGGACTTGTCCAGATCCGCTTTTTCCGTCAAGAGGCTGTCATACCGGACCTTCAGCTCTTCGTACTCTTCGATTGCCATGACGTTCACTTCGCCCAGCTTGCGAATACGATCACGAAGCCATTCGACTTCCTGACCCAGCGCCTGTTCTTCCTCAGCTGTCATTTCAGCCGTGATCACTGGTTCAGTCATTTCCTCCTGAACCGGGACAATGGTCGTCTGATCAAGGCAGCCTTGGCCGTATTTCTCCTCAAGATTCTGAACCAGGTGCGAAAGGTCGGAAGACAGCTTTTCGACTTCGAGAGCGATCTGATTGGCGTTGGTGGACTTTTCGTCACCGGTTTTATGAAGTTCCTTGATGAGATCCAGGGCAGCATTCACTTTTGCGCTCGCGGTTTCAATCCGGTTTTTCACAACCGCAAGGTCCCCGCGCCCGCTGGCCAGTGCCAGGGAAAGCTCTTCAATCTTGACTGCCAACTCCTCTTCGCCACCGGTGAACTGCTCTTTTTCCTGGGTCGCGCGTTCCAAGGTGCGCTGAATATCCGCCAGTCGTCGCTGACGATCAGATACGACGGTACGGCCGGTTTCCAGTTCACGCTTCAGGGAAGTTGCGCGTTCACGGATAGAGGCTTCTTCAACCCGAAGGGTCTGCTGTGCGCCTTCCTGCACCTGTACCTCAGAATCACGCGTCACCAGTTCGGTTTCACCCGCTTCGATGGCCGCTTCCAGAGCGCCGCGAGCCGCTGTGATCTCGTTCAAGCGATCTTCAATTTTAGCGCGTTCTTCGCGGGCCCGGAGTTCTTCGGATCGGGCTTCGTCCATCTCGGATTCAAGGTTCCTGAGCTGCTGCTCAAGATCTCGCTGTGTGCGCGCATTCTGGTGCACATCGCGCTCATAGCCTGCGGTCTGGACCTGAACTTCCTGAAGCTCGGTTTGGAGAGACTGGCAGGTACTGCGGATTTGCTCCAGCTTGCCGTGGGCAGTCGTATAAAGTGCCTCGGCTTCACCCTGCAATTGTTCCGCTTCGAGGACTTCTTCCTGCAGACTGGTGATAGCGCGCTTGCGGGTAATGAGCATGGCGCTGCTGTCGTTTTCGGTGCTGCCGCCACGCATGACGTAACCGGATTCCACGATGTCCAGCGTGCTTCCATCCATGCTGACCATGGACCAGATTCCCAGATTCAGGGCGCCGCCTTCTTCGATGAATTTTGCGATCTGGTCAAAAGAGCGGACGACCACGACATTCGCGATGATCGCGCCGGCCATTTCCTGCAAACCCTTGCTCAATGCAGTGTTGATCTTGGCGAACTCAGAAAGTTCTCCCACGATTTCGAAACCGGCATTGTCCAGAAGATCGCAAACCTGCTTGAAAGCACCTTTTAAAGATGGATTAGTCCCACCAACTTGAATGGCAACCCGGCCCTGCTTGTTTTCCCGGATCTGACTGAGAGCCTCAGACGCGATCGAAGCATCTTCGGCGAGCAGGCTTTCGAGACGACTTTCGAGCCAACCCTGAATGGCTGAATCAAAGCCTTCTTTCACTTCAAGGGTATCTGCAAGAGTCAGAAGCTGCTTGCTCTTTCCATTATTCCTGGCCCATTCAAGTGCGGCCTTGGGTCCGTCAGCCAGACCTTCATAGGCAGCAGCAAGTTCTTCCAGGCTCTGCAGCTTTGACTTGAGCTGGAGGGTGCGGTTCATGGCTTCTTCGCGACCGTCTGCCAGTTCACGAATGGCAGAGTCGTTTTCGCGGAGTAAAGCGGTTTGCTCGTCCAACTCACCTTTCAACCGCTCACGCTTTCGCTTGAGCTCTTCAAAAATAGAGAGGGTCTTTTCGGATTCTTCGCGAGTCTCCGCGATCCTTTCTCCCAGCTGTTGAGACTGCTGAAGAAGACGTTCGACCTGGGCATGTGCGGATTCCGTCCGACTCAGGAGAGAGGCGGCACGGGAGGTAAGATCCGAGCTCTGGGTGACCCCGTTCATGAGATCACGTTTGGTTGCTTCAAGTTGCTGACGGGTCGCCTGGGCTTCCTGGCGCAAACGCCGGACGAGTTCGTCCTGTTTCTGAACTTTATGGGCAGCCTCCTGGAAGACACGGCCCGAATCTTCGACTTCAGCCTCATGACCGGCAAGCCGTTCACGCTCCACTTCAATGGATTCTTCCAGCTGCTGCTTCTCAGAATCCAGGGCAGAAAGCTGAGAAGACAGGTCACCTTGGCGACGCCTGGAGAGATCCAGTGCACTCTGTTCACGGGTCAATTCATCCGAGAGCTGCTGCAACTTGGTCTGAAGTTCTTCTGCAAGCTTTGTATTATGGAGCTGCTCAATGCGGTCTACTTCGATCGCGTTCTCGGCAGTTTGTAGTTCCGCGCGCAAGCCTACAAGTTCCTGCTCCAGCGCCTGCTTATGCTGCAGAATGCCCTCGAGCTTCTGGCGAAGAACCTGGCTCTTGCGCCGACCCCAGGTCATTTCTTTGTCGAGAAGTTCATCCTTATATTTTTTGTAAAGACGTGCTTTCTGGGCCTGACGCTCGAGTGAACCAAGGTTCCTTTCGATTTCCTGAATGACATCATTCAGGCGCGACATGTTGGTCTGCGTGGCTTCGATTTTCCTGAGGGATTCTTTTTTGCGGGCTTTGTATTTGGCGATCCCGGCGGCTTCTTCAATCAGGAGCCGGCGCTCTTCAGGTTTGGCGTTGACGATTTTTCCGATCTGTCCCTGCTCAATAACGGAGTAACCTTTGGCACCGACGCCGGTGTCCATGAAGAGTTCCTGGATATCTTTTAGACGGGCGGTAACACCGTTAATGAAGTACTCACCTTCGCCACCGCGATAGAGCCGCCGGGTGACGGAAATTTCTTTGGTCTTCAGATGAATGGGAACATCTGTCGCCGTAGCGCCGGAAGGTAGCGCATCAGGATCGATGACATCGGTTTCCATGACCATGGTCGCTTCGGCCATGCCCAGAGGGGAGTACTTGGAGCTGCCGTTGAAGATGAGATCTTCACTGCCGCTTCCGCGCATGTGCTTGTAGGACTGCTCTCCCATGACCCAGAAGAAGGCATCGACAATATTGGATTTTCCGCAACCGTTGGGTCCAACGATACCGGTGATTCCATGATCGAAATGGATGACTGTTTTATCTTTGAAAGATTTGAAACCTTGAATCTCAAGCCGCTTCACTCGCATGGATACCACTTCCCCCAAATCGACTATTTTGAGCGCACAAGATAACAAGCGACGCTGAAAATACAAGGTACGCAGGAAATTAAATTATCTGACTGGATTCATCCAGCTGACAGCTAAAAGACAATAAAAACAGGGCCCGTGGAATGGATTATTCATCCTTCACGGGCCCTATAGATTGTGATTTGCGGTATTTCCGCGGTTAGTAGTCCCCTCCGGACCAAAAAGAACCAGTTCTCGTGGTTCAGGGTTGCCTCTCGACAAACCTATGTTTGGTGGATGTTGGACTGGTTGATATTGATCTTCACCAGCAGCTGTCGCGTTACACCCCGGCCAAGGGTACAATCGACAGTTCGTGAGCTTCGCAGGGCCCAGGTCGCTATCATGCGACCCTCCAAGGCGAATTCGCCCACGCTATCTCCCGCGCGGAGGACCCGTTGCAGGTGATTCAAGAATGGCGTTGAAGCAGCAATTCAGCGATCCTTCTTTCGGCATCTATTTGCCTCCTTCTGATACTTAAGACACTAAAACAGAGTTAGTTTTAGCGCAATGTGTCAAAAATGACAAAATTCATATATTTTGTTGCCGGAGCATTTTTTGAAAAAAAGCCAAGCCGACTCACCGGTGAAACAGCAGCATCCAGTTCCGCGAACCGGCAGAGATTTGTACTCACTACTGTCTAGTGGGTGGACGGGCGCAGAGAGAAACTAAAAGCATTTCTGCAGCGGGGGCTTTTGAGTGATCTGATTGAATTCCTGTATCCCGGAGGGAGTTTCAAACTGCGCTGTCCACCAGACATACTTCCAAGGATTAAGTAAACGAGCATCCACTTCGCTCACATGAATGGATTCTTCTCTAATTTTGTAATTATTTGCTTTAGCGATATCCCTTAACTTCGCAATTCCGACAGTCCGGCAAGCATTCACAAGTTTCTTGTGCTTCAGCTCTAAACTTTTATCGGCCGAACAGGTGGCGCAAGGCGCCTTTACATTTTGAAGGCTCGCCTTGACAGCATCCGCTGCGCGAACCACCCCAGTAAGGTCCTGCTTTTCAGTCGCGCACTCATGAGCGTGAACATCAACGCTGAATGCTGCACCTATAGAAAGAAAAAACAGACCAACAAATAAAGAGTTTTTGCGCATATTTTGCTCCCTTGTCAATTAAGTATGCGTAGCAACCCGGTCAAATGCAACATCGAAGCATAGGCTGATCAAACAACTTATTCATCCATTGACCTTCAGGCATCTGACCCCCAGAAGAAAAAGGCCCACCTCCTTTCGGGGGTGGGCCTTTTGAATTCACCCGCGATGCATGTGCATCGCGAGAATTTTACTTACGTTTGCCTTTTTTGGCGGCTTTCTTGGGAGCGGCCTTTTTAGCGGATTTGGAAGCCTTCTTTGCAGGGGCTTTCTTTCCAGCTTTACGAGGCGTCTTGATTGCAGCCTGTGCAGCCGCCAAACGTGCGATCGGCACGCGGAACGGAGAGCAGCTGACGTAATCGAGACCGGCACGATGGCAGAACTCGACCGAAGTCGGCTCACCGCCGTGCTCGCCGCAAATTCCGACCTTGAGGTCCGGACGAACGCTCTTGCCTTCTTCGATCGCAAGCTTCATGAGACGGCCAACGCCCACCTGATCCAAGGTAGCGAAAGGATCGCGCTCATAGATTTTTGCATCGAGGTAGTCCTTCAGGAACATCCCGGAATCGTCACGAGACAGACCATAGGTCGTCTGCGTGAGATCGTTGGTTCCGAAGCTGAAGAACTCGCCGTACTCGCAGCCTGCGATTTCAGCCGCAGTCAACGCCGCGCGAGGAAGCTCGATCATCGTGCCGAGCATGTACTGGAAGCGCTTCACACCCTGGGATGCGAATTCCGCCAGAACCTTCTCTGCTTCGTCTTTGCAATAATCGCCGACAAATTTCAGTTCGCGCCAATCACCGACGAGCGGGATCATGATTTCCGGAACGATCTTGAACTTCTCATCCCGAACCAGCTCACAAGCAGCTTCCATGATCGCACGCACCTGGGTGCGGTAGATTTCCGGGAAGCTCACGCCCAAGCGGCAGCCGCGATGGCCGAGCATGGGATTGAATTCATGAAGCATTTCATTCTTGCGTTTGAGACGATCAAAGCTCACACCGATCTTCTTGGCCAAGGCCTGAAGCTCTTCGTCTTTGTGAGGAATGAACTCATGCAGCGGAGGATCCAGAAGACGGATCGTGACCGGGAGACCCTTCATTTCACGGAAGATGCCCTTGAAGTCTCCCCGTTGCATCGGGAGAATCTTCGCCAACGCCTTCTCACGACCTTCAACGGTGTCCGCAAGAATCATTTCGCGGACCGCATCAATACGATCGGATTCGAAGAACATGTGCTCCGTGCGGCAGAGGCCGATGCCTTCAGCGCCGTACTCGCGGGCAACACGGGAATCATTCGGAGTATCGGCATTCGTACGGACTTTGATCTGACGAATGACATCCACCCACTTCATGAGTTCCTGGAAATCGAGATTCAGGGTTGGAGGGATCGTTGCGACCTTACCCTTGATCACTTCGCCGGCAGAACCGTCGAGAGTGATGAAATCGCCTTCACGGATCGTGGTAGAACCCACAGCAAACTCGCGTTTGTCATGATTCACCTTGATCGCGCTGCAACCGGCTACGCAGCACTTGCCCATGCCACGAGCCACAACGGCCGCGTGAGAGGTCATGCCACCGCGAGCCGTGAGAATACCTTCAGCCACCGACATTCCATGAATGTCTTCAGGCGAGGTTTCAGTACGGACGAGAATGACTTTTTTGCCACCTTCTTTGACCCACTTTTCAGCAGTATCCGGATCAAAGACTGCCTGACCGGTCGCGGCTCCAGGAGAAGCCGGGAGACCCTTGGCAAGAAGTTCCTTGTGCGCTTTGGGGTCCAGCATCGGGTGAAGGAGCTGGTCCAACTGCGAGGGAGCAACACGAAGAATTGCTTCTTCCTTGGTGATGAGCTTTTCACGGACCATGTCACAGGCAATTTTGAGCGCCGCGGCTGCGGTGCGTTTGCCGTTACGGGTCTGGAGCATGAACAATCTGCCGTGCTCGATCGTGAACTCGATGTCCTGCATGTCGCGGTAATGCTTCTCGAGCTTCTGGTAGTTTTTGACCAATTCTTTGTAAGGTTTCGGCATAACTTCTTCCAGGGTCGGAAGAATTTCAGTCGCGTTTTCCTGACGGGAAACCGTATTGATCGGCTGCGGTGTACGGGTACCGGCTACGACGTCTTCGCCTTGTGCATTCACCAGGAACTCACCGAAGAACTTCTTCGCGCCCGTGCTCGGATCACGTGTGAAGGCCACGCCGGTGGCGCAATCATCACCCATGTTGCCGAAGACCATGCTCTGAATATTGACTGCGGTACCCCAGCTCTCCGGGATATCGTTCAGTTTGCGATAAGTATTGGCGCGAGGATTCATCCAGGAACCGAATACGGCGCCAACAGCACCCCAGAGCTGATCCCAGGGGCTCTCCGGGAATTCTTTACCGTGAGCGCGAATGATTTCCTTAAATTTTCCGACGAGCTCCTTGAGGTCATCGGCCGAAAGTTCTGTGTCGAGCTTCGCGTGACGGGCTTCCTTCATCTTCTCGAGTTCGGCTTCGAAATTATCAGAGTGAATTTCGAGAACGACATCGGAGTACATCATGATGAAGCGGCGATAGCTGTCGTAGCTGAAGCGCGGGTCTTTGGACTCGGCAATCAAGCCCTGCACGCTGACATCATTTAAGCCGAGGTTCAGAATCGTATCCATCATTCCAGGCATCGATGCGCGAGCGCCTGAGCGGACTGAAACAAGCATGGGGTTTTTGGCTGCACCGAACTTGCGGCCCATGTATTTTTCAAGCTGTGCAATGCCGTGCTTCACCTGGGCATCGAGTGCTTTCGGATATTTCCGGCCGTTTGCATAAAAATACGTGCACACTTCGGTGGAAATCGTGAATCCCGGAGGAACGGGCAGACCGAGACTGGTCATACCGTGGAGGTTGGCGCCTTTTCCGCCCAACAACTCCTTCATGTTCTCTTTGCCATCGGCCTTACCGTTGCCAAAGATATAAACGTACTTGTCTTTTTTACCCGACTTACCTGCCATTTTTCATTTCTCCCAATTATGGATTTTATCCTGGATGTAGCCAGAGAGTTTATCCGTACTTACTCGTTCTTGAGCCATACTGTCACGATGACGGACCGTGACTGTGTGATTTGAAAGCGTGTCGTAATCGATCGTCACGCCGAACGGCGTCCCGATTTCATCCTGACGCCGGTACCGCTTGCCAATTGACCCCGCCTCATCCGTCGTGACGCGGAAATTTTTCTTGAGATCGGCGTAAACCGTCTCCGTATATTCTTTCAACTCCGGCTTCTTCATCAAAGGATAGACTGCCACCTTGTAGGGCGCCAGATGCGGATGAAGTGCCAGCCAGACACGCTCACCGTCGAAGCGGTAAGCATCGGCAAGCGCGACCAGCAAGGTGCGATCACAGCCCGCGGAGGTTTCAACGATATAGGGAAGGTAACGCTCGCGATGCTCCTCATCGAAATACTCGAGCTTCTTCCCGCTGAATTGCTGGTGACGTCCGAGATCAAAGTCAGTCCGATTATGAATGCCTTCCAGCTCCTGCCAACCGAACGGAAACTCATATTCAATGTCGAATGCGGCTTTGGCATAATGGGCGAGCTCGCCTGCTCCATGCTCATGAAAGCGCAGCTTGTTTTTGCGGATACCATTGGCCAGATGCCACTCGATCCGGGTCTGCTTCCACCTTTCAAACCACTCGACATCAGTTCCGGGTTTCACGAAGAACTGCATTTCCATCTGTTCGAATTCACGGGTGCGGAAAATAAAATTTCCAGGCGTGATTTCATTACGAAACGCTTTGCCGATCTGGGCGATTCCAAAAGGCACTTTCTTGCGCGTCGATTGCTGAACATTCAAAAAATTGACGTAGATACCTTGCGCGGTTTCCGGCCGGAGGTAAACCACGGAGGCGGCATCTTCCAGGGGTCCCATGAAAGTTCTGAACATGAGATTGAATTGCCGGGGTTCGGTCAGCTCGCCACCGCATTCAGGGCATTTCTTCGACTTCATTGCTTCGGCATCGATTTTATCGGCGCGAAAACGGCTTTTGCATTTTTTGCAGTCGACCAGTGGATCAACAAAACCGGCGACATGACCGGAGGCTTCCCAGACTTTTGGATGCATCAGAATTGCGGCATCCAGACCTTCAACATCTTCACGATCAACCATCGCGCGCCACCAGCGCTCTTTCACGTTGCGCTTGAGCTCAATTCCGAGCGGACCGTAATCCCAGCAGGCATTGATGCCGCCGTAAACTTCGCTCGACGGAAAAACAAAGCCGCGTCTTTTGCAAAGAGAGACCAGATCGGCCATGTCTTTCAAATCCTGGGGAGGCCCTGCAGGTTTCTGCTCTTCTTTTTCGTTTTCACTCATAATGTTCTTAATGGGTTATTTCTGGAAAACATACAATGCCAGAAAACCGGTGAGTTAACCAAAAGATTTTGAAATTTTTGACAAAAGAGCCCTGCGCAAGGATATGCGCCGCAGCACATTAGCGACCAATTCCAAGATGCCAGGTACCGTGAATTTCGATCGGAATCCAGACTGATCGCAAAATCATGGGGACAGCGGTGGTCTCAATTATTTTCAAATCCGGAGAAATCCGGCGTCGAGAAAACTCCACGACGGCTCTTCTCATGAGCCCGCACCAGACCCCGTGCAGATCCATTTTGTCTTCAGAAGCTGACAGAAATGCAACGCCTTCTCCACCAACCCCTTCGATTCTGACATTAAATATGAGCAGACATTTTGCGCTTTCGGGCGGCAGGAACCCACCCCGGTTCAGAGGCAATCCCAAACTGGGCTTCTGATCTGCAAAGTGATCCGTCAACTCATCAATCAGCGCGGAATGCAGAGACTCAAGTAAGGCACTCCAGGGTGAACTCATACATGATGAAACTTAGCGTATTCTCCCGATTTTTGCAGCAATTCATCGTGAGTACCTCGTTCCACCACTTCCCCGTCTTTCATGACCAGGATCAGATCCGCATGTTTCACCGTTGAGAGGCGATGAGCGATGATCAGCGTGGTACGGTTCAGCATCAGCTCGTCCAAAGCACTTTGTACTGCGCGTTCAGAGGCCGTATCCAGGCTCGACGTCGCTTCATCAAGAATCAGGACCGGCGCTTCCCGCAGAAATGCCCTCGCAATCGAAAGACGTTGACGCTCTCCTCCTGAAAGTTTTTGTCCACGATCTCCAATAATCGTGGAGAATCCATCGGGCAATCCCTCGATGAAATCCAAAGCATGGGCGCGGCGCGCCGCTTCCCGGATTTCCTCGGGCGTCGCACCGAGCCGACCACACCGGATATTTTCTTCGACCGTGTCATTAAAGAGGAAAACATCCTGACTCACGACCGCAAATATCTTGCGCAGATCCCCCAGGGAAACATTCCGGATATTCTGACCGTCAAGGAAGATCCCCCCTGCCGTAACATCGAAAATTCTCGGAAAAAGGCTGACCATCGAACTTTTACCTGCTCCACTGGCCCCGACGAGTGCAACCGTCTTTCCAATTTTCAGATCAAAGCTGACGTCCTTCAGGATCAACCGCTGAGGCGCATCCGGATAGGCGAACGAAATCTGCCGAACTTCAATGCCTTGATGAAATCCTGACAAAGGCACGGGCGAAACGGGATCCGGAATATTCGATTTCCAATCAAAGATCTGAAAAATACGATCGCAAGCGCCCGCCGCCTGATTCAGCCTGATATTGACCTCGTTCAAAACTCTCAAGGGATTGATCATCAGCGCAAAAGCGGCGAAGAACGCGATCAGGTCACCCGAACTCATTTCTCCGGAAAGTACCTGGCGTCCACCGTAATAAATCATCAACCCCAGGATAAAGGAGGTGATCAACTCAACCATCGGATGCGCTGCCTCTTCCATGGCCGCAATCTTCAGCATGACATGAGTGTAGTAATTGCTGCGATCGTAGAATTTGCGCCGGACATACTCCTCAAGCCGGAAAGTCTTGACGACCCTCACACCACTGAAACTTTCCTGAATCACGGAATAAAGATGGGCGCTCTCTTCAGAAAGTTTTCCGATATAGCGTTTCAAATTCCTGCCGGTTGTGGAGAAAACCCAGGCCAAGGGAGGAAAAACGATGAACATCAGAACCGTCAGACGCCAGTTCAGACTCATGGCGTAGCCGAAAAGGAGCAGGAATGTGATGGGCTCCCGTACGAGGGTATTGATCGACATGATCGCAGCATCCACATAGGTGGGGTCCACACCCACCCTGGAGATCAAAGTCCCGGTACTTTGCGCAGTGAAATAATCGGCCGACAAACCGAGCAGATGTTCATAGAGATCGTTTTTGATCTTCTGATTGACTCGTGCAACCACGACCCGGAGCAGATAAAAATGAAAGAAACGAACGACAAAATTCGCCGTATACAGAAGAACCACACCGATAGCCAGGCGCGTCAACATCCAGCTATTATGCTCTACGAGCACGTCGTTCACGAGATATTTGGCCAGAGGCGCTGGACCCAACCTCAAGGCGGCGAGCGGAATTGCCAGAATGGCGCTGATCGCGATGAACCATATATAAGGTCGAAGGTAGGGTTTAAGCCTCAGGAGCGATTTCATTTCCATCATCTTTCACATATTTCCATTCCGAATTCGAGCGGAGATTGAGGCTCGCACAGGGGACCGGGTCTGTGGTAGGGTCCGAAGCAATATGAGTAAAATTCTGGTAGTTGGAGGCGCAGGCTACGTCGGCAGCGCCACCAGTGCATGGCTCCTTGACCATGGACATGAAGTTTGGATTCTCGATGACCTTTCAACGGGCCACGAAGAACTCGCCATGGGTGGACACCTCGTGGAAGGTCAAGCTGGAAACAGGGAGATTCTGCGAAATCTCCTCTCTCATGAACACTTTGATTGCGTGATGCATTTTGCCGCCAAGAGTCTCGTTTCGGAAAGCGTCCGAAGACCCGCCGAATATTTTGAGAACAATGTCATTCAGACCCGGGAGCTTCTGAACGTCATGATGGAAACCGGAACGCGCCGGTTTATCTTTTCCTCTACCTGCTCGATTTTCGGAGATCCCGGGAATAAGGGAATCAACGAAACTCTGGAAAAACGTCCAACCAATCCCTACGGTGAAACCAAGCTCCAAGTCGAAAAGATGATGGAGCAATTCGCTGAGGAACGCGGGCTCCAGGGCATCGCGCTCCGATATTTCAATGCTGCGGGTGCTGAAAACAAGCTCCGCGTCGGTGAATGGCATGACCCTGAAACTCATCTGATCCCTGCCGTTCTGAGAGCGGCACTTGAGGGCGGAACGGTTCAGATCTACGGCACCGATTATCCAACCCCCGACGGCACCTGCATCCGCGACTACGTTCACGTATCGGATTTGGCCTCTGCCCATGGGGCGGCAATGGCCCGTCTGCTTGCTTCGGAGGAAGGTCCCGGGAAATTCGAAGCCTTTAATCTTGGAAGTGAGAACGGTTTCTCTGTGCGTGAGGTGGTCCAGGCCTGTGAGCGGGCAGTCGGACATACCCTGAGCGTCACCGAACGCGGGCGTCGCCCTGCCGATCCTCCTCGCCTGGTTGCTGATTCCAGTCTGGCCAAGGAAGCCCTGGGTTTCAAAATCACCCACTCCCTTGAGTCGATCGTCAAAAGCGCCTTGGAATGGGAGAAAAAGAGACGAGCCCTGATCACCACCTCCCGTAAAGCTGTTTTCCTGGATCGTGACGGAACTATCAATGAGGATCCGGGCTACATAGCGGACCCGGATCTGATCAAGGTTTATGACGGTGTCGGCAGAGCCCTCGCCAAACTGAAAGAAGCCGGTTACCTGCTGATTGTGATCTCCAATCAATCCGGCGTGGCCCGCGGGCTTATTCCAGAAGGCGCCCTGGACCGCGTTCATGCGCGGTTGAATGATATCCTGACAGCCTCCGGCGCTGCTCCTGATTATTATGAACTCTGCCTGCATCGCCCTGAAGATCATTGCGAGTGTCGCAAACCCAAGCCCAAACTGATTTTCAACGCTGCAATGAAGCTGGGTATTGATATTTCCGAGTCTTATATGATCGGGGATAAACCGAGCGATATTGGAACAGGTAAAAACGCAGGCTGCAAAGGCATCCTGCTCGTCCGAACAGGCCATGGCTGGGAAACAGAAAAAACACTCAAGCCAGGGGAAGTTGATTTCGTGGGGGACTCACTGGAAGAGGCTGCAAACTGGATTCTACGTCAAGAAACCTGAGGCCGCGCAAGGGCTGACGGTCAAACCCCGGCACGTGAAAAACAAAAAGCGCTTCCATAAAACGGAAGAGTTCCTGATGTTCCTGTCTTGAGGCTTGCGCAATCGCCGCCGCTTTACGGATCGGCAACAGCAAGCCCCACTGGAAATCCCGTATCGCGCGAGGCGAAACCCGCAATAAAGAATTCTGAAATCCACCCTGCATCCGAACATGCCGGGTCTGCTCAGTGCGACAATTCGGACAAACCCACCCCGCGTCAGCAGGCAGGCAGCTTAAAGTCGTCTCCGGAATTCCATTCTCGAGCAGGCCATCCAGACCGGCCTGACAAACCAGGCAAAGCTCAAGCTGGGGCTGATGCCCATTCCATTGAAGAAGTTTGGCCAGGTAGAAGTTGAGCAAAGCCAGATCAGCGCCCGGCTTATCCGACTCTTCGAGATAAGCCAAGGCATTGGAATGTAACCTAAAAAGATCCGGACAGGGCTCTCCCTGGGGTGCCAATTTCAGTATCAGCTCATTGAAAACCGAAGCAAGTGCCAGCTTTTCGAAATCCTTCCGGAGCCCCTCGTAGCCACGTCGGATATGAGCTTCGCTCAGACTGCAAAGCTCCGCGCCAGGTCGCTGGCTGAAGTGCCACTCGCTCGCCGAAAACGGCTCCAGCGCCCCCCCAAATCTTCGCGATTGTATGGAATTCCGGGCAAGCGCGGTGATCAGGCCTGAGTTTTCGGTCAAAGCCGAGACAATCCGATGCCGCTCCTCAAAAGGAATGGCTCGTAAAACAATGGCGAGATCGCGTTTAAGCTCCATTAATTGAAGAAGTAGCACAAAAGGGAGGTGCTCAACAATTCTATAGCGGGCTCACTAAAAATCAGATAAAAAGTTTTTTCTGTTGGTACCAACTCTCATTGGCGTGGGGCTATAGCTCAGTTGGTAGAGCGCTGCATTCGCATTGCAGAGGCCGACGGTTCGAACCCGTTTAGCTCCACCAATTTCCTCACAACCCCAAATACATACTTGTGATCCCCTGAGTATCCTTTTTTATATTAACTTACTTTAATATCTTTGGTGCGATGCATATTTTTTAAAGCCATTTAATTTAATAGCAAATAACGAATATTTAAGAACTTTCCCGCCGTCAAACAAGTGTCAGAACGGTCTTTTTCTGAAAACGGGTTTTTTATTTCCGAGAGAAAAGTATTCCTTCACAATTTCTTGATCGGAGATTTTTCCGTTTCACGCATTCCAACTCCTGTAGCTCTCTGTGGCGCAAGGAGGAGGATGCTGCATTTTTTTTAAACTATCTGAGGAGAATAAGTATGAAGTTTAATTCTAAGAGAGTGGCGTTGCTCGCCCTCGCTGTATCCATCGCAGGTACGGGTTGTACTGGTGGATCGGCCCCAGTCGCCAGCAGCGACGGTATTAGCGTTGGCGATGGTGACGGTGGCACAACACCATCAAGTGCAGTCGTTCTGTCTGGAGTTCTCGCGTTACAGGGATCGCAAAGTTTTGCTGCTCAAAAATCGTCTTTCATGACCAAAAGCAGCTTCGCGACCCTGGCGGACGCGGAGGATTTCCGGATCTCGTGTTCCACGTTTGAAGCGACCCCGAAGAGCTGCGGCGGCCCCGTTGCAAGTAATGGTGCATTCAACGTCTCCTGCGATGGCTTTGCCGCCATTCCGTTTGGTTGCTTTGTCTACAACACGGCTACCTTCAACAACTATCCGATCACTTTCAACGTCAATTCCACGGACGAGAAATCGGCAATGAACGTTGCCGCAACCACGATTACAGGCATCGACCTGGTGATCGATACGGATACGGGCACTGCCACTGCAGCAGCGACCATCACCAACCCTGACACGATCGAAGAAGTCGTGGTGGATGCGGATGCCTTCAATGGCTTCAATGGTCCATGGACACTTCTGGTGAAGTCCTATGCCGATGCAGCGTCGAAATACTCAGACGCTGATTGGACAATGATGAAGAACGATTATTGTCGCAAAAATTATTGGAACACTTGCGGCGGCACTTGCTCGGACAGCGGACAGACTGCGGCCTGCTCTGCTGCAAACGTCGCAGCGATCACCAATGAAACAGCGTACAACGGAGTCGTTGGCGAGCGCATGGGCACCGACCCGATGCCCCTTTACTTCGTTGCGAAGACAGCCGGGGACGTTCGCACTCTTGAAGTGTGGCCAAGCGCGGCTGCGAAGAGTTCCTGTGTCGCATCTGGTAGCAGCTATAGTTGGCTGTTCTCGGATGGTGATGGCGGCAAAGCAGATATTCCGTTCAACTTCACAGTGGCAGAAGGCAACGGCTGCTCAACTGATGATGCGGCAAATAATCCGTCACTCTGCTTGAGCAAAAAACTCGGCACAGCTGCTGATACCATGATCACCCAATGGTTCCCATTCATGGCTGGGGACACGCGCGTAGTACCGTCCATCGCGGCCACATGCAAATACATGGTCAACCCTCCGAATGAGCTGTGGAACCCAAGTCAAGCTGTCGTTGATGCCTGTCAGGCAGACACCACTGGCTGTAAACTCATGGGTAATGACCCGATGAATGCGGCCCGCTCCTACCTGTTCGCAAAAATCTATGCGGGAGCCACCAATGCCGGGACATCTGACCCGGTCCTCTTGGCTCTCAGCGATCGCGATTTCAGCGACAACGTCATCCCGACTGGAAGCGCAGACCTCAAATACGGCTATCGCACCTGGACCGGCGGCGGAGAAACCTGGACCGAAGTCACGAGTCCTGAACGTGTCGATCTCGGTGGCTGTTTGCAGTGGCCGGATTGGGCACAATGCCAATTGGGTGGCTGCACTACACCGCAGAATCCCACGATCGTTGCAGTTGGCAGAATGGTTACCAACTATGGACCCAATGCTGCCGCGTCAACTGACGACAATAGCTGGAAATGCAACATGCCGGAAAAACGCCTGCTGGTTGCCAACGAACAAGGCTATATCACTCTCGATGGTGTGAAGTACCTGGAAGCCCAGCCGTTCATTACCGTGAGCAGCGTCAACAAGGAAACCTGGTCTCAGGTTTGCGAACTGACAGACACGACTCCAGAACCAGACGCAACCCTTGGATATCAGACTTTCCCGGCTGACTTTACCAATGCACAGATTGTTACCGAAGCCGGTAATCGTCAAAACGGCGGCAGCCCCGAGCAGCAAAAGGGAACGATGATGGGAGCTCTCTACGAGCTGATCACTCGCGCAGCTGAAGGCGGCGGCAGCGATAGCTCACCCACCTTCTGGAACGGAACCAAATCGATCAGTTGTACTGATATCAAAGACGGAAATGACGGTGCTCCGATCAACTTTGAAACGGACATCGATCCTCTCTTCAAGAGCACCCATGATTCATGGCAGCTGAGCAGCTTGCTCAAATGCGTGATGATCGGGATTTATAATAACAAGGGAACCTGCAGTGGCGTTGCACCAAACATTACGTGTGACGGTACTTATGGTGCCGTTGCTGCTGATGTGCAAAACCAGGGAGCTGATATTGCTGGTTTCGCCGAGTCCGGGACCACCGGATATCCGACGATCTTCGTGACCCTTGGAACCAACAGCTGTCTGCCGAAGTTCCAGATGACGTCACTTTGTACTGACGGCTTCTGCGAACCCAAAGTCATCTGCTCGGATTACGTAGCAGAAGACGGCGGATGCTCCACCGGAGCGCAGCCTGCCAGCATGATGGGCGTGCTCAAGGCTGAGGCATTACCGGGGAACAAATTCAACTTCTTTGAAAAGAGTGTTCGATACGATGTACGGTTTGATCCGGGCACCAGTGTCAATACTGTCTGTCAGAGATCTGAATTCATGACCATAACAAGCGATGCGATCACTGCAGCTCCGGCTGCCGGGTTCGACATCGGCATGATCTTCGATAATCGTGAATCCGAGACCAACATCAGCAGTCCAGACCTGGATTGCCAAGGTCAGGCTTTGAGCCCCACAGCCCAATCCCGCTCCGGGTTCAAGATGTACACGACCTTCACCAAGCAATAAGGTGAACGGTTAAGGTCTTTGGACCTTAAAGCCCGGCAGTCCGCGGTTGCGGGTTGCCGGGCTTTTTTTTATGATGGGTTCCAAATGAAGATGAATATAAAATTGAAATGGTGGATCTCCGCATTCTTAAGATTCTTGACTGTCGGTGGCGCATTGGTTCTCGCGGCGCCGTATTTCTGGCCCCTTTCCATCGAGAGGAAGTTCAATACAATGCTAGCGGTGGGGGAACTGAGTTCACTTCCCGAGCTGGCGCGCGGATACCAGAATTCCACCTGTTTCCAGGAGCAGGCCCTGGCACAGGCGTATCTGGGATATGCCGAATTTCTCGCAGCTCAGGATTCAGCCAGCAAAGATCCCAGAGGCGTATTTTTTCAGCTCCAGTCAGTAAAAAATAAAATCAGCAGCAGCCTTGAACTAGTGAAAAAGCCCGAAGCGCAGAGCCGCTGGAACATTCGCTTGGAAAAGAAAGTGAATACGATGCTTTCAGAGATCATACAGTTCGAGCAAAAGAACCTCGGGCATGTGCTTCAGGCACTTCAGCAGGAGCAACAGATCTATCAGCAGCAAGCAAAGATGAAGACCTACGAGGCCTGGGGTCGCGAAGCAAGGCAGGCCAGAAAAGACGCAAAAGCCAAGTAACTCAAAAATAGAAGTGCAGACCGGCGCCTTCCGATCTAATCTGCACTTCATGAAATTGGCAGAAAATCAGCAACCCATGTACCGTTTCCTGGCGGTACTCACCGCTGCCTCAACTGTAGGTTTCCAGGCTTACTCCATTCTTTTCAACAATTATGCGGTCGAGGTTGTGAAACTCGAAGCCAACGGTGTCGGGCTCATTCAGTCCATCCGCGAAATTCCAGGATTTTTGGCGCTTCTGGCGGTTTTTGTCATGCTCGTCATCAAAGAACACCGACTGGCGGCGATGTCCGTTGCTTTGCTCGGGCTCGGAACCGCAATGACTGGCTTTCTACCGAGCTTTACCGGTCTCGCCTTTTCGACCCTGATCATGAGCTTTGGGCTTCACTACTTTGAAACAAGCAATCAATCACTCACCCTGCAATATTTCTCCAAAGGCTCCGCCCCGCTCGTTCTCGGACGTTTGCGGAGTCTTGCCGCGGTTTCCAGCATTGCTTCAGGATTTTTCATCTGGCTTTTGGGTCATGTTTTTGAATTCAAAGCTGTCTTCTTCATCGTTGGAATGCTCGTTTCTTCCGTCGGGGTCTGGGCCTTCCGGCAGGAGCCTACCCACGCGGACATTCCAGCTCAGAAACCACGAATGGTTCTTAAAAAAAAGTACCTGCTCTTTTATGTGCTCACATTCCTGTCTGGTGCCCGTCGGCAGATTTTTATCGTTTTCTCAATGTTTCTGCTCGTAAAGCATTTTCATTTTTCGGTGCATGAAATGGCCGGCCTTTTCATCGTGAACAACGTGATTGCATACCTGATGAATCCAATCATCGGGCGGGCAATTGTTCGTTTCGGCGAAAGGAAAATCAGCTCGATAGAGTACTTGGGCGTGGTCATCATATTTTTGATTTACGCGTTTACCACCTCAAAATTGCTCGTTACCTTGATGTATATTGCCGATTCCCTGCTCTTTAACTTTTCGGTTGCCATCCGAACTTACTTTCAGAAGATCAGCGATCCAGCCGACATCTCCTCGTCCATGGCTGTGGGTTTCACAATCAATCATGTGGCCGCAGTTTTCCTGCCGGCTCTCGGTGGGTTGCTTTGGATGATCGATTACCGGATCCCGTTCCTGATCGGCGCTGCTTTGGGTGTTGTCTCGCTTGTAACCGCGCAGAGGATGGTAAGCAGTACCGAAGCGGAATCATGAAGCATCTTTAAAAAGGAAAAAGGAAACAGGCCTCCTTAAACGGCGTATCGTGCCCTCAGAAGCCCGCAGACGAGCCTTCTTGCTTCTTTGGGGCCAAGATCTGCACGGCTTTCTATCCGATGGACCTCGTCCGCAAGAGTTTCGTCTTTGATATCAGAACGAAACCAGCGCGAAAAATCTCCAGCCCTGAGATGGTGCGCCCAAGTGCCTTCATCCAAACCTTCGGAGATCTGGACAAACAACGCGAGATTCTGCGCCTTCAGATTCAGCAGGTTCTGCGGTCCACGAAAATAGAAGCTGCTGCTTCCGAGATCACCTTCAGCGTACTTTCGAACGTGCCGGATGCGTTCGGCGCGCCCAAGGAGTGTCTCCATTACGAAAGGCTCCTGGCCTCCTGTAAAGAGCCATGCAATCACATCCTCCTTTCGTTCTGGCAGACTCAGGGGCCCGGAGACCGGCCTTCCTGCTGCATAGCTGAACTCAGCGAGAGTTCGGTTGGGAGACTCACCAACTGCAATTATTGTATCTACAAGCCGAAGAATTGGAGCAGCGACTTCATTCGGGTGAACAGTAAGAAGAACGGTCTCTCCAAGTTTTGCAGGCACAGTGAGCGGAGCCGTCCCTAATGCGGTTGGCAACATGTGATGAGCCTCGTCGATCACGATCCAATGCGGCCTGCTCGTCCTTGCTCGCATGGCATTTAACGCAGGAAGAAGACCTGCAAGGAATGCAGGACGATCGAACAGGGGAACCCCCACCAAGTTCACGCTTAAGCTCACCTTCGGATCCATGAGCAGCTTCAGAATTTCATCGAGTTCCGGCGCTCGCCGGAGGCTTCCGACTGATACGATCTCATCAAGAGTGCTGTAATCCCCTTCGGGATCAATAATGCACACCTGATAATCACGCGCATGAATTCTCTCAATCAAGCCGGCCGCAAATCTGGATTTTCCAGCCCCCGGCGGTCCCGCGATCAGAATGTTCTGACCGTAAGAGGGCGCCCAAACTATTCTGCCATCAAGTCGCTTCCCAAGCTCAATATGATTATGCACGAGCTTCGGTGCCAGAATCTGGAGATCGTCTTCAATGATTTTTTCAATAACGTCCACTACCCCATCGCTCGCGCAACCGTCCGTGACCCAAACGGCGACTTCCTTGATCGAAGAAATTGCATTCTTCACCGCTATAGGACATTCACTACTGCGCAAAAGCGAGTAATCGTTTTCTGAATCACCAATTCCGACCACCTCATGAAAAGAAAGACCCATTTTTCTGAGAATATAGGCCGTACCGGATGCCTTGTTGATTCCGGGCGGAAGAACCATCAGGGATTTTCCGTTAAAAATGATCTGAGCCTCCAGTCCGAGCTTTTGAATCCCGTCAAGAATTTTTGATTTTTCCGAGACATCTGTCGCGGCTATTACCTGGCCGATGACCAACGGATCAACGCCCATGTCTTTGAATTTTTCCAGGAGCTTTTCAGACAGAGGCTCCGACAGAAGCTTGGTCTCATTGGATCTCGGGTTGAAAACAACCGCGCCGTTCTCGGCGACAACATATTCGAACAGATCGAGCCGCGAACAGATGCGCCTCAAATCAGCAAGCCGTCTTCCGGTTACCACGATCGCGCGCCTGCCTGATAATTTAAGCCGCTCGAGGGCACGGATGACAGCCGGCAGAAGCACTCCGTTGCTGGCAAGCGTTTCATCGTAGTCGGCAGCTATGGCAAAATAGCGCATAAACTACTGCCAAGTGCAAATTCAGTGCGAGACGCTTGACGTTACCTACAGATAAATGCCGGCGGCACACTTACAATTGGCTCCTGCTCACAGACGGAAGGGTCCAACTGACTTAGGGAAATCCTTCCAGAGCTGACGAGCGCTGCCATTTTCAGGTAAAGCGGAGTCAAGTTGGCACGTACTGCGGCAACAATACTTGCGGGCTTGCCGGGATCGGCGCCTTCATAGCCTTTGGCGCACATTTCATTTCTGAAAAGATCTTCAGGTGTACGCTTCTCGAGCATTAAACGGAAAATCGCCGAAAGATATCCGGTCCGGTCCTCACCCATGGTGCAGTGGAAAAAAGCCATCCGGCCTTTCGTTTGATACACGCTAGACAAAACATCCAAGGCTTGCAAAGTCTGCCGGCATTTGGCCCTGTACCCGTCACGGTTATCCCAGCGAAAAGGAATCGAAAAAATTCTAGCTGCCGGAACCCCCGACTCTTTCCAGTCCTGAATCTCCCCGCGCACTTCATTCTTCGTCTCATTTTTGAAAATAATCACGTCTGTTACGCCGTACTTTGCAAGTGAGGGGACTTTCGAATCCGGACTACCGCCTCGCAAAATCCGCCCAGCGCCTGTTGCCACTAAATGTGCGTTGGGAACGTCGATACCCGGTATTGAGGAAGGGAACGGGGATTTATGCTCTGAGGCAATGCTCGCAGTGAACCACCCCAGAAAGAGGAGTGAGGACAAAGTGAATTTGTGAAGTAAAAACATGAGAGCAAACTAACATGACGCACTGCGCGATTCCAGCAAATTATCTGCTCCTGCCCGTCCTTGGACCAGGCAGATAATTGAATTGGAAGACTTACTGGCAGTAAGGAACGTCAAAAGCCTTGTTGAACACGGCATTCAGACCGGCGTTGTGGCTCTGCTCATAAACCGTCACCCGATAAGACGTGGGATACTGAACGGTGACTGACTCCCAGTCGATGCAGGTATCACCCTTGTGATTGTACTTCACGCAGCGCGACTCGGAGTGAGTCAGGGGTGCACTGAGGTATCTAGTCTCATAGCGCACGCATTGATTGAAGCGATAGCCGAACTCAACGCATACGGTGCGGTTCGGCTGAATCGGACGGATGTTCTGTCCATCGACGCAGAGCTCGTCGACAGAGACAGAGATATTGCCAAAGAAGATGGATGAGAAGCCCGCAATCAAGCCGGCCTGGCGGATTTCACTCCAGGAAGAAGCCGGACCAACATTGGAAGCGTAGGCGCTGCTCAAGAGCGACGCGGCAATCAAAAGGGCTAAAGAAATGCGTTTCATAAAAATTCTCCAATTTTTTCAATTAATGAATGACTGAGTGGACGGGTAGCACAGACCCGATTCCAGCGCATGAACTGCGCAAAACTTCTTTTTAGAAGAGATTCCTTCGTAATTTCAAGCACTTGAGAAAAAGAGAACAGAAGCAAACCGTCACAGGGTGTGACACTGGCTTCAGGCACTCATTCACAAGCCGGAATTTCAAAACGTTTTTTAAATTTCTGCTGCAGATCAGATTTCACATTTTTGTAATAGACCGAAACCATGTAGGCAGTCGGATGTACGGCAATATACGACTCGGATGAAAGGCAGTTGTCACCCCGAACATTCCATTTCACGCAACGGGAAGCAGCGTAGGTGCGTGGAGTGGAAAAATAGCGTGTCTCGTGTCGTTCGCAGCGATTCAGTCGCGCATCAAAAGCAGTGCAAACCTGACGATAGGGCTGCAGCGGCTTGAAATTGTCGCCGTCGATGCAAAGTTCGTCGGCACTCACTTGAGAGTACCGAAAAGGAATCATCGGGAATCCCCCGATCATTCCTGATCTGGCAATCTCTTCCCACGACGATTCCGGACCGAGCATCGCTGCCTGGGCCGTGCCCAATAAAAGCACAGGAAGAATTGCCGCCGCTCCGAATTTCACAGGCTGCCTCCTTGGGAAATTTTGACCTGCGTGATCCGCAGGTTTCCGAAGAGATCAAGAATGAAAGCCAGCTTTGGCTGCAATCCTTGCAACCCCGGGCCGGGCAGAGGAGCCCATGAAATATTCAGCCCACAACTCACGCTGGAACCAGGTGCTGAATCTGGATCTGAAACTGGCACACAACTCAGAACACTTGGGAGGACTCGCAGCTTCGAGCCCTCACGATAAGCAGGAGCGCCCTTTTTGAATCCGGGAGCCAGGACGTCTTCAATCAAAAGTGACAGCGGGCGGGACGCTCCCGCCGAAGCAATCTGTGCCCAGCCTGGGAAAACAGAGGTTTCCAAAGTGGCCAGAAACTGACTTGCCGGCGCGGGGCGGTCTCCGAGTTCAGAACGGTAACGGACGAATGCCCAATCTCCGACATAGTCGAGATATTTTTGCGTCAAAAGCTCACGAACATGAGAGGACAGATCAAGAAATCTGACTGGACGTGCTTGCTTCACGTTTTCAATGAAATCCAGGTCGATCATATGGGAAGCAGACCGAGCCCCGGCCGCGCGAATGAGTGCTTCGGCCAAGGAATTCAACAGACCATCCGCACCATCATCCAAACGCTTTCCATCCACTGAACAATCGTGCCCGACCTCGTGAAGAACGAGACTTGTCAGAAACGGCGCAGTCAGCGAGCCCGCCGCAAGTAACTTCTCCATTTCGCGGCGACTGATCCGCACAGTGCCATTATCCAATCGCTGCGCGATCGCGTGAAAACCGTTGCCATCGGAAATTTCTTCAACCAGTTCAAAGCGGGTCCTAATAATACCTACAAACAAAGTCTGTCGGCACCGGGTATAAATACGTTTGATCGCCTCCTGACCGGAGGCCTCAAAGAGGCCCTGCGGAGTGACTGAAGCAACAATGCTCGAAGCGATACTGCGGGCAAATTCAAACTGAATCGAGGCATCCTCCGTATTCCCGGCGCCCCCTGCTCCGGCGAATGCCCCGGTACTGACTAGAGAGAAAAGCAAAATTCCCAAAATCTTTTTCATAAACTTGCTTCGCTTTCCATTAACTGGTCGCGCTGGCCCGCTCCCATTCGATTGGAGGCCTCAAAAAGGTTGAAGTGCATTTGTACGACGGTATCCCCGTCCAGCTCAGTCTCGAATTCCGCGATGGCCTCGAGGACGAGCTTCTTGATCCACTTTTTCATTTCAGGAATTTTTCTTGAATCCACCGTGACCAGGTAGGTTTGAAATTCCCGGTTTTCCAGCGCATCCGTATCCAGAGCCGAATGAGCCAGGGTCATGCAGTCTTTATGAAACTGCTTACCTGAGGCGTTTGGCTTTTCGTCCTGAACCATCAGAATTGACTTGTTAATCCGGTAACCCTGAGGCGAACGTTCAGCATATTTCTTGTCTATCATCCAGTCGAGCGCACCTTGAATGGTCTTTTTTTCCACGCCATACCGGAACTGCGAAATAATTTTATCGATGCTCACATAACCACGGCAGAGCGATAAAATCTGCTGAACCAAAAAAAAATCAATCAGACGGATCCCATCCTGGGTCGCGGGTGGCTCCCACGTCGCTGAATGAGAGTCAATTTCCTGCAAAAGCGCGCGACGTTTAGCGGCAGATAGACGATCCGCCCGGATCATGGCTTCAAAGTAAAGCTGCTGGCGCAAACTCAGTTTCAAAGATCGGATGCAGGCTTCCACATACGGAGAGCGCAGTTCGCGCTGGCCGTTCAGGACCATGGCCAATCCGGCATGAGAGGAGAAGCCCAGAGCCTTGGCAAAATCGGCTATGGAATACCCGCCACGATTTTTTCTACGGGCACCAATGACTTCCCTCAGGAATTTGCGATAGTCCTGATATTCAAAAATATTTGGAAGGGCCTCCAGGGGAGCCGGGCGCGCCAGTGTTTTGAGCAATACGCCGTTTGTTCCGCAGGTCTGGTTAATTGTCACAGAACGTGACATAACCCCAGCACCTTACCCCGTCAAGCTGCTATTGAAATTCACACCACTTGCATTTAGGTCCTGAACAAACTTATTCTGCTGATCAGCATGGACCCTCTCACAAGAAGATTTCGACGGGAATTCAAAACCCTTCGGATCATGACCGCAATTTACTGCACCCGTGTTCACCGCGCCGGCTCTGTTTCAGAATCGGGCTCGCTCTGTGCGCCGTGTACCGCATTTCTCGATTATGCCCGGCATCGGCTGGAAAAGTGTCCATATGGAGAGGCAAAGCCCGCCTGCTCTGAATGCCCGATCCACTGCTACGGAAATACGGAACGCGCACAAGCCAAGGCAATCATGCGATTTTCCGGTCCAGGAATGCTCTTGAGACATCCGGTTTTGGCGGTGATGCATTTCTGGGATATATGGCGAGCCTCATCCAGAATACAAAAGTTCAAGAAAAGACCGAAAATCGAGGAATAATGGACAACCCTCCATGCAGCAGGTACATATCGCTGCATGGAAAAACTCTTATCCGAACGAGCGTGGGAATTATCCGTACTCAGTCGAGCAATCGTTTTCCCCAATCTTTCAGCCGCTGCAAATCACGTCGGACTGAGCCAGCCACAGCTTTCACGAATTGTTGCACGCCTGGAGGGTGAGATTGGTGTCACACTACTGGACCGCACAGTCCGGAGAAAATCGGGTTGGACGCCGATCGCTGCACGACTTGCTGAAACCTTTCTGAAATCCGCTCGCAACCTCGAATCCGAGGTACAGATGCTCGTAGGCAATGCCCAGCCACGCGCCCTCAGTATCGGTACGCTGGAAGGGCTCACTTCGATTGCCATCACCTTCGCCGAACAGATCTTCAAGGCGGGCGGAATCAAGCTTCTTGACCTGAACGTCTATGACCTCAATCAGCTCGAGGAATTCTTTCTCAAGGGTGATCTGAACCTTATTTTCACGGTTCGGGAGCCAGGCCGCCGGAAGTTTCGCCACATTCGTCATCTCGGTCAGCAGGTGGTTGAAGCACAGCAGAACCCGAGCGGCAATTACAGTATCATGAGCACTTTCGAGTCAAGCTCGGGGCTGCAGAAGGCAGTCGAAGGCACCCCCGTCCTGGTCAGCAACTCGCTCGCGGTTCGTCGCACCTGGCTTGCTGAATATGGCGGAACCGGCCTGCTTCCCGGGGAAGTGAAGCGAACCCGCAAACCGCCGGCAAGTGACACGGGCGAGGACCGGGGAGTATTCCTGATCGGTGATGATCTGTTTTCCGAAATTCTCTGGAAAAAAATACTGGGCTTCTCTTATTGATTAGGCAGCTTTCCGCTCTGATTCATCAGCACTTTCATCGTACTGATACCAGTCCCAGGAATTGTCCGTCCACTGCGGAACCTGCGCCCAATAGCCAACAAGCCCCACGATAAATCCGGCTTGGGTGCCCCACGCGGATGAGTACAACCCTTCCATCAGGTACACGAGTGAGCAAACCACAGTCGCAATCAGAATTAGTTTAAAGTCCCGATTCAAGCTCTCGGTCATGACAGCACCTCTATTCACTTCATTTTCGGTCACCCGAGGGGAATAATTGACTCTCTTAACCATGTTTTAACCCCGCCCACCCTTCGGCGCTGGTTACGGGATGTATCTTCCCGGGGCGATCATGTTTGGAGGGGGTTGATTGTCTTACGTTGTAACCGCTAAAAAATGGCGTCGAGCACAGTTTGTCGACACTGTGAGTCAAAACTACATTGTCAGGACTGATGAACGCCTTTTACAAAAAAAATCTTGGATAACCTATTAAAACGAGTATTGATTAAACAAGCAGCTATTTTCGCTTCAAAAAAATTTTCGCGAGGCCATGAAATGAAAAATCGTAAAACCCTGTTTCAATCTCTGCTTACAGCCCTTGCCGTAACAGGCATTGTCTGCAATCCAAACCTTGCCGCCCATGCAGCCACATCGGCCTCTATTAATGGCCATCCGGTCGTGGTTGACGCGCAGTCAAAGCTCCTCACGTGGATGACTCCAAGCGCGAACGCTTATGACAACTTTCTTCGCCAGCGTTGGAACTTTATCAAGACCAAGGTTCCGATGGCACCTGGGCCTGCGCCTCGCTCGTCTTACCCATTGTATTTTTTCTATGACGGGTTCAAAACCACCTCTTCGATTATTGAGCCGGATAACTGGATGAATGATGTCGGCGAAAAGGTCCCTAACTGGTTTGAATCGGCACGGTTGTACTATGCCTACACAGGCGATGCTTCGGTTATGCAGCTTGCGATGGATCTCATCGATTATTCGCTCGAACATGGTACGAGTGCTTCGAACTTTGCTTGGCCCAACTTTCCATACACGACAACAAACCCGGGTGATACTGAGTTTCGCGGGTTTACGAGCGCGGGCCGCTTCGTACTGCATGAGATACAAGTTGATCATGCGGCTGAGATGGGTCTGACCTATTTCAGGGCATACCTATACTCGGGTAATGCGAAATACCTTACTGCTGCGACCAATGTTGCGGATGTTCTGGCCAGTAAAGTTCGAGTGGGTACTGCTACAAAATCCGTATGGCCTTATCGCGTTGTCATGAGCACCGGCGCCATCACGTCCGAATACGGTGCCAACTGGACAGGTGCGTATATGCTTCTCGACAGTCTGATCAAGGCTAATGTCGGCAATGTGACTGCCTACCAGAATGCACGCACGGCAGCGAAAAACTTCATTCTCCAATACCCGATGGTCAGCGGCTACTGGACCGATGGACACAGCGACACCAATATTAACTCCACCACGTACAAAAGTAATTTAAGCAAGAGCAACGCCGCGCTCTACATCCTGGATAACCCGAGTTTTGATCCCAACTTCACTACGAACATTCCCGCCCTGATTAAGTGGACTGAGACTTACTTCGTTAATCGTACCGCACCGGGCGAGCCCGCTAATGACTGGGGCGCAAATGTCGTCGGCGAGCAAGATGGGTTTCTGCACAAGATGGACTACCAAACGGCCAGGTATGCCGCAGAAGCCGCCAAGTGGTATGCCTACTCGGGTGATGCCGCTTATAAGGAAAAAGCTTTCCGTTCGCTCAACTGGGTCACCTACACTAATGATTCGCAGGGACGCGCGAACGAGAGCCCCTACTCGAGCATTGATACCTGGTTCTCCGACTGCTACGGCGAGGGTCCTCGTATGTTTTACCAGGTTTTCGGGGCGATTCCCGAGTGGGCGCCGCCACGGGTGAATCATATCCTGTACTCACAGGGTATCCTCAAAAATGTTTCCTATACTTCTACGCAGGTGCAGTACTCCTCGACCGACACAGATGGCGTCGAGTACTTGCGGCTGGCTTTTTCTCCCACCGCGATCAGTGTTGCTGGCGTGGCTTTGAGTCAGCGAACTGACTTGAAAGCTGAGGGCTATACGCTTCGCGATTTGGGACAAGGAGATTACGCTCTCAGTATTCGCAGGCAGCGTACGGGCACGGTATCTGTCCTGGGAGGGGGCAGTACGCCCCCGTTAATCAAGCCGGCCGCACCCTCGAACTTGATCGTTAAATGATCACTCATGCGGTAAGGTCATAAAATATTAGTTGAGCTCGCAGTTGGGATACAAACTCGTCGTATCGATCGACTCAGCCCAAAGCAGCCCCCCGCCTCAAGCCATCTTAATGATTGGTAGTTTTTCCATTTAAACAAGCCCCTTAGTTACATCGCACCGCGCTAGCGCACATTGTCAAATCTTTAATAATTTCGCTTGTTTATCGCATATCGCCACTGTAAGGTGGCCGCACTTTTCAACCATGTGTGCAGGGGATTGATTGTCTTACGTAGTACTCGCTAGAAAATGGCGTCCAGCACAGTTTGCCGACATTGTGGGTCAAAACCACATCGTCAGGACACTGATGAACGCCATCCGCGCCGAGAGAATTCACCAAGCGTACCTGTTTACAGGTTCCCGCGGCATTGGGAAAACTTCTATCGCGCGCATTTTCGCCAAAGTCATTCGTTGCGAGAACACCAGCATTGAGGCCGAAACCACCCGATCTTGCGATGAGTGCGCCAGCTGCAGGGAAATCACGGCGGGCACGAGTGTCGACGTGATCGAAATCGACGGAGCCTCAAACAATGGCGTCGAAGCGGTTCGTGAAATCCGTGAGAACGCCAAATATCTCCCGTCGACCGGTAAAAGAAAAATTTACATCATCGACGAAGTTCACATGCTCACGACAGCGGCATTCAACGCGCTCCTTAAAACCCTTGAAGAACCACCTCCTCATGTCATTTTCATCTTTGCCACCACCGAGCCTCATAAGATTCCGGCAACCATTCTCTCCCGCTGCCAGAGATTTGATTATCGACGAATCACGATCGCGCAGGCTCAGGCCCGGCTTCTGCAGATTGCCCAAGCTGAACAAATCCAGATAGAACCAGGAGCCCTCGCGCTGATTGCCCGGGCCGCAGAAGGCAGCATGCGCGACGCCCTCTCCCTTTTGGATCAGGTCATCGCTTTTTCCGGAGCCCAGGTCAGCGTGCAATCCGTCAGAGAGAGCATCGGCCTCATTGAGGGGCAGACCCTGATCGGAATTGTAAATGCCGTTTTCGCAAGAAACGCTCTTACGGCTCTCCAGCACGTTGACCAGGCCTACCAACGCGGTCACGACCTGCGCGTCCTGACCCGGAGTTTGATCGAATTCCTGCACGCAGCTATTTTGGCCAAAATCGGTGCCCAAAGCCCCGAAGGGCTGGAGCTATCAGAAGAAGAGTGGAAAGAACTCAGCAACTCGGCAAAACAGCGGGAACTTGAGGAGATCGAGATGATCTTCCAAGTTCTGCATCAGGGTCTGGAGTGGATCGCCCGGTCTCCCCAGCCCAAAGTGGTTCTGGATATTCTGCTTGTAAAGTGCGCAACCGCTGAAGCGCTTGTCTTTTTGGATTCTGACGAAGTCCTGCCCGCAAAACCAATGGCCCAGGCCCCCGCTCCAGCACCCAGCCCCGTTCTAACGACGCCTGCTGCAGCCATCCCCGTTGCCGCGCCTGTAGCCACGCCCGTGCCCCCCACTCTGTCTGTAAAGAGCAATAGTTGGGAAGGGTTTATTGAGCATGCGCGCAAAACCCGCCCCTTGCTTGCTTCCATCCTCGAGCACGGCAACTGCGTTCTCAACCGGGACACCCTGGGCGCGGTCAGTGGAATGATCATCTCTTTTCCACCTAACCATGTACATTACCGGGATCAGCTTCAAAACCGCGTTTATCAGGAACACCTCCTCTCGTTTACCAAAGAGTATTTTGGCACAGCAATCAAAGCCCAGGTTGACCTGAAGGAATCCGGAGAAAGTGTCGCCGGGAAACGCGAGCGCGAACTGAAGGAGCGCGAGCTCAATTCCAGAAATGCAGCCCAGAATCATCCCATAATCAAGGAAGCCCGATCCCTTTTTGGTGGAGAACTGGGCCCGATTGAACTCACAGGAAGTGACAGCGGGGATCGTGATGAATAATTATCAACGTAATCCTGATCCAGTTTCAAAATTGATTTTCGAACTTTCCAAGCTCCCGGGCATTGGTGAAAAAACTGCTACCCGACTGACCTATTACATTCTGAAGCAGGATGAAACTTACGCCCGGGCTCTTGCTGAGTCCGTGCTGAAGGCCAAGCAAACCATCCGGCTCTGCGACAAGTGCTTCACGTTCACTGATCAATCCATTTGCCGGATCTGCGCGAATTCGGAGCGGGACCACCGGGTTGTTTGCGTGGTGGAGCGGCCCTCGGATGTCTTCTCAATTGAGCAGTCCGGCGCGTTCAAGGGCGTTTACCACGTTCTTCACGGTGCTCTTTCGCCGCTGGATGGAATCGGTCCTGAAGAATTGAAAATCCGCGAACTTCTCAGCCGAATCGGTACCCAAACCACCGGCCCGGAAGCGGTCCGCGAGCTGATTCTGGCCACGAATCCGACTGTCGAAGGAGAGGCAACAGCCCTTTACCTCACCCGGATGATCAAACCCCTCGGAATCAGGGTCACACAGCTGGCACACGGACTCCCTGTTGGCGGAGCTCTCGAATACACTGATCGGCAGACGATCGGCCGTGCCATCGAAAACCGCATGGAGATGAACTGATGAGCTTCATCAACTACGCGAACAAAGAGATCAACTGCAAGATCATCTACGTCGGCCCCGGCCTTTGCGGGAAGACAACCAACATTCAGTATATTTACGAGCACACACGCCAAGACCAGCGAGGGAAGATGGTCACCCTGAGCACGGAAAACGAGAGAACGCTTTTCTTTGATTTCCTCCCGCTCTCGATCGGCGAGGTCAGAGGCTATAAAACCCGGTTCCACCTTTACTCGATCCCGGGACAGACTTTTTATGATGTTTCTCGTGAATTCATTCTCAAGGGAGTGGATGGACTGGTCTTTGTAGCCGACAGCCAGGCTGAACGGATGGAAGCCAATATCGAAAGTTTTGAAGGCCTTGAGAAAGCTTTGGAACGCCAGGGATACGACCTGAAGCGTCTGCCGCTTGTACTCCAGTACAATAAACGCGACCTGCCGACCGCGGTGTCGATTCAAGAGCTTGAAGCTACTTTTAATCCTATGAGACTGCCTTATTTTGAGGCCGTCGCAAACCATGGGCAGGGAGTGATGGATACACTCCAGGCCATTAGCCAGCGCATCATTAAAGAACTTAAGGGCGAGAACTGAAATAAAGAGGGGGACACATGAGAAAAGACAAACTGAAACAATTCAAGCGTCTGTTCGAGGCACAAAAACGGAACATTCTTTTTAATGACCGGGTTATTCGGGAAGACTTCAGTGTGAGCAACGATGATCGTTATGACGAACTCGACCAAGCCACCAGCGACAGCGAACAATACATGCGGATGCGACTCAGAAATCGCGAAATTCTTTATATCAAAAAGATCGATGAAGCTCTCAAGCGCATCGAAGAAGGCGTTTTCGGCGAATGCGATGAGTGCGGAGAACCGATCGAGGTCCGTCGTCTCGAAGCACGCCCCACCGCCACCCTCTGTGTTGGCTGCAAAGAAGACGCTGAACGCAAAGAAGTACTCACTGCGGCCGGGCATCAGCACAAGAGCCTGGGCGAAACCTTTACCCGAAAGCTCAGCTAAGCACTTGGATCAGGATCATTCTGACTCCGGGAAGTAAATTTTCCCGTCGGTTAGGCGCCAAGAGTACCCCTTTTTTGCGCTTTAGCCTTCCCGTAGTCAGAACATTCTGAATTCGTTGACTATTTAGACTGGCACAACCCTCGCAACTCTTCCCTCATGAAGGCAGCGAGAGGAATCAACCTCTCAACGCAGGGAACATCGTTCCCGAACAGAGGAGGCCGGTATGACAAACTCAAAGAACACAACTGGCACCAAGTACGGCAGACATAATTTCGCACTATTCGCCTTCTACTTTTTCACACCATTCCTATTCATCTTCGCTTTTCAATACTTTCAGGCGCTCTTCAACTAAGAACTTCGAGAGCGCCCAATATAAATCAAGCAGCGAAGTCACTCTGTAATCAAAATTTTAATGTTTTTGCCTGCTCTGCCGTGAAGCATGGATTGCTCCACGCAAAGCAAGAAGGTCCCCTGCTCACGCGAGAATGGATACTCAGAAAGCAGGGACCGGCAATTATCCGGAGGCAGTATGAACAAAGAACTCGCTCTCAAATTCAAGCTCATGTTCGAAAACGAAAGAAAGAATCTCATCTATTCACAAAGCATTCTGGACGAAAATTTCAACCTCAAGCAGGACGATCTCATGGACGAAGTCGACCTGACCGCGAGCGAGACAGAGAATAACATGCGCATGCGGCTCCGGAATCGTGAAGTCCTCTATCTGAAGAAGCTGGATGAGGCGTTACGGAGAATTTCACATGGCAGCTTTGGTGAGTGCGATAGCTGCGGCAACGACATTGAAGTCCGCAGACTTGAAGCCAGACCTACGGCCACCCTTTGCGTAAGCTGCAAAGAGGAAACAGAAAAGCGGGAACACCTGCATATTGACGGACACCGATCCAAGAGTCTGGGTGCCAGGGTCCGATTAGCTTAAAATGTAATCGATTGCCTTCCGCATGGATGCGGGAGTGTATCTCAGGAAGAGATGGGTTGGGTGGGAGCTTCGGCGGAGACTCAGCTGAAGCCAAGGTAAGCGCAAAAATACGAAAGGAGCCTCCAAACAAAAAAATGGGGGCTCCTTTCGGAGCCCCCACGCTTAGCCTAGTCCGTGGCCTCGGTTCGAGCCACCCGGATCAAGTCAGGATGACCAGATCCGGATCAATCCGTCGAGTGCAACGCATTCAATACGTTGATACGACCACCGGTAACTGTTTTGCCAGCCAGAGATGGCACCTTGTCTACCGTGTTCATCAGTACTTCTTTTACCTTCTTGTAAGTCCACTGAGGGTTTTTCGACCAAATCAAGGCCGCAGCACCCGCCACATGAGGACACGCCATCGAGGTCCCAGAGAATGCGGCGTATTTATTGCCGGGAACCAGGCTGTAAACATTGGCACCAGGAGCGGCCACGTGGACCGTCTTGGCTCCGAAGTTTGAGAAGTAAGCCATTGTATCGTTCTTGTCGGTTGCCGCGACAGCGATCAGATTATCGTTGTCGAAAGCCGCAGGATAAGACGCCTGGCTTGGAATATCGTTGTTCTTGCTTTCATTACCGGCTGCGGCAACAAAGAGAACATCTTTTTCCTTGGCGCGCTCAATGGATTGATAGAGCGCTTTATTATCATCTTCACCCGGGCCACCCCAGCTGGCGCTGATGACTTTCGCCCCATGCTCGATTGCGTAGTCAATGGCGCGAATGGCATCTGCAGTCGTGCCGCTGCCCTCACCAGAGAGAAATTTCAATCCCATGATCGAAACACGGGCTGCAACACCGGAGACGCCCTTGCCATTGCCACCTGTGGCGCCAATCGTACCTGACGTATGGGTGCCATGCTGATTGTCATCGTAGGGCAATCCGTCGTTATGAACGAAGTCATAACCTGCTACGTCCTGCTTGTCGGAAGGGTTCGGATTTCTCCAAACGTTAAAAGCGAGGTCTTCATGGTTATAGTCAATACCGGTATCAATATCGGCTACGATGAAATCCTTGCTCCCCTGCCATTCTTTCCAGGCTTCAGTCGCCTTGATTTTGGATAAACCGTAAGCCTTGTCCAGATCGGGATCCACTACGGGAGGATTCACATCTGCAGGAGCCGGGGCGAGAGCTGGCTTCTTGGCAGGAGTAGGAGTAGGTTGTTCACCGCCACCACCACCGCCTCCGCCGCCGCCCGTGTCTTCACAGCCTGGGGGATAAGGGATTCCGGGAAAAATGCAGGGAATGCCACCGCCTCCGCCGCCATCACCACCGCCGATGGGCTCACAGCCAGGAATTTCCAGTCCAGGGATACATGGAATCCCGGAACCTGGAGCTGGAGTTTCACCATCGAAGGCGTAGAGCATATAATTCGGCTGAGCGTACTCAACAGAATTATCCTTCTGCAATTCAGCGATCGCATCTTGAACCTTTAAACCCTCTTTCAGAGTCAGCTGTTCAAGACCGGCCGAATGACCCTTGAAACGATGAATGCGTTCGACGCCCAGCTTGTTGTAGATGCTGTTCATCATGGAACGAGTCCGAAGAACGCCGTTCTTGTATTTTACGATAACTTGCCCTTCTTTATAGTTCGCGGCGCTGGCTACGTTTGCGACGGCCAAAGCCATGAGTGCTAAAAGAACTTTCCTCGAATAAGACATGAATTCAATCCCCCCTAAAGATGTCAGAAAACTATCACACCGAATTCTATGGAGTGTAGTCCTATAACCGTCTTTTGCAAATTTGACGCAGTGCTTTCTTTTTTTTAGGGGTACTTGTGTTTCTGTATTTTTCGATTAAATTATTTGCGCGGGCCAGAAAAAAATCTTCCTTATCAACGAAAATAATTACAAATACTGCTGTTTTTCCGAACAATTCCCGTTTTTTTCTTAGACGCGCCCCAACCCCAGAAACACGAAGAGCGAACCCATCCATAGATTCGCCCTCGTGTGGATCAGCAATATTTTTACTGACCTTACACTTCGTGCTCTTTCTGACGACGAATATACGTCGGAATATCGTATTCATCGTCGGTCAAATTGGTGATGCCGAGGCGCTGTGCGATCGCACGAGCCCTGGCCAATTCTCCTCCGGCCGAAAGCTTTCCTGTATCGAGAGACGGACCCACTGCAGTTTGAGCGGCATAATCATTGCCCGCCGCACGAAGCTCCTCCACCTCGGCATCATTGAACGAATGGTTCGGCGCAAGTGATGATATCATCGCCGCATTCGGCTGAGGCGGTACGACAAACGTCGCGGAACTGGATGCCTGATTTAAAACCAGAGGCTCAGGACTCTGCTCGATATGAGCCGAATGGGTCACCAATGGCTCTGCAGGCGCTGCAGCGGCGCTCATCTGCGGCACCTCCGTAATTGCCGGAGCCGCCGGAGTCACCGTCACTGGCGCTTCCGTGAGGACCGGCGCAGCAGCCATAACGGTTTCTGTTTTGACAAGTTGAGCAGCCGCGCCGCCCAGACCTGTTGCAATCACAGTGACCTTCACGGTGTCCTTCATGGATTCATCAATTACAGTACCAAAGATGATTTCGGCATCTTCATGCGCAGCTTCCATGATCAAGGTCGTCGCCTCGTTGACCTCGTGAATCTTGAGGTTCGAACCACCCGTAATATTGATGATGATACCGGTCGCACCCTCAATGGAGATATCCTCAAGCAGCGGACTGGAAATGGCATTCGTCGCCGCTTCAAGCGCCCGATGCTCACCTTCGCCGTGGCCTATACCCATGAGAGCCAGACCCTTGTTCTGCATGATCGTGCGCACATCGGCAAAGTCGCTGTTGATCAAGCCAGTATGGTTGATCAAGTCAGAAATACCCTGCACAGCGTTCAGAAGAACCTCGTCGGCTTTTTTGAAAGCATCAATCATCGACAGGGTTGCACCAGAAAGCGAGAGCAGCCGCTGATTGGGGATCATGATCAGGGAATCCACATGATCACGCAGGGCGCCTACGCCGTTTTCGGCATTTTTCATGCGTTTACGACCTTCGAAGCTGAAGGGTTTGGTAACCACCCCAACCGTCAAAGCTCCGCATTCTTTTGCAATCTTTGCGAAGACCGGTGCCGCACCCGTTCCGGTGCCGCCGCCCATTCCGGCAGTGATGAACACCATGTCTGCACCCGTCAGAATTTCGGCAATTTTAGCATAATCCTCGAGCGCTGCTTTACGACCAATTTCTGGATTCGCTCCTGCACCAAGACCTTTGGTGAGCTCCTGACCGATTGCCAGTTTTGTGGGCGCAAGCGATGCGTCCAAAGCCTGTCTGTCCGTATTGGCTGTGATGAACTCAACTCCCTCCAAGCCCATCTTGATCATCGTGTTCACAGCATTGCAGCCGCTGCCACCGACGCCGATTACCTTAATTTTCGCTCCCTGAGTCGAGACTTGATCTATTTCAAACATACGAAAGAAGATCCTCTTCTTTGTTCGACCCGGCGCCCCCTCTCGGAAAGCACCCGATCATTATTTAATTTTGCGCCCGGTCCCCCGCAACGCCCCCTCCAACCAAACTTAAAACAAATCCTTGATCCAGCCCTTCATAGAGCCACGCACTTTGTCGTAAATATTTTTGTCGCGGATCGGAAACTTGCTTCTCTGCAGATTTCTCGCTCCGTACTTCAGAAGCCCGACACCCGTTGCGAATTTCGGAGAATTCACGACATCGCGAAGCCCACCGATATTCAGAGGAAAGCCTCGTTTCACGGGCATTTCAAAAATAAATTCTCCCAGTTCCGGCATTCCCTCCAGCAGCGCAGCCCCGCCGGTGATCACAACACCTCCTGCAAGCCCCTCCTGGAATCCCGCTTTCATCACTTCCCGCTGAATGAGTGAGAATATTTCTTCCACCCTGGGTTCGATGATTTCGGCAACAACGCGGCGTGAAACTACACGTGGCTTGCGCCCGCCGACTCCCGGCACTTCGATCGTGTCTTCCGGACTGATCATGGAAGCCATGGCACAGCCGTAGCGGATTTTGATCTTTTCAGCTTCATTCTGCGGTGTACGCAGGCCGACCGCGATATCGTTTGTAATATGATTTCCACCGATCGCCAGAACACCCGTGTGCACAATCGCGCCATCTTTGAAAATCGCGATGTCACTGGTTCCACCACCGATATCGACCAGCAGAACGCCAAGCTCCTTTTCATCCTGCGAAAGAACCGCTTCGCTCGAGGCAATCGGCTCCAGACAAATTTCCGCCACATTTAAGCCAGCTTTGTTCGCGCATTTGATAATGTTCTGAGCGGAAGAAACCGCACCAGTTACGATATGAACTTTTGATTCGAGGCGGAGCCCGGTCATGCCGATCGGATCACGGATTCCGTCCTGACCGTTGATCATGTATTCCTGGGGAATAATGTGAATCACTTCACGATCCAGCGGAATTGCAACCGCCTTTGCGGCATCGATTACCCGCTGCACATCGTTTTCAGTAATCTCTTTGTCTTTGACAGCGACGATCCCGGTTGAATTGAAAGACTTGATATGTCCACCGGCGATTCCGGTGTAAACCGTCGAAATCTCAACGCCGGCCATCAGTTCCGCTTCTTCAACGGCTTTTGAAATGCTTTCGACCGTGGAGTCGATGTTGATCACAACACCTTTACGCAACCCGGTCGAAGGCGCCGTGCCAATTCCCACAATATCTATAATGGGTTGCGGACCCCCCTCGGCCACCTCACCCACGATACAACAGATCTTCGTGGTTCCGATATCCAGCCCAACAATAAAGTCCTTTTTGGACATAGCCGAATCCCCCCCATGGGATGCGCAAGAAGAACATAATGTTCACCAGGCAAAAAATGCCTGCTCGCCTAAGGAATTCTAAGAACCCTTAGCGGTTTTGACAACTATTTTTTTACCTGCATCCGCCCAGACCTGACGCGCCGCAATGGAATTCGTGCTTAAATACAAGATCACTTTCGCAAGCCGGTTTAATTGTTGCTCAAGTTCAGCATCCGCTTCCTGACCAAGATCCGCGATTGTCCGGGCCCTCTTACCACTTAATGGATAGCTCAGAAGGACCCGGAAGCCGCGCTCCGAATCCCACATGACCGAGGCAACCTCGCTGTGACTTGCAACCGGTGCCTTATCCCATGCATCCAAGAGGTGAACTGCATCGAGAATTCGAAGCTGATCATCTCCGATAAAGCCCGAAAGTACGGGTAAATCCGGCTGAAAGCTCATATTCACCTTCCCGAAAATTTTACCTTCGGCGTCCACATAGGACAGTGCGCCGCTGGCAAGCTGGATCAAAGCGCGCGGTTTCCGATAGGTCACTGAAATCGATAGAGTTTGCGGAAATCTTTTCTGGATATTCACCTCGCGGACCCAGGACTCAGTCAGGATCCGCTGTTCAACAAGATCCAGATCGAGCTCAAATAGATTGATCTTGCCTGTGGGAACTGCAGCCAGTTGAGAGATCGTCTGAGAATCAATCGGCCCCTCTTCAGATGAATTCAATATCTCGACTACCTGAATCATAAATAACGGTGAGCGCGATACAAAATGTGCTCCGATGGTCGCCAAGAGAAAAATCAGAGAAGAAATAATCAGTACGAACGACTTGCGCATGCCGCAATCGTAAACTTTATTGTTTGGAAATTCAAACTCGGCGCTGATAGGAAAGGCCCAATGAGAACTTTTATTCCGGTTCTTGTGAGCATTCTCGGTATTTTCGGTATTTTGGTTTTCGGGTCCCGAACCATTCCACACTCCTCTTTCCAAAAAGCGATCTACTCGGGAGCCCTGCAGTTTGACGCTGTGAATGCTTTTTCCAAAATGCGCACCCTTTCAAAATCTTTTCCGAACCGTTTCACCTGGACTGAGTCGCGTAAAAACGCTGCCATTTGGCTCAAAGAGGAGTTGAAAAGATACGGCTACACGCCCCGGTTCCAGGTATTCGATGAAACCATTGCTGGGAAAAATTACACGGACCTGGAAAATGTCTTCGCCGAGAAAACCGGGGAGCAATTTCCCGACTCGAAAATCGTGATCGCCGCGCATTACGATATCGCCGAAGGAACCACGGAAGGTGCGATGGACGATGCTTCGGGTGTGGGGATCGTTTTGGAACTGGCGAGAATTTTCAGGCAAATTCCAACACAGCACTCGATTGTATTTCTGTTCACCGATAGCGAGGAATACGGCAATTTCTGGGGGGCACGTGCATTTGTCAAAGAACATAAGGACCAGCTCGCAGCTGCGATCAATATAGATTTCATCGCCCCTGGGCATCAGACTGGAATACTGCAACTCGGAGACGGCATCCGAAAGGGCTTCGTACCGCTCTGGCTCCGGGAACTCGGACTGGGCTCCCTCAATAAGGTTTCAGGTTTTGGTGAAAAGAACAGTGAACTCACCGGAATCGGTGAGCTCATCCAACGCGCGATTCTGCTGCCTGCGGCAGATCACGGTGCTTTCCTCGCCGCAGGCATTCCAGCGATCAACTGGGTTGGTCAAACGGACGATTTCAATAGCGTGATGACCGATATTCACCATACCTCGCGAGACGTGGTCGAAGCGATGGAGGTGAAATCATTTGTACTGCCCGGACGAGCCGCAGAAACTTTGCTCCAATCAATCGATCGGAGTCCGCTACTGCAGACCAAAAACGAGTTCTCTACCGGGGCTTACTGGAAATTGAGCGAGTCCTGGTACCTGGATCAGTTGATGACAGTCGCTTTGCAGCTCCTGCTTTTCCTGCCTTTTTTCTTTCGCACAGCTCAACGAGTTCTCGCGGCTTTCCGCAAGACAGACCCTGCGATTTTGAAAACAGCATGGAACGGCGAAGCTCTGCGGTTTCTTCGCGTCGCTTTTGCGCTTCTTGCAGGATACGCCGCCTTACTCCTGCTCCCGGGTGCCGGGATCCTCACCCGCTATGAGGAGTTTCCTGGAACACAGAAAACCCCCCTGCTTTATTCACCCGATCTCCTGGTGATTCTCCTGCTCATCGCAGCCGGTCTTCTTGTATATGGTTTGCTCAGGCGCTTCTCTGGGAATCCCAAGAGCAAAATCATCGAGCCGGAACTGGTCCATACATTTCATGTTTTCCTTCAAGCCGCGATTACTGCGCTCGCATTTGCAGTGAACAGTCATTTTGCGGTGATGGCACTGCTCTTTCCCGCATATACCTGGTCTTTCATCTCAAACAGCAAGAGCCGGGTTCTGAACTCTGCACTGCTCAGCCTGGGACCGATCAGTTTTGTTGCGGTCCTGGCTTATCTCACTTCGATCTTCCACCTGGGCGTGTCGTACTGGTTCTTACTTTTATCTGCGAGTTACGGCCTGATCTTACCCATTACCGCCATCCTCTTCCTGCTTTCGATCGCTCTAATGGGGCGAATTGCTGTTTCGATTTTCAAGTCGCGCTCATAAGCACTCTGAATAATGAGCATATTTGACTTAACTATTTATGATGCGCTGCATTATTCCATTGCCAAGCAAGATCCTGCGCGCTAAATGTGGGGCTCCCCTTGGAGGATATTATGAAAAAGAAGCATGTCTCTGAAACCGCAATCGAACAGACCTTGAAAATGCTCTCGCAAGCGAAGGAATTCATCAAGCTCCCGAAGGGCACAAAAGAGTTTTCAACCGAAAAGCTCGTTTCGGCTTTAAAATCCCTTGGGCTTGCTACTCAAGACGAGCTGAATGATTTGAAAGCGCGAGTTGAAAAACTTGAAGCCGCTGCGGCCAGCGAAGACTCGGCCGATACAACTGAACAAACGACCACCTCGGCCTAAAGACTGATATCACCCTTGTCCGGGCGCGACCCCATAACAGGTGCTCCGGGTCCATTCTGGGCCAGGTTGGCAAAAAGGGTGTATTCCGGCAGCCACGCCAGGCGGATCGTATCGGTTTCACCGGCACGGTGCTTGGCGACAATCAGTTCGGCAATGCCTCTGTCTTCGGATTCCTTGTTGTACACTTCATCTCGATAAATAAAGCAGACAATGTCCGCATCCTGCTCGATTGCTCCTGATTCACGCAAATCCGAAAGCATGGGGCGCTTGTTGGGGCGGCTTTCAACACCACGGTTCAGCTGGGAGAGTGCAATGACCGGTACGCCCAGTTCTTTGCCAAGGTTTTTCAAATTACGACTGATTTCCGAAATTTCCCGCTCACGCGATCCGTCGCCTTTGGATGCGGCTTTGGAGCCTTTCATGAGCTGCAAATAGTCGATCACAATGAGATCGAGCTTTTTTTCCATGGCCATGAGCCTGCGGCAGCGCCCGCGAATGTCCATGACCGTCAAGTCACCCGAATCATCGATGAAAATTTTGGATTTTGAAAGCTGATCCGCCGCTTGAGCAAGTCTTGGCCAATCACGATCAGCCAGGCGCCCCACCTTCAGACGTTTGGCGTCGATGCGCGCCAACCCGGAGAGAAAGCGGAAGCCCAATTCATCCTGCGACATTTCGAGCGAGAAGATCGCGACAACACCTTTTCCGGACATCGCAATGTTCTGGACTGCGGAGAGAAACAAACTCGTCTTACCCATGGCAGGTCGTGCCGCCAAAATCATGAGCTGACCTGCACGCAAGCCGCCGGTCAGTCTATCGAAATCATGAAAACCTGTTGCCAGCCCGATTACATCTGTCTTCTGCTGGGAGAGCTCTTCAATCGTGTGCATATTCTCAACAAGAATTTGCTGAAGACTTGCAAAGGATTTGGTGAGTTGCGTATCCGCCACGGAAAAGAATTTCTTTTCTGCCTCATCCATGAACGCTTCAGTATCTTCGACACCATCGAAGGCTTCGGAGGAAATATCCGTGGCCGTGTCAATCACTCGACGGAGCAGCGCCTTATCCCGAACAATTTTCGCATAATAAGCAACATTGCTGGCGGCAAACGAATCTTCGAAAAGAGAAGTCAGCGCCGCCGTGCCGCCGATTTGCTCCAGCCAACCACGATCGCGCAGGGATGAAGTCAAAGTCACCAGATCGGCCGGCTCTCCTCTTTCAGAAAGAGAGAGAACGGTTTCGAAGATCTTGCGGTGGTTGTCACGATAGAAATCGCGGCCCTCAAGGCCGATATCAATAACCCGGTGAATAGCATCATTGTGGAGCAACAAAGCCCCCAGAACGGATCGCTCGGCCTCAAGATTATGGGGCGGTACCCTGCCCCCCTTGCCTGACCCACTTGTTCCGGTTGCAGACGTACTACCGCCTGCGCCCGAGAACGAGGGCGCGTTCCAACCACCTTCTCCAGCCATGTGGATTATTCCTCTTTAACGATCCAGACTTTGAGAGTCGCGCTGACTTCAGGTTCCAATTTCACCGTAACGGGATGAACTCCCAGGGTTTTAATTGGATTCGTGAGCTGAATCATGCGTTTTTCGATATTCAGTCCGACCTTCTTCAGTGCATCAGCGATATCGCCGGCGTTCACAGAGCCAAACAGCTTGTCGTGTTCGCCTGATTTGCGATTCAAGGTGCAGGAAGTTTCGTTCAGCTTCTTGGCAAGCTCTTCAGCCGAAGCGCGTTCCGCGAGACGCTTCTTTTCAAGCGTCCGCTTCTGGTGCTCAATCATCGCGAGATTCTTTTCATCCGCCGCGAGGACCAGATTACGGGGCAGCAGATAGTTCCGCGCATACCCGTCAGAAACCGTCACGGCATCACCGATACGGCCTAAATTTTCAACATTTTCTCGCAAAATAACTAGCATGAATACTCCTCAAAGTTGATTACGAATGCCTGAACTTGCTTCGAAAGTCAAACCACAGGTCGAAAAAACCAAGACTCAGAAGCAATGGCATCATCAAAACGACAGCTACCACGAACCCAATTGTCCGGAAGAAGCCACGAACCTGCCATAAATCAAAAAAGAAACTGAGAATACTTAATCCCTGAAGGGCATAAATCGCCATCAAAAACTTAAAGACGCTCTGTGCAACATCCGAAACCCGCCCCAGATCGATCAGCAGAAAGACCCCCATCAGGATCGTGGGCCAGATCAGGAATTCCGGTGCCCGCCAGTACCTCAAGTTATTGAAATTAATACCCAACTCCTGTGCGATCTTTCTGGGATTCATGCGCAAGAGCAGGACTAGATTCAAAACGATCAGAACCAGGGAAGAAATACTGAGTGCTGCCGGCAATTCCAACTGGAACTTGTCTTTGAACTCCTCAACGCTCATTCCTCCCAGGAATTTTGCCGAGGAGCCCCCCATATTCGCCACCATTACGTCGATTGAGCGGTCAATGAGAGCTGAAATCTGTTGATGAAATTCAGCCCAGGACCCGGTCTGCTTGTAGACTGCGTAACCGATCAGGACCGTCATTCCAGCAGCGCAAATTCCCAGAAATGCGGCAAAGGATGCTTTTTCCAAAGAGCGGAAGCGAAGCAAGGCCTCCGAGAGGACCAGAACCAATGCCAGAATAAAGACCGAGTACGAGATCAGGCTTCCCGCCCCTCCCGCAAAATAAACCAGAATTCCATTAGTGATAAAAGCCAATGCCATCCATCGACGGCCAGACTCGAACCTCGCCACCAGCAATGGAAGCGGTGAAAAAACGCTGAAAAAAGCGCTTAAGAATAAAAAAGCACTGAAGAAAAATGGAACAACACGTACCCAGACGGGCATGCGGGCTCCGGAGGGAGAAGAACCCCCACCAGAGCCCATATTCCTTAAACCAGACGAATCAGATGAATCAGCCGCCCATCGAGACATAGCCAACCATCGCCAGATTGCGGGCGCGTTTGACCGCAGTTGTAAGCTGGCGCTGATGATAGGCGCAGTTGCCAGAAATTCGGCGCGGAACAATCTTGCCATGCTCAGTGACAAAAGACTGCATCATGCGATTGTCTTTATAGTCCATGATAAAATCCTGGTCCGAGCAGAAACGGCAGACTTTTTTACGGTGAAAGCCGCCGCGACGACCTCCATCGCCATCTTTGTCCATACCGCGTTCCTCATTACGCTCGCTACGCTGGCCACGATCTTTGGAATCACCTTTCAAATTTGTAATGCTCATCGCTCAATCTCCTTAAAAATATAATTTATTCTTCTTCGGCGACGTCAGCGACTTCGACCGTTTCTTCAACTCGTTCATAGCGGCGCTCGGACATCCGTTCTTCACGCCGGGCTTCGCGCTCTTCTTCGCGACGTTTTGCGGCGGCATGGATATCGGCACGTTGTTTACGGAAAGTTTCCGCATTGAATTCTTTTTCGAGATTGACCGTCAGGAAGCGGATCACGTGTTCGTGAATGCGCAGGTGACGTTCGATTTCATGAACCACGCCTGGCTTACCCGTATAAACGAAGTAAGAGTAATGACCGCGTGTTTCCTTCTGAATCGGATAGGCCAGCTTGCGGCGACCCCAGTCTTCAGTAAGAACCATGTCGCCACCGAATTCAGTGATTGTGGTGGCAACGCGTTCGTGAACCGCTTTCAAAGCGTCGTCAGAAAGCTCAGAGCGGGTGATAATGGTGGTTTCGTAACCCGGTCGGATAGACCCGGCAGTATTGGTATCCATGATTTTCCTCCTTATGGTTAATGAGACGATGACAGTTCATGGTACCGAAATAGTTCGTCATCGCCGCAAAAGCCCGGCAGCAAAACAGCCACTCCCGAGCAAGGCCCCTCGTTTTGAGAGAGGATATTGATTAGCATGGCTAAGTCGGAAAGCCTAGAGGCTTATCAAGCCTTGAGTGCCGCTTCTTTACGGCGCATACCGAGCCAGTGAACGACCCAAATTGCGCCTTCATACATCAGAACGAGCGGTATCCCCAGAATCAGCATCGAGACCGCATCCGGCGGGGCAAAGAGAGCCGCGATCACCGTAATTCCAATTATTGACATTCTCCTGTGCTTCCGCAATGTTGGAGCATCAACCAGTCCCAGAAAGCCCAAAAGAATAATCAAGACCGGCAACTCAAAAGCCAGGCCGAAAAGCAAAAGCAGCTTCAGACAGGTCCCATAATAGGAGTCGATCGTCAGCATCGGAATATCGCTTGGTGCCCCATAGGTCACAAAATAATGAAAACCGACCGGGAACAGAATAAAATATGCGAAAGCCGCCCCGAGCAGAAAAAAGACCGTGGCCGCTGTGATAAACGGCACCACCATCTTCTGCTCCCGTTTATGCAGGCCGGGCGCGATGAAACCCCAGAGTTCATAAAAGAAATAAGGAGCAAGGAAGAAAAGGGCCGCGTAGGCCCCCACCTTGAGATGAGTCAGGAAATTTTCGAAAAGACTGGTGAAATACAGGTGCTGGCGTTCCGGCGGCAGAACCGCGAATAACGGCGCACGAAGGAAGGTCAAGATGGGTTCGACAAAGGTGAAAAACGCGAGCAGGAACCCGCAAAAAAAAACTGTGACAGCACGTGTGAGCCGGGTGCGCAACTCATCTACATGGTCATAAAAAGCCATACTGCGAGAATTTTCTTGAGACGTCACAAGTTGAGGGTAATATTCGCCTACCAGAAGGAGTTGTCAACTCATGGATTCGGACCATCGCACCCGCTCTAAGAAGTCTTGGATTTTACCAGCCGGCCTGCTCACAATCACTGTTCTTGTGATCATTGCGGGCATTCTCTTCAAAGATCAGTTGCTCACGGACGGTCTGCCGCCCGGCACTCCTGCGCCCACTGAACTCCAGGCAACTCCATCGGACGTCCCCTCACCAGATCCGGCAATGAGCCCAGATCCCAACGCAAGCCCCTCGCCGGGCATCAGCCTGGTGCCGGCTTCAAATGCCACACCGGATCTGACAATGGATCCACAAGGCCTTTCCAAAACCACCGCTCTGATGCGAACCGACAAAGGCATGATCAAATTTAAGTTTTATCCGGCTGATGCACCCAATACCGTGGACCGCATCATTGCTCTCATTAATCAGGGCTTTTACAATGGTTTGAGTTTTCACCGGGTTGTTCCGGGCTTTGTCATCCAAGGGGGCGACCCGACCGGCACCGGAGCAGGCGGAAGTGGCCAGAAACTCAAGGCTGAGTTCAACAACCGCAAGCACATTGAAGGCGCACTGGCGATGGCCCGCGCTGCTGATCCGGATTCAGCCGATTCCCAGTTTTACATTTCACTCGGAATGCATCCCCACCTGGATCGCAATTACACGGTTTTCGGCCAGGTGATCTCCGGTATGGACATCGCGAAAAAAATTGCTGTGGGCGACAGGATAATTTCACTCACGCTGGAATAAATCAGCGCAGGCCTTTTTTTATCACTCTCTTCAGGGTGTCAACAGCCGGAGTGGCGGAATTCGGTTCGGCTTCTTTGCCAATAATGCCTGCCCGTTTGAGCATCTTTTCGGCGCGAGGACTTCTGGTATTTGCCCACTCATCGTAAACACGAAGCAGGTCCTTTTCTGTCCGTTGAGAGGTCTGATCACTGATTTCGGCCAACACCTCGACAAAGCGACCGAATTTATTGCCGAGCTCCTCAAAAACGCTGCGCTGCTGAGCCGCTGCGGCGAGCAATGCCACTTTGCCGTAAGCAGCCCCTCCCATTTCAACGTAGTACCTGATGTTCACGAGCTTCCTGGAAAGACTCTCCTGAAAAAATCCCGCAGTATATAAAGAGATATCGCCGATGCGTCGGAACATCGCGCCTCGCGCGCTGGGCCGCTCAACTTCCAGAGCCTGTTTCAGCATCAGCGCCAAAGGTTGCTGAAGGGCTGCACCATCCTGATCTCGGGCATAAAGTCGATCCGTTGTTATAAATTGATTCAGAAGATTGACGAGGTAAAATTCCGTCTCGGGTTGCGCGCTCACCTTCTGCTGCTGCAAAGCCCGGACAAGCAGATCCCTGAAGAAAGCCTGAGGTTGTGAAACCAAGGTGATTATACCTTCAGACATGGGTGACCTCACCCACTACGGAACAGAAATAGTTGACAATAATAGACAATAACCACCACCCTCTCTCTTCTAATTTTAGCCCCGCCGGCTCCGGTGTCAATCCTGGTTCTCAGGTGATTTATCCTTCTGTTCTCGAGGGGATGGACGAGCACGAGGATTCAAAGTAAACTCGGGCTACTTGTGAACCATACCTTGTTTTTAAAATATTTACTTTTCACTGCGCTGATCTCGAACGCATCTTCAGGCGTCGCGATGATTAAAATCGCAAACGCCGCTCCCTCGCCCTCCCCCTTGCACAACGAAGTGATGGTAACACTCTTCGGACAACCCTGTCTCTTAGCCGGTCCGCTCGACAAAGACGTACTGAAAGCCATTCACACGATCAGCCCCGAACAAACGTTCATTGATCCAAGCACGCCCTCTGCGGATTCGATTCACAAAGTCATCGAGAAAATCCGAAACACAAAGAATACACCTTCCTGGCTGGAAAATTATCGGGTCAGACGTCTCAAGCGGCTCGAAGCCCTGTTCGCTTTCACAAATGGCCTGTCTTCGGCCAAAGCTGCGAAAAAATCCGAACCGCTGCTGAATGCCGTCAAGCCCCTGCTTTCGGAGCGCCTGTTCAAAAAGTTTTTGGCGCTCGCTTCCGAAGTTGGAACAAAGAAATCAGATCCCAATTTTGAAATAAAGCTGATGGATTCCTTCAGTGAGATGATTGAACCTGACCCTGAAGAGGATTTTCATCGCTCCATTCGCCGCATGAATGTTCGCTATTCTTGTGAATTTGCGGATGAAGGTGATTCCCATGATGAAAGCTCCGATGAACCTGGAGCTCCTTGAGAATCAGGAGCTTTTTACAAAAGAAGAGTAAGCCTCAATAATTCCACTCCGCATCATAGCAACTGCGATTGCGGCCAGCAGGAGAGCCGAGATCTTTGAGACCACCACCGTGCCGTCTTTCCCGATGATACGGGTGACCCCATGCGAGTGCCTCAGAAGAAACCAGGCCAAAGCATAATTAATGAAAAGTGCAACCAGGGTCAGCGGGTGTCCGACTGTATTCACCTGCAGCATCAACGTTGCCAGAACCCCTGGACCCGTAATCAGGGGTACCGCCAGGGGCACAATTCCAGTGGAACCCGAGGCGCGCCTGGAAGCCTCCTGTTCTCCCACCAGATCCGAAAGCGAAACCAGAAGAAGGATCAGCCCCCCCGCTATTTTGAAATCAAAGACAGCAATGCCCAGGAACTTGAAAATTGATTCACCTAAAAACACAAATACCAGTGCCACCGCCAAGGCAACCAGCATGGAGGTATTGACCACTCGATTTCGCTGCAGCCGATCCAAACCGGAGGTCATGCCGACATACAAGGGCAAAGTCCCGACGATATCCAGGGCTACAAAGACCGCTACAAAAGCGAGTGCAAAATTATTCATCGTGTTTCCCTTTATCCAACAACGCTCGTGACCAGATGAGGTTCAATCAGGTACTGCCGGCAAATTTTCTGCAGCTCGCCTGGACGAATGACCTCAATTTTGCGAATCAGATCTGCATCACTGAGGTGATCGAGTCCGTACAGGGTTTCCAGTCCGTAATGCGCCGCGATCGCACCATCACTCTGCAGGTCCATCGCGCGCCTTCCCAGCATGTAGGCCTTTGCTCTTTCCATTTCCGCTTTCAGTGGGCCCTTTTTGACGAGAATTTCCAAGACTGAACGGATTCCTGCGAGCGCCTCATCGCGCTTCTCCGGTGAGGTCGCGATGTAAGTACCCAGATAACCCGGTTCAATGCCCTCGAAGCTCACGGGCGCGACACTGTAAGCCAGACTTTTCTTTTCACGAAGCTCGATGAAAAGACGCCCACTCTGGCCGCCCAGGACGGTCTGAAGCAAGCGCAAGGGGTAGCGCTCTTCGGATTGAATTCGCGTTCCCAGCCCTCCAATCAGGATATGGAGCTGCTCGCGACTGAGGTTTTTCTCAACCCAGCGCGGCGCCTTCAAGGCGGATTCGGGCGCAATCGAAACCGGTGGCCGCTCAAATTTGAATCGCGAGGCAAAAGCATCCTCAAGACTGGCAAGCCAGGCCTGAAGGGCAAGGGGTTTGATCGCGCCGCTGACTGAAATAACCAAGCCATCCGGCTGAACCCATTGCTGCTGTAAATTTCGAAGTTTTGCTCCCGTGATTTTTTTCACACTCTCCAGAGTCCCCAGCGTCAGTCGACCGTATGGATGACTTTGAAAAAGAGTTTCGAGAAAAAGCCGTGAACAGAGCTGCGCAGAATGGTCCTCCAGTGTCCGGATGTCGTCCTCCACAACCCGGCGCGAATGATCCACTTCCGTTTCTGGAAACACGGGGTCCAAGAGGACATCACTCAGGAGCCGCGATAACTTTTCCCAGTCACGGGCGAGTCCCGTGAGTTGCAGCCCGATACTGTTCCTGCCCGAGAAGCCCTCCATATGAGCGGCACTACCTTCGATTAAACCTGCGATCTGCTGCACATCATGGCGCGAGGTGCCCTTATTCCACGTTTCCGCCAGGAGGTGACTCGCCCCTGGTTCGGGTTCCAGGCGGGTTCCGCCCAGGGTCGAAAGATGGACACTGAATGCATGCGACTGGGGCCGCGGGCAATAGACCACCCGGATTCCACTCGCAAGCTTGAATTCTTCGACAGTTAACCCGGAAGTTTTCTTCCGGGTGACGTGAGAAGTCCGTTTCTGCTGGGACTCCACAGACTCCGGGCTTCCCAGAAGAATTTGAGCAGCTGAATTCAGTTCCGCTTTGGCATAACCGGCTTCACTCTTCGGTACCATTACGACTCCGCTGAGCCGTTTGGGATCCAGATATCGCCTGGCGATCTCCCGAAGTCCTTCTTTATCCAAAGAGCGGAGTTGAGCGAGGTAGCGATCATCAAAATTCAGATCGCCCAGAACAAACCGGGCAAAGCCAAGTCTTCCCGCCAGTCCATCTGCCGTTTGCGTCGCATAAAGACGCTCACTTTCAGCATTCACCAGCACTCGTTCAATTTCCTCGGGAGCTGGGCCTTCATCAGCCAGGCGCCGCAATTCGCGGAAAATCTCGTCGGATGCGGGCTTGATCTTATCCACCGAATCCAGCTCGGCCTGGAAATAAAGCATTCCCGGATCATTCGGAACATACAAGCCGCCAGCAATTTCCGTTGCCAGAGACGTTTGATGAAATAGCCTCTGGTACAGGCGCGACAGTTCACCCATTCCAAGAACACCGGCCAGCAGATCCAGAGCCGGCACATCGTCATGCTTGAGCTCAGGAACTCTGAAGGAAAAACTCAACGTGGGGGTTTTCACATCAAAAGGCTTCACGGCAAATCCGGGCTGGGATCTGAGCTGTGGCTCAGCAGGCCGGGAGATCGACTGACCTGTGCGCCGGGGCAGGACTTTTTTCCCGAAGCGCTTCTCGAGAATTTTCAGAACCTGCTCTTTCCGCCCGGAGCCCCCCTCCGCTGGCAGCGGCCCGACAAGGATCAGACCCATTTTGGACGAGACATAGTTGCGGCGGTAAAATGCGTCCAGATCGCCGACTTTAGCCGCTTTCAACGTTTTGACCGTCCCAATGACGGGACGCCCATACGGATGTTTACGATAGGTCAGCCCAAAGAGCGTCTGAAAAAGCTGTCGCCCCGGTGAATCCTCGTTCTTCCTGAGTTCCTCAAGAATGACTTCACGTTCGCGCTCGAAATCCTGTTTCAGGAATTTCTGAGGCGCTGCTATTGCGCCAAACGAGTCAATCACGCGCTCCCAGTGGTGAGCGGCACAAGTGACGTGATAAACAGTCTGATCGAACGAGGTGTAGGCGTTGATATCGCCACCGAGCGATTCAATTGTCCGCGCCATCTTGCCGGTGGAGGCACGACCGGTTTCCTTGGCTGAGGCGTCTTTGAAGAGCATGTGTTCCAGGAAGTGGGCAAATCCCGCCTCTTTGGGTTTTTCATCACAGCTGCCGGTATTCACCCACCAGTACAGAGCGGCCGCCGAACCTTCGTAATGCTGAAAGATCACCGGAATGCCATTTGAAAGAACCAGTTCTTCTGGACGGAAAAATTGAGCCATAGTGTCTCCAGTCTAGTCGCTTGAAGGCACTGCGGACAACCAAAACAGTCATTGGACAGCTCTTCGTGTTCGCGTTAACTTGGAATCCCTATGAACAGAACTTTGTATGTCGGGAATTTACCGAAGGTTGCCGAAGAAAACCAGCTTCACGCCCTCTTTGGGGCGGATGGCCGAAAGGTAATGTCGGTACGCATCCTCATTGACCGGGAAACTGGCCGTTCCCGGGGTTATGCGTTCATCGAAATGGGAACCTCGAACGATGCAGAACGTGCCATTGAAGCACTCAACGGGAAGAGCTTCCTTGGGCGTGCGTTATCGGTGGACCGGGCTCGTGGGGTTGCAGAACCTCAGGCCGGCCCCTCGGAGCCCGAATTTTCTGAAGATGACTTCAATGCCCGGCGTGCGCGCATCCGCGCCATCCGTACCAAGCAGTAGCCCACTGTGTACGCCCGATCACTTTACATTCACTTCCCTTATTGCGAGAGCAAGTGTCACTACTGTGACTTCTATTCGCTCGGACGCGAACACCTTACGCGAGACAGGAAATCGGCGTTTTTCAGGGCCCTGGAAGCGGAGGCCTGGTTGCAGGCGCCACTTCTCGCTACCGAACTGGACACGCTTTATATCGGGGGAGGCACCCCGAGTCTGATGAGCCCCGATGAGATTGCCGGCGTCCTGCATCCCATCCGGAATAAAATAAAGAACACGACCGAGTGGACGATGGAAGCTAACCCCTCTTCCATCAGCGCCAACTCTCTTGGGGATTGCAGAAAACTGGGAATCAACCGTCTGAGCATGGGAGTTCAGTCGTTGGACTCCGCCCTTCTCAAAATGCTCGGAAGGATTCACTCGCCCGAAATCGCGCTCAGTGCGCTTGAAACGGTTTTCCATTCAGGTATCGAAAATGTTTCCGTGGATCTGCTCTGCGGTGTTCCGGGCCAGACAACAGCCGACCTCGAGAAGAGCTTGAAGCAGCTCACGGCTTTCCCAATCAAGCATCTGAGCTGTTACCTTTTGACCCTTTCACCCGGAAACCCGCTCTTTGGAAAACTACCCACGGAAGACACACAGCTCGAGCACCTTTTGTTCGTTGATCGCTGGTTGACCGCACACGGTTTTGAGCACTATGAAATATCCAATTTTGCGAAACCCGGCTGGCGCTCCCTACATAATCTGAATTATTGGATGGGTGAAGCCTACCTGGCGCTGGGTCCCTCGGCACATTCCTACGATCCTCTCGGCGGCACCTGTGGCCGGCGCTGGAAGAATCACTCGTCCGTGGATACCTACTGCTCGAAGCTTCTCAAGAATGAATCCGCCCAAGAGTGGGAGGAAGACCTGACTCCCGGGCAAAAGGAAATTGAGCGCTGGATGCTGGCACTCCGGCTGAGCGATGGGTTCCCGGTAAGCTGGCTCGACACATCCCGGCGGCTCGAACTTGCTGCACAACTCCAAAAAGAGGGGCTCTTACAGCCCCACCCCTCGGTTGCAGACCGCTTAACCCTCACGCCCAAAGGCCTCGCCCTTTCGGATGAGATCATATCGACCCTGATTTAATCCGCTCCTCGGATTGACTGGAGCCAAAGCGTGCCCATACTTCATCACGAAAGTTGGTTCGAAGGAGAATTGCGTGACTGAAGTAATCCAAAATCCAAAAAATCAAGAAGCCGAATCTGCAGAGTCGGTGCAATCCCCAGATCAGGAAGCCAACGCCAAACTTGAGCAGAAGATCACGGAACTCACGGGTCAGGTCAAAGAGAAAGAAGACAAATATCTCTATCTTTACGCAGACTTCGACAATTTTAAAAAACGTTCCCTCCGTGAACGTTCGGATCTTCTCAAATTCGGTTGGGAGCCCCTGGCTCGGGATCTTTTGAGCGTTCAGGACAACCTGGAGCGCGCCATGGCGCATGCTCCAGAAAACATCGATAAAAACTGGCTTAAGGGCATCGAGCTGGTCCAAGGCCAGCTACGCAGCACACTGGAAAAACAAGGAATTCAATGCATCGATGCCTTGCAAAAACCTTTTGACCCCAATTTCCATGAAGCCGTCGGGCAGGAAGTTTCGAAATCACCGGCCGGAACCATCCTTCGGGAAGAAATTCGTGGCTACACGCTTCACGGGCGCCTCCTCCGACCTTCTCGTGTCGTGATCAGCGCCGGCGAACCGGAAAAGAGCTCTTAAGATTTGACTTAACGCGTTTAGAACCCATTTTATTAAAAAGCGAGGAAGTTATGGGAAAGACAATTGGTATTGATTTAGGAACAACCAACTCATGTGTGGCCATTCTTGAAGGGGGCGACCCGAAGGTCATTCCTAACTCGGAAGGATCCAACACGACCCCGTCGGTTGTAGGTTTCACGGCTGGCGGCGAAAAGGTTGTTGGCCAGGTCGCCAAAAGACAGGCAATCACCAACCCCGACAAAACGGTTTTTGAGTCCAAGCGCCTGATTGGTCGCAAATTCAATTCCAAGGAAGTTCAGGAGTTCATGAAAGTGGCTCCTTTCAAAATCATTGAAGCCAAAAATGGCGATGCTTGGGTGAAAATCGGAGACCGCGAATATTCGCCTCAGGAAATTTCCGCTCTTGTTCTTGGGAAGATGAAGAAGACCGCCGAAGACTACCTCGGTGAGCCGGTTACTGATGCCGTGGTCACCGTTCCGGCTTACTTCAACGATGCCCAGCGCCAAGCAACCAAAGATGCCGGTCGCATTGCCGGATTGGATGTCAAACGCATTATCAATGAACCCACCTCCGCCGCGCTCGCCTATGGTCTCGATAAAAAAGGCAAGAACGAGACGGTCGCCGTATTTGATTTGGGCGGCGGTACTTTCGACGTTTCCATTCTGGAATTGGGCGATGGTGTTTTCGAAGTGAAAGCCACCAACGGTGATACGTTCCTGGGCGGCGGCAACTTCGACCAGCGCATCATCGACTGGATGGCGGATGAGTTCAAAAAAGAAAACACCATCGATCTTCGTAAAGACAAAATGGCTCTTCAGCGCCTGAAAGAAGCCGCGGAAAAAGCCAAACACGAGCTTTCAAGCACGATGGAAACGGAAGTCAATCTGCCGTTCATCACGGCTGATGCCTCCGGCCCCAAGCATCTGAACCTTCGTCTCGGCCGTGGCAAAATGGAAGCCCTCGTTGCCGACCTCATTGATCGCCTCGCGGGTCCTTGCGAAACCTGTATCAAAGACGCGGGCGTGAGCAAGTCGCAGATCGACGAAGTCATCCTCGTCGGCGGCATGACCCGCATGCCGCGCGTGCAGCAGAAAGTGAAAGATATTTTCGGCAAGGAACCGCATAAGGGAGTCAATCCGGATGAAGTCGTCGCCATCGGTGCTTCGATTCAGGGTGGTGTTCTCAAGGGCGAAGTCAAAGATGTTCTTTTGCTCGACGTGACCCCGCTTTCGCTTGGAATTGAAACCCTGGGCGGTGTCTTCACAAAGTTGATCGAGAAAAACACCACGATTCCTACCAAAAAATCACAGGTTTTCTCAACTGCGGCGGACAATCAATCTGCCGTGACCATTCACGCGCTTCAAGGTGAACGCGATTTCGCCGAATACAACAAGTCTCTGGGACGTTTCGATCTCGTAGGTATTCCACCGGCGCCCCGCGGCGTTCCCCAGGTCGAAGTGACCTTTGATATCGACGCGAACGGCATTGTTCACGTTCACGCAAAAGACCTCGGCACCGGGAAGGAGCAATCCATCCGGATCACCTCGTCAAGCGGACTTTCCGAGGATGAAATCAAGCGCATGCAGAAAGAAGCAGAAGCGCATAAAGCTGAAGACGAAAAGCGCAAAGAGATCGTCAATGCCCGCAATCAGCTCGACAGCCTGATCTATACAATCGACAAAACTGTCAAGGAAAACGGCGACAAGCTCGAACCCGACACCAAGAAACAGGTCGAGGATGCCGTCACCGAGGCCCGCAGCCACCTCGAAAGCAAGGACGTTGAAGAGCTCAAAAAAGCAACCGAGCAACTCACCTCAGCGTCCAATAAGATGGCCGAGCAAATGTACAAAAACGTCGGGGCCAACGCCCAGAACCAGGGCGGGGGCGCAACCGGCCCAGGCGGCGCAGGACCCGAGGGTGATACCGGCAATGGCCCTGAAAAGGACGAGAAAAAAGAGAAGGTCATTGATGCTGACTTCAAGGAAGTCTAGTATCAACAGGCCATGGCCACCAAGCGTGATTATTATGAGGTTCTCGGTTTAGGCCGGGATTCCTCCACAGAAGACATCAAGAAGGCTTATCGTCGCCTCGCCGTACAACATCATCCGGATAAAAACCCGGGAGACAAGGCGGCAGAGGAAAAGTTCAAGGAACTTTCGGAAGCTTACGAAATCCTTTCCGACTCAAAGAAGCGGCAAATGTACGACCAGTTTGGTCATGCGGCGGCAGGAGCGGGTGGCGGTCCTGGCGGCTTTGATTTTGGCGCAGGTGGCTTTGGCGGTGCGGGCTCCGTAAACGACATCTTCGGCGATATCTTCGGAGACCTCTTCGGCGGCGCCGGAATGGGCGGCACGCAACGTGGAAGAGGCCGCAGGCGCACGGGTCGCCCAGGGGCCGACCTCAGAACGACAGTCGACATTACTTTTGAAGAAGCTGCTTTCGGAACGGAGAAAGTGATCTCCGTAATGAAGCCTGTACTTTGCGAGACCTGCGAAGGCTCCGGCGCGAAACCTGGCACACAGGCCGAAACCTGCTCACAGTGCGGAGGCCGGGGTGAAGTGGCATATCAACAGGGCTTTTTCGCGATTTCCAGACCCTGTCCCCGGTGCAATGGCTCGGGGCAGATCATCCCAACTCCCTGCGATACCTGCCGGGGTTCCGGTCAAGTCAAGAAGAGGGCTCAGATAGCAGTAAAAATTCCCGCCGGGATCGATACTGGACAGCGTCTTAAATTGACGGGCGAAGGTGAAGCCGGTGAAAGAGGCGGGATGCCTGGTGACCTGTACGTCGTCATCAATATTCTGGCCCATGACTTTTTCACCCGGGACGAATTCGATGTGATCTGTGACGTTCCCCTGACCTTCACGCAAGCCGCACTGGGCGACGAAATTGAAGTTCCCACTCTTGACGGCAAAGTGAAACTCAAAATTCCCACAGGTACCCAGTCGCATAGCATATTGCGACTCAAGGGCAAGGGAATGGCCCGCCTTGGGGCTTACGGCCGGGGTGATCAGCTTGTTAAAGTTGTCGTGGAAGTGCCGCAGAAGCTCAACACTGAGCAGAAACAGCTTTTGAAGAAATTCAGCGAAATTGGTACCGACTCAACGCACCCGATGCATCATAGATTTTTTGAAAAAGTGAGAACATTCTTTGAATAACCGTCAGTACCTGAAGGCACTCGTCTTTGCTCTGGTCCTCTGCTCGGGGGCTTGGGCCGCCCCAGCTGCCGATCTCACGGCTTATAAAGAAATTCAGACGCTTTTTGCCAAGGGTGCCCTGGAACTGGCCAAATCCAAAAGTGAGGCTTTTAAAACTCAATATCCCGAAAGCACCCAAACAGGCAGCGTGGAGAACCTTCTGGGTCTGATCTTTGTGCTGAACAAAGAGCCCAAGGACGCGGTACCGCATTTCGAACGTGCGCTGGAACTCGGGGCAAATGCTCCAAATTTCAAGCACTATGTCTTGTACAACCTGGCCACCGCCCAATACCAGATTGAAGATTTTGAAGATTCTCAAGAAACCCTGGACAAAATCCGTCCTGAGCTTCTGGATGCCAATAACCGGATCAAATTTCTGCATCTGAAATCACAGCTTCTGACCAAAAGGGGGGACTTCGCCAAGTCCGCGCGGGAAATTCTGACGAATGCCCCGCCCTCAAAGGCAAAACCGGATGCTCCGGATTTAAAAGATTCCTTTGATACGATCCTGGACCTCGCACTCACCAAAATTGAAGATCTGGCTGTACTCGAAAATTTATATGCCGATTTTCCCTCCCAGCCCCGCTCTGAACATATTCTGCTCGAGCTGACCCGACGGGCAGTTACCAGCCAAAATGCAGCCAAAGCCCATCATTATCTTAAACTGCTGAGCCTTGATTATCCGAAAACGGCATCCTACCAGCTTGCACTCGAAGCCGCGCGATCGGTTCAAGAGGCAGGTCCGGTGAATACGATGGCAATCGGGGTTTTGTTGCCACTGAAAGGGCGTTTTTCGAAATTCGGGCAACGCTCCCTGGAAGGCATCCAGCAAGCTCTCGGTATCTTCAATGAGGAAGAGCCCGACAGCAAAATCACTCTTTATATTGAAGACAGCGGCGAAGAACCTGAACAGGCCATCGCCGGGCTCAATCGCCTCGTTTATGAGCACCACGTGATCTCCATCATCGGCCCTTTGCTGGCCAAGGGGATTGATCAGGTGAGTCGGCGCGCCCAGGAATTGCGCATTCCCATTCTGACGCTGGCCCGATACACAGGAACTGAAGCAAACGAATTTGCAATTCATGCGGGCTTTACAATGAAAGCTCAGGCGCAGGAAATGGCGAAATATGCCATTCAACAATTGAAACTGACCCGTTTCGCAATTCTGGCATCGCGGGATAAAACCGGAGAAGAGAGTGCGAAATTCTTCTGGGATGCCGTCGAAGCACTGGACGGAGAAATCGTCGGCTACGAAACTTATACGCCGGGAGAAACCGACTTTCGCCAGCCGGTGGACAAGTTGTCCGGTCTTTTTTACCCCGAGGCACGCCAGCGCGAGCTGGACGAACTGGCGAAGGCCCGTGAAGAAAACCAGATCAAGAAACGAACCCGTAAAACAGAGAAATTCTTTGGTTTGCCTCCGATCGTCGATTACCAGGCGGTCTTCATACCGGACGAACCCAAGGTGACCGGCCAGATTCTGCCCACTTTTGCTTACCGCGACGTTGACGGCGTGAACTTTCTAGGCACTGCCGCCTGGAACTCCCCGGAATTGTTTTTACGGGCACAGCAATACGCGAATAGGGCGATTTTTTCGGATGTTTTTCATTCGGATCCCAAGTCAAAACTGGCCGGGCGGTTCATCGAAAAGTTCACCGCAACTTTTGAACATGAGCCCACCGCGCTGGAAGCAGTGGCCTACGATGCGACAAAAGTACTCGAATATCTGCTGAATCAGGGCCTAGCCAACCGCACCGAACTCCTCGATAAATTGAAGGATCTGCAGGATTTTAACGGCGTAACCGGGAAGTTCTCCTATAACGACGGCCAGTTGGTACGCACTCCGCAGTTCCTGGTCATTCAGAACGGCGTCATCACGGAAGCGACCCGCTGATCCAGCGCTGTCAGATTTTTGGCGCCTGGAGCCCGGTAAATTCTACCGATTGGCATCCAGCCCGAGCACGATCATACTTGAAGTAAGAGGAACTGCCGGAAATTCCGCAGCATTCTCTTTAGGTCCCCGCTCAGGATGGGCGGGAACAAAACGTCAGGAGGACGCGTGGGCTTCAGAACTGACCCAACAGGTGGGGGTCAATTCAAACCGCAGATCAAGCAGATCATGGAGGCGGAGGTACAGCCCCTGCGTCAGCTTGAAGCGCGTAAAACTCGCGAAGAAGCTCGCCTCAAACTATTCCAGGACTTCAAAGGCAAGTTTGCCGGCATTGATAAAGCACTCATGGATGTCGCGAGTTTCGCAAAACTTCGCGAACTCAAAGTGGACATGGGGGACGGACAGAACCTTGCGAGTGTCACCCTGGACAAAGAGAAGGCGCAGCCTGGAAGCTATACGGTACAAATTGATTCTCTCGCAGCGCGAAGTTCACTCATCACCAACGGTTTTGAGGACCCGGATGAACCCATCCTGGGTATCGGCTTCATTGTCATGGGCCTGGCAAATGGTGAGAGCGCCGAAATATTTGTCGACGAAGATCATGCAAGTCTGCGGGGCGTAGCCAATCTCATTACCAATCACGAGAATTCCCCCGTCCGGGCCGCCGTTATCAAGGATGCCAGCAATTCAGACGAACCCTGGAAGCTGATTCTCACTGCCAAGAAGGAAGGCGAAATCAATTCCATCGACTTTCCGGAGTTTTATTTTCTGGATGGTACGCAGGACTTTTACATAGACGACCAGAAAGAATCACAGAACGCCCGGATTCTCGTCGATGGCTTCCCCATCGAGCTCGAAAGCAATGATGTCGCAGACTTCCTGCCGGGATTAGGCATGCACCTGAAGCAGGCCAGACCCGAGCAGCCCTTCAACATCACTGTCAGCGAAGATCACGTCAAAGTGTCTGGCAAGATCAAAGGTCTCGTTGACCAGTTGAACGGTGTCCTGCAATTTATTATTCAGCAAAATACAATCGATTCAAAGAGCGATACCCGATCGAGCTTTGCCGGCGATACGGGGCTTCAAACGATAGAATTCCGCTTGCGCAATCTGCTGCACGAGGGCTTTCCGGTGGGAGACCCGCAGGGCGATGACTTCCGCCTGGTCTTTCTCAATCAGATCGGTCTGGAATTCGACAAGAATGGTCAGATCTCCTTCAAGGAAGAAAAGTTCCAGAAGGCTTTGGAAAAAGATTTCAAGGGCGTGGCAGAGGCGGTCACGGGTGGTTTTGGGTTTGCCTTTCAAATGCGTGAAGTCATCTCGAATTATACACGAGCTGGAGACGGACTCCTGAACATGCGGGAACAGGGCCTCCGTTCAAGAATCACGGAAATGGACCGTCAGATCGACGGAAAGATCAAAGTTCTGGAGCGGAAGCAGCAGGGCTTGGTCGACAAATTTTCAAAACTGGAAGGCACGCTCGCCAATATGCAGAGACAGCAACAGTATCTCTCCGCAGCCCTTCCGGGAGGGGGTGGTGGCGGCAATATCATCTCCCAGTTAATGGGCGGATAATTTAGCAAAGGAAAAAAGCCATGGCCGGACCGTACGGAGCAAATCAATACAAGCAAACCTCAATTATGACAGCCAGCAAGGGACAGATACTGCTCATGCTTTATGAAGCAGCCATAAGAAACGTCAAAAAAGCGTCACTCGCGATTGAAAAAAACGACATGGTGACCAAGGGCACATCCATCGGGAAGGCGCACGACATTCTTAATGAACTGGTCAATACTCTGGATTTTGAAGTCGGAGGAAACATTGCCCAAGAGCTCGAACGGCTATATAGTTTTATGATAGAGACGCTCATTAAAGCAAATATTGAGAACTCTAAGGACAAGTTGGCAAACATCCAGCATCTGCTGGAAACTTTATTGGAGGGCTGGAGAGGCGCTGTGATGCAAGTGAATAAATCCACTGCCGCAAAGTAGTACAGCACAACTCCTCGTATCTACATGGAAGTGATACGCCTGCTGAAAAGCAAAAACCGTTGTCTTGAGCAATTCCTCGAACTTTCCGAAGAATTTCTGAAAACAATCGAGACCGGAAATTTCTCCGATCTCGAGACTTTCTACAAGAAACGCGACCGGATCCTCAAAGGGTTTGACCTGTTTGATCGCAAGCTGACCGAAACCCTCGAGCTGCTTCCCAAAAATTCCTTCGATGCTGAGCTGGCCGCACAAGTAGAGCAGGCACTCAATATGAAGGCGGCACTGATTGGAAGAATCGCCGCGACCGACCAGAAGATCGTTGACGCAATCCAGGAAGAGAAACTCCGGATTACAAAAGAGATGGCAAATTCCCAAAAGCAAACCTCTACCGTGAAAAAATTCAAAAGTAGCTGGGTCGGGGAATCTGGAGAGGATTTGGACAGGAAGTTATGAATGAAGGATCCAAGGATTTCGGAGAGACAATCCAGAAAGCGCTGAGCGACCAGCTGCTTCACGGCAGCGTGGACCTTGTGGACATTGTCCCGATCCCTAAACATGGTGATCGCATGGTTCGCCTGCAGACCTTACAGGAGGCGCTGGAAGAATTCGAGAACACCGCCTCTGCGGAAGGAACGATCGGGTATCTCATTCAGGTCCGTCCTGCGCGTAACACCACCCATTCAATACAGGATAGTAGCCCCTCCAGTCCACAGGGCCCACACGGCCCATCGGTTCACAAGCCGATGGTGGACGGAACTTATCTTCCCAGTGGGAAGTTGAATACGCAGTTCCTGCTCAGGAATGCCGATCTTCTATTTGCGGCCGGCGAATACAATCTCGCCCGCAACATATATAAAGCGATACTTGCCTCCGGAGAAAATACGGCCATCGCACTGTTCGGACTCGCAAAGTGCTTCGAAACCGATGGCAAATTCAAAGAGGCGCAGGTCAATTACGAGGAATCCATCGCTTATCACGGAACGCTGAACACGTACCAAGCCCTCGCCTCCCTGCATATCGCCCAGAAACAGCATGCACAGGCTGCCGACGTCCTGAACCGCGCCTTGCATCTCAAAGACCTGACCAATCAGCAGCGTTTTTATCTGCACCGAGAAGGCGGTAATGCCTGTCTGCGTTCGGAAAATACTGCTCAGGCGAGCATTCATTTTCAAAAAGCCATTGAGCTGGACCCCACCGCCAATGAGGTGCGCTCAGATCTCGGTACGGCTTATCTGCACGAGGGAAAGACGGAGCAAGCCGTTCGTTGCTTCCAAGAGGCCGTTTCGTCGAATCCCAAAAGCGGTCAGGCGCTCTCCGGGCTTGGGCACTGTGCTCTGGCCCAAAACGACAAGCGGGCCGCACACGATTTCTTCTCGCAGTCACTCCGGCTCAATCTCGACAATCCCGTCGCGGTATTTCATCTTGTGAAATGCGCTTACGAGCTGAAAAGTTACGCGACTGCCGCGGATATTCTCGAACAATACATCGAGATCGCTCCGATCAATGCCAACCTGCTCTACAGCCTGGCAGGTTTGCATTTTCACCTGAGTCGGTACGATGACGCGCGCTCCACGGTGAATAAACTGTTTCAGATTGCCCCAAACCATGCCGGAGCGAAGGATCTCTCCGTGCTGATCGATCGGTATGTTGGACCGCTAATTTAGCTCGAAAGAGCTGCCAGGGTTCAACTCTGTCAGGAGGACAGATGTCACCGCAATTCAGTCTTTTGCAAGGCGAGATCAAAGAAAATCCAGAAATCGATTCTGGCGATGTTGAAAATCTGCTTGAAGCATTCCTTCAGGCTCTTCTCGAAGAGCAGCCCTCTTTGAAAAGCGCCGGCAAATCCTCCGTCCTCCTGGAGTCGAAAGCAGGATCATCGTGACGGCCTCTGCGGGGGTTTCCACGGAAAAGAAGCCGATCCGGTGCATCGTCATCCAGCTCGCACGTTTGGGTGACACACTCCAAAGCCTGATGGCGCTCAAGGCAGCCAAAGAGCTGTATCCTGAACTCGAGATCTGCTTTGTGGCTCGCGAGGGCTTTGCGGCCGCGGCACAGCGGGTCTCCTGGCTCGACAAGGTGATCACGCTCCCGAGCGACGCGCTCCTGGACCCGGTTCTCTCAGGAGATTCGTCCAGACATCAGGCGATGAAAGAGCTTGCTCGCTGGTCGGCGAATATCATTTCAAGACCCTGGGATATCGCGGTCAACTGGTCCTATTCCGAAGCCAGCAGTTATCTCACTGCCCTGATTGCAGCTAAAGTGAAGCTAGGCTACTCACGTCGCAAGGATCTTTCGCTTTCAGCCATGGATGGCTGGAGTCATTATCTCCAGTCGATCGTTCAAGGCGGAATTCCGCAAAACATTCACCTGACTGACATCCTGACGACGCAACTGCTTACCGCCTTGCAGATTCATTATGGTGAACCGTCTGCTTCGGGAAATGTACCTGCAACTTCTAAAAGCTTTTTCTCTGCCGAAATCGACGACTTCTGTACGATCCTTCACTCTGACTGGACCAAGCGGGACCTCTCACGCCGCTGGATTGCCATTCAGCTCGGAGCCGCACGCGCCGACAAGGCCTGGAATCCCTCAAAATGGGCAAAGGTCGCCTCCTTGATATCCGCCAGGCACCCGGAATATCGGTTTGTGCTCATAGGAGGCAAGGACGAGCAGACGCGAGGACGGGCGTTTTTGAAGGAGTGGGAATCGCTTCAGCAGGACCCGTCAGTTGTGCTGAATCTCGTCGGACAAACCGGTTTTGATTTATGGGCCGCTGTCATTGCCAGCTGTCACTGGGTGTTCTCGTGTGACACAGCCGCGCTGCATTTAGCCAGTGCTCTGGGCACCCGAGTACTGAATGTATCCGTCGGGCCAGTACGGTATCTGGAAACGGGACCTTACGGCAACGCCCATTTCGTCATCAGAGCCAGCGCGAACTGCAAAGGTTGCGAATCGAACGGCGAAAAACACAGCTGCCACGAAGATGTGACACCCGAGGGCGTTTATGCCGCCTGGACCTACGCCGCAACCGAATGGTCTCATCACCGCAATCTTTCGATAGAAAAGCATTTTCAGCAACTGGGCTGGTCCGACCGGCTGGATCAGATTTCCGTTTTTCGCTCCCGAATACGTGACGTGAACGAGGGTGGCGGAGTGAATTTCGAGCCCCTTTGCCGCAGACCGCTGACTGCAGCACTTTGGTCCGGCAAAGTAATCGAACAAGTGGCCCGCTCCTGGTACTGCGGCTGGACGCCCGAGATCGGAAAAGATCTCTCGCGTGAGGACATCGGGCCGGACCTTGTAAAAGTGCTGCGGGAGCTTGCTGAGAGCGCTGAAGTGCTTGCAAGAGTTTGTGAAGAGGCAAATCGTCTCGCAATCGTCATGACGGAGAAAAGCCGGAATCTCAAATCAGAGCGCCTGATGTCACTTCAGGACCGCACCGACCTTCACGTTCTTTCCACGAATTTGCAAGAACTGGATAACCTGATTCATCGCCTCGGTGCTAACCACAAACCGCTTCAGGGCTTCTCCCAAATGGCCCGGGTGCTGATGCATAATCTTGCCGGAAAGAAGCTCTGGGAGATTGCCGACGAAAGTGCGATTTCTTATCGTCAGCTGGCGGATGGCGCGAGTCTTTACCTCTCTTGGGTGAATCACTCGCTTGCCCTTGCGAAACCCAAGGCACTCAATCTGGAATTGATTCAGAGACCCGGTGTGGAACGTCCTTTTTCGGCTGAGTAAGCGATTCCCGCGGCATTCAGCTCGATATCCATTTTCACGAGCGCCCAATGATCTGGGGTGAGATTCGCCGAAGCCCAGTATTTCACCAGGAACTTCCGTAGCTCGGCCTCACAATATTTAACCAGTTCCTTCCCAATCAAATCAGAGGCGCCAGCACGCTTTTCCAGCTGCTCGGAAAACTCAAGTTGTTCCAGCAAGGACGTTTTGGCGGCAGCAATCCAATCAATGGTTCCGAAATGAGTCAGAAAGGCGAAACTCGCCCCGGTAGCGGCAATTCTTTGCACACTTGCTTTGGCTTCCGCAGCATTGAATTCAGTCGGGCTGCTTGAGGGAAATATGTGCTTACCGGATTTTTGAAGCGCCGGATAAGCGAGCCCAAAGGAATCCCCGGTGAAGACCCCGCTCAAAACTGGATCATGGATGCAAAAATGATGATTCGCATGCCCTCGCGTATGGAGGAATTCGAGTTCCGAGGAGCCAAAAGGAATTTTCTCGCCGTCTGCGGGCGAATAAACCCGCTCGACCGGAACACCACTGAGTTTTCCGTAGAGCCTTTCGAAGGTTTCATCACCATAAACCTGGCGAGCACTGGCCTCCAGACGCGAAGGATCGACAACGTGTTTCCGCGCCCTGGGGTGACAGAGTAATTTGGCCTGGGGACAGGCCTCCATCAAGGCATAGGCTCCAGCCGCATGGTCCAGATGCACATGAGTAATGATGATCCACTCCACCTGGGCTGGCTTGAGCCCCGCCTGCGCCAGTGCATCCATCATCTTGGGAACGGCATGTACGGTATTTGTTTCAACAAAGTAGGCCCGCTGCCCCTCGTGAACCAGGTAAGCAGCTGCAAATTCTGGGTGCTCGTACTCGCAATCAATCGTCAGGATTTTTCTCATATCATCGAGACAAAAAAAAGGGGCACGAGCTGAACCAGCACCATGCCCCATTCGGATTTTACAAAAATCGTTATTAACGATTTGCCGTCTGGCCGGGCTTCTGCTTGCGCAGTTCTGTTTCGGCCTGCAACCAATGGTCTACCTGTGACCCGCCTTTACCTGAAAGGTAAATAACGTAGGCCCGCTCAGCAATGTCCTTTTGTGTGACATTCCAGGTAGTCATACCATTCGTCTTCGTGTTGTTCGTTGTGGTATTTGTCAGTTTAGTGGTGTTTTTCGCCACTGTTTTAGTTTTCGTTGCCATTCTCAAACCTCCTCTGAATTGACGAAAAGAATCTATCAGCCTTTTGACGGATAATAAAGTTCCCTTTCATCTGTTCTGGTTTTCCGGAGTCAATCCGTCCGATTGATCAAAAGCTATTCGTATTCTATGAAAGCCACCCATTCCCCGTGTTTGGGCGTGCTGATCACCAGACTCCAAATACGTCCGCCCCCGCTCACCAGCTGAATATTCAGGACTCGAGTGCGTGCCTGCAGGCGTCGCCGGGTCGCTTTGATGCGAATGTCTTTTCCGCCGGCCGTCAGTTTGATTTCCCCGGATTCATGGCTCAAGCTTATCCAGTATTCTCCCGCAGGAATCGGGATCATGCCACTGGTTGCATTATTTCGGATTGTAAGCCGCATAGCCAAGGTCAACAAATATGTAGCAATATTTCAACCACAATCATTGGCTTTCAGTTAAACTGGAGTATATGAAGACCCGCTGGTGGAACTGGCTTCTGATTGCGCTCTTCGTTCCGTTGCTTTTCCTGCTTCCAATTTTGCGCAATTTCGAAAAGCCAGCGCCCGAAACCCCCACTATGAAGGCTGCGCCCGTTTGCTTTATGACCGGCGATATAAAAAACACCCGGACTCCCACGACAAAAGGTCTTTCGGCGGTTGGAAACATGATTCGCCTGTATCTGGATGCCGACACTCTTTCCGCCTGCAAAATTCAATTTGAAGCTTATTGCCGAACACAAGTGGCTCCCCACCCGGAACTCGTCCCGAATCTTCGCGCGTTTTTCCGTGAGACAGGCAACGAAACAGGCCTCGATTTAAAGGAGGGTTGCGTAATTACTGAAAGCCGCCCGTCTGAAAAGGATCAACCGGCGAGGTAGTTCAGCAGGATCTGGGCAAGCACGATCTTGGTAATCGTCGCAATCGGATGGATCATTGCATAGCCGGTATTCGGATCATCATTCTTGGCCTGTTCCAAAGCAAAACCCAAAACCGCAGGCTGCGTGTGTAAACCGGCGAGCATTCCGGTCAGCCGCCCCATGGGGATTTTGAGCACGCGGTAGCCAATCCAAAGCGCGCTGACTGCCGAGAAAAACGTGATAAGAGTTCCGGCTGCAAAAATTGCCAGCCCTTCCTCTTTCCCGAGAGTGGAAAAAAACGTGTATCCCGCGCGGGTGCCAACGCCCGCCAGAAACAGGATCAAGCCGATCTGTCTCAGAGTCAAAGTGGCAGTATAGGGCAGTACCCAGACGATCGGACCGGTTCGATATAGCCGACCTAGGATTAGGCCCACAACTAAGGGGCCACCGGCAAAACCGAGTTTCAAGGTAACTCCGCCCGGCAAAGCGAAAGGAATCAGGCCGACAAGAATTCCCAGCGCAAGCCCGGTACTGAAGCTCAGAAAATCTATTTCGCTGATTGCGCGATAGGAATCACCAAAATATGCGGTGATTTCATCCATTTTACTTTTGCGGCAAAGCACCCGGATCCGGTCACCCGGTTCCAGAATGGTATTACCGGTCGCCAGCAACTCGACATCACCTCGACGAATGCGAGTGAGCGTCGCTTCGTTGTCTTTCAAGAATTTGAGATCGGAAATCTTGCGTCCCGCGACCTGCGGGTTCGATACAAAGATTCTTCGATAATCAAATTCCGTTCGGTCAGCAATGAGATCCTCGGGTGCGACAGACCCGAAATAGTCAACGATCTCCTGAAGAAGTCGCTCAGGACCGATGATCGTGATTTCGTCACCGGTCTGCAAGCGGGTGCTTGGCCCGATCAACTCCTGGACCGTACCTCTCTTGATCCGGCCGAAAATCACCGGCCAACCCTGCTCTTTCCGGATCTCCCCGAGATCACGGCCCATCGCTTTGGACTGCGTCACCAGTACTGTCTGGTTCCCGATCTTCCCGCGAATGGTGGAACCCGCTTCCCCACGCAGGGCTTCCATCGCGTAATTGATTTTCCAGATTCTCTGGAAGAACGAAATGGCCAGAATTGTTCCCAGCACCCCCATGGGATAGGTAATCGAGTAACCGACAACGGGTCGATCCAGCAGAGCACTGACTCCGCTTTCGATGGCCCGCGCTTTGAGCTGATCCAGCAAGGAGGCCAGGGCAGGAGTATTATTCAGGCTGCCCGCGAAGGCACCTGCTGCTGTTTCGGGGTCGAGGGTAAAGAGCTTCTTCAGCAAAACCACGAGTGCGGCGGCTGCGACCAGGACAGAAATCGAAAACAGGGTCTCGACGATACCTCTTTTTCGAAATGCCGCAAAAAACGTCGGACCACTGCTGAGACCAATGGAATAGACGAAAAGAGTCAGGCCAAAGAGATAGAGGAGTTCCGGCAATTTGAGATCAGGGTGCAAAGCGCCGACAAAAAGCCCGACAAAAAGGACGGCGGCGGTTCCTAGCGACCCTCCCTTGAATTGGATGTGCCCCAGCGGGAAGCCGATCGCGGCAACAATGAACAGGAGTAAAAGAGGATTCTGGACCAGGAGCTCCACGACAGCTATGGGCATAGGACTCACCTCCGGCTAGCTGACTCGTTCGTAAACCAGGTAGGAATGTGCCAGAGGTTGCGTTCGATCCTCCCGCGACACCTCCCGGAATTCCGCACGATTCCATTCAGGGAAGAGGGTATCGCCCTCGATCTGTGAATGGATGATTGTCAGGTACATTCGATCTACCAGAGAAATGGCCTCCGCGTAAACGAGTGCGCCCCCAATGACAAAAACTTCATCAACCTGGGTCAACTGCGCGCGACAGTATTCGATGGCCCCAAGCAGAGAGGGGAAGACCAGAACGCCCTCAATCTTCAAACTTTTGTTACCGCTAATGACGAGATTTATGCGGTTCGGCAAAGGTTTGCCGATGGAATCAAACGTTTTTCGCCCCATTATGACAGGATGTCCCGAGGTGATTTGGCGGAAACGTTTGAGGTCTTCCGGGATATTCCACGGCAGGCGATTCTGAATCCCAATCACCCGGTTCTCAGCCATTGCGGCGATCAACGAAATTCTCATTCCAACTTTATACTGCAACGGGGGCTTTGATGCCAGGATGTGGATCGTAGCCTTCGAGCTGGAAGTCTTCATATTTGAAATCGAAGATCGACTTCACGTCAGTATTGAGCTTCATGCGCGGCAGCGGGCGCGGTTCTCGCGAGAGCTGCAGCTTGGCCTGCTCGATGTGATTGCTGTAAAGATGGGCATCACCCAGGGTATGAACGAAGTCTCCCAGTTTCAGACCGGTGACCTGCGCGATCATCATGGTCAAAAGGGCATAACCGGCGATATTAAACGGCACACCGAGGAAAACATCTGCACTGCGCTGATAGAGCTGACAGGACAATTTCCCGTCCGCGACATAGAACTGAAAAAACGCATGACAGGGCATGAGGGCCATTTTGTCGAGCTCGCCGACATTCCAGGCGCTCACGATGAGTCTTCTGGAATCCGGATTGCGCCGGATTTCATCGATGACCCACTGGATCTGATCTATTTTGCGACCATCCGCTGCGGGCCACGCGCGCCACTGGGCTCCGTACACCGGCCCAAGATTGCCGTCTTGATCAGCCCACTCGTCCCAGATGGAAACGCCATTCTCCTTGAGATAGCGAGTATTCGTCTCGCCTTTCAAGAACCAGAGCAGCTCGTGAATGATGGATTTGAGGTGAACCTTTTTGGTGGACACCAGAGGAAACCCGACCGCGAGGTCAAATCTCATCTGGTGACCAAAAAGGCTTAATGTCCCGGTGCCAGTACGATCACTTTTCGCTGTGCCATTCTCAAGAAGATGCTTCAGGAGATCGCGGTACTTTTGCATTCCGGGGAAGACGCGGGATTAGAGGCCGGCGTTAGTATTAACTAATAAATGGCTTTCGTTCATAGTCCAGGTATCGATAGTAGTGGCCGTGTTAGCCACATTCCCAGCAGCACCAACCGTAAAAGTAGTGGCACCCACTGCGGTCGTTGGTAATTTTGTCGGATCGGTCACAGGAGTGCCGCTGGTTCCCGTATCAGCCACGTGATAAGTGCCCTTATCAGCTACAGCACAATGGGTAGTACCCGAAGCACAGGTACTGCCACTGCTGAACGAGTAGCAAGTTCCGGGAGCGCTGGCCGCCACGATCCCATTAAAACCCGTTAAATAAAAATGCTTACCTTCAGGAGAAAAACCGATAGCAGCGATGCACGCGGTGTAATTCGATTGCTCAACCGCAAATGATTTTTCAGCTGAGAAAATCGCGCCCAATGCGACCTTCGCTTCGGATTGGCGCGCTTTGGCCTGATATTTTGAGTACTGCGGCACGGCGACTGCGGCCAGAATACCGATAATTGCGACTACGACCATCAATTCAATGAGAGAAAACCCTTTGGAATTTTTCATACATAAGCCTTTCAAAAAATGAATACGTTCAATAATGAGCTGTTCAATTAAGGATAACTGCACCTTGGGGGCACAGCAACCCATTTCACCGTTTTAACAGTTCGGATACTCGTCGAAAGCGATTCTGCTTAACGCTGCCCGCCAAGCCAAGGTCCCCGTACGCGACTCAAGTTGCCTAGAACTTCCAGACCCCCCCGCCCGCGATGATCGGACGAACAGCATAGCGGTCCGCTCCCGGATAATAATGAATACCCAGATGAAATCCCGGCCAATGGTGACTGATGCCCAAACCTGCCAACTTGTAACTCAAATCGTAACTCACACCCGCCGACACCGCATTCCCGAGTCCTTTAGTGCGGGTTTTTTTGAGCGCATTATACGCAAAGCTCAGATCTGAACCGATCGATGCTCCCGTCATGTAACCCGAAGTCTCCACGCCGTCACTCACCAGACTCTGCGAAGTGTAATTCAGATTACCACCGATGAACCAAGCAAGAGCCGGAGCAACCTCCACTGCCGCAATCACCCCCGGCAGGAGCGACGAGACCGCGAAATCGCGGTTTCGCGGATCAATGTCCTGGTAATTGAATTGAACAAAACTGCCGGTAACCGCCAAGGCAAAGCTTGGGTAATCCACGAGTGCGGCCTTCGCGTTCACGTTGTAAACATTGTAGAAGTTGCTCAGGAGATTCGTTCCCACCTGAAGGAAATCTGTCAGACCAAACGAAACATCTGTCCCGAAAACCAGCGTTCCTGCTGGCAGGGTGAGCGGGCTCGGCAGCAAATGGGTGTAACCAAAAAGACCATTCTCCGCAGCAACACTCTGATTCAGTGGTGCGACCAACAAAAGCAAAACAGCCGACTTACAGAATAGATTCTTTTTCATTCAAGCCCCAGGGACTTAAGAAGATCCTGAACCTGATTCACATGCTCAGTGACAGTTGCAGCGGCTTTCTTAGGTTCAACTCGTGTTAGCAGCCATTCAAGGCGCTTTTGCAGAACCGCCGAAAATGATTTGACGATTTTCTCGGTCTTTTCCAGATCTTCAACTGACGAAAGCAGATTCTCGATGACCTCCAGAGTATCTCCCCAGAAAGCCGCATAGATCGGTACAAACTGCGAAACTTTCTTTTCGGCCGCCTTGTAACCCAGGAGCTTGCAAAGTTCCGCCAGCTTTCCAATTCGCTGCAGCCCGAGATGGTCAGGGATTTCGAGCCCAATCGTTTTGGAGGCACCCATGATTCGGTCTATTTTTTGAGAGAAGTCTTCGAGCAGGCGCGACGGAAATTCTTTATGTGGCGCATCAAGACTATTCACAATCTCATTGAGCTCTTTTAAAACTTGAGCAGATTCCTCTTTAAAGTATCCTAAAATCTCTTGATTGATCTTCATTTCATTTTCCATGCTACTTAGGTTATTTTTATATACTGGAGTCAAACATCAAATGAATTTTTTACCTGTTCGAATCGGAACACTTCGTCCCGGAGATATCGTTAACTTCAATATCTTTATCTTGATTGCCGACAAATACGTTCATTACATCAGGACATCTGACCCATTCGAGCCAGAACGTATTGAACGACTTCGCGCGAAAGGCGTCAAGAAACTTTATATCCCGGATGATTCGGAATCCGCCTATCTCGCCTATCTCGATACCGGCTTGAGCCAGCTCAAGAATGATCAAATTTCCGTACAAGAGCGATCATCTTTAGTCAGCAGCGCCATGGTGACAGAATCTGAAAACGCTCTGCACAATATGCAGACCGAATCCGGTTATAAGAAAACTGAAGAACGTGTCTCCAAGGTTGTTGATTTCCTCACCTCGGAATCAGGCGCTCTCAAAAACATTCTCGCATCAACCGGAACAGCGCTCGATAACTACCAGCATTCCGCTAACGTCACCAGCATGGCTCTGGGTATTGCAGCTCGGCTCGGAGTCAGCCAAACGCGGGATATTATGGACTTGGGTATTGCCGGTCTTTTACACGACTCTGCCTTGACCAAGATGGGATTTGCGGCAGATTTCAAATGGGATAAACTCGCGGGCGAAGACCTCAAGAAATACCACGAGCACCCCGTCGCCTCCGCACATCAGCTCGCCGGCAAACCGTACATCAATCGCGAAATTCTCGAACTCATTGCCAATCATGAGGAAATCGGAGAGGGTGCCGGATTCCCAGGAAAGAAAAGATTATCCACCATGCCTCTGAAACAGCAGGTTCTGAATCTCTGCAATAATTTTGAGCACTACTGCTCGGCAAAGGGTTTACTACCGCTGGATGCGGCGAAAAGCTTTCTGAACGAGAAAATCGGGCTCTTTGATCTCGAACATATCAAGATCCTGACGAGTGTTCTGAAGTAGATTTCACCTGAGCCGCTTTGGCTTGCACCGCCGGAACTTTGGAATCTTTTGCGCATTCCAGTGCCTTCAGCGCGCTGAATCGGCCAGTCGGGGTCGTGGAGCCGGCCAGCAGGTAATCCTGAAGAGCGACCAGAGCCACAATCTGCGGATAAGCCAGCGTGATCTCCTCGCCTGACTCATGCTCAAAATCCTCACGTCCTACGGTGCTGGGGTCGCCCGAGCAATTCTTCAGACTCAGGCAGGGCGGCTCACGAAGGACCTCGCACAGGAAACTGAAATCGGGTTCCGCTCGCAGATTTCGACCCAAAAGAAAAACAATGGTGCCCCGCTCATTCCGCTTTTCGGCTTCGAATGCCCGGTACTGCTGAACCATAAGATTCTTAGCGCCTTCCGAGAGCACCCGAAGCTCACGGTCCAGCCTCGGATCATTGTCATTCTTTGATTTCAGAATCTCTTTGAGCAACGTGACCTTCTGGCCATCTTCAGGAGAGTACGCGACGGGTGTTGCCGATTCCGTCGAAGAAGGAAGAACCGGAACAGCCGAATTGCCAGGAGAGGGCGTGGCCGGGACCGCAGGTGCCAAAACCGTCGAGGTGTCCGCATCTTCCCCCGGAGAAGTGGGCGATTGGCGCGGTCCAGAGCCTCGAATCAATGCAAAGAGCACGGTCGCGAGCACGACCGCCAGAAGGATGGATAATGTCCTTCTCTGCACAATCAGAGATTGACGTTATTGTAGAGATCTTTGCGAATCGCCTGGATCGCGTTCTGATCAGTCACACGCTTGAACTGGTCGTCCGCATAAATCCCAGCATCCATCTTCACCTTATCCGTGCAGTTGGAGCAAAACTTCTGAATGTTTTTCAACATGATCATGGAAGAGCCGTAAGAACCGAAAGGCGTCTTGTCGCAAGCCGGTTCACCAGCAAGTGTCGCCCCCGTCCAGATACTCTTCATATCCGTTCCATCCGCATCTTTGAACGGTGTGGGGCAGGTCGCATGCGGGAAGTTACCGTTCTTCACTTCGGTATGCCGCGCCTCATGAAATACGACCATCATTCTGGAAACCTGGGGATGGCTGAATTTCACGAAATTTTCAGTGAGCCACATTTTTGAATTGCTGTAGTACGGAATGACACACGCTACTGCTTTGCCGCCACCACAGGCATTCATTCCAATAGCGGTAACGCGGGAATTAAAAAATTGCGTGTAAACCGGACCATTGACAAGCCCGAAAATTTGCTGATGGAGGGCGGAGGATTTCTCACCTTCGATCGTATCAATGAAGCTGAGGTCATTGACCATCTGGGTCTTGATCTCTTCGGGAACTTCTTTGTCAAAAGTATAAGCAGAAGCCAGAACCGGCAGTAATAGAGCTGACAAGATGACTAGAGTTTTCATTGATTTCCCCTTCATTAGTTTTTCAGCCTAATCGCAAAGAAATTAAAAGTACAGAAATCTTGGGCACGGCTTATCGTTTGCAACAGCACTGCGCCGTGAAACAGGCGTTTCACACGTGGCCCGGAGGTTTAACAGGTTCGCCCTTCGGGTCACACTTCTTATTTTCCAGTACTCCCGAAGCCCTTTTCACCCCGCCGTGTCGAATCAAGACTAGCCACCTCCTTCACTGCAGGCGTTGCTATCGGCAGGATCAGAAGTTGAGCAATTCGTTCACCTTGTTTCAGCCAAATATCTTCCGAAGATAAATTCCAAAGGACAATCTGAACTTCCCCCCGATACCCTGCATCAATGACCCCGCCGGCAGTTTTTAGGCCCTTCTTTGCCAGCGAAGATCGATCTGCGATCAGGCCCACGTGGTGGGTTGGTAACGCGATAGCGACTCCCGTCCTGGCCATAGTCCCTCCCCGCGCGGTGATTTTCACGTCTTCAAGAGAATACAGATCAAGCCCGGCATCATCAGGATGCGCGCGGGTCGGAAGGACCGCCTTTGGATCAACTTTCTGAATAGGAATCGATTCGCTCATTTTTTGTACTTTCCCTTTATTTCCTGCGCAACCGCCCCAAGGGGATATTCGGTTTGAATTCCAGTGGCCAGTTCCTTAACCAGGACCTTGCCTTCGGCAAGCTCGCGTTCGCCAAACAGGACGGCGAACCGGGCTCCGTGCTTGGTCGCGAGTTTGAGCTGATTTCCAAAGCCATCACAGGACAGCGGTGTCATCACACGCAATCCGGTTCCGCGCAAAGCACGGGCAACCTCTTCGGCTTTTCCCCGAAATTCAAGCTTGGGCAAGCCTACAAATATGTCCACGCCCTGCCCAAGATTGGGCAGCAATCCATGGGTCTCCAGAAAATTACGGAGCGTGACATCACCCATGCCGAGTCCGACGCCGGACAATTTGAAATTTCCGAATAGGCCGAGCAGATTATCGTAACGACCTCCACCGAACATGGCCCGCCGGTTTTCGGGCGAAGTATCGTACATTTCAAAAACTGTCCCCGTGTAATAGTCCAGCCCCCGGAGTACGGTCGGATCAAAGGCCACTTCCTTCGACAAGCCTGATTCTGCAAGCATCTGGAAAAGTGACTTCAACTCCTCCACACCCTGGCACGGCATACGGGCAGCGGTTTCATCGAAACCAGACCGGAAGAACTCCTCCATTTCTTTCTGCTTGTCCGCGGAGATGCCCAGGTCAGCCAGCCATTTCACATAGGCTTCCTCCCCGATTTTCGCGCGGGCATCGATTGCCTTGGTGGTCTGTAAAGCCGATTGCGGCGTTAACCCCAAAATCTGGGTGAAGAAATAATCCATCAGGCGGCGGTTATTCACCTTGATTGAAACAAACTTTTCCCCCCCAAAGCCCCGGATCAGATCGTAAGCCAACGTCAACAGCTCCGCGTCCGCCAAAAGAGGATCGCCACCCAGAACATCTACATTGAGCTGCCAATGTTCCCGCAACCGTCCTCTCTGGGGCCTCTCATATCGCCACAAATTCGGAATGCTGTACCAGCGAACCGGGCGGGGCAACTCATGAAATTTTGCGGCGACCATGCGGGCCAAGGTGGGGGTCATTTCGGGACGAATTGCCAGTTTTCGCTCTCCGCGGTCCATCAACCAGTAAAGCTGGTTGTTGACAATTTCTTCGCCCGTTTTGGCGGCATAAAGTTCAAACGGCTCCAACATCGGGCCATCATAAGCTTCATAGCCATATTTTTCAGTGACTTGACGCATTCCGTCAAACATCCAGCGTTGAATCCGCATGTCCACGGGATAAAAATCGCGAGTCCCTTTGTACGGCTGAGTAGAAAGTGTCATGCAATCGGTCTAATCGAAATCGGTCAAATGCGTCAATTGGTAAAACGATGAGTCTTCGTGCTAACCTGCCAAAATGGACAGGATCCCACTAAAATACGCCGTGACACTCTTTGCCGAAAGAGTATCGACCGAAGCACTTCAAAGAGTCCGTATCTTTCTGGAATCGCATTCTGTACAGATCCTTTCGGAGCGGCGACTGCACGAGCATGAATTCCAGAGAGTAGAACTGATCGTTCAAGATACCCATCCTGCAAACGATCAACCTCTCCGGGTTCGCGTGGACCTGCTCGAATTTTCTACCCAACTCAAAGTTGATATCGCGCTTCAGAAAGAGAGCCTCTACCGGCGGACGAAGCGGATTCTGGTAATGGATATTGATGCTACGCTGATTCAGAATGAAGTTATCAACGAGCTGGCCAGGGAACGCGGTGTTTTCCAGGAAGTTTCTGAAATTACCCGGGATGCAATGGAAGGAAACATCGATTTCAGTGAAAGCCTCAAGCGCCGCTGCGCGAAGCTCAAAGGGCTCACACGAGCGGATCTCGATCGTGTCTATTCCCGTCTGGCCTTTACGCCGGGGGCCTTGGAGCTGATTTCCACAGCCAAGAGGTTGGGCTTCAAAACTGCTCTGATCAGTGGAGGCTTCAGCTTTGTTTCCGACCGCCTGAAGACCCAACTCGGATTGGATTATGCTTTCGCAAATTCTCTCGAAACCGCAGAAGGCGTTTTGACTGGGAATATCATTCCGCCCATCATCAATGCCCAAAGAAAGGCAGATCTTCTCGAGCAGATTGCCTTGCGTGAAAACGCGAGCGCGGAAGATGCAGTAGCCATCGGTGATGGAGCCAATGATGCCCTCATGCTGGAAAGAGCGGGACTCGGCATCGCCTTTAATGCCAAACCGGCGCTTCGCAGGACGGCCCACCTGGCCCTTCATCAGCCGTCACTCAGAGCGGTACTTTACCTGCTGACCCACTCGCCAGAAGAGCTCTCCCAGGCCTTGCGGCGGCCTTGAGTTATCTGAGAGCAAAGAGGAGCTTGATGTCTTCGTCGTCAAACGAAACCCCTGCTCCATAAAAATACGGAATTTTGCCATCAATCTTGTTGTAGGACTCAATGCCCGTCATGACGTAAGTGCCGAGCCAGGGTCTGGCAATAAACGTCACACGACCATCAGCGGAGTTCTCACCGCTTCTGGCATAAATATCGTGCTTGATCTGAAGGGCATCACGCTTGTCTGCGGGTCCAAGATTCAAGCCCAGGGAAACGGCCCCATCACCATTGAAGGCACCGATCGAGAGATCGAGTACGTCCCAATAGACCTTGCCCAGCATGACTGTCAGCAGAAGTCCGGTTTCTTCAAGCTGCGTCACTTCCACCGAACTCTCCGGGCTGCCAGGAACTTTGGTCGTAGTTTTCAGCTTGGTGCGCCGGCCGCGCGGATCGACCGAAATCCCTAATAAATAGTAACGGTCCTTCTTGGGCCACATTGCGAGCCGGTACCAGGCGCGCGCACTATCATAGCTTCTGATGATCTGTCCGCCAACGTCCACGGTCAGGCGAATCTCGTCGACTTTTCCGAGCAATTTATTGACGTTCTTGATGGCTTCGCGCATTTCGACTGCATAGACGGGATCATTGAGCAGCATTCCAACGGAGCCTTCTCCCTTGTTGATCCGGGTCATAATGAGGCGGAGCTGCTCAATGGCATCTTCAAGTTTAGCCAGGGAACGCTGAGCAGTCTGGTTCAAGCTGCCTTCGGGAGCAATGGTTTTAGACGCATTCTCCAGGGCGCGATTGAGCTGCTTCATCGTTTCGCGCAATTCTTCCGGACGAATCGCCTGTTTGAGGTTGGTTGTGAGATGGGTCATTTCACCCACGAGCTGATCCACGCGGCCCACAATCGCCTGCATATCGCCAGCACCCGCTCCGACGGGAATCTCTCGTTCACCCGGACGCTTGGTCCGGCTTCTTTGAGGACTCACTGTGGGAGTTTTCGCAGGAGTGACAGCGGGGACCGGACTCGCCGCCGGAGTCACTGCCACGCTTTGCGGCTCTGCAGCTGCGGCTTCGGGAATCCACAATTCTTTGATCTTCTTGAAACGGCTGCTGGTTTTCGAATCGCCTTTGGAGTCGCCTGGCTCTTTATCCGGCTCCTGGGTTCCACCTAAATATTTCACGGGCTTCAATTCAACGAACTTATCCCCCAGAAATCCTTCGCCGCGGATATAAGCACGGGTTGCGGCCAGAACTTCCACAGGAGCTGTGATGCAGATTCCAAGACGCACATGGGTTTCGGCCAACTCGACATTCTGAAGATAGCCGATTTCCAGGCCCAGCGAACGAACGGCGGATTTTGATTTCAGACCAGTCGCATCTTCGACACTGATATGAACCAGCTGACAGGGACGGTACCAGTAGGGGCGATCATTCACGTAAACGGTAAGCGCCCCGACAGAAAACAAACCTACCAGGGTGAAAATCCCAACTTTAAAACGGGTCTTAAAACTCGAATCGGTTGTGTGCATAATTCAGAAAGCCCTCAATTTCGAAAATCCGAAGGGAAGAAAAGAAGTCAGGATGTAGTCACTCAAAAGGATTGTCAGGATGGCTACCACAACTGTACTCCGGGTGGCCAGACCTACTGCACTGGCACCTCCCTGAGCCCTGAAACCAAAGAAGCAGCCAATCCAGGTCAGAATCGTACCGAATACCGCCGATTTGACGATGCAATGAACCAACTCGGTCTTATCAACCACCCAGGCATATTGCGTCCAGAAAATTTGATAGTCCAGTCCGAGCACGCTGCAGGCAACGGCAGAAGAAGCCCACGAACCAACAATACAGAAGAAGACCGAAAGAAGCGGCAACATCAGAAAGCCGGCTACGACACGGGGCACAACGAGATACTCAATCGGGTCAACAGCCATCACCTCCAAGGCATCGATTTGCTCAGAAATGCGCATGCTGGAAAGTTCGGCAGCCATTGCCGCCCCGGCGCGACCAGTGACCATCACCGCCGTCAGAACCGGTCCCAGTTCACGAAAAAGCGCCACGCCGACGCTTCCACCGAGGAGGGCATCAGCACCAAAATAGTGAAAAGACACATAAAGTTGATAGCCGAGAACCCCACCCATGAAGATTCCGGCAAAAACCACAACACCAATGGACGTCACACCAATGAATTCACATTGGCGCAAGAACAAGCCCCTGCGCTTCCAGAAGCCTCTGGACGAGAGCATTGTCTCATATACAAAAATCGAGAAATCTCCCAAACTGATGGTAAATGATCTTACTAATGCCGTGAGGTTCACGATGGGATCAGTTAAGACCAGAAATGAAATAAAAACAAGGGACTTGGGTATTTAAACGTGCGGACTTTTGCGAAATTCCTCCTGCGCTATGCCGGCTGGGTGGCCGTGCTGGGGACGATCTCCGGTTTTGTGGGAGCCTATTACTCCGTTCAGCTCTACAAGAACCTTCGCACTGACATCGAGGAGCTTTTACCGACCACAGCCCGCAGCGTTTTAGACCTGGACGAGGTCACGCGCCGCCTTGAATCCATCGACAGTCTGGCGGTCCTCATGTTTTCGCAGCAGCCGGAACAAAGCAAAAAGTTTGTCGTCGATCTTGCCCAGCGACTCCACCAGTATCCCAAAACCGTCATCTCCAGTGTCGAGTACAAAATTGACAGAGAATTGCGCTTTTTCAGAGAGCACTCAGCCCTTTATCTGGAACTGCCGGACCTGATCCGGGTTCGTGATTACGTCCGCGACAAAATCGAATACGAAAAAGAACTCTACAATCCATTGAATATTTTCAGTGAGGTGGAAATCCCGGAACCCAAACTCGATTTTCTGGTTTTACGCCAGAAGTATGAAAGCAAAACCGCTTCTTATTCCAAACTACCCGACGGTTTTTATGCCCGTCCCGACGGGACACTGCGAACGCTGCTCGCTTATATGCCCGGGAAAAGTTCCAGTATCGATCAGGTACGCAAACTCAAGCAGGCGGTACAGGAATCCATCATCGCCTTGAATCCAAAGTCCTATGCACCGGACCTGGAAATCAAATACACCGGCGGCGTTCAGGACACCCTCGAAGAACATGAATCCCTCATGGAAGACCTCGAAATATCCACGGTGATTGTCATGCTGATCGTCACGGCTGCCATGATTTTGTTTTTTCAGAACTTCTGGGCAACCATGGCCCTGGTCCTCAGTCTTTTCGTGGGAGCGTTCTGGACTTTCGGCATCTCCTTTTTTGCCGTCGGCTACCTCAATGCCAATTCCGCCTTCATGGGGAGCATCGTCATTGGAAACGGCATCAATTTCGGCATCATTTATCTTGCGCGGTTTCTTGAAGAACGACGTCATGGCCGGAATGCGATCCGCGCCAATCTGGTGGCCATCACCCAGACCGCAACCGCGACCTGGACCGCGGCGCTGGCCGCCGGCCTGGCTTATGGCTCGCTGATCCTGACTGGATTCCGGGGCTTTCGGCAATTCGGGGTGATTGGCCTGATCGGGATGGTCTTGTGCTGGATCAGTGCTTTTACGCTGCTTCCCGCTTATATCCACCTGCTCGAACGCAGGATCTGCCTCGTACCCAAAGCAAGGCAGCGACAGCTTCGGGCCTATTTCGCGAACGCCACCGCACGTTTTGTCGAGCGCTTTCCGGGGGTCATCGTGAGCGTCTCGTTGCTGATCACAGTTGCCTCAGTTGCGACCTTCTCGAAATTCACACCCGAAATAATCGAGACGAATCTTTCCAAGCTGCGGAACAAGACCAGTATGACAAGCGGTTCCGGGTACCTTTCAAAGTATCTTGATGAAATTTTCCAGCGCTATCTTGCACCGGTCGTGATCCTGCCGCAGAAGCGGGAAGAGGCCGTAAAAATTGCCGGAGCGCTCAAGACACTGAAAGCCAAAGAAGGCAAAGGCAGCATGATTGCAGCTGTTCAGACGCTGGATGATTTCATTCCGAAAGAACAGGACAGAAAGATCGCAGTCTTGAAAGAAATCCGGACACTGCTGCCAAAAAAACTTGTGCAGCGGCTTTCGGAATCCGACCGCAGACTGGTCAATCAATTCCTGACTGCGGGTTCGCTGCAAAAAATCGATGAAACAGATCTGCCGCCCCTGATTATCAGCAAGTTCACCGAAAGGGACAAGTCCGTCGGCAAACTCGTGCTGGTCGAACCACCGCTCGACGATTCCGTCTGGCAGGGAGAGCGCCTGATCCCTTTCATTACAAAACTCAGAGAGACCTCGGATTCTGTCGCCCCGGGAACGCCGGTCGCCGGAACCCTTCCGATCACCTCCGACATGATCCAATCCATTTCCCGCGATGGCCCGCGTGCCACTCTTTTCGCCCTTTGTGCAGTCGTCCTGCTCGTGATTGTGCTCTTCAGAAAAGCCACAACGGTTCTACTGATTCTCTCAGCTCTGCTGCTTGGAGCCACCTGGCTCGCCGGCCTGATTTTGGGCCTGGACTGGAAAATCAATTTCCTGAACTTCATCGCACTTCCGATCACCTTCGGAATCGGCGTCGATTACGGAGTCAACATCTTCCAGCGCTTCCGGCAGGAAGGCGGCGCCAGCATCCTGCGGGTCATCCGCAACACAGGCGGCGCAGTCGGTCTCTGCAGCTTTACAACGATCACCGGCTACACATCCCTGCTGATTGCGGGGAATCAGGGCTTCGTCAGTTTCGGGCGACTGGCCGTTGCCGGAGAACTGACCTGCGTGGTTTCGGCAGTTTTCACGCTGCCAGCCCTCCTTCTTCTGCTCAGCCGCTGGCGCAATAAAACAAAACCGCCAGAGATCACCGGATCCCTGGCGGTTAAATAATTCAGTGGTTTTAAGCCGCCCGAGTAGCGGGTCTTAAACGACTGCGTCTCTTTCGTCCACACCGTAGTAAGTGAGACCGAGATGATTGATGAGCTCTTCGTTCGTGAAAAAGCGGAGAGTATTCTCAAGCTTCAACAGCTGAACCGAAAGATCATGCTCAACAGGAAGTCCCGGCTTGATAACCGGGGCCTTCAAATAGAAGGAGAGCCATTCCTGCAAACCACGCATTTTTGCACGGCTGGCAAGATCCATGAAGAGCGCCAGATCAAGGACGATCGGAGCGGCCAGAATGGAGTCACGGCAAAGAAAATTGATCTTGATCTGCATCGGGTAACCGAGCCAGCCGAAGATATCAATATTATCCCAGCCTTCTTTATTGTCGCCGCGAGGAGGATAGTAGTTGATGCGGACGACATGGCATACGTCGCTGTAAAGGTCTGGATAATGTTCCTTCGAGAAGATCTCGTTCAGAACTCCGGTCTTGGAAACTTCCTTGGATTTGAAGGAACCCGGATCATCGAGCACTTCGCCGTCACGATTGCCGAGAATGTTCGTGCTGTACCAACCGGCAACACCCAGCTGGCGGTTGCGGAGTCCCGGGGCAACGATCGTCTTCATCAGGGTCTGGCCCGTTTTGAAATCAGAACCACAGATCGGAACGCCCATTTCTTCCGCCAGCTGCTGGAGTGCGGCGGTTTCGACCGAGACGTTCGGGGAACCGTTGGCATATGGAACGCGTTCCATAATGGCTGCGTAGGTGTAAATCTGGGAAGGCGGAATCGCCGGATCGTTGTTGCGCAGACCTTCTTCGAAGCTCTTGATATCTTTATGCGTGGCAGTCGGTGGCGTATAGACTTCAGTCGAGGCACACCAGACCATCACGGCACGGGAGCAACCGTTGGTCTTCATGAAATTGCGGATATCAGCGCGGAGCTGATCGGCAAGATCCATCTTGGTTTTGCCTTTTTTAACGTTCGGTCCGTCGATGCGTTTCACAAATTCACGATCGAAAACGGCGGGCATCGGCTTGATCTTCGAAAGCGGTTCTTTGAGCTGTTCAAGAAGTGATTTCTCGAGGACCTGCGCGTGACTGGCGGCCTCGTAAGCAGAATCCGGGAAAATGTCCCAGCCGCCAAAGACGATGTTCTCAAGCGAAGTAAGTGGAACGAGATCTTTGACGAGGCTGTAACGTTTTTCGGTACGTTTGCCGAGGCGGATTTTGCCCATCTGAGTATAGGAGCCGATTGGTTTCGCGATCCCGAGCTTCACGGCTTCAACGCCGGCGTAGAAAGTGGTGGCAACGGCTCCCATTCCGGGAGTCAGAATTGCAAGTTTGCCTTCGGCAGGCGCAATGGTTACTGGTTTGTTTTGGGTCATAGGAATTTCAGGCTCCTTAAAAGTCAATACCAGAGCCCATCTCGGGCTCTGTTCGTAAAGTCGAATAAAGGGTTTTATTAGATCAAAATACCCCGAGAAGCAAACCTAGAATCAAATTCCGGGGATTCCGGGGACCTCGGTGCCCAAAGGCAGTTCCCGGCACCCCTCCTTCGCACTTTTATACGCAGTTGTGATGAGTTGAATGCAAAGATAAGACTCCCGGGCCTCTTTACCCACGTAAATGCCCTGATCAATCGCAGTCTTGAACTGATCAAAAAGGGAGTTGAACCAGCTCACATGGCTGGCATCCATCCAGTGGGAGGTAATCGAGCGCTTTTCCACTTCCCAGGTCACTGCTCCCTGGGCGACATCGGGGCCCCCTGTCGCTTTCATCAAAGCCAGCTGCATATCATCATCATCCACTGTGATCGCGCCCCGCTCACCTTGTACGGTGTAAATGACTTTGCGAACGCCTGCGGTCCAGGTCAGATGGGCGTGAGCCAATCCGGTCGGAAACGTCAGTACTGCCGAAAAGTTGTCCTCTGTGTCGTATTTTTCGGGCTCAAGATTGATCATTTTGGCGGTAACTGCGGTTGGGTAGGAATTCATCCAGTCAAAAGTCAGATAGAAAGTATGACTGCCATGATCCATGGCGATTCCGCCGCCGCTGTATTTTTTCTCCCGCCGCCAGTGGGTCTTCCACTCGTTGACGCCTTTTGCGTGAGTGTTGCGGTAGGTACTGAGAGTGATCGAACGGACTTTTCCGATCTGCCCGCTTTGGATGATTTCCTGGATCGCTTTGACTACAGGAGCGTGTTTGTAATTATGGCAGGGAAACAGAACGCGCTTGGCTTTGATCGCGTGTTCCAGCAGGGAGCGGGCATCTTCGAGCGTGGTGGTCAGCGGTTTTTCGCAGAGAACATGCAATCCCTTGTCAAAAGCCGCGTGCGCAATTGCCGCATGGTCACAGGGCGGTGTGGAAATGTCGACAAAATCAAGATTTTCCGCTTCTTTATCCAGTAGAGCTTTGTAATCCGAATAAAGCCGGGCTTTGGGTAAAGCTTCCTGCGCCCTGGACCGGCGTGCTTCACAGATATCCGCAACCGCAACGATTTCAACGTCACCACGCCCCTGCGCTCGGTCCAGGTAAGCAGGAATATGCCCCTTACCTGAGATGAAACCATACCCGATCACCGCACCGCGCAGACGTTTACTGGAAGTTGCCATATTGCGAACATTTACCCCAGCCTTGGCGTCTCCTCAAGAGAGAAGGCTCACCCCACAAGGCTAAAATTATGCTATCGAGGTGAAAAAAGGGGCTTCCGATGGCATTGTCTCCAACTCAAATCGAACCATTCAGCACAACAGAAATGCTCGTCGCCTGGAATAATGGCGAAAAGTACGCGGTTTCATACGTGGAACTCCGTTTTTACTGCCCTTGCGCCGGTTGCGTTGATGAAAATACGGGGCAAAGAACTATCCAACGCACCTCGATCAACCCGGAGGTCCGCACGACCGACGCCACCCTCGTTGGCCGCTATGCCGTCCAGCTCAGCTTCAGTGATGGGCATACGACCGGAATTTTCAGCTTTGATCACCTGCTTGAGATCTGTAAGAACCAAGGCCGGAAGCTCTCTGCTTGAACCCGCTGAAAGCGCAATACGAGAGATTCCCCTACCCTCCGATCTATCCGCTAGCTTTGCCAAAACGGGGACAAGGCCGGTCGCTCAGTTATGAATACGGGCTTCAGTTGGCGGGTAAAACGGAAGGCGCCGAGCATCCTCGCTTATTGATCGCCGGCTGCGGCACACTTGAGCCACTCTTGGTTGCTGAATATCATCCAAAAGCGGTGGAAATTGTGGCCGTTGATCTGAGCCAGCGTTCACTGAGACAGGCCAAAATCCGCTACTGGTTTGCGCATGTCGCCCCGTCGCGTTTTTCGCTCGTACCCCGGCGGCGTTTTGGGCCAGTGACTTTTGTCGAAAATGATCTCCGCGAATTCCGGGATATCGCCGGCTTTGATTACATTATCGCCTCAAATGTTCTTCATCATGTCGAAGATCCTGCCGGTCTGCTCCAACACCTTTCCTCCCTGCTCAGACCGGACGGTCTTTTCCGAATGGTGACTTATCCAAAGAGCAGCCGGACCTGGATGCGCAGGACCAGCGCTTTCCTCAAAGCAAATGGAATCACGGCGGCTACTCCGCGTTTACGGAAACGAGCATTTCAACTCATTCGAAGTCTTCCTGCCAATGATCCGCGCCGACTCACTTTCGAGAGCCAACCCGAAACCCGAACTGCTGCAGGAATAGTCGACGCCTTCCTGCACGTTCAGGAAAATCCGCTTGGTCCATTGGAATGGGCGCACGCCTGCAAAGACGCGAGGCTGGAACTCGTGGCCGAGACCCAGAACGAGACTTCGCGCTCTGATTTTCTGGACGAAGTTGTTCCGGAGCTGAAACACCTGAATGCCTGGATCAAACTGCAGATTCTCGACGACCTGCTGGAGCTCTGTTCGAATCCGGTTTTGTGGTTGCGGAAAACATCTCACCCCTCCAAGTCCGTGGCGGTGCCGGAATTTTCAACAAACCTGGTGGGTGCTGCTGGTGCTTCCATCGATGTACGGCAGGAATTCAAAACCAATCTCAAGCGTATTTCCATTTTACTCGAAGGCACGGGAATCGATGTCCAAACCCTTTTTGATCGGTTCAAAAACGAAGTTGGGCCACGCGTTTCACCGGAAGATGAAGAGATTGAGCTGCCCGGACTCGCGATGACGGACTATTCTTTTGACGAGCTGATGCGGAGTAATAAAATCCTGTAATACAACAGTTATATCGGAACAACTGGCCGATTGGAACGATCGGAACGACGATTTTGAGGCGGTGTTACCTAATTCTGCCAAGGAAGGCCAGGGTCTTGCGGGAGGGACCGGACCCAGGGTCTAGGCTGGAGCGATCTGGGCATTAATCAAGGCCAACAGATCAGGGTTAAGTCGAGAGTGGACAAGAACTCCGCCTTCTTCGCTAAGCCCTAAGACTTTGTAGCTCCCCTCAAGGAACTTTCGCACCGGCACACCCGCACCTTCCCAAAGATTGGTGAGCACGTAACGAGCGACATGATTGAAGTCTTTCCCCCAACTCACAATGCGCGTGAACACAAGGTGGTCCCAGAACCCGCGTTTTGCACTTTCAGCCAGCCCAGCAGATTTAGAGCGTTCCAGTGCGTTTCCTTTTCGCGCTCCAGTGACAATCATCGAAATTCCTCCAGATAACTCTCGGATAAAACCCTGCCAATCCGAGCGAGATTTCGCGCGAATGAGTAAATGCAAGTGATTGCCAACGTTCGCATAACGATAAACTGAGACACCCCACCGGGTCTTGAGCCGATCTACGAGCGCACGGACATGATTGCAATGCTGTGGATGCAACATTGAATGGGCGCCCTTGGCCTTGGACGATCTTAGAACCACGTGCAGCGACTGCTTTGAGTCAAAAGGGCGTTGTTCTTTGCGCTTACCAGCAGTGGCTTCGCCGCCGTGAGCTTGTTCTCTTGTCTTGCGATTCAAACCCGGAAAATGGAGTTGCTTAAGTGCTCGTTTTGCTCTCATGTCACTGAAATAACAACGGGGCAATGGTTATGCAAGCACCTTATACGCGAACTATTGAGCAAGCAAAACTATCGAGTCCGTAACTGCTGCCAATAGAACCCACCGGGCGTCTGCCTCTTGATAGTGAGCGACGCATTCGAAGTCTCTCTCATATTGCGCTTGTTATTTCGATTCCCGCTACGCTCTACATAGGATGCTTAGTGGATTGTTTACTTGAGTTTCACCTTGCCAAACGCGGGGGCCAGACAGCTCCAAACTGACTGGCCATCCAAAGCATCAATGGAGCTGCTGCATTTGCCCGCTTCAAAAGACAGCTGAGTGGTCGCCTTCATCTTTCCACTCTTCCATTCGGTGATTTCCAGACCCGGCCCCTTTCGGCTCATTCCCCTGCGAACACTTGCAACATGAGCCCAAGTCCATTTTGACTCCTGCCCGCATTGTTTCGAAAGTAGTTCTATGAGACCAGGTGCAAGGTCCTGCTGTTCACTGATGTCAAACTGACCCAGATATACTCGAACTGAATGAGAATCCGGCCGTGCAGATGCCCTCTCCACGTGCTTGGATCCCGCCCGGTTCAGGCGTAACCAATGCTGCTCAAGGCGATCTCTTTCTGTATTGAAAGCTTCATCGCTCTTGCGTTCAAAAAGTCCAAGCAATGCCTGGTCCGATTTGCCGCAAATAAAATCTGAATTGCGGGTCATTGCAACTTTCCCGGCGGAAAATGAAAGCGCTGATTGCTCACTGAATCCAGCCGCCCGCCTTTCAATCCGGACTGACCACTTCGGATCGGAAGTATCGGCAGCCCAAGCGCTGCTTGCAAATAAGAATGAAATCAAAATAGCCAGAGATACCCTTACTGCAGCCACGCAGCACCTCCCTTCGTACATTCCGGAGGAAGCGTTTTTGAACAGCGATCATCCCCGAGGTTACCAATACTCGTCTTCTGGGACTCGCGGGCACAACTGTAATAGATTTTGTTCTCGCTCAAGCAATCCGGACTGATGATTGCCCGGAAATGGGCAGGATAAAGCAGAGTGGACTTTTCAGGGGGAATGCTCGTTGTTTTGATGTTCTTCTGAACAGTATTGATACTACTGGCCAACCCCCCTGCCTCCATTGCAGCGAGGTACCTTTTTTCGTTCTCAACGTTTTGACTGAAATACTGATGGTAAACCTCAAAGGAGACGACGCCGTCTGGACACTTCTCCGCATCTTTGGGTAACTTGATCAGCTTCTCCAGACATTTGTCAGAATCGCGCGCCTGAAATTCCTTGAATCTTTCTGAACCTTCTTCAATGCTGTCGGCAAATCCTGGTCCGAAGCCACCCCCCTGCTGGGCTCCCGGAAAGAAACAGGCGCAGACTGAGTAAATTATTTTCTGCTGAGTCTTGCCGAGCGCCAAAATTGGAGTTTCCATGATTGAATCAGGTGGTCCAGGAACTCTGCAATCAGCATAAAGATGAGTTGCTTTGTCGTTCACAAATTCCGTGCCCCCATCCGCCTTGAGCCTAAAGCCCATGGACATTTCCCTGTATTCGTCAACCAGCCCGAGATGATGCAGAGTTTCGTGAAGGATCGTCGGACAGTCCTCTGCCGAATTCCAATTCAGGGTATTGCTGCGACCGATCTTTGCAGAAACATTGACTTGAATAGGATTCCGACTTGGAAACTCGTCATTGATCTTCAGTTCCAGCTTTTCGCCATCAGGCCCACGCACCTTATCGGCAACGCGCTCGAAACACTCTTGAGTTCGCTTTTTGACCTGATCCCCCAGTTCAGGCGGATCACCAACGAACTGGTAAGGAAGCGCTACCTGATAGCGAGGCTTCCCGGCGTCATCTTTTAATCTCGTCAGTTTGTAAGTCGAGGTCACTGTTGTCACCCTGCTCACGATATTTTTATTCTCGCCCTCTTTCAAATTAATGCAATCACCCAGATAGCTCGCAATTTTGGAATTTTCCAGAATGGCATTCACATCTGCAATGCCCGGATCCGGGCACGAAGCCGTGCCAGATTCGGTCGAGCTACTCGCAACCGACTTCTTGGGTAATAAATGAGGCAGGTACTTTTCAATCACTTTTGCAATATTCGCTTTGCGGCGCTCACAGGCTTGCTTGAACTTCGTGCATTGGGCTTCGGACATAGTCGCGCGATCGAGCATGCGAAGAAGCTCGCGCTCAAAACCGGGGTTCTCGGCTTTACCACCTTTGAATAATTCATCAAGGCACGCTTCATCCAACATGTACTCATCGGGAACAGCTAGCCCCTCGCTCTGAGGCACGCGCTTCCCCTTGCGGAGGTCTTCCATCATTTTGCGCACCTGCTTCAGATAATCTTTCCCGGACTGAGTCCCTGGCTCAAACGGAGTCATCGCCCCAGCCCGATAAGCTTCGGCGGCGTAACCACTCACGATGTTCCTCACCCGGTAAGCCTCACCCAGGGCTTCGAATACTTCGTTAAAGCCGTTCAATGCTTTATCAAAACAATAAAAGAAATCGACTGCGGGATACTTCTTTGCCGTCGTGATCAACTTCTCGATCTCTGGTAAAGTCAGCTCGGCTTCCACCGGAATTTCCGAAGGCGCCGACTGCAAGCACCTCCAATGTGCGGTGGGGTCCTTGGCGGCCCATGCAGGACCAGAGAGGCTGGCTGAAATAAGTATCAGCAAAAGATACGTGTACATAATCATTCACTTTTCGGCTATTCCGAGTGATTCATTGAGCATCTTAACAACCCCGCGGGGTCACGGCATTAGCCTGAAATTTTTGCCAGAAAAGAAATACCGATTGCCACCAGAATCACTACCGGGAAGGCCGCCATTTTCCTGTGCGCCATTTCCAGACCCCGAGGAAGCCAGAAGGGGCGATTCCACGCGGCTCTACCCAGGAGCATCGCTAGCGTTCCCGTAACGACAGTTCCTGCCAGGAAAGCCAGAAGCGGAAGAGCATAACCCAGGCCCAGTTGGTCGGCTTTGATGAGGATCGGAATCACTGATTCAGCGGGCCCGAGGAGCGAAAACACCGATAAAAGTGCCCAGACATTCCGGGGCGAGGTCCTTTGAACCTCTATGATTTTGGAAAATCGCAGAGCGCGAAAGATCATGATAGTAACTATAAGGATCAATGAAAAAGCAAAAAGATCCGAAGCGGGAACACCGCGGAAAAACCTGATCCCGAAAAAGAATATAAAAAAACCAAAAGCGACGTGCAGAACGTACGCAAGCAGTGAAAAGCTGGAAAGTTTGGTAAAACTCCAGCGCCTCTGCCAGGCAAGCAAGGAGGCAGGCAACCAATGGTCGGGTGCGAGCACATGTGCAGCCCCCGCCAACGCGGCGAGCAGAACAAGCGCTTCCTGAACATTCAAAATACCCATGAGCATTGGGTAACAACCACGGGGCACTTGGTCAAGCGGCCCTACATGAATTTTAGCGCGTATTTATTTGGGACTATAAAGACACTGAGTTCGCGTAAAATCATTTTCAAGCGGAGTTTCTTTGATTTCCGGCAATCCGGAACTGAGGGAACTGGAATACAGCAATCTAGCAAGGCGCGGGAACATAATCGCTGAACGATAAGAATGCTCGACAGGCAATCCCTTGCAGCTTCGATAATCTGGTTTACCCTGGCCATCAATGCAGCTGTGATCGAGGCCCAGCGAATGTCCGAATTCATGGACGATGACACTGCCGAACTGCGATGAATCGATCAAAGGCTTCTCCGCTGTGCCCGGATTCATCAGCACAATCTGATGAGAAAAATCGTAACCACCGGCGCAGCGAATCGTCGCGCCCGGAATCACGTTCGAAAACCCGAGCGAGGTCCAACGCTCCATTTGAGTGATTTTGACAATGTAAAAGCTCGAATCGTCCGAAAAACTCTGACCACAATCTTTGGGGTCCACCCGCCGAATGGCCTCAGGGATTCCACCCGTTCTGATTTCAAAATAATTGTGTCCGGAAATTTCCCGGCCCAGCGCATTCCACTGAGCCACTGCATCGGAGATGGCCCGTCGCTCTTCGGTATTGAATGTTTGATCCTGAATTGCTCTTAATGGAAATTTTTTCACCGGCGCCATAAAGCTAGCCATTTGATCTTTTGCGACTTTGCAGGTGCCACCAAATTCGAGTTCCCCTTCGCTGAACAAGTTGGTGCCACAACCCGACAAAGAAAGGGCTCCGCTAAGGGTTCCGATGATGATTAGAATAAATGGGATTCTTGCGAGCAACATTGAGTCAGGTAATGACCATGTTTGACACCCCAAGTCAATGTTGCTGTTCTGAGTCATAACTCCTTGTTTTTAATGCAAGTTATATTCACAGTGGATTCGGTAATATGGAAGCTTGTCAGAGCCCCCCCGTTTATGGCACATAATCCAAACGACTCTATTCATGGCAGGAAAAGCGCTCCGGTGGTGGAATTGGTAGACACATACGATTCAGGGTCGTACGCCAAAAGCATGGGAGTTCGAGTCTCCCCCGGAGCACCATTATGAATTCAATAACAGCCACATTCGAAAAATCGCACACCGCCCAGGAACGCTGGGGCGAACGGCCGATTGCCTATCGTGCCAAACAGCTTTTAATTATTCGCGAAACCCTGCTGAACCATGTGGACGAAATTATCTCGCTGATCTGCGAGGAAACCGGCAAGCCTCGATTCGAAGCCCTGAGTTCTGAAGTACTTCCCGCTTTGGAGCACCTCACCTTTCTCGCGAAAAGCTCAAAGCAGATTCTTTCTGATCAGCCTCTGCCGATACGCTTGTTTCCTCACAGGCGCAGTGATCTGAATTACACCCCGCTGGGTGTTGTTGCTGTGATCGCTCCCTGGAATTTCCCGTTTTTTATTCCGTTCTCGGATGTGATTTCAGCCGTCGTGGCTGGAAATTCTGTGATTGTGAAGCCGAGTGAAGTCACTCCTCGCACCGGCCTTAAAATCCAGGAGCTCTGCGATGAGGCCGGGCTTCCCGCCGGCCTGGTCCAGATCATCTCTGGTGATGCCTCTGCAGCCCGGGCAATTATCGAACATAAGCCTGCAAAGATATTTTTTACCGGTTCGGTTGGAGCCGGCAAAGAAATCCTATCACAGGCTTCAAAGCATTTGATTCCCGTCAATCTGGAATTAGGCGGAAAGAACGCCCTGATTGTGATGCGCGATGCGGATCTTGATCTCGCAACGAGTGCGGCGCTCTGGGGCGGGTTCAGTAATGCGGGACAGGTCTGTGCCGCGACTTCGCGCATTCTGGTGCATGATTCAGTTGCGTCTGAATTCACGGAGTTGCTTCTGAAAAAAGCCGCTCTCCTGCAGGCGCACCCCGAAGAGAATCGCCCGGGCAGGATGATTTCTGAAAAGCAGATTACGGTTTACCAAAGCCATCTCGCAGACGCGAGACAACGGGGCTTGAGTATTCTCATGGGAGGAGAATTTTCTTCTGATCTTCGAAGCCTCGCCCCCACTCTGATTTCAGGCGCAGGAATAGAAGAATCGCTCGTTTTTCAGGAAGAAAGTTTCGGCCCGATCATCGCCCTCTCTCAATTCAAGACTCCTGCCGAAGCGGTCGCCGCCTGCAACCGCAGTGCCCTCGGCCTGGTCGCCAGCGTATTCACGCGTAACTTAAGCCAGGGTCGGCAAATCGCCAAGCAGCTGCAGGTCGGAACGGTAATGATCAATGAAGTGGTTTACGCAGCCGGACTTGCTGAAGCCCCTTGGGGTGGCATCAAGGAAAGCGGAATGGGACGGACACGAGGCGAACTGGGACTGCACAGTTTCGTGAACACCCGCCATATCCATCGACCCCGCTCACGCCTCTTCAGTTTCAAGTCGCATTGGTGGTTTCCGTACACACCTTTTCAATATAATACATTCCGTTATCTGGCGGAGCTGTACCGTCGTCACTGGACTGACAAGCTCAAAGCCTTCCCGCACTTTCTTGTCAACCTTGTGCACCTGTTGAAACGGGAAAAGCGGATCTGAGCTGCTGAATCAAAGAACCCGCTCAAAAATCAGAAAGGCGTTGCTGGTTTCGCAATATTTTGGAAAATCAGAGGACGGGTTCTCCCAGTTCTGACTGATTTTGAACTTCAACTTGGATGCTTCTATTGAGTATCCGGTTGCAAAACAAAGAAGGTCATCAATAACGAAGGAATTCCGGCAGACATCCATCGCAATCTCTCCCCGCCTCTGGCCGCGCGATTTGGAATTGCAGGTGCCTGGGATCAATTGATCCGGCCATTCAATCAGGGTTTCATTTTCGCAGAAATTTTCGGAGTCCGGCTTGCTGGCGTAAGCCTTCCCCCAGAGGATTGCCTTCCCTCCACGCGTGTACCTCAAGACCGAGGCCTCTTTGGTCCCCTTGGCCCGTTCATTCAGCTCGGCACCCAGGCTCGTGGTCTTTCCGCTTGAGCATTCGACGCCCCTGTACTTCCAAATTCCTTCAAGGGGATGGCCTTTCGTGGTCAAAACATGGGGTGTAGAACATCCCACCGAGACAAAGATTAGACCAGCAACGCTGCCCAGAATAAAGTGACGCATGCCTGAATGCTATAATGAGGAGATCTTCTCGGCAAGATCTAGATCCAGAGCTGGTAGCGGCCTCCCGATTGCAACGCGTGCGCTATTGTCCTGTTTTTTGTACTTAGCTTTGCGTTATGCGTCTATTTCATTGCATTTTTATCATGAGTCTCGTTCCGGCGGCTTTCGCTGAAACTATAGAGTTGCAGCCTTGTGCTTCCGTGCAACTGCTTCAACCGGTTCAGCCGGCGTTTACAAAATCCGAACTGAAATTGCTCTGCGGTGATAGAAATACCGCAGCGTGGAAATCCATTCCGCCGGAGCAGGCGCGGTATTTTTTGAAAATATTTCTCGAGGAACGTGGTTATCACCATCCGGTATTTTCAATTTCGGATAAAACCGTTCACATTAAACCCGGCGCTCTCACGCGAGTCCAGCAACTGAGCGAAACGGGATCTCCTGTACCGCTTGGGCTGGAGCGGCTGCGCAAAGTAAAAGGAGAAGTAATGACACCAGCATTTCTGGACCGGATTGAGCGCTGGGCAACTCGTCAGCTCCAAAACCAGGGTTACCCCTGCCCGAAACTGAAGGTTCTCGCTGACCCAAGTACAGGCATAATTGAAGTTTCCGTGAATGCTGGCGAAAAGAAAAATTTTTCAGTGGTCCAGGAGAATGGCATTCCGGGAATCAAAGCCGGATTCCTCAGGCGCTATGATGCTTTCAGACTGGGCGAGCCCTTCGAGAAGGATCTTCTGATTATTACCGAAAACCGGGTGATCTCCGAAAACCTTCTTTCAGGCTTTCACCTGAGTGAGTCGTGCGAGGATGAAGCACTGGTAATCCGGCAGGAGGGCTTCGCCGGCCCTCCCCGACTTCTTAGACTGGGGTTTGGAATCAACACGGAAGGAATTCTTGTGAATCGCACGTCCTGGCGCAATGCCCGGCTTGGGACGCGCGGCTCTTCCGCTGAAATGACCCTGTATGCCTCGGCGCGCGAGCAGCGTCTGGAGAGTGTTTTGAACTGGTATCACCTGCCACACCCGTCTCGACGGTCAGTCCGCCCCCAACTGCAATGGACTCATCAGAATGAGAGACTCTTTGAAACAATGGAACTTCGCGCACAGGCAGCTTATGCCACGAGCTGGGACGGAGCGCATTTTTCCCTGGTTGCTTTTGCCGGACCTGCACTGAGCGAGGTCCGAACCTTTCGCGGCCCATCCGTCGGCAATTCACATTTTCTTGCGCTCGACGGAACGGGAATTTTGAAAAGCCATGATTTCGAATACTTCGCATCAGACCCGAGGTCGGGCTTTTCCCTGCAGTACGGAATGAGCCTGAGCGATCAATCGCTACTCTCAAGTGCCTCGGTGCAGAGGTATTCCGTGCGTGGAGAATATCTGTTGAATGCCGGTGCCTATGAGCCGCCGCTCTGGATCGTGGGATTCAGGGCGGGGTTCGGGACCACTGTGACCGAAGATCAGGATTTTCAACACAGTGCGATTCCGGCGAACTATTTTCAGTATCTCGGCGGCTCCGCCAATTTGCGGGGTTTTGGCCGGCAGGAGCTCCCGTTTGCCGGAACGCGTCTCAGCTCCGCATTTTTTGATTTCGAGGCGCGGCTGAGTCATGTTCTTCCTTTTGCACTTGAGCCACTGGTCTTCTTTGATCTGGGCGCTTTGAGCGCAAGTTCCTGGTCTTTGGACGCACCAGTCTATCGCTCCCCGGGCGTTGGTCTTCGCTGGGCCTCCCCCGTCGGAATCGTTCGAACCACTCTCGCTTACGGATCCCCAGCTGACGATTCAGGCCAGTGGCAGTTTTACTTCAGCCTTGGAGAAGAGTTCTGAGTCGCAAGCAAGAATAGTCATTGCACCAGAACTCTCCAGGAGACATTCCTTGCTTCGCGTTGTTTTCAGAATTTTGACTCGAATAATGCTCGCACTCATGGTCATCCTTTCGGTGACTATCGGGCTAGTATACTTTTTTCCGGAAATGCTGCTGAATCCCGGCACTCTGCGCTTGGCTTTGGGCAGTAAGCCGATGTTGACCTGGGAAGGGGCGGAGATTCAGTTCGAAGCCGCGGGATTTTTAAAAAAGCGAATGCATGTTCAACTGCTGAAACCCTGTATCGATCTTCAGGACGGCAAGGTCACTGGGTGTTTTGAATCTTTTCAGTTAAGGGCCCGGGTGGGCCTGCAAAACTTTCGACCCTATGTATTTGAGCTGGGCCCCGTACAGGCCAAGCGGGGCGATCTCAAGGTTCACATTCAGGAACCAGAACCATCGCGGGAGCCCGAGGGCGAGGCGCAGCCCTGGGGATGGGTTTCTCAGGTTGCCGCACTTCTGAATGAAAAACGGATTCATGACCTGCAGATCGATTTGACGCATTTTCAGGTCACAGGGCCGGATTTGAATTGGGAAGGCCAAATCGAACTCAATCAGCGCTTGCTTGCAAAAACCACCGCCCTTCGCATTCAAGGGCATGCATCAGAACTCTCAACCGCTCAGAATTTGAGAGTAAATGGGACGATCCGACCAGAGCCTCCCTCAGGCCTCGCTCACGAAATTGCGCTCACTTTCCGGGATGGAGCAGTCCAGCTTCAGCTCCAGGAGCGTGGCGTTCTGAAAACAGATCTCATTTCAGCAATAGCCACGGGAAATTTAAGTGGGCTTGCACGTGAAGTTCCGAAAGTTTCATTCAAAACTTGTGAAGTTCGCTCAAAGCTCGGATCCCTGAGTACGACCTGCCCTTTTGAAACGCAGCTGAAAGTTCCGGGCATCGACATCCGAAAAATCACGGCATTGTTGAATGCTGAGATCAAAACGGAATCGCTCATTCCGTCATTTGAAGCTCTCGCGCCTGCACGAGTGAAATTGAGTGCGCAGATTCCAAATAGCGGACTGGAGAAACTGAATGGAAGCTGGGAGGGGCAGGCATCACTTTCCTCGTTCTCCGGTCGCTTTAAAATAGATTTTCTAGCCGACCACTTCACCCGTTTGCTGCGCAGTACACTCGGATCCCGCACAACTCTGCCCGCGCCGTTTTCGGTTCTGGACGGAAGAATTGAATTTTCTTCCGTCGGAAATCTCGATTCGAGTAGGGTCGAGGCGGACTCCCGGGCCGTGTTCAATCTTCACTCCCCAACGCAGCGCCTGAATTTCGATCTGGATGCAAATTCGAATACGATTTTTGGAAAAGCGTCGCGGGTGAAAGCACAGGTCTTTTTGCGTTCGGTGGATCTTGAGTTGCCAAATTTGGATTATTTGAAATTGCCCAGACTCACTAAGGACTCGAGAATTTTTCCACAAAAAGCGAACGCCCGCCCCGGGCAGCCGCTGACGTATGATGCAGAAATCCGGACTGAGTCCGGAGCACCTGTCCGTCTTTTTGGAAAACAGGTCACCCAGGGAATCCCGGTTGTTCTGGACCTTTCGTTTGCAAGTGAGCGGGCCCTGAGTGGAACGGTGGGAGTTCGAAGCTTTCCTCTGCAGGCGTTCAGAAGGAAAGCCACTGTGGAATACTTTCGAATCACGCTGAAGGATGTCCTGGATGATTCCCTGATCGAGGGTCGTCTGATTTTTCCTTCGACGGAATACACGATTGATGTCGGGGTTTTCGGAACTATGTCCCGGCCGCAAATCCGGTTGTCCAGTGATCCTCCGATCCCGGAAGAAAAACTTATGGCAGTTCTGGTCTTCGGGGTGCCTTTCGAAAATCTGGATGCTGATCAGACGGCCTCTATCGCGAGCACGAAAGCGGCTCTGACGGACGGAGTGCTGGGTCTGGCTTCACTCTTTGCTCTGAGCTCAACGCCGATCGAGCGGATTGGCTATGATCCGGGTTCAGGGGCAGCGTCCATTCGCTTGAAGGTGGGGAAAGGTGCGTCTATCACGGTTCAAAGCAGAGCGGAAGAGACCGACGTGGCTCTGCGCAAACGAATCGGCGCGAACTGGGTGATCAGTACCGATCTGAGCAGTTTGAGCCGGTCCACAACCGACCCGGGACTGACTGGGCAGCAAAGCACGATACTTTCGACCTTTCTCGAGTGGAACTACAGGTATTGAGCAAAAGGAATAGCGCGAACGAATTATGATATCGATTTCTTGTTACGGGAGCGTCTGTTATTAGACAAGCAAGCCGTGGGTCTAAATTGGAATTCGGAGCCAAGTGGCCTGGAGGTCCAGGTCACCATATATTTTTTGCCCAATAAAAAAAACGCCGAAACTTATCCGAGGCAGTAGTTGCCCAGTGGGTCGTGGTCGTCTCATCACCCATGGATAGGATCGCCACAAGTAGCCATTCCGAGGACGCGTTTTTTCGACAATAGAGCGGTCCACCCGAATCCCCATGGCGAAGACGACCTATCATTTCTCCGTAGCCATTCAGGACAAGTACGCCGTCCCCTACGTACCCCCTAAGGCCGTTTTCAGGACTTTGATCGGATGTAACGAACCAGTTACGTTTTCGATTCGAATCATAGCCGTAGCCAGAGAAACGGCATTCGATAGATGGGTTGAGATTGACGTCTCCAAATATAATCTGGCTTGGAGCCGTGAAATCTTCCTTAAATTGTTTCAGGTCGGTTATCACGCCAAGCGGTGGTATTCTCGCAGCGCCTTTGTTTAGGCGTAAGAACGCGAAGTCCGTTCTGGTCTCCTGCTCATCCCAATCCAAACGGACACCGGTAGCCACAAACTTTTCTTCGAAGAGGAATTCGTTTATCGAACGGTTGCCTCGGAATCCGCAGCCCACAAATACATCGCCCTTAATTGCTTTCGGGCCATCCTTAAAACAATGAGCTGCCGTAGCCACAAGTTTTTTTCCAACCAAGGTGCCGCTGCAGCTGACTACTTTCCTGTCAGTTGTTGGATATTTAATGTAGCAGGACTGAGGCAAGGGGGGCAGAGGGGCCACTGCCGCGACTGTGTTAGTAAATACCCCAAAAGAGAGGAGGAGGGCAAACAACATACTAGATTGTAAAATTTTTTCAATCGATTAGCAATAGAAGTGTGCGCATCAGCAGCGTAAATGAACGAATTGATATACTATGGCATTTAGTGCCATAGTATAGAAGACGGAGCACTTTTCGCAAAAATGCCGATCGTGAAGAAGGTAAATTTCGAGGAGAAATGAAATCATGAAAATCAAAAAGATAACGATCAAAACTAAAGAAGAATTCTTCTCAGATATCGCATCGGCAATCAAAGCGGTGAACTCCCGGAAAACAACCAAGCCACGGCGCGGCGAATATTTTGAGCTTGAAGCCGTTCGCAATGTGTTAACGGAAAAACGTCTCGAAATATGGCGCGCCATTCGGAATCAAAAGCCAGATTCCATTCTGGCCCTAGCAAAGCTTCTTCACCGAGACTTCAAAAGTGTTTATCGCGATGTCTCGATGCTGGTCGCCGTTGGTCTGGTAGAGCTTCGCAAAGGTAAGGGAGCCCGCGGCGACACTCAGAAGCCCATCAGCATGGCTGACTCGCTACGGCTGGAAGTAGCGTGAGCTGAGGCTACCTTACGAAATCATATTCTAAAGAAATCAAGACAGAACGAATAAAGTTCTTCTTCCTTGGAGTCCCTGATAACTGATTTAGCGTTTTCGATTGATTTCACAAGAAGGGCCTTAATGCGTGTAGCATCGTCTTTGGAAATACTCACAACTGAAGAATAGTGAAGCGCCATTTGCATATCTTCTCGCTCCAGAGATTGAATCGCCTGCAATCGCCAGTTAATGTGGTGCTTGTTGATCATCGGTGAATCATTGCCAAGATGCACGCGTGTGGGACCAACCAGATAACGGCCATGCTCTTGTTTGGCCAATCCAATACTAATCAGAAACTCAAGCATCTCTGTGGTTTTTTTTAATGAAATCCCGAGGTATCGCGCGATGGCCTCTTTGGTTTGATACTTTTCGATGGTCAGCAGGATATGAATTCCAGCGTAGTGCCAAGTACTATAAAACGTCGCTTGATCTTCTCGAGAAATGGATGTCTTCACGTCGAGACGATCTTTGAGAATCAGACGCTTCTGCCGAATCCTCTCAAGCTGAGATTCAATTCTAGATTTCAATTTAGCCGTCCCTGCCCGGCCATGCTGCACGAGCAAGAGAAAGTATTCTGAGTGGTCCGCAGTATGACCCAAGAATTCGTTTACGTCTTCAGCTTGCTCCAAGGATAAGTCAGAGATTCCACCCAGCACTTGGGACACATGAGATACTGGTGAGTGCATTGCGGCTGCGAGCGAGGACCTTAGCCCGCGGCCACGTTTCGGCTGGCCTGCAAGCCAATCAAATAAGTATTCACGATACCCGTTATAATCAAAAACATCTTTATCCATAATTAACAAACACTTATCATAAACTTCATTTTTTATGAACTAGCTACTTAAAACTTCATGAAAACTATCTATTTCCTATCAAATTGCTCTGCTATTCATTGCGCTGCTGCAAATGCGCAGTTATAACCGGGGCCACTCAAAAGTGAGCCTCCCAAACATTTGAGGTTTTATGAAAAGCGCTCTGATTTCGAAAATTACCAAGACTGCAATCTTTGCCACGGCAGCAACCGTGCTCATCGTGTCACAGCCGAGTTTGTCCTTCGCGGGTGGTGATAATAGTGGTGGCGGAGACTCCGCCGAAGTGGAGTTTGCAAGTATCGGTCAGGGCATTGCGACTGCACTAAGAGAACGAAATGTCGTTCTGGATTTTGATTTGAATGCCTATCAGCAGGCCATTTCTACAGCGCAGGTGAACATGGTTCGTCACGCACTTTACCAGAACAACACTGAACGCGACGCACTGAACTATCCATCCGAGAAACGAATTGAAGTAAACCGGAATCACTGGGTAGATCTTCGACCTGTTGTGAAAGTTCAGCTCGCTTTTCATGAATACCTTGGGATAGCGGGTATTGAACGAGACATCTATTCTGTTTCACGGACACTCGTCACAGTCTTGGGAGTGGATGAGTTGGCCAAGATTACTGCCAGCTTGGCTCCGATTTTGAACTATCACTGTACCATAAAGCGTACGAACGCGGAACACGCCGTGGTCCAAGAAGTTTGCGGAGAGGTCGACATGTCTACAGCATCATTTGCTGATACGGATCGCAGAGCCGCATACTTTCATGAATGCGATCAGATATCCCTTTCAATTTACAAAATGTCCCTCTTCGGAGCCGGGATTCAAGTGCAACTCAGCCAACTTAAAAAGGGCTCCGCTGAAAGCTGGAAAAAACGAAATCCAAAGATCTGGAGTTCTTTCGCACTGGATCTTTACAGCGCCCCGAATTCATTTCAGATCAGTTTGGGAATTCCCAAAGGACATCTGTTTAAACGGCACACCGAGCAGTACTGGGCTTCCTGCAACAAGAACTGACTTCCTCAGAGATTCATTCCATCGAGGACCAAACCGTTTTATTTAACGGAGGGTCCTCGATTTAATATGCACTTGTCTTAACACGACTCTCACCTCAATCATCGCTAATTACAGAATCTCGGTTACATTCCTTGCGCACCAAGGCTCCTATTTTACACCCTGGCCATCTTCACCCTTCGTTTCTCTTTTCCTCAAAAACCCATCAATCTACTCCAACACTGTTTACCTTCCAATGCAGACACCCCGCACACGTCGTCGGGTGTGGGGTGTCTGCATTGGGAGGGATTTTTCGTTTTTTAGAAATGATTGATAATTTGAAGAAATGAACCAGCGAAGGGGTTTAATGCATTAAACCCCCTTTTAAACTTATTGCGATCCCAATTTTCCTGCTCGTTTCAGCCTATCTTTTGCGCAGAATCCGCGCGTTTTGTTCGATCTCTATTTTTCAATTTCACCAGAATTATTTGCTCACGTCCAAAACTCGTAGAACTTTCGATAGGGAGAGATCATTTTTATGAACACAGCCGCTAGTGATTTTATGGATGTCGGCTCTGCGGCCACTTATCTGAGAATCAAAGTCGCCACTCTCTATGCTTGGGTTCACCAACGACGCATCCCCTTTCGGAAACACGGGAGACGCGTCGTCTTCTTCAAACCTGAACTTTTAAAATGGAGTGAGAATCAAGCAGTTAGCCCTCTCGCCCCGTCCACTTCAATCTCCGAGTTCCCAGCCCCTGGCTTTGATGCTAGTGTTGTTCACAGTTCTTTGAAAACCAGACGTATCGTTGACTGCGACCTAACCTCCCCAAGGAGGTAAAGGCTATGGCAATCATTAAACGCAAATCGACAGACTCTAAAATCCGGTACCAAGTCAGAGTGAAGGATTCTTACGGTCAATGGTATCCCGCCCAGACCTTTGAGCGTCACATCGACGCTGAACGCTGCGAGAGGGATCTCATGACCCACAAGGACCAGGGCCACCGCGCACTGACTCCTGAAAAGAAAGATCTGACACTCAATCAGTACTGGGAATTCTGGGCCAAGAACGGACGCCAAGTTCATGATGGTTGGAAATTGGGACAAGATCAGATCTACCGGGATTACATCGGTCCCTTCCTGGGCGAGCAGAAACTCGCCGAACTCCGCCCCCATAAAATCGGTTCCATCCTTGCTCGCGCAAGAGATCAGGGGCGCGCTCCCCAGACCGTTCGGCATATCTACAACCTGCTTCACAAACTGATGGGTGACGCTGTGGACTACTTCGAACTCTTGGATCGCAATCCCGTTCTTAAACGCGACCGTCCCGAGGTGATTGAAACGGAGAGAGACTTTCTCACTCCGGCTGAATCATTGAGACTCAGGGAGAAATCTCGGTCCCACTTTCTTGGACCGGCTATTTGGCTTGCAGGCCTCTGCGGTCTGAGACCGTCCGAGGTTCAAGCTTTGACCTGGTCATCGGTGGATTTTGCAAACCACAAGATCATAATCAAGGCGGCCTACAAGCGCAAAGTCAGGCGCATGGAAGCCTTCCCCAAGGGCAAGCGCCGGACGCGAGTCCCAGTCCCTCCTGTGCTGCTGGAATATCTGACTGAGAAGCACGCAGGACAGCCCGACTCGGCCTATGTGGCTCCAGGGCTTTACGGTGGGATGCTTCAGTATGAAATCCTGCTCAAGGGGCTGAAGCGCCTCTGCAGGCAGGCTGAAGTAAAGGAGGTATCACCTCACAAGCTTCGGCATAGCTGCAGTGAAGAATGGGTTCAAGCCGGAGCAAGCAAAGAGGACGTGGCGCGGGTCTTGAATCACTCCAGTTCGCGTGTGACCGAGAGGTACATGCACCGGACGGATGAAAGACTGACGGCACTTTCTCAGAAAGTAGGACTGCCCTTTCAGCCAGTTACACATTTGTTACACATGAAGCAAAAAACCGGCTGATTTAGGGATGGACAAAAAAAACAGTAGACGGTAAGTCTCTGGAATCAATCGCATTCCCAATTACATCTTAGATACGGAGAGGTGTGAGAGCGGTTGAATCAGCACGCCTCGAAAGCGTGTGAACCCTAACGGGTTCCGAGGGTTCGAATCCCTCCCTCTCCGCCATTATGAACAAGATGGAACACAGTCCATGTTCTTGAATCTCGAACGAACAGGCTCCCCCAGGAGGGGGG
>Ga0154293_111_pt1 | contig 156787 bp, 136 predicted proteins | sample RifGroA1_FD_105587 | JGI IMG/M metagenome (GOLD analysis project Ga0154293, IMG submission 105587) | Bdellovibrionales bacterium GWA1_52_35
TACCTTTTCCGAACACCCCGCTAAAGTGAATGAGCGTTTCCGATCACGGCTCCAGCGAGGCCATCACGAAGTCAGCGCGAAATTTTTCGATTTCGCCGGAAATATCGAAGTGAATTTCGAGCGACGATTTTAAACTGCTATTCTGAACACGAGCGGTTCAGCTTGAACAATCGGCCGTACCATTCGCGGACATTCGGGTTCTCATCGGTGGCAAGCATATCAAGCCGGGCCCTTATGGACGGATCATTGCGGCGGTCAGCAGCAATGGTCATCGAAATGGCCCTCACAGCAGGCTCGGGATCGCTAAGTCCCGCAAGAATTGCCGTCTTGGCCTCTTCGTCATCAAACTGAGAAAGGCCAAAGATGGCTTGCGCTCGAATTTCCTTGGAGCCATCTTTTGTAAGTGCAAGCAATGACCTACGAGACGTTGGCGAGTTTCTGAGTGCTAGTTCAGAGACACTCAGGAGTCGATCGTAGTTGCCCGTACTTTTGATCTGCTCTATTAACTGAGAGTCGGATAGAGCTGAAATCCGCTTGCTCTCCTGGATATTGCGCAGTGCTGGCGAGGGTTCGTTTGCCTGAGTTTTGGCTCTCTCTTTACCAAAAAACCGTTCCTGTTTCTGTGTGTCGCCGCCATAGATTAAATTTTCGCGCTTCAGCTTCGCTGGCTGAGGTGGATAGGAATTTTCGCCGCCTGGTGTTGAGTACGTGTAAATCGGAATCCCAGTCTTTGCTAAAAGGTCACCAGCTTTTGCTCCGGGTTTCATCATGATATAGGTCACGTCATCGAGGCCAAGCTCGCCCCAAATTTGCGCTTCGCAGTAACCTTGGCATTTAAAACTCGGTGTTGAACTCTCATGAAAACCAAGGGTTCGTCCTGGAAACCAGGACTTGGTTGAATAGGATTCGCCCGAGGCATGCTCGAACGAAATATAGTTTCCAGCTGAAGCCATCATTGCACTGGAGAGACTATCTTCACGGGTCCATGTCATTCTTTTCTTTACTTCATCTTTGAAGACTACGATGACATCTCCGTACCAAAACGGAAAGTCATCCCCGCCGTGCTGCTGATCCGTGAAGCGCAAGAGCGCTGACTTAGGCAAAAGCTCGCGTCCCTTGTCGCTGTAACTCAGACGTAGCCCTGCTAGTTCTTGTTCTCCTAGGAATCGGCTATCAAAAGCAGTAATTCCTTTTGTGGAGCGGGTGAGGTGTTGATTTTTGAATCCATATTTTGCAATCGAGTCCATCACCTCGGACGGGACGAGCATCATTACTTCAGTGTGGTCCCAAATTTTTGTTCCCGGACTTTTTGATTCGCGGATCGGGTCGCACTCCTTTTCGAGTCGGCTCACTAGAAGCTCAGCAAGAATCTTGGAGTCAAAATTCCGGTATTCGTCAGGGCTGATGTACCCACGATGGGAAAGATTCTGTTTCCCAATGGCTCGAATCAGGGGCTTTAGACTATCTGCAAGGGTATGATCGGCAGAGTTAAGGCAGTCCTCGGCGTAACTCTGAGGGGTTAACGCCAAGAGGACGGCGATAATTTCATAAATTGCCAAGAAATGGCATTTTCGCATTACGGAATCATCCTCGAGGTCTGCACATGGGTTTGAGAATAACTTTGCGCTTCTCAGGGCTTATCGTCGTTTCTCTCACTAATCTTAAGCGTTCGCTGCCCAAGGAATGGGATGTTGACCGGAAACTAAATCCAAGACCCCAGGGCTTGCCGTCAGGACTGCGCTGATTTCCTATACAGATCGCCATATTGGCCGAAAAGACGAGGATTTTCGATTACCCCCTCCGGACTCTGGCATTTGCGAGAGACGAAAGCCAAAGGTCTCGGCACCGGATGACATCGGTCCGGGGGTACTGGTTTTTGGGCTTGTGTCGATGGCTCAGCCCATCGGCGATGCAATGCCGTACTTGGTAAACTGGTTTCGAGATCCGCATTTTGGTGTGAGGACGGGTACCGAAACCTGCCGGCAATGTTCAATGGCTATTGAGCCGGTACGTTTGGATTCGAAATCGCGGCTGTGGTTTTTGGTTCCGGCGGAAAGCCATTCATAGGTGCCGCTGGGTTTCGGCTGCGCTCAATGGTTTCTGATATTCAGCGCGAGCCATCGGCCCCGCACCGAATCCATCGGCAATCATAGCTGGCTTATGACGTCGCCGTCTGGCTCGCGGTGGCCGATAATTCTTTCGTGCCCGCCATTTCGAACACCCTGCCAATTTGAATGAGCGATTCCGATCGCGGCTCCTGCACGGCCATCACGAAGTCAGCGAAAAAATTTCCGATTTATCCGGAATCATCGAAGTGGTTAAAAAACATAAATCAGCAATGGCCTATTTTTGAAAGACGAGTAGGTTTCGAGTTAATCCCATTATCAACAATACAGTTACAATTATTGAGCTTCCTCTGATGAATGCAACGACCCACCACCAACCAATATCAACTCCCATCTTCGAGCGTAACAACCACGAATCAACGCATGACCAAGAGATTGCAGCCAAAATCACGGCAACATTGTAAAGCAACAAACCTCGTTTCCTTGTTGTTGTGGGAGAACGTCTTATAAATAAGAATAAGGAAAATATAAGTAGGGGTACCAAAATTAGGATAGCTACGATCATGGATCGATTATCGTTGAATTCAACCCGTTGCACAACCCGCTCTAAACCTAATGTTTGGAGCATAGGTGCTGGATTTCATTATAGGTCTATGTCGACGGGGGGAAGTGAAGGTATTTTGTCGAAATCATGACCTTTCTTTGTCATTGCTCCCGAGTGGATTTAGGCCAAACGTCGACGGTTGTTGGGGAAGCTATTCGGAATACTTGCTGGCCGCGGCACACGTGGCCAAAATTGCACGAGTTTATGGCTGCTCATGACGGACGCAAAGACGCTCTTGCCCCCTACGGCTTACATAAACGAACGACGTTTGAGCTGCAATGAACCTCGCCACCGAGCTGATGATAGGTATCATAGTTGTCGATGAAGACGGGTGCTACGCCGATACTGTCAAGTTGACGAATGATCAATTGTTTCAGTGAAGGATTGTGGGGCTCTGGCATTATAAATCTATTTCCCAATGAAACTCCGTTAACAGGATTGGGAAATAGCGGCTTTCGTTGTTCGTTCCAAAGAGTAGGCAACTCCGCTATCAAAGGTGGCGAATTGCATTTATTTTCCTGCTCCCATTTTCGAAGCCGTGCAATTATAATCGCGCGATTATGATCGATGATAACTTGGGCCAGTTTTACGTTAAAGTCTGCATAGGTTCCTTTGAATACATAAGCTGGGAACCCGCCGCCAGATGAATGTTTTGAGAGTCCAAGCTGTTTGATGGACAAGCCAGCTGAGGTCAGCTGATCTTCCAATGATGATGTCGAATTTCCCTTCATCCAGTTTCCTTCGTTATATTTAACGGTGATTTGAGTAGTAAAGACATCATTCACTGAAGGTTTCGAAGGCACAGAAGTACTCCACGGCAGGGATATCAAAGGATCGTTGCGGTTCCTGCCCAGCTGATCGATTGCAAGCCGAGGGGAGGCGAAAACGAGTGCATAGTTACAGGGTGCCGGCCGCCCAGGTACTCCAATTACAGTGAACATTTCGTCTACGTGTCCGACCTGCAAAAATCCAGCAATTGCGAGAACTGGTGCTGATCCGCTCAAATCTGCCAAATAATTGGCTAAACCGGGCGAAGTTTCTCCTGAAATGAGAAAATCTCCATTCGGCAGCGCTTCAATATTGCCGCCATGATCTGGGTTATTTTCTGAAATAATTGTGATGGACTCTGCGGACAGATCTTCACAATAGGCGGCTATCGCAGACGCGATACGATTGCCTGATCTTGGGTCAAGACCCAATAACTTATAGCCACGGGAGGTTCGGACAACTTGAAATGCATCTTGCGGCCACTTGCTTGACGCAAACGTACGCACTGGGATCAGATTGATTTGGTCTCTTATTTGGGAATAGTTCGACAGCCGTTTCAGAACACTAAGAGTTGCTTCTCGGTCGTCAGAAAGTACGTTAATTTTGGCGAGCGGCGCTGACTCATTTACAGTACGCACAAAATCCAGCAAATAGGTAGGTGCTACAGCATCCGATACAAACACCGCTCCGACAGGTGCGTTGTCAGGGATGGAGTAGTCACCGTTCCGTTTGAAACACTTGGTGGTAACGTTGGCAGGTGTCTCCCCAAGACATCTGCCGCGCCTTGGTAAGATTTCCGAAGTGTCATCTGAACAGCGATTTGTGGAACCGGTGATAACTGAAAGATCCATTGAAAGTTTTGCATTCAAATCACGGATTATTTGTGTGTCGGTCGCTTCACTTCCAAACGCTCCTATCGAACAAATCGGTATGGACATAAGAAATATCAGTGCGATTGGGGACACCTCTAAGCGTTTTCTGTGCCTGCGGGGCCGGAGCGAAAAAATCAAAAACTGTTGAATGACTCGATTTCTATAGGGCATTCCCTATATATTTCGGAACATTGGGCGCAAATCTGTAGCATTAAGTCAGGGCTCTGACGGGCTCTGTTTGACCCCCAGGGCGTTTTACAAACGCGAACAATGGTATGTGCTCGTCATTAGGCATTGTAGACACCGGTTAAATGTCCGGTGCTTTCTCGCAATTCGCACCTGAGATCCTTCAAATTCCAAATTCAAGCTGCAACCGGGACTGAAAAGCGACCGCCGCAGTAGGACTTCCAAGTATAGTTTTTGAGATCGATGGGACGGACCACACTCACACCGGACATACCTAGCGGAGTCTTGCCAGCGAGGGACATGTGAACTCGTGCTTGATTGTAGTACGATGCAAATTCGTCAAGACGCTTTTTTAAATCGTGTTCGCCCCAGAAAAGCGTGTCGTCCAAATACTCTCTTCGCACAGTTCCAATAGCGCGCTCAATAAATGGGTGCGACCAAGGCGCTTCTGGAATCGTTTTGATCTCATCGATTCCCAGGATTCTCAAGTTTGCCCTCCAGGGATGATACCGAAACAGCGGATCGTGGTCAGTGCTGAGATGGCGCGAAGTGCCGTTTGAATGTTGGATACTCGCGAACATCCGGCAGACATCTTCACCAATCAAAGCCCCACGGCAAACCTCAAATCCAACGATCTGGCGTGTGTATTGATCGATCACGACCATCACCCAATAAGTCTGAAGCAGAATGGACTCGCAACGAAACAGATCCATGGACCAGAGTGCATTTTTGGCGATGCCAATCTTGCTCAGCCACGACGGTCCAGGACCGAGTGGAGTGAAGTAGTGCTTGCGAAGGATTCTTCTGACGAGCTGTTCGTCGATGGTTTGGCCCAGGAGCTGCGAGGTCAATAGTGCGATTTTTTGAACACCGTATCGAGGGTTCTTCGTTTTAATTTCGACAATGAGCTTGATCACCTCTTGGCTCGGACCTTTTGGTCCGGGTTTCCTACTCTTATTTCCGAACAAGATGGAATACTTTCGGTTCACCAAAGCCTTATATAGCTTGAGCAATGTTGAATGGGCGACAACAACGGACAGCTTCGGTAATCGCGAAGAGCGAATGAAAAGCGCTGCGACCGCGAAGACCAGTCGATCGCGCAGAGATAATCGCGGAGCCTTTGAGCTTTTCCGTCGTAACATCAGAAGTTGCTGCCTGACCAAAAGATGCTCAGCTATAAGCAAGCTCTTGCCATTGGGGCTTGAGAGCCGCGCCATCAGAACAATTACATCTAAAATTAGCCGCAGAATCGAGGACATTTCTCATTTTTAAACAAATTTCTCTTTTCGCAAGACTGCAAAATTGCACGGTTTTATGGTAAACTTCGAATTTGAAGGGTCACAGGCTTTCAATGCAGCTATGTAGGAATTTCAGAATTATTCATTCCGCGGATTTGGGTTGTAAAGCTTTAGCGCGGCGGGTGCGTCAACAAAGTGACACACTATAGATCAACATCTTTGCTGAGCAATGTGCTTTTGCGCAGCGCTAGCGCGCCGTTGCTGCTTTTGAGCCGGAGTGCACGTTCTTCGGTAAGGTAAGACCCCTCTCCTCGATTTGCTTGATCTTGGAGTCGGAGATACGAGGTTGATCAAGACTTTCTGCTTCTTCTGCAGAAGCCACTTTATTGCTGATCATTTTTTTCGAAACGATCAGGCACGTATTATTCGCCTTGCCAATGGACACAGCAACCTTGAGTCCATTCAATTTGAGATTAGTGGATATTTTCGATCGAATGTTAACCTCAAGTGCATATACGAGCCGAAGGTTTGCAGCCCTAAATTCGTAGTACTGTTTCTTGATGCAATTCTGTTCTGTTTTGGAAAGAGACGTAAACGGAGCCGACATCCAAGAATGAACTCGAAACTTTCCTCTATTCGTAACGACCGCTAGATGTGGCAGCAGCGGGGGCGTGTCCTGAGCACCGCCGTCCGGGACTTCAATCGAAGGAGCTATTAGACCCCATCCCACATTTTGACCGGGAATCGTGCGCGTTCTTGTTCCAGAAGGGGCAACAACACCCGGCGCGAGTAACGGGCCAACAAGCTCATCTGCTATGGATACAACTGGAAGCAAGCAAACAGCGATCGACAATACTCGAAACAATTCACGCATACCTATTCCCTCCTTCAGGGGATAGATGACTTCGGCCACCCCCACAATATAGATTATCACCGATAGCTTTGATGACCGCCAGTAAATCTGCACAAGAACGGAGTTCAGTGCATTGTCCAACCACGAATTTCAGAAACACGCACAAATTCGGCCAAAATCAGCACATTTTCATCGTCTGAGGTCGCCGAAAGTCGCCATAACCTCCATATCGCATGGAAGCGCCGGTTTCAATGGGGTCCCATTTTCCCGGTTTGCCGGGGGTCCAGGGCCCGCTTAAAGGGATGCTGCGCGAATTCGCGCCATGATATTGGAATTCCTTGAAAAGCGAGAAGATATCATCCAACCCTCGAAAGACGAAACGGTCTTCTGCTTGGGAATTGATTTCTTTAAAATCTAAATAGCTTGTCATTTACTCCGCCTGTTTCACGAATTCGAAGAGCTGTTCGATGTTGTTCGTGGCCATTGAAGGACTCTTTTATGTCCGCAACTTTTTCGGAAATCGCGTCCGCCGCGCTACTTGCCGCCGCTCAGTAGTGAATCAGAAAAATCGGCGCGCTGTTGCGGTGGCTGCAGCGGACTCAACTGCTCCCTAATGGGGCGCCAAGCATGCTTCCTTATCCGGTCGTTGAAATCAAAGGTACCCAGCCGATCGGAAATGATTTTGACCTGTACGGCTATGTGGATGTAGACCACCAATCATGGTTGGGCACATCAGCAATCTTTGGTTCTAACTTTCACAGCATCAACCAGGTTCCGCGGGAATTAACGAAAGAAGACATAAAAGATCTGATGCGCTAGTGCCAGCAGGCAATCAACGACGCGAGGCTTTCGGAAAGCTTGCGATAGCTTCGGGCGGGAGTGCGATTTCGCCCGTAAACATCGGTTCTCAGATGCGGAAGCATGCGATTTATTCGATCGATATTCCCAGCGCTGTACCGGCCTGGTGCCAATATGCTAGTATCGACTAAATTATGCTCAAAGCTCCTGTATCCACCAAAGCCGAGAAAATGCAGCAGGTCGCCGAAGGCACTATGAAGGTGCTCAGCGTGCAAGGGCTGTCGGGCATTACATTTTCAAGTGTCGCGAAGGCGAGCGGGGTTTCGCGAGCCTGGCTGTATAAATATTTCGGTGCATCAGATCAGGCCTTGCTCGACTTCATGACCGAAACCTTCGCAGTCACCTGGGCCAAGACCGAAATGATCTCACACGCCAGCAATCGCAATCTCTGGGTCAAGGAAACCATGGCCGGCTACTCGCAGTTCCTCGACGCAGCAGTTGAGTTTCCCTGGGCGATGGAGGTCTACTTTCGCTATCGGGGCACCGGGAACCTGCTTGGTCAGAAAATCAAATCTCTCGAAGACCATTACATAAGGACACAGGCCGAAAGCGTTCGCATCGGCACCCGCCTTCTTCCAGCTCAGGCCAGGCTGGTTTCGGAAGTTTTACTCGGCGTGAGACTCGGACTCGCTCACCGCTGGGTCTTTGGGGGAATACGCAAGACCACCTCCAAAGAAGACTTCCTCAAATTCCTGAGCTACACCTTGAAATCCCTTATTCGACCGTGACAAACTCCACAGCGGGAAGTTTAGGAGTTTTCCCGTCCTGAAGTTCACGAATCATTTCTAATTTTTTCTCAAGATCAAAGTGCGGAGTTTTGCCCTGCAAATCCGTCAAGAGCCATGCACTCGTATCCAGCCGGTGGGCTTTAATTTGGGGTGCGAGTTCACGTCCAGCAATAGAGGAGAAGAGCCCAACCAGTGCCTTGCCATACTGGTGCAGCTCTTCGCGATTCGACCAGAGAAACTCCCAATCCTTTGAAGCCTCCTGCCACTGATTCAGCTCACCCAGAACCCGGGCACGCATGTAGTAATAAGGGTATTCGGTGACGTAATCGAGAGACGCCAGTCGAATCGCCTCAGACAATTCAGAGACGGCTTGATCATTCCTACCCTCTTCATACTCCACGAAGGCCTGCACGTATTTACCGAGAGACCTCTCCCAGTTCGGCATTGAATCAAAGCGACTCACCCGCGTCGTTTGAAGTGGAATAGCCTGCAGTTGAGTCCAATCAACCCTGAATCCCACGAAATTGCTGTGCGAAGCAGGAAGTCGTTCACCGAGCGTCAGCCAGACTTCGTTTCTTGCTCCGTTCACGACTGTTGACATCACCGTGTAGGCCTTCGTCGCTGTGCGCCCGAAACTTCTGAAGCCCTCAAACGCGTCCTGATGTCCGGCCAGATGGTCCACCACCCAGTCGATTTCTACTACGCGATTTTGAGTTCGTTTTAGTTCAAGCGCCAATGCGAGCTCAGAGTCAATCACCTGAAGACGCGACTCGGACTCAAGCTGCTTATTGTAGTTGTACGTAAAGAACTGCTCATTCATCTCAGAGCCCAGGAAGTGGTTCGTCTGTCCCAAGGCTTCATTTTGAACTCTGCGGGCAACCTGCACCCGCTTTCCTGAAAATTCCACTGACGCCACCTCCCCCGTTCGAGCATCGGCGACCAGAGAAGTCCAAGCTCCGAAATGTCCCGTGGAAGAAATCAGTTGAATCGCCTCGTCCAGATTACGCGCTTCGCGCAGAATTCTCTGTTGTAAATAGGGAGCCATCACCCCCCGTCGACCCAGGAAATGGGAGCGGTACTTTTGAGTGGACATCTGATGCAAAGAAACTGAAAGACCGTTTTCATTCAAACCACTCACACCACCCGGATATACATCCCCGGCGCTGGCCATCGCCGAGTACCTGAGGAAACCCGGTTCTTCGATCAGGAAAAGTGTCGGTGCGGAATTCCAGCTCTTCATCAAATCCGCGTCGAGATTTCGCGCATGATACATTCCATTTCCGCCGGTCAGTTCACCCGACACGATGAAACCCAGACAGCCGCGCTTCAGCTTAAGAGAAACCTGCGCGACGCCCTTGATTAGATCCATCGCGCCCTCCAAGGGAAGAGTCAGACCACAGCTTGCGGTGAAGTTCGCAAGCGTCTGACCCGGATCTTCTTCCATATTCCGGCTCAGGCCTTCCGCGACATTGGACAGCTCAACCCCAAGAGAGGCCGCCAGAACTTCCTCATCCGTGTACTTTCGTTTCAAGCCCAGCTCCCGGTACCGGTCAGTCACACCGCGACTGAGGCCTTTCACCCCTCGCAGGAACTCCTTGCTCACTGAATTCTTGATCCGGCGCAGGTAGCACTCAAATATCGCGTTTTTCAGAGGGGAATTCCCAAGTCCCTTTTCGATGCGCGAGAGAGTTTCCGACAAAATCCCCCCCTCCACCTGTTCGGCGAGAAGGTAGCCCTGGTCGTATGAGATCTGCGCAAAATCTCCCCGTAACTCCAGCACATGAAGGACCTTGGTTCCGAGATCGGTCGTGACCGAACAGTCCTTTCTCACGCTTTGATTCACTCTCAAAACTTCACGGCACTCAAACGGTGCCTCAGCAGCCACAGCGGGTTGGACCACGAAATAGATCCCCAACAAGCCCACCATTACAATCGCTGTTTTTTCGAGAATCCGACGTTGCGCTTTTGCAAGCATCGGCGCAAACCGAATCAGCAAAACAAACCAAAGCGCGCATCCGAGTTCGAGCCCGGCAATAGAGGTCACCGGGGGCAATCCGAGCCCAAGAAAGGCAACTGCTCCGATCCACGCGGCAGGATTGATTAGCGTGAGAATAAACGTGGAGCTGCCATCTGCCAGATCCACCTTGAAATTCAGACGAACCCAAGCTCTGACGGCAAATACGAGAAAGAACAAACCAGCTGAAATTTTGAAATAGGAAGACGCCGTGATGCTTGAAAAAAAGCCGATGGCATATGCAGAAACCAGAAAGATGATCAGGTCCGCCATGAGCATGGCGAAAACCGATGCACGAGCTGCCACTCGGTGCTTTGCCAGGGCCTGCTGCAGGATGATTGTGCCAGCGGGGCCTGGAATCATTGAAAGAAAGAAACCCATCAAGAGTCCCGCACAAATCTGCGTCATACAGCCTCCGCCACGGCCCAGCCCTGGTTCAAGACAGTCGCATCCAGCTCCAGATCATTGAGGAAGGCTTGGAACTTCTCACGCGAATCGAAAGCTACCTTCATTTTGAGCTGGCCGCGATGACTGGCCTTTTCGAAATACTGGCTGGCGAGTTCCGATGAGAGCACTTGGATTGTGGGTACATCGAGAAAACCGAAATCCAACCGGTTTTCTCGATAATCGCTATTCAGTTCCATCAAAGCCTGATCCAGGAACTCTTGGATTATCTCGGGGTCAAGAGCCCCCGGGCGATCAGCAAGCAGAATCCATTCGTAGCAGGGCTTAGAACTGGCGCTTTGACCAGGAAGAACAAAGAAGTGCCGAAGTCCAAGACTATTTTCCTGGTTCAGGCGAGCCGCCGCTTTGTTCAATTGCGAGAGCGTGACCTTCTCAGCCGCGACATTCACACCATGCCCAACGCGACCAATGATTTCAAACAGCAGCGGAGCCGTCGACCGGATTTTGAGGCAGTCGCCCGTGCGATAGTTCACAAGTCCGTTCGGTGACGTGATGAATAGCTCGACCTCATCGCCTTCCTTCAAGTCGCCGACAGTCAAAAAATGTTTTTGCGCGTGCTCGGAATCACCGCTATGGCGAAACGTGTAAACGAGATCGCCATAATGGAAGGAGTATACTCCGCTTTCTCCTCCATTCAGGGCTGGAATTTCATAACCGAAAGGCCCCTCGGTGGAAATATAGCAGCCAATAAATTGGATGGGGTGACCGAGAAGGGCCTGAAGCTGGTGACGATAGGAATCGATACCAGTGCCGGAATAAACGATGACCTTGAGGTTGGGCCAGATGGCATGGAAGTTTTCGATCCCCCACATTTTTCGCAACTCCTCCAGAAAATGAACAATGTAGCTCGGCACTCCCGAAATGAGATGCAAATCTGTGTTTCGGGCCTGAGCGCCGGCACGCCGGATCTTCTCGTCCATATCTTCGATCGAAGTGATTTCCAGACTCGGCAGGCTCCGCGATTTACTCAAAGGATGTGCGTGGGTGGCCAGGAATCCAGAGACATAGCCGCAGGGGACACCGGTATCTGTTTTTTCAACCAGAGGAGAAGAACCCCAGGTCAGACGATCCTCTGATAGGAAGCTGTAGTCAGCGCATTGCTTGAGTATGGTTGCCACCGACAGCTGGTAGCTTTCGAAGGCCTTCTCCATTCCCTTGTTGAAAATGATTTTTTTGCTGTTATGACCGGTGGTTCCACTGCTCAGGCCGACGTAGCTCGGGCGACCCCTGAAGAGAACGTTGCGGCAGTTGCTTTCGAGCGTCAGATCCACCATGAGTTTGAAATCGTCATAAGTACGCTCGAGAGCTGTTTCAGTGAACTCGCGATAATCAAAAGCAGTTTCCAAGTTCGTTATGCGGAAAATGTGCGTTCCTGCAAGCTTCGCGCGCAATCGGCCATAGGCTCGTTCCTGGGCGTTCACAGGATCGTTTTGATCCTGCATCAGAGAATTCCAGCGTTCCTTAAGATAAAATGAGAAAATTTTGTCGGCTATTGAGTTCCACATAAGCACCTCTTGATGACTCTGTTTTGCCGTAAAACAGGTGGGTGCTCCACAACTGGAGGTGACATTTGGGGCGGAATACTGTCACGACGGCAAGAATCCCTTTACATCGCAGCTTACCGACTTAAAATTCACATATGTTCGACTATACTCATTTAACTACAAGCGTTCGTTGGGCTATTGGCGTCATCTTCGGGCTTCTCTTGATGTCCGAACTCATACTGACCCTGGTCTCCCATTTAATTTCTGAAAAGAGCCTGAAGGAAATCCGCCTGAGAATCCGAACCTGGTGGGTCATTGCCGCATCACTTTTGGGGGCATTGATTTTCAGTCGGGTGGTTTCGCTGGTATTTTTCGCCTTCATCAGTTTCCTCGCTCTTAAAGAATACCTGTCCATGATCCCCACTCGGCGGGCGGATCGACGCGTGATCTTCTGGGGCTACTTCGCCATTAGCGTGCAGTACTTCTGGATCTACGTCGACTGGTATACGATGTTCCTGATTTTCATCCCGGTTTATGCATTTTTATTCCTCCCACTGCGAATGGTCTTGATCGGTGAAACCAAGGATTTCCTGAAGGCCGTCAGCACGCTGCACTGGGGTCTTATGATGACTGTCTTCGCGCTCAGTCACATGGCCTTTCTGCTGAATCTGGACCCAGGACGCAATCCTGCAGGTCAGGGTGCGGGCCTGGTCCTCTATCTCGTCCTCCTGACTGAGCTGAACGACATCGCCCAGTTCATCTGGGGCAAGCTTTTCGGCAAACATAAAGTCATTCCCAAGGTCAGCCCGAACAAAACAGTGGAAGGCCTTCTGGGCGGAATCGCGACCTCCATGCTGCTCTCCTGGCTCATGGCGCCCTACCTCACGCCGCTTCAGCCGCATACGGCGGTGCTCTTTGGTCTCGCGATTTCACTTTGCGGCTTCTTCGGAGATGTTTCCATCTCAGCGATCAAACGGGATATTGGCGTGAAAGACAGTGGTAACACCCTGCCGGGCCATGGGGGAGTCCTGGACCGTCTGGACAGCCTCACCTATACGGCGCCGGTATTTTTTCACCTCCTGAAATATTTTTACTACTGAATATGAATAAGCTTCTGCGTTGGCTTTTTTTTGCAGCGTTCATCCGGCCGTTTCTTACGATCATCATGGGCCTGAATGTCCGAAACCGTTCAAGGCTCCCGGAAAGTGGGCCCGCTATTCTGGTTGCAAATCACAATAGTCATCTGGACACGCCCGTGATCATCAGTCTCTTCCCCCATTCCCTGCTGCCGCACCTGCGACCGGTTGCCGCCCAGGACTATTTCTTCAGTACCCGTTTCCTGAAATGGTTCTCCACCCAAATTATGGGAATCATCCCGATCGCCCGCATCCGGTCCAAAGAGAGCACCGGGACTGATCCTCTCGCTCCGATTTCGGCCGCGCTGAAAAATAATGATATAGTCATATTTTTTCCGGAAGGCACCCGCGGCCGGCCCGAACAGATGGCCGACTTCAAGTCGGGAATCGCAATCCTTGCACAGCGGCACCCGGAAATCCCAATCGTACCCATCTTCCTGCACGGTTTGGGCAAAGCACTCCCGCGAGGCGAGGCACTCCTGGTTCCGTTCTTTCTGGACGTTTTCGTTGGTGAGCATTTGAAATGGACGGGCGACAAGGCGGAGTTTTTAACAGCCCTGAATGAGCGGTTCACCGCTCTTGCGGAAGAAGGCCATATTCCTGATTGGACTTAGGTGACGCTGCCCGCATGACCAAAGGCAATCAAAGCCACACCAAAGCAAATCGCCAGGACCCCAGAAACCTGAAATGTGTTGATCTTCTCCCCGTCGAGCCAGCTCGCTAGCAACATTCCCCAGATGAAAGTAGTGGCATAAGCGGGGTAACAGACTGAGAGCTTGCCGCCAAGCCTGAAGCCAATCACGAACAGAACCATGACAACGCAAAAAAGTGCAGCCCCGACAAAGATCGGCCAGTTTTTGAGAATTGCCACCGCTCCCAGGCGCGCGGAGCCAAGTTTGTAAAGGTACTGCCCGAGCGCACCGATCGCGGCTGCAATCAAATTCAGAATAATGGGCCAAGTCTGACTTGGGCTTGCTTCCATAATAGCTCCTACTTACTTTCCAGTTCGGCCGAAATTTGAACAAGTCTCCTGAATATGGTGACCAGTGAACCGAGCGCGATCACTGCAAGTGCGGCAACCAAAACCCAGTCGGATTGAACGACTAGCCGCTCACCGATCGCAAAAAGTGCCGCGAAGGTCATCACTGCCATCCGGTGCTGCTTTGCCATCGGTCCGGAAAAATAGGATTCAGTTCCAGTCGAAACTCCAAGAAGCCGTGTATAGGCCGTCATTACTGCGAGCGTGGCAGCAAGCCAGCCGAGATCACTCCCCCAGGCGAAAGACTGGATTGCGTAACCCGCTCCCACTAGAATGAATATATCCGAAAAGCGATCGGGCACATCATTGAAGAGCTCCCCGGTCTTGGTTTTTAGCCCGCCTTCGATGGCGACCATCCCGTCAAAGAGATTGCAGAGCAGTCGCTTCTGAATCGCAATGACGGCAAATAGCAAGAAGCACCAGGCAGGAATTCCCAACCGTTCTTCGCGGCTCAACCAGAGAAACAATCCCGCAAATAATGCATAAAGGGCGCTCATCACGGAAATGGTATTCGGTTTAATTCCCCGATCCCGAAGCCAGCGGGCAATTGAATGAGCCCAGGCAGTATTTCTGGTCTGAAGCGGCCGGCGGTGTTTTAGAGAATGATTCTGATTTGTCATGTCAGAAGAGTCTACGAGACTTGGGCGTTCGCTTCAAGGCTCGAGCTATGCAAACGCTGTCGAAATGAGGAACAAAACGTTTGCTCGACAACTCGCTTGGACCCAGGGCGGCTTCTATCTGCTGACCGGAATTTGGCCGATCCTGCATATGAAGAGTTTTGAGCGGGTGAGCGGGCCCAAAGAAGATCATTGGCTCGTCAAAACAGTCGGAGCCCTCCTTGCGGTCACCGGGGGTGCCCTATTGCGCTCGGCGAGATCCGGTAAAGTTCCCAAGGACCTGCAAGCCCTTGCGGCGGCTCAGGCTCTGGCCCTGAGCGCAGTGGATGTGATCTACAGCACAAAAGGGCGAATTTCGAAAATATATCTATTGGATGCCGCGACCGAACTCCTCCTGATCAGAGGGTGGCTGGCTTGCCAAGCTCGGCGGGTGTAGTTACACTCGCCTCATGAAATTACTGATACTTGGCATTTCTGCTCTCTTCATTCTGATTTTCGCCCCTGAATTAGGCGCCACCGAGAACAGCGCTGCCACGGTTTACATCCAGGGCACCCAGCCCGTGAGCGATTTTGATCATTTCCCAAGAAGCCTGCAAAAAAAACATCTTCATGCGCCTTTTCTCTTTGGAGTGGATTACCTCGTTGGAGGTGGCCAGACCAAGTTCTTTGGGGATATTCACGCTGCGGCTCTGGGTTACACCTCGGCACCGGCTTTCGGCCTGGCCCTGGGTCCTGTCATGAAGATTGGGATCGCGGACTTAAAGATCGTTGGCGAAATGGAAACGAATGGCACGCTGGATTCTGAAACAGCAGATTCCCATCTCAAAGCCTGGCGCTTTGGCTTGAAAGGAAAATTATCAGTACAGAGTGGAATTCTACTGCCCTCAGTCGCTCTGCGTTGGATCAGCATGACCACGGTCCAGATTGCAAACATGGAAAACCTGCCCACAAAGGTGGCCCATGCCGGAACTTACGTTTTCACTCCCGGTTTACTTGTAAGGCTCCCCTTCGTTCTTGCGGAAGCCTCGCTTGGCATCTACAGCTTCGGAAAAACCGCCGTGACCTCAAAGGAGTTTGCGTACTCCATTGCTCGCCAAACGGTATTTCGTCCGACAATAGGCGCCGGTTTCGATCTTCCTGGAATCGAACTCTGGTTGAGGGCCTTCGCTGTTTATCCTCATCGCGGAGACGATCCGATTGAGTACCTGTACATGGCTCCGATGTACGTGAATGATAACATGATGACCAAGCAAGCCGTGACTGTTGAAGCCAGATTTCATCTTTAACCAGGAAAATCCATGAAAAATTCTATCATTATTCTTTTTACCACCATTTTCGCCCTGGCTTTGAGCGCCTGCTCGAAAGTGACAACGACTAAGACTTACCCCCTTGAAACCGACACCTTCATCAGCTCAGGTGATTCATCAAACCACGCGACCCTGGCCTATCTGAATATTTCCAAGAGCGCCTCCCTGGAGGAACGCGCGGTAGTCCGGCTACCTTCGAAAAACGAAGATCTAGAGAGTGCGCTGGAGGAGTCACTTGCAGAAGATTTGATTAGATTTTTCTTTTTACCGCTTGAGATCATTGCGCGGATTTTGACCTGCAATCAGGACATTGTCAGCGCAGGAAATCTGCAGTCCGCCTTCCTGCGTTTTGACGTGAAGGAGAACGCTGATGGCTCATTGAGCAACAAATTGGAACTCGACCTTCTGGCTAAACCCTGGTGGCAGACGGCGAACTGGACCGAGGCACATCCGTTTTCAGCAACCCAGGGAATCTGGAACGCCCCGGGGGGTGACACAGATCCAAGCTTCACACCCATCCTCAATTCTGTCAGTGGCTCAGTGGTTTCTTTCGATATCACGACTTACTTCCGGAATCTCATGAGCTCAAATGGCGCCATACCTCACTACGGATTTCTGCTCAAGGCCGTGAACGCAACCATGAACAGCGTCAGCCTTCATTCGGTCCAGGGAGCTGGAACCCATCCGCGGGTGGAGGCGACGTTCAGCGCCGCCTGCACAAACCAGGGATATGGCACTTACCGCAGCGTTTTTGAATTGGGCGGAGACGGCCAAGGCTCGATTGAAAAACTCGAATAGTTCAAAACAAAGTAACGACCCAAGTGCTTAATCTTACAGACAAATTTTCTGTATTTTTGCGCATACTATTTAGTTCACTGTTCTTTTCTGCCCCGCTTCGTTTTTTACACGATCTGGGTTAAAAGATAGTCCGTGGTCAAAATCCCAATCACTGCCATGAGAATCCGAACCTTGCTCGCCCTGAGCTTCGGGAGCCTTTTCGGGATTGCACTACTGATCGCGGGCTCTGCCGTTCAGATTTCCGGAGAAATTGACCGTCACCGGCAGGATCTATCGTCGACTATCGAAATCCGCGACACCCTGACCAGCTTAAGATCATCTCTCAGAACCCGTCTGATCGAATCTTACGAAGCAATCTTGGGGAATGAAGCAGTCGATTCGACAACCGGATCTGAAATTCTACTCCGATTCGAGGAGCTCGACATGCTTTTAGACCTGCTCTCCTGCAGCGCGGATCTCGAATGCAGCTCCGTCTTGGTCAAAAAAGAGCTCCAGGAAGTCAAATCCTCCTTCGTGAAATTCGACAAACTCGCGCTCTCCGCCAATTTTCAGTCACGCACCAGAATCCTGCGGATGCATGAAAGTGCCCGTACCGCAGTCAGTCGCCTCATTTCCCAGGAAGATCAAATTATCGCTCGTGGCACTCAGCTTCTTGATACCCATGTGAAAGAATTGCGCGCGACCATGATCTCTCTGGCTGTTTTTGCCGCCTTTCTCATGCTGGGATTGACTTACCTGTTAACGGTTTACCTCGTGAGACACCTGCGCCGGCTCGAAAGCGCCACCCAGCACATCGGGCGGGGGCACTTTCTGGTCAACATGCCAGCAAGCGGGCCGCACGAAATTGTTCTTGTTTCCGAGGCCCTGAACACCATGGGCAGCAAACTTCTGGACGCCCAACAGCACCTTGAGCATCAACAGGAGACCCTGGTTCAGTCAGAAAAACTGTCCGCACTCGGCATTATGGCTGGCGGGATTGCCCATGAAATCAATAACCCGCTCACAGTGATTGAACTTCTTGCGGAAGACATCCTGGCCCGCCGCGAAGTAAGCCCGCAGCAAATCAAGAAAAGCATGACCAGCGTCCAGAACTCGGTGGATCAGATCAACAAAATCATCATCAATCTCCGCGCCGTCTCACGCAACGCGGGCCGGGACCCGTTGCAGATGGTTTCTCTGAAAAAACTTGTCGATGACACAATGGTATTTTCGTCTTTCCGCTTCAAACGCGGCAAAATCACACTAAAAATCGATCCTATTCCGGAAACTTTGAAAGTTCTTTGCCGCCCCTCGGAAATTTCCCAGGTACTCGTGAACCTGCTGAACAATGCTTCGGACGCAATCGAGGAGCTCGAGGAACGCTGGATTCATATCGAAAACGCCGAAAGCGAAGACACCATCCAACTCGCGATCACCAACAGTGGCCCCGCGATTCCTCCCGAAGTCCAAGCGAAGCTTTTCCAGCCCTTCTTCACGACCAAACCCGTGGGCAAAGGAACCGGAATGGGTTTGAGTATTTCGAGAGAAATCATCGAACGCTTGGGCGGGACGCTTTCCTGTGATGCCGCCTCTCGCAATCCGCGCTTCGTTATCGAGTTCAGCAAAACTGTCAAAAACAAAACTTTAGGATAACCTTTTCAGATATTCGTCCTTCGGTGTTTGTACTTGAAGCTGGGTTGCGGCTTCTCTTTCGGCCTTGGCCAGATCGGTCGAAAGATACCGTTCCGTATAGCTCGGCAAAACGGTTACGATTTTTTTCCCGGCATTGTCGGGCAGCATTGCCTGGCGAATGGAAGCCACCACTGCGGCACCCGAGCTGATTCCAGCCGGGATGCCCTCTTCCCGTATCAGTCTTCGTGACATGGCGAGCGCCTCTTCAGCCGGGATTCTTTCAATATGATCAATCAGCGCGGTCTTGAGGTTTGCGGGAACAAAGCCGGCGCCAATTCCCTGGATCCTGTGCGGTCCGGGTTTGCCGCCGGAAATCACCGGCGACTCCGCGGGTTCGACTGCTATTATCCGCAAGGAGGGTTTCTTCTTTTTGAGTGCTTCTCCCACTCCGGTCAGGGTTCCACCGGTCCCGACCCCCAGCACCAGCAGATCGAGAGTACCCTCTGTGTCTTCCCAGATTTCTGACGCGGTTGTCAGGCGGTGGATTTCCGGATTGGCGGGATTATCGAACTGACTTGGAAAATAGGAGTGCTCATCCAGATCTTTCAATTCCAGCGCCTTGGCAATCGCCCCCTTCATTCCCAGAGGCCCGGGGGTGAGAATCACTTCCGCGCCCAAGAGCAGAAGAAGCGTACGTCTTTCGACCGACATTGTTTCGGGCATGACCAGAGTCAGGCGATAGCCTTTTGCAGCACAGACGAACGCCAGAGCGATTCCCGTATTGCCACTCGTAGGTTCGATGACCCTCATTCCGGGCTTCAGAACGCCGCGTTTTTCGGCATCCTCCAGCATGGCGACACCGATTCGATCTTTCACCGAGCCGAGTGGATTGAAAAACTCCAATTTCATCCAAATTTCCGCGGGCAGACCCTGAGCGATCTTTTGCAATCTCAGAAGAGGCGTGTGACCCACCAGCTCCGTAATGCTATTGTAAATTTTCATTTTGTCTCCATTCCCCGGCCAAGGGCCGTGCTAGAATACCATTTATGGTTGATGAGAAACCACCTGGAAAATCTCCGCTGGGAGGAGTCCGCGCCGCTGCAAATATGCTCAGCGGACTGGATGCAGCCGCTCGCGCCCGAATTTTGGCGAACATCGCGCAACGGGACCCAAAGCTTGCCGCGGAGATCCAGAAGAATCTCTTCACGTTCGAAGACCTCACGCGCCTGAGCACCTGGGATATCCAAAAACTCATGAGCAAAATCCCCATGAATATTCTGGCACTTGCGCTGCGAAATTCGCCCCAGGAAATCAAGGACTTCGCTTTTCAGAATTTGTCAGAACGTACCGGCAAAATTCTTCAGGAAGAAATTCAGACGCTCGGCCCCCGACGCGTTTCAGAAATTGAAGCCGCGCAGGAGAAAATCGTCGCGCTCGCCAAAGAACTCCTCGAAATCCACGATTAACTCGCGCTGTCCACTGCGTCAGTTGAGACACAGCGCGATTTTTGTCACCGACCAAAAGATCTCCGTTTCTTCTCCCCCTTCTCCTCGAAATTCTCAAAGCATTTAGAACAAAGTTAAGGCATTACGGCGCAGTGCGCAAAGTACCGATATGGCTTATGCGTTGCACAAAACTATTGTAATGAAAGAGAAGTTTAACGTGGCCCCACGGCATCAACACCGCCGATCATTATCTCTCTGGGCAATTGCGGTCCTGATATTAACTATTTCGGGATGCAGGTCCACAACCTCCTCTGCGCCCGCAATTGCGGTTGCACCTGAATGCACATCCCAGGATGGCACCTACTTCACCCTCTCGGGCACCGCGACCTATGACTGGGTTCCGGCTGATTCAGCCGCCGAAGGCGGCATCGGCCTGGACTACTCCGGCAAGCAGGCAAGACCGATCCGGCGCGCTGCGATCCGCGCTGTCAATTCGAGTGGCGCCGTGCTGATCGAAGGCAAGACCGATGACAGCGGAAATTTTTCGATGAACGTTCCCGGAGGCTGTGGCGCGGCGAACATATTGGTTATCGCCCGCTCCAAAAGTACCGCTTACGCTGCAGATGGGATCGGCCAGGATCAATGCTCAGGAGCAAACTGGGACATTCGCATTGTCGATAACACGAATTCAAAAGCCTACTATGCCGCTCAAACCGCGAGGGCCTATTCCTCGAGCACGGCCCAAATCAGTGTTCATGCCGCAATTCAGTATTCAAGCAACGCTTACATCGATCGAACTGCTGCTCCATTCGCCATTCTGGACACGATGATTTCCGAAATGGAGTTGATCTGTCAGGCGAATCCTTCCCAATATTTCCCACTGCTCTATGTGAACTGGAGCCCAAGTAACGTCACCATCAGCGGCAGGGTGGACAGAGGCCAGATCGGAACTTCTTATTTCACAACCGACGCCAGTGGCACTTCGAATATTTACATTCTGGGTGAAGAAAACGTGGATACCGACGAATACGACGATCACGTGATTGCGCATGAATACGGCCATTATCTGGAGTTTGCCCTTTTCCGGGCGGATTCAATCGGCGGTAATCATGTTTCTGGAGACATGCTGGATCCGCGTGTCGCTTTCAGCGAAGGCTATGCCACGGCGGTTGCGGCAATGACCTTCAATGACCCGATTTACGTCGACACCAACAACACCGGCCAAAAGAGGGGCTTCTCGATTGACCCCTCGTCCCCTCCTTCCGGAAATGATCGCGGTCTGTACAGTGAGAGCAGCGTTCAGCATTTTTTGTGGACACTTTTCGAAAATCACAGGGCGACAGTTCCCTCCAACGGTTTCGAGAGATTGTATTCAGTACTGAAAAATTTCCAGGTCAATACACCGGGTTTCACCACGCTTCTTTCATTCTCGGCTTATTATAATCAGCAATATGGTTCGGATGCAGATGGCCTGAGCAACCTCTGGGAAATCGTCCTGAAGATGCCGATGAACGCTCTTTGCGCAGGCAACTGCCTGGGTTCCGGGGACATTGCGGACCCGCTGGATGTGGATAATGACCTCGGCAATTATTTCACCGCAGGCCAGGGAATCAGACGCTATGACGGCAAATCCTGGGGGCCGGACTTCTGGCGTCTTTACCGACCGCTCGTTTCGGGCGTAAACGCCGCGACCCATCACGAAGTTACTGAGCGGTCTTACTATTCCTATTTCCAAAACAAATTCGGGAACAATCGCTGGTACCGCTACGTTGCACCAGATGCCGGAACGAAAGTTTTCTCAGTCAGCAATCTTTCACCCGGAAGTTGCTCCGAAGACGTGTTGGATCTTTTCATTTACCGCAACGGGGTACTCATGAATTTCAATGACGATCTCGGCGGCTGCCCCTCCCTCTCCATCACCACCATGGCTCAGGAAGTTTATACGATCGAAGTTCGTGGCCAATCCGGGCACGAACTCTCCGGTTGGAATATGACCGTCAGTCCTTAAAGGAACTTTATGCCCCTTATGACCAAGCTTCTTTTTTTATGCGTTCTTGCGACAGTTTTCACGATCACCACTGGATTTTCCAGGGGCCCCAAATCCAATTTCAAAGCCGGCGAGCCCGTCAACGGCGGCAAACCGCGAGCGCCCATCAGCATCGAAGCCCAACCTGTCGCCCCGGTGGAAGACGACAAAGAAGTGACGGTGACCTTTCAGGTCGTACCACTCGCGGATTGCCTTGAGCTCAAAGCGCGGCTTCGCGGGCTCGGAGGAGCGGTCCTCAATGACGAAGCCGAAAAGACCATTACGACCTGCAGCAAGGGGGTAAGTTTGCAGTTTACCGCAAAAGTCCGAATCCCCTCGGGTAACCGGGGTTCGGTTGCACTTGATGTGGAAATGAAGACAACGGAAAGCACTTTCAGTATGAGCCGCTCAGTTCCGGTAATCGCCTCAGATGCAGTCCATCTCCGCCCCAAGCTCCAGGGAAATCTTAAGGTCGACTCAACCGGTGAGAGACTGATCGTCACTCCTGCAACCGAACTGCCCTCGCGCTGAGTCGGCACTTCTTGCCCACTGCATTACCCTGATTCTCGCCATTTTTACCATTTTTTACCAATTTTTAAAGGATGCCCGCCAACCCGCCGAAAAGAAATTCGGCCGAGCAGTATTGGCCAAAACTCAAAATTTGAGGGGATCACGTGAAATCACTTCTTTCAATGCTTGCTTGGACAATTGCAGTTTTCGGGTTGGTCGGATTTTCGGGTAACGCGGCGTCTGCTGCTGCCGCCCCGGAGAAAGTCTGGACCTTGATGGTCTTCCTGAATGGCGACAACAACCTGGATTCCTTCGGCACTGCCGACATGAAGGAAATGGAGGCGGTTGGCTCCAACGACAAGATGAACATCATCGTTTTGCGCGACACCAGCAATGCCAAGACGAGTACAAAAATCTACTACATCGAAAAAGGCGGCTCCAAGGTCGTAAAAGATTTTGGAAGCAACATCGACATGGGTGACTGGAAGACCTTGGTGGATTTTTTTAAATTTGCCAAAGAGAATTTCCCCTCCCAGCATTATCTGGTCGATGTGTGGAACCACGGCTCCGGCTGGGAACGCCGAAACCAGGAAGATCCTCTGACCCGCGGCATTTCCTATGATGATCATTCGGGCAACCACATCACGACGCTGCAACTGGGTGAAGCCCTCCGAGGAATGGCCGCACTGAATGGCGGAAAGAAAATCGATATTCTCGGAATGGATGCCTGCCTGATGGAAATGGCGGAAGTGATTTACGAAGTCAAAGATGGCGTGGACATCGTCCTGGGTTCCGAGGAAGTCGAGCCGGGTGATGGCTGGGCATACGATAAATTTCTTGCTCCTTTGGCCAACAACCCGCACATGGGCGCTGAAGAGCTTGCAACCGTCCTGGAACAAGAATACGTGAAATCCTACAGTGGCGGCAGCCAGGGTACGCAGGATGCCCAGGGCAGCGCGGTCTCGACCGCAAGGCTCGCAGCTGCCAATACGACCTTCAATCAGTTTCTCGGACGCCTGATTGAACTGACCCCGCTCTACAACAAGACCATTGAACGGAACGTCAGGGCCGCACAGGCATTTTACTACAGCCAGTACAAGGACACGATCCACTTCATCAACCTGCTGAAGAACTCCATTGAAGACGCTCAACTCAAAGCACTTGCAGAGCAGACCGTCGCGGAATTCAAGGATGCCGTGATTGCGAACTTTGTGAACGGCAACAAGCTTTCAAATTCCAATGGTTTCTCGATCTGGATCCCGACCTCCTCTCTGTTCACCAGCAAGAAGACTGAATATGCGAAGCTCGGCTGGGCTCGGGATACGCAGTGGCAGAAGTTCCTGGATGAGTTTCTTTTCCCAAGCAAGCCCCTTCTGGAAGTAACCCAGTTCAGTATCGTCGAAGAAAATCCGGATGGATTCATTGTCTCTGGAGAGAAACTAAATTTTGCAATCAAAATTGAAAACTTTTCGGCAATGGAAGCACAGAACGTTGTTGCCCATATCGTGAGTCCCGCCGGGATCACGCCGACAGCCGGCGAATTGGTCATTCCCTCTCTGAAGAAGGGCGCTACCGTGGTCAACGGCCTTTCCGTTGTCATTGACTCAACAGCACTCCCCGGGAAGTACCCGGTGAAGCTCGTTTTGCAGGTGCCTGGCCTGGGCACTCTGGAATCACCGTTCGTCATCGGCGTTGATCCGGAATATACAGTCGAACCCTACGTTCTCGAATCGGCTCACAATTATGATAACTACGAAAACGAGACTTGGACCATTCACAAAGAAGGAGCGCAATTTCTGCGTCTTCACTTCGCGAAATTTGGCACCGAGGCCAAATTCGATTACGTATGGATCTTGGATGCTCAGGACAATGTCATTCAGAAGATCGATGGCAAGCAGCAGCCCTTCTGGTCGCAGATGGTTGAGGGAGATACCGTAAAAGTCAAATTGACCTCTGACAATGCGGTAACCGACTGGGGCTTTTCGATCGATAGCATCGCCTATTAACCTTGTGAACTGCAGATAAACTAACAAGGGGCGGCATCGATTCTCGGTGCCGCCTCTTCTGCATTTAAAGCATTATAAATCAGATACTTACAATTTATTGAATCCTAACGCAATGCGTTATATGGTGTTCTCCGCCCCAGAGGGGTATGGAGACCGGATGAGATTGCAGAAATATAGGATTTTCGCGGCTTTGATACTGGCAGGACTGCCCGTCTTGACCTACGCCCCGGACTCCCTCGCCGCCCCCCCGGAAGAAACACCGGATTGGTTCCAGCAGAGCGCTCTTCCGGGACATTCGATCACAATGCTTCCGACGGGTGACCACCTGACCGAAGCCCGTCACGACCTGCTTGAGCGTGCAACCCGGAGCATCTACATTTCAACTTACATGTTCATTCCTGACGAGGCGGGCCTCGACATTGCCTACCGACTTTGCGCCAAAGCAAAGGAGGGCATTGATGTACGCCTCTATGCCGACAGTTATGGGTCCAAGCCCCTGAAGAAGCGCAAATATGTCGAATGGCTTCAACGCTGTGGTGTACGCGTCCTGTTTTTCAATCCTCCACGCTGGGGAGTGCTGGATCTCATGCAGGTGATGCATGAGAAGCTTTTCATCGTGGACGGAACGCACGTTCTTGTCGGCGGGAACGGGTATGATAACCGCTATCGAAGGGCTTCTCGCAATTCCAAAATCTGGCATGACATCGAATTCAAAGTAGCGGGTCCGGTGGCCTGCTGGTACCACTATCAATTCATCGAAACCTGGAAACAGGGAACCGAGCGGACCATTATCGCGGAAACCAGTATCTCAGAATCCACCAGTTCAGAAGCACCCAGTTCTCCAAAACCTGCTTTTACGCCTGAAGAGTTGAGCCGCTTTTTTGGGATCGATCAGTTTACGAGCTGTGAACCTGTTGTTTCCGGTACTTCAAATATTGCGCCCTTTTACGGCAGCCCCATGTTTTCCAAAGAGCGCCCGCTCCTGAAAGCCCACCTGAATGCCTTGAAAGCCAGCAAGAGGCGCGTGGTTTTCTACTCTCCCTATTTCATTCCACATGAAGACTTCGCAGCAGCATTACTCGCCGCCAGGAAACGCGGCGTTGAAGTCCTGATCATCACCAATTCTCCTGAATCTTCAGATGAGAAAGCGGCGATCACCCTCGGGATGATGTACAAGGTCCGACGGCTGATGCGCGCCGGAGTGAAGATTTACCTATGGCAGGAACCTTCCACCATGCACCGGAAGGGCGGAATATACGACGATCGCTGGGCTTATTTCGGCAGCGACAACCTGGATCGGCGTGCGCAGGAGTATTCCACCGAAACCATTGCCTTCACCGATGACGAACATGTCTTACAACAGCTGCACGCGGAGTATGAGCAGGATCTCCTGCTCAGCATTCCGATGACCCGGGAGTTCATGCAGAAGTTCGCCCTGGAGGCACCGCTGCTGACGCGCTGGGCGGCGCGAATATTATTAAAGTACATGTAAACCGAGGAGCTTATGCAACGTTCGAAATTATTCATTATCACAGTACTCGTACTCACCGGGTTTGGACAATCCGCGAGCGCGCTCTCTAAAAAGAAGCTTGCGGTTGACCAGCTTCACCACACACTCGCGGCTCCCCTGAAATTAAAATACGGTAAGCATGCGAAGCCCCTCGCCCTATCCCACGAATATTTTCTTTCCCACCCGGCGCCGGATTTCTGGGCTCTTTCCCCGTATTATGCAGGCCAGCAAACCGATTCATCCTGCTCTGCAGCCTCCGCGGTCATGGTACTCAATGCCGTACGGCGGGAAATGAATCTCCTTGCCACGGACGAACTGATCACCGAAGCCGCCCTCCTCAAACACCCGGAACTCAGTGCCTGGAAGCAAGCCGTTGGACCCGGTGGAAGCGGCGTGACCCTCGATCAGTTGAAAAGCTATTTTTCTGCAGCCCTCAAAGCCTACAGTATTGAAAATTTTGAGCTTGAGGTTTTCCATGTGAATGACCAGACACCCAAAGCGCTCAAGGCCCTGCGCAGCGCTCTGGTTCAGAATGAAAAAAGAGGTTTGGATTTCATCATCGCGAATTTTCTGCAAGGAACCCTCACCGGCGATGCCGCCATAGGACACATGGCACCTGTTGGGGCTTATGATGCTGCAAAAAAGCGGGTTTTGATCATGGACCCTGACCGCAGGTGGTATGAGCCGTACTGGGTGCCGGAGAATGTCTTTCTCGCGGGAATGGCCACCCGAGACCCGGTTTCGGGCTTCACCCGTGGCTTTCTGCGGGTTCGCCTTTCAAAAAAGAAGTTGAAATAAGTCTTTCACGCTCAGTCATAATACAGCGATCCGAAACCACTGTTATCCCTGCGGCGGCCGCCTGCTTTTCAGCATCCGGATGAGTAATACCTTCTTGTAGCCAAAGGACTTTGGGTCTTTTCTCAGGAGGAAGAGCCAAAATAGACTCGACCAGTGCGGGGATGTACTCGGGGGATCGGAATACATCGACGATTTCGAGTGGCACGGGGACTTGGCCCAGACTCGCATAGACCGAGACACCTGCCGCCTGCACGACCCCCGGATTGACTCCCACGACTTCATAATCGTGGTCTGCCAGGTACCGGGCGATTTCAAAGCTCGGCCTGTCCGTTTTGGTACTCAGACCAACGACGACAACGTTCTTGTATTTGGTTAGCAGATCTTTGATTTCAGCGTCGGTTGGTTTCATGCTCATGACTACTTTGCACAGCTTGTTCCGCGATCCACTTTCCAATTTCGAGCGAACAGGTCGCCGCAGGCGAAGGGGCGTTCAAGACGTGTATAGCGAAATGAGCTTTCTCAATCAGGAAATCATCGACCAGGCTGCCGTCGGGTTTGAGGGCTTGGGCCCGCACCCCCGCCTGGCTGCGTACAATATCGACGTTCGTTAACGAGGGAATGAGTCGCTGCAGACTTTGCAGGAATGCCGGACGACGAAGCGAGCGCATGATTTCCTTCGTGCCTTCGCCCAAGTTTCTCGAAGCCAGCCTCCAGAAACCGGGAAAGGTGAAGACATCAAATAGATCCCGGACGCTGAATTCCGACCAGCAGTAGCCCTCACGCCTGAGTGCCAGTACAGCATTGGGCCCGGCGTGAACGGAACCATCGATCATGCGGGTGAAGTGGACACCCAGAAACGGAAAGGCGGGGTTCGGAGTCGGGTAAATCAGGTTTTTGACCATGCCCCGTTTTGCTTTTGCAAGTTCGTAGTACTCACCCCGGAAAGGAACAATTCTGGCCTGCGGCTTAAGCCCCGCCAGTCGCGCGATGCGATCACTGTGAAGGCCCGCGCAGTTGATGAGGACACGGGTCTTGTACGTTGGCTGAGAGAAGTCCCGGCTGAGTTCGGGATCCCGCTCCTGGTCCGTTTCGATCGCGTATCGGAAGCCCGCCATGACGCTCTGGATTTTGCGCACCTGGGTGCCCAAGATGACTTCACCTCCAGCGGCGCGGATGAGCTCGGCGTATTTTTCAGAAATTTTGCGGTAATCCGTGATTCCGGTTTCAGGCACCCGGAGACCGGCCAGGCACTGCACGTGCGGCTCGATGGCCCGGACCTGCTCGGGCGTGAGTTTTTCGACCGCCAGGCCGTGCTGCAAGCCTCGCTCATAGAGGGCGTCGAGTCTGGGTATTTCGTTTTTTTCAGTGGCGACGATGACTTTGCCGCAGAGGTCGTAGGGGATCTGATGCTCCCGGCAGAATTCAACGATGGAAGCCCTGCCTTTTTTACAGAACTCTGCCTTGAAACTCCCCGGCTTGTAATAAATTCCGCTGTGGATGACACCGCTATTGCGGCCGGTCTGATGCTGAGCCAAGCTTTTCTCTTTTTCGAGCACCAGAATTTTCTTACCCGGTTGCGCCCGAACCAACTCATACGCCGTCGCCAACCCGACAATGCCCCCGCCGATGATCGTGTAATCGTAGGTCATGGCTCCGACTCTATTCCATGATGAGTCCCTGCAGCAATGATCCAGAGGCCTTGAAATGCTAAGAAATTATGCCATCAGGTCAAAGCCGTCCCATGACATTACAATTTCTTTACATGAACTCCATTTTTTGTTACATTTAATTATCCATGGTTAAACGTCTAATTTCACTAAACAAAAACACTTCATCACTCTGGCTTGGCCCCCGCCAAAGCGGCAAATCCACACTGATTCGACAGGGTTTAGCCGGTGAGAACCACTGGGAAGTCAACCTCCTGGAGTCAGACACTTACGCGAGATATCTGAAGGACCCAGCACAGTTTCGAAAAGATGCGGAATATCAGATCACTGCAAAGCAGGTGAAGTTCGTTTTCATTGACGAGATTCAAAAAATCCCGGCCCTCACGAACGAAGTCCATCATCTGATTGAGAAGCATCATACCCGGTTCATTCTTTCGGGCTCCAGCGCCCGAAAGCTCAAGCGAGGAAACACGAACCTTCTGGGAGGTCGCGCGATTACTCAGTACCTCTTTCCACTCACGAGCGAAGAACTGGGTGAGAAGTTTAAATTGGAAGATGTCCTGCAGCACGGTTCGCTGGCGGGAATGGCCTTTGATCCGGCCGACCTCCGGGTCCAAAAGCTGCGCGCCTATGTGGATACCTACCTGAAGGAAGAAATTGCCCAAGAAGGGCACGTCAGGAATTTCGACGTTTTCCTTCGTTTTCTGGATGTGGCCGCCGCACACGCAGGTGACATTCTCAATTGTGCAAATATCGCCAGAGAAGCCGGAACCAGTCTGAAGACCATTCAGAATTATTTTTCAATCCTGTGCGAAACTCTTCTCGCGTTCGAACTGCCCGCCTGGGATAAAAGCGTGCGCCGTCAGCTCTCCAAGCATGCCAAGCTGTACTTTTCGGACAACGGCATCAGCAACGCGATCACCCGTCAGCTTCGCGACCCTCCCACACCGCAACAGCGCGGCTACTGGTTTGAACAATGGCTGATCAATGAAGTACGGGCCCGTCTGTCATATCAGGGGTCCGAATCACTCCTGTACTTTTGGCGGACCGAGCGTGGCGAATTCGAAGTCGATTTGATCATCGCCAAACAGCGGACCCCAGCCGTTGCCATCGAGATCAAAGGCAAGAAGCGCATTCAGGCAGCTGATTTGTCCGGGCTTCTTGAATTCCGGAAAGAACATCCCACTTGCAAACTTTTTTGTGTCTCTGAAACCGAAGTCCCTTACGCAGAGGGACCCGTCACGGTTATTCCTGCACAGCAATTTCTGGCGGAAATCAAGGCTATGGGGATATAAGATCATATGTTCCGCTCTCAATGGTGGAAGCACGGCTTCCTGAATCTTCTGGAACACGGAATCACCCGTGCCGGCGACGCGCTGGCCTCACTCCTTCTCATCTGGGTGCTTGCGCCCGAAGTTTTTGCCCGCTTGGCTTTGGCTCAGGCCTGGATTGCGCCACTTCTGTTTTTCTTTGTCGCACCCGAGGTGGTCTTGTACCGCGAGTATGCGAGTTGGCGCGCCGAAGGTCGGCAGGTATTCGGCAAGCGGCTTTATGCGCTCCGGATTTTTGGTTATTGGAAAATTCCCGCAGCCATACTTCTCTCCTTGGCGATTTCGCTTCTCATGCCTGCAACTGCGGAGAGTACGCAAGGTGATACCTTCTGGTCATTGCTCTGGGCATTTTCGCTGGCTCTCGGGCCACAGGTTTCGGGAGCGGACCGTGAATTCCTGAGGCTGGATCTCAAACTGGGCGCCCTCAACGTTCTCACGCTTCTTCAGAAGTTTGGGCTTCTGGGGGGCACGATTGCAGCGGTCCTGCTTTTCCCTGGCAACACGATGGTTCTCGCCCTCACGACTTCCACCGTAATCGCAACGGCTACGTTACTGGCGAAGTTCCTGGCAGGCAGCGCGCTGAAGGATATCCCGCAAGCAGAGGTCCCCCACGCCCTTCCGAGTGCGATTGCGACCCTGCGCTACTCCCTGACGTCATTTTCGCTCTGGAGCCATGTTCAGGGCGTACTGTATGGCTGGGTGCAGACGATGGATCTTTTTGTGCTCGGCCTGGGCGGCCTGCTTGGCGGCGCGGCCGTGATTCCGGCGGCAACACTCGGCTTGTATGCGACAGTTTCAAAGCTCACGGGTTTTGCTTTCGCCTTGCCCCAGGCGCTGGGTAATCTTTTTTCGCTTTGGCTGGGACGCCGCACCTCCGACCCTTCGGAACGCAAACGCGTGTGGAATACGAGCGGTGGGCTATTTTTGATAGGAGTGGCTCAGGCCCTGGTCCTGACGCTTCTGGCCCCCTTGATTCTGCATTTTCTTTCACGCGGCCGCTTCAGCCCTTCGGATATCGCAGAAATGAGCCACTGGTTTTACTTTAAAATCTGGAGCACCACGGGCTGGGTGGCGGCTCTGGTGATGATGTCCTGGCTCTTTGCCCGGGGTCATATTCGTGCGGTTCTCTTCCAAATTACCCTACCCTGGGCGGCATTCAGTCTCCTGGCCTTCACTCTTGCCGCGCGCCTGGGGGGTCCGAGCGCAACGGCGCAGGCCAATGTGCTTTCGGCCGGCGTGCTTTGCGCGCTTTCGATTGGGTTGTTCTTGCGGAAAAGGTAAGCCGTCATTCTACGCCGTAGAATGACGGCATAGTTCCATCTCGTCGAAAGTGCAGTCTGGCAGGATAGGGCATTTCGTTCTAGAGTTGACTCACTATGGCCAAAAAACTCAAATCAGCCCGGAGCAAGACGACCAAGGAATCCAATTCACGCGGTCAACTTCGAATAGGCGACCATTGGAACGCAATTACGATTCTGGCGCTTTCCCAATCGAATCCTCTTAAAGCAATCGCTGAATTCGTGGAAAACAGCATCGATGCCGGATCGACTTGCGTGCATGTTTTCCGAGGCAAGAAAAACGGAAGTGTTTATCTTCGCATCGTCGACAACGGACGCGGCATTCCTAAAGACGATACGGGGATTCCGGATTTCAAATACGTCGCTACTCATATCTGCAACTCCATCAAGCGACAACTCAAGGCGCGTGGCGCCCAGGGAATCCAGGGGGAATTCGGCATCGGGCTGCTGAGTTTCTGGACTGTCGGGGAAACCCTCACGCTGCGCTCCGCGGCCGAGGATGGACATATTCATCAAATGATTCTCCGAAAAGGGCAATCGGGTTATGAAATCTCGCGGAAACGCACTCTGTTGGCCCAAGCAGGAACGGAGCTGATCGTGCAACCGCTCCTGCCGGGGTTGCGCCAGATCAGTGGCGATAAACTTCAGTGGTATCTTGGAATCGAGTTGCGGAATCGACTTCTTGAAAGAGGGGTTGAGGTTCATATTCACGATTTGATTTCAAGAAGCGAGTATCAGGTCGAACCACAACGTTACGAAGGGCGCAAACTGACGGCCGGACTGCCGCCCGGACTCCGGGCAGAGATTTACCTGGATAAAAGCTCGCCTTCCAGGCGGGTTGCGCTTTTTCGGCAGGGCACACGGGTTTTTGAAGATATTCAAAGCATATCGGAACTGGACGGCGCCATATGGAATTCCGGTTATTTTTCCGGGTATATTGAATGTCCGGACCTGCAGCTGACGCCAGGTTCACGCTCAGGGGTGATTCAGGACGAAAAATTTGAGGCACTGCTCAAGGCCATTCATGAACTGGAGAACGCTCTTCGCGCCGAAATTGAACAGCTGAAAAAAGCCGAAGAGGACCAGACAAGTCGGGCCACCTATGCAACGCTTCATCGCGCTTTTCGTGACGCGATGGAATCTTTGCCTCCGGAAGAATATGACTGGTTTGATCTTCAGGCCCAGCGAAAAGTAAATCGCTCGGACGAGCGCGCCGAAACCGATAAGCAAGCCTCGGGATCAGTCGAGACCACGGCAGATCAGACAGACGGGGCACCCGATTCCCCAGCAGCGCCCGTGCAGCCTGCTTTTTTTGAATTTCCTGGACCGCTCCACACGGCCCGAGTGACTCCGGCGTCGAGCCTGCTTTCGGTTGCCAAAGAACGCAAATTTCGAGTCGTTGCGCGCGATCGCAAAGGAACACCGGTGAGCGAAGGCCTGCTCTATGATTGGGAAATATCCGAAGGCCAAGGTTCTCTGGATTCAAAGGATCGCCAGGAGGCGACATTTATTGCCCCCAGCGAGCCCGGAATCACTAAACTCCGCGTAGTCGTCCGCCAGGGGGAAATCGAAATTCGAGCTGAAGCCACGATCACGGTGACGGACTCACTCGTTTCGCTTCGCGAAGGCCCTGAGGGAAGCCGCAAAGGGCTTCCATCCTTTACCTATGACCGCGCGCCGGGACAGCTTTGGCGCTCCCGTTATGATTCGGGCAATCATCTGGTCTGCATTAACAGCGGTCACCGGGATTTCCTGTTTGCCTCAAGCAAACCGCAGCTGAAGCTCAGGTACTTGGTGCGCCTGTTTTCAAAAGAACTGGTATTAAGCAACTTTAGCGGCCTTTCGGCAATGGACCTTCTTGACCGACAAATTGAGGTTTCCTTGCGGGCTGAGGAATTTTTGAGATAACGCCTAGTTAGCTCCAATTAGCGCGTTAACATGGCATATTTCCGGCAAATTTGCCATGTATGCTATCACGGCTTTTACGCGTCAGAATGATTCGTTTTTTTTGTTTGGTCCTCGTGGCACAGGAAAGTCTACCTGGATCAGGTCGCACTATGCCTCGGCCCTGAATCTGGATTTCAAGAAAAACACTAAACTTTGTGGCGTCTACTTGGGCAAATCGCCCCTTCGACCCGATTCAAATAGTGCAATAGAAGTTCTAGACTGCGCTTCATTCAGCCAAGCCCTCTGGAGCGGCGAACTCATTCAATAGCAGAGTGGTTGTTCGTGCGCCAGAGATCACCTTAACCCCAAGGTCCAAAGCGGAATCCTCTTGGGGGCGGGAAGTTCGAGGTCGTCACAAATAACAAAATCCGCGTTTTTGCGCTTCTTGCTTAGCCCACCTACTTCAAAAAGATGCTTCTCGCTGATGAAATCACCTGCCTTCTCATCTTTGGAGGCATAGACCTCCCCAAACCGTGCCAGCAATTCCGCAGCCACATAGGCTTCCCTCTGATTGCCCAGATCACCGCCCAATACCGAATAATGACTGGGGTCAGCCAGAAAGATCTTTGCGCCCTTAGAGCGCGTCTTGGCCGATTTACGGTAATCTATAATCTGAATCAAAGAGAGTGCCTCAAGCGCTGCCAGGAGTTGATAAAACTTTTCTTTCCCCACCCCCCAGTTTCGGCAAGTGGAATCAACATTCACAGTCGGAATTGACGATCTGGCCAGCATTCCGATCACCGCGTTGCCCAGGCGCAAAATATTATCATTCACATGCGGCAAGACAAACGGCAGGTCAGAAAAAACCATCTTCTCGATAACATTGAGCTGTCGCTGGGCATAACTCCCCTCCAGGAAGAAGGGGCGGAGGCCGCCCTGCAGATACTCCCGGAACCACAACATCACGGGGCCGGTATCCAGAATTTCTTGGGTAGCCCGTAAATCGGGTTTCAGAATATTCAACTGAGGCAATAACAACCCGTGCTTCAAAAACACGTAATCGCGAAATGAAAGTAGAGGTATTGAAATTTTGACAAAACGCCGAGAAAGATCGGCAATTCCTCTTTGAAGCACAATGCTGCTTGAATCGCTCGCTATAATTTTTTTTCGAGGATAGGCATCATAAAGGGCTTTGAGATCATTACTCCACTTTCGCGCGCAATGGACTTCATCAATGATGACGCCCTCAAAATCCCTCTGAAATGCAACTCGTGCGATTTCCCAAATTCCAAGATCCGAAACCAAAGGCGAATCGGCTGAAAAATATAAAAACTTTCCTTTCTTAGCCTGCTCAAAAAGGAAAGTGGTCTTCCCAGTACCGCGGGGGCCGATCACGAGAGTTCCTCGGGCCGTGATTTCAGTTTGAGTCAACAAAGGCCGCAAGCAAGCGGGCTGCCAGGCTTGAATTCGCAGCTGAATCGCAAATAATTGATCTATAATATCGTTCACTTGCATGATTCGTTCTACCATAGAACGATTATACCATATTTTTGTTCTAACATGGTACAGAAATTAAATTAATATCTTCTCATAAAATGCCAAATGTCTTGCGACAGTTTCGGCAATTGAATTTTGATCCGCGTATTTCCGCGCGCCTGATTTCAGCTCCGAAATTTTCTTTGAATTTCCCAACAGCTCTAGCATTTTTGCGGCACAACTCTGGGGATCTTCTGATTTGAAAAGCTCAAGGCACCCCGGAACCCGCTCAAGCATCTCCCGGTTCAGTGGCAGATCCGAAGCAAGAATGGCACTCCCCCGGGCAAAGGCATGGGCAAGTGATCCCGATCCCGAAGTCTCCCGGAAGGGGGCAACGACCAGTGCAGCTTCAGCATAATGGCGATCGATATCCGAATCAGGCACATAGCCTGTGATAGTCACGCAGTCTTTGAGTCCGAACTCCCCGATAAGCCGCTGGCAATGCTCGAAATACTTCTGGTCCGCAGGCCGCCGCACGCCACCGGCCAAAACAAGCTGCGGAACAGTTTTGCCAGCTCCCGACAGCTGATCGCGGACTTGAGCGTAGGCGCGGATGACGAGGTCTTGCCCTTTCTCAGGCGAAAAATATCCGAATACGAGTGCATTTCTTCCCGGCGCACCACTCCCCTGCGCAAGAGGACTCTCGGGAACGTAGTGCGGAATGACAGCAACGTGCTTGCAACCGCTGATCTCAATCGTCTCGCGCTGTAAACCCGAATGAACTATGACTCCGTCTAGCAGACCCCAGGTCCCCTGAATCCAGTACTGCCGCAAACGCGGCAACAGCACGCGATTCGCTACCGCTCGAAACGGGATCTGCCACCCACGTCCATCGAGGGGATAGGTATAATCGCCCCCCAAAACCGTATGAGCCGTTGCAATCACCCTTGCCCCCGGGAACCACTCTCGCAATTGCGCAACCCAAGACGGGAAGCGATTCACTAAAGGAAGTTTTGGCCCAAAAAGCCCAAATTCATGCTGAATGTGGATTAGATCCGGTTCAAAACCCGGCTGAAGCCCCCGTCTGCCAAGCCGCCCCGAATAGACGTGGAGCTCGCCTTCACTCGCGTTCCAGGCTTTCTTTAGCTCAGGCCAGAGAGCGTCGGAGTAGGTGCGAATACCGCCACGTTCTTCTGGGGTGATGAGGAGGAGTTTACGCGTCACTTACGTCACCTGTATTGGCTTTGAGCGCCATATCCTGGGTGAGACCTTGGCAAATGGCAGCTAGGCCTCGGGTGAAAATTCGAATATTTTTATTATAAATGGATTTGGCAGTGACATAGGCCATGCTTTTCAGAATAAAAAGCGGCAAACCCAAGGCAGGCGAAAACCTGCGGTAAAGTCTGAATCCATTTCGAACAAAATAGAATGTATGTTCAGCCTTATCGGTGATCCGACAACCCCCGGCAGGAGCCATCAGGTGCTTGAGAGAGGCAGCTGGATCAAAGACGATTTCATAGCCGGCCTGCCCGACTCGCATTCCAAGATCCGGTTCAAAAAAATAAGCGTTTCCCTCAAACCCCAGATCAAATCCGCCAGCCGCGATCAGTGCCCTCTTCAGAAACGACATGTTCCCGCCGGGCGCGAACATAATTTTCCGTCTTTCGTTAGAATTAAAATTGGCCGTCACCTCGCCTGAAATTTGTGAGTAATGTCCTACCCGGTGAATCTGCACCTGAGGCAAGTCCCCGCTGGGTTGCTCAACCCTACCGGCGACACCACCCACCGCCTGACCTGAATAATTTGCAAGATGCCGTTCCACAAAATTGCTTGGAATTTCAACATCATCATCGAGTACCAGCAGGATCTCGCCCCTGGCCTCTTTCAATCCGAGATTCAGGTTAAAAACAACAGTGTCCCCCGGTGAACGAATGTGTCGGACCAAAGGCAGCTGATCGAGAAAAGCATCGAGCTCTGGAATGCCTGGGCGATTTTGATCCACGACCAAAATTTCGTCAGGAATCCGGGTCTGCCCTAAGAGAGCGCGAACGGTATCAATGACTTCCCTTTCACGGCCTACTGTTGGAATCAGAGCGGTTAGCAAAGTCTTAGATTCAGCCCCCATTCACCGCGTTCCTTTTTTGCAATCCAGGAGAGCGAAACCACTCCCCTTCCAGCAGATGGCTCGCAATATTAATGAGTATTGTACCCCATGCCGTCGAAACGCCGAAAGTCAGCGCAGGCTCAAAGGCTTTTGGGGCATCATAAATCCAAAAACCATTACCCCGATCCCAGCTCTTGATAGCCTGTAGAAAGTAAGACTCATCGGAAGTGCGTGGAAAGCAAGTCCAAGGCTGCTGAGTTGTCGCCAGTAGGACGAAGCTTAGGGCGATTAACGTTTTTCTAAAATTCATAAAAAACCTGAGCCGAATTTAGAGTATTCCTTGTATTTAACTAAAAAAATCTGTTTTTAAAAAACACCAGATAATCGAAAAAAATCAAACTGCGCGCATCTCGTGCCATTATTTTGAGCCGTTTTGGCAAAGAACTAATCAACAACTTTTTGCCCGGAGCCCTGTTCCTAATGGTACCAACCATACCAAAATGTTTGAGCTCACGGACATACGGAGCATAGATGTTCTGGCGTATATGCTTCGATGCGAATGTATAATAACCCGCCATGTTCATTCTGTATAACCAAGGACGGATCTCCTTAAGGCTGGCGAAATGAAAAAAGACAAGGGGCTTACCACTAACGCTCACAGCCCCATTTGAGCTGGCAACGCGGTAATTAGCAATATTCCAAGGTGCGACATTTGCGCCGATGTTTCGAATGACTCTCACGTTGGAAAATACGGTTGTCCAATCATCTAAATACTTCTGGTCTGCAAAGCGATCCGAACCAAGATAGTCACCACACCACTCTAAACACTGATTGCGCCAACGCGTTAAGCAGGCAATCCCAGTTGTATCGCGACGAAACGAAAGCCACCCAACGTTATATCGCCCGTATTTCTCTAGGTGCCTCGCAAGCAAGGAGAAACGATGTTCTATAATGGCAATCGAGGCATCGCCCATTTCTGTAAATATGTGCTGAGGGCTGGAAAAAAAGAACAGATCAGCATCAAGATAAGTAAGCAAGTCTACTTCCGGGAATCGGTTAAACACATACAGGCAAAACGATGGCGTACAGGTGAAATAATATTCAATGGCCGCTCGATTTGACCTCGCCGCTTGAAGAGCCGAATCTTCTTTTTCGAATTCGCTGCTTTGAATTGGTACGAAATCGTCCAGATTGAGCTGCTTGAGATGCGAAAAACTTTTTTCGTCATGACATAAGGCAAACAACCGAAAGTCGGGACACACCCGACGAAGGGAGGCGTGGAGTGCCAGCGCTCGAGACAAATAGTTGGAATCAAAATACGTGCAAAAATACCTTGTCGAATAGACGCTCACACTTCCCACCATCACTGACCATTATTGGGGCAAAATTGTCCTATTTTTCTTTTACCGGAAATTTGGCTAAAGAACAAAGATATGTGGCACAATCAGATAAACCCGAGTAGATTTGTCCGCAGCCCATCGCACACGTTGAATCCAAAGCCGCAATAGATACGGCGACCAACCATTTACAGTTCTGCGAACGATAAACGTGGTAAAACCTGCTGCGATAAAATATTGATAGAACCACATGAGTATTACAGGAGCCTGGCATTAGCGCTGAGCTTGGCCGGTTGTTTTATGAACCAAATTATCACTGCCCCAATAATCATTTTTGTTTACAACCGCCCGGATCACACACGCAGAACCGTCGAGGCACTTCAGAAGAATGAACTTGCCGGCCAGAGTGCGCTCTATATCTTTTCAGATGGCCCAAAAACACCCGGGGACATAGAAAAAGTCAGCGAAGTCCGCGAATATCTGAAAACCATTACTGGTTTTAAACAGATCAATATTATCGAACAGACCAGAAATTGCGGCCTCGCAAGTTCTATAATTAGCGGCGTGTCTCAAATAGTAAACTTAATGGAACGGGTCATTGTGCTGGAAGACGACATGGTGACATCGCCTTACTTTCTTAGCTATATGAATGAGGCCCTTGACCTTTACGAAAGCAACAATGATATCGTCAGTATTCATGGCTATCTGTATCCGGTCCAGCAGCCCTTGCCGGAAGCATTCTTTTTACTCGGTGCGGATTGTTGGGGCTGGGCAACATGGAAGCGGGGATGGCGCTGCTTCAATGACAATGGGCAGTTTCTTTTAGATGAGCTGAAACGTCGCAAACTAGTCCGTGCGTTTGACTTTAATGGAACCTATCCCTTTTCCAAAATGCTTGAAGGGCAGATCAAGGGTACAAATAATTCGTGGGCCATACGCTGGTATGCCTCTGCGTTTCTTGCGGGCAAACTGACACTTTATCCTGGACGTAGCCTCGTGCATAATATTGGTAATGATAATAGTGGTACCCACTGTGGCCAGACTTCCAATTTAGATTCTGATTTAAGTAAGACTGCCATTAACTTGAGTAATGTCGTTGTTGAAAACTCGAAGGAAGGAAATTATGCATTTGAACATTTTTTCAGGCAAACTCAATCTGGGTTGCTGCCGCGGCTAATGCGCAAGGTCCGAACATTGTTGTTTACAACACAGAGATGAACTTTTTAAAAAACGTTGCACATGATTGGCTGCCTCCAGCCCTTGTTCGCAGGGTGCAGTACAGCCGAAGAGGGGGAATTCGCTTTGAGGGCGACTTCCCTTCCTGGGAGGAAGCAGGCTCCCACAGTACAGGATACGATGCTGACGACATTCTCGCTAAAGTTCTAAATGCGACACTCAAGGTAAGTCGAGGCGAGGCAGCATTCGAGCGTGATTCTGTGCTGTTTGACCAAGTTGAATATGCATGGCCGGCCTTATCGGGGCTGCTGTGGGTTGCTGCCCGGAATAGCGGGAGGCTCAATGTGTTGGATTTTGGCGGCGCACTGGGGAGCAGCTACTTCCAAAATCGAAAATTTTTGCAGACATTACCCGATGTTTGCTGGAACGTGGTAGAACAGGCGCATTATGTAGAGGCGGGGCGGACCAACATTCAAAGCGAACATTTGCGTTTTTTTAATTCAATCGAAGAATGCCTACTCTTTACTCGGCCGAATGTGATCCTTCTCTCGAGTGTGCTACAGTATCTGAAGGCACCCTTTGACATACTGGAAACTCTCTCAAGCATTGATGTAGATGCTATGATTATTGACCGTACGCCTTTTTCTACGAATAGAAATAATCGATTAATGATTCAAAGAGTACCTCCGTCAATTTATACTGCCACCTATCCAATGTGGGTCTTTTCACAGTCACACTTTATGAAAATGCTTAGTGCACACTGGCACCTAATAGCTTCCAACTTAAGCCCGGAGGGCCACGTCTATTCGAAAAACGGTTTTAACTTTTCTTTTCAGGGCATGCTTCTGGAGTCTCGGCGATGATGCAGAAACTGAAAGCCATCTATCAACATCAAATGTTTTTTCCAGACTGGCGCGGGATTTTTATTAATTGCTTTTATTTTGCGCGATCGGGTTTGCGCGATTCAATGGTGGAATTCGCACCTAAGCTATCGGGAAAACTGCTGGACGTCGGGTGTGGCACAAAGCCTTATCGCGCGCTATTTGTTGTTGATGCCTACATTGGACTCGATATTGATAGCGAGAATACGCGTAATAGAGGAGTTGCAGACCTCCTCTATCAGGGGGGGGCTTTCCCGATTGCTAATGCTTCGTTTGACTCTGTTCTTTGTAATCAGGTGTTAGAACATGTGTTCAACCCGGATATTTTTCTCAGCGAAATTGTGCGAGTTCTTAAACCGGGCGGGCGACTGTTGCTTACGGTACCTTTTGTTTGGGACGAACACGAACAACCCTACGATTACGCGCGATATTCGAGCTTTGGTTTGCGTGCGCTACTGGAAAAGAGTGGACTTACGGTCGTGCAGCACAAAAAGTTAGGAGCGGATGCTTCGATACTTTTTCAACTTGCCAACACCTATTTGTACAAAATCACCCAAAGCCGTTCAAATATATTTAGAATACTGATAACAATATCAGTTATGGCGTTCGTCAATTTCATTGGGTTGTTGGCCCGTTATCTGCTGCCCAAAAATCACGATCTCTTTCTGGATCATGTCATTCTTGCGGAGAAACCCTCTTGAAGTATACTAATGCAAAAGTATTAATTACCGGTGGCCTCGGCTTCATAGGCTCTAATCTCGCCCGCGCTCTTGTAGCCCAAGGAGCTGATGTAACCCTGGTAGACAGTCTTATTCCGCACTATGGCGGCAATCCATTCAATATCAGTGATTTTGGTGACAAAGTTACGGTGAATGTATGCGACGTACGCGATCCATTCGCGATGGCCTATTTGCTTCAAGGCAAGGACTATTTGTTCAATCTGGCCGGACAGACCAGCCATATGGATTCAATGACGGATCCACAGACCGACCTGGACATCAACGCTACAGCGCAGCTTTCCATTTTAGAGGCTTGCCGTAAGGCTAACCCCGACATCAAGATTGTCTTCGCCAGCACGCGCCAGCTTTACGGCAAGCCGGATTATCTACCGGTTGATGAGAAACATCCGATTAGGCCGGTTGATGTCAATGGAATCAATAAATTGGCAGGAGAATGGTATCACATACTTTACAATAATGTGTATGGCATTCGGGCCTGCGCGCTTCGCCTAACTAATACCTACGGACCCGGAATGCGCGTTAAAGATGCAAGACAAACCTTCTTGGGCATTTGGGTCCGCTTACTAATAGAGGGCAAACCGATCAAAGTTTTTGGTGATGGCATGCAGTTGCGCGACTTCAACTATGTAGACGATTGTGTTGACGCCCTGCTGCTCGCCGGAACCAGTGATGCCGCCAACGGTAAAGTTTATAATCTGGGCAGCGCCGAAGTTGTGGGTTTGAAGGTCCTGGCAGAGACGTTAATCAGCCTTGGCCACGGTGGCTCCTTTGAGCTGGTCCCCTTCCCGGCGGAACGTAAGGTTATAGATATAGGCGATTATTACAGCGATTTTTCGCTTATAGCTAAAGAACTGAACTGGGAACCGAAAGTTAATCTGAAATCTGGGCTACATCGAACGATTACCTACTACCAAACACATCGTCGCCATTACTGGGGTGAGACCACATGATTCAGATGAACGACTTTAAGTCAGAGCCGCAACAATTGCGCCAGGCAATGCTCGGCGCTGTACAGCGAGTACTAGAATCCGGCTGGTATGTACTCGGGAATGAAGTTATTGCTTTTGAAAAACAATGGGCCGCCGCCTGTGGTGTTCCTTACGCTATTGGCGTGGGCAATGGAATGGACGCGATCGAGATTTCCTTGCGCGCACTAAAGATTGGACCAGGCGATGAGGTCATAACGACTCCGATGACCGCGTTTGCAACCGTGCTTGCAATTCTTCGCGCAGGAGCAACCCCCGTATTAGCGGATATAGACTCAGAAACAACCCTGCTGTCGATTGAAAGTGCCGCACGATGCCTTACGTCCAAAACTAAAGCCGTCGTACTGGTGCATCTCTATGGACAGGTTCGCCAGATGGGCGCCTGGGTGGATTTCTGTGATGCACACAAAATAAACCTGATCGAGGATTGCGCACAAGCACATCTCGCCAGCTGGAAGGGCAAGTATGCCGGAAGTTTCGGAGCCACCGGCGCGTTCAGTTTTTATCCAACAAAGAACCTGGGAGCACCGGGCGATGCCGGGATGATCGTTACCAGCAACGAAGAGGTAGCCAAGCTTGCGGCACGGCTTCGGAACTACGGACAGAGTGTTCGCTATCATCATCCGGAAATCGGTATGAACAGCCGCTTGGACGAAATTCAGGCGGCAATTCTTGGAGAGCGGCTGAAATGGTTGCCAGAATTTTCAGAACGTCGCCGTCAAATTGTCGAATCCTACAAAAAAGGGATTTTAAATCCAATGGTTCGGTTACCCGCCCCACCGGAAGAACCAAGTGCCCATGCATATCATCTTTTCGTACTGACGTGTGAACATCGCCCTGAACTGGAAGCACACTTGCAAAAGAATGGAGTACAATCACTTATTCATTATCCGATTCCCATCCACAAGCAAACTTGTTGCGGATATCTAGCGCGGGATCGGCGGGGATTAACTAATAGCGAAAAACACGCGGCAACATGCCTTTCCCTGCCTTGTCATCCCCAGATGACGTCCAGTGACATTGCGACAGTCATTTCCGCAGTAAATTCATTTTCCTGAAGAAACAATCCTTAACTCATTTCTTTGGTCGGAAAAATAACTGAGATATTTTTCTAAGTGGCTTTAACACAACAGTCCACCACTTTGATTTTAATCCGTTCACTTCCCAGGCTTTCCGGTCATTACGGTTAGCTCTCCAGCGCGATTTCAACGAAGCCCCGCTTGCACCCCCCGTGCGCATTTTAACGAGCACCTGTGGGATGTATTCGCACCGAATTCGATTTTTAAATATGAATCGAAGCATTAATTCATAATCCGCGGCCGTGCCCAAAGCCAAATTGAAAAGACCAAGGCGCTCGTAAACTCTCCGTTTTACAAAAAATGTTGGATGTGGCGGCATCCATCCACTCAAGAATTTATCTACGTGTAGCGGACCGGCCCTCCAATACCGCACAACACTATCCTCGTTGGCAGACCTCACATAAACTAAGTCCCCATAACAGGCCTCGACCTCTTCGTCCGACAGTATTGAGCGCACCCATGTAAGAACACGGTCGTCCGCGTAATAGTCGTCTGAATTCAGAATTCCGATAATATTGCCGCGTGCAGCGATAATTCCAGAATTCATTGCAGCATAAATTCCTTTTGGTGGTTCAGAAATTATTCGAACCGATTTCGAGGACATTGACTCCACAGCAGTAATAGTTCCGTCTGTAGATTGTCCATCAATAATCAAATGTTCCAGATCTGCTATTTTTTGAACAGCCACGCTTCTGATACAATCGCGAATCGTTTTTTCGCCATTCTTGACTGCCGTAATGATTGAAATACTTGGACTATGATTCATTTGTATTGCCATGACTATCGGTCAATCTGAAAAAAATCATAGAAATGCTGAGACCGGCACCGATAATGGCCGCCACTAGCACAAACATGCACAACCTCATGAACGTTGGCGGGGGCGTGACTCGCGGTTTATCGAGCAGGCGGGTAGGATAAGATTCATTGGGACTGAGCAGCGCCTTTATCTGGTGCTGTCTGAATTTTAGAATTCCGACGTTCGAAAGCAACTCAACAGAAGCGAGTCTTGAATTCGGCATTCTCTTTTCTAAATCTGTAACAATTCTGTCAATATCTCGAAGGGCCGCCCTCGTCTCGCTCAGTTGCAAATCTGCCATTATCTTATGTTCCTGGATGATCAGTTCTGCAGCTCCCGAAAGGAATGCCTCAACCACTTCGCCCGACCGAGCGCGTGCAATCAATTCAATCCTTTCAGCGGGGTGCAGAACAGAAACAAATGATTCCTGCAGCAACTGAATATCCTTACGATCTAGCCCTACTTTAAGACCGCTTATTATCCGCTCGCTAAACTCTTTCCTGCCGATCTTTGCCATAACATTATGGGGCGAATCAACCGAACGAGAGGCAAAACCCTGCTCGAGTGTACCAGATCGACCGAGCACTAGAACAAGACTTCCAATATACATTGGCCGATATAACAGCACTGAAACACAACTGAATAATGCAAACACCAGCGCGATTCCAAAAATCCACCTTTTTCTGGAAATAATTGCCAGTACGAAATCACGCAACAAGGGCATCTCCTTTTTTGTCAATCAAATCGAAATCGGCCGCAAGCGCAACCGTGGCAAAAGAAAAATACCAGAAGTGTGGCGATAAGAACAAGGCGCCAGAAAGCATGGAATCAATTAGATATTGGAGGTATAGAATGGCAACCCATGCGGACTCGGAATGGCCCCGCACCGACTTAAGTGCCGACCCAACACCAATCGCAATCAATATCATCATACAAATTCCGGATATCACACCGCCAGCCAAGAAACTTTCTATCAGAATATTATGAGGATATGTTCTGGAATTTTTTTCTACAAGGGCGCTCCCCAAGATGGGGGCACCCAGCGCTTGTTCAACTGAATTACGCAAAAGGTCTGACCGAATTGCATTCGAGGCATCCTGAGAAACTCCAGTCACCCGAATTATCGGCTTATAAATCGTATTCTGGTTTACAACCCACAGTATACCCAAAAGCAACCCACACACCGAAAAGGCCAACCCAATTCGCAAGACGAGTGGTTTACGATTCCAGTATATCGATAGCAAAAAAGTGCACAGAACAAAAGCTAGCACGGGACCCTTGGAAGCAGCCATGGCTGTCGTCAACATTCCGCCCAAAAGGAAAGCAGAAGCAAGAACAAGCCTCCACCAACGCCAACCATCAAAACTGTCGAGAATTAATGTGAACAAAATCAAAAAAAAAGAAACCGACAAGTGACCTAACGAAATAGGATTCAACACTTGAGTGGACATCCTACCAATCCACGGACTCTCAGCTTTAATGACAAAAACAATCCACCAGACAGCAACAATTGATATAGCTGAAACCAGAAGCGTCATTTTGCGCGCTAAACGCAGCTCTTCAAAGCTAGAATTTATAAATGCCAAGGCAGGAATCCAGGCTACGGCCAGACCGTACATCAAGTAATCTGAGGCACTCGGGACCATTGACACCCCTGCTACCCAGCCGTCCCAGATTAAACGCAGCAGAAGAATTGACCAAAAGAACAAAGCTAGGGCAGCAAACCCCCGGCACCCGATCACTTGTATGGTCTTGAACCTATGCGTAATCAAGGCGCCTGATATAAGAAGAAACAACAACCTAAAAGTAATTGATATTGGACGAGAATCTTCAAAATGTAATAAAATACAGAGAGAAGAAAACAGGGGATAACCGGCTATTGCTAACGAATACAACAATGGAGTCAACCACAGGGACACCCCGGCACGTCGCTGAATTTTTGCCGTAATCATAAGACCCCGCTATAGCTGTGGCCGACTCGCATTTCAATTACCGCTAAGCAAGTGACTTGCAAAATCCCAGTCTTCCCCGCAATTTAAGGTTGATATCCGTTCAATTTCAGCTTAAAGGCAAATAAACACGAATGCCTACTAAGTTCAACGCTATCTTTCAAGCACTCGGTAAATTGTTACCACAAAGTGCTTTCGCTAAAAGCGTATCCATCATAGCCGGAAGCACCACCCTTTCCCAAATAATCGCATTCGCAGCCGCCCCCGCACTCACGCGACTGTATACGCCCAACGATTTCGGCCTTTTCCAGGCGTATTTATCGATTATCGTGTTCGGAACTGTTACGGCATCCTTCCGTTATGAACTAGCGATTTTTATACCTGAAAAGGACCGCGACGCCATTCAGCTCCTCGCTCTCTCGATTGGACTCACAATTCTGTCTTCGTCTTTATTTTTCGTTTTTCTTCGATTTCTTCAATGGGCATCTCTCATACCCGAAAAATATCAACCGTTAGCGTCATATTTTTGGATCGGCGCGCTTGCCGTGTGCGGGTTTGGAATATTCCAGGCACTCAATAACTGGGCCTTGAGGAAAAAGGCATTCTCAGTCGTGGCAACTACTAAAATATATCAAACGATCAGCATGTTAGCTGTACAGCTGGTGGCCGGTTTTTATGGCAAACCAACAGTCTCTTACCTGCTTGCTGGTGATTTAATTGGACGCATTACCAGCGTGTTTTCGCTTTTACGCACACACCGTAAAGAAAGCAGATCCCTAATCTCTGAAGTGAACGCTCAAGCAGTCCTTTGTCAAAGCCGACGGTATTTTAAATTTCCACTCGTCTCCACTCCATCAGCGCTCCTGAACGCGGCCGGAATATACCTCCCGATGCTGCTTTTGGGTGAATATTTCGGGTCATCAACCCTGGGTCATTTTGCTCTCGTAGAGCGCGTAATGGGGGCCCCCACAATATTAATAGGAGGCGCCATCGCTCAGGTTTATATGGAAAAAGTTGCACGCCTCGGAAAAGACAACCCCAAAGAGCTTCATCGCCTTTTTCTATCCACATGCTGGAAACTTCTAAAGCTCGGGATAATCCCCTATACGCTTGCGGCAATACTGGGTCCGTGGTTTTTTCGGACCGTCTTTGGTGCGCCGTGGAGTGAGTCTGGGCAATTCGCAATGATTCTGGCTCCGGCCTATTTAGTCGCTTTTGTTCTCTGGCCGTTGCTTTCGACGCTATCAATCCTGGAACACCAGTCTTGGCAGCTCGCATGGGACATTTCGCGAATGGTTTTTACGTTAGGTGGGTTATGGATATGTCATCGGCTGAACGTAAAACCTACAATAGCGATTTTCATCTATGGAATGACTCTGAGCCTTTTTTATATGGTTCACGCACTCCTGTCTCAAGTGGCAATTAGGAAACGAATGCTCCTCTTCCTGGCAGCAAATAATTAATTATTCGTATTAAGGCATATTTATTCAGCCCATTTCAAGAACACGACCGAGCGGTGAATAACTTCTTGTATAGTTAGACCTTTTACAGTATTTCGTTCCGTATATTCCCGAACTTTAATTGGTGATGACGTGGATCAACTTGCCCCAAATAACCGAACCCTCTCCATTGTCGTTCCCCTCTATAACGAGGAAGAAACCCTAGCCTATACTCATCAGCGCCTTGCTCGGCTGTGCCTGAGTGAAAAACTGTCTGATATTTGTAAAATTGAAATCATCTATGTCGATGATGGTAGTGAGGATTCCTCCCCGGAGATCCTGAAAGCAATTATAAATAGCAACACACCCGCGCTGGAGGCTCGGCATATCCGTTTTTCGAGGAATTTTGGACATTCTGCCGCCGTATTTGCCGGTTTAGAATTCGCAAAAGGAGATGTCATTGCGATTATTGATGCGGATTTGCAGGATCCACCGGAACTCATCCCACTCATGTATGAGCAGTTATGCAAGGGCGCTGATGTTATTTATGGCCAGCGGATAACCCGCGAGAGCGAGACACCGATCAAGCGGCTTACAGCATGGCTATTTTACAGAGTATTAGCTCTACTAACGGGCGTTAACATACCAAAAGATACTGGCGATTTTCGGATTATGGTTCGCGAAGTGGCGGAAGCGGTTCTCTCCTGTAAAGAGCATGAGCCATTTCTGCGCGGGCTGGTTGCCTGGGTAGGCTATCGTCAACGAGCATTCCAATACACTCGCGAAGGGCGCAAATATGGAACTACTAAATACCCATTTAAGAAGATGTTCCGCTTTGCTGCATTGGCCTTGGTAAGCTTTAGCTCTTTACCACTACGACTCGCACTTTACACAGGAGCGTTAGGATTAATTTTAAGTCTGGTATTTTTCCTTTGGGCGATTTTTGAGAGAGTTCACGGGCAGACGGTGCCAGGCTGGGCGTCTCTCTTTGTAGCGTTTACCTTTGGTCATTCGATGACATTGATGTTGGTCGGAATAGTTGGAATCTACATTGGTCGACTCCATACTGAAACACAGGGACGGCCACGGTACATTGTGCGCCGAAGCCGCGGATAAAGCATTCCCTCATTAAGGCACTTGGAGGTGTTTTTTGAACAAGATTAAAGCTGAACCGACCGGGCTTCACGAGAGACTTTCTGAATTCGACGAGTATGCCGGTGATTACAATGCCGGAATGGAAAACCCGATCAAGCGACTCTTGGGCTCATCGGCGGACGACTACATTGACGTAAAGGCGAAATGGCTGATCAGGTATCTTGAAAAAGACAACAGAGGCCTGCCCGACAAACCGATGCGTATGCTCGATTTTGGTTGCGGACTTGGCGTATTGTTGCGCGCAGTACACCGACGCGGCTTTAAAGGTTCTTTGCATGGCTGCGATGTCTCGGAGCAGATGTTACAGCGCGCCGAAAAAATGGTGGGCTCCATAGCTGATTTTACCTTGATCAGCGAAAACGAGGTGCCGTTTCAGGATGATACTTTTGATGTCGTAGTTGCTAGTTCTGTTCTTCACCACATTCCCTCTGCCGACCGGGATAGATATTATAAAGAACTTATTCGCATCTTAGCGCCTGGGGGCGCCTTGGTAGTTTTTGAGCATAATCCCAGAAACCCCCTTGTTCGATGGGTAGTAAGTCGAACACCCATTGATAAGAACGCAGTTTTACTGGATTCATCCGAAGTACAACAGGCGTTTAAACACTTTCAAATGCTCAACGTGGACTGCCAATATATTTTATTCATGCCTCCGAGATTCAAGTGTATGCAGTCATTAGAGCGCCATCTAATACAAGTTCCTCTTGGTGGGCAATATGCCGTTTCTGGCTTGAAGCCTCCGATACGATAGGTTCATATATGGAATTCAAAAAATGGCATTACCTTTGGATTCTCGCACTATCGCTAACTGTTACCGTCTACTGTTTTGGCCCCAATATGAATGCAAGATGGTGGGGCGTAGATGACCACGAGATTATGGACTTCTTGGGGCCAGCGCAAACAGTTAAGATCCGCGACATTCCCCAATTGTTAGTCACTAAAACAGAGGTCGGACAACCGGGATCCAACCTTAGGTATCGTCCATCATATTATATTATCAAGCTGCTGCAGGCGTCGTTTTTTGGTCTAGAACCCCAGCTGTGGTACGCATACAACCTGATCGTTTCATTTACGTTCTTCACCGTTATTTTCTATTTGCTGATGGCTTGGATCGGCCCCGCCCTGGGGACGCTCTGCTGGATATGGATCGTGAGTCCGTATTATTGGTCAGACATATTTTCACGTCTTGGTCCGGGAGAAATTCATGCGGCGCTTGGGGCCGCTCTCTTTTCATTCGGCTTTTATCACAGCTGGAATAGCACTAAACATAATATTAAAGTTGATGTTGTTTGGCTTTTGACTGTCACAGGTGCCATTGTTGCTGCCGGTTCCAAAGAAAATTTCGTCCTTTTGCTTATCCCATTATTGCTGCTCCTTTATCGCACCCGGAAGAAAAAGCTCTTAACACCGCTCCGACTCATATCCCTGGGAGCTGCGATCATGTACATCGTCGGCATTGCATCTGTAGTTGTTATGGCATTGGTTCGTGCAAAGCATGACTTTTATGCAAATGCCGTGGGACCCGGAGATCGGTTATATTTACTCTTACACTATTTTACAAATTTGACGGAACACGCATTTTTAGTTTGCCTGACCTTAACCTTCAGCTTGGCGGCCTATGCTACCGGCTTTTTTTCAGAAAAATTTTACATTAGGCCGGAATTATCAAGACTCCGTCAGATCTTCGGCCCGATTTTTGTGTTTCAATGCGTACTGCTTTCCATCTCTTTATCCCAATATGTATTCTATAATGGAAGCTGGCCCACTCAGATGCGATATGACTTCCCGGGGGGAATGCTGCCAGCTCTTGGAGTTTTTGCAATTTTCCGGGGAACTGTAATTTTTTTCGAGGCCTCGAAAAGACATTGGAAATATTTGGCACATTTTGCCGCCGCTATATTGACACTCGCCGTCATCGCAAAGGAAAAACCCCAGAGGCTTCGGCTGGCAGCCCTAGAGAACGTTCAACGCACTTCAGTTTTTACCAAGTCAATCGAATCTATTCGCGATAAGATCAGCGGTAGGTTTGGAGTTCCGCTCGTGTTCTCTTCTCATTCTGTATGGGATTATGAGCTTACTTTCTCTATTCAAAGATTTTTAAATGTATATGGTGTAAGCAATCCAATGGCCTTAGAATTAGTTAAATATAAACCGGACACATTCCCAACTGGTTCCCTAGAAAGAAGCTTGAGCCAGCGATTAAAGGGGATTTCTGAAGTCGGCGGTTCTGGGTTTATTTCTAGCAAAACTGCAAAAAGCTCCGCTCCTTGCTTCGGTGTTGGCCTTAGTGGTCCTGCCGGTAAGGCTTGCGAAGATCTAGGACGGGCTTGGTAAAATGATGAATACTACGGACTTGAACATTGCTGTCTTGATTCCCTGTTACAACGAAGATCCCACGATTGAGGGCGTAATCACTGATTTTAGAAAGCATTTACCGAACGCTTTAATTTATGTTTTTGACAACAACTCTAAGGACAAAACGGCCGAAGTGGCGCAACGCGCCGGGGCAAACGTTATCCAATCTAAACAGCAAGGAAAGGGCCATGTCGTTCGCCATATGTTCGATTTGGTTGAAGCTGATTATTACGTAATGGCTGACGGAGATTCCACCTATCCAGCCGACGCTGCCCCAGGGCTGATCAAGCTGGCGGTCGACTCTGGTGCCGATATGATTGTTGGCCAAAGACTTGAGCAGCACACCTTGGCCTCATTTAGGCGCTTTCATAAATTTGGGAATCATCTGATCAGTAAGATTATTAGACTACTATTCCAAGTGTCTGTAACCGATGTTCTGTCCGGTTATCGGGTACTGTCACGACGGTTCGTCAAGAGTGTACCCCTTATTTCAAAGGGCTTTGAGGTCGAGACAGAGCTAACTTTGCAGGCGGCAATCAAGCGCTTTTTAATTCTTGAAACTCCGGTTCGCTACAAAGATCGGCCAGCAGGTAGCGTTTCAAAGCTCAACACTTTCAGCGATGGTATTTTGATATTTAGAACGATTTTCTTCATTTTTAGGTATTACAGGCCATTTATATTTTTTGGATTTTGTAGCGCCTTATTGGCGCTAATATCGGTTGTTTTAGGCACCCCCGCGATTTTGGACTATATTAACAAGCAGTATGTATATCATCTGCCAAGTGCGGTACTAGCTGCCGCATTTGGTATTCTGTCGGTTTTGATGTTTTGCGTAGGCATGGTTCTCGAAACCGTTCACCGATATCATCAGGAGACTTTTTTATTGTGGAAGAGACTTCTCAATCTAAAATAAATACTGCTTATAGCGGCGTAGATAATCTTGAAACCATGAAATATGCCGTTAATTACAACGCGTATTTGTTAAGAAATATTTTCAGCGGCTGCGACAGCGCTGATTACGTATGCCTTGACTTCGGAGCTGGAAATGGTTTTTTTGCAAATGAGGTGCGCAAATCAGGTAAACGCCTTGTCTGTGTGGAAAAAGACGACACACTTCGGCAAGAACTCAGGGAGTCCTCCTTTGAAGTAAAAATGAGTCTCCAAGAAGTAGGGACAGAGGAAGTAGACTATGTCTATTCCTTAAACGTGTTGGAGCATATTGAAGATGATTCACACATATTAGCTGAACTGTTTAGAGTCTTAAAACATGGGAAGCGCGCATTTATATATGTCCCTGCAATGACGATGCTTTATTCATCAATGGATCGCAAAGTCGGGCACATTCGTCGATATAGTCGTGACGAGCTTATAAGAAAGGTGAAGTCAGCTGGATTTCGCCTTGAGCACTGTACTTACTGCGACACCGTCGGTTTTGTGTCCACCTTGGTTTATAAATTCCTTGGTAACACGGATGGAAGCATTAATAGACGAACGGTGGTATTTTTTGATAGAGTATTGTTTCCGCTCAATAGATTCTTAGATTGGGTATTTGGAAATTGGCTTGGAAAAAATATTATTGTATTAGCACGAAAAGACGCCCCACTCTAAAGCTTAAAGAGGTAGTTATTCCCGTTCCCTTCCAGTCGGATTGCTGATTTTGAAATGACTTCGTCTATATGAATCATCAATGCAAGACTGTCTCTTTCGTCTTTGGTCAGGTTTTTAATCCTAACAAGCCAGTCTTTTCTCCAGTCAACCGTTTGAGTATTGGTAAGCCAATAATATATCCCTTTTTTTCTAAGATGATCTTTTATTTGGTTATAGTCCGGCTTTCCCGAAAGTGTGTGAAGCTGAAGCTGTCTCCCATTCCGTAAAAATTCGTAATCATCGAAATATCGGAGACTTATTAGTTCAAACATATACCCACACTCGCGTGACAGTATTCGTCTAGACGATTTAAACACCGCAAGCGGATAATCGTGGAGGCTCTGCGTCAAGTAATCTGTAACTTTATTCGGATTAAGAATATACTGTGTAACTGCTAACGGCTCGCGGCCATTTTGAAGATATGCAAAACAAAAAATCGCGGCAGCCAAAAGCGATTTCCACTGGAATCTAAAGAAATACAGAAATACCCCGGTAAGCAACACCCCAAGATAAAATGTCGACAAAATGTAGCGGGCCTGATGAGAACCCGTCCAAAAGTTGATGGTCAGAGCAAGAAAATAGAAGATGGCCAGAAAGAGCAGGTCCTTCCTTTGATAAAGGCCCTTAAAGAACAGCACACATATTGAAAAAAATGCTCCAAATTCCGCGAGACGATAATTCATGACGCCACGTAAAGAGAAAGTAGATATTGCGTAGTTTTCAAAGTTTCCTGACAAGAGACGATATGGAGTCAATAAATAATTAATGAGAGTTCTCGGAAAAGTGAAGTGAGCCAAATTATCGTATACCAATTGCAGATACTCGGCATCGGGCATCCCCCTGTGCCCTAAATAGAACGGCCATACCGGGTTGCCAAATAAAATTAGATTTTTTGCATACCAAAACAAAGCAGGAACAATACCAACGATAATAGACAGGACCAAAGGTCTAACTTTCGTTGCATTTTTATGCCTGTCTGAAAACATGGCAAAGGACAGTGCAACAGAAAACGTAATCGCCGCGGGGATTAGTGCAGTATACTTAATCGCCAGAGCACCACCAGCCCCCAAACACAGAAGGCGGAAGAACGTTGGATCAGCCGTTCGGATCCAGAGGGCGCAACTTAAAATGGAAATCATCTCCATGCATGCTGCGCCGACATCAACGTAACAAGTATGCGCGATTTCGAAGCTAAAATGGTAAACCAGCACCAACAAGGCAACTAGCCGTGCAATTTTTGGAGTAGTTAATATTTTAAACGCGGAAAACACAAAAAGTGCCATTGCCACGAGATGGGACACGTGAAACAGCTTCGAAAGTGTGTAGTCGCTCGTTAAAGCATGGCCAAACCAATAAATAATATCCAGCCCTTTTGGCAGGGCACCGTAAAAATTCGGTTTTGTACTAAGCTCGTAATTTTTGGTAAGTGGCAAGTGATAAGCTAAAGCATCCCAACTAACCTCTGGAAGGGCCGCACGCAGGCAATGAATCGCCACAAAAAAACCGAACAGCACCGTGAACCAATTGAAATGAGCATATTCTCGGATAAACCTAATCGGCGATACGCCCCGCCTCGAAACCAACAACATGACCACGGAGGCCGCAAGTATCAGGAAAAATATCAACGTCGCATTTGCCGAATTTAATTGAGCAAGCGTAACAGACGGAATGAGAATAATGGATAAAGTAATATTTCCACAAACTATCGCGATGCCCAGATTCCCAATTTTAAACTGTTGGTGCTCCACCCTCAGCTGGAGAGCCCGAGAAACAATGGAACCCATAATCGCCGTAGTACTTACAACAAACAGCGATACCCCCAATATGGCCAATTGATAATGATAATTCATATGCGCGCTTTATACTAGTATACCGTCGATCCATAGTTCACAAATAGTAGACTCTCTACTCCTATCGCGTACGGGCTGCTTAGCCCAGCCAAAACCGTGGCAACCCCTCCGCAACAAATGCCCCGCCCTACTCGTTACATTCACAATAATGAGCGGAAACGTTTGCAAATATGGGACAGCGACTGCAATATGTCTAATTTCGCAATATCAGGAATCGAATGATCAACTGCGAACCATCTAACGCTCTAACACTGTCCCGACAAATTCGGCTGGACACTATTTTATGAGACGACCCCATTACGGCACGCTCCGCTTTACCGATATCATTTCAGGCGTGATTACGAGATCAGTTGCACTATTTCTGGTGTTCTGGGGGACTGCCTACTTTATTCACGAGCCCATATTGGGTCACAATTCTCTTACAAATCTGATTATGGGCGCCGCCCCGCTACATGGCATGGGCGCTCCTTATCGAGATTACTGGGACATTTATCCGCCAGGCATTTATATTATATATGGTCTTCTCGAATTTCTTTTTAGCGGAAATATTTTAGCGTATAAACTGCTACACATAGGAACAGTATTGGCCGTCTGTGAAATGGCTTCCGGTTTAGTGCGGACGCGCATCGGCAATACGATTGGGTCGGCTGCGGACCGTATTGCTTACATCTTCTTTTCGGCAATCACATGCTTAATGCTGAACTCGCCCCACCTGAATACAATATTTTTTTCTAATGTATTGATCTGTGTTCTTATTTCGGTCGCCGGACTTTCTTTTTTTATCTATTCCCGCTCGCTTTTTTTTTGTTACGGTCTAAGTACATTCTTGTTTACTTTTTCCGGATTTGTAAAAGACCCGTTTATATTTACAGCGGTGCTCCCGGCCCTCTTTATTTTTCGTGAATTCAAGAGTAAAAACCGAACAATAAAAGCACTCGTCTGGACCTTTCTGGGCGCCACCGCGGCGGTTTTGATAAACGGTGCCTATCTCGTTAAACTTAATATCGCTGGTTCATACCTAGAGGTGTTTAAGTTTAAATATGACTACTTTATTAAAGATAAAACAGTGGGCGCCGGCGAAGGAAAGCCGCTTGATTTCCTCAGTGAGTATTTTGAATACACATTTTATTATTCGGACGTAATTATTTATCTGATGTTTGCAGTATTTGGGATTTCAATAATTTTAGCTTTACGACAGTACTCGAAAAATTCTCGTTGTTCGTGTGACTACTTGATATATCCAGCATTTTTTTTGTTAAACTATATTGGGTTTAAAGCACAGGGGCGCATAATCGGAACTTATTGTTTGCAAATGACAGTACCAACTGTACTTGTTTGTTGTCAGATTTTTGTACTTTTTCGGAAAATTACTTTTAATGTTCAGTTCGGTTCGTTTGTTGCTCTGCTGACGCTGTTCGCCTTTTTACCGCAAAGAGAGGTTTTTGCTTCCTTCTTTAAACAGGAATTCCCTGCTCCAAGAGAGTACTACGAAGGCTTACGTGTCAAACGGGCTCAAGCGCCCGAAATCTATTCTCCGCTACTAAAGCAACTCCTAAGCGAAGATAAGTCCATGTTGGCTCTTTACGGATGGGGCACACCAACTTATTACTATAAATTTAATGTTAAACCGTTTTCTAGATTTTTTGTTGTTCATCCGAATATCTTGGGTGACCACCAGCTAAAAGAGTGGGTAACGGCTTTTAAAAGCAAGCTCCCACGGGTTGTAATGTATTTGTCAGATCCCCAGAATGCTGACATGGATGTTGAACTTTTCGAGAGGCAAACAATTAATATCGGAAAGCTTTTAAAAGATTGTTACAAGAATGTTGATACTAAATTCTACGTTCTTCCCGCCGGCAAGTGCGCTTTGTTTGATTTAGATATTGGGGCATATATTAACCCAAAATACGTTAACAATTAATGACAATCACCGGATTTTTCCAAAAAAAGCAGAACGCAATGAAGCCTACTTGTGGATCATATCTGACGCAGATACCTTGCGTTTAGCTCGCGAATTTTCAAGTTGCCTAATGGCAGCTCTGAAGAAACCACTGACGAGAACTCTATGCTCGATATTAATATCTTCGGCGATTTGCCTCGGAAGAAACTTCCAATGAGCATTACTCCTGGAATCGGCAAGGGCTATCTGATCAATCAACTGCCCAGAAACATCTGCTTTTTGTATTAAGGGGATTTTTAGAATATTGCCGGGTTCATTTAGTGGATTTCTCCAAGTCAGGTGAGATCGTAGATGAGTACTGGGATTATTAATAGTGATGGCATACTCGGAAATACCAAATTCGATCGCCGTTTGGTGCACCAGCGCCTCAATCTCTGAAAAATTTGCGGCAACCGTAAGGCGCGAAATCTGAAGAGCTGCAAAGTGGTTAGCAATGATAAAATGCGGTCGGCTATCGCGAAAACGCTTCGTGGTAAAGCCGCGGAGGTAGCCGCAGTAATGGAGCAAAATCCCCATAAGGGCTCCAGATAGCAAAAGCAGCCAGGCCGCTGCTCCCCGTGTATATGCCAGATTAACCCAAAGAACACTACCAGCCACGAGTGAAACCACTGCGGCAGCTAACGAAATATTCGCCGCAGTCCAGGAATTTGCGAGTAATTTGTGATGGATGTGGCTTTGGTCCGCACTGCCAATAGGCTTACCCTTCAAAATTCGCCGTAGGACAGAAAGCATTACTTCAAGGACTGGGTAGAAAGCAATGAGGCTTGCTGCTGGTACATGAAATAAGAAAGGTTCCTGCTGTAAAGACGGCGAAAAACCCAGGTGACTAAATCGCATCGGGGATTTTGTTCCAAGCGAGATCAGCAGACAAGAAATAAACACACCGAGCCCCATGCTTCCAGAGTCGCCCAGGTATATTTTGGCGGGCCGCCAATTCAGCAGCAAAAAGCCTGAGAGAGCCCCAAATCCGGCGGAAGCAAGCGCAAGTCCTGTTTTGTCCCCTAAAATAGATGCGCTAATAGCAATAGATAAAAGTATGACAGCGGCGACACTGCCAGCAAGGCCGTCCACCCCGTCGATTAGGTTTATTCCATTTGTAATGGTCAGAATCCAGAGAACTGTAAAGGGTACCTCAAGCACACCCAACAATAAGGGATCGATCCCGGGGATTCGCACTACCTCAAAACGCCATGCAAAAACCGAAAACATTAACGCAAGAATAACCTGACCCAAGAGTTTATAGCGGGCGCGAATCTGAAATTTGTCATCAAGCAATCCAAGAATTGCTGCAGCACTGCTGATGCCGATAATCCAAAAAAGCTTGCCGCTTTCTATTTCAGAAAAGGAAACAGAATGGGTCTGACTAAAAAAACAGCCGCTTACGAAAATCCCCAAAAAAATTGCGCCGCCCCCCAGGAAAGGGATGGATTTCTCATGGATCTTCCGGTGGGCCGGTCGGTCTAATAAATCCAATCGAATCGCAAGCCTCATAATCAGGGGCAGTACCAATAGGGTAGATAAAAAAGCGATCACCGCAAATATGGAATAGGACCAAAACCCTGTCATAAGAGTTTTTATTTTCTACCAAAGTTCCCACAAAAAGGCTATTGGAGCTTTCCCATATCTGATCTGTACCGACCGAGATATTTGCTCGGGACTAGACCGTCTTGTTCGGAAGTACCTTCAAAAATCATCCTCTTGCCAACTCCTAGAGATCTCTAGTAAACCATAGATTATATGAAACGCGCACTGATTACCGGCATTACCGGTCAAGACGGATCCTATTTGGCTGAGCTACTCTTAGAGAAAGGCTATGAAGTTCATGGCATTATTCGGCGCTCAAGCTCGTTCAATACAGACAGAATTGACCATCTTTACAAAGACCCCCATTATAAAGATGCTCGCCTTTTTCTCCATTATGGCGACTTATCGGATTCGACGGGTTTAAACAGAACCCTTCGGCAAATTAAACCTGCCGAAATTTACCACCTAGGCGCCCAGAGTCATGTCCGAGTCAGTTTCGATATTCCCGAATACACCGGAGACGTAACCGGACTGGGGACAATTCGTTTGCTGGACGCAATCTTAGATACCGGAATCGAAACCCGCTTTTATCAGGCATCCAGCTCTGAAATGTTCGGAAAAGTACTTGAAGTCCCCCAAAAAGAAACTACTCCGTTTTATCCCCGCAGTCCCTACGGCTGCGCCAAAGTGTACGCCTACTGGATTACGGTTAATTATCGTGAGGGCTATAACCTGCATGCCTCTAATGGGATCCTGTTTAATCACGAGTCCCCACGTCGCGGCGAAACTTTCGTTACGCGCAAAATTACCCGCGCCCTGGCCCGGATCCTCACTGGAAAGCAGAGCGAGCTATTTCTAGGTAACCTCGATGCGAAACGCGATTGGGGCTATGCTAAAGACTATGTTGAAGCCATGTGGATGATGCTTCAAACACCAAAAGGCGATGATTATGTGATCGCCACGGGGGAAACGCATTCAATTAAGGACTTTTTAGATCTCTCCTTTGGTCTTGTCGATCGTGATTGGGCAGACTACGTCAAAATTGACCCCAAATATTACCGCCCAACCGAAGTAGACCTCCTGATTGGTGATCCTTCCAAGGCGAAAAGCCAGCTGGGTTGGAAACCAAAATGCAGTTTTTCAGAGCTCGTTCGACTGATGGTCACTGAGGATCTGAAACTGGAGGGTTTGGATCCTGAAAAATGGATTAAGAAATGAGCAAACTTTCCATTATGGGACCTGATAGTCGGGTTTTTGTTGCCGGCCACTGCGGTTTGGTGGGGTCAGCGCTTGTACGATGTCTTGAGAAGAAACAATACACAAACATCGTAGTCCGTAAACGCGATGAACTCGATCTCCTTAACCAATCAGCGGTAAATAAATTTTTTGCTGAGAATCAGATTGAGTTTGTATTTTTAGCCGCAGCCAAGGTCGGTGGCATTCAGGCAAACAACACCTACCCTGCCGATTTTTTGTACGAAAACTTAGTCATTGAGACGAACGTTATCCATGCAGCAGCAAGTCACAAAGTTTCAAAACTCCTTTTTCTGGGAAGTTCTTGTATTTATCCTCGTGAGGCGCCTCGGCCCATTCGAGAAGAGAGCCTTCTAACGGGGCCGCTTGAGTTTACCAATGAGGCATATGCAATTGCTAAAATTGCAGGGCTTAAGATGTGTGAAACGTACAAACGCCAGTACGGCCACAGATTTATTTCAGCTATGCCCACCAACCTTTATGGGCCTTTCGATAATTTTCATCCGGTAAATTCGCATGTCATTCCTGGGATGATGCGCAGATTTCATGAAGCAAAAATAGCGCGCGCCCCCACTGTTTCAGTCTGGGGTTCTGGGCTGCCCTTGCGTGAGTTTCTCCACGTAGATGAACTGGCCGATGCTCTTTACCTGCTGATGCAAAAATACGAAGCGCCCGAAACCATTAACGTTGGCACTGGTGAGGACTGCAGCATTAGCGAACTAGCCGCAAAAATGAAAGCCGCCGTGGAGTACACCGGGGAAGTGATTTTTGACCCCTCCAAACCCGATGGAACTTTTAGAAAAGTGCTTGAAATTTCGAAGATCAAGAGCCTTGGGTGGACTCCTCGTATTGCCCTCAGTAGCGGGTTAAGAGATACCTACCAATGGGCCCTCCGATCGGGCGTATTTAGCCTAACCAGCACCCAATGAATGCCTCAGTTACACTACTCTTAGTATTGGGGATGCTTCCTTCATTTACGGCATTATCGCAATCGCTCGCAAAGACTCTTCCAGTTATCGGTCAATACCTTGGCCCCATTAACCCGTTAAAAATTTTTTTTCCGGTTCTGCTTTGGTTTGTTTGGAAAAACAGGGGGCTGATACCAAAACGCAACTGGACTCTACTGGGCCTGACACTTGGACTCGGGTCGGCTGGTACTTTGGTTGCTGCGATAAGTTGCTCCTTTCCTCCTGATCTCATTCGCGAATGGGCTGTGATCTGTATCGGGATTGCTGGAGCGCTGTCCCTTGCCGTTTTGCCTCAATCCCAATTTAGAAAAGTCATAATTTGTTGGAGCGTAATCATCTTCGGTTCAGTTGTCCTAAATCTCGTATTTCCAGAAGCACTCAATTTTATCAATGCTCACTTGTTTGACCCCATTCGACAAGTGCCCGATGATCCGAATAATATCAATTTTTTGATGGGTTTTTTCGACACTGCTTCTTTGGCAAAACTTCTCGTTTGGATTCCCTGGTTGCTCATGTGGAGCGATTCTCGTCTTGAGACATCACCAGGCTACCGGCGAGTGCTCTTTTATCTCTCGATCCTTGGAGTTTGTGCAATATTGGCGCTAACCACAACTCAGCGCGGGCCTTTTGTTGGTTTGCTTGCTGGTGCTGTAGCCTTTTTGATCCATATTGCGCTGGTAGGACGCCGTTATCACCTTTTGAAACAAAGCGGGATCATTTTACTACTTGCGCTGGCGTTAATACCTGTTTTTGTCCCAAAAAATGTTCTTATTTACCGCGTCTTTCCGCTGATTCACAAATCTAACCCCACTCTGTCCAACCCTGCCACTGCCTCGATCACCCAACGAGAACGGCACCTTAAGCTTGCATTTGAAACGATACGCGGAAATCCGTTGGGGTATCCCTGCATTGCTCCTGAAGAGTACGCAAGACGACAAATCGCAGTCCCAGGGCATTCACATAATATTATTCTGGAACAGTTTCGTTCTCGTGGATGGATCTTTGGTCTATGGCATTTTGGAATCTGGCTTTTCGCACTTCTGATCTACTGGCGAAGTCCCTCGTTACGACATTCTGCTCTGCTGGGTGGAGTGGTCACAACCTTGGTGCTAGGACTTGCCGATCATCCTTGGTTCGTGATTAATCACGCTCTGGTTCTAGGAACATTCCTTTTTGGTTATATAAGACAGGATAAATCGCAACGTCCTCTAATCGATAGTGGTAGTGCCGTTTAATCAGCAGCAATCTATCTTCGCATAGTCCCATGATAGAGCTGACAGTTAAGAAAAATATGGGAATCAACCTCGTTGATGCAAAACTAATTTTAGAAATTTTCGGCGAGCGGAAGAACCGCTTTGATCGAGTCCTGACCCTCGGACGTCAACAGCTGTTCTTTAATCCTCGCCGATTTGCTCACTGGGCTCAAAAGCACACAAATTGCGGAATCGGACGCGTCACAAATTTTTTAAACGAAGCTCAGGACGGAGGAGTGGCAGATCCTCTATTTAAGCTCTTGGGCGTCGGTCGTGTGGAGTCTTTGGACTATTCTTCATATGAAGGAGCTAGTATTTGCCACGACCTGAATAGGCCGATTCCTGATTCATTGAAGTCTCAGTTTGATCTGGTTTTTGATGGTGGAACACTGGAACACGTTTTTAATTTTCCTGTCGCCCTCAAGAACGCGATGGAACTCGTGCGACCAGGTGGATTTCTTCTTTCCATTCTTCCAGGCAATAATCAGGTAGGACATGGTTTTTATCAATTTAGCCCGGAGCTTTTCCACAATGCCCTTAACAAAGTGAATGGCTTTGAGCTACTCGAGCTTATTGCGATTGAGCTTTCGCCGTTTCATCGATGCTATCGGGTTACGGACCCGGCTACCTTGGGTGAGCGCGTAACCTTGACGAACCGCTGGCCTGTGAACCTATTTATTCTGGCCGAAAAGATTTCTGACCAGCCCGTTTTTGCAACGCCTCCCCTTCAGTCCGATTATCAGCTTAAATGGAAGAACCAGAACCCAAGGGAGGCAACCTCCCCAGGCATGATGCGCCGGATTTTGAGGAAACTTTTTGGACTGTTCAGACCTGAAGGATCGGGCTTTCGAAATCCTCAACACTTTACGCGCATTCATTTGAAATAATGGGGTAAACATCATATCTCTCGTTCTATGCGCTACCTCCAATATTCCAGTATTGATCTCGCAAACGGCTTGGGCGGCGTTGAGGTTCACGCACGATCGCTTGCACGAGAACTCAAACTTTTGGGCGTGGAAGCAGCGCTCTCATCCCGGCCGCACGATTTAGCTGGGAACTGGGACGTGATTCACACACACGGTAGCGCACCGCTGCCTCTTGCTTTTAAGCGTTCTCATAAACGTACGATCTTGGTTCACACACTTCATGGCACGACTTTGGGCCGGATGGCTGCTTGTGGTGAATGGCTTTGGCCTGGCGGTTATCTTGCGTCACTCAGGGAACTTTGGGGGGTTTTAAGAGCTGATATCGTGCTCGCAGTGCATGGCGATCTTTGGCTTTTCCGACTGGCTTGCGTTTTGGGGATCATTTCCCGGAAAAAGGCTGTTGTCTGCTGGAACGGCTGGGATTCTGACGGAGTGGCAGGAGATTTGACTGCGGATGTTGAATCGCGTCTGCCGGCTGAGCCTTTCTGGCTTTTCCTGGGCCGGGGAGAGGATCCGATGAAAGGGACCTACAGGATTGACGCCCTGTTAAATTCCTGTCCCAAGCTCAAGCTTGTTGCCGCTCCTGGGGACGGGTTTACGGCGTCTGCCCAGATCACGCTCACGGGTCGGCTAAATTCCGGACAAGTCCACTCGCTCCTAAAAAGGGCACGAGGGTTGTTGATTCCCTCTCTTTATGAAGGACTGCCCCTGGTTCTTCTTGAGGCATTGAGCGAAGGAACTCCCGTAATTGCAACTCCAGCAGGAGGCACACCCTTACTTCCAAAGGGGTTGGAGGGGTTTTTCTGTTTTCCCAATAATCGAGATGTTGATCTAGTTCCTGCGGTGACAGCGATTGAAGCAAACTACCCCATTTCTGAGAGCGCCCGCGAACTCCGAGCCAAACACAATCGCGCACTCCTTCCCTCGTGGAAGAATGTCGCCGAAACAGTACTCAAAGCAGTCCAGGAGTATCGAAGATGACAAAGTCGGATACCCTTTACTCGCAGAATCTCTGGGATCGGGGATACGAAAACCTGAATTTCGAGAAAGTATCCCACGACGACATAGTCGCCCAATGGCTCACGGCTTCGGTCCCTTCAGCTATAGCGAACTCTTCGGATAAAAAACCGTCGTGTCTGGAGATTGGTTGTTTCCCTGGTCGCTATTTGGCGCTGATGGGAGATCGGGGCTTTGAGTTAAACGGGGTAGATCTCACCCCGCGCACGGACATAGAAATGGCCACCTGGCTTCGTGACTCTGGATATGTGACTGGACAGCTGGTACGTGAGGACTTTTTCACCTGGAATCCCGGGCGACAATTTGACCTGGTTTATTCGAACGGTTTCGTAGAACATTTTGAAGACTGGAAGAAAGTTCTCCTGCGTCATGCAGCGCTTGTAAGCCCAGGGGGGACTTTGCTGGTTGCGGTACCGAATTTCGCCGGGACAGCGCAGCGATTCCTTCATCAGAAATTGGACGAAGAAAATTTTGCCCGACACTTTATTCCATCAATGGATCCAGCTCTCTGGGCCCGCGAACTGGGTCCTGAGTTTGAAATAGTCTGGCAAGGATATTTCGGGTCGTTCTATTTTTGGATAGGCGAGCAGAGGCGGACCTTGTTACAGAAATTGGCATTTTGGAGCGTGCGGGCGGCGATTCCTTTGCTTTCACGTTTACTCCCTAAAGGTCATCCGAGCTTCGCACCGTACTGTGGGTTGGTGGCGAAGAAGATTGCTATTAGGGGTTGATCTGCTGGAGATCCGAGTCTTCGGTCGGCATCAACACTCACTTAAGCTTATGTCATCATTGCATTATTTAAATTACATGAAAACTCGGTGCTCGGAACCGAATTTTCATGAACTACATTGATCGCTTCGAAGACCCAATGTTGGCAATATGTGCCGATGCTCAATGCGTTGTTATCGACGAAATGCAGAGACGTCCGATTGAGGGGTCGCACTCTTGAGACGATTTAGGAATGCGTTTGGCTGACCAAATAAGTCGCCTTCGGGCGTAATAAGCGCAATGGTTTGGTCGGGTATGCTAACCATTTTTATCCCATTTACGTTTATCCCAACTTTATAAAAGAACTTCGCGATAACGGAAAAGTCCGTTCCAGTTCGAGCCTGCATTTGATCACATTTTCTTTCATTCTCTCTGGCGCACAACACACCCCGAAAGCAGGAGCTAGCAATTTGGTTGCTTAAATACAGTAAGTAGATCTTGAATTGCACCGTCGTTCAGAAGATTCTAGTTTAATGAGCAAAACGTCGCCGTACGCCCTAAAAGATAGTGGACTCTTCGTTCCATCATCACCGCAGGAATTTTTTAAAACAGAAGTTAGAACTGTTGATCAAGGGTATTTTGGCGTGTTTGCGATAGAGCAAATACCACAAGGAGCAATAATCGGGATAGACGGTGGCACAGTTGTGAGCTCAGTTGAAGATGTTCCACCTGAGAAAAGGTACGCCGTTCTTATTACCGAGGGTCTTTTCTTGGCTCCTAACGACTATGAACATCTAGAGAACTTTTGGTATCTGAATCACTCCTGTACCGCAAATGTTGCGAGAATCGGCGGCCTTGTCTTTGTCGCAAAGAAAATGATTACAATCGGCGAGCAACTTACAATTGACTACGCCCCTCTGATAGCCGGCGTACCACAATGGACTATGGATTGTCTTTGCAAAGCACCGTCGTGCAGAGGACGAATATCCGGAGAAGACTGGCGCGATCCAAAAATAGCAGATCATTTATGGCACGAATGGCTTCCATTTATCCAAAAACGAATTCTAGCGAATCGCTCATGATTTCGGCATACATTTTTGGGGCACTTTTTCTTGCTGTTCCAGTTCTCGGCACAATTATATTTCCGGCGCAAAAAGATCTTATAATTGCAACTCACGAACTGATTTCAGAGGGGACCTTTGCTGCTATTCTTTTGTTCGCATATTTGAAACTTCAAAAAATAGCTTGGGGAAATTTTACTTGGATTGCTTTTGCTCTTATTGCATTGTTCATCTCTGATTCGCTGTATAGTGCTGGCGTTATTCGTGGCAACGGTCTTCCACCTCTTTTGGGCAACTTAAGCGAGTTCGGATACACGTTCTTTATGGTTTCTGCGCTTGGATTTTTTGCAGGCAAACGGAAGCTCATACTTAATGATCCAATTGCAAAATATATTTTTATCACCTGCCTGCTTGGGCATTTTTTGCTTTCCTATAAGTTTATACTTTCCGCGTTCTATAGCAGAGAAAGCACGCCAAGCGTATTTAACCTGCTCAACAGCACTATTTACGCCATTGCCAGCTCGCTGGTATTTGCGTTCTTAATTCCATTTATTTTGCGAATTTCAAAACGTTCCGAATACTGGTTTTTACAGTCTTTTCTGCTGCTGCTAATTTCTGATTTTGCAATTCGTTACCAATCAGCTTTCGTTTCGGAGAGCATATTTTCTTTTGCGGAAAGCGGGTGGGCAGTCGCAACAGGGATATTCATGCTCGTGCTGTTTTTCAATAAACGAGCACCACAAGAGCTCTTTGCTCGACTTTCCATACTACCCAGAATAATCAGCGTTAGGGTTATGCTGACTCTCGCAATTTCTAGCGCAAGTTTATTTCTCCTGGGCGGAGTGATTTTGATCAATATATTTTCGGTTCGAAACGCATTTCACCTAACGAATGCTTTATTTCTGATTTATGCGATCTGGGTAATTTCTAATGCGCTCGCTATCAAGGTATCTGAAGCACTTTTGGAAGTTAGGAATCTAATGTTTTCTGGTGCTAACTCTGCGAGAGGGAGTACCAACTTAGAGGCGCTATCTGTCATCAACAAGCGCTTGGACCTGGCGGAAGTTGACCAACTTATCCTCGGCTATAACGATTTGGTCGGGGAGACCAATATTTTAATCACCGAATTAATTAACAAGGAACGGCTGGCAGCAATGGCAAATGTCGCCGCCCAAGTCGCCCACGACATTCGCTCGCCTCTGGCTGCGCTCGGTGCAATCGAGAAGGACCTTGTTCAAGTTCCGGAGAACACCCGTCAGATTGTACGGCAGGCTGTGGGGCGAATACGCGACATCGCGAATAACCTGATAGAACAGCATGCAAAAGCTCCCAGTCGCGATCGGGGAAATTCGGAAGCCAAAGCATCTGGGATCCAAGAGCACGCGTCCACAGAGATGCCCACAGGCTTAGGCGTCAGTGATCAACATTTAGCCGAGCGCTGTCTCATTTCTACCTTGATTGACGGACTGGTCACAGAGAAACGCCTCCAATATCGGGATCGTGCCGGGATAGAGATTGTCTTTGAACAGGATCGGGCAGGGTATGGACTATTTGCTGATGTGGAGCTTGCCGAGTTCAAACGCGCGCTTTCAAATATCATTAACAACTCTGTCGAGGCGATCACTGGAGCAGGTCAAGTTTTGATCCGCACACACCCCGATGGCGAACAGATCCAGATTCGAGTGATTGATAACGGACGCGGGATTCCCGCCAAGCTGCTTTCACGCTTAGGTGAGCGCGGGGCAACTTACGGCAAAGAGGGCGGCTCCGGACTTGGGCTTTTCCATGCAAAATCGGCATTAATAAAATGGCGCGGGACACTTTCTATTGAATCCAAGGAGGGTCACGGCACCACCGTCTCCTTGCACCTGCCCAAGGCTCCTACGCCACCTTGGTTTACAGAAAGGCTTCTGATTCCAAAGTCCGGGATTGTCGTTTCTTTGGATGACGACGTTTCAATACATCATGTCTGGAAAGGCCGCCTGGAATCTGCCCGTGCACACGAGCAGGGCGTCACCCATCAGCAGTTCTTCACCCCTAAAGATTTCAAAACCTGGGTGCTGGGCAACATGCTTGATGTCGATCGCACCATATTTTTGGTGGATTACGAACTGCTGGGATTTAAGGAAACTGGACTTGATTTGCTCGAAGATCTCGCGATTGGCGAACGGAGCATTCTTGTCACCAGCCGCTTTGAAGAGCACAGCCTGCTTGCGCGCGCGACACGATTGGGCGTACGTATCTTGCCCAAATCCATGGCCGGCTTTGTGCCGATCGAATCAGCCTGAATCAGCCTGGAAACAAACCTCATAATTTCATTATGTTAGATTTATCGCCGGGAGTACCGTCATTTTTCTTGGAAATTTGACGACACTCCCGACAGTAAGCGCGGCCTTATCAGAAATATTTCGGCACCTCTGATTTGCCCACCTCGTTGCTGAGCTGATTAAAATTTGCCCCTCACCCGTTCTTATGCGAAACCCTGTATATGCCATTAGCTTTTGGAACTAGCGGGATCAGGGGACTTGCAACGGATTTTACAACCGATGAATGTGCGTGGCTCGTCCGCGCGTTCATCAAACACCTGGAGGCGATTGGAACTCCGGCTCGGGAGATTCTGATTGCCGGGGATTTCAGGGAGAGTACGCCCCGGCTTCTGGCGCAGATTGAAGCGGCACTTCGGGCGTCAGGCTGCGCATCCACTTACTGCGGACTGATCCCCACTCCTGCACTGGCTTATGCCTGCATCGTCGAGCAGAAGCCCGGGATCATGGTCACCGGGAGCCACATACCGGCCGACCGAAATGGAATTAAGTTCTATTTTGATTCAGGCGAAATTCTGAAAAAAGACGAAGCCGCGATTTTCGATTATTACCAGAAATTCAAATCTCAGCTCGAGACCCCCGCGCTCGAACTCCGCTCACTTTGCAAAGTGAACCCTTTCGCGTCGCAAGGTTTCGTCCAGCGCTACGTCGATATGTTCGGCCCGGGCGCGCTTGCCGGGGTGCGCACCTTGTTCTTCGAACATTCCAGTGCCGCAAAACACCTCCTGCCAGAAATCCTGGAAAAACTCGGAGCCACGGTTGTGCGCTTCGGAGCAACCGCGCACTTCACACCGGTCGACACGGAGAACGTCGAAAATGTTGACGAACTCAAAGCCCAGCTTGCCGGCGCTTCGGCTGACGCCCTCATCAGCACTGACGGAGACGCGGATCGCCCGATGATGGTGGCAGAAAATGGCGAACTTATTCCGGGAGATCTCATTGGACTGATTGCCGCGCGCGCGCTCGGAGCCCGCGAAATCGTCGTTCCGGTGAGTTGCAATACCGCGCTTGAGATGTCCGGACACTTTGAAAAGGTCCATCGCACGCGCATCGGATCGCCGTATGTACTTGAGAAAATGCTGGAGCGCGGGGCCGGTAAAAACAGCTCTGCCGGGATAGTCATAGGTTTTGAGGCGAACGGTGGATTTTTCCACGCCCCCCTTCTCACGCGTGATTCGATATTGCCGATTTTACTGGTTCTAGCAGAAATTAAACGCCAGGGCCGGCCACTTTCCCAGATTTTGGCCGATCTACCCCCGCGCTTCACTGCGAGCGGTTTAATCCGCAACGTTCCGGCCGAAAGCAGTCGTAAGATTTTGGAAAAGCTCGGCAACGCAAAGATTGGAAATGCGCTCGCTCCTGAACTTGCGGGTTTTGGGGCAGTCATGTCAGTGGACCGCACCGATGGCCTGAGGTTCACCCTCGCAAAATCCCCGCAGAGCGCGGTCGCGGGTGGCATTGTTCACTTTAGGCCCTCGGGGAATGCCCCGGAGTTCCGGGTTTATGCCGAAAGCTCAACGCGCGAAGAGGCGCGGGCACTCTGCCAGGCGGCGCTCATGTTTTTGGGGAAATAACTTATTTACTGTAGCAACGGAGTCCTGTTCGAGGCTAGTGGTTTAAGTTTTTAGACAAGACCCTCATTTTTGCAGAAGACTGAAAACGGCAGAATCTCAACGCGATCCATGGGGCTTCGGTGTAATTTCCCCAAATGCACTTGGTAGAATTTTGGGATTGGGGTGCGCTCCAGAAAATATGGAATATGCGGCGATAGCTGCTTCTCGCCCGTTTTACATTCCACTGCAAAAACCGGTTTTTGATCTTTTAAGACGACGAAGTCGACTTCTCGTTTGTTAACATCTCGCAAAAAGCGCAGTTCCATCCGATGACCTTCGGTATCTTCCAGATAATGGCAGTACTTTAAAAGGTGGCTGGCAACAAGGTTTTCAAATCGCGGCCCGGGAGCTATGACTTGACTCCAATCCCAAAGATAAAGCTTCTGCTCTTTCTTTACAGCCCGGAGCTTGGGTGCGCCATAAGGCGGAATACGATAGGCAAAGTATACGTTTTCGAGAAGACCGATCCATCGCTGAGCAGTTTTGAAATCAACTTCGAGATCACGCGCAAGATTTTTGACCGATAGAGGTGCCCCCACCCGATCGGGCAAAGCCTCGGCCAGGCGCTCAAGCAGTGACGCCTCCCTGACTCGCTCAAGATCCAGTAAATCCTGGTGAATCACTCGATCCATCCTTTGAAGATGCCAGCGGCGCAGCTCTTTTTCACTTTGACCTAAAAATGGTTCAGGGAAACCACCAAATCGTAGAAGTCCGCTGAGTGCACCTGGCTCATAACCCACCTCAGGAAGTGAAAGCGGATGCATGCGATAGTAGTGATATCGGCCCAGGAGAGAATCCCCCCCTCTTCTGTAGTGATTTAGACGTGCTGAGCCGGTCACCAGGAAGGTATGAGTCTGCTTCTGGGTATCGTAAAATCCCTTTAGCAAGCCACGCCAACGCGCGTACTTGTGAACCTCGTCCAAAACGATAAGCCGCTCGGTTGTTGGCCAGTTTTTGTTGAGAATACTGCGTCGCTGTTCCAGATCATCCCAGTTCAGATAAGCCGGGTGTCCCGCATTGTATTTGTGCAACAGCCCTTGGCAAAAGGTGGTTTTTCCCACTTGGCGCGGGCCACCGAGAAATACCATCTTCTTCTTCAGATCATCAATCACCGGAGTCTTCAGATAGCGTTCTAGTAGTAAAGTGGACATAAGTCTACTTTACTACGAACCAAAGTGGAGTCAAGTCCACTTTAGTATCAAAGGGATCACTGCCCCACGGCCCGGTCGATCCGTTGCTCCTGCAGCTTTTGGGCGTCTTGGACTTTTTTCAAATAATAATTCCCAGAACTTTTACCTGCTGCCCCAGGCCCGGCAGAGGAAGGTGCGGAGTTCAGAGGCTCACTGAATGCCTCGGGCAAGGGTTTTTCCAGAAGTAAATTCATATCGGGCTGCTGAATCGAGAGTTGCTGCAAGTACTGGTCGGGATTGTAAGACTGAGGAGCAGGCAGCGTCGCTTGGCCTTGCGTAACGGTGACAAACTGGTTGCGATCCACCGTCACGAAATCCACCCCGGGCCGCCCCTCCGCCTTTCTCAAACGCTTGGGATCAAGGCCCACATCAACCTGGCCGGAGATCGCGTGCAGCTCAAAGCGCTGGTCAACGGGTGAAGCCACAACAAAATCAGTGCCGCGCACACCCAGTACAGCCGCCCGGGTTTTGACCACGAAACGATAACGTTTGCGCATATTCATCATTCCGCTCTTACGCACTACAAAACGGATCTGACCGTGCACCAGCTCGCCCCCCTGAACATCGTTTGAGCTTTGCCTGGACGGGAGGTGAACGACATAAAATTTACTGGACCTGCCGATGACCGCAATCGACCCATCGGGATAGATTACGCGTGCCGACACTGATGGCCCCGTCTGAAGCAGATCATCTGATTGAAGTTTCGCCCCAGCCTTGAGCTCGACGGATTTTTGATCAGTTTTCCCGGCTGGGTTCACAAAAGTGCGTCGGATCGTAATCGTCTTTGCGCCCTGAATTGAATCCAGAATAAATGCACCGCCGTTAGCCCATGCCGCAGCCGGTAATCCCAGTAATCCCAGCAATCCAAGACAAACACCAATGGCACAGCGCCTCCTCGCGCGGCAGATCGAAATCAGAAGCGAAATAATGGTGCGCCACCCATTCGACAAATTCGTTTGTGCCATGTTCTTGATCCTACCATTTCATAATGGGAAATCCATCGCGCTGCCTTGAATATATGATGTCAACGGCACGGCTTTCGAATAAAACTTCCTGATGCGCTATCTTCACACGATGCTTCGGGTCATCAATTTGGACAAATCACTGCACTTCTACACCGAAGGCCTCGGCTTCGAGCTCGTCAGCCGCTCCGATTACGAAAAAGATCGCTTCACTCTGGCATTTTTGAAATCCAAAGATGATCCTTCGGGCGGCCCACTGATCGAACTGACTCATAACTGGGACACTGACGCCTACACCCGGGGCGATGCTTTCGGACACCTGGCCTACAGTGTTGGCTCAATCGATGAAATTCAAAAAAGACTGCGACAGCACGGATATGACCTGAGCTGGGGACCGGGGTTGACCCCGAACGGCAAAACAAAAATGGCGTTTGTCGATGATCCCGACGGCTACGAAATTGAATTACTGGAAAAATGAGGAAATACGAATGATCAAAACTTTGGGTTATGCAGCCATGAATTCAAAATCTCCCCTGGCTCCCTTTCAATTTGAAAGAAGAGAAATCGGAGCGACGGATGTTCAAATTGATATTCTGTATTGCGGTGTCTGCCATTCCGATATTCATCAGGTACGGGATGAGTGGGGCGGTTCGATTTTCCCGATGGTGCCCGGGCATGAAATTGTCGGAAAAGTCCTGAAAGTGGGTCCTAAGGTAACGCGGTTCAAGCCAGGGGATCTGGCTGGAGTGGGATGTCTCGTTGATTCGTGCCGGACCTGCGATAATTGCAAAGATGGGCTTGAGCAGTTCTGCCTGAATGGCTGGGTTGGGACCTACAATAGCGTTGAGAAAGACGGGGCTCCAACCTACGGCGGCTACTCCAAAACAGTTGTCGTCAAAGAAGATTTCACTCTGAAGATTTCGCCCAAAATGGATCTGGCCAGGACCGCCCCCCTTCTCTGCGCGGGCATCACCACCTATTCGCCTCTTCGCCATTGGAAAGTACAGGCTGGTCAACGCGTCGGAGTCGTCGGCTTAGGCGGTCTAGGACATATGGGAGTCAAGTTCGCGAAGTCTTTCGGAGCCAATGTCACTGTTTTCACCACCTCGAGTGCGAAGAAGGCGGATGCGCTGAAGCTTGGGGCGCACGAGGTGATTGTCACTACGGGACCAGAGGCGCAAAAAGAGTTTGCCTCTCACTCCGGAGCATTTGATTTTATTTTGGATACCGTGTCGGCTCCACATGACCTGAACGCGTACCTTCAGCTTCTCAAACGGGACGGGTCCATGGTCTTGGTCGGAGCGCCTCCCAAGGCGCCGGAGGTCGCGGCCTTCAGCCTCATCATGAATCGCAGACAGCTCGGCGGCTCACTCATCGGTGGTCTTCCCGAAACGCAAGAGATGCTGGACTACTGTGCCGAGCACGGGATTGCTTCGGATGTGGAAATCATTCCCATTCAGAAAGTGAACGAAGCGTACGAGCGGATGTTGCGCGGGGACGTGAAGTACCGGTTCGTGATTGATCTGGGGTCGTTGAAGTAAAGCGGAGCATTAGGACTTCGCCTTTAGATACGCTTCCATCTTCCCCAATCCATAGGTCTGGATCGCTTGCCATTGATTGTGATGCCGGCAGAGCAGTCTCAGGTTTTCGGGGTCTTTTGAACTTCCGCCGAGTGCGTGGGGTTTGCAGTGCTCGATTTCGAGTCCAAAAGTCGAGTTGCAACGTCTTCCGGTCTCAGCGCTGATGAATGCACAGCGGCCACCGTACTGCTTCCAGATCTGGGTACGCACAGAAGCGGGGATCGCGCGCGAGGTCTGGGCGACGATTCCCCTCTCTCCCTGGCTCCCGACTGAAACCGCCGTTGCCTCCGACGTAATAAGCGCAACGTTTTGGTCGACTTTTAGCGAGACTGAACCCGCCGCTCGATTGTCCGATTCAACTTCTGATTCATTTTCTGGTTCTTTCTTCTGTTCTTTTTGATGAGTCTTCCGCTCCCGCACGACCTTCCTCAATGGATCAATTTCATCGAGAGTCACCTCACTCATCAGCTCAACCAGTTCGGGGTAAGACCCGGGATTCCGGAGCCTGGCGGCACTCAGATCTCTCACCCGATGAATTTTATTCAGTTGCCCGGCATCCACGATGAAGCGAATCTCTGTTCGATCTTCGGTGATGACGCGTTCTTTTTGGACCTTGAGAGCCAAAGGCGAAATGGCGGCCAGCTCCCGCGTGACCTCTCGTGAGCTCTTGTTCTCACACTGGGCAAAGAGGGCGGAAGTCTCAGACTTGGTATATGTTTTGTGAGCTTGCTCACGCTCGGCCTTCAGGAAACCCTGAATCTGGCTGACGGCCGAAACTGAAAGAACTCCGCGCTCGATCTTGCCCTGAATTTCTGGATGGGTTTTGAGTGCCCGCATGGCAGAAATCCTCCGGTAAGCCGCAGCCTCCGAGTACTTCAGCTCCTTGATCGCGTAGTCCCAAAGACTGGGGTACCCGAGCCGGGCATAGGCTCGCCGCTTTTCGATTTCCGCCAAGTGATGCAGAATTTGGATCGTAATCCGCCTTTCAGTTTCCGCCAAGTTCCGCGTTTTGGACAAGAGCTCGTCAATTGATAAGCGCGAAACCTGCCCGGGAGCGGTGGAACCTGAAAACCCCTGACTTTTATCATCCGTCGAGTGCTGCATGAGTGACTCCTTTTGACCCGTCTGGGTGCAAATCAGGCGCCCACTATCAAAAGGTGGCAAAAGGTGGGGACCACCATTTTCCGGCACTTGCCCCCCCGTAGCCTTTCAGGTAAACCCGACTTCTATGACATCAACTTCAAGAAATCTCCTGGTCACAGGAGCCTGTGGTTTCATTGGCAGCAACTTCGTCAGACAGCGCGTAGCCGAAGGTCACAACGTGACCGTGCTTGATGCCCTGACCTATGCCGGACATAAGGAAAATCTCGACGGAATCTCAGGCCCGGGCTCAGTGGAACTCGTGGTTGGCAATATCTGTAACGGGCCGCTTGTCGCCGAGCTTCTCACCCGCAACAAGATCAATGGTCTGATCAACTTCGCTGCCGAATCCCATGTCGATCGCTCGATTGATGCACCCTCAGCTTTCATCGAGACGAACATCAACGGGACCTTCACTCTTTTGAATGCTTCTTACGAGTATTGGAAGACGCTTCCGGAGAGTGAAAAGAATCAGTTCCGCTACGTTCAAATTTCGACTGACGAAGTGTACGGATCTCTGGGCACGACCGGAAAATTCCACGAGAAGCTTCCTTACGAACCGAACTCACCCTATTCCGCCTCCAAAGCCGCCGCAGATCACCTCGTGCGCGCCTGGCATCATACCTATGGCCTGCCCACGGTGACGACCAACTGTTCAAATAACTACGGACCCCGCCAATTCCCGGAAAAGCTGATTCCTCATATGATTTTCTGCGCTTTGAACGGCAAACCCCTTCCCGTATACGGAGACGGCGGAAATATCCGCGATTGGATCCACGTCGAAGACCACTGCAACGGGATCTGGCTCGCCCTGACCAAAGGCAAGCCCGGCGGGACTTACTGCTTCGGCGGAAATTCCGAACGCAATAACCTCGACGTCGTCCGCAACATCTGCCGAGCGCTGGACAAGCTCAGCCCCCGCAAAGACGGCAAATCGCATGACACTTCGATCACCTTTGTTAAAGACCGCCTCGGCCATGACAGGCGGTATGCAATCGATGATTCCCTGGCTCAGCGAGAACTCGGATTCACGCGCGTCTATAAAGATTTCGAAGCCGGATTGGGCGCCACGATTCAGTGGTATCTCGAAAATGGCGCCTGGGTGCGTGCTGTAACGGGAAAGGCGGCCACAAAATGAAAGGCATCATCCTCGCTGGCGGAAGTGGAACCCGGCTTTATCCTCTGACCCGGTGCTTGAGCAAACAGCTCCTGCCGGTTTATGACAAGCCGACGATTTACTATCCCCTCTCGACTTTGATGCTTTCGGGAATCCGCGAGATCCTGATCATCAGCACCCCTCGCGATCTACCCATGATTCGCGATCTTCTGGGCGATGGTAGTGAGCTGGGGCTCCGGCTCGAGTACGCCGAGCAGCCTAAACCTGCGGGCATTGCCCAGGCCTTCACTATTGGTGCGAACTTCATTGGCAAAGACGCCGTCTGTCTGATCCTCGGCGATAATATTTTCTATGGCCATGATCTGGTAACCTCGCTCGGCAGATCAGCGAAGCTGACACGTGGCGCCGAAGTGTATGCCTACCATGTGCAGGACCCTGAACGGTATGGCGTCGTGGAATTCGATCAAAAAGGGCTGGCCATCAGTGTGGAAGAAAAGCCTAAAAAGCCGCGCTCCAACTGGGCCATTACCGGACTTTATTTTTATGACAACGAAGTGGTCGAGATCGCAAAAAATCTGAAGCCCTCCGCCCGTGGTGAGCTGGAAATCACGGATATCAATCTCACGTACATGAAAAGAAATCAGCTCCAGGTGAAAAAAATGGGTCGAGGCGTAGCCTGGCTTGACAGCGGCACCTACGATTCATTGCTGGCCGCCTCGCAATTCGTACAAACAATTGAGCTCAGGCAGGGCCTCAAAATCGCCTGTATTGAAGAGATCGCCTATACTCAGGGCTATATCGGGTCTGCGCAGATGGAGAAGCTTGCGGAAGTCTACAACAAGAGCTCCTACGGCGCGTACCTCAAGCAGGTTCTGCTGGAAAACCCTGATCGGCAATCATAAGGATTGAGCGTGATGACCTTGTCTCACCTGCAGCTTCCAGGAAAAATAGTGGTCTTTGGCACCTCAGGACAGGTCGGGGGCTCTCTTTTGAAGCTACTTGGGGAAAGAGGCATCGGCCTGGATTACCCTCAAGTGGATCTCTCCAAGCCTGAATCGCTAGCCCAGCATCTGGATCGCCTTCAACCAGACGCTGTCATCAATGCGGCGGCTTACACGCAAGTCGACAAGGCCGAGACCGAAGAGAAGCTTGCATATCTGATCAATGCCGAATCGCCCGGCGCTATCGCCCGGTGGTGCGCCGAAAAGAAAATTCCTTTTATTCATTATTCCACCGATTACGTTTTTTCTGGAGAAGGGGAGCGGGCTTGGAATGAGGAAGACGAACCGCACCCCCTGAACAAGTATGGCCTGAGCAAACTCTTGGGTGAACAGGCGATCGCAAAGGCCGGCGGACAATGGCTTTTATTCCGGACTTCATGGATCTACGGAGCAACCGGCGTCAATTTTTTTAAAACAATGTTAAAGTGCGGAGCAGAACGAGAGGACCTTCGGATCGTCAATGACCAGTACGGTTCCCCGACCTATGCCCCTGAGCTTGCCGAAGCAACACTCAAGGGCCTTCACACTGCGCTGCTACAGAAGAGTGCAGGACCAGGAAGTACTTTTCCATCCGGAATTTATCATCTGACCGGGTCAGGCGTCACAACCTGGTTTGATTTTGCGAATGCTATTTTCGAAGAGGCCAGAGTTTTTAAAATACCGTTGAAAATCCAAAAGCTGGTACCCATAACCTCAGCGGAGTACCCTACCCCGGCCCGCCGCCCTAGAAATTCGCGTATGAACAACGAAAAAGCCCGTGGGGTCCTCGGCGTCAGCCTGCCGCACTGGAAAACGAGTCTGATCGAGTGTATGCTGCATTTCCAATGAAAATCACACCTCTCAAGCCAGTCGGTCTGGCCCTGATTGAACTCTCCCTTTATGGTGACGAGCGCGGATTTTTTGTTGAAAGATTTCATGAAGAGCGCTTCCATGATGCCGGACTTTTCGCCCATTTTGTTCAGGACAATCACTCCCGCTCCGCCCCGGGTGTTTTGCGCGGTTTGCATTATCAGGTAAGCCCCCCACAAGGGAAGCTGGTCGGTGTGGTCCGCGGCGCGATCTGGGATGTTGTGGTGGATATTCGCCCTGAATCACCCACCTTCGGACAGCACTACGGAGTCGAACTCAGTGATATGAATGGCCGACTCCTCTGGATTCCTGCCGGTTTTGCCCATGGTTTTTGCGTTCTCGGCGAGAGCCCCGCTGATGTCCTTTATAAAACAGACGGAATTTATAACGCAAGTACGGAGGGCGGGATTACCTGGAACGATCCCGAGCTGAAACTCCCATGGCCAATTGCCAACCCCATCGTTTCCAAACGAGATCAGGAGCAACCCTCATTTTCTGAGTACCGCAAGAAGGCGCCGAAATGGGCGCTCCTTTGATCCGGCTTCTTAAGTCGAACCGACCTTTTTTTGCTCTGCTGCTCGGGATTACCGTTTTGATCGCGCTCCGGAATCTGCCGGTTTTTCACCAGATCAGCTTCTGGGCGGAAGATGCGGACGAGTTCTTTATTGGTTCTCTGAATCTGGGGCTGAAAAGTCTGATTACTCCGATTTACGGATATCACTTTCTGCTAGGCCGCACCCTTGCTTACATAATCAGCTTGCTCCCGCTTGCTTGGGCGCCACTCCTGTATGCAGTGATTGCAATGTTTTTGAACGCATTAGTCCTCAGCTATTTTTCCCGGGAAGGTTTTGCCTGGATTATCGAATCACAGAGGGCGCGAATCCTCGTTTGTATTTTGCTCGTTTTTGCTCCGGGCTCTCCTGAGGTCTTCCTGAATCTGGTGAACTTGAGTACCCCCTTGGGATTTTTCGCGCTTTTACTGCTCCTGGAAAAGCCATTCCGTCCAAGCGCTTTGAAGATCGCGTTTTTTGGCCTGCTGGTCCTTTCCTCGGGCCAGGTTTTCCTTTTCACACCTCTGGTTGCGTATCTCTGGTTCGTCACCCGCCAAAGCCGTTATCTGTATCTACTTGGAATCATTCTGCCGGTCACGGCCATCAATTTCCTGGGTAATCACTCGATCGGGCAGAAGACAGGACTCCTCAATTACGACCACGTCTTCAGCGCCCCAAAAATAATCTGGGAACAGGGCTTTATTCGGTTTTTCTTTGCGCCTTTGCTGGGTTCCGGACTGACCGAGCACCTGATGCAAATGCCTGGACTCCTGTTCTGGCCGCTATCGATTGGAATAACCAGCCTGTTTTTCCATACTCTCGTGAAGAAGACGATAGCCAGCCGGGAGCAGATGATCACGCTGACATTGGCTTACCTCTGTTGTGCAGCCAGCTTCGGCGTCATCGCTATTACCCGGAGCTATGCCTTCGGTCAGGTCTCCCGCGAATCGGGCTATGTTGGGTGGGATGGACGCTATGCTTTCCTGACCGGTGCACTCGCACTGGTAATCTGGTCCTCGCTCTTCAGCAAGGTCGTGAAGAGTCCATTCAGAATGGGCTCTAAAAAAAACCGCTTGGTCCAGGCGGCCTTGCTTCTGATTGTGTTTCATCACTTGGGGCACTTCAATACACGGAACATGCGCCCCGATCCCGAGTTTGACTTCAAAGCGGCGCAGCTCGAAGCCGCTATTTATACGGTCAAGCAGCGCTCGACAACTTTGACTTTGACGACAGATCCGTTCCTGGTTGGACCAGAATACTACCACCACAGTCAAATGACGGTCTTGGTCCATCCCGATGGGTCCATTACGTCCACAGGCAAGAATGATCCGCCGCGTTAAATCACCAATACGGTTGTGAATTTCAGAAAAAAGATGGATAGTCCCGTCTCTATGAAAAAAGCACTGATCACCGGCATTACCGGCCAAGACGGCTCGTATTTGGCCGAGTTATTGTTGGAAAAGGGTTACGAAGTCCACGGAATTGTTCGCCGCTCGTCGAGCTTCAACACGAAGCTCATCTCGGAGCGCAATCGCACGTCCATATTTGAGATCCCGGAATACACCGGGGAAGCCACCGGCATGGGCACCTTGCGGCTGTTCGGCTGGAAACCAAAACGAATTTTAGGAAATTGGTTGAATTGATGGTCGAATACGACCTTGAGCACGAATCAAAGAGGCGCTGAATGTATCAGGAAATAAATAAATGCAGAATCTGCGGCAACACGGAACTCATTCCGGTTCTGAATCTCGGAAGTCAGGCTTTGACTGGCATTTTCCCGGAAACCAAAGAGCGCTCGGTAGGAACAATGCCGCTTGTGCTCGTCAAATGCCTGGACAAGGATCACGCGGACCGCTGCGGGCTTTTGCAGCTAAAGCATACCGGTAATCTCACTGAACTTTACGGCAAGGATTACGGCTACCGTTCTGGTCTGAACCGCTCGATGGTTCTCCACCTGCATGGTAAGGTGAAAAAAATCCTCGCTCAGACCCGCCTTACGAAAGACGATCTGGTCATCGACATTGGAAGCAATGACAGCTCCCTTCTTCAGGCTTATCCGAACGAAGGCCTTAACCTCGTCGGGATTGATCCTACAGGCGTGAAGTTCAGCAAATATTATCCCGCTCATATCCAGCTTATCCCGGATTTTTTCTCAGCCGCCAAGGTTCAGGAAACTTTTGGAAACCGTAAAGCCAAAATCGTCACTTCCTGCTCGATGTTCTATGACCTGGAAGATCCGATGGCCTTCATGCAGCAAGTTCACGACGTCCTGGACGAACAGGGAGTTTGGGTCTTTGAACAGAGCTACATGCCGACGATGCTCGAACGCAACTCGTACGATACCGTCTGCCATGAGCACCTCGAATATTACGCTCTGAAGCAGATTCAGTGGATGGCAGAGCGCGTGGGGCTCAAAATCCTGGATGTCGAATTCAACGACATCAATGGCGGCAGTTTCTCGGTTACGGTTGCGAAGAAGGGTTCGGCCACCCAGCCCAACTCCGCCCGGATCAAGCAGATCCTGCAGCAGGAGCACGAGCTGGGCCTGCACACCCTGAAGCCTTACGAGGAATTCAAGACCCGCGCTTACAAACAACGTGATGAACTTCTGGCTTTTATCCGAAAGGCCAGTGCCGAGGGTAAAACTGTCTTCGGCTACGGCGCCTCAACCAAAGGTAATGTGCTTCTTCAGTTCTGCGGTCTTTCGGAAAAGGACCTTCCCTGTATCGCTGAAGTGAATCCGGATAAGTTCGGCTGTTTCACGCCGGGCACCCTGATTCCCATCACCTCCGAGCAGGAAGCCAAGAAAATGAATCCCGATTACTTTCTGGTCCTGCCGTGGCATTTCCGGGACAATATTCTGGCTCGTGAACAGGAATACCGCAACAATGGCGGTCAGTTTCTTTTCCCCCTGCCGCACGTCGAAGCCGTTTAAGTCATGAGAACCGCCCTGATTACCGGCAGCCAAGGACAGGACGGCAAGCTTCTGTTCGAGCTTCTCAAGAGCAAGGGTTATGGCGTGCTTGGCCTCGACCTGAATAAAACGGAGGCACATGGAGTTCAAATTCCACTACCTGCCTCAACTGATCTGACCATCAGCAAAGAGGTAATTGCCCTGGTTGCACAATTCCAACCGGATGAAATCTACCACCTTGCAGCGGTACATCATTCTTCGGAGGAAAACTCCTCCGAGAATGCCTCGGCATTCCGCCGGGCTTATGAGGTCAATTTTTTTGCGCTGATTAACCTGCTTGAGGGTGTGCGCCTGCATTCACCGCAGACCCATGTTTTCTACGCTGCGTCTTCACATATTTTTGGCCATTCTGAAGCGGATATCCAGGACGAATCCACCCCGCTCAATCCTGACTCGCCTTACGCATTTTCAAAAGTCGATGGACTTCAGGCCAGTCGACTTTACCGCAGCAAGTATGGAATTCATGCCTCAGTCGGTATTTTGTACAATCACGAATCAGAATATCGGGCTTCAAAATTTCTATCCAAAAAAATCACCTCCGCCGTCGTTAGAATTAATAACGGAAGCAACGAGAAATTGACGCTAGGCGATCTTTCGGCGGTGATCGACTGGGGCTACGCCCGGGACTATGTGGAGGCAATGCACAGAATCAACACACTCACGGAATCACCGGAGTCCGATGATTTCATTGTTGCTAGCGGCACGCGGCACACCGTCGAGGACTTTGTACAAACGGCCTTTCGTCATGCCGGTCTGGATTGGCGCTCGCATGTTGTTGAAAACCCTTCTTTGCTTGGCCGCCGTAATCCGCTCCGAATTGGCAACCCTGTAAAATTAATGAAGCGGACAGGCTGGACGCCTTCCGTATCCTTCGAGCAGATGATCAAATTGCTGTTGATATCCGAAGGACTTCCAATTGATAAATGAAACTGAGCGCCCTATGAAAAATCCACTCGTTTTTGTTCCCACTTACAATGAAAGTGAAAATGTTCGCACCCTTTGCGCGCAATTACTGGATTTGAACACAGACCTCGATATTCTTTTCATGGATGACAACTCTCCGGATGGTACCGGCAAGGTGCTTGAGGAACTCTCAAGTCAGCACCCGAATGTCAAAGTCGTCCATCGCCCGGGCAAGCTTGGTGTCGGAAGCGCGCATTTCGACGGTATTCAATGGGCTTATGCGAACGGCTATCAGCGACTCATCACCATGGATTGTGACTTCACCCACCCCCCTCATTACATCCTGGACATCATCAAAGTTGAGAATGCCGATATCGTAGTGGGCTCCCGTTATTTGAAAGAAAAAAGCCTCCGTGGCTGGAACCTGCTCCGGAAGACCTTGACGAGAACCGGGCACTTTTTGACCAAGACCCTTCTGGGTATGGACTATGATGCGACCGGCGGCTTCAGGATGTACAGGCTGGACCGGCTGCCACGGGGCTTGTTTTCTCTGGTCGGTTCCAAAGGGTATTCGTTTTTTTTCGAGAGCCTTTATGTGATTCACTTCAACAAATTCCTGATCTGCGAAATTCCGATTTCGCTCCCGCCCCGTACTTACGGCCACTCCAAAATGACCCTTGCCGAAGTTAAACGGAGTGTGAAACTTCTGTTTTCCATTTTCATGAACCAGCTTCTTTATCCCGAGCGCTTTCTGCTTGCAGGCGGTGTGGACGTCGCCGTCAACCCGGCCTTGAATGACCCCCAGGGTTGGGAAGAGTACTGGAAGGCGCAAAAAATTTCGACCGGTGGAATTGTGTATGATTCAATCGCCGCATTCTACCGGAAATTTATTATCAAACGCACGCTGAACTATTTTGTTCGCAAGTATTTTACCAAAGGCTCAAGGATTCTTCATGCCGGGTGCGGCAGTGGCCAGGTCGACACAGATATTTCAAAGCACGTGTCGATTACCGGCATGGATATCTCGGTCAACGCCCTCCGTTATTACGGAAAACTGAATCAGAACTGTGCAACCCTGCACGGAAGCATTTTCAGCATCCCGCTACCGGATCGCTCCGTGGATGGTATTTACAATCTTGGGGTCATGGAGCATTTCACGGAGAAGGAAATTTCCGAGATTTTTTCGGAATTCAAACGGGTACTGAAAGACGATGGTCGCATGATCATCTTCTGGCCTCCTGAATTCGGAGCCAGCGTGATTTTTCTCAAAGGCGTCAAATGGGGGCTTGAAAATATTTTTGGCAAAAAAGGTGTTAAAATTCATCCCGACGAGATCACCCGGGTACAATCCAAAGAACACGTGGCCCGCCTTTTTCAAAAAGGTGGATTCATGGTGACAAAATACTATTTTGGTCCGATGGACTTCTTTACGTACTCCGTGATCATTGCCGACAAGCACTCGCTGTCGACTGCAAAAGAGCCGCTGGTTGCACTCGGCCCTACGGTTTAAGATTAATTCCAGAATAACAGCTGTAAGCCGGACGCCCCGGGCCCGCTGCAAAGTCGCGTCTTTTCTCAAATGATTCAGGATGGCTCCGCTCTGAATCTTTGGCCCAGCAACCCGCCTGCTTTTTGCCTGTAGGATCGAAGTACGGAACCGGCTTCCAGTCCGACCAAAGTGAATTCAATGCAAGTCGGTTCTTGGAATAGAATTTAAGCGGCCAATAGCTTGCGTAACCATCAGAGTAGGCCACACAAGTGCCAGACGGACACTCATCCATTAGCCAGGCAGCCGCAGGCTTGAGTGGGTCTTCTTGCTTTGCGAATTGGACAAGAGGCAAAGCCAATCGCACAAGAAAAAACAAAAACAGACCTCCAAGGACCACCCAAGCGCGAAGTCCTTCGATTGTGAAGCGTTGCCGTGCCCGGAAAAGCAAATCGCTCTGCAGGAAAATCCATCCGGGAAGTAAAGATAGAAAATATCGCTCAGTTCCAAGATCCATCAAGGTCCGTCCACGGTAGCACATAAACAGTAGAAACAACGTTCCGGCGCCAGTTGCGAGTCCGTGGTGCAAGAAATGCCGGTCGAGGCGATTTGTGCGTCCTTTCACGAGTACGCTGAAATGCCAGACAAAAGCGCCGATCAGCAGGATTAAGAACCCCACGAGAAGAAACACAGGCGCTGCATCCTTTGTAAGCATGAACCTGAAAGGTTGATGACCGCTGAGGATGTTCAGAAAACTTCGTACCTCGATATACCAATGCACTCCCGGAGTCGCCGATATGGGTAAGGGGAAATTCCGCATAACCGGCCAAGCGAGACCAATCAGAAGCGCCAGCCCGAGCGCAAAGTGGTGAAAGCGTCGCCGGGCACCGGCAACAAGATGTCTCAGTACTGGAAGGAATATGGCTCCAAGCCCAACGACTGCTGTGATATGTGCCTCAATTGCAAGTCCAGCAAGTAATGCGATCCTTAGCCACCGGACTTCCGAGGTTCGGTGAACCCGGAGAGCTTCCGCAAAGAGCACCAAGAACAATCCCAGCATAAAGGATTGTGGAAAAGCCACGCGCGAAAAAACAAGAACCATTGGACTGATCGACAGAACAAAGGCAAAACTGCTTTTACGTTCGGGAAACTGCTGCTCAATTTCACGGTAGAGAACCCAAGCCCCCCAGGTGACGGCAATCAGCGGCACAGCCCTGAAGAGCCATGGGCTGGGATTCATGCCCAGGATCGAATGAAATATTGTAAAAATAGAGCCCAGAATCCAAAAATCCAAAGGACCTTCGTAGGGAACCAAGGGGTTCAGAGCCGGCCATTGGCCGTGCGTGATCTTGCCAAGCTCTTCCACGATCAGCTGATACAGGGTTTCGTCAGCATTCAGGCTCATAATATTAAGAGTGAGCACCTGAAACACAAGTACGACTACCGGCGCGAAGAGCGCCCAGCGCCAAGGATCCATTTTCAACTTCTTCATTAGTAATTTTTGCCATCGCGGCTTGAGGATTACAATTAGTATCCACAGGTTAGCTCGATTTTAGGTTGGAATTTGAGAACACGTGCAGTAGCTTTTGTATTCCAGATGAAACCCAAGAACCTCTCTCCTTCTCGCGAATTTTTCGTCTTCCTCTCAGGAGTCGTGCTGATTCTGGCCTACTGGATTTTGGTCAAACCCTTGAATCCGGGACCCGGGTACTTTGAGGACTTCTGTATCGAAATGAGTCGACGGGCCATGTCCGATTCAATCGAGCGCTTCGGGAAACCCACATTTGTTACAGACCTCTTCATGGCACCGTTCGGGATGCCGGTTCCCTTTTTCTCCTGGTCCATTGAGCGCGACTGGATGGGTGCGTGGTTTTGGAAATGGAATAAGTTCTTTCCTTTTATTTGGGCTTACTTCCTCGCCTCCCTGTTTCTCACGTATGCAGCGCTCGGCTATATTTTCAAGAAAATGAAACTGAGTGCCAGCTGGGCTTGGGCGATCGCAGCGCTGATTTGTGTCTTCAATATTCCGCGGCACTTCAAAATTTGGTACCACATCGAATATCTGGCGCAACATTGGCTGGTGATTTCCATTTTCCTCGACGCCTGGATCTGGGCCAAATGGACTCGCGAACGCAAATGGTCCTGGATTCTGGAACTCTGGCGGGCTTTCCTGATCCTGGCGGTCTTGGGTACGCCGGGCTACTTTTGGGCCATGTCCGCTCTCGTCTGGATGATCTTGCGTCTGAGCATGCTCCTTTCACTCCGAAAACCTCAGGGAATGTCACTGCAGATCGAAGGCTCCTGGAGAGCGGCGATTCTTCCTTCGGTGCTTTGCCTGCTTTGGCTGTCATTTGAGCTGCGCTGGTTTATTCCTCTCATCACCGAAATGCGGAAGCTCGGAACGGTTTCGCAGGGGCTCGGTTGGTGGGCAAACATCGGGTATGTATTCAGACCTCTTTGGCTTGATATTTTAGCGGGCCCTCTGGCTTTCAGTCATATCCTGGCACCTCTGGACAGGCCCGAGACTGTTGTAACCGCCGGATGGTTCTATTGGGTTCCTGCCGTCACCGCCTTGGTTTTGCTTCGAAAAAAAGCGGGTGGTTCCGGATTAAAGACAGTTTTTCCTTTCGTCCTGCTCTTGGTTTTGACCATCGCCTACTTTGCATCCGAGCCGATCTTCAAGCAAGTGCGCTGGCTGATTCACTGGCCCATGCAGCATCTTGTGCCATTCATGTCGTTCTTTCGCGCGACGAGTCGCTGGGGAATTGTTCTGCCCTATTTTCTTGGTGCGATCATCATTCTGAGCTGGCCGGAGCTTTCTGCCTGGGCGAAGGCGCTGTATAAAAGACGGCCTAAAATGGTCAACGCTGTCGTTGCCGTATTCGCCTTGTCTTCAATTGCGGAAGCGGCATGGCTATTCCACCCCGTGATGATGCAACCGCCTCTGGCTTCTTCCATGGTATCGCTTCTTGATCAGGTTCGCGCGAAACCGGGTACCACCGTGCTTGACATGCCTTTCTGTGTCGCGGGCGGAAACGGCGTCTGCACCGCTGAGCAATGTCCGAATTACCCCCTGTCCACCGTTTCTGGATGCCTGAGCAGCTGGCACGACAAGAAAATATACGGGCTTTATCAGGCGCGTCTTGCCCCCGAACAATGTCAATATTACGGAAAAGCACCATTCACTCACTGGTTCTCCGCCTGGAAAGAACAGCGCTGCCTGAGCGATGACGAGTGGCAGGAGTTCTGTACCTATCTCGAGGGACAGCCCGACATTTCTTCCATCCTGATTTATCCCGATATCTGGAAAGCTGCGGGCCACCCCGCCTGCCGAGCTGAAATTGAACAGCGCTTGGGCGCACCTTTGGCCGAGTCAGTATTTCTCGCCCGTCCCACGCGAGGCGGTGCGGGTTCTGATCCTTCCAGAATCTGGCTATTCCCCGGGAAATGCTCGACTCAGGCGCGTTGAAGTCTTGCTCAGTTCTTGACGAGCAAGACGACGTCTTTTCCAGAAAGCCGGTCCACGGCAATGGCGCTGCGGGTACAATTTTCTGAGACTTCCTGCCAACTCGGCCCGTTCACGGAAGGCTCAGAGGTCATTTTTTCGATCATGCCCCGGACCTGCTCGGGATTCATTTCCCACCTGGAAATCGTTGGCGTGAGTAAAAGATAATTGATCGACTTCCACATGGAATGAGTCGGTGGTGGAAATTTTTCGCTCAAGATCGTTTCTTCAAAGCCGGTCTCTCCAAAAGGCGTCCGTAGTACCCCAATCAGCGCGGGCGAGACAATCCCTTTGGCATTTGAACTGGGTAAGCATTTCAGAAGTGCCTGCGTATGGGATCGAAGATCTTGGGCAGCCGAAGAGGGAACGGTAAAAAACGGCGCACCACTCCCGAGAGCCAGAACCGAGAATAACAACCAGCTCCGCTTCCCCGGCATGAGTGCGACCGCAAGCCAAAAGCCGCCGAGCAAAGATGCGGAGTAATAATTCACAAGTGTTGCAGGCTGCCCGCCTAAAGTGGCCAGGACTGCTGCAATCGGAAGCACCCAGAACCAAAAGCGGGCTTTAAGTGAAACCCAGGGAGCAAATATCAAAAGCGAAAGCCAAGGTCGTGAAACAAGAAAAAATGCGATTTTTCGCAAGACAGAAGTAATATCCAGATCAACGGCCCGGAGATACGGCATTGCCGAAGGAAGCTGCACAGCCATTCCCGAAAATTCCTGAACTCCCCATTCTCCTGTACTGAAGCGACGGATGGATAGAAACAAAACCGTACTGATAGCTGATCCCAGCAAGATCGCCGCCACTGATGAAAAGAGTTGTGTCTTCGCGCGTTTTTGCCAGACACTTGCTGCAAACCAGAGAAGGACCGGGAATAAAATAAAAGGCGCATCCACCTTGGTCCCAAAGCCAAGGAGAATCCCGGCCATCCACGCCCAGTGGCGTAGCTTCCCATCGGCGACTCCCAATCCCCAACAAGTCAGCAAAACAGAAAATGGATAAACGACCTCAGGGTGAACATCGTAACCCAGGATTCGCCCCACCTGCGTGGACGACAGGAAACAGAACGCAACAATCCAGGCACCCAGCGGTCCCCACAAGGGTTTGGCCAAATTGGCAAGAACCACAGCAGCAAACGCGAGTGCAAGCGGTGCCAGAAGCAGTGCTGTTAATGTGGACCCGAAAAGCCACGTCAGCGGCAGAAATCCATAAAGGCTCCAGAAAGGATGAACGGCTCCATGCTGCATGAGCCCCGTCGTTTGTGGAGCAAAGTGAGTGAGAAATGGCACTCCTTTAACGAGGCTCCTGAGCATGTCCTCAAAAAGCCAGAAATCCTGCGCGTTGAGTGTAAGGGAGTACCATTGCAAAAATTTCTGAAAAGCTCCTATTGCGGAAAATGCCAGGGCGAGAATCCAGACGCTCGCATGGAAGTGGCTTTGAAGGGCTTTTGAAGCCCGCTCTTCCCAAGCAGTCCGGAGCGAACCGAGGCGGGTACGCAAGGCTTCGGGAGCGAAACGACTGGCCAGAACCACGCAAGCAAGAGCAATAGCCCCGGCCCACAAGATCCACCGCAAACGAAGTTCGAGCTCAACGAGATTCATAGGTATTATCGGCGATCTAACCACAACGAAGCATCTTTTAAAATGAAATTGACTAGACGCGGCGACCACTGCAACAGTAGCGAGAACGGCTATGAAGAAATATTCAGCTCTCCTATTTGACGTGGTGATCGCGGTCCTGCTCGGGCTGTCTCTGAGTGGAGGCATCGAGTGGGACGGTAGAACGATCCTGCGCCATGCGGCCGATCCGCGTCGCGCAGCCCTGATTCTGCTGGGCCTCGGGTATTTCTTTGTTCAGGAATTTAAAGTGCGAAGCATCTTCCTTCGTCTGGCCTCGCTTCTGATTCACAAACTCTCGACGATTCCTCATTGGCGTTGGGGATTTTTTGGCGCGGCATTTCTGCTCGCGGAAACGCTGTCGATCCTGCAGGTCCTGGCGCTCCGGGTTCGCCTTTATGACGTTGGGATTTTTCACCAGATTCTCTGGAGTCTGACTGAAGGTCTTGGCTTCCACAGTACGATCAGTGGGGCTGGCAATTTCTTGCTGGATCACTCAGCGGTATCGGTCGCACTCCTCGCGCCCTTTGCCTGGTTATCCGGGAATTCACCGCTATTTCTGCCCATCTTGCAACCCGTACTGCTATTCGGCGGGGCCGCTGCGTGGATCAGACTTGCCGAAAGATTGCCCGCTGTTTCGATCGAAATTCGTGGTCGAATCGCAGCATATACGTTACTTGTGGTCGTCAGCTTTCAAAGCATCTGGGGAAATATTGAGTGGGGTTTCCACGAAAATGCCATCGCCTTCTTTTCACTCTCCTGGGCTTTCACGTGGATGTACCTGGGGAAGAACACCTGGGTCACGGGTCTGTTGCTGCTGATTGCCGCCGGTTCTAAAGAGATCTTGCTGGTCAGTGTCGGTTTTGGATTTTTCTTCTGGGCCTCTCTGAGCTGGAAAGACCGGGCCCGGGCCTGGCCGGGCATGCTTTCTAAGGTCGTAACGGGGATTCTTTTAATCGCGCTCTTTGTGTTCTTCGAGAAACTTCCGCACCCGGCGGATAAAAATTATTTTCTCCGTTATTATTCATATCTGGGAACGGGACTCACTGATTTCTTCAAAACCCTTCTGCTGAATCCCTTCAGTGTCGTGCAAAACGTCGGAGCAGTGGAGCTGGCGAACTATTTTAAGACCGTTTTTCTTCCCTGGCTTGGAATCCCCCTGCTGCTCTCGGTTTGGCCGCGCGCACGGCCCGTCCGAAAATGGGGAGGACTCCTGCTTGTTATCCTTCCCTCTTTTGCAAGTGCCGCAATCGCGACTTACCCACCGCTTCGAGGCATAAATTATCATTATGTTCTGGAGCTCTGGCCTGCTTTGGCGGTCAGCACTTTAATTGGAATTTCATTTTTCAGAGAAAGTGCCATTCGGCGTATTCTGCAGATCTGGCTACTCCTTGCCCTTCTGGGGCTTGACTTCGATCCGATTTCCTCGATTCGGGAGAACTTCTCAGGTGCGATCCGTCAGAGTGACGCCCGCCAGGCCATGAGCAACATTCCAAACGAGAGCACGGTCATGGCAGACGAATTGGCCGGAACCTGGGTGGCGGGACGCAGGATCGTCACCCGATGGCCGGATCTCCATTTCCTGGAAAATGGCTGTCCCGATTGGCTCGTGCTTGAACGATCACAGGATAAAGACAACCAGAAGTCGCAAATATTCACTTGCCCGAACAATCGCAAACCGGTGCTTCAGTGGGAGCACGGCGATTGGGCCGCGTACCGGCTGCTCTGAATTTTACCAATAATGAGATTGATGCTGGCGGTAATAGTCATGAGTTCGCTCAATTCCATCTGCCAGCTGTATCTGGGGATTCCAGGCCAGAACTTTCTTGAGCTTGGTAATATCTGAAACATAGTCGCCGGTCTCAACATTGATGTAGGCCTCGGGCCAGGGCACGAATTGCACCTGGCCTTTGCGGACGACTTTCACGATGGTTTCGACCATCTCCTTGAAGTGGGTCCCGATTCCGCTACCGAGATTGAAGACCTCGCCAAAGCACCCCTCGGTGACTGCGCTTTGAATCATGGCATCGGCAAGATCGTCAACATAGATATAATCTCGCACCTGCTCACCTGTCCCAAAGACTTTCAAGGTATGACCTTCCATCGCCTGACGAATAAACCAGTTGATCATCGAATATTTGTTATGTCGCATCTGCGAGCGCGGTCCATAGGGATTGGCGATCCGGAAGAGGACACAGCGGATGCCATGAATCTGGTGGTAAAAGAGGTAACTGTTTTCGGCCGCTGTCTTGTTCAGGGCATACGGCGTGCGGGGGCGGAGTGGATGCTTTTCGTCGACCGGATTGTATTCGATCTTGCCGAACTGAAGTCTCGAGCCCGAATGGATGATGACCGCCTCCGGGCTGTGGCGACGCACATTTTCCAGGACATTCAGATGCCCGATATAATTGATATCGGCATCGAGCGCGGGATTCTGCATACTATCGTTATGGCTGACTTGCGCGGCAAGATTGAAGATGATGTCCTTGCCTTGCACCAGGGCCTTCATGGCTTCGGTGTCACGAATATCACAAACGCTGACGGTCACCTGCTCACGAATTCCTTCGATATTAAAAAGATTCGCACCGTAAACAGCACTGTTCACGTCCGCGAGCGTGACGTTCGCCCCACCCTGGACCAGCTTCCTGGCAATAGTGGTGCCGATCATTCCGAGCCCGCCGGTGATCAGAACGTTCTTTGACCGGAATTTATCGCCAATCGGATGCATCACGGGCTTTTCCCTGAACAACGTTCAGCTTGGTTTTCACGATATACTTGGGCCGCTGTTTCACTTCATCGTAAATTCGAGCAATGTACTCACCGATGATGCCGATAGCGACAAGCTGCAGCCCCGAAAGAAAAAGGACTGCAACGGTGAGATAAGCCCAGCCCGGTACATCCGGAATATGTCCGGTCAATTTGCCGTAAACAATCCGGATACTTTCTTCGATACTGAGAATTGCAACCAGTACCCCGATAAAAGTCACGTACTTCAGCGGTTTGTATGAAAAAGAAAAAATTCCGTTGAAAGCGAGTTCGAAATATTTATTGAGACTATACCCGGATTCGTCAGCAAAACGCGCGCAGCGCTCGTACTCGACTCCAGTCTGTTTGAACCCGGACCAGGCCCGCATTCCGCGCAGGTACCGGTTGTTCTCCGGCATGGAGACCAGGATTTCGCGAACACGAGCGGACATCACGCAAAAATCACCGGCATCGTTCGGAATCTTGGTATCCATCAACAATCCCGAAATCCGGTAAAAAAGGCGGTAAAGGGCGCGGTGAACCAAAGAACGCTTCCGCTTTCGGCGCACGCCATAGACCACATCAAACCCTTCCCGCGCTTTTGCTACAAACTGGGGAAGAATTTCTGGCGGGTCTTCCAGGTCATCGTCAATGATGGCAACCCATTTTCCGCGAGCGTGATTCAGGCCTGCCGTCAAGGCGGCCTGGTGACCAAAATTTCTGGAAAATTCGAGCACTTTCAGCCTGGAATCCTGAGCTGCGCGTGCGCTGATCACCTCGAAAGAAGCATCACGGCAGCCATCCAAAACGGCAATGATTTCAAAAGTTGAGAAGGCCGGCTCCAGAGCGGTAATCAGTCGCTTGTAGAGTTCCGGAAAAATATTTGCTGAATTATAGATCGGCACAATGACCGAAAAGTCAGGCGAAATTTCGGAGTGGGAGGCACTGTTCGGCTGGAGTTCATCGGAAGTTGCCATAGGTTAAAACTGTTGAAATACTAATGATATCGGTGAGTCAAAGTCAATCTTTAGTAGCAACCTGACTGAGTTTGCACTAGTTTTGAAACAGCATGACCAACCAGGTGACCGTGATATTTCTGCTTTACAACGCCGAGGATACAGTCCGGGCGCTCGTTGATTCAGCCCTGGGCCAAAAGTCCGCTCCCGAGAGCCCTCCTGCAACAATACTCTTTGTCGATGATTGCTCGAAGGACCGGACTCTGACTGTGCTCAAAGCTTATTTAGAAGAGAAGGGCAACCCAAAACATATCCGGTGGATTTCCCATGAACAGAATTTCGGGCTCTCACGCACTCTAAATGAAACTTTTGAGGCGCTCGAAACCCCTTACGCGCTGACCTGCCATTGCGACTGCTTTTTCGGGCGGGAGGATTACGTTGCCCAAATGGTAACCCTGATGGACGCCCATCCCGAAGCCGCCACCATAACCGGCCAGCCGCAGATTTCTCCCACTGGCCGAATTCCTTTCGCCGAGAAGGTAAGCTTGACCGAAAACCTGATGGACATATTTCAAAAGCCGATTCCTCCCGGTGTCAGTCCCGAACAGTGGGTGATCCCCGTGGGCTTTGCCGAAGGGCGTTGTGATATTTTCCGTAAATCAGCACTCCAAGCAGTTGGCTATTATGATACGACGGTACGTCTTTCTGGCGAAGATCAACTGATTGCAGCCCGCATGCGGCAAAAGGGGTTTGCAATTTATCAGGCCCCCGCAATGCCTTACACCCTTTCTGTCTCTGATTCCCAAAACAGCACCTGGAAGTTGCTCAAGCATCAGCACCTGCTGGCGCGAACATCTCCTTACGTCATGTTCAAGAATCGCGAGACCCTGCAAGGAATGGTCGGGGAGACCGCTGGAAATAATCGCAAAAAACGAACCCTGCTCCGGCTTCATCATCTTTTCAGTTCTGTCGTTTACTGCTGGCTTGCCCTGTTTATGATTCTGGGCCTGAGCCCGCAACACAGAGCTTTCTGGATTCCACTATTGCTGGTGATTGCAATCAAGGCCTGGCTTTTTGCTGATCATTGCCCGGCAACGCGGATGAAACCACTGGATCTGGCTGGATTTGCGCTCCTGCAGCCTCCTTTTGACTTGATTTATACCGTCGGATTCACCCAAGGACTCTACGCAACTGCTCTCTTGAAAATTTTCCCCGACCGAAAGCACACTATTCAGTAGCCGCTTTTCTGCATTTTGGAGCGTAATGCCAGATCCTTGCGGACTGCTCGCCCTCTCCGCCTCTGGGTCCCTTTCGCGTGGCTTCGGCAAAATAATAGCCCTGCTGGACCGGAGCCCCCAGATGTTTTTCGAATTGCGCCACACAGGCCGGGGTTCCGGCCGCCTTCCAGATATCCGGATAAACCAGTACGGCTGAGGTCTCAGTATGGGTATCGAGATAACGGCAGAGTTCATCCCATTCCCCTTCGGCAAGACAGCGCTGGTCTTTCCAAGCTGAAAACCAGGACAAATACGGACTGCGATTGTAAATCTGGCATTGAACATCAGTCAGGCGCGATTGATAGAGACCATAGACTTTCTTCTCATGCCAGCTGCTCAGACAGCCAGAAATAGTGGAATTCGGGTAATTGGGGCACTGTTCGGAAGTACAGACTCCATTTCCGCCCGCCACGCAGAACGGCATGTCCAGAACGGTTGTTCCAGGCATTTTCTGGATGTTTTTTAAAAGAGTTTGTGACGACTCTAGAAGCGGCGGTTGCATCAGCAGCGGCTCAAGAAGCCAGGTTAGCTCGACTGCTGCGATCAGAACAAAGCTTAGCAATACGGTTCTCGAGAAACGCCGATGAACTTTATGATTCCACTGGATCCTGATCCAGCCCGAAATTTCTGGCCAGGCCAGCACAATCATCACGGCGGCGAAATACGGCAGGAAATGTCCCCAACGTGAGGCCACACGGAAGAAAGTCATGAAGGGGATCAGCGTCCGAACCGGCCAATGGACCAAAGGAAAGGGACCAAAACCAAAATAGGCAATCGCAAGAAGCGTCAAAAATACAAAGGGCCCGATGACTTTGATTCCGGGTCCGCCTTTTTTACGCCTTAACAGATAAGCCCCGAGCAAAGCCGGGAGCCAGTAAACCCAACCAATCGTCACAACTGTTTCGGGTTTATTGATCGGAGGCCACCCGAGAGACATCCCGGACCACTCCAAGATCCGTTCCAGCCAAAGCGGGCGGATTACGTTCAAGGGATTGGCCCACCAACTCATCGGTTGGGGAATCGTGCCCAACTTTCTCATCTCGGTGACGAGCGGAATAAACCAGCGCAACTCAAAGCTGATCCAGATCATGCAAAGAACGAGTGGCAAAACAGCATCACGCCAACGCCCCTCAATCAGAATTTCAGGCAGAATTTCAGATCGCCTCTTTCGCTGCCAGGCATAAGGCAGAAGCGCCAGCATGAAGCCACGCACTACGACCCATTCCAGAGCCATCGGGCCCCAAAAATATCCAGGCGAACCCAGCACCGCGACCAGGAGGAATATTCGCCAAAGTTCGAGGTTCCAGGACCATTTCTGATGCCGGATAAACCGCTGCCAGATCCAGGCATCCAGAAAAATACTGATGATCGCCCAGTGCTGGGACAGGTATTCAACGTGATACCAGGTGGCAAAATGCCGCGGCACATGAAAGGTGACGAAGAATGCAGAAAGCATCCAGGCCGGAAGCCGCTGAAGGCCCATTTTTGAAAGGATGAAACCCACACTCAAATATGACAGCAGGAGTGCCGCGAGATAATAGATCCAGATGAACGGAAACTCTTTCCATTGCCAGAAGTACGCGCCCAGCCAGTCCCGCTCAATGGACCAGGAAAAGAACGGAATCGACATTCCAAAAGGAGCCATGAACAAATCAGAGCTGAACTCCGGCTTTCCGAAACGAAAAAGATTGTCTGCCATTGCGCGGCGACTCATGTCCCAGCAAAAATCCTCGAGATAACCCGGGCCCATATTCAGAGGACGGACCCAGTACCAATAGATCAGAACAAAAATCAGGCCCGTCAGGAATGGTAAAAGTGAACCAATCAATCCTCGAATTGCCAAGCTTCTCGAGCTCAAGTAATCTCTCCTCTGGAAGGTCCGTAGATGAACAATCTGAAAAGCAGTTTAAGACGGCGCTGGATTCAAAGCGACCTAAAAGTCAAATTGCTCAGCATCCTGCTTGGACTGATCCCGGTGGGAATTGCGCTTTGGGTCTGGTTATCACCACTGGCTTTTGTTCCGGTGCCCTGGCCTGATGACTCAGCCTTCTATTTCGTCGGACGCGACTTTTTTCAGTGGCCCCCCCGCTGGGTAATGATTCCTCAAGCTCCGTTTGAACCCTCCTATCGGATTTTCAATTTCAATACGATGCCTCTTTACCCGATTCTGATCGGATTGGGTCGCTTCGTTGGAATCGATGGAAGTTTTGGAATTAAATTCTGGCCACTTTGTGCCTGGGCTTTGACGGGCTCCCTCCTTTCTGTTGTGCTTTTTCGTTCAGGTCTTCCTATTCTCATTTCGGCACTCCTTGGGCTTGCGGTCGGTCTGGATCCGATCCTTCGTTGGGCCTCGGTCCTGGTGCGGCCCGAATCTTTGATTGGTCTGATCGGGATGGCGTTGGTCCTGGGTCTGGCTTTAGGTATTCCTGCAAAATTCAGAACCAAAGGACTCTGGGATCCCGTCGCAGCCCTTCTGGCTTTGGCCGCTTATTCACATTTCAACGCCATTCATCTGCTTTTTCCGGTAATTGTTTTCCATTTCCTGGAACCCCTCCGTCTTTTTGCCATTGCCTGGCGCACGGCGCTCTACCTGCTACCCTGGCTGGTCCTTGTCCTGTGGCATTGGGGCTTGTTCGTTCATCAGATGACTACCCAGTGGACGCGACTGGCGGTTGCCAACAATTGGCTCGATTCAATCGCCTCGGCAATCAACGGCCTGCTTCAGAACCTTGGCAGTCCGGAAGCCTGGCCCGCTCAGATTTACTTGCTGGGAATGGGCCTCTGGCTCCTGATTTTTTGCGCGGCGGTTTTTGCTCTTTGCGATTTGTATCTGGCCTTCTGGAAACCAGAGCGCAGAACAACGCGGCGTCTCGCTCCAGCAGCAACCTGGGTGCTCAGCTCAGTCTGGCTCTGGCATACCAAGCCTGAAGTCTGGTTCGTCTATTACATCCATATTGCCCTTTGGTGCTTCGCGGGCCTTGTACTGCTGGAAGCATGGCGAAACCGGAAACAGTTTTTCGGAAAATTCACCTTTGCCGCAGGAGCCCTCCTCCTTGTCACGCTCACCTCCGTTTCCGGCTATGTCGACGGCGTGCAGTTTATAAAATTGCGCTCGTCTTCTTCCTGGAACAGGGACACCTACCACGAATTCATCAGCTGCATCGATCAGCGGCTCGAAGAGGAATGGCGGCGCGTTCGTGCAATATTGCCCGACAGAACTTTCACAGTCTGGAACCCGACTTTTCCCGATGTGACGGTCGAGCTTTCACGCAGACATCCCGACTGGGAGTTCACCCGCACGAACGACTTTTCAGAAAGAAGCCAGTTGGCTTTGCAGCACGGGCGGGACGTGGACGCAGTCGTCGTCTCGGAAACCCTGCAATGGCAGGAGCGCGACATTTCCGGTCCCCTTGAAGAGCATCCTGAGATCAGTTCCGTCTGGATGAACTGGGGTGGCTATTTTCTGAAGACGTTGTGGACCGAAAAAGGATGGAAGCCGGTACGTTATTTATGCCAGAGAGGCCGCTGGCAGGCCTTCATGTTCATGAACGCACCCAGACCAAGGCTCTCCACTCATTCAGCTCCCGGCGAACAGGAGTAAATCCCAGCAATTCTGAGAAGCGCGCTGAAACGGCTTCGAGATCTTTTTCGATCAGGCCAGAAAGAATCAAGACGCCCTTGGGGCTAAGCCGGTTCACGAGTTCCTCTGAAAATTGCAGGAGAACTGGTTTAAGGATATTTGCGATCACCATTCCAAATGGCCCGTTAGCACCGTCCAGAGTGGTCTGAAAAGTAATCTGAGTTTCCAACTGGTTCAAACGCGCATTATCAAGCGCATTGTCAATCGCGAGAGTATCAATCTCCACAGCGGTGACTTTGGCACCCAGCTTGGCTGCCGCAATCGCGAGAATTCCAGATCCGCTGCCGAAGTCCAGAACCCCTGGCCAGGCGCGTGGTACCGCCAACCAGCAATCCGCAATTGCCCCAAGACATAGCTGGGTGGTCTCATGGGTTCCGGTTCCGAAACCCGCACCTGGATTGATTCGCAAAACACTCACGTCCGGATTTACGGGCACGCTCGACCAAGGTGGCAATATCCTCCAGAACGGAGGCACCACTATGCCATCAGGCGTGTTCAGAAAGGACGCTTTCCATTTAGCATCCCAATCTTCGGGTCTCTGTTCGGTAATCCCCCCGATGACGAGACGCTCAATTCCGCTCAAGATCTCTGCTGCGCCGCGGGCATGGTCCTCAGAATCAAAATAGAGCTCCGCGGTAGTTTCTTTCTGAGATTCAATCCAATCACGTTCACGGGGTGCTTCTGCCGCATCCACCGTCCACGACTCGGTTTCCAGACCCTGCTCCGAAGCTTCCTCCGTAAGCATGGTGCCTTCATGAACCCCCAGCAAGCCTGCATGAGTAAAATTCTGCCAGATCCAGTCGAACATTTCCTCGCGACTCAGCCTTTTATGATTGACCGATAAATCACGGGGTACCGTCACCTGAAGGCGAAAGGTCGAACTCACTTTTTACACCGGAGGCTGAGAATGCTCACCGCCACCGCCAGCGCCGCCGCCAGTGTCACCACCGGAATTGCCGCCAGCACCTGAGTCGCCCGATCCGCCATGGCCACCATGATTACCGGAGTCCTTGGGACTGATCACTCCGGACCCTTCCTGACCCGGTCCTTGAGGTCCCCCAAAGTCTTTGCGATTATCTCTGCGAAATCGTCCGCCCCGTCGACCTCGGCGCTTGCGCGCATTGCGATCGCGGTCCTGATCACGGTCCCGGTTACGATCGCCTGGTTTACCGCCCGCCCCCCGGCCAGGCGCTGCAGCATTCGGACCACCAGCTGCTCCATGATATTTCGCCAGAGCCGCGTCCTGTGCTGCTTGCGCCCGCAGAAAAGCCAGTCTGTCCTCTTCGGTCATGTCATGATCCGGCTCCATGCGAGGCTGGATCACCATATTTCCTGGAGAAGTTTCTCCTTCAGGTCCTGGGCCTGCCTCTCGCGCGTGTTCGACTTCGCTTGGACGAACCGGCAGCGGTAACGGATGAGCCAGAGGTGTGATCACACCTCTTGTGACCGGCTTTTCAGGTTTTTCGGGTTGACCCGCAATAACCGGTTGAATGATCACTCGAGCTTTCGGTTGACGCTGCTGTTCACGATCGCGACCACCCCGGTCTCGGCCTCCGCGGCCACGATCCCGCTGTTCACGATGATCCGAGCGGTGATCGGAACCTTGCTCGCGGCTCTTCTCTGAGCGCGGGCCCTTGTCACCGACCACTTCAAACTGCTCGATATGAAACTCCGCTGCAGCCTGCAGATAGATTTGCTTGCGATAGCGGCGCTCCATATGATCCAGGGTTTCGCGCTCGTCAATGGCGAGCGTATCAATGACATCCGGATGAGCCTGGACCAGAATTTTACCGATGTCCTTTTCGATTCCTTCACGTTCCAGTTCGCGGAGCACCTCATAAGCAACCGTCTGTTTGCTCTTGATGTATCCCTTGCCCTCACAAACCGTACAGGACTCACAAAGCGTGCGGACCATCGTGTCCCGCGTTCGTTTGCGGGTCATCTCCACGAGTCCCAAATCAGAAATCTTCATGATCGTCGGACGTGCGCGATCTTTCTTCAGCGCCTCTTCGAGTGCCCGATAAACACGATGCTTATTTTCTTCCTTTTCCATATCGATCAAATCGAGAATGATGATTCCACCGGCATTTCTCAACCTGAGCTGGTAGGCGATCTCCTCGACGGCTTCGAGGTTCGTCTTCAAAATCGTGTCTTCAAGGTTTTTCTTTCCAACAAAGCGGCCGGTATTGACGTCAATCGCGACCAGAGCTTCAGCTTGATCGATCACGAGATAGCCGCCCGATTTCAGCCAGACCTTGCGTTCAAGAGCCCGGGCGAGTTCGGTCGAAATTCCATAAGCGTCAAAAACGGGGACGTCCCCGTGATAAAGATCGATCTTTTGACGAAGTGACGGCATGAAGTGCGCGACAAAGCGTTGAATTTCATTAAAGTGATAACGGGAATCGACTACGATCTTGTCGATATCCTCGGTCACCCAGTCACGAATGGCACGCAGAACCGGATTGAGATCCTCGTAAACCATGGCCGGCGCTGTCACTTCCGCGGCTTTTTCCCGGATTTCAGTCCAGAGACGTGCCAGGTAGTCGATATCCTGTTTGATGCGCTTTTCGGATTGTTGACGGCCGCTGGCCGTACGAACAATGAATCCCAGATTTTTGGGCCGGTAACGTTCAACATGCTCGCGCAGTTTGCGCCGTTCATCATCGCGTTCAATGCGGCGGGAAACCCCGACATGATCGATGGTGGGCATACAAACCAGGTGACGCCCCGGAAGGCTGATGTGACAGGTGAGTCGTGCCCCCTTGGTGGCAATGGGCTCTTTGGCAACCTGAACGAGGACTTCCTGACCTTCCTTTAAAAGATCCTGGATATTGACTTGGCCGCGAACCGAACGCTGAACCTTGGGCTTGATGCGGCGATCCCGAGAACGCGTTTCGCGGAATTCCGGGCGACGCCCTCCCTTTGAATCAACGGGTTGGACCGGACTGGTCGCTTGAGCTTGCGGCTGCGCTTCTGTTGGACGATCTGCGGGAATACCAGCTGTTTCGCCTTCACTCATCATGGAAGAACGATCCGAGCCAAGGTCACCACCGGTCTCGGCTACCTGTTCGACGTAATTTTCTGGGTAATCCGTTGAGGCGGCCTCAGTACCGGGAGCCGCTGCTGCATTTGGGCTGCGCTCCTTCCGGCGATAGCGCCCACCACGCCGTCCACGACGACCACGGCGAGATGCCCGATCACCCCCTTCACCTTCGGCTGAATCCTGACCTTCTCCGGCAGGAGAGACGTCTTTTGCTTCTTTAGATTCTTGGGATTCTTGGGATTCTCGAGATTCTGGCGACTGCTCGGGCGCGCTTGCTTCACGCTCGGGAGCAACAGTTCCTTCGGGAGTTCCTGATTTATCTTCAGGATCCTGTTCCATGCCAATGGGCCCATGGTCATCTTCATCTTCGGGATCTTCGTCGTCCTCTTCATCATCTGCATCATTCAGGAAATCCTGGGCAAGATTTTCTGCATCTTCTTTCTCTTGCCGGTCCCGATCAGCATCTGTAACGCTATCCGGAGCCTGTTCAGGTTCTGCTGAAACACTGCCCGAGGGCTCGTCCTGCACGGAGCCCGCAATTACTGCGGCAACTTGCACCACACCCTCTGCGCCGGATTCGGTATTCGGAGTGATCGTGCCTTCTGATCCTTCTGCCGTTTCCAACAAATCCTGAGTGCCTTCTTCTTCTTCCCAGATTTCCGAGTGCACAAAAACATCATCGACATACAGGAAGGCAGCTTTTTCCAGTCCGATATCGACAAAAGCCGCCTGCATGCCGGGGAGAACACGGGTCACTCTCCCTTTATAAATATTTCCTGCCACTCCCTTACCCGAGGGGCGCTCAATGACCATGTCCTGAATCTCGCCATTTTCCATCAGCGCGATCCGGGTTTCCGGTAGTGAAGCATTAATTATCAATTCTGTAGACATATCGACTCCCTATTGTTTTCCCAGCCAGCCGTCAGAGACGCCATCTGTTCAGCACGTTAGGGAAACTAAAGGCATCTGGTGACGCGAGAGGAGAAGAGAAGCCCGACAACCGGGCCCAGAATCAAACGATTTTCTGACTAAACGCTGCTCAAGAGTTCTGATCGAGTATGAAAACCCAGCGGCACCGGTGGCGCCTGTCCCGAGCTGCCAAAACCTGTTTGGCGAATGCTTTTCTAGCTGATCAAAAAAGGGCAACGTAAATGCTCCCAAAACCTTACCCACGGCAAATTTTCTTACGCCGATGGTTTCCAAAAACGAATTTTTTAATTTGGCGCTCGCTTTTTCCTGCGCCGAAACTTTCTCCCATAAGACCCCCATCACAAGGGCCGAAGGTGCTCGAGTCTTCTATTCAGTCCGAGACTCAATCCGAAAGGGCTGCAAAAGCCGCCCTTTATTCTTCCTATAGAACTATAGGTTCCCACTTGACACTTCAAGCAAAAAGTAAAAACTCAATGGTTTCTCAGGTATTTCCTTGATACAGTAGGCATTACATGGCGCATCAAACCGCATTTGCATCAGTCGGCTTAGCTATAGACCAGTTACTCAGTTCTCTGAAAAGCGGGGGGCTCGCGGTTCAAACACCTTCCGCATCCGGAAAGACCTTGCTGGAGAAAGAGGGGCTGGCGCGCATGATTGATCACACCCTTCTGAAACCAGACGCGACTGCCACTGATATCCGGAAGCTCTGTGAAGAAGCTTGTGCTTACAAATTTGCAACCGTCTGCGTGAATTCATCCTGGATTCCACTCGCTGCGGAACTTCTGCGTGACTCTCAGACCCAGCCCATTGCTGTTGTGGGATTTCCGCTGGGAGCCTGTCTGACGAGCGCCAAAGCTTTTGAAACAAAAGAAGCGATTCACCTCGGAGCCCGTGAAATTGATATGGTCCTTCAGATTGGCGCATTGAAAGATGGCAATCATGCCGCAGTTTTCGAGGATATCCAGCAGGTCGTCGCGGCAGCCGGTCCCATTCTTGTTAAAGTTATTTTGGAGACCGCCCTCTTGAGCCAGGAACAGAAGGTAGTCGCCTGTGCTCTAGCCAAGGCTGCGGGAGCCGCCTTCGTAAAAACCTCAACCGGGTTCGTGCCCGGAGGTGCCACCGTCGAAGATATTTCCCTCATGAGGCAGGTTGTAGGACCGACCCTGGGTGTGAAGGCTTCGGGTGGAATTCGATCCCATACGGATGCAATAAAAATGATTGAGGCAGGAGCAACCCGCATTGGAGCCTCCGCAAGCATCACCATTGTCACACAGACCGGCGCCGCCCAAGCGGGTCAATACTGAAAACCTTATCCATGAATACAATAAACAAAGACTCTGAAATTTCCCTTTTTGATCGCGTGATCTGGGTAGTTCTCGACGGCGTGGGGGCCGGAGAACTCCCAGACGCCAAACTCTATGGCGACCACGGCGCAAATACGCTCGGTAATCTTTCACGCGCCCTGAAAACGCAAACCGGACGCCGCCTCGCGCTCCCGAATATGCAGGCTTGGGGTCTGGGCTCAATCACCTCGGTCGAAGGAATTGAACCCAAGCACATCAGTTTCGGCGGCGAAGGCGCTTTCGGCCGCGCTCTCGAAAAGTCCCGAGGCAAAGATACTTCTTCCGGACACTGGGAAATGGCCGGACTCGTTGTCATGAAACCATTTGCAACCTTTCCCAACGGCTTCTCGCAGGAAATCGTGGACCGCTGGGTGAAAGAAAACAATCTTCCCGGCGTTCTGGGCAACAAGGCTGCCAGTGGCACGGAGATCATCGAAGAACTCGGGCGGGAGCACCTCGAAACGGGCAAACCCATCCTGTATACCAGCGCGGACAGTGTCTGGCAGGTGGCGGCCCACGAAGAATTCTTCGGGCTCGAGCGGCTCTACTCCATTTGCAGATCGGCCCGAAAAATCTGTGATGAACTGCAGATCGGGCGCGTGATTGCCCGGCCCTTCATCGGGAATCCAGCGGAAGGCAAACCCTTCAAGCGCACTTATCACCGCAAAGATCTGTCCCAGCCCCCTTACAGTCCGACGTATCTGGACAAGCTCGTCAGCAATGGAATCCCCACTTTGGGCATTGGCAAGATTTCCGCGATTTTTGCGGGTCATGGCGTGGTCGACAATATCGATACCGCTGGAAATGCGGATGGCCTTCGCGTGCTGATTGAACAGCTGAAGATCGTGAAACGCGGCCTGATCTTCTGCAACCTCATCGATTTTGACATGCTCTATGGGCATCGCCGGGATGTTAAGGGTTTTGCCGAAGCCCTGGAGGAGTTTGACCGCGCCATTCCTGAAATCAAAGCCCAGATGAACCAACGCGATCTTCTGATTCTGGTTGCTGATCACGGCAATGATCCCACTTTTCGGGGGACGGACCATACGCGAGAATTTGCTCCGATTCTTGCTTACTCGCCGGTTCAGCAGGCTAAAGGACCCATTGATCTGGGAACCCGGGATACTTTCGCCGATCTCGGCGCGACAGTTTGTGAGGCGCTCTTGGGCAAAACCGGTCCGACCGAACTTGCGGGACGATCCTTTTTAAATGAGTTTTTGGGTGGAGCTTTGAATGATTAGTCCAGTCTGGATCATCGAGAAAAAGAGAGACGGCAAAGAGCTGACTGGGGATGAAATCCGCGGCTTTGTTCAGGGTTTAAAAACCGGAGACACCACCGATTATCAGGCAACGGCTTTTCTGATGGCAGTTTATTTCAACGGCATGACGCTGCAGGAAACGGTCGCATTGACCGAAGCCATGCTCAACAGCGGAGAGCGCTACAAGCTTTCACATATTCCGGGAGCCAAGGTGGACAAGCATTCCACGGGTGGTGTCGGCGATAAGGTTTCCCTGATCCTCGCGCCACTGGCGGCAGCCTGTGGTCTGAAAGTTCCGATGATGTCCGGACGCGGCCTGGGCCATAGCGGGGGCACACTGGACAAACTCGAAGCCATTGCTGGTTTCACCGTGAACCTTTCGCAGGATCGTTTCGAAAAAATTCTCGCGGACACGGGTGTTGCCATGATTGGCCAGAGCGACAAAATCGCTCCGATTGACAAAAAGCTCTATGCCTTGCGAGATGTCACCGGAACCGTCGAATGCATCCCCCTGATTGTCGCCTCGATTCTTTCAAAGAAGCTTGCCGAGGGCACTGAGGCGCTGGTGCTGGACGTGAAAACCGGAAGTGGCGCCTTCATGAAGACACGCGATCAGGCCAAAAAGCTCGCAAAAACCCTTATTCAGGTCGCAAGGAAAATGGATCTCCCCTCCCGGGCGCTCGTCACCAACATGGGTCAACCGCTGGGCTTCGCTGTCGGAAACTCCCTGGAGGTTCTGGAATCCATTCAGATTCTGCGAAACGAGAAGCAGGGCGACCTGGGTTCCGCAGACCTCAAGGAACTTACAATCCAGCTCTGTGCCCATATGCTGGATGTTGGCAAGGCGGTAAAGAATCTGACTGAAGGCCGTGCGCTTGCGCGGAAGAAGCTGGCCAACGGGAGTGCCTGGAAGGTTTTCCAGGAAATGGTCAAAATCCAGGGCGGATCCCTGGAGCAGATTCACGATACGTCCCTCTTGCCTCTTGCGCCCAATGTTCTGCAGCTCAAGACCAAAAAGCGGGGCTACGTGAACACGATGGACACCGAAGTGATCGGCAAGATTCTGGTCGAGCTCGGTGGCGGACGCAAAAAGGCCTCCGACAAAGTCGATCCAGGTGTCGGCATGCTCTTTCACAAGAAGATGGGGGCACGAGTGCAACCCGGAGACACCTTGGTTACCCTCTACGCGGCAGACCGCACCAGCACTGACGAGATCGAGCAAATTCTGGATACGCTCGGTGGCGCCATTCACATTGGAGAACTTCGCAAACCCATTCCGAAATTGATTTTGGAAGTATTTTAAAAAGCACGGAGAGCTTTTCATATGATTCATCCCGGCGTTTATCAAAAGATCAGAGAAGCGGTGGAAGCCATCCAGGAGCGGACCCCCATCAAGCCGGAAGTCGGCGTGATTCTGGGATCCGGCCTGGGAAGTGTTGCCGAGCAGGTGACCGAAGGGGTCACGATCGCTTACAATGAAATCCCTCATTTTCATGGAACCAGCATTGAAGGGCATGCGGGCCGCATGGTGGTTGGCAAGTTCAAAGGTGTTCCGACGGTTTTTCTGCAGGGCCGCTTTCATCTTTATGAAGGTTACCCCATGGAAGACGTCGCCTTCCCGACCCGCGCCGTCTGCGGGCTGGGAATTCACACGATCGTCCTGACCAATGCGGCGGGAGGGGTCAATCCGAATTTCAAATCGGGCGATCTGATGCTGATTCAGGATCACTTGAATCTCATGGGCGACAACCCCCTGAAGGGACCCAATCTTGCGCAACTCGGTCCACGGTTCCCAGATTTGACCGAAGCCTATCACCGGGACTGTCTCAAGATTCTCGAAGACTGCGCCCAGGAAATCGGAATTCCGGTGAACAAGGGCATTTATGCCGGACTTCTCGGGCCCACGTACGAAACCCCTGCAGAAATCAGAATGTATCGAACGCTCGGGGCTGATGCGGTCGGAATGTCGACCGTGCCCGAAAGCATTGTCGCGAATCACCTCGGAGTGCGTGTTTGCGGAATCAGCTATATCTCCAATCTCGCCGCGGGGCTTTCGCCCGATAAACTCACGCACGAAGAAGTCATGCGGAACTCGAGTATCGGTGCCGGCAAACTATCCAGCCTTCTGCAACTCGCAATCCCGCGACTCACATTGAACCCAAAGACAAAGGGGGGCGTATGAAGAAAATGGCTCCTTCCATTCGCAAACTTTTTGACGCCGCCAAAAAAGCGCGTCTTCATTCCTACAGCCCCTACAGCAATTGCAAGGTGGGTGCTGCGATCCGCACGAAGTCCGGAAAAATCTACGGCGGTTGCAACGTGGAAAACTCCTCTTACGGCGGGGCCATCTGTGCTGAACGCGGAGCGATCCAGACAGCAGTTGCCGCCGAGGGTAAAATACAAATTCGGGAGCTTCTGGTCGTTACGGATGCGAACCCACCCTGGCCGCCCTGCGGTTTGTGCCGACAGATCATTTCGGAATTTGCCGCTCCTGATCTGACCGTTCACCTGATGAACCTCAAGGGTCAGCAGATATCCGTCGCTTTTGACGCCATCATGCCCCAGGCTTTCACTCCTGAACATTTGAACAAAGAATGAAAACCCAGGAACAGTGGATTATCAACGGCACCCTGCTCACGCAGGACCAAAAACGCCGCGCGCTCAAGGCAAACCTTCAGCTCATCAACGGGCACATTGTGGCGATCACAAAGCGCCTGCCCCGTCGATCTGGAAGAACGACAATCATTGACGCCTCTGGGCTTACGATTCTTCCAGGTTTTGTCCAGGCGCATGTTCATCTCTGCCAAACGCTGTTTCGCAATCAGGCGGATGACATGGAGCTGCTCGACTGGCTTTCCAAACGCATCTGGGTGATGGAAGGTGCGCACACTCCCGCGACGCTCCGGGCGAGCGCACGCCTGGGAATTCACGAACTTCTTTCATCCGGGACCACTTGTATTCTGGACATGGGAACTGTCCGCCACACGGATGCGATTTTCACGGCGGTGAAAGAATCCGGAATTCGAGCCAATGTCGGCAAGTGTCTGATGGATAACCCGAAGACCAATCCTCCATATCTTTGCGAGTCCACGAACTCAGCGATTCAGGAAGCCCTCTCACTGTTTGAGCATTGGAATGGTGCCGAAAACGACAGAATCCGAGCCTCGTTTGCTCCCCGCTTCGTTATTTCCTGCACCGATCAACTCCTTCGCGAAGTTGCGGATCTGGCGAAAGCTCAGAATGCGTTGATTCACACGCACGCGAGTGAGAACCGGAAAGAAATTGAGTTCGTTAAAAAGCTGGTCGGCACCGAGAATGTGGAATACCTCCATAAAATCGGAATGACCTCTCCACGTCTCGTTCTCGCTCACTGCATCTGGCTTAATAAAAAAGAAAAACTCATCCTGAAGAAAACCGGCACCCATACAGTTCACTGTCCCAGCTCAAACATGAAGCTCGCCTCAGGCTTCATGCCGGCCCAGGAACTTCGCAGCATGGGAATCAACGTTGCGCTCGGGGCGGATGGCGCTCCCTGCAATAACAATCTCGACATGTTTAGAGAAATGCGCCTGGCCGCGCTCATTCACAAACCTTCAGGCGGGCCCAAAACGCTGCGCGCGCAGGAAGTGCTCGACATGGCCACACGCGATGGCGCAAAGGCTCTGAGCTGGTTTGACGACATCGGTTCGATCGAAGTCGGCAAGAAGGCCGACCTGATTGCGCTTGATCTGCAAAAGCCCAGCAACACTGTTCCTGCCGGTTCGGAAACGAATTCCGAGATGCTGGCCTCCTCCGTTGTCTATTCCGCACAATCCTCCGATGTGAAGTGGGCCATGGTGGATGGAACCGTTGTCGCACAGAACGGAAAAGTGCTCGCGATTCCGGCAAAACAGCTCATGCGGGATGTCCGGCAGGCGCAGCTTGCGATTCGAAAGACAATTGATTACGATTCGTCCACAGATATAGGCCAGAGAGGCGAGATCACCCGATCCTCTGCCGCTAAAGCTGATTGAATGTTCGACAACACAATGGGTATGGCCAGAAGCCCTGCAACAATATACCTCGACACTTTCTCGTAATTATTATTTGTTTTCATATTTGTTCCTCATTTTAATATTGCTGCTGCCGGCTCGAAGTGTGGCATCTCTGAAACCGGTAAGGTCATTACTTTTCCGCCCCGAGACAGAACCAATTCCGCAAGATCATCAAGTACATCATCCTCAACACCCGTTTTCTGCGAATGCAGTCGCAAAGGTGTGTTCTTGAAACTGCCCCAGAGGTTCAGATCGTGTGCCACCATCAGTTTTCGGATTTGTCCCTGGTATGCAGCATGAATGATCTTTGTAAGCTCAGTCGTAGCGAGACCGCGAGGTTCAGCGTCATTATATTCATGGAGTATGCGATCTTTGGCCGACTCAAAGAGACGCCCGAGAATTTCAGTGGATTTGGTCTGTAATTCCTGAGGGCTCCAACCGGCGGGATTCCCCGTAATAAACTCTGTCAAGAGATCCGGATCACGGTTGACGCTGCGATACACGGGGATATGTGCTTTGACTCCGACAACAATGACGGGATGACGATTCTTTCCGATGAAAGCGCGGATTTCTTTTTCGGCACTACTAAAGAATGCCAGCAAGTCCTTTTTCTTCGTATCCTGGACCGACCGCTTCATTCGTGCGCCCCGCGAAATACGTTCATCGGGCAGAATCTCCTGCCTGGTCACCTCATGTACCAGCTTGATGCCAGATGCTGAACCACTGAAGAGACGCACCGAACGCGAATCCAGGCCCAAAAGATAGAACTGCGGATCTCTCTGCACCCAATAAAGAATCGGCTTGATATGAAAGCTGTCAGCCACTACACAACGATCCTGCAGATCCATCGGGATACGGAGGATCTGAGTCGACCCGTCCCCGTGAAAGATCGCCAAGGAAGCTCTTCCGTTGCCAAGCAGCTCCTCAATGTCCACCTTCCAGAGTGCGGCCAGAATTTCCCTTGCTTTGCTTTTGGCCATGAGAGAATCCAGCTGCTGCTCGGCATCTTTCAGCAAGTGAACCCAGCGCACCCCATAAGAGCGATGGGAATACTGAGAGGGCGCTCTCGAAATATAGATCGTGATCCTCGGTTTGACAGAGCTTTCGTTGCGAATGAGTGTCATGACATTCTCCTTTGCTTGCGTTTTCATGTCTGGGAGTATGGCGACATTTTATATATTAATAAAATCGATAATAGTTTATCACTACTTCGATAAAAACGAACCACAGGAGTCTCGAATGCAGCCCTGGTTGAACTACCACCACTTGTATTATTTCAAGGTGATCGCCTCCGAAGGAGGAATCGCCAAAGCCGCCAAGAAGCTCCGACTCGGACAGCCGGCACTGAGCGCCCAACTGAAAAATCTGGAAAATTCGATCGGTGTGAAACTTTTTGAAAGAAAGCCGCGGCAGCTCATTTTGACGGATTCGGGCCGGATTGCCCTGGAATACGCGAATGAAATTTTTAAAACTGGTTCCGAAATGATCGAGGTACTCCAGGACCGTCTGGTACCCAGCCGGATTCATGTGGCCATCGGAGCGCTCGACAGCATTCCGAAACACCTTGTTCTTGAACTCGTCAAAGCCTGCTATCGAGTTGCGAACTGCACCGTTTCTATTTTGGAAGGAAAGAGCGACGAACTCCTTAAAGAACTCTCGCTTCACCGAATTGACCTTGTCTTGTCAAACCACGTCCCCGTTCACCGGGACAACCTGAAGCTCACTGTGAAAAAAATGACCGAGATTCCCGTGGTCATCTGCGGGACCAGAAAATTTCTTCCACTCAGAAAGACTGCCCCCCAATCCCTTTCTGGCGTACCCATGATCCTTCCTACGATCCACAGCAAGCTTCGGCAGGACCTCGAAAATTATTTCCTGAATCGCGGAATTATCGTCAACTGCATAGCGGAGTCCCAGGATATTTCAACCCAGAAGGTGCTTGGAATCGACGGCCTGGGATTGATTGCCGCGCCACTTGCGGCGATCCATAAGCATATTGCACAAAAAGCCCTTTTTGAAATCACCCGGCCATCAGACGTTTTTGAGGAAATCTTCCTGTTGAGCGCCCAACGAAAAATCGAGAACCCTGTTTCGAGTCGGGTCATGAAGCAATTCAAATTGTAGCTGAATTTATAACCCTTTAATTTCAGCTACATGTGACCGCTGCACACTTTGTTGACTACTTTTGTCAATTACCATAAGAACTTAGCTGATGTTCGCAAGTCGACACCCACTCCCCTCTGCGGCACTGATTCTTGCCTTTGTGACCGCGTGCTGGGGTTTTCCACTTCCGTCTTCTGCTGAAGACAGTGCAAGCACGCGCAAAATCGTGGACCTGAGTGTCGGCAAAGGTTTCGTGGGACGGAAGATTCAGCGCAAGTTGCTCGTCAGACAGATTCACGGGATCAACTGGGTCGAAGCCAAGATCCGGCTCCTGGATTCGGTGCCCGGTCTGCGAGCCATCGGCCTGCAGCTCGGAACGCAGCAAACCGAAGAGATCACGAAGAACACACTATGCCGAACCGCACCCTCCATCGCCGGTAGAATCTATTGCAGCACAGCTGATTCTGACCTCCAGGGCGGACCGCAGTACACGGCGCTTTACGCGGGAATTCAGACTGAGCTGATTGAAATGGCAACTCTCGAGCCGCGCCCGCTGCGAATCTATGTCGGAACGGGATATTCGCAAATACAATCCACGACAATCCCGTCCAATGGTACACCCTATACCTCGGTCGAAATCGTGTATGAGAGTCGCCGCCAATTTACAGCAAAAGCAGCCCTGTATATCAGTCCGATTGATGAAACCAGCTCCCTTGGAATCGCGATGCCGGGATTGTCCGTCAGCTATTATTTTTAGTCCCAAAATCCGGATTCAGAAAATCCAGCTTCTCTTTGAGTTGTTTCTCAAATCCGACTTCTTTTGGTTTGTAAAAATGGGTCCCAAGAAGCGGCTCCGGCAAATGCGTCTGCCCCGCCCGGGCTCCAGACTGGGCGTGAGCATAGCGATAATTTTTCCCGTAGCCCTCACTCTTCATCAGACCGGTGACGGCATTACGGATATGCATCGGTACGGGAAGCGCACCCGTTGCCCGGACCTCGGCGATCGCCTGGTTAATTCCTTCATAGCTCGCGTTGCTTTTGGGCGCGAGTGCAAGATAGGTCACGGCTTGACCGAGGTTGATCCGGGCTTCCGGCATTCCAACAAAATCGACGGCTTCTTTGGCAGCAATGGCCACCATGAGACCGCGCGGATCGGCATTACCCACATCTTCAGAAGCCAGAATCACCAGCCTTCTTGCGATAAAGAGAGGGTCTTCTCCTCCTTCGAGCATGCGGGCGAGGTAATAAAGGCCGGCATGGGGATCGCTGTCCCGGATGCTTTTTATAAATGCGGAAATGACATTGTAATGCTCTTCTCCGGATTTATCGTAGGGAATGGGCTGCCGCTCCAATGCGGACTCAAGAGCGGCTTTTACCTGCTCAAGATCGAGTGCTCCGGGACTGGTGCCCGCGTAGAGGGAAACACTTTCCAGGGCCGTCAGAGCCCTGCGGGCATCACCCTCGGCAGTGGAAGCAAGCCAAAGTATCGCTTCATCGGTCAAAGTCAAAAAGCCGCCCAAGCCACGTTCGGGATCTTGCAAGGCTTTGTGGATCACCTTGGCCAAAGCCTCAGCCTCCAGACGCTCCAACCGGATGACCCGAGTTCTGGAAAGCAAGGCAGAATTCAGTTCAAACGAAGGGTTTTCGGTCGTCGCCCCGATCAGCGTCAGTGTGCCGTCTTCAACATGCGGAAGAAGAGCATCCTGCTGGGATTTGTTGAACCGGTGGATTTCGTCTACAAAAAGTATCGTTTTACGCCGGCTTAAGCGCCTGGACTGCTTCGCTTTTTCAACTACTTCCTTGATGTCTTTGACACCCGCGAGAACAGCACTGAGAGATTCGAAGTTGGACTGGGTGCGAGAGGCAATGATCCGGGACAAGGTCGTTTTCCCACAGCCCGGCGGCCCCCAAAGGATCAACGAAGGTACCCGATCCGTTTCAATCCACTGCCGAAGTGGCTTGCCTGCCCCTAGTACGCGCTCTTGCCCAACAAAATCGTCCAGTTCGCGTGGACGCATTCGATGCGCCAGAGGCCCAGCCATAGGTCCGGAAATTCCCGAGCTTTCGGAACGCTCGGCAATGTCAAAGAGGTCGTCAGAATTAGAGTCGTTTCCCATAAAGGCCTAGTGTGCTATTAGCACAATTTAAATGAAGATCACCACTTCGCAAAACAAGCGCCTTAAAATCAGGAATATTGGCATCGTAGTTCGGCATCATCAGCCTCTGGCCGATGCGTTTGCCATGGATCTGGCTCAGTTCATACTTTCGCGGGGTTACAGGGTTCTTCTCGCAGACGAGAGCCTCTCGGCTGTAGCGGCGCTGAAGCAGTCCTTCGGGTCCAAGATCAAGGTCGTTGCTAAAGGACGCCTTCCAGAACTGGTCGATCTCGTGATCGTTCTGGGTGGCGACGGAACTTTCCTGAGCATTGCCCGGCTCATGCACTCCCACAGCATTCCCATTTTTGGAATCAACATGGGACAACTCGGTTTTCTGACTGAAATCAAAAAAGCGGAAGCAATCGGACTTTTGGGCGACCTTATGTCCGGCTCCCCGGCCAAAATCAGTTACCGCAGCCTTCTGGAAGTGACCCTGAAGCGGAAGAACAAAACAATTTTCAGCGGCCCGGTGGTAAACGATACTGTCATTTCCAAAGGCGCCATTGCCCGCATCATCGGCCTGAGCGTTCTCGTGAATGGTCACTGGGTTCACGATGTCCGGGCCGATGGAATCATCGTTGCGACCCCGACGGGCTCGACTGCCTACTCCCTGGCTGCCGGCGGCCCGATTATTGAACCCTCACTGAACGCAATTGTCATGAGCCCGATCTGTCCACACAGCCTGACTCAGAGACCTCTGGTCATTTCCGGAGATTCTGAAATTCAGATCCTTCTGAAAGATCGGCCGGGGCACGTGCTTTTGACACTCGACGGGCAGGATGCGATCGATATGAAAGAAGACGATGTTGTGACTGTACGCCGCTTCCGAAAACACCAGCTGCAGCTCATCTCCTCTCCATCGCGCGATTTTTACAGCATCCTGAGGGAAAAACTCAATTTCGGCATGAGGAATTGAATGCTTCAGACACTGAACATCAAGAATATTGCGATCATCGACTCCGCTGAAATCACCTTCAAAGAGGGATTGAATATTCTCTCGGGCGAAACCGGCGCTGGCAAGTCAATCGTGATCGAGGCGATCTCACTCCTGCTCGGCAGTCGCGCAAAAGCGGAGCTGGTCCGGAGCGGTTGTGAAGAAGCAGTGATTGAAGGACTCTTCGATATTTCCAATATGTCCTGGATGCCGACGCGCCTCGAGAAGCTCGGAATTGACAACAGCGGGTCCGAACTCCTGATCAAGCGCACGATTCACCAGAGCGGCAAGCACCGGATTCACGTGAATGGCCAGCTGGCCACTCTCGCAATTCTCCAGGAGCTTTGCGAAGGGTTAGTGGATCTCTGTGGTCAGCACGAGCATCAATCTCTGACCAAACCTCTAATTCAGCTCGGATTGCTCGACCAATACGGAGAACACCAGGACCAGGCTTTGAAGGTTGCCAAAGCAGTCAGCCAGCTCCGGGCACTGCGGGACGAACAATATTCAATTCAAAAATCCGAAGCGGAACGCGAGAAGCGTCTGGATTTTCTTAAATTCCAGATTGAAGAACTCAAGACGGCCAATCTTCGGGAAGGCGAAGACGAGGTCCTACTCCGCGAGAAACAACTCCTGCAATCAGCGGAAACCCGGCTCCAAAATGCCGAAGCGGCCCGGCAGGCGCTTGAAGCGGACGGGGATGGCGCACTCAACCTGCTACGCGCAGCGCAAACCAAAGCGCGCAGTCTCCGGCAGCTGGACGAACACTCAAGTCACATCGCCGAGGCTCTGGAGCGCGCAACCGCCGAAGCCGAAGATGCGACCATTGCCCTCAACCGTTACCTCGGTTCCGTCGATTTGAATTCGGAGTTGCTGGTAGAAATCCAGGAACGCCTTTCCATGATCGCTGACTTCAGGCGCAAATACGGTGCAACGATTCCAGAGATGCTCAATACGCTTGCCCGCCTGGATGAAGAGTTTAGTTCTTTGAACCAGGCGGAAGTCCGGCTGCAGAATCTTGATCAGGAAATTAGTTCTCTGCGAACTGAACTGATTAAAAGCGGGAAGAAACTTTCACAAGCGCGAACCAAGGCAGCAGAACAGCTCTCAGACGCTGTCACAAAGGAACTGAAAGATTTGAAAATGGCGGATGCCCGCTTTCATGTAGAACTCAACACTCTGGAGAAAGTCGATGACTGGACCTCGTCCGGCGCCGATCAGATTCAATTTACTATCCAAACGAATCGCGGTGAACCCGCACGCCCGCTGGGCAAAATTGCATCCGGCGGTGAACTTTCGCGCCTGATGCTGGCGGTCCGCCGGATTATTTCGGATCACGGGAATATCGGGGTGTATCTTTTTGATGAAGTCGATGCAGGCATTGGCGGCCAGGTTGCTTTTGAAGTGGGTAAAAAGCTCAAGTCAGTGGCCAAAAACAATCAAGTTCTCTGCATTACTCATTTGCCTCAGGTTGCTTCCTTTGCCGACCACCACCTGATTGTGCGCAAAGACACAAAGGGGTCTCGCACGATGACTGAGGTGCTGCCCCTGGGAAAAACTGAACGCAAGGAAGAGCTTGCGCGAATGCTCGGCGGGCCACAGCTCACAAAGAAGAGTCTCGAGAATGCGTCCGAGCTTCTTGAGTTGGCGCGAATATAAGGCAATTCTCGCAGCAGGACCTAATTTGCTTCACGAATTTCATAAAGCTCAACAACGGGCTCTGAGTGTCGGAGTGTAAGACGCTCCTGCGGAAGCGTCTCCCAGCCGGAGACATCTGATGCAGAGCCCTTCAGTACACCCTTAATCACCAAAATCTGATCAAAGCTGTTGATATCAATTCCGCTGGCAGTTTCGGCATAGAAGTCACAGATATCCTGATCCCAGTGCATTTTTGAATAATAATTCAAGACGGCAACCGAGGGAACAATGTAGGTGATACATAGAACTCTTGACCGAGGAGACAAGAGTCCGGTCTCTTTCGCGGATTTCAGAAATTTCTTTACACCCGGGAAATCGGCTGCGGTCGGCGGTAGAAGTGCAGCGGTTTGTGAAAACCTGAAAGGACCGCTTAAAAAAATCGCAATCAAAAAAAACAGAACCACTGAGCGAAACTGAATGACCTTCTCGATCGCGAACGGAAACAGAAGCAGCGTTGCCGGAATGAGAATGGACAAGTAACGGAATACAGCCACATTCATGACCAGGAAAAATACTGTCAGGAGCAATAGCACCGAAAGCAGGAAACCCTCATAACGCGGCTTGAGCTTGTTCATCCAGAGATACGGAGCAATCCAGACCAAAGCCAGAATGAAAACCGCTCCGGTCGCAGAGATCCAAGATCTGAGGAACTCATCTTCACCTTCGAAAATCCACAAAACATTGGTCCTGTATTGCCACTGATAAACTAAAAAGCCCGCAAGAGTCAGCTGCGAAAGAATAATAAGCCCAGTCCTCTGCCAGGAATGAAAAAGCTTGAATATATTGATTCCAAATATTCTCAAACTCATCACCAAAGCTGCAAGAAACGGAAGAGCAAGATAGTGAACAAACCCAAGGGCTGCGGCACTTGCGATAAATATCCATTCGTCAGTCCATTTTGCAGTTCGCTCAAAAAAGATCTTGCGCGCAGTATACAAGATCACCGTCATCAGAAAAACCAGCAGTGAATAGGGTCTGCAAAAAGTGGATATTATGGAAAGAAGAGGATGGCTCAAAATAAATAGAGCGCTTGCGGCAACCGTTAACCTCGAGAACCTGGATCGCGAATAATAGAAAACCAGGCAAGCGGTGGCGCCACCAAAAATAAGAGCCGGAAAGCGAATCCAGTAGTCATTATTCTGCGGAATAATATAAGCATACAGCTTCAGAATTCCATAAAACAGCAGCTGTTGCGTGTCGTGCGTTACGCCGACAAACAGGTCTCGCCAGGAGGAAAATGCTAGTTCCCAGGACAGAATTTCGTCAAAGTTCATGGACGACGCAATCAGCTGATACCGGTTGATCAGAAAAAAGAACGTCAGAAACAGAATATACTCAAGAACAGCAACTACAGTGTTCCACCTCTCCCTCACAAATCAACCTCCGAGCGGCTCTCGGTGCGGAGCCGCCCCGGCGTCAACATCCCAGAGCAAATAGGATTTGTGAATTCGCGGATACCCCAGATTGTAATAGTGACCGGTATTCACAGCGCTTTCAATTTCCTGTTCATCCAAGTCATGGCAATGCCCCAAAACCACAAGCGCATAACCTTCGGAGATTTTTTCCTCCGCAAAAGCATGAAAAATCCGGCGCAGTCGCTTGCGACGCGAAGGAGAGAGCTGATCTGACAATATTGGTTTTCGGACTTTGCCGTAACTGCTCGATTTTTTGCCGATGAACCCAACTAATTTTTCCGGCATGACTTCAATAGCCGCCTTTAAAGCCAGACTTCTGAAAGCACCCCGCAGCAGACGATAACCATAATCTTCGCGGTCCACCAGGTCTCCATGAGCGACGTAAATTTTCCTGCCTGCGACCTCCAACTGAAGCTCGCTCGAATGCACGTGAACGTTCTTCATCCCTCTGAAAGTCTGCTTCATCAGGAAGTCGTGATTTCCCTCAATGTAATGAGTCACCGCTCCGCGAACGCCGACCTCGCGCAGGGCCTCCAGAAATTCAGAATATTCACGACTGAAGCTTTCTTTGGAACCAATGAACAGATCAAAAATATCACCCGCCAGAACGAGCACGTCCCCGGGCTGCAGGTGATCCCGGAGCAAGTTCAGCAAAATTTTATAGAGAGGATCAGAAACTCCCTCGATGTGCAGGTCCGAGAGGAAATGAATTTTCATAACTTGGGATAACGAGCTTAGAACTTTTGATCAAGGATTTTTCCGCGAGGGCGGCCATCGCGGGCGGCTTCACGGAGCTGAATGAACTCTTCGCCCGTGAATTGCCGGACAACGGCACCACGGCCATCTTTTAATACCACTTTGAGCCCCGGACCCTGTCCTGTAACGGAGGCGCTGAGTCCGTTAGCGCGATTTTGTTCATCGGTTTGAAAAGCGGAGATGGCGTCGACAACCTTTTGCTCGGTGACCTGATAGGTTGGCTTCTCTTCTTCTTTCTTTTTGGAGTCCTTCTGCTGCTTGCGACCCTGATTGTCATCATGGCGATCGGGACGGTCGCGGACCGTTTCAAGCGTGCGAATCGGGGTTTGAATGAAACCGAGTTTCACTTGGACTTCCTCCACCTTACTGATCGGAAGAGCGTCTGGAATCTTTAATTCTCTCACGCCGCGCCGCAACACAAAAACCCCCAGGAGCTCGGCACTCCTGGGGGGGGCTTAAGTGAACCTAAAGACCCAATGTCTGTAGATTCGGGCGCATTTGTTACAGCCGGCCGTTTTACAGGAGTTTCAAGGCACCCATGGGGGCGCTATTGGCCTGTGCCAATACCGAGATACCAGCTGACTGCAGGATGTTGCCACGGACAAGTTCCGAGGTCTCCGCCGCGATGTCCGTATCAGCGATACGGGACCGGGCTTGTGACAGGTTCTCTTTGGCAATACCCAAGTTATTGACCGTTGCGTGCAGTTTGTTCTGCATTGCACCTAGACGTGCACGTGAATTAAACACCCTGCCGATTGCATCGTCGACTTTGTCGATCGCCTCACGAGCGCCATCGATTGTCGAATAATCCATGCCATCAATGCCGAGTGCTTGGGCACGAACATCGTTTTCAGAGGTGTTGAATTGAATGCGATCCGCTTCATCATTTCGAGTGCCAACCTGGAACTCAAGAGTGTCCTTGCTGGATTGACCATTCAGAAGCGGCGTTCCGTTAAAAGTAGTGACATTCGCGATGCGATCCACTTCCTGCATCAAGCTTTGTACTTCCTGATTGATATAGCCTCGTTCTTTATCGCCAATCGTATCGGAAGCAGCCTGAACGCTGAGTTCACGCATGCGAATCATGATATTGCCGATTTCGCTAAGACCGCCCTCTGCAACCTGAGCAAAGGAGATACCATCGTTCGCATTCCGCTCAGCTTGGGTCATGGAACGGACCTGTGCGCGCAGATTTTCGCTGATGGATAATCCAGCGGCATCATCCCCGGCTTGAGTAATCCTCTGACCGGAGGATAAGCGCTGATAGACTTTCGACTGTTCTTCACTGGTACGAGTGAGCGAGCGGTTAGCAGAAATGGCAGCCATGTTTGTATTAATTCTTAAGCCCATACGATTTCTCCAATTTAGGACAAGGCCCCCCGTGAACGCAGTGCGTCATTTTTGGGGTAGTCTTTCCCGGTTAATGCCACGAACGAGGTTAATTCGTTCGAAGGCCGAGTTTTGATTTATAAAAACGTCTGTGTGTTGGAGTTCGCTACAGCTTCAGAGAAGATCTGGCCAACAAGCCCGATCTAAAAGAACCGCCTAGTGCAACAGCAAGGTACATTCGGCAGACGTCGTCAGATACTCTGGAGGCCCATCCTCCTTCGTGCCTGACAACCTACCTATCGGTGCACCGCGTAATTACTTGAGCATTGCGCTCCAGTATTAACAATTCGCTGAGTAAAATTCGGTCGACTCGAGATAAGTCTTTGAAGAATTTGAAGAATAAAAATAGCCAAGATTTTCTCATACAGTCCATTTTCAGAAGAAAATGGACCGTGGGGCGGAACTAAATCCGCCCCACGGCTGGTGTATGAGAAGAACAGAATTACCCGATCAGCTTGAGGGCGAGCGTGTTATTCTGATTGGCTTGACTGAGGACCGAAGTACCGGCTTGAGACAGAATGTTCTGTTTCGTGAGCTCCGCCGTTTCTGACGCCATATCGACATCATAGATCCGGCTGCGGGCTGCCGACAGGTTCTCGTCATAGATGTTCAGGTTGGCAACAGTGGCCTGCAACCTGTTCTGCAAGGCGCCCATTTCGGCGCGATTTGCAGAGAGCGTGCTGATCGCAGTATCAATCGCGGTCAGGTTGTTTTGAGCAGAAACCTTGTCTTTTACAGACATGGTGCCAATACCCAGATGTTCAGTTGTGACGTTGGTCTTGGACGGATCGTATTGGAACCGGTCCAAGGCAATATCATTGCCCACACCGACCTGGATTTCCAGGTTTTCGCCTTCGCCGTTCAACAGTTTGTGACCGTTGAATTCCGTCGATTTCGAAATGCGATCCACTTCAGAGTGAAGCTGTTGCACTTCCTTGTCGATGAAGCCGCGTTCCGTATCACTGATCGTGTCGGAAGCTGCCTGAATCGACAGTTCACGAAAACGAACCAGAATGTTACCAATCTCGTTCATTCCACCTTCAGCAGTCTGAATCATCGAAATACCGTCATTCGCATTACGTACATCTTGACGGATCGACCGGACCTGACTCCGCATTCTGTCAGAAATCGCCAAACCTGCGGCGTCATCAGCGGCGCGAGTGATACGAGCACCCGAAGCCATTTTTTCTAATGATGCTTTCTGTGCACCATTGGTTATGCCCAAATTACGTTGAGCAGCAAGAGACTGAACGTTAGTCGCAATTCTAAGACCCATACACACCTCCAGATACACTCCTGCAGTCGGGACGTGGATACACCAGTTTCCACACCCTCCCCTTGGGAGAGATCTATTTATTTAAATTTGGCAGGAATTTGCTGTACCCCTGCCGAAGACCAACTCAAGGACCCACTCCCCAAGCTGGTTTACCGATCTTAGGACCACTCCTATGATCAGTTCTTTCACATAGCTAATCGGTCAGGTATTAAATTACTTTAGACTTTTTCACTCAACTATTTAGAGCTTGAATGCGCCCGCGTTGCGCAATGCGTGAAGTCTATATTTACAAGGGGTAAATCAAGTTGGCTGCTTTATATGGGTCAATTTTTTTTTCAAGTGCCTGCGACAAGATCTGCTGGCTTTCCGTTGTTTTCAATGACGCCTGAAGCTTTTCGTGAAGCTTTTCGATCAGGATTTCGGTGATTTCCTTCTCAAGTGAAATGAGAGTCTTCTTTTTACCCTCACCCGAGAACTGCAGATAGGCCTGATGGCTCTGAATCGCGCTCATCAACTCACTCACGCCGTGGTTGCGATTGGCTTCGGTCTTCTGAACAGGAATGGTCCAGTCTTCCGGGGTAGGAGTTGCGAGAGCCACCATGTTCACCAGCTCACGTGCCATCTGGTCGGCTTCGGGGCGATCACATTTGTTCACGACAAATACATCGGCTATTTCCAGCAGCCCGGCTTTCATGATCTGGATGGAGTCACCACTCTCAGGAACCAGAATGACAATTACGGTTTGCGCCAGTTGAAGAATATCGAGTTCAGTCTGACCAACGCCGGCCGTTTCGACCAGAACTACATCAAAGCCTGCAGCGTCGAGGACCATCACGACTTCTTTCGTCGCGTGCGACAAACCACCTTGCTTGCCCCGGGTTCCCAGCGAGCGGATGTAAACACCTTCATCTGATGAGTGCTGCTGCATCCGAATCCGATCGCCTAAAATCGCGCCACCGGAAAAAGGACTCGAAGGATCCACTGCAACGATTGCCACGCTCTTACCCTGTGTCCTGTAGAAAGCGGTCAAGCGATCAACAAGAGTCGACTTGCCCGCCCCCGGTGGTCCGGTGATCCCAAGAATCTGCGCTTTGCCCGTGCGCGGAAAAACCAACTCCATGATCCTGGGCAAATCTTTCCCACGGCTCTCGACTTTTGAAATTACTCGAGCAAGAGCAAACCTTTGGCCCGCGAGCATTTGTTCAACAAGCTGCATACATTTGGGTCTAGGACGAAATTGCCCAGGAAGCAAGTCGGTTTAATAGTGATTATTCAAGCGTTTTGCCGTTATTTCCGATCAGCTTCTCAGGGAGAACCAAGCGCCATGGAAGCCGACGCTCAAAAATTTACAATCACGATCCAGGGACTGGCCGTACTCAGTGCAATACCGCTCGTTGGTTTCGCACTTTGGTCGGACTATTACGGCCGCCGCCTTGAAAAGCTCAAAACGGAAAAAGAAGGATTCGACAAGGAACTGGAATCAGCGCGCATCCGGCTGGCCAGTGTCTCCGTCATCATCTTCCAATTGATTCTGCTCTTCGGTTCGGTCGAGCTTCGCCGCTCCCACGCCTTGGCGGTGAATGGCATTCTTGTTTCTGCCGTACTGATTCAAGGCTGGATGCAGGCCCTCGCCGAAAGAAAACTCGGACTGCCGCAGGCCAATTTGAAAGAACAGTTCAAAAGAAATCTTCTGGGTCTGCTCTGGATCAGCACCAGTGTCCTGGGTTACATCACCGTCGTCCTGGCCTGCACCGCGCTTTTTGGCTGGTTCGGACAGGTGCTTGGCGTTTCCAAAGCCGCGGGTTTCATATTTACCTCCGTGGGTGCAATCTCCGGCCTTATTGGAGGCATGGCTCTCAACTTTGCGCTGGCTCCTATTCATTTGCGCAAGCTGATTCCATCCACCCCACTCGAGGCCGAATACCCCATTCTGGCTGAACACTGCCGCCAGGCCTTCCGGTCCTGCGGACTCGCCACGCCGGCTCTTCTTTTAATGGCTGCTACAAACAGCCGCGGAACAACTGCATTCATCAGCGGGTTTCGCTGGGGAAGAGGACCGTTCAGGCCGGCATTGTTCATTTCGCGTGAGCTGATCGAGAAACTCACGCCCGCGGAAGTTCAGGCAGTCATCTTTCATGAAATGGCCCACGTCCTTTTAAATCATATGGCCAAGCGCTTCCTGTTCTCTTCGTCATTGGTGGCTGGCCTCACTATCGCGGGCGTTGCGCTCACGTTGCTTGCCAACCGAATTTTTCCCGCAGATGCAACCACCCAGCAGCTCACCTCGATTCTGGCACTCATCAGCTTTTTTGGAGCTTTCCGCTGGATTGGCCATCAGAGCCAGAAGCAGGAGGTTGAAGCGGATTATTTCGCGGTCACCCGGCTGACTGTTGATCTGAAGGTATTTGCGGCGACGTTAAGGAAGCTGGACAATCTCAACGGAGTCAATCCGGACCATTCTGGAAGAATGCATCCTTCGACCGAACTGAGGATTGCCGTCCTGGAACACGTGCTCGGCAGCCCCAAGTTGAATAAGATCAAGTCGGATCAGGATTCGGATCAAAGGGCGGCCTGACTATTGTACAGGCGCTTCGATCGCGGGGAACCACTCAGGAGCCACTGGTTCTGCTGAAGCCGAAACAGCGGGTTCTGAAGCGGGCACCCGCTCAGCCTGCGGCGCTGTCGTTGTCTCTATAATCGCAGCAGTGGCTGTCGCCGGCTCTGCACTTGCTGAATCCGAGATCGGCTCCGAGAAAATCTTTTTCACCTCAGCACCCGCGACGGCATCCGTCGAAAGCTTCACGATTCCGTATTTTTCCAGAATCGTGGTCTGGGGGGTCGGATCCCGCCAGAGGCCAAACGGATTGGCGACCTGGACCAGCTCAGAAGTACCTTCCGGAGAAAGATCCATTCGGCGGAAAAACACCCACTCACTGATTCTCCGGTAATGCACTATTGCCCAGCGCAGATAACGGGAATCATGATATTCAGCCAGAAACCCGCGCGCCACCGGAACCAAAAAAAGATAGGTGTCGATTGCCTTCTTCTGGCGCTCATCTATGTAGGACGAAGTTTTCAGCGTCTCCTCGAGTTCGAGAAGTTTTCCATAATAGCACCAGTGATAACCCACAGGATCCCGCTTCACGAGCTCCCGCGCGGCCTGCCGTCGCTCATCTTCACTTGTGGTCAAGGAACGAATTTTAGCAAAATCGGCATCACATTTTTTCAAACTTTCAGGCGTCGGGGCATCAGGAACAAGCATAATGCCGCGCAGATCTCCCAGATCGGTCCCGACCGGATGAGGAACCTGCACATAAGGCGGTGGCTTAGCAACAGGGGCTGGAGCTGGTGTCAGCTGGGTAGTAGAACAGCCCCCGATCCCGGTCACCCAACCGGTAATGAGCGCAGTACATAGGATCCACTGGGTAAGATTCGCCTTCATCTCAATGCTTCATCGGCAAATATGACCTAGTACATGAACCTATTTTAGCTGACGCACAGCGCAGTCCCCACATTTTTCAAACAAATTCAAGAGACTCAACTGAATACCGAAAAGCAAGTGAGGAAGGAACCTCCACTAAAAGTTCTTATGAAAAACAGGATCGTAAAAAATGCATTTTTGAACTTCTTCTCTGACGGCGTGAAGCTCGCCGCTTTTGCGATTATTACCGCACCAGCACTGATGATCGGTCTTGCTTCGCATGCTGCCGACAAGAACACTGTCGCTCCCGTATCACCTCCCTCGGTCAATAAAGAGGGTGAGCGAAATTTCTATGAAGTACTCGACGACCTTCTGGGCGATTTTGAATATGATCTGAAAAACGGAAATGTCTACGGCCTGAAGGATGTCGCTATCCGCAATATCGCCACGAGCGAGAATATTCCTCCTTCTTTCAGGAATCATCTAGAACTGCTCATTACTGAGCGAATTCTGAAAAACTCCAAATCGCGGATCATTCAATGCCTACCCTGCCGCTCCAAGCGCACGACGCTGAATGGTGACCAGGTGGTCATCACGTCTCCGGATACAAATCCGCTGGAACTTTCCCGGATCGCGAAGATGTCAGGCATCGCGCATTTCTTCGATGCATCTTTTTCGTACCAGCCATCGGGAATGGTGCTTTCAATGTTTATTGCCGAACCGGAGTCAGGTTCAATCATCTGGTCCCGAAGCTACAACTCCGAAACTTCGCGAGCTTCGGCTTTTCGCCGCGGCGTGGATTACTCTCAACTCGATGACGCCAGACGGGCTACCGAATATGCACCGACTATTCAGTACCGTATCGGGATCGGCTACATGTATGAACCCAATATTCTGGCACGTACCGGCTGCCTGAGCTTGGGGTTCCGCGCCATGGAACGTTATGACAACCGCAAAAAGGAAGTCGGCTTCTCCGCCGAGTATCTAAAGGATGCCTCCACTATTGTCGGCACCCCAACGGCCGCCGCGGCCAGCACTGCAACAACCAATCTGTATTCGGGGATTAACCTGACCCTCCTCTTTGTTCACGGCTGGAACCTGATCGGGGACGAGGAGAACTATAACAAAGTTCGCGGAAGCGTGTCCTTCGGGGTGGGCGGAACGTATGCCTCCGGATTTTTGGGCGGCCTGTTCCGCGGGTCCTATGAGTGGCGCCTCGGGAAACACTATTCAGTCAACACGAACCTCGGTTACCGGCCGGCGTCGACGGCAGTCCTTTCCACCTCAACGACCCAGGCGGTATCCGGATTGGAATACGGCCTCGCCGTGAACATGCTGTTTTAGGAGAACGATGTGAAATATTGGGTAATCACAATTCCGATTCTGGCACTCGCAACCACCGGCATGGTTATGATGAGCGGTTGCGCCTCAATGCTTGCGGTGAACAGTGATTCACGAAATTCACAACCGATCAATAATCCCTTCGGAGATTTGTACTCAAACGGCAGAACCGAGGCCCCGGATCCAATTATTTTGCGGACTAAAAAAGGTGACCGTTCAGTTGAAGTCGAGCTTTCCAGACATCAGCAGGAAATGACCGATTTTGTAATTCCGATTTCGCCCGCGTTCCGAGATACCGAGGGAGGGAGAAACCCCGCCTCGACTTCCAACGGCAGCGTCGACGAGACCTACAAAGATCAGGCGCCCGGACTTTCCGACCGGGAAATCATGGCTACGCTGCCCCAGGGTCCCGCTGAGGATGAAGCCACCCGCCGTGAAATTGAATCGGGCCTCGGGCTCATGCCGGCCGAAGACTCCGTCCCCACGCGTGACAAAAGTTATCTCGCCTCCATGGACCGCATCAAGCAGTTATACCGGTCCGGCCGTTATGAAGCGGCCCTGATGGATGCTGATTCGATGATCCGGCAGTTCCAGACAGATCCCAAGCTTTATCAGATGAGGGGAACCCTGCTGGACCGTCTGGGTAAGAAGGATCTCGCCTTGAAAGCCTGGAACCAGGCGCTCCGGTTTGATCCGAACAATGTTGGCCTCCGGCGGTTTATTGAACGACACCAAACCAGAGGCTTGGCATCACCATGAAGGTGGAAAGAGCTGTTATGAAAAATATATCTACTTCGCTCATAGGATCTCTCGCAATCACATTCAGTCTGCTTCTGCCGGCTGCTTCCCATGCGAGACCTGATCAGATTGAAGTCACCAAAAAAACAGCCGAGACACAGGTTCGCAGAATGCTGGAGCCCGTTCTTGAAAAATATTGCCGGGATGAGTGCAAGCTTCTGTCGGTTGCCGTAACGGTGGACGTTGCGATTCCTGAAGAACTGGAACCGGGCTTTGATGAATTCAAACCGTCCGTCTCCGCCCTTGCACCCTCTTCTGCTAAAGCCAAGATCCTCATCAATGAGAAAGTTGGAAAAAACTCCCGGAATAATCTGCTGGACCTCATTCAACAGCATCTGGACACCCTGGATTATCCCGTCAAGATCGACACCCAGCTTGCCCGTTTTCCTGAACCGATCGAGACCTCCGGTCGCATTGCGGAACTGCGCGAAAAAGTCGGCAAGCAATTCAAAGCCTCCCTCGAGGATCTCTTCGCCAAGTATTGCCCCAATCATTGCATGATCGCGGATTTCAATCTCCAGACCGAACCGGTCAACAGCGAGGAAGTGGAATACGGCGCTCCGGGTGAATACATCCAGGAAGGCAGCGTGGCGATTCGGGTGAAGGACCTCTCGGCCACCATTCTGGTCGACGAATCCCTCGCACCTGCTGAGCGCGCAAATCTCATTGAGATGGCCAAATTCAAAACTGCGATTTTTAAGAACGTTTCTCTTTCGGCAAAGGCCATGAGGTTCCCGCGCCCGGGTGCGCTGGTCGCGGATGGAACCCTTGACCCGGTGACCGGACAGCCGATCGCTTCGGCGAGCCGGAGCATTGCGTCTGACAGCAAGAGCAATACCAGCAGCAGCACGGATAGCAAAAACCAGCTGGTGGCCAGCACGACCAGTACCAATACCAACGCGGAATCTGCTGTAAAACAGGAGCGTTTCGAAAGAATAGAGAAGATTGAGCGCGTTGAAAATGGTGATGCCGTGCAGGCCGAACTGCAGAAGTTCAAGGTGTATGGACTGATTTTCGGCTGCTCAATCCTTTCACTTCTGGTTTTCGTGGCGATTGCCAGTTATCGACCGAAGGCCTCCAACTCCGGTCCGAGCGTCACCCGAATTATTCAGAGCCTTGCATCTGACCCCGTTTCCACGAGCGCACCGTCCACTTACCGGGCCGGGGAATCCACATTGTCCGGAAAGGAAGATCACTCCGCCTTGATCTCCCGACGTTTTGAAATTGAAAATCTGATGGAAGATCTCACTCGGGTCTTCATTCAGCAGCCGAAGGTCGCCAAACAGGTCTTCACCCGGATTCTCACTGAGGAAGGTGTCGAAGTCACCGCGCAGTACATTCACCTTTTTGGCGAGAGCATTGTCATCGACATGCTCCGCGACCCCAGCTTGCAAAGTGATTTGAGTGAGCTCCTGGAGTACTACGCCAAAAATTCAATCGAAATCAAAGAAGATGACAAACTTGAGCTCCTGCGCAGCCTTCATAACCGCGCCGTTGCCGGTAAACTCATTGTCATGGGCAACCGCTCCTCCAACCTGTTCGACTTCCTTTCTGAGATGGACGGCCTGCAGGTGCTCGAGTTGGTTCGCAACGAATCCTTGACGGTCAAGTCCATCGTTTTGACCCAAGTGGACCCGCAAAAGCGTGCGGCAATCTATTCACAGTTGGATGATGATACCAGGATGAAGCTTCTCACCGAGCTTTCCAGGATCGATTATCTACCCCGGAACTACATCTATAACGTATCGAACGCCCTCAAGCGCAAACGCGTCGAAAATCCAAGGCTCAATACTGAAGCCCTGCCGGGATCCGAGGTACTGGTGAGTCTCCTGGAGCGAACCGGCATTCATATGCAGCGCACCGTGGTCAAATCCCTCGAATCCAGCAATGTCGAGAGCGCCCGCGTAGTGAAGAGCAAGCTGGTCAGCATTGATACCCTCCGGTATCTGCGTGACGGACAGTTGCTCGAAGTGATTCTGAGCCTCAAGCATGACGAACTCCTTCAGTTCCTCCGCGGCGCCCAGGACGTGATCCGGACCACTATCTTTGCCCGGTCTCCGAAAGAGCTGGTGGCGGAGCTTGAAGAAGAGCTGGCCAACTTTGCGGCGGTGAATCGCGAGACTTACGCGGCAGTTGAACGCAAAGTACTCAACCGCATGAAGATGATGGCGAATGAAGGCCTGATCAACCTGATCGAGACGAACGAGCGCATGTTTACTGATCAGAGCCCTGATACGGCATTTGCAACGCCTCAGGGTTTCCAGAGTGTGGAAAACCCGACGCAAACCAGCATAAAAAGGATCGCCTAAATGGTTCCGGGAAATGTCAAACCATCAGTCGCAATGTTGAGAGACGTCAAGCTGCTCCAGTGCTTCAGCGAAAGCGAACTCAGCCACCTGATTCAAGTTGGCGTGACAGCGAACTATGAAGACCACGCCAATATTGTGATCGAAGGGGAATTGTCCTGGGGACTTTATCTTATTCTCGAGGGCGTTGTCGGAATCTTCAAAAACAACAAACTGACCGGCGAACCTTACGACGTGGGGCAGTTGAGGCATGGGAACTTCTTTGGAGAAATGTCCCTGGTGGACGATAATCCCCGGTCGGCTACCGTTCGAGCCCTGACGAATTGCCAGCTTTTCTACATTTCCAAAGAGCACTTTCAGCAGTATCTGACCGCCTCGAAGGAAATGAAACTCAAATTTTACGAGACTTGCATTCAAACCATCGTGTCCCGCCTTCGCGAGCTCGATGACAATTATGTCGTGAGCCAGTACCAGCTCTGGAAAGCCGCAATTCGCAAGGACAAGGAGGCCGCCTAATGAATTTCTCTTCGCTTTTGGGCGTTTTGGTCAGTATTGGCGTGATGTATTTCGCAATGGAAGGCGCAACAGACAACCTGCGCTTTTTTCTGCAACAAGAAGCCATTTTGATTGTCATCGGTGGAACTGCCGCTGCAGCCTGCATCAGTTACCCGATCACGGAAATCCTTGCTTTGATCAAAGTATTTATTCTTCGCGTTCTCGGCAAGCACAAGTCCGATTATCAGGGCGTGATCGGGCAATTGCTGGAGCTGAACAAAAAAGCGAGCGTAGGCCTGTCTTCCTTGAACGAAGCCATCCCTTCGATCCGCCACGAATTCCTGAGGGAAGCGGTCTCCCTGGTTGTGGCCGGTGTATTGACGGAACAGGAAGTCCGGACTGCGCTGGATCAGCGGATCAAGACGACCGAAGCCCGGCTCATGCAGGAGGCCAACATGTTCCGCGCCATCGGACGCTTTCCACCCGCTTTCGGCCTCCTTGCAACCACCTTGGGAATGATCGGGCTTCTTCAGAAAATCGGTCAACCCGACAGCCAAAAACTGATTGGTCCCGTGATGGCGATAGGGCTGGTCGGAACTCTGTATGGAATTGCTTTGGCCAACCTGGTCTTCATTCCTATTGCCGAAAATCTCACATCCCGAACGGAAGAGGAACTGATGCTTCGGCGGCTTATTGTTGAAGGCGCGCTGCTTCTGAAGACGCAGGTCAATCCGATCACGATGCGTGAGAGCCTGAATTCGTTTTTACTTCCAAAAGATCGTGTCGTCCGCAAATCGCATGCGGCTTAAACCCAGTCTGGAGAACTCATGGCGCTTAGAAAGCTCCTGAAAATTCCAAAACTCCCCATCCAAAAAAAGACGGAGAAGCCACATGCGCCGGCTGCACACGATGAATCGAACTGGCTTGTTTCGTATGCAGACATGATGACACTCCTTTGCGGGTTCTTCATCATGCTCTTCAGCATGTCGAAAATGGATGATCCCCAGTTTGAGAGGGTAAAGGAGTCGGTCGCAAAGCAATTTGGTGGTGGTTACACTTCGCCGACCGAGGATCTCGCCCAATTTATTACGCAGGTCCTTGATGATCAGGGCAAGCTGAAAGAAGCCGTGATTCAAGCAGATGTTTTCGGGATCAGCATCGCATTCCAGTCCACTCTGTTTTTTGACACCCTGAGCAGCGAGGTCAAATCCGAGGGGAAGCAGGTTTTAGAAAAGCTGATTACCTCGGTGGCTGACAAACAGATCAAGGATGAGAAGAAATATCGGATCATTGTTGAGGGACATACCGATAGTCGACCGATTGTCGGGGGCGTTTACCCATCCAACTGGGAACTCTCGGGCGCCCGTGCCGCTCGCGTCGTCCGGATGTTTCTGGACCAGGGCTTCAGTGCAGACCATCTGACCGCGATTGGCTATGCCGATACCTACCCGCAGTTTCCTTCGCGGACTCCCGCTGGTGAGGCTGACGAGAGTTCTTATGCCAAAAACCGGCGTGTTGTGATCCGAATTCTCCAACCCAAGGTCGAGTCTATGCCGTTTCCGGAGCCAGCCAAAGATTTGGCGCCCGCTCCCGCAAACCCGGAAGTTTCTGCCCATTGACGTAAGGGCAGCCCGCTGGAATCCTTATATTAAGGAGATCGAACCATGCGTTGGAGCTGTCCCCATTGCGGCGTGAATCTCGCCGTGTCAGACGAAAAATTAGGATCGGGTTGGTCGTTTTCCCGCTGCTACAAATGCGGAGGATTTGCACTGGTGCGCAAATCAGAAGTCAATCTGATCAAGGTGGACAAAGCTCCTGTTGGAGAAAACATTCTTCTGCCGGAAGCGAACGAATCCCCGGTGCTGAGCCGCGATGCCGCAAAGAATCTCGCAGAAATCGTGAGCAATGTGAAACCAGCAGGAATTCCGGCGGAGCCGCCACCAGCAGCAAATAGTAGCGTGGCACCACCAGTCCCGAAATTCCTGACTCAGAACCAGGAAACCACTTCCAGCTCACATTCAATGCTCAATCATGTGGTTTCGGCACGCACCCAATACCGTATATTGCCCATGGCGATCGGACTGACCGGGTTCATGGCAGTAGCCTCCGGAGTGTATTTGTATATTCAAGGCGAGGCGATCTGGAAGAAAATCCAGGCACCCCGGGGCGTCGCCAGAAATACCCCAGCTGAGATTGTGAAACCGATCATCGAACCCGGCTCGCCGCCCATCATTACGGCTGCGGTGACTTCGCTTCCTCTTGTCACGGATCAACTCCGGCAAAGTGCGATGGCACCAGCCAGACCCGTAGACAGCAACGCCAAAGCCGTCCAGGAAGCCCTTGACTCTGCTGACGAGCTTGAAGATGAGAGTAGCTCCGCGGCAGTGGAAAATAATCTTACCGTTCGGGTGCGTGCCGCCAATACCAAGCTTCGAAGTGGGCCTGGCGTTTCGTATTCAATCAGAGGTTATGCGAACCCGACCACAGAATTCACGGTTTTGGATTGGCGTGATCGGTGGTTCAAAGTGGGACCCAGGTCCGCTGCAAATTCGCATGAGAACAGCGCCTGGATCCGCAATGACCTGGTGGAGATTATTCGGGATAAATAGCAGTTTAGCCGCGATAGGATGAGCATTGGCCGCAGCGATTGATCAAGCAAAACACTTTGAGAAAGCCCTTTCATCCTTGTTCAAAGGCAAAAAGGCCAAGTGGCTGCCGTTATTCAGCCGGCTTGCCGCCCGGCTCAGCCGGGTCCCGGGAATTGAACTGCACGTCACCCGTGCTACAATCACGCTGAACCGATCGAAAAAGAGAGTTCCAGCGATCGCAGTGATCCGAGTAATACCGGAAGGACTGAAGATGAACTTCGCTTTTGGAAAGCGTGCCTCCAGATCAGTCCGCCTGCTGCCGATAACGCGCAAAAATTCACGTATGACTCATCAGATTTTGATTTCGGAGCTTAAAGAGATTGATGATGAGATCCTGCTTTGGATTCAAGCTGCCCTTCACCAGGTTCGCACTGCCAAACGTCGATCCATTTAGCCAGATACTCCCCGCGGGTTTTTTGTATTCGCCCGAGCTTCGCGCAAGAAGTCTTGGGGAATTCCGGCCCAACATCGTAACGATTGTCCGCAACAAAAAGCACCGGCTTTCTCAAGACTGGCCAGTCGGGGCCGACCGTTTCGGAAACTTCAAGAAGCGGCCACTCATCTTTGTCTCGAATGCCCCTGGGCAGAAGCAGTCCCACTCCCCCGTGCCCGATCGAAAAAGCCGCCTGCGAAGCAGTTTGATAGCGGGAGCCGACCACCGGCATTTGAAGTGCGGCGGGTCCGAGCTTCTCCAAAACAAAAGATCGCAGCTCTTTCCAGCCGTAAAGATCATTGGTCACATCCCACCTGGGATCGGCTGCCGCCGGATTCAGTGCTTTTATTACAGCTCCACCCACAGGAAAATGACAGCAGATCAAAACCAAGACTCCGAGAGATAAACCATACGTCACCTGGAACTTCGCCCGTTTTTTCAGCCGATTCCCCGAATCCGTTCCCCAGCTCCAGGCGAATGCCAGAGCAAGAGGCCACCAGACAATCAAAGCCCAGTGTGGTTTGAAATCCGAGAAGAGCGGCTGCACCAGAAAAACCGCAGCCGCCGGCGCTATCCAGATCAGGAGAAACTGGGAAGTAGGAAACTGGCGCAAAGGCGATCGCAAGAGAGACCAGATAAATACCACCAGGACCGGACCCGCAATCAGAAGCTCTACGGCCCAAAAGCGCGCATATCGAAGCAGAGATATGGAACCGCCCTGATGCCGCTCACGAATCTGATACAGGATGGAAACCCACTCATGCTGTGCATTCCAGATCACAATCGGCACCGCCGCAATGAGACAACCCCCGATCACTGCAGCCCACCCCGCCAGCTTCCTCGGTCCAGGAGCCCAGATCCTGATTGCAACCAGAGCGGACAAGGCACCCAGAACCGCTGAGTACTTCGATAATAAAGCCAAGGTGATTCCAAAGAGCAGGAAGAAATATTGCCTCCGTAGCCGTTCCTCGGATTCAGTAAAACAGATTTCCCAGGTCGCGCTGAGGGCCAGCGTCCAACCCAGAAAAAGCGGGATATCAGGAACCATCATCCAGGACAAAGAGAAGAGCCCCGCCACTGAAAGCAGAACGAGGCCCGATCGCAAGAGCCGGGCCTGGGGTACACCGGCCCGGCGAAGCCAGTGCAGCGCCAAGGCAAGAAATACGGCACTCGTCAGCGCGGACGGAAAGCGCACGATCAGCTCATGATGAGCGCCGACCAGGGGTGAAAGCAGGAGTTGGGATAACGCAATCCACCAGGCGACTGCGGGCGGATGATAGGCGTAGCCCAGGGCAGGTTTCTGAGCAAGGACCCAGTAGTAGGCCTCATCATCAGTCAAACCCAACCCCAGAAAGCCGCCATGGATCACAATCACCGTAAAAAGCAGAACCGGAAGCCAGATACCCCAGTTGACACGAGAGAGGAAGTTATCCGCGCCACTGTAAAGTTGCGAGAGTCTCGACATGATGGGTTTGTGGAAAAAAATCATATGGAATAATCCTGGTCACAGCATATCCTGCATTTTCAAGCTCGGAAAGATCAGTCGCCTGGGATATTGCATTGCAGGAAAGATATGCAATTTTCGCCGGGCCCGCTCCCCGATTCGCGCGGGCAATCAGCCAAGCCAGAACCTCGGGCTCGAGACCCATCCGGGTCGGGTTGAGATACAATAGAAATTTACCACTGACTGCTTCCAGCCAGCTATCAATTTGAGGAATCCGATCAGACGCTTTACCCCGAAGGCATAGATCGGCACCAACATTGATATCCGAACAACGGACCGCCTCCCCGTTCAGTTCGACGCCCAGAATGCGGGCACCCGCACGCGACCATGCCGAAAGAGTGACACCGATTCCACTACAGAGATCCACGATTGCCGTTCCGGTCTCGGGCTGTAGAAAGTCAAACGCATCTTTTACAGAACGCTCGTGAGTTCCCGCAAGGACCTGCATGAAACTGCTGGGTCCATAACGAAAAATGTCAGATCCCAGACGGAGTTCTCCCAGTTCTTTACCCCAGACATGTTTCCAAGCGCGGGTCGCAAATACCCGGTTCCCAGCGCTCGGATGGAAGTTGAGATAAAAGCCGGAAAATCCTGCCTGGGACAAAGCCCCGGCAAAGTCGGCTTTCAGAAGTGGTACGATCTCCTCCGCCCTGGACAAGGGTGCTTTAAGAACCAGAGTCAGCAGCTCTCCGGAGACTGCCAGGAAGGCGAGCGGGAAACCGGGAAAAAGGCCGGGCAGGATCTCTGAACAAAGCCGTACCGCCTTCCGGGTTCGGGGGCTATGCACCGGGCAATTCGGAATCGGAACAAGATCATATTCAAAATAGCCGGCTCGTATCAGAAAACCGAACTCCCAGGTACTTCCATTCCAGCGGGCGTGAAGGCAGGCTTTTTCCCGGTAATTCAGCCGGTGCCGTGAATCCAGCTCCTCGAGGGGTTCAATAACGCTGCTCCATTTCGCAAGCTTGCGACCGAGCCACTCCTGTTTCGCGCGGAGGCTTTCCTCTTGTGACAGATCCCGATGTGAGCAGCCGGGACAGCGGAGCTCACAACCAGGTAGCACTGTTTTAACCCCCGGGACTGACGGGCTTGCCAGCAGCGTAATCCGGAACAGCAAAGTGGATCATCGTGTGAATTCCAGAACCGAATTGCTTCCAATACTGGCGGGCTTTGGCGGGATTTGCAGAGGGAAGCTCCAGAGTCAGCGTCGGAATCCCCAACTCCTGCCCCGCGTAATTCCCCAATGATCCCGGAAAAAATCCGCTCGATATTGCCCGGAGCCTGGAGCGCAGCTTCATGCATTCCATCACGTACTCGACCGAAAAGCGTTCAAGCGCCACCGTCGTAGGCCCGTCATAATCCAGAAAGTTCAAGGGTGCGTGAATGGATACGATTTTCTGGGGTGCAACTTTTTTGATCAGTTCTTCCTGGAAAAGTGTTTCAGGTTCCGAGCGCGGCTGAGAGCCGGGGAAACGACGTCGGTCTGATCTATATTTTTTTTTCCAGGCTTTCAGCGCATCCGACTGCCAGTCCTGCGTGGCAAAATTCCGATTCACATCCACGCCGCGTGCATTGACACGGCTTCTGGGGTTTTTGTAAAAACTGTCGGGATTCACCAGAGGGGCAATCACAACCCGCTTGCCACGAAATTCGTCCGGATTGGATTTCAGCAGGTTTGCCAGCTCAATGGCGAGGTAAAGCGGCGTGATTTCATCACCATGAACCATGGCCAAGACCAACGTTGTATTCGCTTCTCCGGCTGTACCGAATTCCGCGAAAACTATCGGGCGTCCCAAAACCGAGGTACCCCCCTGCTGCCAGGGAATGCCACTGCACGGCTCAATCGACCATTTCAACTTCTTGATGGCCAGGCGCAAGTCAGTGCACCATTTTTGGATCGGATCACTTGATAAAATTGGTGATGAAATTTGTAAAACTTTCGGTGCAAACCAATCTGCAAACTGAGATTGAACCTCGGCTGATGCTTCATTGGGCTGCAAGGTCGACAAAACAAGGAGCAGGACTGGTAAATAATATTTTGCCAACATTTTCAGGTCCGCTTCAACTTTCGATGAGTGATGTACCACTTGACCATAATGACCAAAACCACGACTGCTATTACAAATACAATCCCATTTTCTATCCGCTGAATCAACCGAACGACTTTGTCAACTTCATCACCAAAGTAGTAAACCGCTCCGATAATAGCCGGAACGCTCAACAAGGCGGCCAGTCCGTCGTAAAACAGGAATACCCGATAAGGCAGGTGAAGCGTACCCGCCGAAAAGAAAATCGGAGCGCGCAGGCCCGGCATGAAACGAGCGGCAAAAATCAACTTGTTTCCACGCTGATTGAATTTGGCCTGAACGGCAGAAAGCCGATCATCCGGAAGTAACTTATGAAAGAACCACTTCTTGGTCAGCGTGCGCCCGTAACGAGCCCCCAAGAAGAAGATGATCGAGTCACCGAAGAGCACGCCAAAAAATGAAAGCACAGTTATTCCAATGAGATCCGTAACGCCATAGTAGGAAAGCAAACCGGCCGCAAACAGGACAATATCTTCAGGAAGGGGGATTCCAAGCCCGCAGGCAAGCAGGATTCCGAACACAAATAGGTAAGGAGTAGGACCATAAAAAGTGAGAAGAAAATCTACCAGTTTATCCATGGGATTAGTTCGTTATTCTTAGCAAAGACGCGGGCACTATTGAAGTACTACTTTCTTTGCCTGTTAAGCGGGTGGGCATTCCGGTATTCGTCCATGAGCGCACCCATGTCCACGTGAGTGTAACGTTGTGTGGTCGACAACCGGCTATGTCCAAGGAGCTCCTGAATAGTCCGCAGATCCGCCCCCCCGGCAAGCAAGTGGGTTGCAAAGCTATGTCTCAGGCCGTGTGGCGAAAGAGTCTTGGCACTCGCTATCCGCAGAAGATGCCGGTTCAGAATTCTTGCCACGCTCCTCGCGCTGAGACGGGTTCCCTTGTAGTTGATGAAAAGCGGGATTTCCGCCTTCATCGAGACTTGCGCAATGCCTCGCCCCCCAAGGTAAGCTTCTATTGCCTCCCGGGCAGGTGGACCAAAGGGTGCTGTCCGCTCTTTTGATCCTTTTCCCATGACGCGGACCCATTCATTTGCGATGTCGATATCGGACAAATTCAGTCCGACGGTCTCACTCACGCGCAATCCGCAACTGTACATCAACTCAAAAAGGGCACGATCTCTGCGACCCATCTGTTTGGAAAGATCCGGTGCTTCGATCAGTTCTGAAATTTCTTCAATTCGCAGAAAACGAGGAAGCGGCCGCTGCACCTTGGGAGCCGGAACCAAACTCCCGATATCGCGCTCGATCCAATCTCTTTTTCGCAAAAATTTCAAAAAAGAACGGATCGCCGACAGGCGTCGTGAAAGCGACGATCGCTCGTGTGAATCATATAATTTTGCAAGATAACTCCGCAGGTGGGCGGGTTCAAGCGTGGCGAGTTGCTCAATGCTTTCGATCCGGTGGACGTTTTTCAGATTCCCAGCCCAATGCTCCAGATCGGATCCGTAAGCACGAAGCGTATGTGGACTGGCCGCTCTCTGGCTGACCAGAAATTCGAAATAACTGTGGAGTGCCTCGGATACCAGCATACTCTTAGTGTAACGGGGCCGGGTCCTGTGATAAAGGGGCAGCATGTCATTAGATGTACATGTCATCGGCGCGGGCCTCGCTGGCTGCGAGGCTGCTTTTTTTCTCGCCGAACGCGGAGTTCCGGTCGTCCTCCACGAAATGCGTCCTTCGCATTCAACTCCGGCGCACAAGACACGGAACTTCGCCGAGCTGGTTTGCAGCAATTCTCTGAAATCCAAATCGCCGCATTCGGCGTCCGGGATGCTGAAGGCAGAGATGGCTTGCATGGGATCCCTCATCTTGCGCACAGCCGACCGGTTCTCAGTCCCTGCGGGCGAAGCCCTGGCCGTTGACCGGGATTTATTCTCAGAAGCAATAACGGCCACTTTGCGCTCACATCCAAAGATCCAAGTCATTGAAGAAGACTGCCGGGAGCCCATCCCGGATTCCATCAATCTTCTTGCCTCAGGCCCGCTCACTTCCGAAAACTTGAGTCAGTGGCTGGCCAAGACCTCAGATGCAGACAATCTGTACTTCTATGACGCCATAGCACCCGTCATCGAGGCGGGCAGCATCGACTCTTCCCGGGCATTTCTGGCCAATCGCTACGACAAGGGCGAAGAAGAAGCGTACTTAAACTGTCCCTTGAATGAAGCGGAATACTACGCCTTTGTCGATGCGCTGATTACGGCAGAAAAAGTGGCGCCGCGCTCTTTTGAAAAAGAAAAGCTGTTCCAGGGCTGCCAGCCCATTGAATCCATCGTGGCCACTGGTCGGGACAGCCTGCGCTTTGGCCCCATGAAACCGGTGGGACTGGTGGATCCGGCCACGCAACAACGTCCTTATGCGGTCGTGCAGCTCCGCGCTGAAAACCGGGATCGGACAGCTTTCAACCTGGTGGGCTTTCAAACGAAGCTCAAGTACTCAGAACAAGCCCGGGTCTTCAGACTCATTCCGGCTTTGCATAAAGTCGAATTCCTGCGAATGGGCTCCATTCATCGCAACACTTATCTCTGCGGCCCCCGGGTGCTGAATCCGGATTTTTCTTTCAGAGGACACCCGAAAATATATGCCGCCGGACAGATGACGGGCGTGGAAGGCTATGTGGAATCCACCGCCATTGGTCTGATCGTTGCTGATTTCATTTATCAGAGAATTGCCGGCAGACCGCACTCCGCTCCTCCCGGCAATACAGCATTAGGCGCCCTGATCCGGCATGTCTCAGGTTCCGACCCCAATACTTATCAGCCCGCAGGCATGCATTTTGGGCTTTTGGACCCCAGTCTTTTTGATGGTGTGGCAGGACTGAAGCGCGACGATGCACGCAAGGAAATGGCCCGGCAGGCACTCGCAATTTTTATGAACTGGTGGGAAAAGCGCGATGAAAATAATGAAAAGTAATTTTATTGGTCCTCTTCTGATCGCCTGCGCCGCCCTGCTTTGGGCAACGGATGCCCTCTTCCGCGTGCCAGCGGTTTCGGCACTGGACCCCACTTTGATTGTGGGAATTGAACACCTGATCGGTCTTCTTTTTCTCAGTCCCTTGGTTTTGCTGGGCAGCGGTTCGCGCAAAAGTTTCGTCCAAATGAGCCTGAGAGGCTGGATAGCCGCGATTTTCATCGGCATGGGCGGCTCTGCGATTGCGACCGTTCTTTTCACCGGCAGCTTCCGCTACATCAACCCTTCTGTCACAATTCTTCTTCAAAAACTGCAGCCACTGCTGGTGGTCGCGATTGCTTACATCTTTCTTGGTGAGAAGCCCAGGCCACGCTTCCTGATCTGGGCTGCTATTGCCCTGTTTTCCGGAGTCGTCCTGAGTTTCCCGGATCTTGATTTTTCATTCATGGGGGGAGGCCTCACCCTGAGGTCACGCGGGGTGCTTTATTCAATCGGAGCCGCGAGCCTCTGGGCCGTGACGACCGTGCTGGGGAAGGCGCTCCTGCGCAAGGTACCAGTTCTGGTCACCACCTTCTGGCGCTATGCCTTTGGCCTGGTGACGCTGGCTCTGCTTATAAGTTTTTCCGGAACCCCTCTACCGAAAGAAGCACTCCAAAACACGCAGATCTGGACCTCGCTCTTTTATATGGGACTGGTGCCTGGACTGCTGGCAATGTTGCTCTATTATCGCGGTCTCTCCCGAACCCCCGCGAGTGTCGCGACCTTCGTCGAATTGGTTTTCCCTGTCAGTGCTGTCGTCCTGAATTCGATTATTTTGAAAATGCCGCTTTCGAATGTGCAGCTGATTGCCGGCGCCGTTCTCCTGTTTTCGGTGACCCGGATTTCGGTCAAGTCGCCCGTAGATGATACCTGACGCTCGTCACGACACGGCGAGGCCGGAAAAGCAAAGCCGTCCGAATCAGTAACGCTGTTTGATTGTGCAGAATCTGGTGGTGCCATCTGGCGGTCACGAATTCCGGAATCAGCACGGTGATCATCCCCGCATTTGTTGTTTGTTCGACATCATCGATGTAATCCAAGAGCGGAGCCACGATTGAGCGGTAGGGAGATTTCAGGATAAAAAGCGGCACCTCCCGCGCCCAGCGATTCCACTCAGTCTGCATGCGCTCTGTAGATTCAGGATCAATTGCGATGTAGCAGGCGCGTACATCATGCGATATTGAAAGCGCATATCTGAGCGCATCGATTACGCCCCGATGCACTCCCGAGACCGGGACGATCACCGTGTGCCGGATGGGCTCCAGCCGCTCCGGCGGGGTTTCCCCCGAAAGCGAAAGCTCCCGCCCCACTTGCAAATAATGACGATTGATCCGCCGGAAGACAATTACCAGGACTGGGATCAGAAGCACCACCACCCAGGCACCATGGGTGAATTTGGTCCAGGCGATCACAGCCACCGCCAGACAGGTGGTCAGCGTTCCCAGTGTGTTGACTAGGAGCGAGCGGATCCAGCCCGGCTTCCGCTTGCGCCAATGTCGCACGACCATTCCGGCCTGGGATAATGTGAAAGAAACAAAAACGCCGACTGCGTACAGAGGAATGAGCCGATGCGTTTCGCCTTTAAAGAGAAAGATCAGTCCGATCGCGACCACGCCCAAGCCCATGATTCCGTTTGAGTAGACCAGGCGGTCTCCGACGCTCGCGAGCTGTCGTGGCAGGAACCGGTCTTTCGCCAGCATGGAGGCAAGCCTTGGAAATCCGGAATAACTGGTATTTGCGGCAAACAAGAGGATCAGTGCCGTCGAAACCTGCATCAGATAAAACAAAGCCGTCTGGCCAAAAACCGTTCTCGATAATGTCGCAATCAATGTTTGACCCTGGGCGGGAACGATTCCGTAAACATGAACCAGCAAGGTGATACCGAGAAAGAAGGTACCCAGTATTGCCGCCATCCAGGCCATAGTGACCTTGGCATTCCTGATAGCGGGCGACTGGAATCGGGTCACACTATTGGAGATGGCCTCCACTCCGGTCACAGCAGTACAGCCGGAAGAAAATGCGCGAAGAACAAAGATCATGGAAATCGCCGGATAGGTTTCGTGAATGATGGGAGCGGCTGGAGGAATTTCACCAACGAAAATTCGCCAGGCCCCCACGATAAGCATCAAAAGAACTGAAACGATGAAAAGATAGGTGGGGACGGCAAAGAAACCCGCCGTACCGCGAGATCCGCGCAGGTTAAAAAGGGTAATCAGAACAATAAACCCGGCACCCAGAACCTCTTTATGCGCCAGAAGAAACGGAAGGGCTGAAGCAATATTCTCAACACCGGCGGCTACTGAAACCGAAACTGTGAGGATATAATCGATCAGCAAGGCAGCTGCAGCGATCAGACCAGAATTCGTCCCGAGGTTTTCCTTGGCAATCAGGTAAACCCCTCCTCCCGTGGGATAGGCCTCAATAACCTGACGGTAGGAAATGGTCAAAATGACAAGCAAAAGTCCAATAGCCAGGGCGATCGGCATGGACCAGGCGAGCGCCCCCATCACCCCAGCTGCTGCGACGACGACCAGGGGAATTAGAATTTCTTCGGTAGCATAAGCTACCGACGAGAGCGCGTCTGACGATAATATAGCGAGGGCCTTTATTTTGCCCATCGGCTTTTCGTCGCGCAGTTCTAAGAGCGGCTCTCCGACGAGCAGACGCTTGATATTTTTGAAAATCATAGTTGTTTGACCCGGGGTCGCACTTTCTTCCCAAATGCTCCGAAGGTCAAGCCCGCTCGCATGTACCGGACAGCTAACGGTTTTTTCGATTAATTTGTTGACAATAATGCTCCACCGTAGGAAAACGCGCCATGACAGACGGCTTGCCCAAATGACCGAGCCGCAAATTTAAGGAGAAGTTTATATGAGGAAAATTTTTGCAGCGCTCGCTTTGACAGCCCTCTTTGCAATGAACGCCGGAGCAGCGCCCGCTCCCAGCAGCTCGGTTTCCGCAAAACCCAAGCTGATCGACCAGCTCAAATTAACCTACGCTGGTTTCTATATGGGTCCTCAAATCAATCATTTGAACACTTCGCTTCAGCCAGATAACTCAGCCCAGTTTATCGATAGCTCTCTTATCCTGGGTTATAAGCTCAATCCAGATGTCACCATTTCAGCAGCTTATAACTTCAGTCTCTATCTTTTACGCGAAAAGGATATGACGTACAACAATCCGGCTCTCCGCATTACACATACAAAACTATACGATAACGGCCAAGGCGTAAGTCTGGCGGGCGCCTTTCGGGCTTATCTACCTCTGACCGAGTCCTCCCGCGAAAATAATTTAATCACCCAACTGCGTGGTGATGAAACGTTGAACTATGACCTTCAAGGTACTCGCTGGAGTTTGGGCATGGACTTTCTTCAGCGTGTGTACCTTTATAGTTCAGATGTCGCGCTGGGAAAACCCGGCCTGAAATCATTAGTTATGTCTTTTGACCCTTATTGCTCCTATCAGATCAACGATAAGCTCAGCGCCAGATTCGTTTCGAGCAAAGGAATGAACAAGGCCTTTGCCAATCAAGCGACGTTTAATACCAGCGCAAACATGGACGGCACCTTGAGTGTCAACTGGCAAGCACACTCCAAGGTTCATGTCAGCCCCATGATTAATTTTCAGCCAACCAATATGAGCCTGAATGCCACACAGGCATACCTCGAAGTGGTTGTAAGAATTCTCTAGCTCTTTCTGTTCTCAATAACCGAGAGCGCATGTTATTCAGCATGCGCTCTCGGTTATTTAACATCTCAACAACAAGGCCCTTCTCATGAAAACGCTCACTGAATTCACAGCTCTCCAGATCAAGAACGCAGCGAAAACAAAACAAGACCTCATCACCGCCGGGAAAACCCCCGAAGAACTGCCACAGGCTCTGGGTGAAGCGCTAAAGATCGAAGGAGACAAGCTGAATTTCCTGATCAACGCTCTCGATCTTCCCATGCAGAAAACCTCTGATCTGAAGCGCGTGATCGTTATGGCATTGGGCGAAGGAGAACAGGTTCCATCAAACGCCGCGCAAAAAGGCGAACAGGTTTACGTCGCGGAATATTATGCTCCTCTTCATGGCGCCACTCCTCCACAAAAAGCAGGACATGGCGATCGAGATAGCCGAGGCGGACGCGGTGGACGCGGCGGTCCCGGCAGGGGCAAGAATGATCGCCGCGACCAAAAGGGCGGCGGACAGGGCCGAGGCCCGCGTAAAGACGGCGCTGGTCCTGGAGCGGGTCCGGCCAAACGCCCGGTGATCACGCCGAAAGCATGAACATTTCCTGCTGCCGAAATTCGTTTTACCCCCTCTTGCTTCTAGCAGGCCTCGTACTTGCCAGCAGCTCTGATGCGGGGGCTGCCTGGATTCTGCCGCAGGAAGCCTTTCAGCGGACAAAGGCTGTTTTTGCTGATTTTGGCCTCGCTATGGAACCGGATATTTCGGAACAGGCCGAAAGCCTTGAGCCACAGGGCAGCCGAGAGAGTGTGCTGGCGCTCCTCCCTTATTTTGATCCCTGGAACGGCTTTGATCGCTTTTCCCGGGTGAAGCCGGATAGTCTGGAAGTGTTTCAGGACCGCGACGCCCGCCTGGAGCCCGATTTTTCAATCAAATTGAATTCAACTTCTTCCGGTTCGATTTTGGAAGTCAGCCCCAAAAGAGGCCTGCACGGCCTCAGAATAGCAATTGACCCCGGACACATGGGTGGCGATCTCTGGGATCGGCGAACCGATAAATATGTAACTGACAAAAACGGGCGAAAAATAAGCGAGGGCTTGCTCACTCTTCAGACGGCCCTGCTTCTGGAAAAAGAGCTCACCGATCTGGGCGCGCAGGTTCTTCTGACCCGAAGGGAGCTCTCGCCCGTTACCAACCAAATCTACGAGAGTTTTGATCTCAACCCTTATGCTGAAGCGACGTTCCGGGAGAGTTCGTTACTCGAGTGGTTTCAGCAACTCCTTGGTACTGCGCCCGCTGGGACGGATCTTTTCAATGCATTTCGTAAAAGCTCCAACCTTCGCGAAATCTACTCCGAAGCTCAGCGCCCACTTTATTTCATTTTGAAAGCTGATCTCGATGCACGGGCCCAGCTGATCAATGATTTTGCGCCCGACCTCACGTTGATATTGCATTTTGATACAGCCGGAAATCCTCGCCAGGTGAGTAAAGGCCATAATGGAACAAAAGCTTACGTTCCCGGAGCTTTTCTGCCAGAGGAACTCGGGACACGTGAAAACCGCTTTGCCTTGGTCCGACACCTCGCCCAGCCCGAAATGTGGAAATCTTCCGTCGGTCTAAGCAGCGAAATTCTCAAGCAGATCCGCTCTCAAATGCAGATCCCGATTGATTCTTCCGGAGGGGGCGGGAGCATTCGTGAAGCGGCTCCTGGGGTATTTGCACGAAACCTGGTTCTCACGCGGAAAATTCACGGAACCGCCTTGGCTTATCTTGAATGCCTTTTTTACAACGATCCTCTTGAATTCAAAGCGTTTTCTCAAAATCAATATTTTATGACCATCGGAGCACGGTCTTACGGCTACTCCGAACGTCTTGTTCAACTCTCCAAAGCAATTCGCGACGGTGTCCTTAGTTTTTCCAGCCAATCAAATAATCACCGAGAATGACTCGGATGAGCACAGCATTTGCACAAGGCCCAACATGCAATTATTGCAAGAGGAGCCTCGATGAAAACTTTACTTCTGGTGTTCGGGTTGATGATCGTGAATGCAGGACTGGCCTATGCCGGTTCCCCAAAACAATGGGTTTTTAAATGTCATTTTACTGCGCAAAACCAGCGGGAAAGCTGCGAAATCGTCGCTAACGTCTGCCGCTATAACCACTTCACCCCTCTCGAGGATCTTGCGACCCTTCCCAGCCCACCACCACCCCGGGGCTGCATCGACTGGCTTTCTGTCCGATGCTCCGGCAAGGAAATCACGAAAGGCCGAGCGACGCACGCAACGACTGCCGTCAGCCTTCCTCACACGACCATGAATTTCGAAGTCTTGATTGCAAATTCCAATGCTTCTCATGCCCAAGCGGTTACGTTGAGATACGTCTCCCAGGCGCCGGGTACCGCAAATCCGTTCTACATCAGCTCCTGGTTGGGATCAGGAGAAGACGAACTTCGGGGCCATTGCCGAGTTTATCAACCGCCGTTTCAATGAAACTTTGATGTTTGGCGGGCGATGGGTCAGATCTTGATCGCAGGCGCCTCTTCCAACTGCTGCCAACGATCATAACGAAGCAGCATCAGCAGGCTCGGGATTGCAATCAGGGTCGCTAAAAGGAAGAAATTTTCCCAGCCCATGGCTTTCACCATGAAACCTGCTGGGGCAACTCCGAGCGTCCGAGTCAATGCCATGATGCTGGTCAGAAGTGCGAATTGGGTGGCGCTGAACTTTTTATTACAGAGACTCATGAGGAAAGCCGAATAAGCGGCCGTGCCCATACCGCTGCAAAAGTTTTCTGCGGCAATTGAGAAGACCATCATGGGGAAGAGACTCTCAGCCCGGTTCACGAGAATCATCGGATAAATATTCCCCAAGTGGGCCAGAACCATGAAGGACAGACCGGAAATACCTTGTGTAATACCAAAGACCCAAAGAGATTTCTTCATCCCGAGTCTGACCATCATAGCACCACCGAAAAGCGTTCCCACGATAGTGGCTAGTAATCCGAATACTTTGAATACCCAGCCAATTTGCGTCCTGGTAAAATCCAGGCTCATCAGAAACGGCGTGGTCAGAGCCGTCGCCATCACAACGTCAATCTTATAGATCAGAATAAAAAATAAAATTTCCCAGGCTCCCCGCCGACTGAAAAAATCAAGAAGAGGAAGAACCACGGCATCTTTTAGATTTGCTGGAGGCTTTTGTGATCCGGCTGGCTGTGGTGCCGCAAGAGAGGCCAAGACCCCGATCAGCATGGTTGAAGCCATCACTAAATAAACGGTCTTCCAAGGCATGTGATCCGACATGAAAAGGGCCAAAGCGCCGGAAACAACAAATGCGATGCGATAGCCCGCAATATAAAGCGCAGCACCAGGTCCTCGTTCCCGTGGGTCGAGCAAATCCGTCCGATAAGCGTCCACCACGATGTCCTGACTTGCGCTGAAAAAGGCGACCATGATTGCGGCTATGAGCGTCAACCACAGCGCTTTGGAGGGGTCAAAAAAGCCCATTCCGGCAATGGAAATGATGAGGCAAATTTGGGCAATAAGCATCCAGCCCGTCCTGCGACCAAGAAAAGGCGGGAGATAGCGGTCCATCAGGGGTGCCCATAGAAATTTCAAGGAATACGGCATCGCGACCAATCCCGCCATACCGATTGTGCCCAAGTCTATGTGTTCGGAAGCCATCCAGGCCTGAAAGGTGGACCCGGTCAGGGCCAAAGGAATTCCCGATGAAAAACCCAAAAGAAGAGTGATCAACATTCTGCGGCTTAAAAAGATGGATAGCATACCGCAAAGTTAGCATAGGAAGTTTGCAAAATCCCCAGATTTGGTTAAAGGAAAACAGAGGGTTCCCTATGAATACCGAAAAGTCCGCCCCCCCAGCAGAATTCAGGCGCGTTGCCCTTTCACCCGATCTTCAGATTTTGCGCAAATCCCTGAAAGACCTAATTCCCGTGCTCGAAGCCAAGCCGGGCTGGTATGGCTCGATTCACTTTGAGCGCAAGTCTTCCAAGACGCTCATGGCCAACCTCAAGAATTCGCAGGTTTCTGATCAGGTCATCATGGGTGCAGTACTTAGAATCCTGGATGGTTACACTCTTTTTGAGCACGCCACCGATGACCTCAATCCCGAGTCCCTGAAAAAGGCGGCCCTTGAATTTTCAGAAAGAGTAGCCAGTACCCCGAAGCCCAGTGGGGCCACGCACCGGCAATATCAGCCCGCAAACTGGAAACTGCGTTTAGCGGCCAAACTGGATCCGGAAATCACGTCCCAGATTCCGGCCGACGCCAATGCTTCCACAGAAGTTCACTTTGGCATTCGTTTCAAGGAAGATCCCTCTCTCATCCCCAATTCCCAGGTTTTCGAAAAGCTTCAGCATATTATCGGCCTCTGCAAAACGTTGGCACCCGAATGCGGACTCAAGAGTGAAGACTTGACCTATGTCATGTCCCGCCAGACCTTCGCACATGAGGAATTCCTCTTCCTCGACCGCGAGGTCAACATGTCGCAATCGCTTTTTCGCGTTTCCAACATGATTATCCTGATGTCCGGTTCAGACCGCACCTATCAGAGAATCGGCGGATTAGGCGGCCTGGAAGCCATCCGGGTGAATGACAAGCAAATTCGGGAATTGCTCACGAACTTGAAATCACTCAAGCAAGCCAATCGCCTGGTTCCCGGCAAATACCGCGTCCTCTTCGGACCGGTGATCAGTGGCGTGCTGGCGCATGAGGCTTTCGGCCACTCACAGGAGGGCGATACCTGTGCTCGCGGGCGGAGCAAAGCCTGGGAGCTTCATAAGAAAGACGAACGCGTCGGCAACAAAAACGCCACGATTCTCAACAATCCTGCTGTTTTCAAGAATGCAGACGAAGATTGCGGCGCTTGGGGCAGTTACTTTTTTGATGAAGAAGGCTGGCTTGCTCAAGTGCAGATTCTCTTGGATCAGGGCCGCCTCTGCCCTCCGATGACGAATCTCACCTCGGCCCTGCGCCTCGGAATTCCCCGAACGGCGAACGGGAAACGTGAGACTTGGGCAAACGGCGTGTACACCCGCCAAACGAACACCTACTTCAGCCCGGGCGACAAAACATTGAGCGAACTCATGGCTGAACTGGGCGACGGCTTTGTTGCGCTTCATCCGGCAGGCGGAATGGAGGATCCCAAGGGCATGGGAATTCAGGTGGGAATCGCATTCCTTCAGGAAGTGAAAAGAGGGAAGCTCACGGGACGGGTCTTCAAGGGTCCTGTGGGTGGAGACATTCAGATGACCGGCTATACGCCGGATATCCTGAATTCGATTCACGCCAAATCCAAAATTGAATTCAACTCGAAAGATCCTGATCGCGTCCAGCATCCTTTTAACGACACCGGAGGCTGCGGAAAATATCACAAAGAATTTGTTTATGCCGGCTGTGGCGGTCCCTACATGCTCTTGGACCCAGTCATATTAGGTTAGGATTATCACTATGAAATCATCTTCAATCACTTGGGATCTTGAACAGCTCAAACGCGCGCTTTCCGCTAAACCGGAGGTCAAGGGCTGGATCATCACACAGGAGAACCTCCGGCGTCGCGAACGTTATTTCATGCTCGATGACGGCAGCTTTGTTGTCGATCAGGACCGCGATGTCCAAACGCAAACCGTCTGGGCCCGGGTTTTCGTGAAATCCACCAAGGCCGGACGGCAGGGCGAAATTACCAAAAAGCTTTTCAAGGCCCTGCCCCTGAACGCACAACTGGACTCGGCAATCGCTTCGGCACTGGATACGGATCACCAGGCCTGGGAATTACCGAAAGAGCTTCCAACTTCCCGCGACAATCTCAAAACGGCTGACCCCAGAATTGCTGAAGACATCAGTGGTGCCATGGAAATCCTAACCGGGAAGGTTGCAAACCTGGTTGGGCAAAGACGTGCAACCGCCTTCAGTTCGGCCGAGCTTTTCCTGTCGGTTCATAACCGCGAAGTTCACCTCAGCAACGGCTTGGTGAATCGTTCGGCCCAGAGCCGGATCTACTCCGAAGCGGCCTATTCTTTTTCGCGGATATTGCCTTCCGGCGAAGTTCAATCAGATGAATATTTGAATATGCGCTGGTCGGTCAATCTCGATGACTTGCAGGTGGACGAGCTCTTCTTGAGTGCTTCCGATCGCGCGGAACATTCACTCGAAGTCACGAAGCCCGATTCCAGCAAATACCCGGTAATCGTGGATGCGGATGTACTGGCCGAACTCTTCAACGGGTATGTTGCCCAGCTTTCAGCAGGAAATTCCTATCACGGTCTGCCCTTCATCAAGAAAGGGGACGAGCTGATCCCCGGAGCTCGCGGCGACCTGATCACCCTGACTTTGGATCCGTGGCTCGATTATGGCGCCGACACTATAAATGTTTCAGAACAAGGCGTGACACAAGCCCCGCTCAAGCTGGTAGACGACAATAGGGTAGTCGCGACGGCAACCGAGAAGCAGTACTCTGATTATCTGAATCAGGCCGTCACGACCAGCCGGGGCAATATCGTCATAAATGCAGGAACGCTCAGCCACGAGCAGCTCACCGCGAGCGCCCCCAAAGTAATTGAAATTCTACAATTTTCTGGCCTGTTTGCGGACCCGAACAGTGGCACCTTCAGCAGCGAAATCCGCCTCGCCAGGCTTTATGATAACGTGAACCACACCATCAAATACCTGAAGGGCGGCTCCCTTTCAGGCTCAATCGTCGAAAATTTTTCAAACGCCCGGTTATGTAAAAGTCGCGTCAAACGCGCGCATTTCGCTTCCGGCCAGATTGCGGGGCACGGATATTTCGGACCTTCGCATGCGCTCCTGAACGATGTTTCGATCGTCGGCTGATTGATTTGGGGCAGAACCTGCAGATTCCCCTTCCAGTGCCCGCAAGCCGGGACAAAAATCTTTAGTATTGACTATTCAAGGAATCTATTGAATACTTGAATTTATAGAAAGGAACTTATGGCAACTATTCAAGTAACCAAGGACAACTTCGAAGGACTTCTGAACAAGAACGGGATTGTGATCCTGGATTTCTGGGCGAGCTGGTGCGGGCCCTGCCGGATGTTTGAACCCATTTTTGAAAAATCCTCCGAGAAGCATGCGGACATCAGTTTCGGAAAAGTAAATACGGAAGAGCAGCAGGACTTGGCGGCAGCCTTCAGTATCCGCTCCATTCCTACTTTGATGATTTTCCGCGAAAAGATTCTCCTGTTCCAACAGGCAGGAGCCCTCCCGGAAGCAGCCCTGGAAGAAATCATCGGTAAAGTCAGAGAGCTGGACATGAACATGGTTAGGGCCGAAATAGCGAAGGAGGCGACTAAAGAAGACCAAGGCACGCAGCCGGACGTCAAAGCAGCAGCTAATTAAGGCCGCTCCTTAGAATCGCCTTCTCCCGACGAGGCTTTTTCTGTATACGCAGCTGTATGAAAGACGGTGACAAACTGCATCGACGTTTCGATCGGCTCGGGCGCCTCGTGGGCGATGAGGGTGTTAAGAGCCTGATGTCATCTCACGTGATGGTTGTCGGCTTGGGCGGCGTGGGATCCTGGGCCGCCGAGGCTCTGGTCCGCTCGGGAATCGGCAAGATCACTCTGGTCGACTTTGATGACATCTGCGTAACCAATATGAATAGGCAGCTTCAGGCACTCTCCAGTGTCGTCGGCCAGCAAAAGGCTCTCGTTCTGGCTGAGCGGTTCCATCAGATCAATCCTAGTATCGTCATTGAATCCCTGGTGAAGTTTTATGAAGCCAAAACTGCGGACGAAATTTTCGCAACGCGACCTGATTTTGTAGTCGATGCGATCGATAACATCACGGCCAAATGCCACCTGATCAACTACTGCCATAAAAACAAAATCCCACTCGTCTGCTCAACCGGCTCAGGTGGAAAACTTGACCCGACTCTTATTCAGGTCAAGGACCTTGCCGAAACGCAGATTGATCCTCTGGCCAAAGCACTTCGAAGAATTTTGCGAGAACAATACGGCTTTCCGCTTGAAGGACCTTATGGAATTTCTGCGGTGTACTCGACCGAACCTGCCGCTGAGCCCAAAGAACTCCATTACGACGGTGGCAAGGGCTTTCAATGTATTTGTCCCAACAAAGCGAGTAGCCCCCATGGTTGTGAAAACCGAAGTGTCATTCTCGGAACTGCAGCTTTCGTTACAGCCAGTTTTGGAATGGTTTGCGCTTCCGTCGCCGTGCGAACCTTGCTCGCCTCGGCTCCTATCAGTTATTCGCGAATTTCGCGATGATCTGCTCTTTATTCAGACCCAGAATCCCGTGCTTCTTGCCAACACGAATCGTAGCAGCAAGTGCACGCTCCAGATGTGTCTTCTCGAGTCCGGCAGAAATCTGGGTCCTGATTCTGGCCTGCCCCTTGGGGACTACCGGGTAAAAGAAGCCCACGGCAAAAACACCTTCCTGGTACAGATCGCGGCTGAACTGCTGCGCGAGCTTCGCATCGTATAGCATGATCGGTACGATCGGAGTATTTCCTGCTTTCAGATCAAAACCCGCTTCCGTCAGTCCATTGCGCCAGAACGAGGTCAACTCCTCGAGCTTGTCACGCCGGGCGGTCGACTCGCTTAAAATATCAAAAACCTTCAATGAAGCCGCAACTACGGCGGGCGGAAGGGCGTTACTGAAAAGATAAGGGCGACCCCGCTGCTTCAGGAGTTCAATGATCTCTTTCTTGCCAGAGACACAACCACCAGTGGCGCCTCCAAGCGCCTTGCCAAAAGTCGTTGTGATGATATCGACCTTATCCATGACATTGAAATGCTCGTGCGTACCCCGGCCGGTTTTACCGATGAAACCCGTCGCATGGGAATCATCCACTGCAACCATGGCCTCGTACTTTTCAGCGAGTGCGCAAATTTCATCGAGCTTGCCCATGTCCCCGTCCATCGAGAAAACACCATCGGTGATGATCAGCTTCAAGCGGGCTTGGGAGTTCTGAAGTTTCTCCTCGAGTTCCTTCATATCGGAATGCTCATAGATGAACCGCTGGGCTTTGCAAAGCCGCATGCCGTCGATCAAAGAAGCATGAACGAGCTTGTCGGAATAGATCGCATCTTCAGGCCCGAGAATCCCCTCGAACAAGGCGCCGTTGGCATCAAAACAGGAACCAAAAAGGATCGTGTCTTCAGTACCCAGGAATTTGCTGACCTTCATTTCCAGTTCGCGATGAATGTCCTGGGTTCCACAGATGAAGCGCACCGAAGACATGCCGAAACCACGCCTTTCAATGCCATCGTGCGCGGCCTTCATGATGTCCGGATGACTCGAAAGGCCCAGATAGTTGTTTGAACAAAGGACGATCATTTCCTTCTCCGGCGCATCCGCCGGGAAGCGAACCTTCACTTCCGCGCCTTGGGGCGAGCATATGGTCCGTTCATCCTTGTAAAGACCATCGTTTTTGATTCCGGTGATGACTTCCTGATAAATGCCTTTGGCTTTTTTGTATGACATCTTAACTCTTGCTCCAATCCAGAATAATTTTGCCGGAATTTCCGGTCAGCATGATTTCGAAAGCTTCCTTATACTGCGCGACCGGGAAATGATGCGTGAAGATCGGCTTGATGTTCAGTCCACTCTGAATCATCGCCGTCATCTTGTACCAGGTCTCGTACATCTCACGGCCGTAGATGCCTTTGAGCTTGAGACCCTTGAAGATGACTTTGTCCCAAGCGATCTTAGTATCGGACGGCAATATGCCAAGAAGTGCAATTCTGCCGCCATTATTCATTGAATTGATCATGTCACTGAAAGCCGGCGCGCTGCCCGACATTTCCAGACCCACATCGAAACCCTCGCTCATGCCGAGCTTGTCCATGACTTCCTTGAGCGTGGTTTTCTGAACGTTTACCGTATGTGCAATACCCATTTTGCGCGCGAGTTCCAGGCGGTATTCGTTGATATCGGTAATCACAACATGGCGGGCGCCTGCATGCTTGGCCACGGCTCCGGCCATGATTCCGATCGGCCCGGCTCCGGTGATCAGAACATCTTCGCCGACCAGGTCGAAAGAAAGTGTTGTATGAACTGCATTGCCCAGGGGATCCAGCACGGACGCCTCATCATCAGTAATGCCTTGGGGAATCGGAAAAACATTGGAACCAGGGATGCACAGGTACTCGGCAAAGCAGCCCGGACGATTCACGCCGACACCGATTGTGTGAATGCAGAGGTGACGGAGGCCAGCGCGGCAGTTGCGACAATGGCCGCACACAATATGTCCTTCTCCTGAAACTTTCTGGCCGATCTTAAGCCCACCCACGAAGCGGCCCAGCTTCACGACTTCACCGACAAACTCGTGTCCGACATGCATCGGTACAGGAATGGTCTTCTGGGCCCACTCGTCCCATTTATAAATATGCAGATCCGTTCCGCAGATCGCGGTCTTGTGGATCTTGATCATCACATCCTGATCACCCATCTGGGGTTCTGGCACATCTTCCAGCCATAGACCTACTTCACGATGCTTCTTTACCAATGCCTTCATGGTGTTTGCTCCTTATTATGGGATATTCAGGAGGTTCAACTTTAACAAGCTTTGAGCTGCTCGTCACCGGATGAAGTGCACGATTGCAGTAAAGAGATTTCGAATCGGGTAAAAGATGCGCTGCATTAACTATTTATTCGCTGCGTTAGCTTCAATATTGACAATCGACTTTAGTCGACGAGATTTCGTGCTGACCGTTCAAAAACTGTTTAAAAAAGCGGAGTTTCCGGTGTTATACATGTCAGACGCACAAAGTTTTTCACTGGGAGATTCGTATGAAGCTTTTAGCCGAGCGCATGAAGAAATTAGGCAGCGAGAACGCCTTTAAAGTGGGAGATGACATTCGTCGCGCCGAGCAAATGGGCGTCAAAGTGATCCGCTTCAATTTGGGCGAACCGGATTTCAACAGCGCGCATTTCATCAACAAGGTTGCAATTGAACATATCAATAAAGGGAACTCCCATTATTGCCCGCCCGCAGGGCTGGAATCCTTCAGAAAAGCGATTGCCAGTCAGATTTCCAGAACCCGTCATATTGAGGTCGATCCGGACAAAGTAGTCGTCACAGTCGGCGCTAAACCTCCGATCGGTTACGCGCTCATGACTTACGCGAACCCTGGTGACGAAGTCATTTATCCAAGCCCGGGATTTCCGATTTATGAATCCTGGATCACCTACATGGGTGCCAAGCCTGTTCCGCTCCATCTTGACGAGAAAAAGGGCTTCAGCTTCACCGCTGCCGAACTTTCGAAACTGATCACGAAAAAAACAAAACTGATCTTCATCAACTCCCCTTCGAATCCTACCGGTGGCGTGCTGGCGGAAGACGAGCTGAAAAAAATCGCCGAAGTGATCCGGGCCAAGTGCGATCAGAATGTCCGCGTCTATTCCGATGAAGTCTATGAGCACATTCTCTTCGATGGCGCCGAGCATCGCAGCATAGCGAGTTACCCCGGGATGCAGGAACGGACATTGATTGTGAGCGGACACTCCAAATCCTTTGCGATGACCGGCTGGCGCCTCGGCTATGCGGTTCTACCGACCCACGAGGAAGCTTCTATTTTCAAGAACTTGAATATCAATAACTTCTCATGCACCCCGCCGTTTATTCAAGAGGCCGGGCGCGAAGCGATTGAAAATCCGGAAGCCGATCAGGTCGTCGGTGCAATGGTCGCGGAATTTGAAAAACGCCGGAACTACGTAGTGGGCGCCCTGAACGCGATCGACGGCGTCAGTTGTGCGAATCCACGCGGCGCCTTTTACGCTTTCCCGAACATCAAGGGCGTCTGCGAAAACATCGGAGTCATTGAAAAGCATAAGAAACTCCCCAAAGCGGTCGCCGACCACACTTCCCCGTCGACCTTGTTTCAGAAATTTCTGCTGTATAAATACGGTGTCGCAACGATGGATCGCAAATCCTTCGGACAGATCGGCTCAAAGGGCAAACACTTCCTGCGCATTTCGACCGCGACTCACCTTGAGGCATTGCAAGAGGGAATCGAACGCCTGGGCCGTGCTTCCCGTGATTCGAAGGGCTTTGCAGCCTTCATCAAAGAAGGCAAACATTTCAGCTAAATTGCAGTGGAACTCAAAGCCCGATTTTTCGGGCGAAAGGAAATCTTATGAATACGACAGGAATACCAGAAGGTGGCACACTCCCTCTCAGTTCTCGCCGCGGCAAACACCATGATGTGAACGCCCTTCTGAAGAGCGGGAAATTCACCGTGGCCCCGGTGATGCTTGAGGCGCTCGAGAAGTCCGATCTCATTTATCGCGCAATGTGCGCCATTCTCTTCAATTTCGTTCCGAATTCTGGACATCCTGGTGGCAGCATTTCATCAGGACGCATCATGCAGTCGCTGATTTTCTCCAGCATGGATTACGATTTCAATAATCCGGATGCCAACGGGGCCGACATTCTTTCCTATGCCGCGGGCCATAAGGCGATGGGTCTTTACGCCGGCTGGGCGCTCCGCAACGAGATCATCAAGATTTCCCATCCTGAACTTCTGCCCTCCGAAAAGTTTCAACTCCGGCTTGAAGATCTGCTGGGTTTCCGCAGGAACCCGGTAAACGGAACGCCTCTTTTTAACAAATTCAAAGCCAAGCCACTGGACGGACACCCGGCGCCTTCCACCCCTTTCGTTAAACTTTCAACCGGCGCCTCGGGCGTGGGTGTTGCGAGTTCGTTCGGCCTTGCGTTCGGTGCTATGGATACTTATGGCCACGCCCACTCCCCGTCGGTTCATGTCATTGAAGGCGAAGGCGGCATGACTCCGGGACGGGTTGCCGAATCGCTCGCAACTGCAGCGACTGCGCAGTTGAACAATCTTGTGATGCATCTGGACTGGAATCAGGCTTCAATCGATTCCAACCGAGTCTGCCGTGAAGGCGACCAGGCCGGGGATTACGTACAATGGACTCCCGCCGAACTTTTCTACCTCAACGACTGGAACGTCATCACGGTTGATGACGGCTTTGATTTCAATAAAATCCTGGCCGCCCAATCCTACGCGTTGATGCGCAGTAATCATCAGCCCACCGGAATTGTATACCGCACGACAAAAGGCTGGAAATATGGCGTCGAAGGCCGCGCCTCCCATGGCGCTGGACATGCGTTCTGCTCGGATGCTTTCTACGCATCTTTGTCGGAATTTGAAAAAACGTTCAACGTCACCTTCCCCCGTTTCAACGGAGACAAGGCACCCGAAGCAGTCGAACAGACTTTTTATGACTGCCTCATGGTGATTCGCAAAACGCTCGAGGCAGAGAAGAAGACTACTTCTGTTCTGGGTGACTCCATTCTCAGCTCCAAAAAGCGCCTTGCTGCAAAGAAGCTGGCGCCGCGCGCCGATGGTCCGAATCTCGCGGCTCTCTATAGTGACACCTCATTGAGTGCGGATCGCGTTCCCGAAGAACTTGCGATCAAACCGGGCCAAAGCGTCACGCTTCGCGCGGTCCTCGGCGATATTGCTTCGTTCATCAACAAGAAGACCAACGGAGCCATTCTGGGTGCCTCGGCCGATCTGCTTGAATCAACCAGCCTCAGTCATGTCAACAAGGGCTTTGCACCGGGATTTTATAATGCTTCGGCCAATCCGAAATCCCGCATCCTCGCGGTCGGAGGAATTTGCGAAGATGGAATGGGCGGAATCCTTGCGGGAGTGAGTTCCTACGGGAATCACATCGGTATGGGCTCGTCTTACGGCGCGTTCATAGCTGCCCTTCAGCACGTGCCAGCCAGGCTGCACGCAATCGGCCAGCAAAACCGGGAACACACTTATGGCGATCCCCAAAAGCCGATGATCATTGTTTGCGCTCACGCTGGACCGAAAACCGGTGAAGACGGCCCGACCCATGCGGATCCTCAGGCGCTTCAGCTTTTCCAGAACAACTTTCCTAAAGGTTCGATGATCACACTGACCCCCTGGGATGCCCAGGAAATCTGGCCACTCATGATTACAGCACTCAAGTCACGTCCGGCCGTGATTGCTCCTTTCGTTACGCGCCCTGCGGAGCCCGTTCTCGACCGGGTAAAAATCGGTTTGCCCCCGGCGAGTGAAGCCGCGAAGGGTATTTACGCAGTCCGTAAAGCTCCCGCCGGCAAGAAATCCGGAACAATCGTTCTACAGGGCAATGGCGTTGCGACCATTTTTATCACTGAAGTTCTGCCGGAACTCGAAAAACGTGGCATTAATCTGAACGTCTATTACGTCGCGAGCAGCGAATTGTTTGATCTGCTCCCCTTCGACGAACAGAAGCGAATATTTCCAGATTCCTGCGCCAACAACGCAATGGGGATCACGGAATTCACGCTTTCGACGATGTTCCGCTGGGTGGGTTCACACGAAGGCCGTCGCCGGACCCTGCACCCTTTCTCACTCGGGCACTTTCTGGGAAGCGGCCAGGCCTCCAAAGTATTCGAAGAAGCCCAGCTCGATGCGAAAGGCCAGCTGACTGCGGTTTTGGATTACGCGAAGTCGCTTGAGCTGACGTGAGCTTCTAGCGAACTGGTGTGAAGTGCTGCAGGTTCTTCAGAACCATGCGGTACCTCGCCTGATTATTGCGCACTTTATCCAGGGCGGAGTTCACTTCGGTCATCGGGACGACTTCGACCTGTGCCTGAATTTTGTGAAGGGCCGCGAAATCCAGCATCTCACGGATGCTTGTCCGGCTGCCGATCGGACTTCCGCAAATGGATTTGCGTCCTCCGATGAGGGCAAAAGCCGGAACATTGACGGGCTCTGAAGGAACGCCGACAAAGCAAAGCCTGCCGTCTGGACGAAGCAAGTTGAGGTACGACGCCCAGTTCAGATTCGCGGTTGCCGTTGAGAGAATGAAATCAAGGCTGCCGGTGGCATTTTCAAAGTCGGTTTTATTGCTGGAAAAAATGAAATGACGGGCGCCAAATTTGCGCGCCTCATTTTCCTTATCCGGAGAATGCGAGATTGCGGTCACCTCACAACCAAAGGCTCTCGCAAACTGGATTCCGAGGTGCCCCAGACCGCCGACTCCGACCACACCGACTTTCATCGAGGGACGGACATTGAAATGCTGAAGTGGCGAATACACCGTAATACCGCCGCATAAGAGCGGTGCTGCATTTTCGGATTCCAACGCTTCTGGAATGGGGAATACAAAACGGCTGTCGACGCGAATTTCGGATGCAAAACCGCCGTAATGCCCGACACAGGTGGCCTGATTGGAGGGGCAGAGATTTTCATTTCCGCTGATGCATTGTTCACACTCCAGGCAGGCGCCGCGCTGCCAGCCAACACCCACGCGCTGGCCAATTTGCAGATTTCTGACCATGGCGCCCTTTTCGTGCACAAATCCGACTATTTCGTGCCCCGGTACCAGAGGGTAGCCGTCCATGCCCCAGTCGTTATCGATGAGATGCACATCGCTGTGGCAGATTCCGCAGCAATCAATGACGACTTCCACATCCCAGGGACCCAGAGGTGACGGCGTGTATTCAAATTTTTCCAGAGGCTGATGAGCTTTTTGGGCAACATAGGCTTGGATGGCATTGTTACCTTGGTTACGAACGTGCATGAACTTGCTCCCTTGCTTTATTTACCGAGTCCCGTGATTTTCACGAGGATCCGTTTATTTCTCCGGCCGTCGAACTCGGCATAGAAGATCTGCTGCCAGGTTCCGAAATCCAATCTACCTTTCGTGATCGGTGCTGTCAGTGATGGATTGGTGAGATACGACTTCAGATGAGCATCCGCATTGTCTTCGCCGGTTTGATGGTGTCGATAATCCAAACCATAAGGCGCGAGTTGCTCAATCCATTTTGCGATGTCATTGAGCAGCCCGGATTCAGCATCGTTGATGTAAACACCCGCGGTAATATGCATGGCGCTGACGAAGGCAAAACCATCCTGAACTCCCGAGCGCTCGAGTGCCGCCTCGATATGATCAGTTATATTCACGAGGCCATACCGCTTCGGCAGCTCGAGATGAAGCTGTTCGGTGTGATGAATGGAATCGCCCTTTTGGATGTGAGCGGTTACTTCATGATTTTTGAATCCGGGACAGGAATGGGGGTCAAGCAGCCAATCGGTGATCTTCAAACTCATGCCTATTTGATTGCGACTAATTGGCGGCTTTTGCAATCATAAATGCGGGCACCTCGATGTAAGTGCTTGTTATGCAAGGTGTTATTTTTTGGTTTTCAGCCACTCGGAGCCTCGATGATTTCATTTGGAGTGAAACACTTTTCTTGCGCGGCGCTCTATTTTCGTGTATCCCATGAACTCTTCGTCAGGTTGGACCCGTAGCTCAGTTGGATTAGAGCGTCGCACTACGGATGCGAAGGTCAGAGGTTCGAACCCTCTCGGGTCCGCCATTATGAACAAGATGGAACACAGTCCATGTTCTTGAATCTCGAACGAACAGGCTCCCCCAAGAGGGGGGCAGGTTCGACTTCCCAACCAAAAAATTCCGAACTGACGATGCCTTGTACCAAGAAACACAGGTTCGACTCCCCGCGAGTCCACGCCTGCGCCGCATCGGATATTCTGGACCTGCGGGGCTTGCCCCTTGGACGGACGGGTACCGGGATCAACAGCTCCGGAAGGCTC